>JAESGM010000048.1_pt1 | contig 407285 bp, 369 predicted proteins | sample 9269721 | NCBI WGS metagenome assembly JAESGM01 (sample SAMN15720920, study PRJNA650825) | algae metagenome | isolation source: Komarekiella atlantica HA4396-MV6 and co-occurring heterotrophs from... | place: USA: Theobald House, Kauai, HI | collected 2009-07-29
CTGATCTGGCGAGACGCGCGCCGTTTCCTCGGACTGTCGCGCGCGAATGAAATCGGCGCCGCCGGCGAGCCTGCGCGCGTTGGGCTTGTCGGGATCGACGACGCGCCAGAACGGAGTCACCTGGCCGTTCGAGCCGAACGCTGCCACGCTCGCTTGCGCTATGGCGCGGATGTGTCGCTGCACGGTCACGGGACAGGTGGCCTCCGCCCCCGCCTCACGGGCAAGCTCATCGCGGACAACCGCGAGGTCGCCGCGCTTTCCACTCGGCACAGCGGCAATCTTGTCCGCCACCATCTCAACCGTCGGAATCAGCATCGATTGCGGTACGCGCTGCCCGCGCACCGAATGCATCCGCTGCTTGATCGAGGCTGCCACAGGCTCGTTCATCGCGCACTCCGGACCGTATGTTTCCGCCAGTATCACCAGTTTGCAGCCCGGCGACAACGGCTTACCGAGCGGAACCGGAAGAGCGTTCCTGAGGGGGCGGGACGTCGGAGCTGGTTTTGCACTCGATGAGCCAGACGTCGTAGACGGCGTGGTCGACGGCGTTGAGGGCCGGGCTGTCGGAGAAGACCCAGCCGGCGAAGATGCGCTGTGACGTGCCGTTGAGGCTGCGCTGATCGACCTCGATGAAGGCGGAGGTGCGCTGGAGCGTCTCGCTCGCCGACCGGTTGTAGCAGGCGCGCGGCGTGATCTCGAGGGCTCCGAAGAGCACGGTCTCGCCGATATAGACGTCGAACTGGGTGAGGCGCGCAGTGATCTTGTCGAGGCCGGCGAAGACCGCGATGGGGTTGGCTATGGGCTGGGCGTGGGCCGGTGAAATGGCGAGCATTGCCAGCATCGCGAAGAGGCGGCGATACCCCAAGGGGGGAGGTGGAAGCCTGTTTAATTGGTGAGATGGTGCCACAGGCACAGGGCAACACCTCCCCCCTTGCGGGGGAGGATGGGAGGGGGGTGATGCCGGGATGACGCTCATGGGCCGCTTTTCCCGAGACTCACTCGGGCGACCAGGCCTCGTAGTCGCCGGTGACACGCGGACGCTCGCCCTTGTTCATGAGGCTGCCATCCGGCCGGTAGGCGGCGGCGGTGCCGGTCAGGTTCGGCTCGTGCGGCTTCTGCCAGTCGCGCGGCTTGTAGTTGGTTTCGGTGGGAATGACGTCGGTGCGGTAGTGCATCCAGCCGTGCCAGCCGGGCGGGATGGTCGAGGCCTCGGCGGGGCCGTTGTACATCACGTAGCGACGGCCGTGCTTCCTGTCGAGGTAGTAGCGGTTGCCGAATTCGTCGGTGCCCACCTGCTTGCCGAACCGCCGGATCCAGAGCCGGGTGCCCCAGGTCTGGCCATGCCACCAGACGAAGATTTCCGAGAGGAACTGCTTGATGCCGTTGCTTGCCACGAGACGATTCCGTGTCGAAGAGAAGTCTTTAGGGGCGGGATGTAACATGCAAGGTGGCGCGAGCCTAGCCCCAAGCGCATGGGTGGCACATTGTTGCCCGGCACAAGTTCTGGTGGTTCTCCACCCCCCTCGTACTCCGCGAAAAATTTCGGTGCTTGACAGGGTTCTGTCACATGAGTCTCGCCAAACGGGGCTATGGTTAACGCCCGGTTTCCGGCGAATGCCGCGCGCTCGATCCGCTCGATTCCGCGCGTGTTTAGCGGTGATTCCTCGCAAGGCGAAGGAGGCGTTCGTCGCCTGCTTCAAGAAGGCAAGAACACGCCGCCAAACCGCGTGTTTTGCTTGCACTTTGTCCCCGCAATCCACACATTACCCATACTAGTGGTTGTCTAGAAGGACTGCCAGAACACTAGACCTTGTGATTTCTGGCGTTGACGGCCCGTTTGAATCGGAACAGTCTTTTCGACGGTCCGGGGCGATGCGATCGCCTCGAGCAAGTCTCGCTTCAAGAGCGCCGGCAACAGACCGGCGCGCAAGCGGGGCGCGGGGCAAGTTTCCGGCCCGCGCAAGCGGACTGGTTGGTAAGCGTCACAAACGAGACACACGGAGAAGCCGGTTTCCGGCTCGCGGGCCCGTGCCCGCCAAATTGGGGACTACGCATGCGCATCGAACGCCGATTCACCAAGGCCAACGAAGACCGTTACGCCGGTATCGAGTTCCGCTCGGCCACGAGCGAAATCCGCAATCCCGACGGCTCCGTCGTGTTCAAGCTCGAAAACATCGCCGTGCCGGCCAGCTGGAGCCAGGTGGCGGTCGACATCATCGCGCAGAAGTATTTCCGCAAGGCGGGCGTCGCCAAGGTCCTGAAGAAGGTCGAGGAGAACGACGTTCCCTCGTGGCTGTGGCGTTCGGTGGCGGACGAGAAGGCGCTCGCCGCCCTGCCCGAAAACGAACGTTTCGGCTCGGAGATGGACAGCCGGCAGGTGTTCGACCGTCTGGCCGGCACCTGGACCTACTGGGGCTGGAAGGGCAAGTATTTCGCCAGCGAGGAAGACGCGCGCACCTTCTTCGACGAGCTCGCCTACATGCTCGCCAGCCAGCGGGTGGCCCCCAATTCCCCGCAGTGGTTCAACACGGGCCTGCACTGGGCCTATGGCATCGACGGCCCCGGCCAGGGGCACTTCTACGTCGACCCGTTCACCGGCAAGCTCGTGCAGAGCAAATCCGCCTACGAGCACCCGCAGCCGCATGCCTGCTTCATCCAATCGGTCGAAGACGATCTCGTCAACGAGAACGGCATCATGGACCTCTGGGTGCGCGAGGCGCGGCTGTTCAAGTACGGCTCGGGCACCGGCTCCAACTTCTCGCGGCTGCGCGGTGAGGGCGAGAAGCTCTCGGGCGGCGGCAAATCGTCGGGCCTGATGAGCTTTCTGAAGATCGGCGACCGGGCGGCGGGCGCGATCAAATCCGGCGGAACGACGCGGCGCGCGGCCAAGATGGTCGTCGTCGACATCGACCATCCCGATATCGAGCAGTACATCAACTGGAAGGTGAAGGAGGAGCAGAAGGTCGCAGCCCTCGTGACCGGCTCCAAGACCGTCTCCAGGCACCTCAAGGCCATCATGAAGGCCGCCGTCAACTGCGACGGCAATGGCGACGACTGCTTCGACGTACAGAAGAACCCGGCGCTGAAGCGCGAAGTGCGCGCGGCCAAGAAGGCGCTGGTGCCGGAGAACTACGTCTACCGCGTCATCCAGTTCGCCAGGCAGGGTTATACCGATATCGAGTTCCCGGTCTACGACACCGACTGGGACAGCGAGGCGTACCTGACCGTCTCGGGCCAAAATTCCAACAACTCGGTGCGCGTATCCGACGACTTCCTCAACGCCGTCGAGGCGGACGGCGACTGGAACCTCATCGGGCGCATCAAGGGCAACGTCGTCAAGACGCTGAAGGCGCGCGACCTCTGGGAGCAGGTCGGCTATGCCGCCTGGGCTTCGGCGGACCCGGGGATCCAGTACCACACGACGATCAACGAGTGGCACACCTCACCGGAAGCGGGGCCGATCAACGCGTCGAACCCGTGCTCGGAATACATGTTCCTCGACGACACGGCGTGTAACCTCGCCTCGATCAACCTCCTGCCCTATCGCGGCAAGGACGGAGTGTTCGACACGGCCGCCTATGAGCATACGGTGCGGCTGTGGACGATCGTGCTCGAAGTCTCGGTGATGATGGCGCAGTTCCCGTCGCGCGCCATTGCCGAGCGCTCGTTCGAATACCGTACGCTCGGCATCGGCTACGCCAATATCGGCGGGCTGCTGATGACCTCGGGCATTCCCTATGACTCAGCGCAAGGCCGCGCCATCGCCGGCGCCGTCACCGCGATCATGACCGGCGTCTCCTATGCGACCTCGGCCGAGATGGCCAAGGAGCTGGGCGCGTTCAAGGACTACAAGCGCAACGCCAGGCACATGCTGCGCGTGATCCGCAACCATCGCAACGCAGCCCACGGCAATGCGGAAGGCTATGAGGGCCTGTCGATCAACCCGGTGGCGCTCGACCACGCGAACCTGCCGGACGCCAATCTCGGCGAGCGGGCCAAGGCTGCATGGGATGCAGCCCTCGCGCTCGGCGAGAAGCACGGCTATCGCAACGCGCAGGTCTCGGTGATCGCACCGACCGGCACCATCGGCCTCGTCATGGACTGCGACACGACGGGCATCGAACCGGACTTCGCGCTGGTCAAGTTCAAGAAGCTCGCCGGCGGCGGCTACTTCAAGATCATCAACCGTGCCGTGCCCCCTGCCCTTCGTACGCTCGGCTACTCGGAAGACCAGATCGCCGAGATCGAGGCCTATGCGGTCGGCCACGGCAACCTCAACCAGGCGCCGGGGATCAATCCGGGCACGCTGCGGGCCAAGGGCTTCACCGACGAGAAGATCGAGGCGCTGAACGGTGCGCTGAAATCGGCCTTCGACATCAAGTTCGTGTTCAACCAGTGGACGCTGGGCGCCGATTTCCTCAAGAGCCTCGGCGTCACCGATGCGCAGCTCAACGACTTCTCCTTCGAACTGCTGCCGTTCCTCGGCTTTGGGAAGAAGGACATTGAGGCGGCCAACATCCATGTGTGCGGGGCGATGACGCTCGAGGGCGCGCCGTTCCTCCAGAAAGAGCACCTGCCGGTGTTCGACTGCGCAACGCCCTGCGGCAAGATCGGCAAGCGCTACCTCTCGGTCGAATCGCACATCCTGATGATGGCGGCGGCGCAGCCTTTCATCTCGGGCGCGATCTCCAAAACCATCAACATGCCCAACGATGCGACCGTCGAGGACGCCAAGAACGCCTACATGCTCTCCTGGCGGCTGGCGCTGAAGGCCAACGCGCTCTACCGCGACGGCTCCAAGCTCTCGCAGCCGCTCAACTCCTCGCTGCTTGCCGACGAGGACGACGAGGACGAGGACGAGGCTGTCGAGCAGATCGCCGCCATGCCTGTCGGCGAGCGCGTGCCGGCGGTGGCCGAGCGCATCGTCGAGAAGATCGTCGAGCTCGAGGTGCGCCGCCGCGAAAAAATGCCGGACCGGCGCAAGGGCTATACGCAGAAGGCGATCGTCGGCGGGCACAAGGTCTATCTGCGCACCGGCGAATACGACGACGGGCGGCTGGGCGAGATCTTCATCGACATGCACAAGGAAGGCGCCGCCTTCCGCGCGATGATGAACAACTTCGCCATCGCCATATCGCTCGGCCTGCAATACGGCGTGCCGCTGGACGAATATGTGGAGGCCTTCACCTTCACCCGCTTCGAGCCGGCCGGCATGGTCATGGGCAACGACCGGATCAAGAACGCGACGTCGATCCTCGACTACGTGTTCCGCGAGCTGGCGGTCTCCTACCTCGACCGGAACGACCTGGCGCACGTCAATCCGGACTCGCCGACTTCGCTCAGCAAGGGCGTTGCCGAGGAACAGAGCGCGCGCTCCGGCGCGGCGCCCGCCCCGGTGCCCGCTGAGCGCTTTGTCTCCCGCGGCATGACCCGCGGCAAGGTGCAGAACGCGGCGCTGATGCTGGTGCCGCGCGCCGAAGGCGATGCCAACCCGGTCGGGGCCATGCAGATCTCGACGGTGACGGCGCTGCGCGCATCGACGGCCCTGAAGCAGGAAACCGACCTCGCCCCGGCTGCCTTCCCCCCCGCCGAGCTCAGCCCCATCCCCTCGCCCCCGCCGACCAAGGACGCCGGGCTGCTGCGGGCGGAAGCGCAGATGAAGGGCTACACTGGCGACCAGTGCACCGAGTGCCACAACTTCACCATGGTGCGAAACGGCACGTGCTTGAAGTGTGATACGTGCGGAACCACAACCGGCTGCTCGTAGGCATGCCGACTTGATCGACGATGTGGTTTAGCGGAATGGTTAGGTAGTTAAGCGGAAAGAGCTTACCCAGTTGTCGCAACAGTTTGCCTCAGACTGAAGCGCCGATGAAAAGGCCCCGATTTTCGGGGCCTTTTCTTTCCGCGGGTTTTTGTGGTGATGCGAGGCAAACCACAGTTTACCCGCACAAGAAACGCCCGGATTTCTTTTGAGCGGAGTGCGGGACTTTCAGCCCCGCTCGTCAAGTAGTCGGCAATTGACGACTGGAACATCCCTGGAAAAATTTAAGACACTTGGTTTTGTCAGCGCCATCAGCGTGCTGTAACATTGCGTGTCTAACTTCCCCTCAAGACTCGCCCACCGATTACGCCTGCCCCACGCCGCTCGAGCCGAAGGGTTGCCGAATGGGTTTCGATGTTGCCTTGTTCGATCTTATCGCGCCGTACATCCTGCGCGGGGCGCCGATCGGGTCGCTGCATGCCATCCTCTCGGTCATTTATGTCCACGAGTACGAGATAACCCTGGCCGACGACGGCGTGGTGGTCCGCGGGCGCGCGAAATACAGCGGTGACGTCAACATCAATCCGCCGTTCTTCGATCCGCTGAACGGGCGGTTCAGCCTCGATGGCGATGCGAGCAATACCGAGGGACATCCGCGCAGCGAGCCGGCGCGAACGGCGCCGTTCATCGAGTTCGCCGACAACGAGATCGAGTTCAGCCTGACCGCGCCGCGCGACGCATCCGGCGTGATCAACGCGGCGGTGGTGAACCTTGCCGGAGACAACGGCTTCGCGCCAAGCGCCGCCGTTCTCAACGCCGTCGATGCGACGCCCATCGACGGCCTCGCCTCCGACGCGCCGGGCACGGCCTTCACCCTCGATCTGCTGTTCAAGGGGCCCACGCTTTGCGTGCCCGGATTGCGCGGGGCCCGGATGGACGCGGAGGGCATCCTCGTGCCGGACCCGGACAAGCCGCAGGTGCGCTTCACGCTGCCGCGCATCAAACTGCAGGTACGCCAGGGACCCGAGCAGAACGGGGCGGCTCCGCTCGTCGTGCAGCTTCTCTCGCTGGGCGCGAGCGGGCTCGACGATCCCGGCGATCTGGCGGTGGCGGAACTCGTCACGATGGATCCGCCCTATGCGTTCATCTCGAGCCTCGGGGAAGCCCTGGGATTCGGATTTCGTCGCGCGGTGCTCGACCTGTCCGACGCTTCGACGCCGCCGGACGTGCTGGCGCAGTTCGGGTTCGACGAGAGCTGGACCGGGCTCTACCTGCCTGAAGTGCGCATCTATTTCGCGCCGTCCGGACTGGACGATTTCGCGATCACGGCGGGCGCAAGCAACCTGCTCATAGGCATCGGGGCGGACCATCTCATCACCGGCGATTTCATGGTGGCCGTGATCGATACCGGCAATGCCCCGATCGAGCTTGGCGCGCGCTTCTTCGACAACGCCGGCAACGCCTACGGCATCACGCGCACGAGCACGCCCGGCCGCAACCCCGCGACGGCGACCGCCACGGTGCCGGAGCAGACGATGATGGTTGTCGATCTGCGGGGCGGGCGTGCGCCGTACACGGTGCAGATTGCCGTCGATGGCGGCGCACCCGCCACGGCAAAGCATCTCAACGTCAGTCTTGCCGGCGTTCCCCAGCGGCGGATGACGATCACGGTCCGCGACGCGCGGCCCGACCAGCCGGTGCAGACGCTCGACATCGTCGTGACGCTGCGCCAGCCACAATACATCGCCATCCCTGGCGCCGCGACGACGGTAACGACGGTCGAACCCGCGCGCATCGCGGCACAATCGGCCCAGCGCGGCGGTGCGCCGGCACCGGATGTGCGGTTCTCCATCGTCACGCAGGGCGAAAACGACGTCGTCATCGGGCTTTCCCCTGACGCCTCCGCCACGACGTGGAGCCTAGGCGGCCAAGCGCTACCGCAAGGCTCGACCGCGCGGGTGCCGCTGAAAGCGGGCGAGACGGTCGAGTTGGCCGCCAACCGCGACGAAGCCAACGAGACGCCGCAGCCACAAGCCATCTATTTCCGGTACGATCAGCCCAAGCAACAGAGCCCCGCCACCTTCGGCCTCAATCCGGAGAACACCCATACCGGCCCTGCCCTGTCGTCGGAGGACAAAGCGCCATGGACGGGCGGCACCGACGCAATGAGCCTGCTGGGTCCGCTGGTACAGGGTACGGCGGGTGATATTTATATCCACGGCCATGCCAGCTACGACGGCAAAACCGGCCCCATGCAGCCGGGCAAGTCCTACGAGGAGTACAACTGGGAACTTTCCGAGCGCCGCGCGAATGCGCTCAAGCACCTGATCTCCACGAGAGCCAGCATTTCCGAGACGCGGCTCAAGGTGACGCCGCACGGGTTTACGCTGGCACCACAGCATGCAACGGACGACGTCACCCGGCGGGACTGGTGGCGAGCGGACGTCGTATTTCCTGCGGTCAACAAACCGGCCATTTCCGCCAATGCCCGGCTGGAGCGACCGGTGCGCACCATCACCGACCAGCAGGTGACATGGCAGGAGGTGCGCGACCCGGAACCGCCGGTGCCTGAGCCGCCACGATTCCTCAGGGCCCTTGGCGCCAAGGTGCGCATCGTGCGCGACGAGCTCATCGCCGCCGAGCTCTTCGGCAAGATCGACTTCGAGACGACGCTCGAAACCTATATGCGCCAGGGTGTGCAGACACCGGAACTGAGGCGGCTCGACCAGAACCCCGGTGACGGGCTGACCGACTTCCGCGTCATTGCTCAGCAGGACTCCAGCACCAGGACGGTCGCGTTCTCGATGACCGTGGGCGCCGACCCGGCCGATCGCGACGGTCTGGTGATGACGGGCACCCTGCCCGGCGAGCCTCTCAAGGAAGGCGACGACGGCCGCAACATGCTCGGGGCGATGACGATGTTCACCCCGGTGCTGGCGACAGCCGCCCGACCGCTTCCCGACGGCGCCATCCAGGATATCACCCTCGGCGGCGCGACGGCGGCCCTCAATGCCCTCGCCCTCATTTCCGGTACGACGGAGGATCGTCACATCCTCAACTTCGAGCGGGTCGTGCTCTATGGCGTGGAATACACCACCCGCGACCGGAACGGGCGGATGGAAGGCAGCATACTCTTCGATGTCGAAACCGCCATGTCGGTGGACATCCGGATCGGCGGGAAGACCCTCCTGCGCGTACCGCGCGAGAACCCCGTCACCGCGCGCTTCAAGGCGCTCGGGGTACGGCTCGGAGATGCCAGCGGAGGCGAGCGGTTCAGCCTGCGGCCCGTCTTCGATTCCTCGCGCGGCTATACCATAGACATCGGCCGGCCGGGAGGTATCGAACTAGCCGAGCCGCTCGGCAAGATCATGAAGGTGCTGGGGGCGCGGATCGCGCGCACCAATCCGCTGAGCTTCGAAATCGACGTGGGGCTCGCCATCGATCTCGGGGTGGTGTCGGTCGATCGCATCGGGGTGCGCATGCGCCTCGATCCGCTCGGCGACCCGGAAATCACCGCGCTCGGCGTCTCGGTCAACATACCGGGCGCCTTCAAGGGCCGGGGGTTCCTGCAGCTTGCGCAGACCGCCACCGGATCGAGCCTGGCGGGTGGCCTCGACCTGACGCTGGTGCCGCTGCGGCTACGCATTGCCGGACAGATCAAGATCGAGCAGTTCGAGACCGAGGGTGGCGAGGAAAAGACCGGCGTCATCACCACCATCGAGGTCGGCTTCCCGGTCGGCATTCCCCTTGGGAATTCGGGGCTCGGCATATTCGGGTTCATGGGGCTTCTCGGCGTCAATTTCACCCGTACCGAGAGCGACTATGCGGGGGACCCGACGCCGGCGCTGGCCTGGCTGAGAGCGACGGGGGGCGAACCGACCAAGGTGGATTTCTGGCGGGCGGCCGACAAGCACTGGGCCTTCGGGGTCGGAGCCGTGCTCGGCACGATGGAAGGCGGCTTCCTCTTCAATCTCAAGGGCATGCTGATCCTCGAGTTGCCGGGACCGCGCCTGCTGCTGATGATGAAGGCCAACATCCTCCTGCCCAAGCCGCCGGTGAAGGGCCCCAAGGAAGGGCTTTTGCTGGCCGTCATCGACCTCGATCTCGGACGCGGACAGATGACCGTCGGGGTGGTTGCCGAGTTCAAGGTCTCGCCGCTCCTCGAGGTGCGCATCCCGACAGAGGCCTTCTTCGACTTCAAGGACATCAAGAACTGGCACGTCTTCCTCGGGCGCTACAGCGACCGCATCCAGGCCTCCATCTTCGAGGTTTTCGACGGCTCGGCATACCTGATGGTGAGCGGCAAGCAGCTGCCCAGCACCGAGATTCCACCGGCGCTCATCCTGGATGGCGCGACCCTGCCGGACGGGTTCACCATCCTGACGGGCGTCCACGCCGCGATCACCTGGGGCAGCCGCTCCATCCGCCTCTACGCGCGCGTCGCCGCGGGGGCCGATGCGCTGCTCGGCTTCGATCCCTTCTATCTGGCGGGCTCGATCTATCTGCGCGGCGAGCTGCGTCTCTTCGTGGTCAGCATCGAGGCCTATGCGAAGCTCGACGCGTTCGTCGGCAAGATCGACCACGACGCGGACCCGGCGACCGAAGCGATCAACATCGCGCGGATCGAGGGCGAAATCTGCGGCAAGGTGGAACTGCTCTTCTTCGATGTCGAGGGATGCGTCGAGTTCTCGCTCGGCACCAAGCCGGAAGAAGGCGCCCCTCCCCCGCTCATGCGTGGACTCAGCCTCGTCAACCGGACGGCAGCACGGGTGGTGGGCACCGCGGACACCACGCCCGTCGATGGCGTCATCGCCGAGGCGTCCACGTCTCCCGATACCGCGCCGGTCGTGCCCATCGACGTCATTCCGGTGCTGCTGATGAGCGCGACGCCGAAGGTGGCGGCGGACCACAAGCTGTTCTTCGACAAGATCACCCATGGCCCAATGGACATGCCATCCGACGGGTTCGTGGCGCGCAGTGACAAGTTCTACAAATACGAGCTGACCTCGGTCGAGCTCGTGGGCGCTCTCTCGGAGGGCGACAAACCCGCTGTCTGGTGGAAGCGCGTCCCCGACGGCACGACGCCGCTGACGGCGGAACTAGCCCTTCTCTCGTCGGTTCCGGAGCCGACGCCAGTGGCCATCGAACGCAATGAGCTGCTCGACAGCCGTGTGGAACAACTGTGGGGCACGGTCTGCAACGAAGCGGCGGCCCCTGCCCCCGTGCTGTGGACATTCGAGGCGACGCCCTACGGCATCTCGGCGCCCGGCTGGACGCTGCGCGGCGAGGCCTGGCCGGATCTTCCGGACACCTATCGCAGTACGCCGCCGCATCTGCTCATCGACGTGGACGAGGCGTGGCGGTGCGGGCTGCCCGAGATAGACGTGCTACGCGGCATCTTCCCCGCAGAGGTTCAAGGCCGCGGCATGCCCTGCGAGCACGCTGATGGCGCGATTGCGCCGGTGAAGCGCCGCGTGACGGGCAATGCGGTCATCATGGGGCTCAACCGCACGGCGCCCGCCACCTCGGCCGTTCTCAGCTTTTCCGAAATGCTGACTCGCCTCAATTCCGGCCAGCCTGTCACACGCGGCGAACTGCTCGGTACGGTCTTCGACCCGGGACTGGCGGTAGAGGCATATCCGGAAGACGTGCATCTGTGCATGTCCAAAGCGCTCGCCTCACCCATGGCGGATGTCGGCGAGGTGATCGCACTCGGTGATGAACGGGACAAGGACCGCGTTTACGCCGCATGGGAGACGAAGGGCTTCAAGCCTGCCGACCTCCACAATGCGATCATCCTCAATCCCGGCGCGTTCCGATACGCGCGACTGCTGCTGTTCGTCCACCACGACGCTCTCAAGACCGAGAGCCTCGTCATCCGCAGCCTGCTGCCGGACGGGACCGTCTATCACGAGGAGCGAGCCCGGGCGACGAACGCCCTGCCCGATACCTGGACCGATCCGGCCGGTCCCTGGTTCCGCGAGGTTTCCCACGCCAACCAGTTCTACAACCAGCTTTCCGACCGGAGCTATGCGCCCGCGCTCGTCGAGATCAAGGGCGAGCAGTTGGCCGACCGCATCATCATCGGCATCGACCCCGAGAGGCCGGTCCGTGGCTATGCGAGGCCCTTCTATCTGGCGGTGATCGAGGCCCAGCTCGCCAGCGAAATCGAGCGCCACTCCTATGACGTGGAGGCGATCGAACGGCAGCACTCGGTCGTGACCGAAATGATCGGGGCCGACAGCGCCGCGCGGGCGCTGCTGCTGCCAAACACGCTCTACGAGGTCAAGGTCGCCGGCAAGGTCTATCGCAAGGGGACGAACGCGGCCATCGGCGACATTGCGCAAAGCTACTTCTTCCGCACGCTGCCTGGCAGCGAGGCGCCGCAGCGTCTGGAGCCCTATCTCCTCTGCACCCTGCCCGGCGAGGGCGACAAGCACGTCTTCGGTCACGGTCCGCTCAAGATCGCGTTCTCGCACAACAATGTGCAGAAGCTATATGCCACTTACGGCAAACGCCTGCAGGTGCGCTTCAAGGCTTCGTCCTACCGCTCGCCCGAACCGCCGCCGGGTATCGGCCATCCGTTCGCGCTGACGCCAGATGTCTTGCAGACGGTGGCGGGCTCGGTCCTGACGCCTTTCGCGGCAAGCTTTACCGCTCTCGCCAACGAAACCAGCACGCCCTTGCTCGGCGGGCCGCTGAACCGGAACCTGCCCGACTGGGCGCGGTTCGACGGCGACGAGGTTCGGCGCCTCGCGCCACGCCGCCGCCTGCCTTGCGTGCCCGAGCAAGGGCATCTCTACGAGCATCAGATCACCGAGATCCCGATCCCGCTCGATCCGTTCACCGACTACCTGATGGACGTGGAACTGGTCGACAAGGACGCAGCGGCAGGGGCACGCGGCCCGGTCGTGCTGCGCCGATCGTTCAGCACGGGGCGCTACAAGGACGTCGCCGACTTTGCCCTTTCACTTCTGCGCACGCGACCCGACCAGCGCTTCGTCAAGGCGGGGCGCATCGCAGCACTCGTTGCGAGCTTTGCCGGCCGGCAACCGGAAGGACGCGAGTTCGAGGATGCGCTTGCAGCGGCGGAGCTGCCGCGGCAGCCGCCTTCCGACTCCCCGCGCTGCACCATCTTCTGGGAAGCGGGCGCCGGCGGGGACCCGGCAACACCGTGCGGCATCCTGATCGAATCTCCCGAACCGCTCTTCCGCGACTGGGCGCTGCCGGTCGAGGTCACCGATCCGGAGCCCGACCCGATCACCCGCATTGAGCTGCGCCCGCGCCGCTGGCTCGACGTCGCCAAATCGGCCGGCTCCGAGGCCCTCATCGGCGATATCGTAGCCGACCAGGACGGGCGCCGGGTCATCGCGGCCCTCGCGCCGGACGCACGCGACCAACTGGTCGGATTGTCCTTGCGCCGTATCGCCCTGACCGAGCCTTATCTGGATGGGGCGGGCGCCGTCGACGAGCTCCACCCCATCTTCGACGTGATGCTCGACCGGGCGCCCTGGGAGGAAGATTGATGGTCGAACGTATCGTCAATCACACCCTCTTCGCCGTCGAAGCAGCGCTGATCGACTGGACCCGCATGATACGCCAGCAGGGGTTCGACGGGTTCACCGAGGAGGATTGGCGCCGGCTGCGCTACTCGAAGCCGCGCGTGCACCTGCGCTGGGCATTGAGCGGGCATGCAGGCCTGCCCACCGGCCCGTTCACCGTATGGCGGCGAAAGGCCGACGAAGGCGACCAGCCGGAGACCATGGACTACCGGATCGAGCGCTACATGCCGGGCAACCTCTCGATCCTGACCTGGTACGGCCCACCCCTGGCGGTGTTGCGCCTTCGGCTGGACATGAACTCGAACGGCGCGCTCTACGCCTTCAATGGATCGCCCTCGACGCAAAACGTGGTGGCGCATGTCGATCTGCAGCAGGGATCGGTCACGGCCGAGCTGCGTGCCCAGACAATGACCTCGGCACTGATTTACGGATCGTTCGACATCGTCGAGGTCGCGGGTATCCCCGCCGAGCAGTACGGCAGCGCGGGCGAGTGGGAGGAGCAGGAAATCGTCGGGCTGCCGATCGATGACTTCGGCGCCTGGCAGGCGGTCGGCAACCATACCGACAAGCAGGGACTGATGGCTGTCCTCGGCGACCCGGTGCCGGCGGCGCTGGCGCGACTGGATCGTGGCGCCCCGCCCGTCGGCTGGCCGTACTTCGCCGACGGCCTGCCGGTCCCGGCCTGGGAGATGCCGGACCATGGCCGGCTCATCGAGGAGACGCAACTCGAGTTGCTCAGCCGGCTGCGCGACGTGATGCTGCTCGCTCCCCGAGAGCAGGCGGCCGCCCGCATCGAAGTGGCTGTCCCTCGGCCGGTCAATGCGGCGGGGCAGCAAATGTCAGGCCCGGACAGCACCGGCCTCGTTTCTCCATTCGCGCTCGCCATGGGCGCGGCGTCGGTCGATCCGTTCTTTTCGCTGGCGCTCGGCATGGGCACGGCCCTGGACGCCGGTGACGATCAAATGCGGCGCAAGCAGATATACGACTACATGATCACCGCCCCCTATGCGCGCGGGCTCGACGGCAACTCCGACCCCATCGAACTGGCCGCGCTGGCTTTGGACCCGCAGCCGCCGCCAATGCCGCCCGTGCCGGCAGCAATGCAGGCCGACCGTGCCGGCATGCAGCGGCCCTATGCTTCCGACGATGCCTGGCGCACATCGGTCGTCGCCAGTTGGTCACGCCTGCCGCCCACCGGCCTTTTCCGGGTTGCAAGCTTTGCGGCAGCGCGGCTGCCCCGTACGCCGCCCGGTCCTCCGGTCCTGCTGCTCGAGCAAAGAGACAGCGGCGGACACCGGCCGATCGGCGGCGGCGCACCAGCCAAAGACACGCCCGAGGGCAAGGAATGGGTGCATGCCTCCGACGGCGACCTCGCCATCCCCTCAAACCCCGGTTCGATCCAGGCGACCTATGCCGCCGCCACGCAAAACATCTTCGGCATGTGGAGCCGCTGGACGACGGCGGATCACTTCGCCGCGCAGCCACCGCTCGATCACGTCGGCATCCTTGCAGCAACGCTGCGGGTCGTCGCGCCCGCGCAAGGGTGGATATGCAACGGAACGCTGGAGATCGACCTCTCCTGGGACTGGCGGCTGCGCACTCCGCAGAGCTTTACCGTCGTCGGCCGTCTCTTTGCCGCACCGCTGCGCAATTCACCGCCGCCGGACACGACCGTGCCGGCCGGACTGGCGCGCAGCCTCGGTGGAGCGAGCGCCGCTGTCACCATCTCCTTCAACGGCAACCAGGCGACCATTTCCGAGGGCAGCATACGGTCGATGAAACCCGATGGCTCGGAGTTCCTTGCCGGCGCGGATACCAACATGGCCGTACGCCGCTACCGGGTGACTATTCCAGGCTTTGCCATAGATTTCGCCGCCACGCCGCATGCCGGGCTCGGCCTCTGGGTGCGGGCGCGCGAACGCATAGCGCCCTACCGGGACAGTCCCTGGCAGACGAACCCGGCCCTGACCTATGCGTCCGATCCGGTGCCTCCAGTCATCGAGCGGGTCGTGGTGCCGCTGGCGAGCCTGCCCGATGCGGCGGGTTTCTGCCACCACAGGGTGAAATGGATGCCCTCGCCCGGCGCCGTCGCCTATAATCTCTATGCGTCCGACGAGAGCGCCATCTTCGACGAGAACGGCGTCGATGAACTCGGCCCCAGCGCGACGCTCGAGCAGCGCATGATACTCTTGCGCGATACGTATCTGGGCAACCCATCGCGCAGGACCTTCACCAAGATCAGCGATCGACCTATCGAGGGACTTAGTCTCGACCTGAAGCTGCCGCGGGGCAGCACGGCGATCCACCTCTACGTCGCCCTGCCTGTCAGCGCCGGCGGCATAGAAGGTCTCTGGCCGACGCATCAAGGCATGTTCGACGACACCATAGACCGGGTCGCGGCACCGCGCCTGCTGACGCCGACACCGCCCACGCTGGAAATCCGCAGGGTGCTGGATGAAACGGCCGTGCCGCCACGCGAGCGGATCCGTGTGGAGCTGCGCTCCAATCCCGGCGCGCGCGTGATGCGCTACGAACTCTTCCGCACTCGTGTCGAGAACGCGTCGCGCGAGGTCGATACGATGGGACCGCCAGTAGCCGTCATCGGCAGTCCGACGGCGGTCGGCTGGCCCGCCGACACCGTACCTGACGATCGCCATGAGGCCGAGACCAGTTACGACGACCATTTCGAGGTCGACCACTTGACGAGCGCCCTCGGGTTCGACGATCCGGAAGGCTCGTGGAAACGCATCTGGTACCGGGCAACGGCCTGGTCCCATCCAGATCTCTATCGCGGCGGGCTTTCCGATCGTTCGGCAAGCTCCCATGCCGTTTCCATCGTGCTGCCACCCGCCGATCCACCGGACCTGTCGTCCATGGCCGTCGACTGGCCGGGAGGCGACGTCAATGCCATTCAACTCAAATGGACCAGCAGCGCTCCCTTGCGACCTACTGCGCTCGGGTCGCACCGGCTCAGCGTAACAATCCGCAAGCGCAACGATCCCGGCCAGGATGCGCTGCTTTCGTTCAGCAGCCCGCTCGATCGCGTGGGAACATCCGGCGCGGGCGTCTGGCGAAGCGGGGACAAAGGCATGATTACCTACTACGCTAATGCCATACGCGAGACGCCTCAGGACGCATTGACCGCGAGCGTGCGGCTCACCGATCCGCTGGGCCGCACGAGCGAGCGCTTCCTCGACATCGCAGGGGGCACGCCACTGGTCCGCCCGGACATTTTCGACGTCGAGGTGGCGCGCCGACCAATCATCGGTTTCTCATTCCGCACCTCCGCGCCGCTCGCCCCGACGCCACAGGGTCCGTACCGGTTGGAGATCGCCGTGGCGTTCGAGGGGCCCATCTTCGGCCCCGCCGCAACTCGGACATACACGGCCGCCCTCAACACGTTGCCCACGCAATTGCCGCCGATGAACCCGCGCAATCCGCTGCAAGTGGCGCGCGTCGCCGGCAGCCGGCCGTTGCAGATCGTGGTGCGCCTGCAAGGTGCTGTGCGCGCCTTGCGCGTACGGATCGTGGCGCCGGACGGGCGCTTTGCCGAATACACCGGAGGCGCCATCCGATGATCACCCTCGACAGCCTTACGACGCCCAACGCGCAACGCCTGCTCCGCGACGATGGCCTTTTTTCGCTCGGCCTTTCGGCGGTGCGCCTTTGTGAGCGCTGGAGCCTGGCCACGCCCGCCGCGGGCGACTACGATCCAGCGGCGCTGACGCTCACGCTCAATCCCATCTGTGCGCCGTTCTTCGGCATTCTCGAGTTCGTCGACGACGCGTCCGAATTCGCCGAGGTCAGCGGCACGCCGATCGCCGGACCGGCGGGGGTGCTCAGGTTCCATCCTCAGGCTTTCGCCCGGTTGCAGCAGATCGCGAGCTGGCGTTACAGCTCGCCCGAACCGCGCCCGATCAAGCCGGTGGGCATACAGCCCCCCGCGTCTCTGCAGGTGCAGCCGCGTGCCGTGCAGATACGCCCGCTTCCCTCGGCCATGGTGATCCGTGGCGCCAACACCGATCGGGCACCGCAGTTCCATGATTTCGAGGTGCCGCTGGATCTGAGCGGAACGGTTTCGTTCCACGACACGCGGGGGCTCATCATCGATCCGCTCGCGGTGGCGGCTATGTTTGCCGATCTTCTTCAGGCCCTCCCCGGGCTGGCTGACCCGCGTTTCCGCTTCGCTCCGGCCGGGGCCGGAGGAGTCGCCAGTATCGCCGGCCTGCGGCCCCCCGCAAACCTCGTCCATTTCGTCGACCCGCATGGCTGGGCATTCCAGCCGGGTCCATCCGGCGGGACACTCAGCCTCGCCGACGCCCAAGGCGTCCAAGGCGCGATCATCTCCACGCCGCTGCTGACACTGCCAGCCGGCAACAGCATCGTCGGCTCCGGGCCGAGTCCGCTGCTCTGGGGCTGGGGCGAGGACGGCTGGCTGCGTCGCGTTCCGCTGACGCCGCCGCCCCTGCCGACCCCGGCCCCCGCCATCAACCTGCCCCACCAGTTCTTGCGCGTGGTCGTCGTCGATACCGACTGGCACCTGCTGGGCAACCGGACGACCAGACGCGTCCGCAACGTGCCGCCCGACGACGGCCTCATCCCGGCAAGTCTCATGCCGATTGTGCGCGACACAGTGGAGCTCACGTATCTGCCCGACGGCATCGACGTGATCACGGCCGGCAACCAAGTGATCAACCAGCAGGCCGCGCCAGGCGACACGCCCATGATGTTCGTCGTATCGCCCGTGATCGACGCAGGCGTGCCAGTACCACCGGCCGGACAGGCCGGCCGGTGGCCGCAGTGGCCGCCATTCGGCGGGACGCTGCAGGATTTTCCGAACCCTCCGCCCAACTTCGCGCAAGGCATGACTGCCCAGCTCATCGGCACGCGCGACGTGGTGGTGACGCTGCCGGCCGACGTGGTGCCGGACGGGGCACATGTACGCATCTATCCGCGCACGTTCGTCGAGATCGCGACCATAGGCGAGGCGCCCTCGTTTCTGCGAGGGGACGGCGCCGCCACCATCGCCGCCGCGGGACAACCCGTGCGGATCCTCCTCATCAATCCCCTTCGCCTGCTTGCGGAGCAGCCTATGCCGGACCAGGCAAGCCTGGTTCTCGACATCGTCGTTCAGCCCCGCCTCGGGCGGAGACGGTTGCGCGCGGCCGTCGCCGTCACCGTCAACGGTGGCCCCGCTCCCGCTGCGCCGCCCGATGTCTTCGCGCCGCCCGCCGATATCATGCAGCCGCTTCTGGCGGGCGCGGCCTGGATCCTTTCGGTCGCCCCGGTGCCGCTCTTCGGGGTTCCGCGCACGGTGACGCCTCCTGCCGGCACGCCCTCCTCCCCCATCGACCTCGTACGCGCCCTCGCCTCGGAGACGGTGCCGCGGCAAGGTCCGCGCCTGCCGATGATGGCCCGGTTCGAAACCGTGCTGACCCGCGGCGGCAACGATCCGGCAATCGGGAACGGCGCGCTGCGATGGGCCGCGGTCGTCAGCGGCGCACGCTGGGCGCGCGAGTCACTCTGCGACCGCCCGACCGACGGCAATCCCGGCTTTCCAGCCGGGCCGGACGTGCATGCGCCAGGCGTACGCGTCGGCGGAGTTCTGGCATATGACGCGGCCCGGCATGCCACCAAGCGCGTGCAGCCGATCATTCCGCTGCCGGGGACGGTCGGCAGTCCGAGCTGGATGCTGATGCTGGCCAGCCCGAACATGCGGCCACCGCAAACGCCGGCGGGCGACGTCTTCACCGGCGTCGGGGCATGCCTGCAAACGGTGGCCGCGGTCTGCGAGACACCGGAACTGTCTCTGCCCGAGATCGATCTCTCGCCGACAGCCGTGACTGCCGACGACGTCGCCGACGCGATCGTCGACGCCTTCGATCTGCCGGTCACGATCAACATCCCGCCCGGGGATGCCGACCGGGTAGTGGACGAGGTGCGGCGGGAATTTTTCGTTGCCCGCAACGGCGTGCGCGACGCGCTCTGGTCGCTGAGCCGGGTGCTGCGGGAGGCACGGGAACTCGTCTATATCGAGAGCCCGCAGTTCGCCCGCACAGCGATATCGACGGGAGGTCCCGATCCGTTCGACCTTGTGGAAGTGCTGCGTGCCGGCTTGCGGGCGAACCCGGCGCTCCAGGTGATCATCTGCACGCCCAGACTCACCGACATCGACCCTGCATTCGGCGGATTTGCCCGGCAGCACTTTGCCGCGAGGGCCGAAGCCGTAAACGCGTTGCGCACGGTCCCTGCCCCGCCAGGCGAAAACGACCAGCAGCGCGCGGCGCGCGAACGGCTGCAGGAGAGCGTGCGCGCACGCATCCTGGCGTTCCACCCCGTCGGATTCCCCGGTCGGGATTCGGCTATCCGCACGACATCCGTCATCGTCGACGATGTCTATGCGCTGGTCGGCACCAGCCACATCCGGCGTCGGGGCATGACGCTCGACGGCTCACTCGACATCGCGTCGTTCGACTCGGTGTTCCGCGAAGGGTACTCGAGCGACGTGCAGCAGTACCGCCGCCGGATCATGGCCGAAAAGCTGGGGGTGCCTGTCCCCGCCGCCCGTGTGCCCGGATCGGGGGACTGGTTGCGCCTGATGCGGCCGCGCGCCGCCTTCTCGCTGGTGTCGGACCTGCTCGCCCAGGGAGGACTGGGCCGCATCCTGCCCCTCTGGGCCGGTCCGTCGGACGCGTCCGTGCTGGCCGCCACGGCCGATATGGCCGACCCCGATGGATCCGACGGCAGCACGTTCGTCACCGCCTTTGCTTCGGTTCTCAGCGAGTCGCCGCAGCCATAATTGTAACCGCCCGCCAAACGATCCCGTGAGGTAAGGTTGCTCGCTCCTGCACGTGCCGTCGCGGTGAGGCTCGTGCCAAAACCTCACCGCCATACGATTCGCAGTGTGAGCAGCGTCGTATCTTCGGCGCGGTATTTCTACCGCACCTTGCCCATGTCCGGCAGAAACACCGTCAGCAATCCCGCCAGCGGCAGGAAGGAGCAGAGCCAGAAGACGTATTGGATGCTGGTGGAATCGGCGAGGGCGCCGAGGGCGGCGGCGGCGATGCCGCCGGCGCCGAAGGCGAAGCCGAAGAAGATGCCGGCGATCATGCCGATGCGGCCCGGCATCAGCTCCTGGGCGAACACCACGATCGCCGAGAAGGCGGACGAGAAGATCAGCCCGATGATGACGGTGAGGACTATCGTCCAGGTAAGATCGGCGTAGGGCAAGGCCAGGGTGAAGGGCAGCACGCCGAGGATCGAGAACCAGATCACGAACTTGGCCCCGAAGCGGTCGCCTATGGGGCCGCCGAGGAAGACGCCCACCGCCGAGGCGCCGAGGAAGACGAAGAGCAGAAGCTGAGCGTCCTGCACGTTGACCTGGAACTTGTCGATCATGAAGAACGTGTAGTAGCTCGAAAAACTTGCCACGTAGGCGTTCTTGGTCAGCGTGAGGACGGCGAGCACGGTCAGCGCGATGACGGTCGTGCGCTTGTCGAAGATCAGCGCGGTGCTGGCCGGCGCCCTGCCCGCGTTGACCCGCCGGTGCTCGGCATACCAGGCCCCGACGCGCCACAGGATGAAAATGCCGACAGCCGAGCCGACGGCAAAGAGGCTGACGCTCCACTGGCCAAGCCGCAGCACGATGAACGCAGCGAGCAGCGGCCCGATGGCCGAGCCGACATTGCCGCCCACCTGGAAGAGCGATTGCGCCAACCCGTGCCGTCCGCCGGACGCAAGGCGGGCCACGCGGCTCGATTCCGGGTGGAAGATCGCCGAGCCCAGCCCGACGAAGGCCGAACCGACCAGCAACAGAGCATAGCTTTGCGCAAAGCCCAGGATGATGAGTCCCACAAGGCTCGAAGCCATGCCCACCGGCAGCGAATAGGGCAAGGGGCGCTTGTCGGTATACATGCCGATCGCCGGCTGCAGGAGCGAGGCCACGCACTGGAAGGTGAGGGTCAGGAGCCCGATCTGGACATAGTCGAGCCCGTAATTGTCCTTCAGGATCGGATAGATCGCCGAAAGCAGCGACTGCATCACATCGTTGATGAGATGGCAGACGCTGACCATGACGATGATCGAGAGCGTGGTCTTGCCGGCGATGCTGGTCGCCGGTGCGGTGGCTGTGGCGGTCAATCGAGTTGGTCCGATAAAGGCTGGAAGCAGTAGCGACGAAAGCCCTTCACTAACATGTCAGACGCGACCTGTCGTCATCATCTGAGCCACAAACCGTTCGGCGCGATGCGGCGTGATGCTTTCCCCCGCTTTCACAGAACTGACATCGCTTCGTTGTCGAAGCGCAACATGCATGGCTTAGCCACCCCCGCATTCATCATCGAAGGGGGCGCCAAGTGCCATTTTCCCGCAATCTTCCACGCAACCTGACGAAAGTAACGGTGGCGCTCCTTCTGGCGGCCAGCTCCTCGTTCGCGCTGGCGCAGGAGCGCCGGGACCTTGTGGTCGGCGTCGCCGACCTGCCGGCGACGCTGGAGCCCGGTAAGGAGCTCTCCAATGTGGGCACCCGCGTCAACTACAGCATCTTCGACACGCTGATCCGGCGTGACTTCCTCTCGGCCGAGGGCGGCGGCGGGTCGGCGCTGGTGCCTAGCCTCGCGACCAGCTGGACACGCCTCGACGACGTGACGCTGGAAGTGAAGCTGCGCGACGACGTGACCTTCCACAACGGCGCGCCCCTCACCGCCGAGGACGTGGTGTTCACCTTCTCGCCCGAGCGCCTCAGCGGCGAGGATGCGCTGCTGCCCGAAGGGCCGGCCTATTTCTCCGTGCTCAAGGAAGTGAAGGCCATCGACGGCACGACCGTGCATTTCGTCACCAAGGCGCCCGATCCGCTGCTGGAGCAACGCCTCGCGTCCTGGGCCTCGTGGATCGTCAACGAGGAAGACTGGCTGGCCAAGGCCGAGACCGACGGCGGCGTGCCGATGTTCCCGGTGGGCACCGGCCCCTACATGCTCGACAGCTACAGGGCCGACGAATCCATCCGGCTGGTCGCCAATGACGACTATTTCGGCGGCACCCCGACGGCCGCTTCGGTGACCTTCCGCGAAGTTCCCGAGCCCTCGACGCGCGTTGCCGGTCTCGTTTCGGGCGAGTTCGACATCATCACCAATGTCGCGCCCGACCAGATCGACCAGATCAACAGCTATGACGACATCGAGACCCGCTCGGTGGTGCTCGCGAACTCGCACGTGCTGGTCTACACGGTCACCGATCCGGTGCTGAGCGACGTGCGCGTGCGCCAGGCGATGAACCTGGCCATCGACCGGCAGCTGCTCAACGATACGCTGTGGGGCGGCCAGGCCGTGGTGCCGAACGGCCATCAATATCCCGAGTTCGGGGACATGTATAACCCCGACCACATCGGCCTCGAATACGATCCGGAGCGCGCCAAGGCGCTGCTGGAAGAGGCCGGATACGATGGCGAGCCGATCCGCTACACCACCCAGCCCTACTACTACCTCAACGCCCTGCCGGCCGCGCAGGCGATCGTCGAGATGTGGAAGGCGGTCGGCCTCAACGTCGAGCTCAACGTGGTCGAGAGCTTCTCGGGCGTCGACTTCAAGACGCTTCAGGTGCGCACCTGGTCCAACTCCACGCGCTATCCCGACCCCGTCGGCGGCCTCTGGAACCTCTGGGGGCCGTTCGGCAGCCCGCAGCGCACCAACGAGAGCTGGATCGGCACCGAGAACCTCAAACGCTTCAACGAGCTTGGCGCGGTCCTCGAAAGCACCGTCGACCTCAAGACGCGCCAGGACGCGGCCTGGGAAATGCTGGACATCTGGAAGGACGATGCTCCCGGCACCATCCTCTACCAGCCGCTCGAGACCTATGGCGTGGCCAAGGACGTGAACTGGCAGCCCTACACGTTCTACTACATGGACCTGCGTCCCTATAACCTCAGCTTCGCCGGCAACTGATGGCCGAAGCAACGACCCAGGCGAGAGGTGGCATCCATGCCGCCTCTCATCCGTCGGCAGGCCTGCGGGGAAGCGGGCCGGTCCTCGAGATCGCAGGGCTGACCGTGTCGGCCGGACCGGTCGACCTGGTGGAAGAGGTCAGCCTCTCCGTCATGCCCGGCGAGACGCTTTGCCTGGTCGGCGAAAGCGGCTGCGGCAAGAGCCTGACCTGCATGTCGGCGCTGGGGCTGCTGGACGACGGGCTCAGGGCCAAGGGATCGGTGCGGCTGTTCGGCACGGAAACGATGGGCGCGCCGGAACGCGTGATCAACGCCATCCGCGGCCGCGACGTGACGATGATCTTCCAGAATCCGATGGCGGCGCTCAACCCGGTCAGGCGCGTCGGCGCGCAGATCGCCGAGGCGATCCGCGCGCATACCGAACTGCGCGGAGCCGCCGTCGACCAGCGCGTCGTGGAGCTTCTGGAGCAGGTCGGCATCCCGAAGGTCGAGCGCCACAAGAATTACTATCCGCACCAGCTTTCCGGCGGCATGTGCCAGCGCGTGATGATCGCCATGGCGCTGGCCTGCCGACCCAAACTGCTGATCGCCGACGAACCGACCACGGCGTTGGACGTGACGATCCAGGCGCAGATCCTGCGGCTCTTGCGCGACCTGCAATCCGAGCTCGGCCTCGCCATCGTCTTCGTCACCCATGATCTGGGCGTCGTGGCGGAGATCGCCGACCGGGTGGCGGTCATGTATGCGGGCCGCATCGTCGAGACCGGACCGGTCGACGACCTGTTCGACGATCCGAGGCATCCGTATACGCGTGCGCTGATGGACTGCCGGATCGGATTCAGGCGTGAGCCGGGCACGATGCTCGAGGCGGTCAAGGGTATCGTCCCCGCCCCTTCGGCCCGCCCCGCCGGCTGCAATTTCGCCCCGCGCTGTACCATGGCCGACGAGAGATGCCAGGTCGAGCCTGCTCTCGCGGCCGACGGTTCGAGAGCCGTCGCCTGCCATTTCTTCGATCCGGGTGCAGAAGCGGTGCGGCGATGACCAAGGGGCTCTTTGCCACCGGGCTGGTGCAGACCTATCCGGTCGGGCGCCGTCTTTTCGGCTCGGTCGAACATTTCCGTGCGGTGGATGGAGCCAGCTTCCACATCGGCGAAGGCGAGACGCTGGGGATCGTCGGGGAAAGCGGCAGCGGCAAGTCGACGCTCGGGCGTATGGTCGCCGGCATCGAGGCGCCGGCCGGCGGCAGCATCACGTTCTGGGGCGAGACCTACGCGCCGGTGGGTTCGGCCCTGTGGCGGCGGCAGCGCAAGCAGGTGCAGGTCGTGTTCCAGAATCCGGCGGCAGTCGTCGACCCGCGCTGGACCATCCATGCGCAGGTGCGCGAGGCGCTCACCACGCACGAGACGCTGGCCCGCTCGGAAGCCGACGACCGGGCGCAGGAGATGCTGACGATGGTCGGGCTCGGCAGCATGGGCAGGCGCCTGCCACACCAGCTCTCGGGCGGCCAGTTGCAGCGCGCCGTCATCGCCCGGGCCCTGGTCCTGCGACCCCGGCTCGTCATCTGCGACGAGGCGGTCAGCGCGCTCGACGTGTCGGTACAGGCGCAGATCATCAACCTGCTGCTCGAGCTGCGCGAAAAGCTGAAGCTGTCGCTGATGTTCATTTCCCACGATCTGTCGGTGGTCCGGCACATCAGCCACCGCGTGGGGGTGATGCATGCCGGCAAGCTCCTCAAAATCGGCGACTCCCGAACGTTGTTCGAGGCGCCGCAACACGACTATTCCCGCCGGCTGCTCGCCGCCATTCCCGCCGACACGCCGCGACAACGACGCGAGCGGGACCTGCGCACCTTCGGCGCCCTGCCCTAGCGGCAGAGCGCCGGTCCACGACAAGGTTCACACATGAAGATCATCGCACACCGAGGCGACAGCGCCAATTTCCCGGAGAATACGCCCGCGAGCTGGAATGGCGCCTATGCGGCGGGGGCGTTCGCCATCGAGACCGACATCCGCCTTTCCAGGGACGGGGTGTGCGTGTGTGCTCACGACCCGGACCTCAATCGCCTGTTCGGCCGGCCGGAGCCGGTGAGCGCGCTCGCCTTTGCCGAACTCATGGCGCTTGGCAATGCGGAAGGCGGACGGATAGCGTCCGCATCCGAGGCGCTCGCCCATGCGCGCGACGGCAAGGCGGTGCTGCTCGACATAAAGGACGAAACGCCCGAAGCGCTGGCGACGCTGTGGCAGGCGATCACGGATGAGGTTCCCAACGCGCAGCGGCACCTGGTTATCGCGGGATGCCACACACTCGACGCGGTGCGGTTCTTTGCCGTGCAGAGCGGGGTCGAGATCCTGGGCTTCATTCCGACGCCCGACGAGGCGGTAGGCTTCTGGGTGGCGGGCGCGAAAACCATCCGGCTGTGGGAACGGGACGTAACGCGCGAACGGGTGGCGGAACTGCGCGGGCTCGGCGCCGACGTCTGGGTGACCGTCGGGGGCCGCGGCAGCGACTTCGAGGTCGGCGGCGAGACCTCGGCGGCCAACCTGGCGAAACTGGCAAAATCGGGTGTCGGCGGCGTCCTCGTCAACGACGTCAAGCTGGCCGCGGACACGATGGAGAGCCTGCAATGAACACCGGATCGACGCTTCTCATCACCTTCGACGGACTGCGCCGCGACCGCGCGACGGCCGGGCTAGTGCCGAACCTTGCCCGGTTCATGGCCGAGGGCAGCGACTTCGTGAACTCGCGATCGATCTTTCCCAGCGAAACGCGCGTCGCCGTCACCTCGACGATGACCGGGTGCCCGCCGGGCAGCCATGGCGTCGTCGCCAACCAGTTCATCCACCCCGTTCGGCCCGAAGGGCTGTTCAGGACGTCCGAATGGGAGGACCTGGAGCTGGCGGCGCAGGCAGGGCAGCTGCTCGACCGGGAAACGATGGGCCAGCGCATGGCGAATGCCGGGCGAACCATGGCAGTGGTCAGCACCGCCACCAAGGGCGCCTCGCGCATGATGAATTCGAGCGCACACCCGCTCGGCCAGCCGGTGTTCTCGATGCATGGCGTCCCGGTTTCGAGCCCCGACCTGCATGGTGCCGTCACCGCCCAGCTCGGCGACATCCCGGAGCCCACCGCGCCCAACGGAGCGCGCATGACCTATGCGACCAGCGCGCTCATCGAAGTCGTCTACCCGCGCCACGATCCGGATTTCTGCGTGTTCTGGATGAACGAGCCGGACATGAGCTCGCATCGCTTCGGCGTCACCGCGCCGGAAACGCAGGAGGCGCAGCGCATCTGCGACGAGAATTTCGGACGCATCCTCGACTGGTGGAAGGCCGGAAACGGCCCGCAGAACGTCATGGTCATGTCCGACCACGGGCAGATCACCGGGCGGCGCCAGCTCGAAACGCTCGACATCATTCCCGCCGAATTCGGCTGGGCGGCCATCGGCTCGTTCAGCAGCATCTATCTCGATGACGTCTCCGACGCCAACAAGGCGCGCGTCGTCGAGTGGCTGGTGGAGCAGGATTTCTGCGGCCTCGTCTTCGCAACGGCGGAGAATGGCGAGGCGATCGCGGGCGCCCTGCCCTGGGCCGCGGTTCGCAACGATCACCCGCGCGGCGCCGATGTCGGGTTCACGCTGCGCGCCACCGACTGCTCGCAAAACTGGGGTCCCTCGGTCGACGGGTGCCTGTTTGCGGCCTGGATATCGGAAGGCGGCGGCATGCATGGCGGGTTGAACCGAGGCGAACTCTCGACCGTATTGGCAGCCCAAGGGCCGGCCTTCCGCGCCGGTTTCGTTTCGCAGACGCCGTGCTGGCTACCCGACATCGCCCCCACCATCCTGACCGCCATGGGCCTGCCGATCGAGGGCACCGAAGGCCGGCCATTGGTGGAGGCGCTGGTGGGTGACGATCCGCGCTTCGGCATCGCGCCGCAGGTGGAGACGCACACCTTGCGCGCCGAGCATCGCGGCCATGAGCAGTACCTGCGCCAATGGGTGATCGAGGGACAAACCATCGTCGACTGCGGCTGGACCGCCGGCACGGGAGCCTGGGACCGGTGAACCCGCAATTCGTCATCACCAAGCTGGTGCGCGGCACGCTCACGCTGCTGCTGACCGTCACCTTTGTCTTCATCGTGCTGCGGGCCTCGGGCGATCCGGCCCAGATCATGCTCTCGGACGAAGCATCGCCCGCGGCTATCGCCACCTTCCGCGAGCGCTGGGGGCTCGACCGCTCCTATATCGAGCAGTACCTGGCCTATCTGACGGCGGTCATCCAGGGCGACTTCGGCACCTCCTTCCGCGATGGCCGGCCAGCGCTCGAAGTGGTGATGGAGCGGGTGCCGGTGACGTTGCTCCTGGGGTTCACCGCGCTGCTGATCACCCTGGCGCTGGGCATTCCTTCCGGCATCATGGCGGCGCTGTTCCGCGGCAGGTGGGTGGACCACGCCACCATGTCCTTCACGATCCTCGGACACAGCATTCCCAACTTCTTCCTCGGCATCATCCTGATCCTGGTGTTCTCCATGACGCTGCGCTGGCTGCCGAGCTCGGGCACCGGCAGCATCTGGCACCTGCTCATGCCGGCGATAACGCTGGGCACGGCTGCAGCCGCCACCGTCGCGCGCTTCACCCGCTCCTCGGTGCTGGACGTGCTTCACCAGCCCTTCATGCGGACGGCCAAGGCCAAGGGCATTCCCTACGACCGGCGGATCCTCCGCCATGCGCTGCCCAACGCGGCCATTCCGGTGGTGACCGTCGTCGGCATGCGGATCGGCGGCCTGATCGGGGGTGCGGTGACCATCGAAACGGTGTTCGCCTGGCCGGGCGTCGGCATGCTCCTCGTCAACTCGGTCAACCAGCGGGACCTCGCCGTCGTGCAGGCCGTGGTGCTGCTCATCGCGCTCACCATGGTGCTCGTCAACCTCATCGTGGACCTCACTTACGGCTGGCTCGACCCGCGTATCGAGCTGCACAACAGGCGGGCGGCGAAGGCATGACGACCACCGATCTCTCTTCGGCCTCCCTCAGGCGGCATGGCTGGCTCACCCGGATCTGGAAGTCCAAGCCGCCTCTGGTGATCGGCCTGTCGCTGACCTGGCTGGCCGTGGTGGTGCTGATGGCCCTTTTCGCCGAGTTCCTGGCGCCCTACGGCTATGCGGAACAGAGCCTCTTGAAGCGCCTGCAGCCGCCGGGCTTCCTCGGCGGGCTGCCCGAATACCTGCTCGGCACCGATAACCTGGGGCGCGACGTGCTCAGCCGCGTCATCTACGCGATGCGCACCAGCATCCTCATCGCCTTGATGGGCACGGTGATCGGCGCCACGGTGGGTACGGTCCTCGGTATCGTCGCGGCCCACTTCCGCGGCTGGGTCGACGACGTGATCATGATGCTGGTGGATTTCCAGGCGGCCATCCCGTTCCTCATCGTGGCGCTGGCGGTTCTGGCGTTCTTCGGCAACAACTTCGTGCTGCTGGTGGTGTTGATCGGCCTCTTCGGCTGGGACGGCTATGCGCGCATCGCCCGCGGGCTCGTGCTTTCCACCAACGGCCAGGGCTATGCCTTCGCCATCCGCACGCTTGGCGTGCATCCGGCAAAGGTCTACATCCGGCATGTCCTCCCAAACATGATGGGGGTGATCATGGTGCAGATCACACTCAATTTTCCCGAGATCATCTTGCTCGAAACGTCGCTCTCCTTCCTCGGCCTCGGCGTGCAGCCGCCGGGCACCAGCCTCGGGCTGCTGCTCGGCGAAGGGCGCAACTACCTGGCGACGGCCTGGTGGATCGGCATTCCGGCCGGCGTCGTCATCTTCCTCACGACGCTGGCCATTAGCCTCGTGGGAGATTGGCTGCGCGACATGCTCGACCCGAACCTGAAAGGCAAGGACGCATGACCGCGCTCGCCTCGCCCCGGCGCCTCGCGTCCATCGAGGAGCTCGAATTCTCCGCCGTGCTCTCGGACCTCGACGGCATCGTCTACAGGGGCGAGGAAGCGGTGCCGGGCGCGACCGAACGGTTCAACCGATGGCATGCGCAGGGCCTGCCCTACTGCTTCATCACCAACAATGCCGAGAAGTCCTCGAGCGATTTCGCCGACAAGATTCGCCGGCTCGGCATACCGTGCTCCGCCCGGCAGGTGGTGACCTCCGGCGACGTGGCCCTCGACTTCGTGCGCTCGCGATATGCCGCGGGCACCCGGCTCTATGTGATCGGCTCGCAATCGCTCAAGGATCGCGTGGCCGAAGCCGGCTTCACCCTTGCAGAAGAGGCGGCGCAGGTGGTGCTGGTCGCGCTCGACCGGCAGTTCAACTATGCGATGATGACCGCGGCCGTGCGCAATGTGCTGGCGGGAGCCGAGCTGATCGGGACCAATCCCGACCTCATCCGTCCGGTCGCGGACGGCTTCGAGCCCGGCGCCGGCGCCATCGTGCAGTCGATCGCGGCCGCGACCGGCGTTTCCGCGACCTTCCTGGGCAAGCCGGCCCCGGCGATCGTGCTCACGGCGATGGAGCGGCTGGGCGTTCAGCCGGGCGCTGCGATCATGCTCGGCGACCAGCTCGACACCGACATCCTGGCCGCCCAGCGGGCAGCGGTTCGCGCCGTGTTCGTGGAAACTGGCGTGCCCATCAACATGAAGAGCATCGTACGGGCGGACTATGTCCTGCGGCAGCTTTAGGAGGCACGACCCGGCCGGTAAGCAGATTTAGTGAGTTGCGCTCCCCGCATGGTCCATAAATAAGAAGCCCCTGCGTTTGTCGCGATGAAGGGAGTGCTGCGTGCCGAACACTGCTGGCTCAGTGCGAAAAGTCCTGTCGGGTGGCGAGAAGCGCCGCGGGCGGCCCAAGGATGCGGACAAGGAAGCCATCCCGCTCATCATCCTTCAGGCGGCGCTGCTGCTGTTCAAGAAGCAGGGGTTCGATGCAACGTCCGTCGAGCAGATCGCTGCTGCCGCCGGCGCGTCCAAGACGACCATCTATCGCCATTTCCGGACCAAGGAGGCGTTGGCGGAAGCCGCCGTGGTCCATGACGGGGAAAACGTGCTCGAGACCATTCGCGCCCTAGACAGCACCGATCCCGACCCGCTGGTGCGGCTGCGCGTTCTGACTTTCGGCATTGCCGATTTCGCGGCACGGCCGGGCAATGCCGACCTCTATCGCCTTTCCCTCGCGGCCGTGCCGCGCGTGCCGGCAATCGGGCGCGCCTTCGCCGCGACCGGCGCGGCGTTGCGGGCATTGATGCGACCGCATGTGGAGGCAGCGCAAGCTGCCGGGCTCCTGCGCCAGGGCGACCCCGACCGGCTGGCGCGCCAGCTCTACGACGCCGTCGTCAATCCGATCTGGGGCGATGCGCTGCTGATGACGCCCTACGTCCATGACGCGGCGCAACGCGGCGCGATCATGCAGGCAAACTGGGATAGTTTCCTCCATGGGGCCGGAGCCTAGAGCTCTCTCCACCACAAAGAAACGAAACGGTATCGTTTCATTCTTGTCCGTCGCGATGCGATCTGCCATCACAGGGCTGTCATCTGGCATGGAGGAGTGAAATGCCTACTGCAGCCTTGCAGCGACCTGCCTCGCTGAACTGGGCGATCTGGATCGCCATAATCCTTTTTATTCCCATCGGTCTTTTCCTGTTCGGCGGCGGCGTATGGCTGATCGCGCTGGGAGGCTCCTGGTACTACGGCATCACCGGCGCCGCCGTGCTCGCGAGCGCCTTCCTGCTCTGGCGCGGCAGCCGGTTGGGCCTCTGGCTCTATGCGGCCATGATCGTCTGGACCATTGCCTGGTCCATCTGGGAGGTGGGGTTCGATTTCTGGGGCCTGCTTCCGCGCATCGCGGGGCCGGCCGTGCTCGGCCTGTGGCTTTGCCTGCCGCTCGTGTGGAGGAAGCTGAAATGAGCCGCGCACTTATCCGTCCCGTCCTGGCGGGCTTGATCCTGGCCGCGCTGGCCTCGACAGCCCTCGTCGCGCAGGAGACCACCACCGCGCCCGCCGAGCAGACGCCATTGCCGACGGCGCCCGTCGAAACGCCGACCGCGCCGGCGGAAACCGCGCCACCAGCCGACGAACCGAGCCCCGCCCCCGGAACGGGCGTCGAGACGCCGACGGGGCCGGCAAGCAATGTCGATCCCGGCTACCAGGGTTATGCAATGGTGCCCGAGAGCGGCGATTGGGTCGACTGGGGCCGCGACATGGGTGGCACGCGTTACGTGCCCTATGACGAGATCACCCCGCAGAACGTCGGCGATCTCGAGGTGGCGTGGACCTTCCGCACCGGCGGCGCCGGCCCCAACCAGGCCACGCCGCTCCAGGTCGGCAACACGCTCTATGTCTGTACGCGTGACAACCGCATCTTCGCGCTCAATGCCGAAACGGGCGAGGAGTTGTGGAACTTCGACCCGGTGCTCACCAATCTCGCCAATGGCGGGGGCTGCCGCGGCGTCTCCTATTTCCAGGCGTCCGAGGGTGAGGAGCTTTGCGCCACCCGCATCATCACCTCGACCCGCGACGCCCGTCTCGTGGCTGTGGATTCGCGCACCGGCGAACGCTGCCCGGGTTTCGGCGCCGATGGCGAGGTCGACCTGCGCGTCGGCATGGGACCGGACGAATCCGGCTTCCAGTACAACACCTCCCCGGCCAAGGTGGTCAACGGCATGATCGTCGTCGGGGCGGGCATCTTCGATGGACAGTCCATCGACGAACCCTCGGGCGTGATCCGCGCCTATGACGCTGTCGACGGCAGCTTCCGCTGGGCCTGGGACATGGGTCGTCCAGGCATCAACACCGAGCCGGCCGAGGGGGAAATGTATACCCAGGGCACGCCCAATGTATGGAGCGTGATGAGCGCCGACCCGGAGCTGGGCATGGTCTACCTGCCGCTGGGCAACGCGACGCCCGACTACTTCGGCGGCCACCGCACCCCGGAAATGGAAGAATATTCCTCATCCGTGGTCGCACTCAACGTCGCCGATGGCAGCGTTGCCTGGCATTTCCAGACGCTGCACCACGACATCTGGGACTATGACGTTGCCTCGCAGCCGGTGCTGATCGACTTCCCCGGCCCCGACGGCCCGATCCCGGCCCTCGTGCAGCCGACCAAGCGCGGCGAGCTCTTCGTCTTCAATCGCGAGACCGGCGAGCCGCTGACGGAGATCGAGGAGCGTGCGGTGACGCAGGGGGCGGTGGAAGGCGACTATACGGCCGAAACCCAGCCCTTCTCGGTCGGGATGCCCCGCCTCGGCGCGAACCATATCGAGGAAAGCGACATGTGGGGGCTCACCCCGCTCGACCAGCTGATCTGCCGTCTGCAGTTCCGCCAGTCGCGCTATGAAGGCACCCTCACCCCGCCGTCCGACCAGGCGTATACCATCTTCACGCCCGGCTATTTCGGCGGCTCCAACTGGGGCAGCGTTTCCTACGATCCGGAGCGCAACATCCTCATCGGAACCTCGGTCGACGTGCCCAATCGCATGCGCCTCATCCCCACCGATTCTGCGGATGCGGCCCGCTTCCACGAGGTCGACGCGCGCGGTATGCCGATCATCGGACCGGGCGTCGGCGCGCCGCAGCGCGGCACGCCCTATGTGCAGGATGGCGGCACCTGGCTCTCGCCGCTCGGCGTGCCGTGCACCCGCCCGCCCTTCGGCAACATGACGGCCATCGACATGGAAACCCAGGAAGTGCTCTGGGAACGCCCGATCGGCACCGCCCGCAACGGCGGGCCGTTCGGCTGGAAGCTCGGCCTCGACGTCGAGATGGGCATGCCGCTCAACGGCGGCTCGCTCGTTACCGGATCGGGCCTCGTCTTCTTTGCCGGCTCGCAGGACGGGTACTTCCGCGCCCTCTCCACCGAGACCGGCGAAGAGCTGTGGCGCATCGACATGCCGACAGGCGCGACGGCGACGCCGATGTCCTATGTCGGAGCCGAAAGCGGTGACCAGTTCATCGCCCTGACGGCAGGTGGCACCTTCCAGACGACCGAACGGGGCGACTACATCATCGCCTACCGCCTGCCACGGTAGCAGTCGCCCATACGATGCATGCCGTCGGGATCCGTCCCGGCGGCATTTGGTTTTCAATGCTGCTGATCAGAACCCGTACCGGGCAGGTCCGTGCCGGCACTTGTTGAGCACGACGCCCAAGAGGTTGGAGCGTTCGGACAGCTCACGCTCGCACACATCGATCTCGCCGAACGAGGTCTTGTCGGCCTCGGCCACGAGCATCATGCAATCCACCAGCGGCAGGCAGGCGAGCACCTCGTCGCTACCGATCATGGCCGCCAGGTCGAGGATCACGATATCGGGCTTCAACTGCCGGCGCAGATCCGCCAGTGCCAATTGGACGCCGGCATCGAGAAGCAGCTCGGACGCCCGGCTTTCCGGCCGCGTGTTGCAGCCGATGGCGAGGCTTTTGCTTACGCGGACGAAGCTTTGCTGCACCTTGGTCGCGCCCGAGAGAAAATCGGCGAGCGGAAGGCTGCGATCGACCTGCAGCAGGGACGCCATGCCGGGCTTGCGCAGATCGAAATCGAGCAGCACGACCCGGCAATTGTTCTGCCGGGAAAGGCCGAGGGCCAGGTTCAACGCAACCGTGGTGCGACCGCAGCCGGACGTCGGCGAGGTGACACCCAGGACGCGCCAATGGTTCTGCGCCATGGTCAGGGCCGTGCGCGTGCGCAGCTCGTCCCAGGCCGGCGACGTCGCCCGCTTGACGTCGAGGGTGATACGATGGTCGCGGGCGACGGACTGCTTGGGCGCCACCAAGTGCAGCCCCTGCCACACCGCGTCGCCCTCGATCTCGCCTTTCATCGACGCATCGGACAGGTGCGGCGGGGCGAGAATATCGTCCGGGCCCGGATCGAAGGTCATCAGATCAATACGCGTGTTTTTCATCTTCGACCTCAGGGATTGCCGGATCGGGCCGCCGAAATTGAATTGGTCAGCACGCTACCAAGCTCGTTGAGGGGCGGGTTGAGGCCGACCAGCATGGGCGTGATCGCGAGGGCCGCCGTCAGCATCACCGAAGCGGCCACGACCAAGCGCCGGCGGCGGCGGTCGGAGGCACCCCGGACGTAGGGGATCGTCACCATCGGAAGGATATCGAGGCGCCGCTCCAGCTCGACGGGGCGCCGGACGCGCCGGTTCAGCACCTCCAGGCCCAGGATCAACCCGAGCGCGGCGACGAGACCGCCCGCCAGCGCGCCGCCGACGATCAGCCGGCGCTTGGTCGGAAGGGGATTCTCGGGCGGCAGAGCAGCTTCGACGAGCAGGAGCCGTTCGCCCTTGAACCGGGACTCGATCTCGGCGCCGGTCGTCGCCTCGGCGAGGCGCGCCAGGGCAAGCGCATGCTGAGACTGAACGTTGGTCCGGTCGCGTTCCAGCACGTCGAGCGCGGTTTCGTTCTGCGGGGTCGCCTCGATCGAGGTCGCGAGCTCGCCAAGCGATCGCTCTATCGCAGCTTTTTCCACGGCAATGGCGGCAAGCTGATCCTCGATGTCGGCGAGCTGCAACTCGAGGTCCGAAACCGGGCGCGGCTGGGCTGCGCCGGCAGCCGCGGTCGCGGCGTCAGCGCTCGGTTGCAGCGCAGCGATGCGCCGGCTCAGGGCCCGAACCGACGGACTATCCGGCCCGAAGACGGTGCTTTGCGCAAGCAGGGCCTGCTGCAATTCGGCCAAGAGCTTGCCCTGAGGCGTTTCTATGTCGCCGCCCGGAAATTGCTCCTTGGTCTCGAGCACCATGGCGAGATTGGCGCGCCGGCTGCGCAGGGTGACGGCCTCGCGTTCGAGCAGGAGCAGGCGCTCCTCGAGGTTGCCCTGGCGCAGCCGGCGGAACTCCAGGCTGTCGGGCAGATCATCGAGGTGCTGGCTCTTGAAGACCTGGATGGTCTCATCGAGGCTGGCCAGCTGCGCGGTCAGGCGGGCGACGTCCTGCTTAAAGAACTCCAGCGTCTCGGACGCCCGGGTCGCGCGTCTTTCGTTGCCGCGCTGCAGGATGGTGGACGCGAGATGGTTGGCGACATCGGCGGCCAATTGAGGCGTTGCGGCCTCAAACGAAATCTTGAACGCCGTCGCGGACCGATCGCCGTCTCCGAGGTCTCCACGCTCGACCGAGACCCTTTCGCGCATGTCCTCGGCAATGTCCGACGACGACAGTTCCGGTTTGGACGGGTAGATATCGAACCGGTCGGCAAGCGCCGTGAGGGATCGATCCGTGACCAGTTGCTGCTCGATGATCTGGACCTGTACGACCGCGTTCTCGAGCACCGTGGAACGGGCCAGATCGCTCGGAATTTCCGGGGATTCCACCAGGACCGTCGCGGTCGAGCGATAGAGCGGCTGCTGGGCGAGCGCAAGGAACAGTCCGCAAGCGCCGGCGAGGAGCGCGATGAACAGGATCACCGGCAGCCGCCGCAGCAGCAACACGCCATAAAAATATAGATCGGTGACGAGCATCGGGAACCTCGCAACCCCGGAGTTTCCGGGCCTTTCGAGGGTATTTTCCTGTCCCCGCCGAGCAATAGACTGGATGATCTAGTTCCGTGCGCGTGCAATTGGTCTACTCCCAAAGGACATCGTTCCGCTGGACCAATAGGGGCGCGAAAATGCCGGGATTATCCAAGGTTGCCGGGTTGGGAGCAGCGCTTGCGTGGACTTCGGTGGCCGCCATCACCCTGGCTACGAACCACGCGCGGGCGGACGACCTCGTCTCGCAAACGAAGCTGCGCCTGACGGTACTGCACTGGCTGCCCATGGAGGGAGAATTCCGCCGGTGGGACGCACTCAGCGGAGAGCTTCAGGTCTCGGCGGACGGTCAGTTGTCGCTGCCCCTGCTCGGGGCCGTATCGACCGAAGGGCTGGGCGCCGACGCGCTTGCCGGCGACATTGCGGACCGCTTGCAGGAGAGACTGGGGCTGCTGGAGCGGCCGGAGGTTCGCCTGGAAGTGATCGAGCAGCCGCCGATCTATGTCGTCGGCGCAGTCGAAACTCCGGGCGAATATACCTTTCGACCGGGACTGACGGTGCTGCAGGCGCTGGCGCTGGGCGGAGGTCCCCTACGCTCGCAGGACGTCGGCGCGCCCCAGGAACGGATCGAACTGCTTTCCAAGCTACAGATCCTGAATGGCGACATCCACAACGTGCTCGCACGGCTTGCCCGCCTCGATGCAGAATCGAGCAGCGCAGAGGTGATCGCGTTTCCCGACGAAGTCACCGAGGCAGCAGAAGGGCCCAGCATCACCCTGCACGAGCAGAGCCTCTTTACAGCGCGTGTCGGGGCTTTGCAGCGTCAACAGACGGCGCTCGAGGAACTGCGCGAGCTCTACAATGCCGAGATCGACGTCCTGCAAGTGCGCGTCACCAATCTCGACGACCGGATATCGGCCACGGAAGACGATCTGGAGCGGGTTGCAACGCTGTTCGAGCGCGGACTCGCCACCACGTCGCAGCGCACCGAGCTCGAAATCCTGCTGGGCGATCTGCGCTCCGACCGGCTCGACCATCTGACCGCCATCATGCGGGCCCGGCAGTTCCTCAGCCAGGTCGGCCGAGACATCACCGGATTACAAGACACGCGGCGATCCGAGATCGCGCAGGGGTTGCTGACCGAACGGGCGACGCTGGAACGCCTGCGGACCGAGCAGACCACGACGCGCAAGCTGCTGGAAGAGCTCGACCGCAAGCTGATGACGCCAGGCACCGGAAGCGAACAGGCCGTTGCGACCCTGGTCTATACCGTCATCCGCGGGGGAGAGAGCGGCAGCATCGAGGCAACCGCCGACGAGCTGACGCAGTTGCAGCCGGGCGATGTCGTGCGGGTGGCGGTGCAAAGCAGCGTCCAATCCCGCCCTTCAGGCATGGCCGCCACCGCGATGGCAGCTTCCGGCCCGGCAATTCCTTAAGTCAACAACCGGTGCCGCGGAAAACGACGCCGATGGTCCTCAGGAGGATCATCATATCGAGCTGCAGGGAAAGCTCGTTGACATACCGCTCGTCATAGTGGGCGCGTTCGGCGAACGAGGAGATGTGGCGATCCGACACCTGCCAGAGCCCGGTGATGCCGGGCCGCAGGCGAAAGCATGCGTTGCCCGGATAGAGCGCGCGCTGCTCGGGCAACATGGGACGCGGGCCGACGAGGCTCATGTCGCCGTTGAGCACGTTCCAGAGCTGGGGCAACTCGTCGAGGGAGTATTTGCGCATGAAGCTGCCCACGCGAGTGACCCGGGGATCCTTCCGGAGCTTCTGCGTGCGGTCCCATTCCTCGCGCGCGGCAGGATCGGCCAGATGCAGCTCGAGGCAGCGATCGGCATCGACGACCATGGAGCGCAACTTCCAGATCAGGAACTCCCGACCGTCGCGGCCGAGCCTTCGCTGGCAGTAAAACGCGCGGCCACCGTCGACCCGAACAATCAATACGAGCGCGATGATGAGTGGAAGAAAGAACAAGCCCAGGAAGAAGGCCGAAAGTATATCGATGCTCCGCTTCGCAACGAGAAGCGAAACAGAGAGGTGATTCCGCGGGCTCTCGGCTAAAACGGGCGTCGTCTGGGCAACGGAGATTTGCTCTATGTGAGACATAGTCAAGCGAACCTCAGGCTTTGGGATCGGCAGAGATCAAGCTTCCTCGACGTTCCAATTTTACACCTCCCCATGCAATCGCTCCGCGTAGTCAATTCGGTCTATCGTTCCGGGGGCCTGCTCCGCCTAGCCTGTGCTTTCCCGATGTCCAGGCCGACACATCCGCGTGATGGGCATCGCACTGCGAGGTGCGGGACAGTGACCAACGCCACCGACACGAGCACCACGACGGCCGCACAGGACGTCACCCGCAGCTATCGCGAAATCCTGCGCGCCACGGCTATGACCGGCGGGGCGTTCCTCGTCGTGCTTTGCCTCTCCATGGTGCGCATGAAACTGGTCGCGCTGGCGCTCGGCCCGGACGGCATCGGGTTCGTCGGGCTGCTCACGGCCGTCCTGGACATGGCCATCGCCGTTGCCGGCCTCGGCATCCAGGCGAGCGGCGTGCGACAGATCGCCGAATCCGCCGGCAGGAACGACGAGCGCTCGATCGCCTCGGTGGTCCGTGCCGTTCGCTGGGCCAGCTGGGTCTCGGGTCTCGCCGGCGCGGCCATAGTGGCGCTTCTGGCCCTGCCGCTCTCGTCCCTGACGTTCGGCACGCCGGCCCACGGCCCCGACATGCTGGTATTGGCGGCGGCCGTCCTGCTGCGACTGCTCGCGGCAGGGCAAGCGAGCGTATTGCAGGGAACCCGGCGCATCGGAGACCTAGCGCTCATCAACATATTCGGGGCGCTCGCGGCCACCATCGCCATGGTGCCGGCGGCCTATTTCTGGGGGCAGACCGGCATGGCGGGCGCCCTGCTCGCGGCCTCGGCCGGTCACCTGGCCGTTTCGGGCTGGTTCGCCCGCAAGGTCCGGTTCGCCGAGCGGCCGGCCTGGCAGGAAACGCGGCGCGAACTGCCCGCCTTGCTGCAAATGGGGGTTGCCTTCATGGTCAGCGGGCTGGTGACGTTCGGCGTCGCCTATCTCATGCGGATCATCGTCCTGCGGCATGGTGGCATAGCGGAGGCGGGCCTCTACCAGGCGGCCTGGGCGATCGCGAGCCTCTATGCCAGTTTCGTCCTGCAAGCCATGAGCACGGACTTCTATCCGCGCCTGACAGGCCTCGCCGACCAGACGGAAGCCAATCGGCTGGTCAACGAGCAGGCGCAGGTGAGCGTGTTGCTGGCCGGTCCCGGCATGATCGCAACGATAACGCTCGCCCCGCTGGTGCTTGCGCTTTTCTATTCCCCCGAGTTCGGGCAAGCCGCCTCGACCTTGCGCTGGATGTGCCTCGGCATGGCGCTGCGCCTGATCGCCTGGCCGCTGGGGTTCATCGTGCTGGCGAGGGGCGCGCAGCGCATCTTCTTCTGGACCGAAATCGCCGCCGGCGCGATTCATGTCGGGCTCGCCCTGGTGCTCGTGCCGATCTGGGGAACGACGGGGGCCGGCATGGCTTTCTGCGGGCTCTATGTCTGGCACGCGGCACTGATCTACTTCATCGTCCGCCGGTATTTCGGCTTCGAGATCGATGGAAAGACGCTTCGGTTCAGCGCCGAATGCCTCGGGGCGACGATCGTCGCGTTCGCGGGGGTTTACCTGCTGCCGTTCTGGCCGGGGATCGTTCTGGGCCTCATCCTGCTGAGCTGGTCGAGCCTGCGGGCGCTGCGAACGATCCTGCCGTTGCTGACGCCCCTCGCCGGGCTGTCGCGCAAGCTGGGGTTGGTGCGCCCAAGCTAGGGACAACCACAATCACCGGATCCCGAAATCACTCTAGACCGCCGGAAAACCCAGTGGCGCGTCGTGCTGGCCGTGTTGCAGCCGGTAGTCCTGACGGCTGGCCTCGATGGCGAACTGCAGGGCCTCGCACACGGTGTCGACTTCCTCCGGCAGCATCTGGGCAAAGAGCGGCAGCATGATGCAGCGGGCTTGCGCGGCTTCGGAGACGGGCAAGGCCGGTTCCGGGGGCGCGCCGTTCTTGGACGAATAAGGGTCCTCGAGGTGGGCATTCATGACGCCGCGCCGGGTCGATATCCCGTGATCGAGCAGGGTCTGCATCACGGCGAGCTGGTCGACGCCGGGTGGCAGCCGGACGCAGTAGCTTTGCCAATTGCTGCGGGCCCATTCGGGCTCTGCCGGCAGACCGAGGCCCTTGATGCGGGCGAGGCGCACGGCATAGCGCGCGGCGACGCGGCGGCGCGCCTCGACGATCGTCGGCAAGCGCTTCAATTGTTCGCGGCCGATGGCCGCCTGCATGTCGGTCATGCGGTAGTTGAAGCCGACCTCGTTGTAGCGCTCGAAAATCACCTGGGGCGAGCCGTGTCGCACCGTATCGGGAACGCTCATGCCATGCTGGCGCCAAAGCCGGAACGCCTGGTCCAGCAGGTTGTCGGACGTGGTCAAGGCGCCACCCTCGCCCGTCGTGATCACCTTGCGCGGGTGGAACGAGAAACAGGCAATGTCACCATGCGGCTTGCCGATCTTCTCCCAGCGGCCGCGCCAGTTGATCTCGCTGCCGATGGCGCAGGCGGCGTCCTCGATGACCAGAAGGTGATCGCGGTGCGCGATCTCGATGATGCGCTCCAGATCGCAAGGCATCCCCAGTTGGTGGACGCAGACCACGGCCTTGGTGCGCGGCGTGATCGCGGCGGCCAGCTTGGCCGGATCCATGTTGAAGCCATCCTCGCCGATATCGACGAAGACCGGAGTGGCGCCGGAGTAGAGAATGGCGTTCGCGGTGGCGATGAAGCTGTGGCTGACCGTGATGATCTCATCGCCCGGCTGCGCCCCGATCCCCAGAAGCGCCAGATGAAGCGCGCTGGTGCAGTTGGAGACGGCGCAAACGTGGGACGCGCCGACGAACTCGGCGAACTCGCTCTCGAAAGCGGCAACCTCCGGCCCCTGGGTCAACCAGCCCGAGGCGATGACGCGGCTCGCGGCCTGGGCTTCGCTATCGCCGACCAATGGCTTGGCTACGGGAATTGTATGATGGGATGTCATTCGGCTGCCGCCCGGGTGGACGAGCGCTGCCGCTCCTCCCGCCACCATGTCACGAGGTCGCGAAGTCCGTCGTCGAGGGTGATCGACGCATCGAAGCCAAGCAGGCGGGACGCCTTCGTCGTATCGGCGAGCCGCCGGCGCACCGCGTTGACCTTGCGCGAAGCGGTGTGCTCGGGCTGCATCTCCGCCCCCATCGCCCGCAGCAGTTGCGCTGCGAGCTGGTTGAGGCTGGTTTCGACGCCGGAGGCGATGTTGAACACCTCGTCGTCGACATCGGACATGGCGGCCAGCACGTTGGCGCGCGCGATGTCGCGAACGTCGATGAAATCCATGGTTTGCAGGCCATCGCCGTGGATCATCGGCGGGCGCCCGGCCTCGATGTTCTCCATCCAGCGGATGAGGACCTCGGTATAGGCGCCATGGACGTCCATCCGGGGTCCATAGACGTTGAAATAGCGAAGCGCTACATAATGCAAACCGTACATCTCATTGAAACTACGCAGCAATCCTTCGTTGAAAGCCTTGGCCGCTCCGTAGAGGGTGCGGTTGTTGTAGGGATGGTGGCTTTCGGGTGTCGGGAACGCTTCGGCCATGCCCAGCACCGATGCCGAGGATGCGGCGACCACCTTCTGCACCTTGGCGGCAACGGCGGCCTCCAGCACGTTGAAGGTGCCGCCGACGAGAACGTCCATGGCTGCGCGAGGCTCCTCGGCGCATTGGGTGATGCGCAGGGCGGCCTGGTGAAAGACGATGTCCACCCCTTCCATGACCCGCGCCAACAGGCGCGTGTCAGACACGTCTCCCGCAACGATGGTCATGGGGTAGATCCTGCCGGCAGCCTCGAGATTTTCCCGGCGACCGCGAACGAAATTGTCGAAGATGATCACCTCGCGCGGGGATTGCGCGGCGACCAGTTCGGCGATGTGGGAGCCGACGAGGCCCGCGCCGCCGGTGATCAAAATGCGCTTGTCCTTCATTCCGACGCTCCCAGTTTGAGTTCGCTGACCGACCTATCGGTATCCTGACGCCAGCGCAGGAAACGCGCAGGGGCGCCGGCGACGACCGAAAAGGCCGGCACGTCCGCGGTCACCACCGCCCCGGCGCCGACGATCGCGCCCCGCCCTATTGTGACGCCGGGCAGAAGGACGGCGTTGGTGCCGATATCGGCCCAGGCTTCGACCACGACCGGCCGGATCAGCAGGTCCGTTGCGATGATGGGGCGGTCCAGCGGGAAGCCCGAATGCTCCGAGCCCAGAACGCGCGCGCCAGGCCCCCAACCGACGTGATCGCCGAGGACGAGATCGCGCGCATCGAGGAAGGCCTGCGCGCCGATCCACACCTTGTCGCCAATGACGCAGGTGCCGTCATGGCGACCCTGGATGTATGCCTGCGGCCCGATATGGACGCCGGCACCGAATTCCATGGTCCCGAGGTCTCGGAAGCGGGCGCCGGGACCGACGGCCAGTCCCGGCCCGCATTTGCGCGCGCAAGCCTGCACGATGGCCTTGCGCATCTGGGCGTCAATCCTGCCTTCGCCCACGACGAACCGGCCGTAGAGCTCCAGGAGGTCCGGCGGGGAAAACAGCTGGCGAAGCGCGGTCGCAAAATCCTCCTCGAACGGCATTTCGAGGATCTTCTCGAGACCGTGGGAGGCGGCGACCTGGCGAACGGAGGCATTGGCTCTACGCGGCATAGGCGTCGCTCCGGATCGCAGCTGCCACGATGTCGATCTGCCGCTCGGTCAGTTCAGGATAGAGCGGAAGCGACAGCACCTGCTCGGCAGCGATTTCGGCGCAGGGAAAATCGCCTTCGCGATAGCCCAGATCCGCGTAAGCCTTCTGCAGATGCACCGGGCGGGGATAGTGCATGCCAGTGTCGACGCCCCGAGAGGCCAGCGCGTCACGCAGCAGGCCGCGGGCGGTCGAGCGAACGGCATAGACATGATAGACATGCCGATAGCCGGACGGTTCGTGGGGCGTTTCGACGGCGCTCATGCGCAGCAGGCTGTCGTACCGGCGTGCATGCGCGCGGCGGGCTTCGGTCCAGGCTTCGAGATGGCGCAGCTTTACGCCGAGGATGGCGGCCTGCAACGCATCCATGCGGTAGTTGAAGCCGCGCATCACATGGTTGTACCGCCCCTCCTGCCCCCAGTCGCGCAGGCACCGGGTATGCGCGGCCTGATCGTCACTGTCGGTGACCACCATGCCGCCCTCCCCGGCGGCGCCCAGGTTCTTTCCCGGATAGAAGCTGAAGCAGCCCGAAATCCCCATGCTGCCGGCCCGGCGGCCGTGATAGAGCGCCCCATGCGCCTGGCAGGCGTCCTCGATGACTTGAATACCCGCCTGGCGCGCAAGCGCCAGGATCGGGTCCATGTCCGCCGTCATGCCGTGGAGGTGCACCGGCAGGATCGCCCTGGTGCGCGATGTGATGGCGGCTGCGATGTGAGCGGGCTCGAGATTGAGGCTCACCGGGTCGATATCGACGAAGACGGGGCGAGCGCCGGTGGCGCAGATGGCCGCGGTGGTGGCAACGAAGGTGAACGGGGTGGTGATGACTTCGTCCCCCTCGCCCACGCCCGCCGCAAGCAGCGCCAGGTGCAGCGCACTGGTGCCGCTGTTGACCGCTACGGCATGGCGCACGTTGCAATAGGCCGCGAACGCCTGCTCGAACGCTTCCACCTCGGGGCCCATCACATACTGTCCCGAAGACAGAACGCGCAGCGCGACCGCTTCGATTTCATGCCTGACGCCCTGGTACTGGGCCTTGAGATCGAGGAGAGGGATCATGCCAGGACTCCCTCGGGTTCGAGCTCGACGACGCGCCCGCGCTCAGACAGCGACTGGCTCGCCGCTTCGAGCAGCCGCACGACCCGCAGCCCGGCGTGGCCGTCGGCAAGCGGAGTCCGGGCGCTTTCGATGCAGGTGACGAACTCGCGAAGTTCGTGGGCAAGGGCCTCGCCAATCTCGAGATGCGGGGCGGTCATGTCGCCGCTGCGATAGCCGATCAGCTGCTGTCGCCGGGCTTCGCCGCGCCGCGCACGTCCGTCCGACAGGGTAATGCCCTTGTCGTAGACCTTGATCTTCTCGCTGGGCTCGAGATCATCGTAGACGATCATCTTGTGGCTGCCGCCAAGGAGTGTGCGGCGGATCTTGACCGGCGCGAGCCAGTTGACGTGCACGTGCGCGATGAGGTGGCCGGGAAAGTACAGCGTCAGGTACGCGATGTTGGCCGGGCCGCCGGTGATGTGGCTCATCCCGGTCGCCGCGATGGCGACGGGCTTCTGCGGCAGGACATAGTCCATGATCGAGAGGTCGTGCACAGCCAGGTCCCAGACGACGCTGACGTCCTGCTGGAAGAGGCCGAGGTTCACCCGCACCGAGTCGTAGTAATAGAGCTCGCCCAGCGCAGTCTCGGCGAGATCGCGCATCATGCGCACCGCGCCCGTGTGAATGAAGGTGTGATCGACCGCAAGGACGAGACCGCGCCGCTCGGCTTCGTCGACCAGGCGCCGGGCGCGGACGGTGGAGTCGGCCAGGGGTTTTTCGACGAAGACGTGCTTGCCCGCGCGCAGGGCCCGCATCGCGAGGTCGTAATGCGTCGCGACGGGCGTCGCGATCGCAACGGCGTCGACGGACGGGTCCGCCAGGACGTCGTCCACGTTTTCCGTCACGGCGACAGTCGGATAGCGCGAGCGTATGCCGGCGAGCCTCTCGGTCTGCAGGTCGCAGACGTAGCGGAGCTGTGCGTGAGGAATGTCCACGATGTTGCGGACGAGGTTGGGGCCCCAGTAACCGTAGCCGATGACCGCCATGCCGATCATGATACCGCCCCCCGGCGTTTGCGGGGGACGGGCATATCCGTCACCTGCCCGACGATGCGGGCGGGAACGCCGGCCACCACGGCGCCCGGCGGAACGTTCCGTGTCACCACCGCGCCGGCGCCGACGAGCGCATATTCGCCGATCGTCACGCCGGCGAGGATGGTGGAGTTGCTGCCGATCGAGGCGTTGCGGCCCACCAGCGTCGGGGTCAGCGTCCAGTCATCCTTGCCTTTCAGCCCCCCATCGGCGTTGACCGCGCGGGGGTAGAGATCGTTGGTGAACATCACCCCGTGACCAAGGAACACCCCATCCTCGATGGTGACGCCCTCGCAGATGAAGCAATGGCTGGAAATCTTGCATCGCTCTCCGACGACCGCGCCCTTCTGGATTTCGACGAACGTGCCGATGCGCGTCTCGTCGCCCACGTCGCAGCCATAGAGGTTGACCAGTTCCGGATGCTGGATGACTACATCCCTGCCCAATGCCGAGCCTACAATCATGATGCCCCCTGGATCTGCGTCGGGTGGAATTAGTTCAATGTTGCCAAGTGGATGGGTGTAAAACCGATCGTCCAACGAGATTACCAGCCGCTCGCTTGCGCAAAATACATCGTTCGATGGAGCGGGAATGCGGGGCAGCGCCTCACGCCGATCGGCAGGCCGACTAGCCCCTAAGGTCTATGTGCTCACGGCATTCGTGCCGGTATTCGAGACTTGCGGGGCGCTTGCGCCGACCCAGCAAGAGGAGCCAAGCTGTGCTTCCTACCGTCGACGTCGTCATTCCCTGTTATTGCTATGGACTGTTCCTGCACGAGTGCGTGCGCAGCGTCCTGGAACAAGCGAACGTCGACGTCCGGGTGCTGATCATCGACGACGCATCGCCGGACGGCTCCGGTGAGGTCGCCCGGGATATCGCGCTCGGCGACCCGCGCGTGACGAGCGTGCTGCACGCGAGCAATCGGGGGCACATCGCCACTTACAACGAAGGAATAGACTGGGCGTCGGCCGATTGCTTCCTGCTGCTCTCGGCGGACGACTATCTTTTGCCGGGAGCGCTGGCGCGGGCGGCCGGACACATCGTCGACGACGAAACCGTGGCGTTCTGCTTCGGCAATGCGCAATTGCTGGACGTCGACGGCAAGACCACGCCGATCCGGCCCCTGCCCAAGATCGGCACCGATACCGTCCTGGAGGGCGTCCGCTTCATGGAGCTTTCGGGAGCGAGCAATATCGTGCCGACGCCCACGGCCGTAGTGCGTACGGCGATGCAGCAGGCAGCGGGGCACTACAGGCCCGAGCTTCACCATTCGGGCGACATGGAGATGTGGCTGCGACTGGCCGCGCTCGGTCGGGTCGCCTTCGTCAACGCGGACCAGGCGGTCTATCGCCGGCACGCGAGCAACATGTCACTGTGGACCGCCGATGCGGCCCTTCCCGAGCTACGACAGCGGGAAGCGGCAATTGACGCCTTCATCCTCAATTGTGAGGCACAAGCGGCCCGCAGCCATGCGCTGCACCTGCGCTTCGATCGCGCCCTTGGACAGGAGGCGTTGCGGATGGCTCATGTCGCCTTCAACGCCGGCGAGATCGCGGCATGCCAGGAGATCACCGCCTACGCGCGCCAGATCGACCCCGGCATCGAATGGTCGCTGCCGTTCCTGAAACTTTCCACCAAGCGGGCCATCGGCCCCACGGCGTGGCGGCGGCTGGCCTCGGCCCGGCGCATGATGTCGCCTCGTCACCCGTAGGGCGGCAGGATGGACGGCTTCTCGCGCTCCGTCGAAGTCGTCAAGGGCGCCCTCGTGACGCCTACCCATATCAGCGGAGTGCCGGGCGATCTCGGCGGTTGCGTCTATCGCGCCGACGGCCGCAAGGTCGCGCTCTCCGAGCGGTTCGGCAGCCACCATGGCGACCTGATGCGCACCCGCAATCCCGAACGGCTGGCACTGCAGACCGCGCCCCGGGCGATTGTCGGGCGTGGGCTCTATCTCGGACACTTCATGGGTGGCCACTACGGCCATTTCATCACCGAGACGTTGTCGACGTTCTGGATCTTCTCGGGACTCGACATGGCGAGCTTCGACTATGTCCTGTTCCATCCCTTCGTGTTCGGCTCCGCACGACCCGACTACAGCCACGATTGCCTTGCGCGCTTCGGAATCGCGCCGGGACAGGTCCGGCTCGTCGCCGGCGACGTGCTGCGCTGCGAGCACCTGACGATCCCCGAGCGGTTGCTGCGCCTCAACCACTCCGCTGATACCGGGCTGCGCTGGGTGTACCAGCAGATCAGCGCCGATGCCCAAGTCCAGCCGGATCAGCCGGAACGCCTCTATCTGTCGCGCCGACAGTTCAGCCGCCGCAATTTCGATCGCGTGATGGCCAACGAGGTACTGGTCGAGAACGTGTTCCGGGACCGCGGTTTCGATATCGTCTATCCGGAGACCCTGCCCTTCCTTCACCAGGTCGGCCTCTATCGTCATTGTGCCGTGCTGGCCGGCTTTTCCGGTTCGGCGCTGCACAATGCGGTATTCATGCAGGAGGGCACGACGCTGATCGAGCTCGGGGATCCCCGCTACGAGGGCAAGCCTGCCCCCACGCAGATGCTGTGCAACGCCATAGGCGGCGTCGATTCCTGCTTCATGCCCTTCGCCGGGCGGACCTTCGGCGAGCGCCGAACCATGCTGTTCGATATCGATGCGCTGGAGGACGGTCTCGACCAGGCGGGATGGACGCGTCTGACAGGACGCAGTCGCCGGTCGCTGGCAGCGAACCTGCCGGAGATCGCCTACCGCTCGGTGCGGCCCGGTCTCGGCGAAATGGCGCGCCGCTTCCTGAAGAGGCCAAGCCGCCAAGCCGGTTGAACCGCAGAGGATGCGATACTGCGCAGCGCGACGAGGCCCGCCATCGCCAGGAAACGAGGATCGAGCGGGCGCAGTCGCATGGCCTTGCCGAGATATGAACGGGCCCCACGCAGGTCGCCATGCCTGCGGCAGCCGCCGGCCAGCAGGTAATAGTGCCGCGCCAGCACGTCCGGGTGCCGGGCGAAGATGTCGGCGTGTTTTGCCAGAACCTGCTGCTGAGCCAGCAGGAGCTTGTGGTTGTCGCGCGAGAGGCTGTTGGGAGAGAATTTCTGCAGCACAAGCGGCTCGTCGACGAAGGCGAAGGAGCCGTGTCGGGCGAGGCGAAGGGCAAGATCCCAGTCCTCGACGGCGCGCAGGGTCGCATCGAACCCGCCCACCGCATCGAACGCCGCGCGGCTGACGACGAGGGTCTGCGTGCTGACGAAGTTGCGCTCGAGAAGAGCATCGGCAAGGCCGCGCTCGACGCCGGCGATGGCCGGGTCGGGCGTATAATGAGGCGACGATCGCTCGCCATGGCGATGATCTATGGCGGTGACGGTGAGCAGCCCGCAATAGCTGGCAATATCGTTGCTTGCCGGGGCCATGAGCCGGGCCATCTGCTTTTCGAGCTTGGCCGGAAGCCACTCGTCGTCACTGTCCTGAAAGGCGATCCAGTCGCCGCTCGCGGCTGCCACGCCATGGTTGCGGGCGCCGCCGGCGCCGAGGTTGCGCGGCACCGACATGAGACGGACGCGGCTGTCGCTCAACGCGCGGACAGCATCCATCGTACCGTCGCTCGAACAGTCGTCGACGACGATCACTTCGATGTTCGACCAGGTTTGCCTCAGCACGCTCTCGACGGCAGCCCGGATGGTCGCGGCGCGATTGAACGCGGGGATAATGACCGAAACGAGGGGCAACGGTCGTGCGGCGAGGGCGTCGATCATCCTGGCTACCGGACCTGACCGAGTTCGGCCAGTCCCCCGTCCAGGCGCAGCCCGTGGCCCTCCTCCGCGGCGCGACGCAGCAACCTCGCGTGGCCGGCGAGCGAACTATCCGGATGGAAACGCTCAAGGGATTCCCGGCGCAGGCTCTCGCGCCGATCGGACCAGTCCGCCCGGTCTTCGTATATGTCCTCGAACGCGTCCAGCAGCTGCCGCCGGTTGACCTGCGGCGTGTAGAGAACGGTCCGGATCCTCTCCCAATCGACCGCCAGGGGATCGCCGAGCGGGTTGTCGATGAGGATGCCGCGGCGGGCTTCGCCGACCTGCTCCCTCGCGCCGCCGACGTCGCTCATGATCACCGGCAGGCCGGCGCAAAGTGCCTCCATGGAGGCCAGAGACCAGCCTTCGAAGAAGCTGGCGAGAACGAAGGCGTCCGCCGCCGCGAGGATCGCGCCCGGCCACCCGACGTGGTCGCGCAGATGTATCCGGTCCCCACACGGCAGGCTGTCGCGCAACTCCCGGACTTGCCGGGCATAGGCGGTGTCGTCGCAGCGGCCGGCGAGCAGCAGATGAACCCGCGGGTTCATCGCGGCGAACTCACCGAAGGCGTCGACGAGGCTGTAGCTGTTCTTCTGGAGCGCCAGGCGGGAGTGGGACACGAAGAGGAAATCGTTGGTGTCGAGATTCAACCATCGGCGCGCGGAGGCGCGGCTCGGCAGGCGCATGCGCTCGAGGTCGACGCTGTTGGGCACGGTCGTTATCCGATGCTCGGCCAGTCTCGGGTTCATCGCGAGATATTGCCGGCGCACCAGTTCGCTCACCGCGACGAACCCCCAGACCTGCTCGCTGCGGCTTTCCTCGGCGGCGCGGCCCGCGCCGTAAAGGCCGTGCATGCCGTGCAGGGTTTCGATGAAGGGGACTCCATAGCGCCGCGCCGCGCGCAACCAGCAGGCCGGCGGAACGTGGGCGCTGATGACGTCGGGACGCCATTTCTCGAGGAGAAGCTCGGCGTCCTCTTCGCGCACCTCGGCGATCTCTATGCCCTCGGCGGCCAAAAGGCGCGGCACCCGTCCTCCGATCATCGATCCGGCGGCAATGCCGCCGGTGTAGCCGACCACGGTATCGATGCCGAAGCGTGGGAGGTGTCGCGCGAGGAACGCAACGACCTCGTCGTGACCGCCCGCATCGAGGATACCGGTGACGATGAGGCACTTCACCCGACGTGCGCAGCCAGCGCCGGCCTGCGGCGGCATCGGGCTCGCAGACGCCGCGAGCGCGGCCGGCATGGGTCCGAGCGGGCGCGCGCCGACCAGCGTCGTCGTCCATGGATCGACCGGAGACTGGGCGGGCAGCAACGATTGCATGAGTTTGTGCGCCAGCCACCGCATCGATGCAGGCGGCCGCAACCCGCTGCGGCGGGCGCGCAGAAGCAGGGAAGCGATCTGGTGTCGTATGTTGGGCATCCGGTGACGCTCCCCAATCGACGCGAGGCAATTGCGCACCGGCTGAGACTAGCGGCCGGAGAATTGGCCACCAACAACGGGCTTTAGTCCAATTGATCTAGTGACGGTTTCCGGCCTGCCGAGGATGTTCGATCGAACGGCCGCGAACCGATCATGGATGGACCATGACATCAGAGGCGCTACATCCCTATCCACGAAGCCTGCGAGGCCGGAACGGGCATGCAAGTGCCGCGCAGAACGAGTCCTGCCTTCCCGTAACCCTGCTGCTGATCTCCTTCACCATTCCCTGGCTGATCCCGGTCGGCCCTCTGGTCCTCTCGGTGTATCGCCTGTTCCTGCTGGCGATCATGGGCCCCTGCCTCGTCATGTGGCTCAGCGGGCGGGCGGGTCGAGTGCGCATTGCCGATATCGCCGTCCTCTGCTTTTGCCTCTGGTCCGCGCTGGCGCTATGGGTCGTCCATGGCGAGGGAGTGGCGCTGGAGGGCGGCGGCGTGCTGTTCCTCGAAACGTTCGGCGCCTATCTCGTCGCCCGCTGCTATATCCGCTCGGCGCAGCAGTTCGTTCAGATGATCCGGACGACGTTCGTCATAATCGCCTGCCTGACGCCCTTCGCCCTCATCGAAATGGTCACGGGCGTCAATGTCGCCCGCGCAATCTTCTCATCCGTCCTGCCCACCTATCAGCCCGATACGGTCACCGACATGCGGGCCGGCATGACGCGCGCCATGGTGATCTTCGAGCACCCGATCCTCTTCGGCCTTTTCGCCGGCAGCATGCTGGCGCTCGTCCACATGGTGCTGGGCATGCGGGACGGGGTGGCGCCGCGCTGGCTGCGCAGCGGCGTCATCTGCGTGGCGACGGCCTGCTCGCTGTCCTCGGGCCCCCTCGGAATCCTGGTCCTGCAGATCGCCCTCATCGCCTGGAACCGATTGCTGCGCTCCAATCCCTACCGCTGGCACCTGATCTGGGCGCTGGCGGGCGTCGCCTACCTCGCCATCGATCTCGCGTCCAACCAGTCGCCCATCCAGTTCTACATTTCCCGGCTCACGTTCAGCCAGGAATCGGCCTGGTACCGGTTCCTGATCTGGGATTACGGAACGGCCTCGATCATGGCCCATCCGTTGTTCGGCGTGGGCTTTGGGGAATGGGAACGGCCGTCCTACATGAGTACCAGCTTCGACATGTTCTGGCTCATCCTGCCGCTCCGTCACGGCATGCCGGCCGGGTTCTTCATGTATGCCGCGTTCGCCGCGATCTACTTCGGCGTCATGTTCAAGCGGCTGCCGGACCCGGTGGTCGCACAGTACCGCGCCGCCTATCTGATCACGCTCACGGCGTTCTTCCTCATCGGCTGGGCCGTGCATCTTTGGGGTGTGCCCTACGTGCTCCTCTTCATGCTGCTCGGGGCCGGAGGCTGGTTCCTGGACCAGCCGCGCGATGCCCAAGCTGATGGAGTGATCGACAAAGACATTCCGGTCGCCAGGCACCGCAGCGGAGCGGCGGTGCCGCTGCGGCGGCAATCGCAGGGAGGCCGGCGGTGACTTTTCACACCCTCACGGGCAGGCCCGGCCGCAACCATGTGTTCCTGACACGCTTCAACATGCCGAGCGCCGGGGTCGAAAGCCTCATTCGCGCGCAGCCCAAATGGCTGCAGCAGCGGGTGGAACTGTTCGAGAGCTATTGCCTGCCGTCGCTGCGCGCCCAGACCGAGCAAAACTTCCACTGGATCATCTATTTCGACACGGAAAGTCCCTCCTGGCTGCGCGAGCGCATCCTTGCCTGGCAGGCCCTGGCGCCGATACGGCCGTTCTTCCGCACGGCCGTTTCGGACGCGGAGCGGATCGGCGATATCCGGGCGGTCGTCGGCCAGCCGGGCGACGAACTGCTGACCACGAACATCGACAACGACGACGGCCTTTCCATCGACTTCGTCGAGCGGCTGGCCAGCTACAAACGCCAGCAGGAGCGCTGCGCGCTCTACTTCGAGTTCGGTCTCATCAAATCCGGGGAGCGTGTCTACCTGCAGCGAGACCCGGATAACGCGTTCTGCAGCGTGCTCGAGACGTGGGATGCTCCCCTCACCTGCTGGGCGGCCGCGCACAACGAACTCGGCCGACTGATGCCCCAGGCGACCATTGGCGGATCGCCGGCCTGGCTGCAGGTGATCCACGACACCAATGTGAGCAATCGCGTGCAAGGCAGGCGGGTTTCGGTTGCTGCCTACCTGGCGCTATTCACCGGGCTGGGAACGCTTGCGGAGCCGAGCGGGCGGGAGTTGGCAGTCGACCGCTGGATCGAGAGACCACTGCGCTCGGCACGCAGGCTCGCTCGAAGGACGGCCAAAACGGCCATTCTCCGGCTGAGCGGCCGCCAGGGCAGCGAAAGGGTGAAGTATCTCTGGCAGCTCATCCGGCGTCGCCTTCGGGCCATCGTCCAGTAGAACGCTATTGCGGACGCGGGGCGAAGCGGCCCTGCGAGAGGGTCAGCGCCGCGCGTAGCGCCCGCTTGTGAATGGCCCCCTGACCGAGCCGCAGCACGAGCCCGGTGACGACCGCGGACTGGAACAAAGCAGCGCTTACGGGCCCGTGGCAGGACCGGTAGTAGCGGATCCGGTTGGCGGTCAGAAGCGCGAAGAGGTCCGGATCGCTGTTGGATTCACCGCCGACATGGCTTGCGACGGCCGCCGGCTCATAGACGATGTCGAAGCCGAGCTCGCGCGCCCGGCGCATGTAGTCGACTTCCTCGCTGTAAAGAAAGAAGCCCTCGTTCCACGGCCCTATCCGCTCGCGCAGGGCCGGCGAGATCAGCAAGGCCGCGCCGCTGGCGCACACGACGGGTCCGGCCCGCTCGTAGCGCCGGCGTTCGGCGACGACCTCACCGAGGCCGAGCTGCGAGGCGACCTCGCCACCGAGCAGCGCCTCGCTCCAGGCCGTGAGAAGCGAGGGCTCGCGCCGGATCGAATGATGGAGCTGCCCGTCGGGGTCAACAAGACGGGGCACCACGATCCCCGTGATACCCTTCAGCCGCCGCATCATCGCGCTCACCGCATCCGGCTGCAGCTGAAGATCGGGGTTGAGGACAAGCACCGCGTTCTCGGGCGGCACCGTTTCCATCGCGGCATTGATGGCTGCCGAATAACCGGCATTCCGCCCCATGGCGATGACCCTGGGCGCGAGCGCGTGAGCCTCGGCTGTCGCCAGGCTACCGTCCCTCGATTGATTGTCGACGACGACAACCTCCGCGCCGGGGCCGATGGCGACACTCAGGCTGTCGAGCAGACTGGCGAGCACGTCCGCGCTGTTGTAGGTGACGATGACGGCGGTGAGCCTCTCCGAAACGTGCATTCAACGCTCCAGCGGCTCGTCGACAGGCTCCGACCTGTTCCACCCGTCGAGTTGCCGGCCGCTCCAGTCATGGAAGAGCAAGGCGATCATGCGCCATGCGCGGTAGAGCCGGATGCCGATGAGGCATCGGGCGGCTCCCAGCCTCTCGCGCAGGCCGGAGAGCTCGGACGAGCGCATGACTGTGGCCAATTGCAGAAGCGAAGACGCCGCGATGACCAGCGCCAGGATAGCCCAGCGGACACGCGCGCCCAGACCCGGGGGCAGATCGGCGAAGTCATGGGCGACGTGGATGTCGGTGCGCCGGGCCAGAGCCCTGAATCCGGCGCTGCCGCCGGTGAGCACCCGCGCTGCCGGCACGTAGTTCAGTTTAAGACCCATGCTGACCGCCTTGTGCCCCCAGACGCGGTCTTCGTGCCGCGCGATGCCAGCGAATGGCCCGACGCTCAGAAAGCCTGCCCGCCGGACAGCCATGTTGCCGGTCGGTGCGAACCGCTGGCGCTGAACCAGCATGGCGGTCCGATAGCTGAAAACGGCTTCATAGGCCTCGACCGCGGTGAACCGATCGCCGGCGCGAAGCACGCCGATGGAGCCGCCGATGAAATCCGTCCGCGGGTTGAGCGCGAAATAGTCGGATATGGCGCGAACCCAGCCCGGCTGCGCGACGCAGTCGGCATCGATGAAAGCCATGATGTTCCCACGCGCGAGCGCGGCGCCCCGATTGCGGGCCGGCCCCGGTCCCGGCGTGGTTTCGACGACAAGGCGGGTGCCGGAAAACAGGGCGCAGATAGGCGCAGGGCTTTGCGTTGAACCATTGTCGGCCACGATGATCTCGAAGTCGACGCCATCGCGCCGTTGGGCCTCTAGCGCCGTCAGGCACCGGCGCAGGGCGGCTGGTTCGTTCAGATGGGGGATGACGACGCTCAGCGTCGGCGTGGCGCGTACCGGGCTGGCGTTCATATCAGCCAGCCCGCCGCATCGAGCTGAAGCCGACGCAGAATGCGCGGCCGCATGTGGACGAGCCGCAGTTCGCGCCCGCTTCGTGCAAGGTCGCGACGCAATCGCATGATGGCTCCGATGCCGGCAATGTCGATGCTCGCAAGGTTGCGCAGGTCGAGTGCGACCGGAGAGGTCGCCGCCATGGCGGCCGAGAAGGGTGCGGCAAGCGCCTTGACGCAATCGCCCGTCGCACAGCCATCGAGGGCGATGACGTGGTTGCCGAAAACGGTTGCGACCGCCACCCGCAGGCGGCCGGCGGCGGGCCGGGCGACGATGCGGTCGAGCGTCTGCATCGCCGCCAGGGGAAGGACCTTGCCCAGCACAAGTTGCGCCAGCAGCACGCCGTCATCGTAGTAGCGGCGCGCCAGGCGCGGCTCCTGGGTGATACGCCAGAGCCACTCCAATCCCAGCTTCTGGCAGAGCGGCGGGGCCCTGCGGACCTTACCGGTGAGGAAATTGATGGCGGCTCCGAGGTGGGTGCGTACCGGCACCCTCAGGCGTTCCGCGTTGTGGAGCAGCCAGGCCTGCCCGCGCTCCGCGCCGAGGGCGAGGACCAGGAGGTCCGGATGCGCGTCGTTGATCTCCTCGATCCATTCGGACCGGCTTAGCTCTTCTATCGTGCCGAAACCGGGACTGATCGACCCCACGCATTGCACCGCTCGCGAGGCGCTTGCATTGACCCGGCGGCGCGCGGCTTCCGCAACGCCCGCCTCGCCGCCGAAGAAGAACACACGCAACGGCCGACCTATCCGCGTCTCCGTGCGGTTGCAGAGGCGCTCGAGAATATCGGCGCCCGAGACACGGCTAAGGGCGTTGATGCCCAGCAGCCGGCACAGCAGCAGAACACCCATGCCGTCGACCGTGCAGAGGTCGCTTTTGACGAGGGAAGTCCGGAACATTTCGCTGCGCTGACTGGCGGCCAGGAAGTTGGCGTTGACGGTCGAGATCATCATCGGCTGCTGGCTGACGGCGGCGCGGTCGACGAGGTCGAGCACGGCCTCGAGGCGCACCAGATCAACCGGCACTCCAAGTATTGCGAAAGTGGCGTTACTTGCATCGAAAGACATGCGTCTCTCCACCCTATCGCGATCAAGGGAACAGAAGCAGTTGGCACCGGATAGTGCTAATTCGATCTAGTCACTTCGGTAGTAATTCGATCTGGTCAGTTGGCAGGTCTAGACCCGGGGAGCTATTTTTCAAGGCGCTGGAGGTACTAGCCATCAGAGGAGGCGGTAACCGGCGAGCAAGTAATTCGGGCAGGATCGAAGAGAAGGACAGGCAAGATGCGTCATTTCAGCGGCAGCCAGATACGAACCACCTTCTCGCGCAACCTGCACACGACCCGCGAGCGAACCATCCTGTTCGTCACCTGCGGCGAGGACATTCCGGACCGGCTTCGATACGCCATAGAACGGGAATTGCCGTGGGCGACGATCGCGGTGTGCGACAGCGTCGCGGCGATCGCCCCGTCGTACAGGGACATGCTGGCCCTGGTGGTGCTGGCGCCCCAGCACCTGGCGGACATCGAGCAGCGCGCAGGCGAAGTCCTGCGCTTCCACCCCCTGGCACTCGTTGCCGTCATGGCGGGGGTTCATCCGCTCGGCGCTGAGACGATCCGGCAGCTTCAGACCTCGAAGATCATTCGGGGCGTGCTGCCGATGCAGGCCAAGCTCGACCAGCTCACCCCGATCATCGCCCTGATGATGCGTGGCGGTGACTATTACCCGAGACACCTGGTGCAGGACGAGCAACCCGCAGCGAGCCCGGTCGAGGTCGTGTCTGCCCTGCCCCGCCCGTCGGTCAAGCCCAGCCCGGACTGCCTCAGCTACCTGACCAAGCGGGAGCGGCAGGTGCTGGCGATGGTGTCGCGTGGACTGCAGAACAAGTCCATCGCCTCGGACCTCAACCTGTCGGAACACACCGTCAAGATCCACCTGCACAACATCATCACCAAGCTTGGCACACACAACCGAACGGAAGCGGCGGCCGTCTACCGCGACAGCGGCGGAAGCTCGATCCACTTGTCGTGAGGCGCAAAGCCTCGCTGGCGGGGCAGGTATCGATGGAGGGCCACATGGCCGTGTTCGACCTTTTGAGTCACGCCGAAGCACCCGCTTCGCTCCGGGCCCCGATCTGCATCATCGGCGCGGGCATGGCGGGCCTCACCGCCGCCAGACGGCTGGCGAGGACGGGGCAGCGCGTCATCGTTCTGGAAAGCGGCGGCAAGGCATTCGACCAATCGGTGCACGACCTCAACGAACTGGAGGATGTTTCCGGCCGCTATACCCGCGCCATGACCGGCCACTATCGCGGCCTCGGCGGGAGCTCCACGCGATGGGGCGGTCGCATGCTGCCGATATCGGCCGACGAAACGCGCGAGTGGCCGTTCGCGACCGAGGACCTGCAACGGTATCACCGCGAAGTCGAAACCATGTTCGGGATCGATGGCGGTTCATATGACGAGGCCGTGCTCGCCGACCTCGACAAGGACGGCATCGTGCCGCGCGACGATCCCGACTTTAGCGCGCGCATGGCCAAATGGCCCAAGCTGCGCAATTGCAACCTGGCGCACGTCCTCGGCGCGGAGCTGCGCGCCGCATCGAACGTCGAGGTCTGGCTCAACGCCACGGTCTGCGACTTCGGGCTCGACAGTGAAAGCGGCAGGCTCTCCGGCGTTACCACACGCAACCGCGCCGGGCGCGAGCTGACCGTTCATGCCGACCGTTTCGTGCTCACGGCCGGAACCATCGAAGCAACCCGCCTGCTGCTCTGGCTCAAGGCCAGGACCGGCGATCGCGTCTTTGCGCGCGCCCCTGCCCTCGGCCGCTACCTGCAGGACCACATCAACGTGCGCGTCGCGCGCGTTTCGCGCCGGGATACCGCCTTCAGCAACCGGTTCTGCGCCTACCGGTTTCACAACGGGACGCGGCGCAGCCTGCACCTGGAGCTGACACCGGCGGCGCAAAGCCGCGAGCGTGTCGCCAGCGCCTTCGCCTACTTCACCATGGATTTCGAGGGCACCGCGCTCGACGCCGTCAAGATGGCGGCGCGCAGCATGCAGACGGGCGACTTCGGCATCGCTCACGCCGCCAGGATCGCCTGGCAACTGCCCTCCATGGCGCGCCTGGCCTGGTGGCGCTACGCAGGGCGGCAACTGTTCCTGTCGCCCGAAGTGCCGGTGCATCTCGAGATCTGTGCCGAACAGGTTCCCGACGCGCTCAATATGATAATCCTCAGCGCGCAACGCGACGCGCTGGGACTACCGAAGGCACGGGTACACTGGCGCCCGATGGAGGCGGATGAGCGCACGCTGCGCGCGGCCACGCGGCGCCTTGCCGCTTATTGGTCGCGCCACGGGCTCGACCGACGGTTGCCGCTGGACTGGATCGCGCCGTGCCGGGACCCGGACGGACGCATTGCCGAGGCCGCGGTGGACTACGCCCATCCGTCGGGAACCGCCCGCATGGGGACCGATCCGGCCGCTTCCGTCGTCGCCCCCGACCTCGTCTGCCACGACATTCCCAATCTCAGCGTGCTGAGCGCGGCGGTGTTCCCGTCCGCGGGAAGCGCGAATCCGACTTTCACGCTCCTGACCCTGGCCCTGCGCCACGCCGACGACCTGTCGCGCGCGGAGGCGCGCCGCCCGGCGACATCGTCAAAGCCGGTGCCGACGGTGGTGCGGGATACACGGCTCGCCGGTGTCACTCATTGAGGAGGTAGGTTCCCATGAAAGCGAATGCCCTGCCCCTCGCCGGGGTCGTTGAAATCACCGCAGACAGGCACGCGGACGAGCGTGGCTATTTTTCCGAGACGTTCCGCGACCGGTGGTTCCGGGACGAGGTGGCGCGCGTGACCTTCGTGCAGGAGAACCAGTCGCTCAGCCGGCAGCCGGGCACCGTGCGCGGGCTGCATTTCCAGACCGCGCCCTTCGAGCAGGGTAAGCTGGTGCGCTGCCTTTCGGGGGCCATCTTCGACGTCGCCGTCGATATCCGCGACGGTTCGCCGGGCTACGGCAGATGGCTCGGCCTGACATTGACCGCCGAGGCCGGCAACCAGCTCTGGGTGCCGCCGGGATTCCTGCACGGCTTCTGCACGCTGACGCCCGACACTCTCGTCAGCTACAAGGTCACGCAATATTACAGCCCCACCCACGACGCCGGTATCGCCTGGGACGACCCCGAGATCGGCGTCGGCTGGCCCGACATCGCCAACCCGCGCCTGCTTTCGCCCAAGGATCGCAGGCATCCGCGCCTGCGGGAACTATCCGCTGATCTCGATGCTGCGATGGAGCGTGGATGATGCGTGTCCTCGTCACCGGCGGCGCGGGGTTCATCGGTTCGGCGCTGGTCCGCCAGCTCGTTCTCGAGCAGGGCTACGAGGTGCTCAACGTCGACAAGCTGACCTACGCGGGGAATCTCGCGTCCCTCGAAAGCGTCGCGGGCCGCCGCAACTATCGTTTTCTCGAGGCCGATATCGGGGACCGCGCAGCGATGACGGCGGCGTTCGAAAGCTTCCGGCCGCAGCGGGTCATGCACCTCGCCGCCGAAAGCCATGTCGACCGCTCGATCTCCCACGCCGAGGATTTCTTGCGCACCAATGTCCTCGGCACCTTCGTGCTGCTGGATGTCGCGCGCGCGTACTATGCGGGTCTTTCCCGTGCAGAGCAGGAGCGGTTCCGAGTCCTGCATGTCTCGACCGACGAGGTCTATGGTTCGCTCGGCGCGGAGGGTCTTTTCTCGGAACGGACGGCCTATGACCCGAGCTCGCCCTATTCGGCGAGCAAGGCGGCTTCCGACCATCTGGCGCGGGCCTGGGCGCGCACCTACGGGCTGCCGATCATCGTTTCCAACTGCTCGAACAATTACGGGCCCTATCAGTTTCCCGAAAAGCTCATTCCCCTAACCATCCTCAACGCGATGGAGGGGCGGCCGCTGCCGGTCTACGGGAACGGCGAGAACGTGCGCGACTGGCTGTTCGTGGAAGACCATGTCAGGGCGCTCGACATGGTCATCGAACGGGGGCGCGTCGGCGAGACCTACAACATCGGCGGACGCAACGAGCGGCGCAATATCGACGTCGTTCGCAGGATCTGCGATGTGCTCGACGCGCTGGCTCCCAATGGCCGGTCCCACAGCGACTACATCAGCTTCGTGACCGACCGTCCGGGGCACGATGCGCGCTACGCCATCGACGCCACCAAGCTCGAGACGGAGCTCGGCTGGCGGGCGCGGGAGAGCTTCGACAGCGGCATCGAGCGCACCGTCGCGTGGTATCTGGACAACACTTGGTGGTGGGAGCCGCTGAGGTTCCGCTACGACCGGCAGCGGCTCGGCGTGCTGCCGGAGCCCTCCCTGGAGGTGGCGGCGCCATGATGCGGATCGCGGTCACAGGACGACAGGGGCAGTTGGCGACGGCACTCGTCGAGCGCGCGCCGCGCGACATGGCGATCGTAGCCTGCGGCCGGCCGGACCTGGAGCTGACGCAGCCCGAAACGGTCTACCGCTGCCTGCAGGCGGCCGCGCCGGACCTGGTCGTCTCGGCCGCCGCCTATACCGGGGTCGACGCAGCCGAAAGCGAACCGGACCTCGCCTACGCCATCAACCGGGAGGGCGCGGGCGCCGTCGCGCAATCGGCCGCTGCCCTCGGCATCCCCCTCATTCACATCTCGACCGACTACGTATTCGAGGGCACCAAGGCCGGATCCTACGAGGAAGACGACGCGCCGCTTCCGCTCGGCGTCTACGGCGCCTCGAAGCTGGCCGGCGAACGGGTGGTCAGGGCGACGACCGCGAACCATGCGATCCTGCGGACGGCATGGGTCTATTCGCCGTTTGGCCGGAACTTCCTCAAGACCATGCTGCGTCTGGCCAAGGATCACCCGACATTGCGGGTCGTGGCCGATCAGGTGGGGTCCCCGACCTGCGCTCTCGACCTAGCCGATGGCGTCCTTGCCGTCGCACGCAACCTGCTGCAGCGCCCAGGGGAAGACACACTGCGCGGCACCTTCCATATGACGGGCTCGGGCACCGCCAGCTGGGCCGATTTCGCCACAGGGATCGTTGCCGCCGCGGGCCGCCATGGCGGCTCCGGCGCTGTCATCGAGCGCATCGCAACGTCCGACTATCCGACTGCCGCGCGCCGCCCGGCGAACTCCACGCTGTCCAACGTCAAACTGGGCCGGGTCCACGGCGTGCGCCTGCCGGATTGGCGCCAATCGACGAACACCGTCGTGCGGCGGCTCATTGCCGCCGACATGCCGCAGAGAGAGGACGCATAAAATGAAGGGCATCATTCTGGCCGGCGGGAACGGCACCCGTCTTCACCCCATCACCCGTGCAGTCTCGAAGCAGCTGATGCCGGTCTATGACAAGCCGATGATCTACTACCCGCTGACCACGCTGATGCTGGCGGGCATCCGCGACATCCTCGTCATAACCACGCCGAAGGACCAGGATGCCTTCAAGGATCTGCTGGGAGACGGTTCGAACTGGGGAATATCGCTCAGCTATGCGGTGCAGCCGCGCCCCAACGGGTTGGCGGAGGCCTTCATCATCGGGGCAGATTTCGTCGGAGGTGAGGCTTCGGCGCTCGTGCTGGGAGACAACATCTTCCATGGAAACGGGCTGTCCGCCAGCCTGCAATCGGCCGCTCGCGGAAAGGCCGGAGCGACGGTTTTCGCCTATCAGGTCGCCGACCCCGAGCGCTATGGCGTGGTGGAGTTCGACAGGGGAATGCGGGCGGTCTCGATCGAGGAGAAGCCGCAACGTCCCAGATCGGACTGGGCCGTCACCGGGCTTTATTTCTACGACGAACAGGTCGTCGACATCGCCGCCAACCTCAGGCCCTCCGCACGCGGCGAGCTCGAGATAACCGACGTCAACCGCGTCTATCTGGAACGCGGGCAGCTATCGGTCGAACTGCTGGGGCGCGGGTTCGCCTGGCTGGATACGGGAACGCCCGAAAGCCTGCTCGATGCCGCCGAGTTCGTGGGTACGCTGGAAAAGCGCCAGAGCGTCAAGATCGCCTGCCCGGAGGAAGTCGCGTTCCGCATGGGCTATATCGGGCGTCACCAGCTCGCCGATCTGGCCACGAACATGGGCAAGAGCCGCTATGGCGCTTACCTCACAAAGGTGCTCATGGCGGGTATGGAAGAGGCGCTGTTCTAGGAACAATCGTTGGTTGGCGTCAAACGCGCAAGGCGTCGACGATCGCCGAGAATGCCGGCGAGTTCTGGCGCCGGCTTGGATAGTACAGGTAGTAGCCGGCGAACATCGGCGACCAATCATCGAGCACCTGTACCAGTTGCCCGGCCGCGATTTGCTCCGTGACCAGATTCTCGGGCAAGTAGGCAATGCCGAACCCCTGCAACGCCGCGTCGATCATCGCGTACGAGGTGTTGAAGGTCAGCTGGCCATCGACGCGCACCCGCAGCTCCCTGCCGTCCTTCTCAAATTCCCAGGCATAGAGACTTCCCGACGTATCGTAGCGCATGTTTATGCAGACATGACGCACCAGGTCCTGCGGTGAAAGCGGAATCGGCTGCTTTTCGAAATAGGCGGGCGAACCCACGGCAACGAGACGCCAGTCGGGCCCGATGCGCACCGCAATCATATCCTTGTCGAGGCTCTCGCCCAGCCGCACGCCGGCATCGAACCGTTCCTCGACGATGTTGCGGAAACCGTTGTCCCGGCTCAGTTCGAGCTTGATATCGGGATAGTCCCTCAGCGCTGAACGCAATTTCGGCCAGACCACGCTCTCGAACGCATGATCGGAAAGCGTGATGCGCACCGTGCCGGACGGCTTGTCGCGAAACGACATGAGATCATCGATCTCGCCCTCGATCTCCCGGATACGCGGCGAAAGCGAGCCCAGGAGGCGCTCGCCCGCCTGCGTGAGCGAAACGCTGCGGGTCGTGCGGCTCAGCAGCCGCAGACCAAGCCGCGCCTCCAACTGCCGCATGGTGTGGCTCACGCTCGATTGGGACGTACCGAGCCGCGCCGCCGCCTTGGTGAAACTGAGCTCCTCGGCAACGGCCATGAAACACAGCATGTCGGTCAGGTCTTGTCTGCGCATGGCCACCTCCTCGCGATTTATATCACATATCGATAGGTCCAAGCGAACTATCCCGACTAATCGGTTGCGCGCGCGTGGCCTATATTCGCTTCTTCCCGCCTTCGTCACCCTCACTGGGGCTGGTCTGGCGGGCTGTTGTTCAACACCGCGGGTTGGTGGAGCCCATTCGCACTCGTCGCCGGACTTGGGTGCGGATCGTCGCCCCCTGGCGATCGCCTCTGTGATCCGTTCAAGGAGCCAACTCATAACGCATAGAACCATCAGGCGACGCGCCCTGCTCGGCGCCGCCATCGCCACGGCCGCGTTCCCGGGCCTCGCGTTCGGCCAAGGCAGAGATCCGGCCAGCCAGGAGCCAACCGACATGAAAGTCAGCCTGACGTTCAACGGCAGAACGATGGTCGCAACCCTCTACGACAATCCTTCGACTTCCACTCTATGGCGCCGCTGGACCTGACCATCGACAACTACGCCACGGGCCTGAAAGGCCCGGCACGCGCAGCGCCTCCATCGCAATCGCCCCATGGTTCTGAAACAGCTGGAGTAAAAAATGCACGCTACCGTACTGCACGGCGCCGGCGACGTTCGTTTCGAAGACGTCGCGGAGCCCAAAATCCTCAAGCCGACCGATGCCATCATCAAGCTCTCCGCCACCTGCATCTGTGGTTCGGACCTGTGGCCCTATCGCGGGCTTCAACCCATGAATGGCCCCCAGCACATGGGCCACGAATATTGCGGCGTGGTCGTGGAAGTCGGCAGCGAGGTCACGACGGTCAAACCCGGCCAGTTCGTGGTCGGCTCGTTCTGCCTTTCCGACAATACGTGCCCGCACTGCCAACACGGCTTCCAGTCGTCGTGCGAGCAGCGTGAGTTCATGTCCGGCGCCCAAGCGCCCTATGCCCGCATTCCGCTGGCCGACGGCACGCTGGTGGCGACGGCCGAGATGCCCTCCGAAGACCTGATCCCCAGCCTGCTGGCGGTATCCGACGTTCTCGGCACCGGCTGGTATGCGGCCGATGCGGCGCGCGTCCAGCCCGGCTCGACGGTCGTGGTCGTCGGTGACGGCGCCGTGGGACTGATGGGCGTGCTCGCGGCCAAGCAGATGGGGGCCGGTCGCATCATCGCCATGAGCCGCCACAAGTCGCGCCAGGACCTCGCGCTGGAATACGGCGCGACCGACATCATCTCGGAGCGCGGCGACGCGGGCGTGGCGCGTATCAAGGAACTGACGAAGAATGTCGGGGCAGACGCCGTACTCGAATGCGTGGGCACGCAGGAATCCATGCAGCAGGCGATCCACGTCGCCCGCCCGGGGTCGATGATCGGCTATGTGGGCGTGCCCCACGGCGTCGAGTTCGACGGCCAGCAGCTCTTCTTCTCGCAGACCGGCATGCTCGGCGGCCCCGCCCCGGTGCGCCGCTTCCTGCCGCACCTGATGGACCTGGTTCTCACGCGCAAGATCAACCCCGGCAAGGTCTTCGACCTGGAGCTGCCGCTGGCGGATGTTGCCGAAGGCTACCGCGCCATGGACGAACGCCGCGCCATCAAGACGCTGCTGCGCGTCTAACTTCACGCATCGCGTGAGATAGTTGACCTATACCATGAAGCCGCCGCGGTGATTCACCGCGGCGGCTCTTCGATTCTTAGTTCCCCATCACATTATGGGATGCCGCGAGCGTTCGATACAATCGTATCGGCGATTGCGCCGAAGTTGAACTAGGCGCACGCACGCCATCCCTCCACCATTCTCCACGCTCCAGGACCGACGCCCAAGAGCCGTTCCCGCTTGGTTTTCGGCCGCTCAGACGATGGAAGATGGCAATGCACCGATCCCGTTTCCTGCCGCCTCTGGCGGCTCTTCTGGCCGCGTCCGTACTTGCTGGACCGGCCGTGGCACAGCCCGCATTCGCGCCTGCTCCGCTCACTCCCGAAGAGGTAGGAGCCGGACCACGCCTCATCTATCTGCACCATGAGTATCCGGCCACGCTCGACCCGCAGAATACCTCGGCATTCGTCGGGCAACTGGCGATGGAGATGTTCGACACCCTGGTCACCTACGAAATCGATCCGGAAACCGGCATCGCCGACCAGACCAAGATCGTGCCGAGGCTCGCCCAATCCTGGGAGATTTCCGAGGACAACAAGGTCCTGACCTTCCATCTCGATCCCGAGGCCAAATTCTGGGACGGGTCGCCGGTGACGGCCGAGGATGTCCTCTGGTCGATCGAGCGCGCGCTGGTGGGCCGCATGGGCTGGGGTACGACTCAGATCGAGACCGGCGGCATCTTCGAGATCGACCAGATGAAGGTCGTCGATCCCCAGACGATAGAGATCACCTATCCCGACGGCCTGGGTCGCTATTCGCTGCGCAACTTCGCCTCGATGTCGCTGACCGTGATGTCCAAGGCCGCCTGCGAGGCGGGCCGGGCCGAGGGGGACGAGTGGTGCGTCGACTGGATCAAGTCCAACGCCATGGGGTCTGGCCCCTACATGCTCGGCGAACGCCAGAGCGGAGAATACATCGTCGCCGTCGCCAACAAGGACTACTGGGGAGACGCCAAGCCGTACTATTCGGAGGTGATGTTCCGGGTCGTGCCGGATGCGCAAACCCGGATGCTGCTGCTCGACAGCGGCGAGGCGCATTTCGCGTTCCTCACGCCCAACGAGTACGCGGTGCTGCAGAATTCGCCGAACGCCAAGGTATTCAGCGTTCCCTCGCAGCAGGATGTGGCAGTTCTGCGCTGGAAGCCGGACGTGCCGCCGTTCGATGATCCGAAAATCCGCGAGGCGATCATCAAGGCCGTGCCTTACGAGCGGCTGGTAACCGAAGTCTGTCGAGGCTTCTGCACACCCGTGCAGAACCTCGTGGGCGTGAACACGCCGGGCTACGAACCAGACGCGCTCTTCACCACCGACATCGAGGCGGCAAGGCAGCTCGTCGCCGAAAGCCAATATGCCGGCAACGTGCCTTCGTTCGACGTGCCGGTGGTCAACGGCTCGACCAACATGGCCGCCGGCGTCATCATCCAGGATGCGCTGCGCGAGATCGGCATCGACATGCAGATCCGTCCGCTGACCCAGAACGCGTTCGACGATATCGCCTGGGGGCGGCGCGAACTTCAGGTTTCCATCCATTCCATGGGTCCCTGGTGGAACGACTTCATGTACTGGGCCTACTGGATGTACCGCACCGACAGCGCCACCAACCACATCCAGTTCTCCAACGAAACGCTCGACAAGGACGTGCTCGACGCCCTGCTGATCCCGCAGGAGAACGAGGCCGAATACATGGTGTTGCAGGACGAGGTGTTGGGCATCCTCAACGGCGAACGCATGGCCGCGCCCCTCTATCAGGTGAATTGGAACGCCGCCGTCTCCAGCCAGATCTGCAACGTCAACAAGTTCCCCTGGGGCACCATAGCCTTCTCGTGGCTGCGCCCCTGCAGCTGACGTCCTCCCGCGACGTTCGAGGCCGCGCCGGCTCCTCCGGCGCGGCCCGCCAGCCCGGAGACCGCAGATGCGCTTCCCGCCTCTCACCTTCTACATCCTTCGCCGACTGGCCATCAGCATCGTCGTGCTGTTCGGCGTCAGCGCCGTCGCGTTCTCGATGGCCTATCTTCTGCCTTCCGATCCGGTAACCAGCCGCTATCCGGACATCACCAACGAGCAGCGCGCGGAGATGCGCAGGCAGATGGGGCTCGATCAACCTCTCGTCGTCCAGTACGTACGCTACATGGAATCGGTCTTTCGCGGGGATTTCGGCCGATCCTTCGGCACGGGAAACACCGTGGGCCAAGATCTGGCGCAACGGATTCCGGCGACACTGGAGCTCGCAACCTTCGGGATCACGTTCGGCGTTCTCGTCGGATTGCCGCTCGGCATGCTGGGCGCGGTCTACCGCGGCAGTTGGATCGATCACCTGGTGCGCGTGTTCAACCTTGCCGCGCAATCGATACCGGCCTTCTGGCTGGGTGTGGTGCTGATCTTCTACCTCTACTTCCAGCTCCGTGTGGTCCCGTCTCCGATCGGCAGGCTTTCCGCGCTCTATACCGCGCCTCCCGGCGTCACCGGCTTCTATACGATCGACGCGCTTCTCGCCGGACGCTTCGACGTCGCGCTGGCGGCCCTGCGACAACTGATGCTGCCGGCCTTCGTCCTCGGGCTCGGGGTGGTTTCGCCGATCGCGCGCATCACCCGCGCCGCCATGAGCCAATCCCTCAAGGAAGACTACATCACGTTCGGGCGTGCGCTCGGGCTGCGTTCGCGGCAACTGGTGCTCGGCGATGCCCTGCGCGGAGCTCTCGTGCCGATCGTCACCACGCTCGGCTTCATCGTCGGCAACGTGCTGGCCGGAGCCGCAGTGGTGGAAACGGTCTTCGCCTGGCCCGGCCTAGGCCGCTACGCGGTGACCGCGATCACCACCAGCGACATGGCGCCGGTCTCCACCTGCATCCTGCTCATCGCCTCGAGCGTGGCCGTCACCAACCTGCTGGTGGATATCTCCTATGCCTTCATCGACCCACGGATCCGCCATGAATATGCGCGTTGACCCGATGCCCGCAACCCACGCCTCGCCCCCCCGGCACGCCGGCCCCTCACCCTGGCGCCGATTCTACTACGGCATTTTCGGGGGTGATGCGCTGGGCCTTGCCGGCACGGCAATGCTGGCGGTGCTTCTCGCCATAGCGATCGTCGGGCCCTGGCTCGTTACCCATGACCCGCTGCTGACGACGCCGCAGACGCTGCTGCCGCCGTCCGCCGAACACTGGCTGGGCACCGACCACTTCGGCCGGGACGTCTTCTCGCGCACCATCACGTCGCTGCGCATCGACTTCATCGTGGCAGGGCTCGGCGTTTCCGGCGCGATCCTCATCGGCTCGCTGCTGGGACTGGTCTGCGGCTATGTCGGCGGCTGGTTCGACGACCTCGTGATGCGGGGCGTGGACATCGTGCAGTCCTTCCCGCTCCTTCTCGTGGCGATGGTGCTCATCCTCGTCATGGGGCCTGGGCTGGAAAGCATCGTGATCGTCACCGTTCTCATCAACATCCCCATCTACGCCCGCGTCATCCGGGGCGAGACGCTGAGCCGCAAGACCCTCGAATATATCGATGCGGCGCGGTGCTCGGGAGCGAGCGAGATGTCGATCCTCTTCCGGCATCTGATGCCCAACACGCTCTCGCCGATCATCGTGCACGGGAGCCTCAACCTCGCCGCGGCCGTTGGAAACGTCGCCGCCCTCTCCTTCCTCGGCGTCGGCATCCGGCCGCCCACCCCCGATCTCGGCGTCATGGTGGCCGAGGGCACCAACTACCTCGTGCAGGGCGCCTGGTGGATGAGCATCGGTCCGGGCCTGGTGCTGGCCCTCACCATCTTCAGCCTCAACCTGCTCGGCGATTGCCTCGAAAGCCGGCTCGATCCGCGCCGCGCGGAGGTCTGAGACATGGCAAAGGCGTTGTTCTCCATCCAGGGACTGACCATCGACAGCGTGCGTGGCGGCATGCGGCGGCGCATCGTCGACGACATCTCGCTGACCGTCGAGCGCGGCGAGCTCTATGGGCTCGTGGGAGAAAGCGGCTCGGGCAAGTCGATCTCGATGATGGCGAGCGTTGGTCTTGCGGCATCGGGCCTCGAGGTCATGGGCGGTTCGGTCGAATTCTCCGGGCGCGCGCTGCCGGCACGAAACCAGCGCGGTCTGCGCGGCAACCTCTCGCGCGGTGTTTCCCTGCTGTTCCAGAACGCCAAAGGGGCGCTCAACCCGTTCATGACGGTCGACAGACAGGTTGGGCGGGCGCTCCGCCGCTCCAGCCGGCAAGCCGATCCGTCAAAAGAGATCGAGGCACTATTCCGCATCGTCGGGCTCAACTACCTGGATTTCCGCGGCAAGTATCCGCACCAGATCAGCGGCGGACAGGCCCAGCGGGTCGCGATGGCCTGCGCGCTGGCGACCGAACCGGCTCTGCTGATCGCGGACGAACCGACGACCGCCCTCGACGTCACCACCGAGCGCGAGCTGCTGCGGTTCCTGGCGCGCATCTGCGAGGAGCGCGAGATGGCGATCGTCCTCATCGCCCACAACCTGTCGCTCGTTTCCGAGTATTGCCGGCGCCTGTCGATCATGCATGCCGGACAGGTCGTCGAATCCGGGAACCTCAAGACCATCTTCGCCGATCCTCTCCACCCCTACACACGCGGGCTGATCGCGGCGGTACCGGATGTCGATGAGCCGCGCGAACTGGTGCCGCTGATCGGCAACGTCTGGGGCGGCCCGGAAGGCATCGAGCGCTGCCGGTTCTCGCATCGCTGCCAGTTCGCGACGCCGGTCTGCGAGACAGGACGACCGCCCGCCATCGAACGCGCCGGCCGAGCGGTGCACTGCGTCCTCTACGAGGAGGTTCCGGCATGACTGCCAGCCCGGTGCTCTCGGTGCGCAAGCTGACAAAACTCTTCGGCGACCGGTCCCGGCCGGAAGCGATCAATGTCGGCGTGCGCGGCGTTTCGTTCGACGTCGAGGAGGGCGAGGTCGTCGGTCTCATCGGCGAAAGCGGCTGCGGCAAGACTACGCTCGGCCGTTGCATCGTCGGCCTGCAGAAACCCGACGACGGCGACATCGTCATCAACGACACCGAGCTCTCGAGTTTGCCGCCGGCGCGGATGCGTGCGTTCCGAAAGGCGGTGCAGATCGTCTTCCAGCGGCCCGAGACATGCCTCAACCCGCGCATGTCCGTCTTCACCTTCGTCAAGCAGGCGATGCGCAACTTCGATACGGTCCCTCGCGGGCAGGAGCGCACGCGCATGCTGGAGCTGGCGCGGCTCGTCGGCCTCAAGGACGAGGCGCTCGACCGCTATCCGCATCAGCTTTCGGGGGGCGAGCGACAGCGTGTCGCGATCATGCGGGCGCTCGCCTGCGAGCCTTCGCTGATCGTGCTCGATGAGCCGACTTCGGCGCTCGACGTCTCGGTGCAAGCCCAGGTTCTGCGTACCTTGCGCGACCTGCAGCGGGAGGTCGGCACCAGCTTCCTCTTCATCAGCCATGACGTTGCGGTCGTCCGCTACATCTGTTCGCGGGTGATGGTCATGTATCTGGGCGTCATCGTGGAGGAAGGCCCGAGCGAGATCGTGTTGGGCCGCCCGGTTCATCCCTACACACAGGCGCTGCTGGCGGCGGCGCCGCGCATCACGCCGAGGCCCGGCCCTCAGCCGTCCCTCAAGGGCGAGCTCGTGCTTGCCGACGTCAAACCGGGCGAATGTCCCGTGCGGGCGCGCTGTCCGATGGCGCACGAGCGGTGTCGCATGGCGCCTCCCGTGACCGAATTGCCCGAAGGGCACCGAGTCGCCTGCTGGCTAGCCGCGGATGCGGCAGACGGCAGCCCAGTTTCAATCCACTCCCCTTCCAAGAAGGTACCGCAATGACGACGACCGAGACGTTCTACACCCGCTCGATGGAGCTTCCCGACGAACTGCTCGTTGGCGCCATCGACAGCCACGTGCATGCCGGTCCGGTACTGCGGTCCAATCCGGGCCATCAGGACCCGTTCGAGGTTGCCATCGAGGCGCGCGAGGCAGGTATGCGGGCCATCGTCTACTATGACGTCTTCGGCTGGGCCTCGGGTACCGCCTGGATGGTCAACCGCCATGTGCCGGGCATCAAGACCTTCGGCGGCTACCTGATGAATTCGTGCCATGGCGGGCTCAATCCGCGCTCGGTGCGCACCGCGCTCTACATGGAAGACGGCTGCCGCTTCATCAGCTTCGGCTCGCACTGCACCTTCCATTCGGCCAGCCGGGAGTCGACGATCATCAATGGCGAGCTGGTGCCGTTCAAGGACGCCTATCCCGAATTCGCCAAGGAAGAGCTGTCGCGGGCCGTCCGTATCCCGACGGAAGGGCCGATACCCGATGAACTTGCAGAAATCCTGCAGATGGTCGGCGACCACCCCGACGTCTATCTCAACACAGGGCATGTCTCGGGACCGGAGGTGATGCGCATCCTCGACCTTGCGGAAGAGTTCAAGATCCAGAAGGTCCTGATCGCCCATCCCGCTCGCCAGCAGCTTTCGATCGAGCAACAGAAGGATGCGGCCAAGCGGGGGTTCTTCCTCGAGGGGTGCCTCGTGGACTGGCTCTATCCGCATGCGCCGCGCACGCATTACTACGTCGAGAAGAAGTATATGGACCGCTCCGGCGAGCTGCCGCGCCCGCGGCGCACGGCGGCGCAGTGGATGGCCGACATCCGTGAGGTCGGCCCCGAGTACTTCGTTCTCGGCACCGACTACGGCATCCGCGCCGCCTCGAGCCCTGTGCAGGGCATGCGCACGATGATCACCACCCTGCTCGACTACGAGTTCACGCCGGCCGAAATCCGGACCATGACGGCCGACAACCCCGCCCGCCTCATCGGGCTGGACCCGTTGTGAGGGAGGGAGCGATGGCGACTTACGAGCCCTTCTACAACCGCACGATGGAACTGCCGGAAGAACTTCTGGTCGGCGCCATCGACAGCCACGTGCACGCGGGACCGGTGCTGCGCTCCAATCCGGGGCACTACGATCCCATCCAGGTCGCGGAGATGGCGCGGGCGGCGGGGATGCGCACCATCCTCTACTACGACGTCTTCGGATGGGCCTCCGGCACGGCCTGGATGGTCAATCGCTACCTCAAGGACTTCCGCACCTTCGGCGGATACCTGATGAACTCCGGCCATGACGGGATGAACCCGCGCGCCGTGCGCACTGCGCTGAACCTGGGCGAAGGGTGCCGCATGATCAGCTTCGGCTCGCACTGCACCCATCATTCGGCCAGCACGGAATCGACGCTCGTCGACGGCAAGCTCGTGCCGTTCAAGGACGCGATTCCGGGATTCGCCGAGGAGGAACTGGCACGCGCCATCCGGATACCGCTGGAGGGCCCTGTGCCCGACGCGTTGAAGGAAATCCTCGACATGGTGGCCGAGCACCCCGAGGTCTATCTCAACACCGGGCATGTTTCCGGTCCGGAAGCCCTGCGCGTCGTCGAGCTGGCGCAGGCGGCGGGTATCAAGAAGATCCTCGTCGCGCATCCGGCGCGGGCGTTGCTCAGCGTCGAGGAGCAGAAGGCTCTCGCCGCCAAGGGCGTCTTCCTCGAAGCATGCGCCGTCGACTTCGGCGGCCCGTGGATGCCGCAAACGCACTACTACGTCGAGCGGGAACTGATGGACATGGGCGCAGTCGTACATGGCCGGGCCATGAGCTGGCTGCAGGGCATCCGCGATGTAGGCCCCGAGCAGTTCGTACTCGCGACCGACTATGGCGTGCGCGTGCTGCCCTCGCCGATCGAGGGCATGCGCATGATGATCTCGATGCTCCTCTATTTCGGATTCTCGGTCGAAGAGGTTCAGTTGATGACCGCGCAAAATCCTGCACGGATGATCGGACTGGACTGATGGCGCTTGCCGACCTCTATGTCCGTAACGGCCGGCTCGTTACCGCCGACAGCGAATTTGCCGGCGGCGTGGTCGTCGCCAGTGGCCGAATCGTCGATATCGTCCACGGCAATCCGGATCGGCCTGCCCGCGAGGAAGTAAACGCCAACGGCCTTCTCGTGTTGCCAGGGTTGATCGACCCGCATGTCCACTTTTCCGAGCCCGGCCGCGGGCATTGGGAAGGTTTTGCCACCGGCAGCCGCGCTGCGGCGGCGGGAGGCATCACCACCGTGGTGGAGATGCCTCTCAACGCCTCGCCGCCCACGATCAATGCCGACGCACTATACCGCAAGCGGACGGCTGCCCGGCAGAGCATCGTCGACTATGCGCTTTGGGGCGGGCTCGTTACCGACAACCGCTCCGACCTCGGCGATCTGCATGCGGGGGGCGTGCTCGGCTTCAAGGCTTTCATGTGTGCGGGCTCCTTCGACTTTCCGCGCGCCGAGGACATCGTGCTCGAAAGCGGGATGCGCGATATCGCGCGTTTCGGGTCGCTCCTCGCGGTCCATGCCGAAGACGAAGACATGACCCAACGCCTCACCGCCGATCTGCGCCGGCAGGGACGCAAGGACCGGAAGGCCTGGGGCGAAGCCCGACCAATTGCCGCCGAGTTGGCAGCCATCGGCTCAGCCATTGCGATGGCCGAGAAGACGGGCGCGCGCCTGCACATCGTGCATGTCTCATGCGCCGCCGGCATCGATCTCATCTCGGCGGCAAAGCTGCGAGGCGTGCGGGTCACTTCCGAGACCTGCCCGCACTACCTGTTCTTCTGCGAGGACGATCTCGAACGCCTCGGCCCCTCAGCCAAGTGCGCACCTCCCCTGCGCTCCTCGGCAGAGGTCGACGCGCTTTGGGACAGAGTGCTGGACGGCGCCGTCGATATCGTCGCCTCGGACCATTCACCCTGCCTGCTCGAGGAAAAGACCGCAGGCGAGACCGACATCTTCGACGCCTGGGGCGGCATTTCGGGCCTGCAATCGACATTGCCGGCCCTCTTCACTGAAGGCGTCCACAATCGTGGCCTCTCCTTGGCAGCCCTCGTTCGCATGACCGCCACCAATCCGGCGCGGATCTTCGGACTCGATCGGCGCAAGGGAAGACTCGCAGTCGGTGCGGATGCCGACCTCGTCATCGTCGATCCGGAGGCGAGCTTCGTACTGCGGGCGCAGGATCTCCAGTATCGCAATCGGCACAGCGCCTATGTCGGGTCAGCCATGCGCGGCGTGGTGGTGCGAACCATTCGACATGGCTTGACGATCTTCAAGGATGGAAAAATCATGGACGACGCACCGGAGGGAGAATTCCTGCCGGGCGCAGGACTGAACACGGCGATGCCCCTATCGCCGCAGGAAGGATTGCCGAGCCGATGGGCCTAGGCGGCACCACGGGCGAGAACCAGCCGGCGACGACTGCCGTGCGCCCGCTCTATCGCGATGACGAGGACGGAGCGCTTGCGCTGCGGCTTCGCCGTTTCCGTTCCGTCGAGGTGCCCCCGGAGGCTCGCAAGCAGCTGCTGTTCCGATTGGAGCGCGCCACGCGGGTCACGACGGCCGGTTGGGCCGTGCTGCTCCTGTCGGCCAACCAGGGCGCCGATGTCGTGGCGACGGCCGGCACCCCGGCGCCCATCCATCGTTCGCTGGCGGAGATGCGCTATGCTGCCGGCACCATGACGGGGCTGCCGCCCTACCTCGTCCAGCGCGCTGCCAGCCAGGGCTTCATCGTGGAGGTCCAACCCGTTCGCACCTCGGGAGAGGTGCAAGGGCACCTATTGCTCGGCTTTTCCCATGCCAGCCGGAACGGCAGGGACACGAAGGAGAGTGTCGGCCTCGTCGCCGACGACCTGTCCGCTTTCCTCGAATCGCTCTCGCTTTCCGGCCTCATAGAGCGCATTCGCAGCCACCTCTCGCTCATCCACCGGCTCGGCCAGCAGGTCACCTCGATCCGCGAGCGCGAAGCGCTCTTTGCCGAGATCACCCGCCTCGTCTACATCTCGCTCGGCTACGAGCACGTCCAACTGCTGCTGACCGATCCGGATGCGCGCAGCATCTCACTCGTGCATGCGGCGGGAACCCATGCCGAAAGCCTGTTGACGGCCGGATTCAGCGAAGCGGTCGGACGCGGCATCATCGGGCGCGTGGCCGAGACCGGGCGCATGTGGATGAGCCAGGACGTCACACAGGACGCCCATTTCGTCTCCAACGCGCTCCTGCCCAACACCGCGTCCGAACTGGCGCTGCCGCTGCGCCTCGGCCGGCGGGTGGTCGGCGTGCTCGATATCCAGAGCGACCGGCGCGATGCATTCCGCCCGGACGAAGTGGTTCTGCTCCAGACGGTGGCCGACCAGATCGCCCCGGTCATCGAGCAGCATCGCCTGCTTGCGGCGGAGCGGCGCGAACGCGAGCTGGCCGATACCCTCGCCGACGTTTCGCGCATCATCTCCTCGCGGCTCGAGCCGAACCACGTGCTCGAAGCCGTGCTGCACCAGCTGGGCCGCGTCGTTCCCACCCGCGGTTGCCGCGTCACCCTTCTCGGGGACGACGGACGGATGCGGGTGGTCGCCGCCAAGGGGTATCCGGACAATGGCAAGGTCAAGCGCCACAGCTTCCTGCCCGACGAGGCTCCGCTCAGCCGCCCGGTGATGGAGTTGCACCGCACACTCATCATCGCCGACGTGCGCAGGGAGGCCGACTGGGTCTGGCAGCCGGGAACCGAGCAGATCGTCTCCTGGTGCAGCGCCCCGCTGGTCCACGGCAACGACTGCATCGGATGGCTCTGCGTCGATTGGCCCGAGCCCGATTTCTATACGGCCGAGCACGGCCGCGTCGTCAGGGCGTTTGCCGATCAGGCGGTCGTTGCCATCGAGAACGCGCGCCTCTTCGAGCGCACGCGCGAATTGAGCGATATCCTCGAGTACAAGGTGAACGACCGCACGCGCCTACTGCGCGAGGCCAATGCGGAGATCGTACGCAAGGCCGGCGAACTGCAGGCGCTCTGGCGGCGGGTGGTGGAGGTGCAGGAACACGAGCGGCAGCGTATCGCCTATGACCTGCACGACAGCGTTGCCCAGTCGATCCTGGCGGCGACCTATCAACTGCAATCCATCCGCCGGCGGATCGGCGACGCTCCGGACCTCGATCGGCGCGTCACCGAGTGCCAGGCTACCCTCGATTCCTCGCTGAGCGAGATGAAGCAGATCATCTACGCCCTGCGCCCCAACGTCCTCGACGAACTCGGGCTGGTCGCAGCGCTCGAGAACTACGTCGTCGCGCTGCCGCGGAACGGGCAGTTGGAGGCCTCGTTCGGGATCGTGGGCAGCCCCTGCCCGCTCAAACCGGACGTGGAACTGGCCATTTTCCGGATCGTGCAGGAGGCGTGCCAGAACGCAATCCGCCATTCGCAGGCCACGAGCCTGACGCTGCGCATGAGCTACTCGGAAAAGAACATCGAAGTCGGCATCATCGACGATGGCCGCGGGTTCGTGTTCGACGATGCAAAGCTTGGCCTCGGCCTGCTCGCCATACGTGAACGCACGCAGGTGGTCGGCGGGGATCTCGTCGTCGAGACGGCGCCAGGCGCGGGCACCCGGATCGCCTTCTCCATTCCCAAGGAGGCCTGCGCGGCATGAAAATACGCGTGATGATCGTCGACGATCACCAGATCTTCCGCCGGGGCGTGCGTAGCCTCCTCGAGGACGAAGGCGACATCGAGGTCGTGGCGGAAGCGGGAAGCGCGCAAGACGCCATGGCGATGGCGGAACGGTACAAGCCCGACGTCGTCACCATCGATATCCGCCTTGGCGGCATGGACGGCATTCAGCTGGTTCGTGCGCTCAAGGCCCGTCAATCGCCGCCACGCTGCATGATCCTCTCGACCTACGAGGATCGCCAGTACTTGGTGGGCGCACTGGAAGCCGAGGCGGATGCCTATCTGCTGAAGTCCAATTCCTACGAGACCCTGGCTGCCGCGATCCGGCAGGTTCATGCGGGCGCTCCGATGCTCTCGCAGGAACTGATCGCCACCATGATCGAGGAATACAGGAAGGTGGCAACGCAGCAGATCCAGCGCGACAGCGGGTTGACGCCGCAGGAAGTCCGGGTATTGCGGCTCCTCGCCAAGGGCGGCCGCTCCCAGGACATCGCCAACGAGCTCGCGCTGACCGAGATCACGGTGAAACGCAAGGTGCAGGAGATCACGACCAAGCTCGGCGCGGCCAACCGGGTTCAGGCCGTTGCGGAAGCAATCCGGCGGGGCGTGATCTAGACGCGAAAAAAGTCGCCCCAAGTGTCGAAACGGCCCCCGCCCATTCGTCGAGTAGCAGGTGTATCCAGAGGGAACCTGTGAAAATGGAAAGACACTATGGCTGGGTGATCGTCGCGGCGGGCGCGGTCATTACCTGTGTTGCGATGGGCGCCATGTTCGCCCTGCCCGTCTATCTGCAGCCGATTGCCACCGAGACCGGCTGGACACGGGCGGGCATTTCCGGCGCGATGACGGTCGGTTTCATCGTCATGGGCGTCGCGGGGTTCCTCTGGGGCACGCTCACCGACCGCATCGGGGCACGGCCCGTCATCATGATCGCCGCGGTGATCCTCGGGGTTGGCCTCTTCATCGCCAGCCGCTCCAGCGACCTCCTGGTTTTCCAGCTCGCCTACGGCGGTCTCGTCGGCGCCTCCGGCGGCGCATTCTTTGCTCCGCTCATGGCGACGACCGTGGCCTGGTTCGACAAGCACCGCAGCCTCGCCGTCTCGCTGGTCTCGATCGGCGCGGGCGTTGCACCCATGATCGTGACGCCCCTCGCCACGGTGCTCATCGAGGCCCAGGGCTGGCGCAACGCGATGATGCTGACGGCAATCGTCGCAACAGCGCTCATCCTGCCGGCCGGGTTCCTCATCCGCCGAGCCCCGATGGCCCTCGCCTCGGCCCCATCTCCCGCAAGCGATGTCGCCCCCGCCGAACCCCGCCCCACCGGCGCGGCTGCGGCGCTGCGTACGCCGCAGTTCATCGTGCTGGCCGCAACCTTCTTCTTCTGCTGCGCGGCCCATTCCGGACCGATCTTCCACACCGTGAGCTACGCGATGCTTTGCGGCGCATCGGCGCTGGCGGCGGCAAGCATCTATAGCGTCGAGGGTGTCGCGGGGCTCTTCGGCCGGCTGATCTTCGGCGTGCTCGCCGACCGGCTGGGCGTCAAGCGCGTGCTGATCGCGGGCCTCGCCCTGCAGGCAATCGGCATCTACAGCTACATCTACGTCACGCAGCTGACCGAGTTCTACATGCTGGCCGTGGTGCTCGGCATGGCCTATGGCGGCGTGATGCCGCTCTATGCGGTGCTGGCGCGCGACTATTTCGGCCCGCACGTGATGGGCACGGTGCTGGGCGCCGCCACCATGACCTCGAGCATCGGCATGGCCTTCGGGCCGGTGGGCGGCGGGTGGCTCTACGACACCTTCGGCAGCTATCACTGGCTTTATGTCGCCTCGGCGGCGGTGGGCCTTGCAGCGGTGGCCATGGCCCTCGCCTTCCCCCGACCGAGCAGCCAGCAGCCCGAAAGGCTGCAACCGGCCTGAGATCGCTTACGGCTTGGCGGGCATCGCGCCCCGCCAAGCCGATCCGGGATCGCTATGCCAGGAAGCTCGCTTCGAACAGGTCCTTTGAATACTGCGCGTGCGTTCGACCGGCCTTCAGGTCGTCCTTGGTCAACTCGTCGACGAACAGGCCATTCTGCATGACCAGCACCCGGTCGCACATATGGGCGATGACGGCCAGATCGTGGCTGACGAGCACATAGGTCAACTGCCGGTTATCGCGCAGGTCGCTCAGCAGGTTGAGGACTTCGGCCTGCACAGAGACGTCGAGAGCCGAGGTCGGCTCGTCGAGCAGCAGGATTTCCGGCTCGAGCATCAGCGCCCGGGCGATGGCGACGCGCTGGCGCTGGCCGCCGGACAGCTCATGCGGAAAGCGATCGGCAAAGGTCGCAGGTAAGCCAACCTGCTCCAGCGCGGGCGTAACGCGATCCCATCCTTCGCCCTGCTTCATGGCCTGGACGGGCTCGACCAGTACGCGCTCGATGCGATGACGTGGGTGGATCGAACCATAGGGATCCTGGAACACCATCTGCGCCAGCATGAGCTGGTCCTTTGTGCGGCGCTTGTCGACCGGCTGGCCGGCGAGGGAAATGCGTCCCTCCCAATGCCGGTCGAGGCCGGCAAGCGAGCGCAGCACTGTGGACTTGCCGCAGCCCGATTCCCCGACGATGCCGAGCGTTTCGCCCCTGGCAACGGAGAAGGACACGGACTTCACGACCTGCCTGCGCGCACTACCCTGCCCGAAGGCGACGGCAAGATCCTCGACTTCGATCATGCGCGCACCTCCGCGGCTTCGATGGCCTTGCGATCGAGCGTCTGGAGGCGGCTGACGGGATGGCGCGGATCGGGCAAGGCGGCGATCAGGCCGCGGGTATAGGGATGTCGGGCATCCTCGAGCCGGGTCAGCGTTTCCACCACGTCGCCCTTGTACATCACCAGAATCCGCTGACAGAAGGCGGCGACCATGCGGATATCGTGGCTGATCAGCAGGAGGCCGGAATTATTCTCGGTGACCAGCTCGTCGAGGAGTTTTAGCACATCGCCGCGCACGCTGACGTCGAGGGCCGAGGTGGGTTCGTCGGCGATCACCAGGCGCGGCTTGGCGAGAAGCATCATGGCGATCATGACGCGCTGGCCCATGCCGCCCGATATCTGGTGCGGGTAGAGCTCCATCGTGCGCCCGACGTCGGAAATGCGCACGCGCTCCAGCATGTGCGCGGCGCGCTCGCGCGCTTCGGCCTTGCCCACCTTGAGGTGCAGTAGGGCGGCCTCGGCCACCTGCCTGCCTACCGGCAGGACGGGGTTCAGTGAATAGCGCGGGTCCTGCATGATCAACGCCATGCGATTGCCGCGCAGATTGCGCATCTGCCTGGCGCTGCGCGAGAGGAGCGGCGCACCCTCGAAATCAAGATTGCTGGCCTCGATACGGGCCGAGGGCGGCAGCAGGCGCATGATGGCGCGGCCGACGGTGGACTTGCCCGAACCGGATTCGCCGACGACGCCGAGACGCTCGGCTCCGAGGTCGAAGCTCACGCCGTTGACGGCACGCACATGCGAGCGGGCGAACCGGACCGAGAGGTCGCGAACCTTGAGGACGGGATCAGGAGCGGGCATGGCGGGGATCCAGAATGTCGCGCAGCACGTCGCCGACGAGGTTGAAAGCCAGGCTGGTCATGAGAATGGCGATGCCGGGCATGACGGCGACCCACCAGTTGTCGAGCATGAAACGGCGACCGCTCGAGATCATCGCCCCCCATTCGGGAGCGGGCGGCTGGGCACCCAGACCGAGAAAGCCCAGTGCTGCTGCCGTGAGAATGATGCCGGCCATGTTGAGTGTCAGGCGGACGACGACAGAGGGGATGCACATGGGGGCGATGTAAAGAAACAACAGCCGCATTGGTGATGCGCCATAGAGCCTTGCAGCTGCCACATAATCGGTATTGCGCACAATCAGCGTTTCGGCACGCGCCAGGCGCGCGATCGGGGGCCAACCGGTGAGGGAAATGGCGATGATTGCGGTTTCGAGCCCCGCCCCAAGCGCGGCGGCAAAAGCCAGAGCCAGGATCAGCGAGGGGAAGGACAGGACAATGTCGGTCAGCCGCATCAGGATGGCATCGGTGCGACCGCCGACAAAGCCAGCCACAATACCGATCAGCATGCCGAGCGGCCCAACGATGAGCGTCACCGCGGAAACGGTCTGTATGGTGATGCGCGTGCCATAGATGAGGCGCGACAGGATATCGCGACCGAACTCGTCGGTGCCAGCCCAATGCTGCCAGCTCGGGGGCTGCAGGGCCTGGGAGAGGTTCTGCGCATTGGGACTATAGGGCGCGATCCAAGGGGCGAAGATCGCCACCACCACCAACACCGTCAAGACGATGAAACCGAAAAGACCGACGGGTTCGCGAGACAGCTTGGAGAGCGCGTTTTTCAGACTCCGGCCCATGCGGGAGAAGGCGAGTCCCGGCTTGCCGCGCGTGGGAGCGGACGTTGCTAGGCTCATGCGGTCACCTCACGGGTACGGGGATCGAGCACGAGGTAGGCAAGATCGGAGAGGAAATTGAGAAGCATGAAGATGAAGCCGATGATGAGCGTTGCCGCCACGACCGCGTTCATGTCGCCGATCATCAAGGCATTGGTCATGTACTGACCAATCCCGGGCCAGGAAAACACCACTTCAGTGACGACGGCACCCTCCAGCAAGCCACCATAGGAGATGGCCAGCACGGTGACGAGTTGCACGGCAATGTTGGGCAAAAGATGCCCGATGACGATACGCCAGTTGGAAGCGCCCTTGGCGCGGGCGGCAATCACATAGTCCTGGTTCAGTTGCTCCAGAGTGAAGCTGCGTGTCATGCGGGTGATATAGGCCATGGCCGCATAAGCCAGGATGCAGGCCGGCAGTATGATGTGGCTGACCGCATTCCAGAACACTTCGTAGTCGCCAGCCAAAAGGCTGTCGATCAGCAACAGGCCTGTCTGCGGCTCGACAAGACCTTCGAGGTAGATGTCGATCCGGCCCGGACCGCCGACCCAGGAGAGGGTGGCATAAAAAATGACCAGGCCGACAATGCCGAACCAGAAGACCGGAATGGAGTGACCGACCAGGGAAATGACGCGGGCGAACTGATCGAACCAACTATCGCGGAAAAATGCGGCCGTCATGCCCAGAGGCACGCCGATCAGCGTGGAGAGAATGACGGCGAGCGTCGCCAACTCCAGCGTTGCCGGGAAGGCGGCGCGCAAGTCCTGGACCACGGGATTGCCGGTGAGGATGGCGTTGCCGAGATCGCCTTGCAGCAATGAGGTCAGGTAAATCCAAAACTGCTGATAGATCGGCAGATCGAGCCCGAGCCGCTGGCGCATCGCCTGGTAGGTGGCCGGATCGGCCAGCTCGCCGACGATGGCGCCAACGGGATCAGTGGGAAGCACACGGCCGATCACGAAGGTGATGACGAGCAAGACAAAGAGGCTGAGGAACAATTGCCCGATGCGTTTGCCTAGCTCAAGGAGAGTGAATTCCTTCATGATCGGCCGCCCGTCCGTTTAGTTGCCGGAGCCCTTGGTGACGTCTTCGAGACGGGTCAGGGACAGGGGATGACCCTCGTAGCCCTGGACACGCGTGCTGATCACATAGGGCTCGAAGCGTTCGAACATCGGGATCACGGCAGGGCTCGAGGCGAGGAAGAGTTCCTGGATTTCCTGGACTAGTTCCGCGCGACGAGCGTCGTCGCGTTCGCTGTTGGCAGCGTTGCGCAGGGCGTTGAGTTCGGGAATATCCCAATCCGAACGCCAGACGAAGTTGCCGGCATTGTTGGCTTCCAGAGAATTGTCCGGATTGGTCACATAGTTGTCGATCGAACCCAGAGCGGTCGGCATGAAGGCACCGGTCTGTGGGATCAGGAGATCGAAATCGCGGGCACGGTGCGCCGCAACTATGTCCGAACCGTTGCCCTGTTGCACCCGGACATTGAGACCGATTTCGGAAAGACTGGCCTGGATCGCGGTGGCAATATCAACGCGTGGCGCTTGCGAAATGGTCTTGATCGTCAGGTCAAAACCATTGGGGTAGCCGGCTTCCGCCAGCAGTTCCCGCGCCTTCTCCGGCTGGAACGACCAATCGGGGTTTTCGATAGCGCCTTCGAAATCTTCCGGCACCGGAACATTGCGCGCGCGGCCATAAGGGCCGACGATCGTGTTGGCAATACCTTCATAGTCGATGCCATAGACGATGGCCTGGCGCACCAGCGGATTGCTGAGCGGCTCACGACCTGCATTCATGGCCAGCGCATAAAAACCGCCGGTCTTGCTTTGCCCGATTTCGAAGCCTTCCTTGCCCTGGAAAACCAGAACGTCGGGAGCGGTCAGCGCATTGGCGATGTCGATATCGCCGCGTTCCAGCATCAGCCGTGCCGCCTGGCTTTCGGGGGCATGTCGCATAGCCACCCGTCGCATGGCCGGCGCACCATCCCAGTAGTTTTCGTTGGCTTCAAGCAGAACGATGTCGTTGGGCGTCCAGCGACGCAGAACGAATGGACCGGAGCCCGCAGCATTGGTGCGCAGCCATTCATTTCCGTAGTCGCCATTGACGACATGCTTTTCAACTTCGACGCTATCGACCACGCTGCCGGTGCCCTGAGACAGCCGATAAAGCAATGAGTCGGGAATGACGCCCTCGGTCATCTCCATGCGAAATGTCTTGTCATCAATGGCCGTGACCAGGCTGTCGATGGTCTCAGGGGTATAGCCGGCGTTTTTGAACGAGGCCGCGGCCGACTGATCCATCTTGATCAGGCGCACCAGAGAATAGACCACGTCCTGCGCACGTACCGGGTTACCGGAAGCGAAATTGGCATCGCGCAGGTGAAAGGTGATGCCGGTATCGTCGATTTCCCAGCTTTCAGCCAGTTGCGGACGAATGGCGAAGCCATCCTCGCTGCTGAACTGAACGAGGCGATCATAGATATTGGCCAGGATTTCCTGGGTCTTCACCTCGGTGCCCTGCTGCGGGTCGAGCGACAGAACTTGCGCCAGCGAGGTGCCGATCACCAGTTGATCGTCAGGCGTGGCGGCAAAAGCCGCGGGCGCGCCGGCCAGCATGACGGCCAGGGCAACGCCCGCCATCATCCGCGAATGGAAGTGCTTCATTAGGTCTCCTCCTGAATATGCCAACGTGATACGTTAGTTGTATGTCGTATTATGATTATGGCCTTTTCACGAGTATGGCAATAGGGTGATAAAAGACACCTGAGAGCGGCATCCGGGGGAGAAGAAAATGGAACCGACAGCCACGCGAAGACGACCGCGCCTGGCCCAAACGCTGGTCGACGATCTACGCCGGCAGATCGAGGCCGGAGCGCTGCCGGTGGGCGCGCAGCTGCCGACCGAACCCCAGCTCGAGGCCCAGTTCGACGTCAGCCGTACGGTCGTTCGCGAGGCCATTGCGGAGTTGCGAGCCGCCGGTCTCGTGATGCCCATACAGGGCAAGGGCATGTTCGTGACGGACCTCGCAACTGCTCCCTCGATCGCCCTTACGCCGAGGGAAATCCAGAGCATTCCGCATACCCTCGAAACGCTCGAGTTCCGCATGGCCGTGGAGACGGAGGGAGCCGCAATTGCGGCCTACAGGCGCTCTGCCCTGCAGGAAGAGGCCATTCGCGCCGCCAACCATGAGATGGGCGATCGCATAGAGAACGGCGGCTCGACCGTTGAAGCCGATTTCGCCTTCCACCAGGCGATCGCCGCAGCAACCAACAACAGCCACTTCGTCGACGCGATGACCCGATTCGGCCCTCGTTCGATCCCGCGCGGGCAGTTCCCCACTCTCCCGAGCGCCAACGACACGCAATACCTGCTGGGCGTTCTGGCCGAACACGACCGGATTCTGGAGGCCATCGCCGACCAGGATCCCGAGGCCGCCCGGACCGCCATGCGCGAGCACCTGACGGCAAGCCAGAAGCGCTATCGCCAGCTTTCGCGCTAGAGCGGAAGCCGGAGCACTCGACAGCTCCAAAAATTCATATTATGTCATATGTTATCAAGGAGGATGGCAATGTATGTAGGTACTCAGCTTGCCGCACGTGACGACGACGACTATCGCGTCTGGGCCCAACTCGGCATCAAGCACATCTGCGCGGACCCGGAAGGAAAGCCCGGCACGTGGACGCTCGACGACCTGAAGCGGCTGCGCGAGAAGGTCGAGAGCTTCGGGCTGGTGCTCGACATGATCCAGATCCCCCTGCCCTCGAACCCGATCGAGATCGCGACCTACCCCGACATCCTCCTGGCCGGCCCCGACCGCGACCGGCAGATCGACGCCATCTGCAAGCTCATCGAGAACCTTGCGATCGCGGGTATCCCGGCGGCCAAGTACAACCTCAATCTCATCGGCATTCCGCGCACGCCCGACGAGCCGGGCCGAGGCGGCTCGATGAACGCCTCCTTCCGCTGGGACAAGACCGACCAGAATGCTGCGCCGGGGCTTGCTGGAACCCTGTCCGAAGACGAGAACTGGGAGCGCATCGACTATTTCCTCGAGCGCGTGGTGCCGGTCGCCGAGTCGAACCGCATCCGTCTCGCCTGCCACCCGCACGATCCCTACACCCCGCCCGGCTACAAGGGCGTGACCCGCGTGCTCGGCACCGTCGAGGGGCTGAAGAAGTTCGTGACGCTGCGCGAGAGTCCCTATCACGGGCTCAATTTCTGCCAGGGCACCGTCGGCGAGATGCTCGACAACCCGCGCGAGGAGATCGACGACGTCATCCGCTGGTTCGGCAGCCGCGACAAGATCTTCAACCTGCACTTCCGCAACATCCGCGGCAAGAAGCTCTCTTTCATGGAGACTTTCCCTGACGAGGGCGACATGGACATGGCCCGCTCGCTGCGCGTCTACAAGGAAGTCGGCTACAAATACATGATCATGCCCGATCATGTGCCGACCATCTCCGGACGCGACCCGCAAGGCGTCGCCTTCGCCTTCTGCTATGGCTACACGGCCGCCCTTCTCCAGGCGCTCGATACTTACGACGCCTGACTTTTCTTCCACCCCAGGACAAAGCGATGACACCCAACGAACTCAAGGCCGCGCTCGGAAGCGGACTGCTCTCGTTTCCAGTAACCACCTTTACCCCGGACCTGCAGTTCGACGAGGAAGCCTATCGCGCTCATATCGACTGGCTCGACAACTATGGCGCGGCGGCGCTTTTCGCTCCCGGCGGGACGGGCGAGATCTTCTCGCTGACCCCCGCCGAGGTGGACCGCGTCACCCGTGCGGCCAAGGCGAGTGCCGGCAAGACCCCGATCCTGGGCGGGGCCGGCTACGGCACGGCAATCGCGGTAGAGATGGCCAAGGCGGCCGAGGCGGCGGGAGCCGACGGCATCCTGCTGCTGCCGCCTTACCTGATGTTCTGCGAGCAGGAGGGGCTGGTCGCCCACGTCAAGGCGGTGTGCGACGCGGTGGGCATCGGCGTCGTGGTCTACAATCGCGACAACTGCCTGCTCTCGGCCGACAGCATCCGCGAGCTCGCCGACAAATGCCCCAACCTCATCGGGTTCAAGGACGGCCATGGCGAAGTCGACCGGGTGATCGAGATCACCACCCGGCTCAAGGACCGGCTGGTCTATATCGGCGGCATGCCGACCCATGAGCTTTACGCGCAAGCTTACTTTTCGGCCGGCGTCACCACCTATTCGTCGGCCGTGTTCAACTTCGTTCCCGAACTGGCGCAGCGCTTCTACAAGAGCTTGCGCGCCGGCGACACCGCGCAAACGGACAAGATCCTCGAAGACTTCTTCTTCCCGTTCGTGCAGCTGCGCAACCGCCGGAAGGGCTATGCGGTCTCGATCATCAAGGCGGGCCTCGAGGCGTGCGGGCGCAAGGCCGGCCCGGTTCGTCCGCCGCTGACCAATCTGACCAGCGAAGAAATCGACCAGCTGAAAGCGCTGATCGCCCGCGTCGCATAGTTTCGACGCTCCAATCAGTCCGGTGCGTCGAGCACCGGGCCGAGCGGGGAATAGTTGAAGAGTTCGAGACGCATGTCGTCCTGGCCGCCCGACTTGGTCGCGAGGATCGTCAGGCTTGCCGGGCCCACGGGAATGATGCGGCCCGGCGGCAGCCCGATGAAGGCTTCGAGCAGAGCGCGGATGACGCCGCCGTGGCAGACGACCAGGAGCCTTTCCACGTCAAACGATGCGGTGCGCACCGCCTCGCTGGTCCGGCTCTTGAACTGCTGCCAGCTTTCTCCCGAGGGTGGGGTGAAATTGCCGGTGCGCCAGGAGCGGTAGGCCTCCCCCTGCCCTGCGATCAGGTCGGTGATCGCCACTCCCGTCCAATCGCCGACGTCGATCTCGCGCAGAGCCGATGTGGCTTCGGCTTGCGCATAGCCCAGCAACTCGGCAGTTTCGCCTGCGCGCCGCAGATCCGAGGCGATAGCCCTGTCGGGTCGCAAGCCCCTCACGGTTTCGGTGAGCGCCAGCGCTTGCTGCCGGCCGGTATCGGAGAGGGAAATGTCCGCCTGGCCTTGCAGGCGGCGCGTAGCGTTCCATTCGGACTCGCCATGGCGAACGAGCAGCATGCGCTTCATTTAAGCCGCTCCCCGCTGGCCGCGAAGATCGCAGCTGGCTCACCGGGAAGACCGAAATAGACCGTATCGCCAACTGAAAGTCCGGGGGCTTCGTCGACCACGGCGGTCAGGCGCATGGCTCCTCGCGTGCCGGTGATCATGATACGGCCGGCCATGGGGCTGGCTTCGGCGAACTCCAGAGCGATTGCATGCGGTTCGGGCTTGTCCGAAACGCGCAGATGCTCGGGCCGGAACATCGCCTGGGCGCCGGCCGGAACGCCCGGCAGGTCGAGGTCGGGCCCGACGGGGATGAGATTGGCCGGCGGCGTGCCGACGAAGGTCGCGACGAACGCCGTTGCAGGGTCGCGCACCAGATCGTGCGGCGAGCCGAACTGCTCGATCTCGCCGTCGTTGAGTACGGCGACGTGGCTGGCCATGGTCATGGCCTCCACCTGATCGTGGGTGACGTAGACGGAGGTCGCTCCCGTTGCCCGATGGACGCGCAAGAGCTCGGTACGCATCTCGACGCGCAGCTTGGCATCGAGGTTGGAAAGCGGCTCATCGAAGAGCAGTATGCCCGGGCGCGGCGCGATCATGCGTGCGATGGCGACGCGCTGCTGCTGGCCTCCGGAAATCTCGTTGGGATAGCGGGCGGCCAACGCCTCGATGCCGAGGAGCTTCAGCACCTCCGTCACGCGCGCCTGCCGCTCCGCCTTGGCGAGGCCCGCGACCTTCAGCGGCCAATCGACGTTGCCGGCGACGGTCATGTGCGGCCAGAGCGCATAGGACTGGAAGACCAGCCCGGCGTTGCGCTTCGACGGCTCGATGACCCATCCGGCATCGCCGTCCGAGACCACTTCGTCGCCGAAGGCTATCGTGCCGGCGGAGGGTGTTTCGAGGCCGGCGAGCATGCGCAGCATCGTCGATTTGCCGCAGCCGGATGGACCGACGAGCACGAGGAACGCGCCTTTGGGCACTTCGAGCGAGACGGACTTGACCGCCTCGAAGGTTGCGAACCTCTTGGAGAGGGACTGGATTCTGATCATTTGGGCAATTGGCCTCAGGACTTGAGCCAGGGCTGCGACTTGGCCTGCAAGCGATTGGCGAGCAGGGTCGCGGCGATCGAGATCACGAGGATGACGACGGTGATGGCGTTGGCGAACTGGGTGAAGCCTTCCGACGCGTAGCGGTACGCGAGAACGGCGAGCAGCGGCGTGGTGGGCGTGAAGAGCAGCACGACGAGCGAGAGATCGCGCATGATCTTGACGAAGACAATGAGCGCGCCAGCGGCGAGGCCGCGTATGGCGAGCGGCACGGTAATCGCGCCCATGCGCCGCAGGAACCCGGCGCCGGTGAGCCGCGCGCTCTCGTCGAGATCGCCCGAGACCTGCTGAATGACGGCCCTGCCGGTCTGGACTGCGAACGGCAGGAGATAAGCCGTACCCGCGATGACCAGCAGCGGGAACGTGCCGTAGAGCGCCGGGAACGGTCCGATCGGTGCGCCGAAAAGCGCGATATAGGCGGCGCCGAACGCGATGCCCGGCACCAGCAGCGGCAGGAAGCTCAACTGGTTGATGGCGCCGGCGAGCGGCCCGCGCCCGTGACGGGCGAGAACGAAGGCGACGATGAGACCCAAGGCCGTGCCGGTGACGGCGACGGTCAGTCCCAGCCCGATGGTGAGGCTCGTCGCCGAGAGGATGAACGGGTTGTGCCAGACGCCCGCCTGACCCTGCGCAACCGCCGGATCGGAGGCTCCAAACCAATAATGCAGCGTCCAGTTGGAAAAGAGCGCGGAGGAAGACGGCGCCATCGAGGAGGCGATAAGGATCAGTACCGGCACGACGGTGGTGAGGACGCAGATCGCGAGCGCCACGGCAAAGAGCGGCAACCGCGCGCCGGCGAGCTCGAACCGCTTGGCGCGACCGCCCTTGCCGGTGATGGTGGCATAGGAGCGGCGACCGGAAATCACCTTGTTACCGAACCAGAGAAACAGCGCCGAAACCGCAATCAGCAGGATGGCGATGACATAGCCGCGCGCCGTCTGCCCAACCTCGATCAAGCCGAAGAGGCGGGTGGCGAGCGTCTGCATGCGCACCGGCAAGCCCAACAGCGCAGGTGCGGCAAAGTTGGAGACGGCGCCAGCAAAGGTCAGCGAGGCTCCGGCGACGATGGCCGGCAGCGCCACCGGGAGGATGATGCCCATGAGGATGCGGCCACGCTTGGCCCCGGCGATCTGCGCGGCTTCGACGAGGTCGGAATTGACGGTCGCAAGCGCCGCCGCGATGACGGTGAAGGCCAGCGAGTAATAGTGGGCGATGAGGACGATGAGGGTCGGTACGATCCCCCAGGCGAGCCAATCGGGCACGGCTAGCCCCAGGCCTTCGAGGAAACCGACCTGCCCGCCGACGCGAGAATTGCGAAAGAGCGAGCCCCAGGCGAGGGCCGTCGCAAAGCTCGGGATCATGAACGGGAGCGTCGCCATCAGGCCGATGGTGCGGCGGAACGGGATGTCCGTCATGACGACGAGCCAGGCGAGGAACCCGCCGATCAGCACGCAGCCCACCGCAACCCCGAAGCCCAGGATCATGGTGTTGGCGAGCGGCAGCCAGAGGAGATTGCGCGAAAGGCGGCTGGCGGTGACGTCCGTCCAGGCGACGATGGCCTCCGGGGCGAGCGTTTCGAAGAAGATGCGCAGCAGTGGGGCAGCCACCAGCACGCCGAGCGCCAGGAGGACGACGAGCTTGAGGACGAGCCCGCCCGAGGTCCAGCGTTGCGTCGCGGCCCTGAGAGATAGAGCTTGGGTCATGATCCGTTCGATCGGTTGAAGCGCCTCCGGGCATATTGGCCCGGAGGCATTGTTATCGCCTATTGCAGCTCGAGCACGAGATCGCCGACGGCCTGGCGTATGCTCGAGGTCGCGACCGGATCGACGCTCCAGGCCGAGAACTCGGCGAGCGGCACAGCGTCTGGATGGTCGGCGATGTCGCTGCGCGTCGCATAGTCGCCGGGCACGTAGAACGGCGCATAGCCCGGCCCGCCGGTTTCGCTATCGTCGCCCATCAGGAAATCGATGGCGAGGCGCGCGGCAGCCGGGTGCTGAGTCGTGGCAGAAACGGCGAGCACGGCCGGGAAGATGATGCCGTTCGAGGGCACCACGTCGTTGGCGACCTGCAGCGCCCAACCCTCATCCTCGTTGTCGCGCCGGTCCGAATAGGAGGTGAAGCCGATGGGCGGGTTCTCCTGTCCGGTGGCGCCGATGGCCGCGTTCACGTCGTCGGTCGAAGAGACGAGGATGACGTCGTTCTCGAAGAGATCGACGATGAACTGCTCGCCGGCATTCTCGATGCCATCGTCGAGCGCGATCGGGCTGCCGAACTGGGCTTCGTAGGCAGAGGCCATCTCGTCGGCGCGCAACACGAACTCGGTCGTGAGGTCGAGGTAGTCGCCGCGCTGCAGCGGATCGACCATGATAACGCGTCCGGTCCAGTCCTCAGTCGTCAGCTCCCAGAGATTGGAGACCGGCGCGCCATCGGGATAGGCTTCCTCGTTGTACATCAGCACCTTGGTCGAAAGGCGCTGGCTGAGGAGCGGCGTCTTCTCGGATTCATCGAGTGCGCCAGCCACCCGAGGCGGCACATAGGCGGTGAGGAGCCCTGCCCCCAGGAGTTCCGTGTAGACCACGGGAGCATCGGAGATGTAGATGACATCGACATTGTTGATGCCCGCCGCGGCTTCGGCCTTGATGCGGGTGATCTGCTCGGTCGAGCTCATGTCGTAGCCGATCATGTCGATGCCGGGGTAAGCAGCCTCGAACGCGGTTTCCACTGCCGCGATGCGGCTGGTGAAGGCGTAGACGGTGACCGTGCCCTCTTCCTGCGCCAGTGGCAGAAGTTCCTCGGGCGTCATCGCATCAAGGAAGGCGCCCATGTCGGCGTCCTGCGCCGTGGTCCCACCGGCAGCCGCCAGGATGGCGGCGACCGAAATCGCTAGTCTCGTCTTGTTCATTGGTCTTTCCTCCAGAGAGGGCGCCATGGCGCCCGTTGAGTGCACGTCTTTTTGCATTGGTTATGTAACGTGCATATGAACTTGCAGAGTGCAGGCGCGCAAACGCTTGCCTGTACTTTCCTATCCTTCGAAGGCCGCGATGAGTTGACCGAGCGTTTCGAGCTTCTCCAAGGCGCCCCGCTTGTCTTCAGCGGCCATCGCCAGCACCAGTGCGTTGGCGATCGCCATGGGCACCGTCAACGTCTGGAAACCTTCCTGCGACCCCGAGCGCGGCGCAAACAGCAAGTGATCAGCCTTTGGCGCGAGCGATGGGCCGATGCTGCCGGCGACGATGATCGACTTTCCGCCAACGGCCCGCACGTGCTCGAGCAGCGGCGCATAGAGCTTGGGCTGACGACGGAAGACGAAGCCGATCACGGCATCGCCCTTTTCCATGGTCAGCACCTGCTCGGCGCTGTCACGCGCGTCACCACGCAGCGCAAAGACCTGAAGGCCCATGCGACGCAGGCGCCGCTCGACCTGCACCCCCAGCGCCTCGGCGTTGCCGCGGGCGAAGACGAATATCCGGCGCGCGTCGAGAAGTACCCTGGCCGCTTGCGAAAGGCGCGCCATGTCGACATAGCGCGGCAGCGCCGTCAGCGCCTCGATCTCGCGCCCGATCAGATCTGCCAGGAGATCGCCGCTCGTCGTCTGGTCGAGCGTATTGCGCACGCGAACCGCCGGATCGGTCTTGACGATGAATTCCTGCTGGATGGCATTGCGAAATCCGGAATAGCTCGGATATCCAAGCTTGCGTGCCAGACGCGAAGCCGTGGCCTCGTGGACGCCCACGCGGCTGGCGAGCTCGCTCGCCGTCGCCAGCGCGATGTCACGCGGGTTGGCGATGAGCTGCTTGACCAGCTGCCGCTCCGACGGCGTCAGCGTTTCCGCCGCCTCTTGAACGCGTTCGAGTACCGACATGATTCCTCCACGAAGGATGGAGTATCATGATGTTGGTAAACTTGCAATAGATTCTATACTTGCAAGTTTTCTTGCGTGCGGATCTGTTTCCCCGCCCACATCGTGTGCAAATTCTCGTTGCTGCACATTGCTAAGTCAGCCCGGATTTGTCAGACATATGGCATTAGCGGTTTCGAGGGGAGCCGCTCGTGACGGCGATAGCCGTCATCGCAAAGCGATCGGCCAGCTCCGGCACAGGCCGACGCGTCAGGGAACGTTCATTGCTCTGCAAGGAGGGAGCTCATGATCTTCGTGCGCAAGCTGGCCTGGGGGCTGGCAACCGTCACCGCGCTGACACTACCGGTATTGGCCCAAACGACAGTGGTGGCGCCCTTCGGGACGACCACCGGCACCTACATGGACTACATGAAGACGGTCTATGACCGCGGCACCGCCGCCGAGCTTCTGCAGGTCCCGCTCGCAACCTTCGACAAGGAATTCGAGCTGACGCCGATGGCGGCGGAGAGCTGGAGCCAGTCGGAGGACGGCCTGACCTGGACGTTCAAGCTGCGCGACGGGCTGGTATGGTCGGACGGCGAGCCGCTGACCGCCGAGGACTATATCTTCGCGCTGCAACGCGCCGCCACCTCCGGTTACGACTTCGCCTGGTACTGGGATTTCGCCGGCGGCATCAAAGGATGGAAGGAAGTCACCGAGGGTACGGCGGACGTTTCAACCCTGGGTCTCCAGGCAGTGGACGATCTCACCATCGAGGTGACGACGACGGCGCCAAAGCCCTACTTCCCTTCGGTCACCAGCCTCTGGTACCCCGTGCCCAAGCACAAGGTCGACGAACTGGGCGACGATTGGGCGCTCAATGTCGAAAGCATCGTGTCTTCCGGCCCCTTCGAGATCGAGAGCTGGGAGAAATCCAACAACGCCGTGGTCTTCACCAAGTCCGATACCTATACCGGCCCGTGGCAGCCGACGATCGAGCGCCTGGAACTCGACCCCACGCTCGCCGCACCTGAAGTCGGCCTGCCCGCATTCCTGGCGGGTGATGCGGACTACTCGTTCCTCAATACCGGGCAGGTACCGGTCGCCACCCAGCGCTATCCGGACGGCATCCGCAAGAATGCGGTCTTTGCCACCTCCTACATCTCCTTCGATCTCGAGGCCGAGCCCTTCGATGACGTCAACGTGCGTCGCGCCTTCTACTATGCGATCGACCGGGAAGAACTGACATCGACGGTCCTCAAGGACATCGCCATTCCCGCCGGCTCCATCCTGCCGCCGGGCTATCCCGGATACAACGAGGAGGTCGTCGCGCAGGCCGTGTTCGACCCCGAACGCGCTAAGCAGTTCCTTGCGGACGCCGGTTATCCCAATGGAGAAGGTTTCCCGGAGATCGAGATCTGGATCCGTGACGAAGGCGGTTACAACGGCGCGATCATCCCGGCCATGGCGCAATACCTCCAGGCCGAATTCCGCGAAATCCTGGGTATCAACATGAACATCCGCGCCCTGCCCGGCGCGGACTGGATGGATGGGCTGCGCAACAAGCGCAACAACATCTTCATCTCGCCCTACGAGTACGACTATCTCGATCCGTCGAACTTTTACGGCATATTCTTCAATGGCGGCCGACACGGCTACTTCATCCCCGAGTATGACGCACTGGTGGCGCAGGCCGACTCGGAGTCGGACTGGGATACGCGCGTCGACCTCTATGGCGATGCCGAGCAGATCATGATCGACCAGGGACTGATCGTGCCGCTGGTCCATCCGATCACCATTGCGGTCGTCTCCGATCAGCTCGGGGGTGAGGGATCGCAGCCCAATGCCCTGGGCTTCACGCCTCTCGACCGCCTCGCCCATTACTTCTTCACCCACATGACGAAGCAGTAACGCGATCGACCGCGCTTCCCGGCGCCCTTCCGGGAAGCGCCCTACTCCTGCCAGGGCAGAACGCATGCCTCTCATCGAGATCGAAGACCTCAAGGTGAGCTTCCGCCAGTATGGCGGCGCCGTCGACGCCGTGCGCGGCATCAGCTTCACCCTCGACGAGGGCGAAAGCCTCGGAATCGTCGGCGAGTCGGGCTCGGGGAAATCGGTGAGCTGCAGTGCGCTCCTGCGCCTGCTGCCGGCGACGGCGGAGATCACGGCGACAACCTTGCGCCTCGATGGGACGGACGTGACCCGAGCCGGCAAGGAAGACCTCTCGCGCTTGCGCGGACGGGCGGCAGCGATGATCTTCCAGGACCCGATGACAGCCTTCGATCCGGTCTTCACCATCGGGCACCAGATCGCCGAGACCATCCAGGCGCACCGGCGCGTCGGCAAGCGCGAGGCCCGTGCCGAGGCGCGGCGACTGCTCGAGCGGGTCGAGATCAAGAATGCGGCGGACATTCTCGACTACTATCCGCATCAGCTTTCGGGCGGAATGCTGCAACGGGCGATGATCGCCATGGCGCTTTCGTGCCGACCGAGGGTGCTGATCGCCGACGAACCGACGACGGCGCTCGACGTCACCATCCAGGCGCAGATCCTGCAGCTCATCAAGGAAATCCAGGCCGAGTTCGGCATGGCGCTGATCATGATCACCCACGACCTCGGGGTCATCGCCGAAACGGTGGACCGGGTGCTGGTCATGTATCGCGGCGAGATCATGGAGGAAGGCCCGGTCCAGCGGATCTTCGATGCGCCCCGCCACGACTACACCAGACAGCTGCTGGCCAGTCTCGAAACGAGTTTCGAGCCTGCACCGGGGAGCGCAGATCCCACCCCTGCCCTCGAGCTGCGCGGACTTTCCAAATCCTATCGCATTCGGCGCCGAGCAGGCCTTTTCCATGAGTATGGCGACTTTCATGCCGTGCGCTCGGTGGATATCGTCCTGCCGCGAAACCGTATCGTCGCGATCGTCGGAGAGTCGGGGTCGGGCAAGACCACCACCGGCCTGATGGCCATGCGCCTGACCGATTCCACGAGCGGCGAGATCGTGGTCGACGGCAAGGATATCTCAGGCCTCACGACCGAAGCGCTCAAACCCTACCGACGGCGCATGCAGATCGTCTTCCAGGACAGCTATTCGGCGCTCGATCCGATGATGACGCTCGCCCAGATCATCGCCGAACCGCTGCATATCCACGGGATCGGCACGGCGCGCGAGCAGACCGGCAAAGCGCTGGAGTGGCTGGAGCGCGTCGGGCTCGACCGCAGCTATGCCACCCGTTACCCGCACGAGCTTTCCGGAGGGCAACGCCAGCGCGTCGCCATTGCGCGCGCCCTGATCCTCGGCCCCAACGTGCTCGTCGCCGACGAACCGACGTCGGCGCTGGACGTCACCGTCAAGACGCAGATCATCGGCCTGCTGAAACGGCTGCAAGCCGAGTTGGGCCTCTCGATGCTGTTCATCAGCCACGACCTATCGACCGTGAAGTCCCTCACCGACAGCGTCGTCGTCATGTATCGCGGCCGGGTGGTGGAAGAAGCGCCGACCGCGCGCATCTTCGCCGATCCGCAACACCCTTATACCCGCGCCCTGCTCGACGCCATTCCGGCCACCAATCCGCGCGACCGGCGGCAGCGCAACTTTCTTTCGGCCGAGGAGATCGCGGCGGCGACACCCCGTTACACCGTTGTCCAAACCGGGCTTGCGCCTCGCGCGGACCCGCAACTGGTGACGATAGCGCCCGACCATCGCGTCGAAGCCTATGTGACGCCTTAGGGAGGAATATCCGATGCTGCCCTATGTTCTGAGCCGCCTGGTCTCGGTTGCCGTCACGTTCTTCGTGGTCTCGCTGATCATCTTCCTGATGATGCATTCGATTCCGGGCGGACCGTTCGATGCCAACGACATGCCGGTTTCGGCGGCCGTGCGGGAAAAACTCATGGCACAGCTGGGGTTGGACCAGCCGCTGCACGTCCAATACCTGCGCTACATGTGGGGCGTCCTGCATTTCGATTTCGGCGTGCCCTACCAGAGCCCCGGCGAAACGGTCATCCAGCTCCTGTCACGCGCCTGGGTGCCGAGCCTGGTGCTTGGCGGACTTGGCGTCGCCATCGGCGCGCCGCTCGGCATCCTCCTCGGCATGGCCGCCGCGCTCAACCGCAACACCTGGATCGACTATTTCGCTTCGGCAATCTCGACGATCGGCCTCACCATCCCGGTCTTCGTCACGTCCATGCTCCTTATTCTGGTGTTCGCCGTCTGGCTCAACTGGCTGCCGGCGAGCGGCTGGCCGCAGCCTGAGCGCTGGATCCTGCCGATCACCGCTTATGCCGCGATCCCAATGGCGACCTATGCCCGCTACACGCGCTCGGCGATGCTCGACACGCTCAGCCGACCTTTCGTCACGGTGCTGCGCGCCAAGGGGCTCTCGGAGAACCGCATCGTCTTCCAGCATGTGCTGCGCAATTCGGCCATTCCCCTAGTCACCGTGTTCCTGCCGATGTTCATCGGCACAGCCACCGGATCGATCTTCGTCGAGGCAATGTTCCGAGTACCGGGGCTTGGCGCCTACTTCGTGTCTTCCATCGAGAAACGCGACTATCCCCTTGAGATGGCGCTGATGCTGATGATCACCTTCATGTACTGCATCGCCTATCTGCTCTCCGACATCGTCTATGCGCTGATCAATCCGCGCATCCGCATGGGGGGTTCCGAATGACCGAGGTTGCCGCGCCCGCTGCCGACCTGCCGCAGCGCAGCCCGCTCTGGTTTGCCTGGCAGCGGTTCCTTTCCAACAAGGCGGCCGTCGTGGGGGGATTCGTTCTCGCCGTTCTCATCCTCATGGCGCTGTTCGCTCCGCTCATCACGCCGGTGCCGCCCGAAGCGCAGCTGTTCCTCACGGAATCGCTCGCCTTCCCTTCCGCGCAGCACTGGTTCGGCGTCGACGGGCTGGGACGCGACTTCTATACGCGCATCGTCTATGGCGCACGCGTTTCGCTCTCGATCGGGTTCATCGCAGCGGCCTTCAGCGTGCTCATCGGCATTCCGCTCGGTGCGCTTGCAGGTTATTTCGGTGGGCGGCTGGACTGGTTCGTCATGCGCATCATCGAGCTGTTCTCGGTGGTTCCGCCGCTGCTTGCCGCCATGCTGCTGGGCGCGCTCACCCGCGGCGGCTATTTCACCATCGTGCTGATCGCAGCGCTCTTCGGCTGGGTGCAGGTGTGCCTGCTGGTGCGCGCGCAGATCAAGGCGTTCCGCGAGAGGGAGTTCGTACGCGCCGCGCAGGCGCTGGGCGCTTCGCCCTGGTACATCATCCGCCGGCACCTCATTCCCAATTCCGTCAGTCCCATCATCGTCGGTTTCGTGCTCGCCATCCCGCTCGCCATGATGCTCGAAGCCAGCCTGAGCTTTCTCGGCATCGGCGTGCCTCCGCCCACGCCCACCTGGGGCCAGATGATCAACGAGGGCATCGACTACATGTTCTTCTACTGGCATATGGCCGTCTTCCCCACGGCCGCCCTCGCCATAACCGTGCTTGCGACCTCGCTCTTCGGCGACGGCCTGCGCGACGCTCTCGATCCCACTCTGAAAGGCCGCTGAATCGTGTCCGACAATCTCGCCCGGCATTTCCTCCTGCGTGAGGATGTGACCTTCCTCAATCACGGCTCGTTCGGCGCGTGCCCGCGCCCGGTCTTCGAGACCTACCAGGCCTGGCAACTGGAGCTAGAGCGCGAGCCCGTCGATTTTCTGGGGCGTCGGCTCAACGAGCTCATGCGCGTTCCCCGAGAGGCGCTGGCAGGCGAGCTCGGCGCGGGGGCGGGCGATATCGTCGGCCTCACCAATGCCACCACCGGCCTCAACATCGTTGCCCAGTCGCTCGACCTGAAGCCCGGCGACCAGATCCTGACCACCGATCACGAATACTCGGCGCTGGAGAAGACCTGGGCCTACGTGTGCCGCAAGACGGGTGCAGAGGTGGTGGTCGTCAAGATACCCATGCCGCTGGTCAGCGAAGCACAATTCACCGACGCGATCCTTGCCGGCATGACCAACCGCACCCGTGTGCTGTTCCTCAGCCACATCACCTCGCCGACCGCGCTGATCTTCCCGATCGAGCGAGCCGTCGCCGAGGCGCGCCGGCGCGGCATCTGGTCGGTCATCGACGGCGCCCATACGCCCGGACATCTCCAGCTCGACCTCGATGCACTGGGGGCCGATTTCTATTCGGGCAACTGCCACAAATGGCTGATGACGCCCAAGGGGTCGGCGTTCCTCTACGCCCGGCCGGAGGTGCAGCATCTGCTCGACCCACTGGTCATCAGCCATGGCTGGACGGCGCAATCCAAGGAACCGGGAGCCCGAGGCGCCTTCGGCAACTCGCCCTTCATCGACGAAGTCGAGATGCAGGGCACCCGCGACCCTTCCGCCTGGCTTTCGGTTCCCGCCGCCCTCGCCTTCCGCCGCGCACACAACTGGGACGGCGTCGCCGCCCAGTGCCGCGCCCTGGCGCAGGAAACCGCGATGCGCCTCAGCGAGCTCACGGGGCTTGATCCCCTGAGCGCTCCGGAATTCTGCGCGCCGCAAATGGTGGCCATGCCCCTGCCCGATTGCGATACGGCCGAAATCCACAGGGTGCTGTTCGATACCTACAGGATCGAGATCCCGGTTTTCAGATGGCAGGAAACGTGCATCGCGCGCCTTTCGGTCCAGGGTTACAACACGCGCGCCCAGATGGACCGGTTGATCGAGGCACTGGCCGAATTGCTCGACCTGCGTCCGCCGGTTCGCCAGGCGCTATAGGCTGACAAAACGCGCGAAACGTGATGTGTGGAGGCAGAGCCACCATACGGGAGGACATGGCGCGGTGAGAGGACAAGACGCCCTGCGCTATCTGGAGCCGCTGGAGCCGCGCACGCGCGGCGTTGCCGTGCTCGACGCCCTGGCGGAAATGATCGAGCGCGCGGGGCTGCGGATCGGCGACAAGCTGCCGCCGGAGGTTTCGCTTGCCGCAACGCTCGGCGTCGGACGCTCGACCATCCGCGAGGCGCTCAACCGGTGGGAAGGCCTCGGCATCATCAAGCGCCGGCGGGGCGACGGCACCTACCTTACCGCCCGCGTTCAGGCTTCGCGCGGGCTGGTGCCGACCATGGTGCGGCTCGAGGGCGAGGCGCTGCTCCGCCTCATGGAAATCCGCCGCACGCTCGAGAACGACGTCGTGCGCAAGGCGACCATCAACGCCACCCGCAACCAGCGCGAGGAAATTTCCCGCCTCTGCGATCTGCTGCTGATCGAGGTCGATGCAGGCCGCCCATGGCGCGAGGCCGACCATGCCTTCCACGGGGCGATCTACGATGCATCCGGCAATCCGATGTACGGGCAATTGCTGGTCAACCTCGACCACGCCCTCGAACGCGGCGGTTCCTCGCCGTTCGCTGCGGATGCGTTCGGCCTCGATTCCTTCCCGATCCACCGTGACCTGGCCGACGCCATTCTCGCCGAAGACCCGGAGCTTGCGGTCGCCGTGATCAACCGCTTGCTCGATACGGTGGAGTCGGAAGTGCGCGCGATCATCGAAGGCCGCGGATTGGCGGAATGACCGCTCTCAGCCGAAGCGCCGCTCGAGGTCTTCGACCTGTTCTTTACTGAGGGTCCGGGGGCCATAGGGACGCACCAGGAGATAGAGCCTGGCGGTTTCCTCCAGCTCCTCCATCGCGTACTGCGCATCCTGAAGCGTTTTGCCGGCGACCAGAGGACCGTGATGCGCAAGCAGCACGGCATGGTGACGCGATGCGACGGCGGCCGCCGCATCGGCGAGTTCAGCGCTTCCCGGCGGGTAATAGGGCAGCATGGGCAGGCGCCCCACCCGCATCACGTAGTAGGCGGTAAGCGGGGGCAGCGCATCGTCCGCGGGCGTATCGGGCAGGAGGCTCACCGCGACCGAGTGAGTCGAATGCAGATGTACGACTGCTCCCGCCTCCTGCCGGCAGTAGAAGCAGCGATGGAGCGAGGCCTCCTTGGTGGGCGGGTCCCCCGCGATCAGCCGGTTGTCGACATCGACGTGTGAAAGGCGTGCCGGATCGAGGTCGCCGAGCGACGAATTCGTCGGCGTCATCAGGAGAGTGCCATCGGCCAGCCGTACGCTGAGGTTGCCGGTCGAGCCGCTGGTCAGCCCGCGCGAGAACAGCGATTGACCGACACGGCACATCGCATCCCGCTGGCGCGTGACTTCCGACAGCACTTGCGTCACGGCAGCATCCTCCAGGCCTTGGCAAAGAAATCGTCGGCGCCAAAGTTGCCCGATTTCAGCGCGAGAGCAACCGGTTTGCCTGCCCCGTCGGCCAATGTCCAGGGTACGCCAGGATCGATCTCGGGACCGATCCGGAGGGTTTCGACGCCGAGAGCGGCCGTAACAGCGCCCGATGTCTCTCCGCCCGCAACGATGAAGCGGGCAAGTCCGCGCGCCGCGAGCAGGCGGGCAAGTTCGGCCAGAAAGCGCTCGATGCGTTCGCCCGCCCCGGAAACTCCGAAGCGACGCTGATTGTCGGCAACGGCGGCAGGCGCAGCACTGGCGTAAACGATGGGGGACAGGCCCGCCAGGTTCTGCATGACAAAATCGGCCGCCGCCTCCGGCGACTGCGCTCCGGTCTCCATCGACGCCAGATCGAGTGCCAGGGCCGGCGCTCCGTCGGCGACATAGTTCGAAATCTGGCGGAGCGTTGCCGCCGAACACGAACCGGCGATCACCGCGCCCGGCCCCACGGGCCAGGTGAACGCCTCCCGGGTCCCGTCCGACCGGCCACCGAGATTGGCGGGCAAGCCCATGGCAAGCGCCGATCCGCCGGTGACCAGTGGGAAATCCCGCGCCGCCCGACCGAGCCGCAGAAGGTCGCCATCATCGATGGCGTCAACGATGGCGATCCCTTCGAGCGAGCGAAGTGCGTCGGCCAGGGCAACTTCGTTGCGCACGGTTGCAAGGCCGATGAGGCTCACTGGCCTCCGCGTCTGGCGCGCCAGTACTTGTACGAGGTTTGAATCGTGCATCGGCGTCAGCGGATGATCCTTCATCGGGCTGTCCGACAAAAGCAGATCTCCGACGAAGAGGTGCCCGCGATAAACGGTACGTCCATTGGCGGGAAATGCGGGACACGCGATAGTCCGCTTCGTGCCGAGCATATCCATCAACGCATCGGTGACGGGCCCGATATTGCCCTCATCGGTGGAATCGAAGGTGGAGCAGTACTTGAAGAAAATCTGCTTTGCACCTGCTTCTGTTAAAATCTTTGCCGCAGAGACCGATTGCGCCACCGCCTCGTCAGCGGGTGCGGTTCGTGACTTCAGCGACACCACGACCGCATCGGCGGGCGGCAAGGCGGCAGCCTGCGGCACCCCGACCGTTTGAACCACCGAAAAGCCGCTCCTCGCCAGGATCAGCGAGAGGTCGGTGGCGCCGGTCAGGTCATCGGCGATGGCACCCAGCAGCATGGGATCTCGTCCTCGTTCCCCGGTCACTAGCCGGCAAGGGTGAAGCGATAGTCGGTCACCTGATGATAGGTCTCGCCAGGATCGAGTTGCGCGGACGGGAAATGCTCGTGGTTCGGACTGTCCGGCCAGTTCTGCGCCTCGAGGCAAATGCCCGCGAAAGGACCATAGACGTGTCCGCCGAGTCCGACGAGACCGGAACGCAACTTGTAGCCGTCATAGAGGTGGAGGCCCGGCTGCGTCGTCCAGAGCTCCATCACCGGACCGTCGGAAAGGCTCAACCGAGCCGCGAAGGCCGGCTCGGGACGGGTGCGGTCGGCTAGGCTGAACGTATTGTTGAAGCCGGGCGCAGGCCGCTCCGCTCTTACCCGGCGCGGACGCCGGAAGTCGAAGGGCGATCCGTCAACCGACCGCACCTCACCCGTCGGCACCAGGTCGGCCCCGGCCACAAGATAGCGAGAGGCGGCGATTTCGAGGCTATGGTCGAGCGCATCCGCCCGGCCCGAAAAGTTGAAATAAGGGTGGTGACAGAAATTGAGGAGCGTCGGCCGGTCGGTCGTCGCTTCGAACTCCAGCCGCAGGGTGGCTGGCGGCAGCACGCGATAAGTCGCTCTCACGCGGCAGTTGCCGGGGTAGCCCTCATGTCCGTCCGGACTGAACCACGCAAACGTCACCCGCTCGCCATCAGCGCTTTCCACCTGCCAGAACTGACGGGCGGCGCCGGTCGCGCCGCCGTGCAGATGATGGCCGTCGCCGTTGATCGGCAGTTGAACGGCATCGCCACCGATCCGCGCACGCCCTTGCCCAATCCGGTTGGCAAACCGCCCGATGACGGCACCGGCGTAGTGATCCGCATCGGCGTAGTCCTCGTGACGCTCAAAGCCGAGCACCAGAGGTTCGGGCCATCCAGCCAGTCTCAAGTCGACCAGCGTGGCGCCAAAAGGGGCGATGCGGGCCGAGAGCGCATCGTTGGCAATTGTTATGGACTGCATGCTCTACTCGATACGCGCGCCGCTCTGCCGATCGAAGAGATGAGTATGCGCGGGATCGACGGCTAGGGTCACCGGCTGACCGGGAGCGATATCGAGCCGTTCGCGGAATACCGCGAGCAACGTTTCCTCCCCGACCTTGAGATTGAGCAGCGTCTCGGTTCCGGTGGGCTCGATCACCACCACCTCGGCGGCGAAGCTGCCAGGCGCTCCCTCCCCGGTGAGGCTGACATGTTCGGGCCGGAACCCGAGAACGACGTCCCGGTCCGCGAGCCCTGCCCGGCTCGGATCGAGCCGAACGGTCAGGGTGCCCGAGCGGAAGGCAACGAGGCCGTCGGTGGCGTCCACCTTGCCCGTCACGAGGTTCATCGACGGCGAGCCGATGAAGCGGGCGACGAAGAGGTTTGCCGGACGGTCGAAGAGATCGAGCGGAGCGCCCACCTGCTCGACGTTGCCATCGTTCATGACGACAATCCGATCGGCCATGGTCATGGCTTCGACCTGGTCGTGGGTCACGTAGACCGTGGTCGTCTTCAAGCGTTGGTGGAGCGACTTGATCTCGGCGCGCATCTGTACGCGCAATTGCGCGTCGAGGTTGGAAAGCGGCTCGTCGAAAAGGAAAACGGCCGGATCGCGAACGATCGCGCGGCCCATGGCAACGCGTTGCCGCTGGCCGCCCGAAAGCTGCGCGGGCTTGCGGGCGAGCAGCGGCTGCAAGCCGAGAATGTCCGCCGCCGCGTTGACCTTGGTATCGATCTCGGATCTCGCGTGCCGAGCGAGCTTCAACGAGAAGCCCATGTTTTCGGCCACCGTCATGTGCGGATAGAGCGCGTAGGACTGGAACACCATTGCGATGTCGCGCGCCTTGGGCGGCAGATCGTTGACCACGCGCTCACCGATGGCGATTTCGCCACCGGTGATATCCTCAAGCCCCGCGATCATGCGCAAAAGAGTGGATTTGCCGCATCCCGAAGGACCGACAAGGATGACGAACTCGCCGTCCGGTATGTCGATCGACACGCCGTGCAGCACTTCGAGTGCCCCGTACGCCTTGCGTGCCTGGCGGATATCGATTGAAGCCATTTCGCCGATCCTTGCCGGATGTGTGTTGAGAACTAGCTGGCCGCGCCGGTGATTTCGGCGACCCGGTTGAAGAACCTTTCTTTCTCGGGCGTCGAAATTCCCCAATTCACCGGCGGCGACTGGAAGCCGTCGCGATAGTTGTTCTTGCCCTGGTCGTAGTAGCCCCAGGGGACATAGTGCGGAAACGCGGCGTCCATGTTCTCGACGTTGACCGAGTCCTCGTTGATGCAGAGGGGGCGTGGGTTGGTCCTGAAGGTTTCGCTGTCCTTGATGACGCGGGTGACCTTGTCGATGCCGTCGGGGTCGAGGCCGTTGCCATGATAGAGGATGAAGTCCGATTCCTCGATGACACGATCAACCTTGCCGGCCCGCGCCAGCTTGTCGAGAAACGCCTGATCGACATTGGCGTGGTCGTTGCCTTTGGTCATGGCGAGCCCCGCCTTCTGCTTGAACGGCCAGTTGGTGGTGCTTGCCGCGACCAGCAGGCGTCGTCCGTCCCTGGTGCGGCTCTTGACCCGCAGGATCAGTTCGTGAACGCGGGCAGGCTGCAGAATCTCATGCTCATAGAGCGGCACGTCGCACTCGTTGTTGACCTCGACCATGACGTTCTCGAGGCCGGTATCGAGCAACCAGTCCGTGACTGTATCGACGCCGCGAATGATGGCGGCCTCGTCATCCATGTTCTCGTCCTGGCCGAAATAGTAGTAGCCAAGGATGACGGCGATGCCCTGTTCGTCGCAGGCGCGCAGAGCCTTTTCGAGGCGGGCGAAATAGCGCGGCTTCATCTCGCCCTGCGGGGTGAGAGCGGAATTGACCCAGGGCTGATCGCGCTCGGTGGCGAAGACCGGCATGCCGCCCTGAAGGTTCAGCGTCACGGCGCGGATGCCCTTGTTGTAGTAGGTCGGCAGTTGGGCGATGAATTCGCTGAGATTGCGGTCCGGGTCCCATTTGCCGGTGTCGGGATAGGCCCAGCGCGACGGCGTCACATCGTTCTCGTCATCAAAGATCGCCTGCACCATGCGCGTATTGTAGAGCAGGCCCTCCACGGGTTTGCCCTGGAAGGTGCGGCCCTTGTAGGTCGGCACGCCATTGATCAGGAACTTCTCACCCTCGATGGTGATGCGCGTCTTGGACATCTCGCTCTCCCTTTGCGATGTTCATGTCGATGATTGGGTATCGGGCGGAAAGGGCCCTGGCGGCTGCCACGCTCTGCTCGAGCCAAGCCAGTTCCAGCGCCTGAGTGGCGGCGAAGTCGCCCTGCCAGGGCAGCCAATGCTCAAGAATGGTGTTGACCTGGCGCCCATGGCGCTCGAGCACATCGAAGACGATGGCGGGGTCGAAACTGCCCTGCCCTAGCGGCGTGCCAACGAAGCTGCCCCCCACGCCATGCGGGTCGAGTGCGATGCGAAAATCCTTGAGATGCAGGTTGACCGCATACGGCGCCAGTAGGTCGATGGTCGTCTTCGGCCACTCCTGGCAGGCGATGGAGTTGGCGACGTCGAGGCAGACGCCCAGCACCTCATCTCTGACAGTGGTGACGATCTCGACGAGGCGGGGCGAAGGCAGGTGGAAATGGTTCTCCACCGCCAACACCACGCCGGCCGCGCGGCAATCGGGCAGAAGGCGAGCGAAGAGCGAAGCGATCCGTGCGTTCGAGCCGGCCGATTCCTCGGCGGTGGGAGCAATGCGCAGCAGTGAGACATCGAGCCGGTCGGCAAGATCGAGATACTGGCGCACAAGCGATGGGTCGCAGCCGGTCATGCCCAGCTCGAGAGTGATGCCGAGGTGTTTCGCCTGCGCGGCAAGCGCGTCGATCTCATCGGAAGGCAGCGTGTGCAGCGGCAAGTTGTCGGCAAACTGCACGAGCCCTACGCCCAATCGCGCGGCGTGGTCGAGTATGGCGGCAGCCGTGATCGGCTGCTCCGGGAAGCGATCCCGGATGCCAACATGCCAGCGGAAGGCGTAGCTGCCGATACCGAGCATCAGACCAGCGCCGCGATCATCTTGTTGAAGGCGCGGGCGGGAATGCCCTCGTCCTTGAGGGCGGAGAGCTCGTCGAAGCCGATCTTTTTCACCAGCTTGCCGAGATTTTCCATAATCTCGAACGTGGCGGAGACGGCTTCGGCATTGTCACCCGACCGGGTGAAGACATCGTAGGCGAACCAGCCGTCCCAGCCGAGTTTGTCGATGTAGTAGAGGGTTTCGAGCGTTTCCCAGAAATTGACCGAGGCGGGCAGCATGTCCCAATCGGCGCCGCGGTCATTGTCGTTGAAGTGCACGTAGAAGAGGCGGCCGGCAGCCTTTGCTATGCAAAGCTCCGCAGCCGGCGTTTCACCAGCGATGAGGGCATGGCCCACATCCATGGTCACGCCGAGATTGGGCGCGCCGACCACGTCGCAGAAGTGCAGCGTGCGGCCCATATTCGGCAGAACGATGCGGTTGCGCACTTCGTAGGCCTTGTATTCGATGCTGACCTTGATGTCCGAACGGTGAGACGTCGCCTCGCGGAAGCACTCGGCCAGCCACTCCCATTGCTTGGCATAGTCCACCTGGAAGGCGTAGTCCCAACCATCGATCAGCGGGCAGACGGACAGCATGTCGGTGCCGAGATCGACGGCCATGTCCATGGCCGTCTTCAGATAGTCCACCGAGCGGCGACGGATCGCTGGATCCGGGTTGGTGAAGGAACCATTGCGGAAGACGTCCTCGCCCTTGACGTTGACGTTGACTGCCGAGACGGCGAAGCCCGAGTCCCTGACCAGTTGCACGTTCTCGCCGGCATGGCCGAGGTCCTGGGGATAGACGGGCTCGATGCCGTGCGTGCGGGGTATGGTGCGGGCGATCTCCAGGCGTTCGGCGAGCGAGCGTGGCTTCTGATATTCATGGAAGCGGTCGGCATAGCGCCCGAGCGTGCCGAGCAGGATCGAATTCTTGATGGGCATGGCAGGTCCTTGAAAGCGAGTGGTCGTGCTCAGGTCTTGACCGATCCAGCGGTCAACCCGCCGACGAGCCAGCGCTGCACGAAGACGAAGACGACGAGGGCCGGGATGGTGGCGACGACGCAGGCGGCCATGAAGGCGTTGACGTACTGGACGCCTCCACCTTCCTGGGCGAAGTCGCCGATGCCGACCTGGATGGTTTTCATTTCGCCCTGGTTGAGCAGGAGGCTTGCCCAGAGGAAGTCGTTCCAGGCATTGAGGAACGTGAAGATTGCGACCGCCGCGATGCCGGGCAGGCAGACCGGCAGGATGACCCGCCAGAACGCCTCGAAATAGCCGCAGCCGTCGATGAGGGCCGCTTCCTCGAGTTCGGGGGGCGCCGCCGTTTCGAAGTAGCCGCGCAGCATCAGCACGGCGAAGGGCAGTGAGAAGCCGACATAGGAAAAGATCAGCCCGACATAGCTGTTGAGCAGCCCGAGGTTCTGGATGAAGAAATAGATCGGAAACACCCGGGTGATGGCCGGGATGAGGTTGGTAAGAAGGATCAGTCCCAGGATGAAGGTGGCGCCGGGGAAGCGGAAGCGCGCCAAAACGTAGGCGGCCGAACACGCGATGATGGTGGCGAGCGCCGCCGCCGTCACTGAAACGAAGAGGGAGTTGGCCACGTACCGCCACATCGGGATCAAGCGGTTGGCGTTGACGTAGGGTTGGAGCGTCCATTCCTGCGGGAACCATATCGGCGGCAGGGCGCGGATCTCGGTGTTGGGCTGGAAAGAGCTCTTGAGCATCCAGAATACGGGCAGAAGGATGTAGAAGAGCAGCGCCACGGTGACCGCGACGACGAGCACACGCGTCGCGAGGTCCGCCTTGCTCACGGTGCCCAAGCGCTGGAAGAGACCCGCACGCACGTTGGAAGTCGGAACAGCCAGGGTCATCACGCCGCCTTCCTGAACTGGGAGCGCAGGTAAAAGATCGAGATGAATCCGGTCATGATGAAAATGACGCCGCTGGCAGCGGAGGCGAGGTCGAACCGGTAGAACGAGAACGCCTGCTGGTAGGAATAGACCGCCATGATGTTGGTCAGGTTCTGCGGGCCGCCACCGGTCATGATGTAGTTGATCTCGAACGAGCCGAGGCCGCCGATGACGAGTAGCGTGAGAAGGATGGCGAGGACCGGGCGCAGTGATGGCAGGGTCACGTACCAGAACTTCTGCCATAGGCTCGCCCCGTCCACCTCCGCCGCCTCATAGAGGCTGCGAGGGATCGACTGGAGCGCGGCAAGCAGGAAGATCACCGCGAACGGCAAGCCGTTCCACACCCGCACGGCCGTGATCGAGAGCATCGGCAGGCTGAAGGGTCCCCAGGTGGTGGAGTCCGTCAGGTAGCGCAGGTTGCTGGTTATCAAGCCCAGATCCTGCAGAAGGAAGTTGATGGGACTGCGGTCGGTATTGAGCAGCCACATCCAGATGGCCGAGGCGACCGCCGGCGGCACGAACCAGGGCACGCAGACCAGCATGCGCAAGGCGGTGCGCCCAGGGTAGGTGCCGTTGAGAACCTGGCTCAGCAGCAGCCCGAACCCGAGCGTCGCAGCGACGGCCAGGATCGTGAACAGGATGGTGTTGAGCAGCGTCTGTACGAAGCGCGGATCGCTGAACACGGCCACGTAGTTGTCGAGGCCGACGAAAGGCGTGCCGAACGAGGCGATGCGCAGGAGGTCGAACTCAACAAAGCTCATCCAGAGCGAATAGAGCATCGGATAGATGCCGAGCGCGGCCGTCAACAGCAGCGCAGGGGAGAGCATGAGGTAGCAGAAGAGGTATTTCTGTCGGGTCATGGCGAGCGTCCGCGTCGATCCTTCTTGGGGAAGATCGGCCGGAAGGGAGTTCCTCCCGGCCGATCCGGGAGGAAGGCTAGCCGCCGTTGGCGCGGTCGAGCTCGGCCTGCATGCGCGCCTCGGCCTCGGTGATGGCCGCATCAATATCGGCGCCGCCGATCACTGTGTTGTAGACGAGGTCGTAGATCACCGCGCCGGGCTCAGGCGAAGCGAGCGCCGTCCACACCGAGCTCGGGTGCTGCGAGGTATGGCCGTAGTCAAGCGTCTCTGCCATGACCTGCTTCCAGGGACGGTCCGTCCAGAACTGCGAGGACATGACCGCGCGATTGGGACTGGCGGCGCCGGTCGTCTCGCTGATGCGCTGCATGTTCTCGGGGGTCGAGAGGAACTTGATCCACTCAACGCACGCGTCGACGTCGCGCGAGCCATAGAGGACACCCCAGTAGCCGGCGCCCGAGAACGAGTCCCGGTTCTCGGAACCTTCCGGGTTGAGCGCGAGCGCCCATGTGCCTTCCATTTCGGGGTAGTCGCGATCGAGCTGCACGGGCCAGGCGTTGCCGCTGCTGCCGTTGATCGCCACCATGCCGGAGGTGAAGTCCGTGAGCGGGTCGGCGCTCTTCTCGAAGATTTCGGGCGAGGTGATCTTGTGGACCTGCACAAGGTCCTGCAGGAACTTGAGAGCAGTCCGCATGGCATCGTTGTCGATGGTAGCGGTCTTGCCGTCGTCGCTCATCATCGTGCCGCCTGCCTGCCAGTAGTACGGCAGCAGGGTCTGGGCCGGGTTGTTGTTGCCGGGCGAAAAACCCCAGCGGGTGACGTTGCCGCTGTCGTCGCGCTGGGTGAGCGCGAGGCCCTGCTCGACGATCTCCTCCCAATTGGCGGGGGGCGCATCGATCCCGGCTTCTGCAAGGAAGTCCGTGCGGTAGATCATCGGGCGAATGTCGACGCGCCAGGGGACGCCGTAGAATTCGCCGTTCCAGTTCACGTCGGCGAGGGCACCGGCATAGAAGTCATCTTCCAGCGTCGGCCACTGGTCCTTGTATTCCGTTATGGGCATCGGCCCAAACCGGCCGCCGCCAATGCCTGAGAAGGAGTGCAGCCAGTACATGTCGGCGCAATCCGGCGCCGCTCCGCCTTGGGCAACGGTCAGCCAGGTGTTGAAGGCGACGGACCAGTTGATGACCTCGACCGAGACGTTGATGCCGCTCTGGTCGCGGAACTCGCCGGTCAGTTGGTCAAAGAGATCCTGGTAGGCGAGAAGATCGCCCTGCGGCTGCGTCCAGAAGGTGATCTCCTGGGCAACCGCGCCCGTCAGCATCGTACCGGACATCAGCAAAGCGAGGGGCAGGCCGGCAAACCGGCTCAGCGGCGCCGATCGGGCTCCGGCTCGCGACGATATCGAAACAGTCATGATCTCCTCCCATGGAAATGACTGGTGTCAGGGGCAGTCCCCGTTATCCGTTCGGGGCGTTCTGCGCGGCCTTGCGACGCATCAGGGCAATCGTGGTCCGGATGTGCCGCAGCATTGCTTGTTCGGCCGCGTCGGCATCGTGCGCCTCGAGCGCATCGATGATCTCCAGGTGCTCACCCAGCGTCTCGGCGGGAGAGCGCAACAGGCCCTGCGCCAGCGAAAGGCTGAGCACGTCCCGCACGGCGTCGAGCTGGCGGGTGAGAAAGGAATTGTCGAGGAGCGAGGTCAGGTAGTTGTGGAACTCCTGATCGGCCGCCCGATAAGCGCTCCAGTCGCTGCTCCCCTCCTCCGGCGCCGCCGAAACGATGAGGGAACGCAGGTAGAGCGTGTGTCTCTTTTCGACGACCGGAGCCACCAGCCGACAGGTCAGCCCCTCGAGCACGGCGCGGACCTCGAAGAGATCGGCGATCCGACCCGGACCGAAAACGACCACGGCGGCCTCCCCACGCGGGGAAATGGTGACAAATCCATCCCGTTCGAGGGCGGCGATGGCGCTGCGCAGCGGCGTGCGACTGACACCCAGGCGCTGGGCCAGGTCCTCCTGAACCAGCTTCTGACCGGGCTCGAGCTCACCGCGCAGAATCATCTCGCGCAGGGCCCGATAGCCGTATTCCTCAAGGCTCTGCGTTCCCGACGAAGCAACCATATCCCCTCCATCGCGCCGGAACTTCCGCTCCTGCGCTCGGCTGTATACATTGGATACAGTGCATACCAAACTGTCGTCAAGGGCAAACATGAGGCGATCCCCATCGAAGGTTACGTCATTTAATGCATTCATTAATGCGCGCGTCAAGCGATATGAGTACGCAACTGAACTCCCAAAACTTGGACGTAGTGCGGTGCTGCTTTTCGAACTGCCCGATACATCCAATCGCTTGCCAGACATGTGGAAGCAATCTATGTATGCATTAATTTAACCGAGATTCTGCAATGGATCGCCGCGACCACCCCAGTCTCACCTTCATCGGCCACAGCCTCGTACGGCCCGAATGCGTGCTCACCCACCGATCGGGCGTTCTGTTCGCGTCGGATTGGGCAGGTCATGGCGGTGTCGCCGCCATTGCTCCCGACGGGCGTGTCGCGCGCGTTGCAATCGCGGATGCTACGCTGGCCTTGCGCCCAAACGGCATCGCCCTGGAGCCCGGCGGCTCGTTTCTCATCGCCCATCTCGGAGCCGAGACGGGCGGACTCTATCGCCTCTTTCCCGATGGCAGCGTCGAGGCGGTGCTCACCGAGATCGACGGCGCAGTCCTGCCACCCAGCAATTTCCCCCTGATCGACGCGCAAGGACGAACCTGGCTGACGGTATCGACACGCAAAGTGCCGCGCGCCAACGATTATCGGCCGGACGCAGCCAGCGGGTTCATCGTGCGGATCGATCGGAATGGCGCGAGAATCGCAGCCGACGGCCTCGGCTACACCAACGAAATCGCCCTCTCCGCTGACGGCGGATACCTCTACGTCAACGAGACGTTCGGACGGCGCCTGACGCGATTTACGGTGACCAACGACGGTGAGCTCACCCACCCTGCCCTCGTCTGGCGCTTCGGAGAAGGTGACTACCCGGATGGGCTTGCACTCGATGCCGAAGGGCATTTGTGGGTAACCAGCATCGTTTCCAACCGCGTGCTGCGCATCGCGTCTGACGGCAGCCACGTTCGGACCATCGTCGAGGATTCCGACCCGGACCATGTCGAAGTTGCCGAGCAGGCATTCGCGGCAGGAACGATGGGGCGGCCTCATCTCGACAACCAACCGGCTCCGCTGTTGCGCAACGTTTCTTCGCTCGCCTTTGGAGGGCCCGACCTGCGCACGGCTTACCTCGGATGCCTGCTGGGCGACGCCATCGCCAGCTTCCGCGCACCCGTGGCGGGGCAAAGGCCGGTCCATTTCGACTTCGACATCGCCCCCCTCATCGACAGCCTGGAGTTCTGATGCCCCCCCTCAAGCATTTCGACATTGCGGTCCTGCCCGGCGACGGCATCGGCCGGGAGGTGATCGAACCCTGTCTCCTCCTGCTGCGGGCCGTCGCGGAGCGGGTTGGCGGTTTTGCGCTCAACTACCAGACCCTGCCCGCCGGCGCAGAAGAATACGTGCGCAGCGGCACCGCCCTGCCGCGCGAGACACTGGAAGCATGCCGAGCGGCAGACGCCATTCTTCTGGGAGCGATGGGCTGGCCGGAGGTGCGTTACCCCGACGGAACCGAGATCGCGCCACAGCTCGATCTGCGCACGGCCCTGGGGCTCTTCGCGGGGGTTCGTCCGGCCCGTACGCTGCCGGGCATCGGTCCCGTGCTCGCCGATTCACGTGCCGCCGAACTGGACTTCGTCATCATCCGCGAGTCGACCGAAGGGCTCTTTGCCCTGCGCACCGAGGGCGCCGTGATCGGCGACCGGGAGGCGCGAGACACCATGCTCATCACGCGGCCGGTGAGCGAGCAATTGTTCGACTTCGCCTTCGACTATACCCGCGCGCGCAGGAACGAGGGCAAGCCCGGACGCCTGACGTGTATCGACAAGGCCAACGTCTTTGCCAGCATGGCATTCTTGCGCCGGATCTTCGACGAACGGGCCCGTCTCAACCCGGATATTCCCGCCGACCACGCGTATGTCGACGCGACTGCGCTCAACATGGTTCGGCGTCCCTGGGATTTCGACGTACTGGTGACCGAAAACATGTTTGGCGATATCCTGTCCGACCTCGCTGCCGGCCTGATCGGCGGCATGGGCTTTGCGCCCTCGGCCGATATCGGATTGGAGCATGCGGTATTCCAGCCTTGCCATGGGTCTGCGCCCGATATCGCAGGCAAGGGCATCGCCAACCCCACGGCCGCCATCCTTTCGAGCGCGATGATGCTGGATTGGCTGGGGAAGCGTCATGATGTTCGTGAAGCCGTCACGGCCGGACGACTGCTGCGCGACGCCGTCGACAGGGCCTATGTGGGAGGCGTGCGCCCATATGAAATCGGAGGCCGACATGGCACCGAGGCGATTGCGGGGGCGGTGATGGAGGCCCTCGCTGATACTGTTGCAACGGCGCCATCATGACCGCCCGCCTGCGCGTGGCTGCCCTGGGAGCCGGCTATTTCGGCCAGTTCCACTATCGTGCCTGGTCGAGGCTGCCTGTGGACCTGGTGGGCATCTGCGATCGCGATGAAGCCCGAGCTGCCGCGGTTGCTCGAGGGTTTCCACTCGCGCGCACCTACGGGACGCTTGACGCCATGCTCGAAGCTGAACGTCCGGACCTTCTCGACGTCATCACGCCCCCGGCAAGCCACCTCGACGCCATCCGAACGGCAGCGGCGCAAGGCGTCGACGTGATCTGCCAGAAGCCCTTCTGCGGCAGCCTGGCCGCCGCGGAAGAAGCCGTGGCGATTGCCCGACAGACGGGCATCACTCTCATCGTCCACGAGAACTTCCGGTTCCAGCCGTGGTATGCCGTTATTCACGACATGCTGCATTCCGGCCAGCTCGGTGAGGTCTATGGCGCGACATTCCGCCTGCGGCCCGGCGACGGGCAAGGTCCGGATGCCTATCTCGATCGGCAACCCTACTTCCGCGACATGCCCCGCTTCGTGGTGCACGAAACCGGGGTCCACTATGTCGACGTGTTCCGCTACCTCCTCGGTGAGGTGACGGCGGTGACCGCTCGATTGCGCCGGATCAACCCGGCCATCGCCGGCGAAGATGCAGGAATCGTGGTGCTCGAGATGGCCGGCGGCGCGAGCGCGACGCTCGACGCCAACCGGCTTTCCGATCATTGCGCCACGAACCGGCGCCGCACGCTCGGGGAAATGTTGATCGAGGCCGAACGCGGGGTGCTGCGGCTGACCGGAGATGGCATGGTGCTGCTGCGCCGCCATGGCGAGAATGCCGAAACGCCCGTCCCCTTCGATTGGGACGACGTCGATTTCGGCGGGGATTGCGTCTACCGCACCCAGCAGGCGGCACTTGCGGCGTTGACCGGGAACACACGTCCGGTCAATACCGCAGAGGACTATCTGGTCAATCTCAGAATCGAGGAGGCGATCTATGCATCCGACCGGCAGGGACGCAGGATCAGTCTTGACCAAGCCGACGCGTGAAACGGGCGCGACCCGTGGCGAGCGGCTCAACCAGGCCGACATCGCCTATACGCGCCTGAAACAGCTCATTCTCGACGGCACCCTGCCCGCGGGCGCGCAGATGCTCGAGCAGGAAGCGGCCAGCCGGCTCAACATGAGCCGGACGCCAGTGCGCGAGGCGATGGTGCGCCTGCGCCAGGAGGGAATGGTGGAAATCCGGCCGCGCCACGGCATGCGCGTGCTGCCGATTTCGGCCAGCGACATGGCGGAGATCTACACCGTCCTCACCGCCCTCGAAGGGATGGCGGCCGACCTCGTCGCGCAGCGCGGCATCACCGGCAGGCAACTGGCGCTTCTGCGCGGAACCGTGACCGATATGGAAAAGGCGCTGGCGGCAAATGATCTTCCCGCCTGGGCGGCCGCCGACGAGCAATTTCACCTGCGCCTCGTGCAACTGTGCGGCAACACGCGTCTGATCCAGATGGTGGGCCAGCTCTGGGACCAGGCGCATCGCGCGCGCATGCTGACCCTCAAGCTGCGTCCGACCCCGACGAATTCCGTCGAGGAGCACGCGGCTCTGGTCGAGGCCATTGCTGCCGGAGACAGCATCAGGGCCCGGCGCATCCACGAGGATCACCGCCGCCGGGCCGGCGCAATGCTGGTCGACCTGCTCGAGCGGCTGGGCCTCACCCAGCTTTGAGCGCGAACTGGCGAACCGCCTTGCTGCGCACCATCTCGGCGGTATCCCGGTCGAAGCACTGGAAGTGCGTCGTGGCCAAGTGAGCCGAGAACGCCGCGGCGTCCTGGTAGATTTCATAGAGAAGCAGGCGCGTCGGTTCTTCGCGATCCTGGCAGATATCGAAGCGCCTGCACCCCGGCTCGAGCGTCAGGGATGCCCGAGCGTTCTCATATAGCATTGGCAGGAACTCAGTCAGCGCCTCGTGGTGGACGACGAGGTCGACCACCACGACGTGTCCATCGGCCACGGTCAGGCTCCGGTGATTTCTTTGAGCAAGGCAAAGAACGCCTTCTTGCGCGGGCTGTTGATGCTCCAATCGACCGGCAGGGACTGGAAGCCGTCCTCGAAGCGCTCGCGGTTCATCCGGTAATCGAAATAGCCCCAGGAGACATGCTCGCCGATGGCGGCGACGAAGTTGTTGTCCGGCTGCTCGAAGTCGAAGTGATCGTCCTCGTTGATCATCACCGGCATGTCGCGGAATGCGGGTTGCGCGCGGTTGGCGCGGATCATCAGCCGCACGCTATCCGGATGGTGGGTGCCATTCCCATGCAGGAGGAGAAAATCCGCGCACTCCATGATATTGGCGCCGACAGGGCGCGGGCGCGCAAGGCTCGTCGAAACCAGCAGGCGCCCGGCAGGCGTCTCGAACCTGCCCTTGGAATGCGACTGGGCGAGGCGGATCAGTTCATGGCAGCGGTCGGCCTCGATGATGGTATGTGCGAACGGCAGATCGACCTCGTTGCCGATCTCCAACAACACATTGCGCGCCCCTCGTTCCGCCAGCCAGTTGACGGTATTGGTCACGGCACGGCGGACTGCTGCTTCATCGGAAAAGACGCGGGTCTGCTTCCAGTAGAAGAGCCCGAGGACGACGACCATGCCGAGCCGGTCGGTTTCGGTGATGACCTTGTCGAGCCGATCGAGCCAAGGTTGCTTTAGCGACCCATCGGCATTGAAGCCGGTGATCGTCCAGGGCTGCACGTTGCTGTAGCCCTGCGGGCTGCCGCTTTGCAGGTTGATGCACACCGCATCGAGCCCGTGGGCCCTGTAGTCCTTGAGCGCGGCAACGAACTCATCGTTGTTGCGCATGGCCGAGAACTCCTCGCCGTCCGGGTAGGCCCACACGCCGCGTGTCGATGGATTCTCGTCATCCGTCAGAGCCTGCGCCATGCGCGAGTTGAACAGCAGGCCGTCGAGCGCGAGGCCGTTCCAGCTTTTGTTCGCGTGCGTGACGGCGCCATCGATGACGAAATTCGCCCCTTCGATCGACACACAGGTCTTCGTTCCCGGCATTCGAGTCCTCCGCTCTAATCAATGCATTCATTATTGCACGCGCAAATTTCACGTACAATAGTATGCTCGCACAAATCTGGAAGTGGAATGTCGAAGGGCATGCATCCATCGGGACGCACGCACGTCGACGATTTCCCTTGCATCACTGGTGGCTGCGGAAAACTCTAGACTGCCGAAACCGCCGAGCGACGCGCTTCGAGGGCAAGCCGTGCCGCGGCCGGATCGGGCGGCAAGACCGCGTTCTTGAGCGCCAGTGAGTACGCATGACGCGGATTGTCGAGAACTGACCTCGCCTCGCCCGCCTCGATGACATCGCCCTTGTGCATGATGATGACGCGGTCCGAGATGTAGTAGGCCGTCGCCAGATCGTGGGTGATGTAGATGATCGAGACGCCCAGTTCGTCGCGCAGAGTGCGGAAGAGATTGACGATCGACATGCGTAGCGACGCGTCGACCATCGAGACCGGCTCGTCGGCCACGATGAGCTTGGGGCCCGGGATCAGCGCGCGCGCCACGGCGATGCGTTGGAGTTGCCCGCCCGAAAGCTCGTGGGAGTAGCGCCCCTTCACCTCGGCAAGCGAGAGGCCGACATGGTTGAGAGCCTTGTCGAGCGCCTCGTCTGCACCGGCGCCCTTCACCCCCAGGAAGCGGCGCGCGGTCGAGTAGAGATAATAATCGAGGGTGGTCAGCGGATTGAACGCCTCGAACGGGTTCTGGAAGATCGGCTGCACCCTGGCCATGAAGGCAAGGCGTTCGCGACGGCCGCGCAGGTGGGACACGTCCTCGCCCATGAAGCGGATCGCGCCCGTCGTCGGCGTCTCGTCGCCGAGAATCATGCGGGCGATGGTGGTCTTGCCGCTGCCGGACTCGCCGACGATGGTGAAGATTTCCGGCCGGGCATCATCCAGTGTGAACGTCGCGCCCTTGACCGCCTGCAATTTGCTGCGGTCGAAGAAGCCGCCGATGGAGAAGGTCTTGGTGACCGTCTGGAGCTCGAGGAGCGCGCTCATGCGACTTCGACCTCCCCTGCCCGCCAACACGCCACACGGCCGGTGGCGTGGGGCACGAGCGGCGGATTTTCGGTTTTGCATTTGTCGATCGCCAGCGGGCAACGCGGGTGAAAACGGCAGCCCGAAGGCGGATCGCTGAGGTTCGGCGGCTTGCCGGGCAAGGCCTTGCGCCGCGAGACGTCGCCGAGGCGCGGCAGGCTCGAGATCAGGTGCGCGGTGTAGGGGTGCAAGGGCCTGGCGAAGACGTCGTCCGTTGGCCCCTCCTCCACCAACCGGCCGGCATAGACGATACCGATACGGTCGGCGATGGCGGCGTGGACGGTCATGTCGTGGGTGACGAACACGACCGACGACCCCATGCGCTGCTGCACATCCTTGATCAGCGCCAACACGTCCTGTTGCACCAGCACGTCGAGCGCCGTCGTCGGTTCGTCGGCGATGATGAACTCTGGCTCGCAGACCGTGGCAAGCGCGATGGTCAGGCGCTGGCGCATGCCGCCCGAGAGCTGATGCGGGAAAGCGTCCAGTACGTGAGGGTCGAGACCAAGGCGCTTGAGATGCGTTTCAACCCTGCCGCGGAACTGCGCCGCGGAAAGCCCCATGTGCTTGAAGGCAAAGTCGTCGAACGCGTGCCGGACCTTGCGGACCGGGTTCAGCACGTTCATCGAACCCTGCATGATGTAGGAAAGATGCCGCCAGCGCGCGGCCTTCATCGCCCTGGGCTTTGCATAGACATCAAGTTCGGACCCGCCGAAATCGAACTTGACCGAACCGGAGACCACGCGCAGCGGCGGCGCTATGGCGCCGGCGATGGTCTTTATGAGCGTCGACTTGCCTGACGAGGATTCCCCGGCAATGCCGTAGATCTCGTTGCGATGGATGGTGAGGGTCACGTCGTCGACGGCGCGCACCTCGCGCGACACGCCGAAATAGTTCATCTGGTAATAGGCCTTGAGGTTCTCGACTTCGAGGACCGGGCGGGTACGGGTCGGGGCTTCAACGGTTGCTGCGAGCATGGGTCAGCCTCCCATCCGGCTCAGTCGGCTGCGCGGGTCGATGTATTCGTTGACCGAGATCGCGAGCAGGAAGAGGCCGAGGAACAGGATCACGATGGCGATGATGGGAAAGGCGATCCACCACCATATGCCGGCGATGATCGCCTGGTGCTGGTTGGCCCAGTAGATCATGCCGCCGATGGTGGGGCGGTTGATGTCGGAAAAGCCGAGGACCGAAAGGGTCACCTCGAGGCCAATCGCCCAGATGAGGTTGTTCATCGCGGTGAAGAACACCACCGGCATCACATAGGGCAGATGCTGGCGGATGAGGATCTGAGGCACGCTCATGCCGGCGAACACGGCATGCCGCGTGAACTCGCGATGCCGCAGGCTCAGGACCACCGAGCGGATGAGCCGCGCATCGTGGTTCCAGCCGAGGAGAGCGGCGGTCAGCGCCAGCACCGGCCAGCTCATCTGGTCGCGCATGACGAAATAGACGAGCAGCAGGATCGGGATGTTGGGCAGCGCGATCAGCGTGTCGTTGACCGTCATCAGCGCCTCGTCCCATTTGCCGCCGAGATAGCCGGAGATCATGCCGACGGTGACGGCGAGCAGCCGGCTGAGCACGGTGACCGTCAGGCCGAACGTCATGGTGTTCCAGATCGCCGAGCTCATCTGCCACAGAACGTCCTGCCCGCGCGACGTGGTACCCAGCCAGAATTCGGGCGACGGCGGCATGTCGGGCGGCAGGAGATAGATGGCCGTATCGGGATAGGGCGCGAAAAAGTGCGCCAGTGCGAAGAGGAATATGCCTCCGGTCAGCACGAAACCGATGAGGAACTCGACGTTGTAGCGCAGGAGGTCGCGGAGGATCTTGAACATCAGCCGAGCCTCACGCGCGGGTCGATCAGGGGATAGATGAGGTCGATGACGAAGACGGCGATGGCGACCGCGATGATCGACATGGTGGTCACGCCGAGAACGAGGCTGAAGTCGCCGCGGTAGATGCCCTGGACCAGGAGGCGTCCCATGCCCGGATAGTTGAACAAGAACTCGGTGATGACTGCGCCCCCGAACACGCCGCCGAGGCTCAAGCCTAATCCGGTGACTTGCGGCAGCAGCGCGTTGCGCGCCACGTATTGGCTGAAGATCTTGCCCGAGGAGACGCCGCCTAATTCGGCATAGACCACGTGATCGTCGGTGACGATGTTGGACACCAGCGAACGCATGGAAATGAACCAGCCGCCAATGCCGGCCAGAACCAGCGTGGTCGCCGGCAGGGTGCCGTGGAGTATGAGGGAGCGGATGTACTCCAGGGTCAGGCCCGGCTGGAGGTTCATCTGCGCGCCGCCCGATATCGGCAGGACCGGCCAAGCGAAACCGAAAATCAGCAACAGGACGAGGCCGATGATGTAGGCCGGCACCGGATGCAGCGCCATAACCGACGCGCCGGCGAGCTTCAGGATGAGGTTCGAGCGGAAATAGCCCGCGAGCGCTCCGAGAAGATTGCCCAGTATCCAGGTAATGATCACCGCAAGCGTCAAAAGCCCGATGGTCCAGGGCAGTGCGCTCATGATCAGCGACATCACCGGGGTCGGAAAGGACGAGAGCGACGGGCCGAAGTCTCCGCGCAGCACCCTGCCCCAGAACGACACGTACTGATCGAGGAACGAGCCTTGCAGGCCATAGAGCTCCGCGAGCGCCTCGCGCATGAGTTCCACAGAGCGCGGATCGGTCGCGCCGAAATTGGTCATCAGCGAAACAGTCTGCTCGACCGGATCGACCGGCGAAAGATTGGTGATGAGGAACGTCAGCGAAACGCCCAGGAACACCACGAGGATGAACTGGAAGAAGCGCCGGACGAGATACTTGGCGAAGCCGTCCATCTGCTCACCGCTGTTTGAGAAAAACGAAGGCCGGGCGGCATTGGCGCCGTCCGGCCTCAAGGATCAGGATTGCGGGGCGTTCGGATTGGCCTCGAGCGCCACGATCATGTAGCGAAGGTTCGACCAGAACGGGCCTGAAGCCGAATAGGGGTTCGCCGCGCTCGGATACCCGGTCCAATACGTCGTATCGAACGGGGCGAACTTGTTGTAGGCCATGAGCGGGATCATCGGCATTTCCTCGACCGCGAGCTGGAGATATTCGATGCCGAGCTCGCCGACCCTCGGATCGTCGAAGCCGACGGTCCGGTTAGCCTCGATGATCGCGTCGAGCCGCTCGTCCTGCCAGCGCTGCAGGTTGCGGGGCGGCTGGGATTCACCCAGAGGCTTGATGAAATCCGAATGGTAGCTCTCGAGGAAGAACGAGAGGTCCGGGTGTCCGCCCCAAGTCTCGATGGTCCAGCCGATGGCCACCTGGAAGTCGCCGACGCCAAGGCGCTGTCCCCACGTCGGTCCAGCCACGTCCACCGTCGTCTGAATGCCCTCCATCGACCATTGCTGGGCGATGATCGTGCCGGCGCGCGCCAGCGTCGGGATGTTGTCGCCCTCGACCATCAGGCGGATGGTGAACGGCGTGCCGTCAGGCTTCATCCACTGGTTGCCCTGCTTGGTGAAGCCGGCTTTCTGCAAGAGTTCGGTGGCGGCCTGAATATCCTGCTTCCACCAGCCGAAGCCGAACATGCGCTTCAGGAGATCGGGATCATCCGGGATATCCTCGCCCCATTGCGGGCGCACCATGGCGGCGATCTGGTCGGCGATGGTCGGGTCGTAGGGATTGATGGTGCGTGAGCCCGTATCGAGCTCGAAGCCGGTGAGCCATTCCTGCATGGGCTCGTAGTAGTCGGTGATGGCCGTGCCGGTCGGCGGCATGGTGAGCGCCGCAAGATTGGCCGCCCCGCGATAGGAGCCCATGGCCACCGAGCGGATGTCGATGAGAAGAGCCAGCGCCCAGCGCACGTCCTTGTCGCCGAAAGGCTCGACCTGGTGGTTGAGGAGCACCGAAGGCAGCGTCGGGTCCGGGTGCGCGAACGGGAAGCCGTCGAACCAGTAGGCGCTGTTGGCGCCGGCCTGGCGGGCGATGGTGAACATGCCCTCGGGCGCGATGTCGTTGATGACGTCGAGATTGTGGTTCATCTGCTCGATGACGCGCGCATCGGGATTGCCCGCGTTGCGGTAGACCACGTACTTGACCTGCGGCTCGGCTTCGAGCTCCTGGCCGATCGAGGTCCGCTCCCAATCGTCGCGAAGTTTCCAGATCACCCAGTTGCCCGCGGTGTCGTAGCTGTGCAGCACATAGGCCGAGAGCGACACCGGCGGATTGTTGTTGAAGGCGAGCGGGTCCTCGACGCCCTCGAACACGTGCTTGGGCATGATCCACGCGGCGTTCCAGCGCACCGTGAAGAGCGTATGGAAGCGCGAATTGGGTTCATTGAGATTGAAGACGACGGTGCGCGGATCGGGCGCTTCCACGCTCTCGACGTTTATGGTGAGCGGCGCACTCCAGCCCATGCCAGGGTTGGCGATGAGCGTCTCGACGGTGAAGACCACGTCGGCGGCGGTGAACTCCACCCCATCGCTCCAGTAGATGCCCTCCTTGAGCTTCACCGTCATCTGGGTGAAATCGTCATTGTACTGCGGTCGGTCGGCAGCAAGCGCGTTGGTCCAGGCCGATTCTCCGGTGCCTTCCGGGTTGATGAACCAGAACGTATCGGCGGCGAGCTGCTGCAAGCCATTGTTGCTGGCCCCGCCGCCCGGCGCCCAGAGATTGAACCATTCGGCGTTCTGTGCCGCCGGCCCCTGAATGATCAGCGCTTCGTTGCGCGGTATGCCGGCGATGAAATCCTGCGCGGCGGCGGGCAGGACCGTCATGGCAAGGCCCATTGCTGCCGCGACCAATGTCTTGAACATCATGGTCGTTCCTCCTGTCGCCCGCACCCGGCGGGCTCGGCGACGTCCGGGCATCCAGCCCTCGCCGCTTCCCTCTGTTGGAGACACGGCGACACTCATCCTCCAGCGCGCCGGTCCATGCTCTTTATCGACAATTCTCAAGCGAAGGGCAATACGATTATCGACAAAATACGCAAGAAAAACGCCATTGGCACGGAAAGTCCGAACTTTTGCCGATAACGATGGTTCATATTATTGACAAAAGTGGTGGCTGGGTTAGGTTGCAGCCATAGCGCGGCCCGGCACGGAGCCGTCAACGCGACCGACTCAACGAGGCTGGAGAAAACCGGATGACTACGACGTATGACGTCACCATAGACGTCGACGCAGGCACGAGCCGCGGCGCCTATCGGCCGCTCTGGAACTGGTTCGGGTACGACGAGCCGAACTACACCTACACCGCCAACGGCAAGAAGCTCCTCAAGGAGCTCGCGGAACTCAGCCCGGAGCCCGTACGCGTACGCACCCACAATCTCCTGACCTCGGGCGACGGCAAATATGCTCTGAAGTGGGGCTCGACCAACGCCTATACAGAGGATGCAAACGGCAATCCGGTCTATGACTGGACCGTCATGGACCAGATTTTCGACGCCTATGTCGAAGCCGGCAACATTCCCCTGATCCAAGTCGGCTTCACTCCGGAAGCTCTTTCCGACGATCCCGGTCCCTACCGGCACAGTTGGTCCATCGGCGGCGACTACGGCACCATCACCACGGGGTGGGCAGCACCGCCCAACGATCTCAAGAAATGGGACGGACTGATCCATGCCTGGGCGCGACACCTAGCCGACCGCTATGGCGAGGAGAAGGTGCTGACGTGGCCCTGGGAGGTATGGAACGAGCCGGACGGAGCTTACTGGAAAGGAACCGTCGCCCAGTTCTGGGAGCTCTACGACGTCACCGCCAAAGCCATAAAACGCGCCTTGCCCGGCGCCCGCGTCGGTGGTCCGCATACGTGCGGCTCGTTCTCAAACCCGCGCGCGCAGACGTTCCTTCGCGAGTTCCTGCGCCTGGTCGTAGAGCACGACAGCCCCATCGACTTCATCGCCTTCCACGCCAAGGGCAATCCGGTGATCTGGAAGGACCATGTACGGATGGGCGTCGCCAAGCAGTTGCGCGACATCGAGACCAATCTGGCGATCGTCAACGAGTTTCCGACCCTCAAGCACCTGCCGACGGTGATCGGCGAATCCGACCCGGAGGGATGCGCGGCCTGTTCGGCCCGGATCCACCCGCAGAACGGTTACCGGAATGGTCCCCTTTACGGGGCATATGTTGTCGAAAGCATGCTGCGGACGTATGAAATATCCGAACGCGCGGGGATCGAGATCGAGGGGGCAGTGACCTGGGCATTCCTCTTCGAGGAACAGCCCTGGTTCGACGGCTTCCGGGACCTTGCCACCAACGGCGTCGACAAGGCGGTGCTCAATGCCTTCCGGATGCTGGGCATGCTGGGCGGCGAGTGGATCGAGGCGAAAAGCGACCACGCGCTCGACCTGCAATCCATTCTCGAGCACGGCGTACGCGAACAGGCCGACGTCAATGCCGTCGCGACGCGAGACGACAAGGGCGTCAGCGTTCTCGTCTGGAACTATCACGACGACGACGTCGAGGATGGAGCGGCGAACGTGTCGATCGCCTTGGCGGGTCTGCCGGCCGGACAACTCTCCCTGACGCACTACCGCATGGACAAGGAGCACTCCAACGCCTTCGGCGTCTGGAAGGGCATGGGCTCGCCCCAGGACGTCTCCGGCGCCGACTATGCGCGGCTCGAGGCCGCCGGGAAACTGGCAACTTTGGAAACAGGCACCGTCAGTGCAGAGGATGGCAAGGTCGATCTCTCGGTCCAGCTCCCGCGACAAGGCGTGTCGCTCCTCCGGCTCGAGTGGTGATACTCGCGCCCGCGGCACCCGGCGCCCGCCCTCCTCCCGGGCGGGCGCCTCGTTTTTCAGCTCTGGACGAGATCGATGTAGCGCTTCTTGCTCGGCTGCAGGTGGTCGACGCAGAGCTGGGAGAGCACCCAGTTGTCCCTGCCCTTGAGCATCTCGATCATCAGGGCGTGCTGGCTATGGGAAATATCGAGCGCAGACCGATCCGACATGGAATTGGCGCGGACTGGCAGGCTGAAGCGCATGTAGAGCTCGATCGTCTGCACCAGGTACTTATTCCCGCACGCCCCGAAAAGGGTGAGGTGGAACCGGTCGTTGGTCTCGTGCACGCCGCGCAGGTAGCCGGATTCGATGTGCTCGCCGTGCTCCTCGTGGATCGCCATCAACTCGTCGATCAGCGCCTGCGGAGCGGGCAGAGGAATGAGCAGCGCCGCCTGGCGTTGCACCAGCTCGCGAACGGCATAGATCTGGCGCACCTCGTCAGCCGTCAGCGAGCGGACAGTCGCGCCCTTGTTGCGCTCGCGCACCACGACGCCCATCTGCTCGAGCTGCACCAGGGCCTGGCGCACGAAATGACGGGTGACGGGAAACCGCGAGAGCAGGGAATCCTCGGTCAACCGTGTGCCGGGCGCCAGCCGGCCGAAGATGATGTCTTCTTCCAGCGCACGCACAATGCGCTCGTCCTCGTGCTCGGTGCGGTCAAGCTCGCTCATCATCGGCACATCCGGGGTGCAGGGTTTACTGCCGCGTTTCTATCAGCTTTGCCGCCTGGCTTGAAATCCACTCGTCGCATAGGCCGCCTCGACGATACGCAGCGTCTCCAAATTGTCCGCCGGATTGGTTTCGAACGGGCTACCGTCGCGAAGACAATCGAGAAAATGAGCGATGGCGCCGCTATAGGCGGCCTGATAGCTCGTCGCCGGATCGAAGCGCTCGGTCCGCTCCTGCCGTCCCATCAAACGGAGATCCGTGCCGTCAAGCTGTGCCGTGGCGGCCTCTGCGTAGATAGACAACCGGTCGACGGGCGCGGGCGGGGCTCCGTGAACGGCGAGATTACCCCAGATATCGACCGGCACCCCATCGGCGCGCCGCCTCAGGCGCAGGATCGCCACGTCCTCGCCGATGATCTCATCATTGCTGCGCGACAGTCGCGCGCTTTCGAGATCGAGCTCTCCCAGAAGGAATCGCAAGGTGTCGATGTGGTGGATCAGCACCTCCATCACCAGCAGCCGCTCGAGCGCGCGAAAGAACGGTTGGCGCACCAGCGCCGGCCGCGCGCCGGTCTCGTCGGGCAGCATGCCACTGGAATGGAATTCGAGCCGCACCGCGCGAACCGGTCCGACCACCCCCTCGCCCAACCATTCGCGCAGCCGGCGATAGTAAGGCCGGAAACGCCAGTTTTCGTGAACCATCAGGCGGGCATTGCCAGCCTCGGCGACAAGCCGCTCGGCTTCAGGCAGAGTTGGAGCCAACGGCTTTTGGCAGAGGACGGCAAGCCCATGCGCCAAGCCCCGGCGCACGTCGGCGGGATGGCTTTCGCGCGGGGAGCAGACGTCGAGACAATCGAGCGCCTCCCCCGTCAGCATCGCGTCGGCGCTGTCGTAGACTCCCGGTATGCCAAATGCTTCGGCTCGCGCCCGCGCGGCAGCGATATCGGGATCGCAGATCGCCACAACGCGCGCATCCGGACGCGCCTGCCATCCCGGCAAGTGGTACTGTGTCACCCAGCCCGCGCCGATCATTCCGACCTTCAACATCCGACTCCGTGATTTTTATCAATAATATTGCACAATCACCGCAACTCACCAACCCCAACGACGAGCCAAGAGTCAAGAATTTTCCGGCAATTCCCCCTTGAACTCACCATTTCGCTGGAGACACTTCGTCCGGTTTTTTATTGACAATCTGAGGCGCCCCTGTTGGAATGTCAGGGACATGAACAGCGGAGATCCGCCGGGAGGTATGGTTTGACGCGCGGACTTCGCAGGCGACTGACGAGCTATGGGGACGAGGAATTCTCGCTCTTCCTGCGCAAGGCCTTCATCAAGGCCATGGGGTATTCCGACGATGCGCTGGACAGGCCGATCGTCGGCATCGCCAATACCTATTCCGACTACAACCCCTGTCACGGCAACGTTCCTCAACTGATCGAAGCGGCCAAGCGCGGCGTGATGCTGGCTGGCGGCATGCCCATGGTCTTTCCGACCATGTCGATCCACGAAAGCTTCGCCTCACCCACCTCCATGTTCCTGCGCAACCTGATGGCCATGGAAACCGAGGAGATGGTGCGCGCCCAGCCCATGGATTCGGTGATCCTCATCGGCGGATGCGACAAGACGATTCCCGCGCAGGTGATGGCGGCAGCAAGCAGCGAGGTCCCCGCGATCATCCTGCCCACCGGGCCGATGGAGACCGGCAACCACCGCGGCGAGCGGCTGGGCGCCTGCACCGATTGCCGGCGCATCTGGGGTCAGTTCCGCGCCGGCGCGATCGACGGCGAGGAGATCGGCGAGATCAACGGACGCCTCGTCAGTTCCGTCGGCACCTGCACGGTCATGGGTACCGCCTCGACCATGGCCTGCCTCGTTGAAGCGATGGGACTGGCGCTCCCCCTTTCGGGATCGGCGCCGGCGACCTCGGCCGAACGCATACGCATCGCCGAGGAAACCGGCCGGGCGGCCGCGGCGATGGCTCACGATGGTCTCACGACCGCCGAAGTCCTGACGCCTTCCGCCCTGCGCAACGGGCTCGCCGTGCTGCAGGCGCTCGGCGGATCGACCAATGCGGTGGTGCATCTGGCCGCCGTCTATGGCCGGCTGGGCCGCAAGCTCGACATGGCCGAGCTCGACCGGTTGGGCCGCGAGGTGCCGGTGCTGGTGGACCTGAAACCCTCGGGCGTCGCCTATATGGGCGAGTTTCACGCGGCCGGTGGCGTGCCGCGCCTGCTCGCCGAGATCGCCGACATATTGGACCTTTCCGCGCCGCGCGCATTCGGTGGAACCATTGCGAACGGCGTGGCGAAAATCCCCCGGCACGAGGAGCGCATCATCCGCCGGCGCACGGAGCCCGTGTCGGAGACCGGCGCGATCGCCGTGCTCTCCGGCAACCTCGCCCCGCGCGGCGCCGTCATCAAGCATTCGGCAGCGTCCCCAGCCCTGCAGGTCCACGAAGGCAGAGCCGTCGTCTTCGAATCCGTCGAGGACATGACTCGCCGTCTGGACGACGACGAAACCCTGGCCATCGCCGCCGACGACGTGCTGGTGCTGCGCAATGCCGGCCCGAAGGGCGCGCCGGGCATGCCCGAGGCGGGATATATCCCCATTCCGCGGCACCTGGCGCGGCAGGGCGTCAAGGACATGGTGCGCATTTCCGATGCGCGCATGAGCGGCACCGCCTTCGGCACCGTCATTCTGCATGTAACGCCTGAAGCCGCCGACGGCGGGCCCCTTGCCGCCGTCAGGACCGGCGACCGCATCCGCCTGGACGTGCCCGGCCGCCGGCTCGACCTGCTGGTTTCGCCCGAAGACCTGGTGGCGCGCATGACAGCACTGGAGCCGCGCCCCTCTACCGAGCGTCGGGGTTACGCCCGTCTCTACCAGGAGCACGTGATGCAGGCCGACGACGGCGTCGACTTCGATTTCCTGCAGGACGGAGCGGATGGCTAGAGGAGCTCGGGGGTTGTCGAGATCGGCGGCTCCTTTCCCCTTGAGGAGGGTGTTCAGTTTGGACGCTTTGCGCAAACCTTTTGGGCCTGTCGCCCCCTCCCCCTTTGAGGGGAGGGCCGGGGTGGGGGTCGTTCAGTGGGCCACCGATGGACCCCCACCCTCGATCCCTCCCCTCAAGGGGGAGGGAGGCGAAAACAGATGGTCTGGTGAATGGTAGAGCTCGAAATGGACATTCACCCCGCGAGAGGTGGGAAGCCGATGGCTAGTTCGCCCGAGGCTGCGCTTTGCCTGCCACCGAAGCCGTTGCGAAATGCCGGCGGCCTGCGACTGCCCAAGGGCACCTGCGACAGCCATCTGCATGTCTTTTCCCCGGATGCTCCCCTGGCGCCGGTGCGCAGTTATACGCCGCGGCGGGAGACGTTGCCGGGCTGGCTCGCACTGGCGGAAAGCTTCAACATCGCACGCGGCATCGTGGTCCAGCCGAGCGTCTATGGGCTCGACAACAGCGTGCTTTTGACAGCGCTCGCGGCCGAGCCGACGCGTCTTCGCGGCATCGTCGTGATCGACGAGACCGCGAGCGATGCCGAGCTCGATCGGCTGCACCGCCTCGGGGTACGCGGCATCCGGGTCAACCTCACCAACAAGGCGGGCATCGGGCTCGGCGCAATCGAAACCCTCGCGCCCCGCATCGCGCGGCTGGGCTGGCACCTGCAATTCCAGGTCAGGCCGGACAGCCTCGACATGGTGGCGGATATAAGCCGCCGGACGGGCCTGGTCGCCGTGATCGATCACCTGGCCTTCATGCCGCTCGATATGCCCGAAAAGGCGCTGGCGACTTTGCGCCATGCCCTAGACGGTGGGACCATGCTTCTCAAGATCACGGCACCCTACCGGTTGCGCGACAACACGCGAATGGATGGCTATCGCGAGGTTGTGGCGGGTCTTGCCGCCACCCACCCTCAGCGCCTGCTCTGGGGCAGCGATTGGCCGCACACCGAACTTTTCGAGGCGATGCCCGAGGAGGATGACCTCGTCGCGCTCGCACTCGACGCCCTGCCCCGGCATTGCCACGAGGCTGTTTTCGTGCGCAATCCGGATGCCCTCTATTGGTCCGACTGACCTTACTGCCTGGAGACCAGCCATGCCGCTGCTGACAGAAGACGCCAAGGGCGTCTACATCATCGCCGTCACGCCGTTCGGCGAGGACGGGGCCGTCGACTTCGCCAGTGTCGACCGGATGGTCGATTTCTACCGTGAAGCGGGCGCGACGGGGCTGACCATCCTCGGCCAACTCGGCGAAGCGCCCAAACTCACGGCCGCAGAGTCGCGCGAGCTGACCAAGCGGGTGATCGCGCGCGCCGGCGACAATCTGCCGGTGATCGTCGGGGTCTCGGCGCCGGGCCTTGCGCCGATGCGCGAATTGACCGACGCCGTCATGGACATGGGGGCAGCCGGCGTGATGGTCGCCCCGCCATGGACGCTTTCAACCGACGACCAAGTCTACAGCTACTACGCTTCCGTCGGCGAAGCGCTCGGCAATGTGCCCTTCGTGCTGCAGGACTACCCGCTGACTACCAACGTCAGTATCGCATCCAAGGTCATCGAGCGCATCGTGCGCGACGTGCCGACCTGCGTGATGCTCAAGCACGAGGACTGGCCGGGCCTTGCCAAGATCAGCGCGCTGCGTGCATCGAGCGACAAGGGCGAAACACGGCGCATCTCGATCCTTTGCGGCAATGGCGGGCTATTCCTGCCGGAGGAGATGGGACGCGGCGCCGATGGAGCAATGACGGGCTTCTGCTACCCCGAGATGATGGTCGGCGTCGTTTCCGAATACGGGAAGGGCAATGCCGAGCGCGCCCATGACATCTTCGATGCCTACCTGCCGCTCGCCCGCTACGAGCAGCAGCAGGGGATCGGCCTCGCCTGCCGCAAGTACGTGCTGGCCAAGCGCGGGGTGATCGCGACGGGCAAGCTGCGCAAGCCGGGAGCGGCGCTTTCGCCTGCCGATATTGCCGACGTCGAGCGGCTGCTTGCCCGCCAGGAGCGACGCCTCAAGGAGATCGGGGCATGAAGCTGGGACTGGAGGGCAAGCGCGCACTGGTCATCGGGGCCAGCAAGGGACTTGGCGCGGCCATTGCGGTTGCGCTGGCCAACGAGGGCGCCCGCGTCGTCGGCGCGGCGCGCTCGACCGAGGCCATCGAAGCGCTCAACGGGCAACTCGAAACCGGAGCGATGGGAGAGATCGTCGCGGCTCCGCTCGATCTTTCGGATTCCGGGTCGGTCGCTCAACTCATTGCCTCGCTCGAAGCCCAAGGCGGCGTCGACATCGTCGTCAACAATTCCGGCGGGCCCCCGCCGGGCGAAGCGCGTGCGATCGAGGCCGCGACGTTCGAAAAGCAGTTCGGCGTAATGGTGTCCCCTCTCATCGCCATCACGCAGGCGATGCTGCCTGGAATGATCGAGCGCAAATGGGGGCGTATCGTCACGTTGACCTCGTCGGGCGTCGAATCTCCCATTCCGCGCCTCGCCCTCTCTAATGCGCTGCGGCAATCCCTGGTCGGCTGGTCGAAGACGCTGGCGAGCGAGGTGGCGGCGGACGGCATTACAGTCAACGTCGTGGTGCAGGGGCGCATTCACACCGATCGGGTCGACGAACTCGATGCAGCGACCGCCAAGCGGCTCGGCAAGTCCATCGAGGACGTACGCAGCGCCTCGCTCGCGACGATCCCGGTGGGCCGCTACGGCAGGCCGGAGGAACTCGCCGATGTCGTCGCGTTCCTCGTCAGTGAGCGCGCCTCCTACGTCACCGGTTCACTGGTGCGCGTCGATGGGGGCACGATACCGTCGATCTAGGGCCGGCCCGCACCGGCCTCACGAGGCCGTGATGGCTTCTTTCTAATCCGAGCGCGCCGCGCGAGAGCTTCTTTCTCATCGCGCGGCCTGTCGTTGGATACTTAATTCTACTAAATCTATAGAATTTCAGAGAACTCGCTCCTATCCTTCCTCATCCTCGCTGTATTCGAGATTGGAAGGGAACATGACTTTGAAGTCCAAGTGGATCGGCGCCCTCGCCGCGCTCGCTCTCGCCGCCGCGCCGGGTGTGGGAACGGCCCACGCCAACGATCCGGCGCCGCTCCCGTCCGAGATACCGGCGGGCACCAAGCTCGTCATCGGCGATCCGCAGACGCAGAAGGCCCTGGAGATCTCCGGGCTCATCGATGAACTCACGTTCGAAGTCGAGTGGGTCAACATCAGCGGCGGACCGCAGACCTCCGAGGCATTCCGCGCCAGGGCGCTCGACGTTGGGTCGGTGGCGGAAATTCCCTCGATCTTTGCCAACTGGAACAACCTGCCGGTGCGCAACATCGCCTACCGCGAGCGGCGCGACCCGATCGCCCATCCGATCTACCAGTTCGGCGTCGCGCCTGGCGTCGAGGTCAAGACCCTCGAAGACTTCCGCGGCAAGCGCATCGCCTTCAGTCCCGGCCAGGCGCAAGGCGCGCTGGTGCTGCGGGCGTTACAGGCGGCGGGGCTGACAAAGGCCGACGTGACGCTGGTGGAACTGCCCTCGACCGGCGACGTCTATCCGGTGGCGCTCGCCAGCAAGCAGGTCGACGTCGCGCCCATCGGCGGCGTCAACATCCGCCGCTATCTCGCCCAGTACGGAGCGGACGGCGCGACTACGATCTCGCATGGGCTGCGCGATGACCCTGGCCATCTCTATTCTCCGCAATGGGTGCTGGACGATCCGGCCAAGGCGGCGGCTCTCGCAGAATATGTAAGCCTCTGGGCCCGCGCCACCCGCTGGATCAACGAAAACCCGCAGGTCTGGATCGACGAATACTACGTCAAGAACCAGGGCCTGACCCGGGACGATGGCGAATACATCGTCGAGCAGACCGGCGAACAGGTCGTTCCGACGACCTGGGATGAAGTCGTCGCCCGTCACCAGCAAACCATCGACCTGCTCGCCGATGAGCTCGGCTACGAGCCCTACAGCGCCGAGCAGATCTTCGACCGGCGTTTCGAACCGATCGCGGGGGCGGCCTTCGCCGCCCGCTGAAACTCCCAAAACCCTGACCAGGAGATTTTGTGATGACCTATGTGAGCACCGGCGAACGCCGGCCGGTCCTGGCCGTCGAGCGCGAGCCCGCCCTGGCAGGCCGGGTTCCGGCCGGAACCGGACGGCCCCGAACGAGGCGACGACTTGGGCCCGGTCCCGCCATTCCCTTCGGCCTGCAGATCGGCCCTGCCCTCCTCGTCGTCATCTGGACGCTGGGATCGGCCCTCGGCCTCATCGATCCGCGCATCCTGCCCGCGCCGTGGACGGTCATCACCACCTTCGGCACCTTGATCGCCGACGGCCGGCTGCAAAGCAATTTCCTCACCTCGTCGGTCCGGGCCAGCCTCGGCCTCAGCACCGGCATCCTCATCGGCACCGCGCTTGCCGTCATCGCCGGGCTCTCACGGGTCGGCGAGGCGCTGATCGACGGACCGATCCAGATCAAGCGCGCAGTGCCGACCCTGGCGCTCATTCCGCTGCTCATCCTCTGGCTCGGCATCGGCGAGACGATGAAGGTCACCATCATCACCCTTGCGGTGATCGTGCCGATCTACATCCACACCCACAATGCACTGCGCAGCATCGACAACCGCTATGTCGAGCTGGCCGAAACCGTGCGCATGAACAGCCGCGACTTCCTGCGGGAAGTCGTGCTGCCGGGCGCCCTGCCCGGCTTCCTCCTCGGGCTGCGGTTCGCCGTGACGCTGTGCTGGGTCTCGCTGGTCGTCGTCGAACAGATCAACGCCACCAGCGGCCTCGGCTACATGATCGAACTCGCCCGCACCTATGGGCAGACCGAGATCATCCTCGTCGGCCTCGTCGTCTACGCCATTCTCGGCCTCGCTTCCGACGGCCTCGTCCGTCTGCTCGAAAGGAGACTTCTCTCATGGCGCCGAACCCTGGCCAGCTGAACGCCGTCGAGGTGCGCAACCTGACGCGCCGCTTCGGCAACACGACCATCCTCGATAGCGTCGATCTCGACATCGGTGAGGGCGAGTTCGTCGCCCTGCTCGGCAAGAGCGGATCGGGCAAAAGCACGTTCCTGCGCGCATTGGCCGAACTCGATCACGACGTCCACGGCTCGGGTTCGATCGCGACGCCCGACAAGCTCTCCGTCGTCTTCCAGGACGCGCGGCTCCTTCCCTGGCGCGACGTCATCCAGAACGTGACGCTGGGTCTTTCAGGAGCCGCGGGCCAGGAGGCGGGCCGCAGGGCGCTGGCCGAAGTCGGCCTCGCCGGACGCGAGGATGCCTGGCCAATCCAGCTCTCGGGCGGCGAGCAGCAGCGCGTGGCGCTCGCCCGCTCTCTGGTGCGCGATCCCGCGCTCCTCCTCGCCGACGAACCCTTCGGCGCGCTCGACGCGCTGACCCGGCTCAAAATGCACGACCTGTTGCGCGAGCTCTGCGCACGCCACCGGCCGGCCGTGTTGCTCGTGACGCACGACGTCGACGAAGCCATTTCGCTCGCCGACCGCATCCTCGTGCTGGACCGGGGCCGGTTCATCGAAGACCTGCAGATCGACCTGCCCGCCCCTCGCGACCATGCCGACCCACGCTTTGCGCAGGTCCGCACGCACCTGCTCAACCGACTTGGAGTCGAGGTGCCAGGCCGCAAGGCCGCCTAACGACAACTTCCGCCACGCCCGGCGTGACGCAATCCATCCCGGAGACACATCATGACTTCAAGCAAACGGCAGATGCGGCTCGGCGCCTTCATCATGGCGACCGGGCACCACGTAGCGGCCTGGCGGCATCCCGACTCCCAGTCCGATGCCGGACTCAACATCGACCACTATCGCGAGCTGGCACAGACGGCCGAGCGGGGCAAGTTCGATCTCGTCTTCGTCGCCGACAGCCCCGCCGGCTGGGAGCGCGCCAAGGACCCGGAGGCCCTGCGCCGCGCGAGCCAGGGCGCACACTTCGAACCGGTGACGCTCTGGTCCGCGCTGTCTCAGGTCACGAGCCGTATCGGGTTCGTCGCCACGGCCTCGACCACCTATGAGGACCCGTATCTGCTCGCACGCAAGTTCGCCTCGCTCGACCATATCAGCAAAGGCCGTGCGGCCTGGAACGTGGTGACGACGGGTGCGGATGTGTCGAAGAACTTCACCATTCCCGGGCACCCCGCGCACGCCGACCGCTATGAGCGGGCCGAGGAATTCGTCGATCTCGTCAAAGGTCTCTGGGATTCCTACGAAGACGACGCGTTCATCCGCGACAAGGAGAGCGGCGTCTATCTCGATCCGGAGAAGGTTCACCAGGTCAACCACAAAGGCAAGTTCTTCACGGTGAGCGGGCCGCTCAATGTCGGCCGGCCGGTCCAGGGTTATCCAGTGATCGTACAGGCTGGCGCATCCGAGCCCGGACGCGAGCTTGCGGCGCGCACGGCCGAGATGATCTTCACCGCCAACCAGACTCTGGAGGACGCGCGGGAGTTTTACTCCGACGTGAAAGGCAGGCTTGCACGCTACGGACGCAGGCCCGAGGAGCTGCTGATCAGTCCCGGCATCTTCCCGGTGCTTGGCGGCACGGAGAAAGAGGCGCAGGAGAACTACGACTACATCCAGTCGCTCATCCATCCCTCGATCGCCTGGACGATCCTGCAGCGGCACTACAAGGGCGTCGACCTTTCCGGCTACTCGCTCGACGACCGGGCGCCGCCATTGCCCGAGAACACCGAGCTCAACAAGAGCCGGCTCAAGCTCGTCACCGACCTCGTCGAGCGCAACAACCTCACCTTGCGCCAGTTCTACCTCGCGGTCGCCGGTGCGCGGGGGCATCGCACGGTCGTCGGCACGCCCGAGCAGATCGCCGACGCCATGCAGGAGTGGTTCGACAACGGCGCAGCCGATGCCTTCAACATCATGCCGCCCATCCTGCCGACGGGCCTGACCGATTTCGTCGACCAGGTCGTGCCGATCCTGCGCCGTCGCGGCCTCTTCCGCGAGGACTACGAGGGCACGACGCTGCGTGAAAACCTCGGCCTCGCCCGCCCCGCCAACAGCTTCGCGCTCGCCCGCGACACTCGCACGGCCGTTTGATCCTTCCTCCTTTTCCTGCGGAGCAACACCATGACCGCCCTCACCCTTCCTCGCGTGCCCAATGTCGTTCTTCTGTCGGGCAACACCCATCGCCCGTCGAAATCGCGCGGCCTTGCCGAATTCCTCGGCGACAAGCTGGCCGAACGTACGCCAGTCCGCCTCACCCAGATCGACCTGATCGATGCGGGGGCCGGACTCGGGTCGGCCTACTTCCGGTCGCAGCTCGCCGGGGAGGCGCGGAGTGTGCTCGAAACGATCGAGAAGGCCGACGCATTGATCGTTGCTACCCCGGTCTACAAGGGGTCTTATCCCGGACTCTTCAAGCACCTGATCGATCTCGTCGAGATGGATGCGCTGGTCAACAAGCCGGTGCTCGTCGGCGCCACGGGCGGCGGACACCGGCACGCTCTCATCGTCGAACATCAGTTGCGGCCGCTCTTCGGTTTCTTTTCCGCGCTCGTCAGCCCAACGACGATCTATGCCTCCGACGCGGAATTCACCGAAGGCGTGCCTGCCCATCCGCAACTGCTCGAACGGATCGCGCAGGCGGTGGCGCAGTTTGCGAGCCTGCTCGAAGCCCAGTTCGAAGCTGTCGAGGATGCGGATCAATCGATCGCAAAACCCGCAGGGCTTTCCCTGGCGGCCACCGTTTAGGAATACGGCCAGGCTTACGAACCGATCGGCGGCTGGCGGAATATCGTTTCCGCCACCCGCCGGGACCGAAGAATTCCATAGTCCGGTCTCAACTCACATTAGTCTATAAATTTGATAGACATTGTTGAACTGTTCCACCGTCCATCTATCGTTGTTTCCGGCGGCCTGGAGGCGGCCATGGTGAAACGTGCGGACCCCTACCGGTCCCCATCAAGGGCAGACAAGTGTCGTTCTTCTCAATAAAAATCGCGCGCCGCACGGCGCTCAAGCTGGTCACCGCGACCGCGTTGACCTCGGCGCTGGCCTTCGGTGTAGCCGCCCAGGAAACCCCGGTCCAAGGCGGAACGCTCGTCTATCTCGAGCAGCAGGCCCATACCAACCTCTATCCTCCTGCGGGCGGCTTCTATCCCAACAGCGGCATTCTCAACCAGATCACCGACAAGCTGACCTGGCAGAACCCGCAGACACTCGAAGTCGAGCCGTGGATAGCCGAATCCTGGGAGATCAACGAGGACGCAACGGTCTATACGTTCAAGCTGCGGCCTGGCGTCACCTTCTCCGACGGCACGCCGGTCAATGCTGCCGCAGTTGCCAGGAACTTCGACACCTTCGGGCTCGGCAACAAGGATCTCGGCTACCCGGTCTCAGAGGTCATCAACAACTACGAGCGCAGCGAAGTGCTCGACGACCTGACCGTGAGCTTCCATTTCTCCGCGCCGGCACCGGGTTTCCTGCAAGGCACCTCGGTCATCGGCTCGGGGCTCGTTTCACCAGCGACGCTGGAACTGCCCTTCAACGAATTGGGCGACGCCACCAAGATCATCGGCTCAGGCGCGTTCGTGGTCGAGAGCGAGGTTCTGGGCCAGAGCCTCAACCTCAGGGTGCGCGAGGATTACGACTGGGCCCCATCGAGCTTCGAGCATCAAGGGCGCGCCTATCTCGACGCGATCCAATACATCATCACCCCCGAGGACAGCGTACGCATCGGCGCCCTGCTTGCCGGCCAGGCCGACTTCATCCGCCAGATACAGGCCTATGACGAGCCGCAGGTGGAGGCGCAGAACTATCTCATCCACTCGGCGCCGACCCGCGGAGTGAACAACAACGTTTCGTTCCGACCGGACAATCCGCTGGTGGCCGACGTGCGGGTGCGCAAAGCGCTGACGCATGCGACCAATGCCGAGGAGATCGTGACGACGCTCTTCTCGCGTCACTACCCCAGGGCCAGCTCGGTCATCGCCGCGACCGCGCTCGGCTATGTGGATCTGTCCGATGAGCTGACCTTCGATCCGGAACAGGCTGCATCGCTGCTCGAAGAGGCCGGCTGGACACTCGGCACGGATGGCATTCGCCAGCATGACGGGCAGAAGCTGGAGCTCAACGTCTACGAGTCGCTGCCGCAGCCGCAGAACCGCGCGACGCTCCAGCTGCTCAGCCAGCAATGGGCGCAGGTCGGCGTCAAGCTCAACGTGCTCGCCGGCGACAGCGGCAGCGCGACGACGGACAATCTCGATCCGCTGAAGACCCCCATACGTCCGGCCATGGTCGGCCGCGCCGATCCGGACGTGATCAAGTCCAACTTCTATCCGACCAACCGCGATGCCCTCCTGCAGAAGGGCGGTTCATCAGACAAGGTGCAGAGCTTCGTCGACGATGAGCTCAACGAATTGCTGGTCGCCATCGCCTCCGAGCCCGACGCGCAAAAGCGTCTCGCGCTCACCGGGGACGCGCAGCGGTATCTGCTCGAGCAGGCCTATGTGATCCCGATCTTCGAGGAACCGCAGGTCTTCGCCGGTGCGCCCTATGTCCACGGCATCGGCTTCGACGCTGTCGCCCGACCGAGCTTCTACAATACCTGGCTCGGACAGCGCTGAGCCGGAAGAGGGCCGCCCTGCCCTCTCCTCCGGCAGGGCGGCTCACCCGAACATCGAAAGGGCTGATGGCATGTCCCGATACCTCGTCCATCGCATCCTGCAGGCGGCCCTGGTGCTGCTGGCCGCATTCACCGCCTCATTCCTGCTCCTGCAAGCGCTGCCGGGCGACGCGATCCTCATCAAGTACCAGAACCCCGAAATGGGGCTTTCACCCGAACAGATCGCCGAGATACGGACCCTCTACGGCGCCGACGCGCCGATCTGGGCGCAGTACGGCAACACGATCCTCAATTTCCTGGAGGGCAGCTTCGGCTACTCGGTCCAGGCCGGCGTGCCGGTCAGCAACCTGATCGCTGCCAATCTCGCGCCGACGCTGCGTCTGGCGAGCCTCGGGCTCGTCGTCGCCATCCTCTTCGCCCTGACCATCGCCTTTTCGGCAACGCTGGCGCCTTTCGCCTGGCTGCGCAACGTGCTGGCTGCTGCGCCGTCGCTCCTCGCCGCACTACCGGTATTCTGGATCGGCATCGTGCTCATCCAGATCTTCTCGTTCCGCCTGCGGCTGGTGCCGGTGATCAATCCGAGCGAATTCCAGCAGCTCATCCTGCCGGTCGCGACGCTCGCCATCCCCATCGCAGCGCCCCTGGCGCAGATCCTCATCCGCAGCCTCGACGAGATCGAGGCGCAGCCCTTCGTCGCGGTGGTCAGGGCCAAGGGCGCATCACGCAGCTGGGTGCTGTTCCGCCACATGCTGCGCAACGCGTTGCTGCCGACCTTGACCATCGCCGGCGTGCTTTTCGGCGACCTGCTGGCCGGTGCGGTCGTCACGGAAACCGTATTCGGCCTCAACGGTCTCGGCCGGGTGACGGAGCAGGCCATCGCCAACCAGGACACGGCCGTCCTCCAAGCCATCGTTGTCCTCGCCGCGCTGGGGTTCGTCCTCGTCAACCTGCTTGTCGACCTCATCGCGCCTCTCATCGACCCCCGCCTCAATCGCAAGATCGGAGCAACCGCATGACCGTGATCGAGCTCGCCAAACCCAGGGAGCGCCGCTATCCGGGACTGCCGGTTCTCGCACGCCTGCGCCTCGAACCAACCCTCGTCGCCGCCTGGATCGTCATCGGCCTCGCCGTCGCCTTCGCCATAACGCCGCAGCTCTTCACTCCGTACTCGGGCACGGTCGGCATTGCCGGCAACCAGCTTCGCACGCCCAGCGCCGAGCATTGGCTCGGAACCGATGAAATCGGCCGCGATGTTCTGGCCCGCATCATCTATGGGGCCGTGCATTCCCTCAGCGGAGCGATCATCGCGGTGACGGTGGGCGCGCTCGGCGGCACGACGCTCGGCCTGATCGCCGGGTCGAGCCGCAGGCTGATCGACGACATCATCATGCGGCTGGTCGACACGCTGCTTTCGGTTCCGGGCCTGCTGTTGCAGCTCTCGATCATCATCATCCTCGGTTTCGGCACCACCAATGTCGCTATAGCGGTCGGCGCCACGTCGGTCGCGAGCTTTGCACGCCTCACGCGCTCGGAAGTGGTGCGGGTGCGGCGCGCCGACTATGTCGAGGCCGCTTTCGGCAGCGGTGGCAGGTTTCTGCCGATACTGTGGCGGCACGTGCTGCCCAACAGCCTGAGCACAGTGGCGGCGTATGCCGCGCTGCAGTTCGGCGTGGCCATCCTCGCCATCGCGACCCTCGGCTTCCTCGGTTATGGCGCGCCACCGCCAACCCCGGAATGGGGGCTGCTGATCGCCGAGGGGCGCAAATACATGACCGCGGCCTGGTGGCTGACCGTTTTCCCCGGCCTTGCAGTGATCCTGGTGGTGCTCGCCGCCAATCGCATCAGCCAATCCCTGCGGAGGGCGCGATGACGCTCGAACTCGCGGCCGAAAGGCAGGACACGGCGTCCTCGCGAACCCCCGTTCTGGACATCGCCGACCTTTCCATCGCCTACCGCGAACACGGCCGTGATGCCCGCGTCGTACACAGCGTCAGCCTCAGCGTGGCTTCGGGTGAAGTGGTTGCACTGGTCGGGGAGTCCGGCTCGGGCAAGTCCACTACGGCCCAGGCCGTCATCGGGCTACTGGCCGAGAACGGTCGCATCGAGGCCGGACGTATCCTCATCAATGGGCTCGACGTTACAGGCTGGACCGATCGGCGTTTCAACACCATCCGCGGCAAGGTGGTCAGCCTCATTCCACAGGACCCTGGAGCCTCGCTGAATCCGGTGCAAACGATCGGCAAGCAGGTCGGCGAGGTTTTCCGCCTCGCCGGCCGGCGCGATGAAGCCACGATCCGCAAGGAGGTGCTGGCCCTTTTCGAGCGCGTCGGCCTCTCCGAACCGGACCTGCGCTACGGGCAATATCCGCACGAGCTGTCCGGCGGCATGAAGCAGCGGGTGCTGATTGCCATCGCCATCGCGCTGAAGCCGCGCCTCATCATCGCCGACGAGCCGACGAGCGCCCTCGACGTCACGGTGCAGCAGCGCATCCTCGATCTCATCGACGACCTGCGGCGTGAAATCGGCACCGCCGTGCTGCTGGTGACCCATGACCTGGGCGTCGCGGCCGACCGGGCCGACCGTATCGTGGTGCTCCGCCATGGCCGCGTGCAGGAATCCGGCCCAACGGCCGCCGTGCTTTCCAATCCGCACGCCGACTATACCCGCCAGCTTCTGGCGGACGCGCCGGCGCTGGCCGGCGGCAATTTCCGTCCGGCCCCACAGGCGGGTGAGACGGTCGTCTCCGTTGCGGGCCTCATCAAGGATTTCCGCCTCGCCGATGGCCGCCGTTTCCGCGCAGTGGACGATATCGGCTTCTCGGTACCGGCCGGAACGACCCATGCGATCGTCGGCGAATCCGGTTCCGGCAAGACCACGGCGATCCGCACGCTCGTCGGCTTCGAGCAGCCGACCGCCGGCGCGGTAAGCGTTCTCGGCCAGTCACTAAGCGGCCTGCGTTCCAAGGGGCTGCGCCGGTTGCGCCGCACCATCCAGCTCGTGCACCAGAACCCGTTCTCCTCGCTCGATCCGTTGCAGACCGTGGCGCAGATCATCGAGGAGCCCCTGCTGAACTTCACCGCCGTCCCGCGCGCCGAGCGTCAGGCGCGGGTGCGGCAAACGCTGGAGAACGTCGGGTTGCCAGCCGAGCTCCTTTCGCGCCGCCCCCGTGCCCTTTCCGGCGGGCAGCGCCAGCGCGTCGCCATCGCTCGCGCGCTGGTGCTGGAGCCAAAGGTCCTGGTTCTGGACGAAGCCGTCTCGGCGCTCGACGTGACCGTGCAGGCGCAGATCCTGCGGCTCCTGGTCGAGCTTCAGGAGCGCCTCGGCCTCGCCTATGTCTTCGTCACCCACGACCTCGCAGTGGTACGCCAGATTGCCCATACGGTCACCGTCATGCAGGCAGGCCGGGCCGTGGAGGCCGGTCCGGTGCGCGAGGTCTTCGTTCATCCCCGTTCGCCCTACACCCGCGACCTCATCGCCGCCATTCCCGGCCAGGCGCGTTCGACCGCCACACGACAGGAGCAATCATCATGACCAAGCCGTCCCGCAAGCGGCTGGGCTTCTTCACCCGTCTGCTCGACGACGTTTCTCCCGCCGAGCGCTATGCGCTGGCACTGGGGCAGATCGAAACGGCCGAACGGTTCGGCTTCGACACCGCATGGGTCGCCCAACATCACTTCAACTATGATGAAGGGGGGCTGCCCTCGCCCTTCGCTTTCCTGAGCTTTGCGGCCGCGCGTACGAACACCATCCGGCTCGGGACAGGCATCGTGACGCTGCCGCTCGAAGCGCCCCTCAGGGTCGCCGAGGATGCCGTGGTCTTCGACCTTCTGAGCAATGGACGGCTGGAACTCGGTCTCGGCAGCGGCGGCACACCATCTTCCTTCACCGCGTTCGGCTTCGACAGCGCCGAACGCGGCGTCATTCATGCGCGCAATCTATCATTGCTGCGTCGTGCGCTCGCCGGTGACGATGTGGGCGGAGGAAACCGGCTCTATCCCGAAGGCAAGAGCCTTCTCGGTCGCATCTGGCAGGCCACCTTCTCGGTCGAGGGCGGCAGGCGCGCCGGCGAGGCCGGCGACGGGCTCATGCTCTCGCGCACGCAGCCGCGGCCGGCCGACAACCCCCGCGCCAGCCTCGCCGATCTCCAGCTTCCGATCATCGAGGCTTACCACAAGGCCCTGCCGAATGGCGTCGAGCCCCGAATCCTCGCCTCGCGCACGCTGTTCGTCGCCGACGACCGGAACGAGGCGCTGGAGTGGGCGGAAATCGGCCTGCGCCGCATTGCCGACAAGTTCACGGCCTCGGGGCATGTGCGTACCGGCGATACGCTCGCCGATCTCATTCAAGACTTCGACACCCATGTCGGCGCACCGCAGGATGTCGTTGCCTCGCTGGCGGCCGATCCGGTGCTCGATGTCGTTTCCGACGTCTCGTTCCAGGTGCATTCGGTCGATCCGCCGCATCCGCTGATCCTGCGCTCGATCGAACTGACCGCCACCGAAGTCGCGACCGCCCTCGGATGGCGCGACCGGGACACCCTTCCACACCGTCTGGCGCTGGCGCGCTGACCCATTCTCCGAAAGGACCGATCATGAGCGATCTCATCGACGAGTTGTTGCGGATAACGCCCGGCTCCCGGCTCGACACCATCCGCCGACACCGCGCCGTCGCCCGCGACAACATCCAGCTTGCCTATGTCGCATTGTTCGAGCCGCGCGACGTATCGCAGCTCTCGCTGCTCGAACGGCTGGCGGTCGCGAGCTTCGTTGCCGGCCTGCACCAGCATCAGAGCCTTTCGAGTCACTACGCCAACCGCCTCGGCTGGACCGACGGCGGACCGGCCATCGCGGCCCTGATCGAAGGGGAGATCGAGCGCGGCCAGACTGAAGGTCCTTATGGCGACTATCCGGCCGGCCCGCTCTCCGCCGAGAACGCACCGGGCCTCCACTATCAGGTCGCCGACGACGCGCGGCGCCTGCTCGGGGCTCGGCTGACGGCGGCTCTCGAGCACGCGCATCTGCTGGTATTCAGGCCGCGCGATGCCAGCCCGGCAGCACTGGATGGGCTGAGGCGGGCGGGGTTGTCGACGGCGGGCATCGTCACCCTGTCGCAGCTCGTTTCGTATCTCGCTTTCCAGGTCCGCATCGTCGAAGGGCTGACGGCGCTCGCCGCCGCCGTGGACGGTGCCGCCAGCCAGAGCGCCGTTGTCACCCCCGCCGCATGAGGAACCGAACATGACCACTCCCAACGTCTTCACCCAGGACGAAATCGGCTGGGCGCCTTGGGCGGCGCCGCTCGAAGAGGGCGATCTGACCGACCGGCACTGGGCGGGGCTCGTCGATGCCTCCCGCGCCAAGTCAGCTTATTTCATGCTGCTTGCCCACGATCCGGAAGTGCTGGAGGCGCGCACGCGCGCGGACAAGGATATCTTTTACAATCCGGACGGCGGCCTGTCGCGCGCCGAGCGGGAACTGGCGGCGACCGCCACTTCCCGGCACAACGGATGCATCTTCTGCGCCTCGGTCCATTCCCGCTTCGCCTCCACGCATTCCAAGCGGCGCGATGACGTGCAGACGTTGCTGGACGAAGGTTTGTCCGCCGATCTCGGTTCCCGCTGGAATGCGGTCAAGGACGCAGCCGTGGCGCTCACCGATACGCCGTCCTCATTCGGCGCCGGGCACATCGAACGCCTGCGCGCGGAAGGCCTCGACGATTTCGCCATCGCCGACGCGATTTCCGCCGCTGCGTTCTTCAACTGGGCGAACCGGCTGATGCTGTCGCTCGGCGAGCCGACACCCGCGTCGATTTGACGACATGACCGGCCCTCGGGCCGGCCATTCCTCACGCCGGGGATGCCTCGGGCATGCCACCGGGCTCGTCGTCATCCGGCCCGTTCGCGTAGGCGGCGGACAGCTCGCGATAGTAGCGAGAATTGAACGCAATGATGGTCACCAGCACGCCGACGAAACCGGCGAGCGTGAAGACTAGCGCGATTCCCCGCTCAGGCCCCGTGCCGAACCAGCCGCCGATGGCGTCGGCTCCTGCGCCATCGGTCATCAATGGAATGAAGATGAACTGGGTCAAGGGGCCGATGAGGAATGCGGTCAGCGGTGAGGCCGCCTGCTCGACCGACTGGGCGAAGCCGAAGACGCGCCCTTGCCTCTCGAGCGGCACGACCTTCTGCAGCGTCGTGTGCTCGGCCGCCTCGGCATAGGGGCCGAGCAGCATCCAGATGAAACAACCGGCGGCCAGTAGCCAGATCGAGGACTGGATGGTGAAGACGCAGCACACGGACCAGGTGATGAGATTGACCAGCAGCAGGGTCCGCAGCGGGTTCCTGCCGAGGCCGGTCTTCGAAATGATGATTCCGCTGACGATAAAGGCCGTCGACAGCACGCCGAACAGCAGACCCCATACCTGGACCGAAACGAGCGAGAGCCCATAGGCGTCGAGCAGCGCCATGAAGATGCCGCCGAGGAAATTGTTGAAGGTGGCAAAGAAGATGAGCGCAAAGAGGCCCGGCACGGCGGCAATGACCCGGATCGTGCCGGCGATGTCGACCCGCTTGGGCTCGGCCGGGGTATCGGGCGAAACGGGTGCGCGGCCTTCGTCGATCTTGACGAAATAAAGGTGCACGAATGCGAGCAGCGTGCAGACGAGCGCCAGCACGAGCGTCGCCAGCATGCCGCCCCAGGCGACGAGGAAGCCGCTGATGACCGACGTCGTCAGAAAGCCGATGCCAGAGACCATGCCGACGAGGCCGTTGGCCTTGTCGCGCCGGTCCTCGGGAATGAGGATCGTCACCAGCGTCGGCAGCGCGATGCCGCGGATATTGCCGGCGATGACGCCAAGCATGACCAGCAGCACGAAGATCCAGAGGTAGGCGCCATAGGGGTCGGCGAAAGCGCCCTCGGGCTCCACCAGCACCATCGCGAACGAGAGCGCGTAGAAGATCAGCGAAACGACGCTGGAACCGAGCATCGCCGTCTTTTTGGCATTGTGGTCGACGATGCTGCCGAACCAGAACCCGAAGGCGGCCGTGAACACGAGATAGACGCCCGCGATCATGCCGGTCGCGAACACCGAGCGCGTTTCGAGGTAAACCCAGAAGGTCAGCGCGAACCAGACCGTGAAATTGGTGATGTTCGCGACCAGATTGTTGCCGAGAATCTGGTGGAATGGGGTCATCGGTGCACAGCCTTGCTGCCTGCGGGGGCCAGCGAAGCTACTTCACGGCTCTGTGATCCTCAACCCATTCGATTGCCTGGCGCGATCAAATCCGGCCGGCGTCGAGCGCCCTGCCCGAGGCATCGAAAAGAACCGCGTTCTGTGGCGCGAAACCCAAGGACAACGTGCTGCCGCGCTCTATGGTGGTATCTCCGTCGAGCGCGGCGATGAGAGCCTTGCCGCCCGCGACCTCCAGATTGACGATGGTTTCGTTGCCAAGGCGCTCCACGAGAGAGACGGTGCCGGTGAGCGCTTCACCGCCAAGCGTCAGGTGGTGGGGACGCAGGCCAAGGGTCACGGTGTCGCCGGGCTTGACGTCGCCGGTCGCCGGAATCGCGACGGGGTCGAGGGTCGGCGATCCGACGGTGATCGTGCCGGCGCCGACCTCCTTCACCTCGGCCTCGATGAGGTTCATCTTCGGCGAACCGATGAAGGTGGCAACGAAGAGGTTGGCCGGGCGGTGATAAAGCTCCATCGGCGTGCCGACCTGCTGGACGACGCCCTGGTTGAGGACCACGATCTTGTCGGCCAGCGTCATGGCCTCGACCTGATCGTGGGTGACGTAGATCATCGTCGCGCCGAGGTCCTGATGGAGCCTGGAGAGCTCCATGCGCATATCCATGCGCAGCGCCGCATCGAGGTTGGAGAGCGGTTCGTCGAAGAGGAAAACCTCGGGATTGCGCACGATGGCGCGGCCGATGGCGACGCGCTGGCGCTGGCCGCCCGAGAGCTGGGCGGGCTTGCGGTCGAGCAAGTGCTCCATCTGCAGGATGCGGGCGGCTTCGCGGATCTTGGCATCGCGCTCGGCCTTGGGCGTCTTGGCCAATGTCAGGCCGAACCCGACGTTTTCGTAGGCGGTCATATGCGGGTAGAGCGCATAGGACTGGAAGACCATGGCGATGCGGCGATCGCGCGGCTGCACTTCGTTGCAAAGCTTGTTGCCGATCCAGAGTTCGCCGTCGGTAATGTCTTCGAGACCGGCGATCATGCGCAGAAGGGTCGATTTCCCGCAGCCTGAGGGACCGACGAAAACGACGAACTCGCCATGCTCGACCGTCAGGTCGACGCCCTGGATGACGTCGACCTTGCCGAAGCTCTTGTGGATGTTCTTGAGAACCAGACCCGCCATGGCTGCCTGTCTCCTTAGATCTTGGCGCCGGGAGCGGCGCGCTCCGGGTGCAGGTGGAGCAGCCCGTTTTCGTCGACACTGACCGGTATCGGATCGCAGACCTCGCCGACGAACCTGCCATCGGCGTCGTCGTGGATGAAGCCGAGATACTCGAGGCCCTCGGCGGTCTTGACGATCTTGCCGGCATAGCGGTTGCCGGAATCGAAGAAGGGACCGGGGGCGACTTCCCAGGGGCCGAGGGGATTGTCGGCGATGAGGTAGTGGCTGCCGCGCGTCGGCGTCTGCGGGTTGAAGGCCTTGTAGGCGCTCGACCAATGGCTGCCGTCGGTGCAGAAGAGGCAGTACCAGCGTCCATTGACCTCGAAGACCTGCGGAACCTCCATCTGCCCGAACATGCCGCCGCGATAGACCGGCGGCTGGAGCGTCCAGTTGTAGAGGTCGGGCGAGGTAGCAAAGCCGACCGAACCGCCAGCGTTGGGCTCGGCGATACCGGGCACGCGTGCGACCATGTACATCAGCCAGCCGTCGCCGTTCGGGTTCTTCATCACCCACGGATCGCGGAAGGCGCGGTCGTGCCAGTGGCCGGGGGTGAACTCCTCGTAGTCGGGACCGGAGATGTCGAGGGCAAGCCCGTCGCCGACGCGCTGCCAACTATGCATGTCGGTCGAGGTCGCATGGCCGATACGCTGCTTCATGCCGTCCTCGGCATGGGGGGTGCCAGTGTAGAAAAGATGCCAGAGGCCGTCATCGTCCTTGAGGACGGAACCGGTCCAGGTGGTCCAGTCGTCCCAGGCGGGACCTTCGGACGGCTTGAACCCGGTGCCCAGGTGCGTCCAGTTGCTCAGGTCCTTGCTGACGGCGTGGCCCTGCGTGACGTTGCGGTGGCGAAGGTCAGGATCGACGAGGGTTTTGTCGGCCTGCAGGAAATAGATGTGCCAGTCGTCGCCGTCCTGGGCGAGCCAGAAATCCCAGATCCACTTGTCTTTGAGCGCGAGTACCAATTCGTATTCCTAAAAGTTGGAGAGTTAGCCCTTGATCCCGGTCGAGGCGATGCTGGCGATGAACGCGCGCTGCAGGGCCAGGTAGAAGACGAGGACCGGAAGGGTGATGAGCGAGAGGTAGGCCATGACCTCCCCCCAGGCGACGTTGAGCTGAAAGAAGTATTGCAGCCCGACCATGACCGGACGGAACGCCTCGGACTGGGTGACCATGAGCGGCCAGAGGTACTGGTTGTACATGGCCAGGAACTTTAGGATCGCAGCGGTGGCGATCACCGGACCCGAGATCGGCACAATGACGCGGGCATAGACCTGGAACCAGGTCGCGCCATCGATACGCGCAGCCTCGACAAGGTCCTTGGGCAGGTCCTTGAAGTACTGGACGAAGAGGAAGACCGTCAGAGCGTCGGCGATCCAGGGGACGATCTGCACGTGATAGGTGTTGAGCCAGCCGGTCGTCAGCCCGTTGGGGCCGACCCACGGCAGGTTGTTGACCACGAGCAGCAGCGGGATGGCGATGGTTTCGAAGGGTACGATGAGCGTGGCGATGACGGCGGCGAGCACGACGTCCCTGCCCTTCCAGTTGAGGAAGACGAACGAGAATGCCGCCATCGAGCACAGGAACAGCGAAGCGGCGACAGTGATGGTGGTCACCAGGATCGAGTTGAAGACGAAGAGCGCTACCGGTGCGCGCCGGAAGGCGGCGAAGTAGTTGTCGAGCGAGATGTCGCCGACCGGCAGGAAGGCGTTGAACGAGGCCGTGTCGCGCAACAGTTGCAGATCGGGCTTCAGCGACGACATCACCATGAAGACGATGGGAAAGACGAAGACCAGAGCGACCGCGACGAGCAGCGCGTAGCGCAGGACTGTCGACAGGCGGGATCGACGCGTGGTGAGGGCCATCAGTTGCGCTCCCGGGTTAGCCAGCGCTGAAGAAGCGATATGGAAAGGACGATGAGGAACAGCAGCACCGAGATCGCCGAGCCGCTGGCGATGTCCTGCTGGACATAGCCGCGCTGCACCGCCTGGAAGACGATGGACTGGGTCGAATCCACCGGCCCACCCTTGGTCATCACGTCGACCTGCGAGAAGAGCGAGAAGGCCTGCATGGTGATGACGATGAGGATCAGGACGGCCGTGTTGCGCAGCCCCGGCCAGGTGACGTAGCGGAATTTCTGCCAGCCGGTCGCGCCTTCGATGTCGGCGGCTTCGTAGAGGGATTCCGGAATGGTCTGCAGGCCCGAAAGCCAGATGACCATGTGGAAGCCGACGCCCTGCCAGACGGACATAGCGAGGATCGACCAGAGGGCGGTGGCCGGATTGCCGAGCCAGTCGACGGGCTGGAAATTGCCTATGGTCAGGAAACCCAACAGCGTGTTCAAGAGGCCGCTCTGGCCGGCATAGATGAAGCGCCAGAGAAGCGAGACCACGACGATCGAGACGACCACCGGCATGAAGTAGATCGTGCGGAAGACGTTTATGCCGCGCAGTTTCTGGTTGATGAGCAAGGCCAGGAGCAGCGCGAGCCCTGCCTGCACGGGGGCGACCACCACGACGAAGGCCAGAGTGTTGAGGACGGCCTTGATGAAGACGACGTCGCGGGCGAGGAACACCAGACGGTTCTCGCCCCACGACATGGCGGTCAGCTCGCGCATGCCGCTCAATTGCGGATAGTCCGGGTTGTTGCGCGTGTAGTCGCGCACGCGCGGGTATTCCGGCTCGCCTCGCGCATCACGAACGATCGCGCCGGCGTCGTCCCGCTCGGGTTCCAGCATCAGCGTGCCGACGCCCAGAAGCTGCTCGAAATTGCTGAGCCCTACAAATTGGGTCGGATTGGGCGAGACCAGCCGCTGGTTGGTGAAGGAAAGAACGAAGGCAAGGAGGAACGGCACCACCAGGAACAGCGTGATCAGGCCCACCGCAGGCGTAGCCATCAGCCAGCCGGCAAGGGTGTGCTTTTGCAACTTCGACGTGGATTTTGCGGACATGGGGATTCCTCGGCGTGCCGGAAAAGCGACCCCACCCGCGAGGAGCGGGATCGCCAGGTTCGGGAGGAGAGGGTTAGAAACCGTAGTTGTTGTTGCGCGCGATATCCGCGTCGATGGCATCGGTGGCCGCATCGAGGGCGTCAGCCGGATCGGCTCCGTTGGCGATGTCGGCCAGCGCCTTGCGGAAGATCGGCGCCATGACAATGTAGCCGGGCGTCACCGGGCGCAGTTCGCCCTGCTGGGCCGAAAGCTCATAGAAGACTTCGAGCTGCCCGCCGGGCTTGTAGTTCTCGGTCAAAGCCGCGGCCGTCGAGGTTGCGGGAATCAGACCCGTCGCGTTGGAGAACTCGGCCAGGTACTTGTCCTGGATGGCGAACTCGATGAATGCCGTCGCGCCATCGGGATGATCGCTGTTGGCGGAGACGCCGAACTGCCAGGAGGCGGCGCCGATCTTGGGGCCGTTGCCGAAATCGGGCGCCGGGAGGAACAGCATGTCGTCGCCATACTTCTCGATAGCGGGAAGCGCGGTCCAGTTGCCGTTCCATTGCAGGGCATAGCGCCCGTCGAGGAAACCGGTTTCGCGCGAGGCCATGTCCTGCGAGGTGCCGGGGGCCAGGTCGTTCTGGAAGAGGCCCTGCCACCAGTCCCCGAACTCGAGCGCCGCGTCGCCGTTCAGCACGCCGTCGGCGCTGGTATAGGTCTCGCGATCGATGAGATCGCCGCCGAAGCTCTGGAGGAACGGGCTGAACGCATACGGATACCACTCGCTCTGGTCGGCCATGCCAAGGTCGAGCGGATAGTCGAAATCGCCGGTTGCCTTGAGGGTGTCGAGGGCGGCGTTGAATTCATCGCCCGTCCAGGGCTCGTCGAGGGTCGGCACGCGAATGCCGTTCTCCTCCAGCACCGAACGGCGCGCAAAGATGGCGACGGCCGCGTCCCAGAGACCGATGGAGTACAGTTCGCCCTGCCAACGGCCGATGGCGCCGGGCAGGAAGTTGGCGATGGCGTCTTCCGAAAGCTGCAGCGGCTGCATGTAGCCGGACCAGGCCCAGTTGGGCATGTTGGGCCCATCGACATCGAGGATGTCGGGCAGGTTCCCGGCGAGCGCCGCCGCGGTGATGGAATCGTTATAGGCCGCCTGCGGGAATTCCTGGAGCTTCACCGCCCAGTCGGACTGCGAGGCGTTGAAATCCTCGATGATGCCGAGAAGCACGTCGCGCTCGGCGGAATTGCCGGCACCGTGGTACCACATGCTGAGTTCAGTCTGGGCCATGACGCCGGTGCTGAGGGCCGTCGTCAGGCCCAGGGCGCCAAAGAATGCGAGCTTCATAAGTCTCTCCTCCGAGTTTTGAAGGACGTGACGGTCTGCTTGAGATCCTTGACGGAATGCCGCCACGCCAGGGGGCCCGAGACGAGTTCCTTGACGGGCTCGTTGGGCCGGGTGGTGCCGCCGATCAGGCGCATGAGCTTTTCGGCTCCGCGCATGCCCATGGCGGCATAGGGCAATTCGGCGCTGGTCAACGCCGGATCGATGTGCTCGGTGATGATGCGATAGTCGTCGTAGCCGGCGACCGAGATATCCTCGCCGATCCTGAGGCCGCGGTCGCGCAGCAGCGCATAGACGCGCATGGCCATCTTGTCGTTGGCGCAGCAGATGACGGTCGGCTTCGGATCAAGGCTGAGAACCCGATCGAGCGCATCCCAGAGGTAATCGAACTCGTGGGCCGGATCGCTGATCGCGGCGGTGACGACGAGATCGTCGTCATAGGCGATCCCCGCCTCCCCCAGCGCCCGCCTGTAGCCGGCAAGGCGCAGGCCACGCGCGGCCAGGCTTTCGGGCAAGGTGAGGAAAGCGATGCGCCTGTGGCCATGGGCTATGAGGGCGCTGACAAGCGCATGCTGGCCGCCCTCGTCGTCGGGAACGACGGCGGGTGTGCCGTGAGAATCGAAGCAGTTGACGAGCACGGCATGACGCCCACCCAGGAGACCGGCGAAGTCGACTTCCTGATGCCATTCAGCCACGTAGATCAGGCCCTCGACCCGGTGCTCGAGAAGCGTCTTGATCAGGGTCGGCACGCGGTCCCGATGGCCGCCCGTGTCGGAGATGAGAAGGGTCATACCGTTTTCGGCCAGCACGCGCTGCACGCCCTGCACAAGGAAGATTTCGGGCAGGCCGACCGCTTCGGCGGCACCTGGCGAGGCGCTGATGGCGCCGGTAATCATGCCGATGAGTCCGGATTTCTGCGATCGCATGGACCGGGCGGCGCTCGAGGGAATGTAGTTCAGCTCGGCCATGGCGGCATCGACCGCCTCGCGGGTCTTCTCGTTGACCGGCGCGTCCCCGTTGAGGACACGGCTGACGGTCTTGGGCGAGACACCCGCTTTCTTTGCAACGTCATAGATGGTGGCCACTGAAACCTCCCTGGGGCCTGATGAAACCGCCCTGAGCTTGCCCGATCGCGCCGCTGCGCGCTCCAGCCAAATGACGGTTTTCCTCCTGCGCTCTGTCGGCTCGGTAATTATGACACCGATGTCACGACATCGATGTCATAGGCGTCTCCAATCGGGGAGTCAACCGTGTGGACGCCCGACAGCTCGCGCACTCGGGCTGTCGCGCCACGAGCCGCTGTGCTAACATTCTGGGGATGAAATTCTTTTTCGCGCCCCACGACTTTCCGGGGCATGGCAAACGCAGACGGGCCGATCGAATAGAGCCAAATCTCTAGCGTTCAACTAGAGTTACATCGCAGGCCCCGCTATGTTTGGACACCCTAGCGTCAACAGAGTAGGCACCCATGAAACCCACCAAAATCCTTCTGACCGCAGCGCTGCTGGCAAGCGTCGCCTTCGGGCCGGGCGCGCTGGCGCAGGACTATGACGCGGATGCCACCATCCGTATCGGCTCGCTCTATGAGCCGCAGAACCTCGACAACACCGCCGGCGCCGGCCAGGGCATCAACGAGGCGTTCAACGGCAATGTCTATGAAGCGCTCTTTCGGCTTACCGACGGCGGGACCGTCGAGCCGGTGCTGGTCGAGGATTATACGGCCTCCGAGGACGGCCTGACCTACACCTTCACCTTGCGCGAAGGCGTGACCTTCCATTCGGGCGACCCGCTGACCGCCGCCGACGTCAAGTACTCCATCGAGCGCGTGACGGCCGAGGAATCGCGCAGCTCGCGCAAGCGCAGCCTCTCGACCATCACCGGCATCGAGACGCCGGATGACCGCACGGTGGTCATCACGCTCTCGGCCCGCTCGATCTCCCTGCCCTACAACCTGTCCTACGTCTGGGTCGTCAACGACGCGGCCGGCGACATCACCAGCGCCGAGGACGGCACCGGTCCCTATACGCTCGAAGAGTGGCGGCGCGGTTCAGCCCTCGCCCTCACCCGCTTCGAGGACTATTGGGGCGAAGCGCCGACCAACGGCGAGGTGATCTTCCAGTATTTCACCGACGCCACCGCGCTCAACAATGCGCTGCTGACCAATGCGGTCGACATCATCACCTCGGTGCAGAGCCCGGATTCGCTGGCCCAGTTCGCGGGAAACCCGCAGTTCACCGTCACCGAGGGCGCTTCGACCACCAAGGAGCTGCTCGCCTACAACGACCGGGTCGCTCCGTTCGACAACGTGCAGGTGCGCAAGGCGCTCGCCCGCGCGACCGACAAGGCGCGGCTCCTGAATTCGATCTGGGGTGAGTACGGCACGCTGATCGGCTCGTTCGTGCCGCCGACCGATCCCTGGTATGTCGACCTGACCGGCGTCGATCCCTACGATCCCGAGAGCGCAAAGGAGCTGCTGACCGAGGCCGGATATCCGGACGGGTTCGAGTTCACGCTCGATACCCCCGACTACGATCCGCATCCGATCGTCGCGCAGTTCCTGCAGAGCGAATATGCCAAGATCGGCGTGACGGTGAACATCAACATCATCACGGCCAACGAGTGGTACACCAAGATCTACCAGGAGCATAACTTCGAGGCGACGCTGCAGGAGCACGTCAACCACCGTGATATCGTCTTCTACGGCAACCCGGACTTCTACTGGGGTTACAACAACCCCGAGGTTGTGCAACTGATCGCCGACTCTGAGGCGGCCTCCAGCGAGGAAGAGCAGACCGAGAAGCTCACCGAAGCCAACCGGATCATCGCCGAGGACGCGGCCAGCAACTGGCTCTACCTCTACCCGCAGATCGTGGTTTCGGCGGCGAACGTCACGGGCTATCCGATCAACGGGCTCAACTCGCAGTTCTTCGCCTACGACATTCAGAAGTCGAACTAACCATATACTGCGTCTAATTGAACCACCGGCTCCGCAAGGGCCGGTGGTTTCGTTCCTGCGTCGGCGCTATGATCGCCGCCACTGCATCAGAGGCCCGACTCTCATTCTCGCCTACACCCTCCGCCGCACCGCAATCCTCATCGTCTCGCTGCTGATCGCGGCGACGGTGCTGTTCGTACTACTGCGCCTGCTGCCGGGCGATCCGGCCAATGCTCTGCTCGGCGTCGGCGCAACGCAGGAGCAGATCGCGGCCGCCCGTGCGCAGGTCGGCTCGGACCAACCGCTCTCGGTTCAGTTCGTCTCGTTCCTCGGCAATCTCGCTCGGCTCGATCTCGGCACATCCTTTGTCAGCCGCGCACCCGTGCTCGCCGAGATCGGCAACCGCATGGCGGTTACGCTGCCATTGACCCTCATCGGGTTCACGCTCGCGCTCGTCTTCGCTATCCCGCTCGGTATCGTCGCGGCGGTGCGGAGCGATCGCTGGTATGGCGCGGCGATCTCGGTCGTCTCGCAACTCGGCATCGCCATTCCGGTTTTCTGGGTCGGCATCCTGCTCGTCTGGGTCTTCGCCATCAACCTGCGCTGGCTGCCGTCGGGCGGATTTCCGCTGCGGGGCTGGAGTAGTTGGCAGGAGGCGGCGACCGGCATGATCCTGCCGGCGGTGACCATCGGCCTCGTCATGGGCGCTTCGCTACTACGTTACGTCCGGGCCGCCACGCTCGATGTCCTCGGCAGCGATTTCCTGCGTACCGTACGCGCCCTGGGCTCGAGCTTTCCCGAGGCGCTTTTCCGCCACGGCATCCGCAACGGGGCGGTGCCGGTGGTGTCGATCCTCGGCATAGAGCTCGCCAGCACCTTCCTCGGCGCGGTGGTGATCGAGCGCGTGTTCAGCCTGCCCGGCCTCGGCTCGATGCTGCTGCTCGCCATCCAGCAGCGCGACTATCCCAACGTCCAGGGCGTGCTGTTCGTCTCGACGCTGCTGGTTCTGCTCATCGGCTTTGCCGCAGATATCGCACAGCGCCTGATCGATCCGCGCCTACGCGGCCGTGGGAGCGTGCAGCCATGACGACGGTGGTCGAAACCGCAGCCGTCGAATACCGCCGGCATTCCCTGACCCTCTACGCGGGTGCGGTGCTCGTCGGCATCCATGTCGTCATTGCTCTCCTGACATTCGCCTGGCTGCCTTACGACCCGACAGCTTTCGCCGGCGGGCGGCTGGAGGCGCCGTCCTGGCTGCATTGGGTCGGCACCGACAGGCTAGGGCGCGATCTCTTCACCCAACTCATGATCGGCAGCCGCATCGCCTTGATGGTCGGCGTCGGGGCAGTCGCCATCGGCGCCGTCATCGGCGTCACTCTCGGGCTCCTCGCCGCCTTCGCCAGCCGGTGGCTGGACGACGCGCTGGCGGCCACCCTCGACATCCTCATCGCCTTCCCGACGCTGCTGATTGCCATGCTGGTGGTGGCGGCGAGCGATACGGCAAGCCTCTCGACGGCCATCGTCGCGCTCGGCATCGCCCTCTCGGCCATCGTCGCGCGTTTGACCCGCATCCTCGCCAAGCGCGTGCTGCTGATGGACTACATCATCGCCGCCCGCACCTCGGGCACGTCATGGCTCACCATCGTCTTCATCCACGTCCTGCCCAACATCTGGCCGACGCTCTCAGTCAACTTCGCCCTCCAGTTCGGGTTGGCCGTCATTGCCGAAGCCTCGCTCTCCTATCTCGGCCTCGGTGCGCCGCCGCCCAATGCCTCATGGGGCCGGTTGCTGCAAGAGGCGCAGGGTACGGTCTACACCGCGCCAATCGGCGCCATCGCACCCGGTATTGCGCTGGTGTCCCTGGTCATCGGCATGAACCTCCTCGCCGACGGGTTGCGCGAAGCCATCGATCCGACGAGGCGAACACGATGACCGCGCTTCTCGAGGTCGACCGGCTGACGATCCGCACGGGCGCGACGACGCTCGTACGCGATCTTTTCTTTAGGATCGCATCGGGCGAGCGGATCGGTCTCATCGGCGAGTCTGGTTCCGGCAAGTCACTGACTGCGCTTGCCGTGACCGGCCTGCTGCCCGCCGGTCTCATTGCGGAAGGCTCGGTGGAGCTTGCCGGCCAGCAGGTCATTGGCACGTCCGACCGCCGGCTCGATCGACTACGCGGCACCGCCGCCGCCATCGTCTTCCAGGAACCGCTCACCGCGCTCGATCCGCTGATGCGCGTCGGCCGGCAGGTGGCGGAGCCGCTGGCGCGCCGGGCACGCCGGGATGGCCGAACGCTTTCGGGTGCGGCGCTCGATGAGGCCGTGCTCGGATTGCTCGATGAAGTGGCCCTACCCGATCCGGCCCGCATCGCCCGCGCCTATCCGCACGAGCTTTCTGGCGGTCAGCGCCAGCGCATCGCCATCGCCATGGCGCTCGCCTGCCGGCCGGACCTGCTGATCGCCGACGAACCGACGACGGCCCTCGACGTCACCACCCAGGCCGAAATCCTCAAGCTTCTCGATCGGCTGGTGCGTGAGCGCGACATGGCTCTGCTGTTCATCAGTCATGACCTGCCCGTGGTCGCCAATACGGTCGAGCGCGTGGTAGTGCTGCGCAAGGGCGAAGCCGTTGAAGCGGGCCCCGTGTCCAGCGTCTTTGCCGCCCCGCAGCACGACTATACCCAGAGCCTGCTCGCCGCCGCCCGCAGCTTCGACGATGCACTGGAGGGCCGGGCATGAGCCTCGTTCGCGTCGATGACGTCAGCTTCGGCTATGCCCGCGAAAGGCGTATTCTGGATGCCGTCTCGCTCGAGATCGCCGCCGGCGACACTATAGGGCTCGTGGGCGAATCCGGTTCCGGCAAGACGACGCTGCTGCGCCTGCTGCTCGGCCTGCAAAGGCCGGCGAGCGGCAGCATCAGCTTCGACGGCACGCCGCTCGATCCGCGCAATGGCGCCTTCATGCGCAGCTTCCGGCGGCAGGTGCAGGTGGTCTTCCAGGATCCCTATTCCTCACTCGATCCGCGCCAAAGGGTCTTTTCCATCATCGCCGAGCCGTTGCGGGCACTGCGCGTTCCCGGCGACCATGCACGGATGATCGGTGATGCCCTCGAATCCGTGGGGCTAGAGCGCGATGCGGCCGGGCGTTACCCGCACCAGTTCTCGGGCGGCCAGCGCCAGCGCATCGCCATCGCCCGGGCTATAGTACCCGGCCCGAAGCTGCTGTTGGCCGACGAGGCCGTGAGCGCGCTGGACCTGACTACCCGCACCCGCATCGTCGACCTGCTGCGCCGGTTGAGTGCCGGCATGAGCCTGCTGTTCGTCTCCCACGACATCGGCGTCGTGGCCGCCCTCTGCCGACGCATCGTCATCCTCGAAAAGGGCCGGATCGTCGAAGCGGGCGAAACCGCGACGGTTCTCGCCAATCCGCAACATCCCTATACGCAGCGCCTGCTCGCCAGCGTGCCGCGTCTCAAGAGCAAGGATCCTTCGCCATGACCGACTATGCGCAATCCTTCGAAGACTGGAAGGTTCGTCGCCTCGCGGCGCTGAAGGCGCCGGACGGCTGGCTCAACATCATCGCACGCGTGTGGCTTTCAGAAGGGACGGTTACCGTCGGCAGCGCGGCGGACAACGACATCGTGCTCTCGGCCGGCCCGGCTCATATCGGGAGCCTCACGCAGGATGCCGATGGCGGCGTGACCTATACGCCGGCCGCTGGCGGACAACCACAGGCCCTTGCGCTCGACAAGAAGAAGCCGCCTCGCTTCACCGCCGGCAACCTGCAGCTTGAAGTTACGACGCTGAATGGCGAGAACGCGTTGCGTGTTCGCGACACCGCGTCGGACGCACCGAACCACCTGGCGCCCATCGAATATTTTCCGTTCGATCCGACCTGGCGGATCGTCGCCCGGTGGGTACCACTCGAGGCCCCATTGGGGATCACCGTCGACACAAGCAAATCGATCCCGACCGACGTCGAGGTGACGCACAAGGCTGTGTTCGAGCGCGACGGCCAGACCTATGAGCTCGCCGCCACGCACGGCACCCCGCAGGCGCCGCAATTCGTCATCCGCGATCTGACCTCACGCGACTCGACCTACCCCGCCTGCCGCTTCATCTTCGGCGAAGACGTGACGGACGACACCATCGTCCTCGACTTCAACAAGGCGCTCAACCCGCCCTGCGCCTTCACCGAGCACGCGGTCTGTCCGCTGCCGCCGGCCGAAAACGTACTGCCTATCCGCATCGAGGCGGGGGAGAAGCGGCTGAAGTAGCCGCTTCAGGCTGCCGACAGTTTGTCGTAGACAGCCTGGCGCTGCCCCGCATCGAGCGCGACGAACGGCGGGCGCACGCGGCACCAACCTTCATCGCCGGTGCGATGAGCGACCATCGCCTTGATGGTCGGGATCTGCACGTAGCTGTTGGAGAGATTGCGCAGGGCGACGATGCGCGCCTGCGCCGCCTCCACCGCTTCGGTCTGCCCCGGCTTGTCGAAACCGTCGAACACCGTGCGCAATTGCGCGCCGACAAGATTGGAGGTCGCGGTGATGCACCCTGCCCCGCCGTCCTTGAGCAGCGGCAGCATGAACGGATCGGCGCCGGCGAGGATCGAAAGTGACGGGAACGTCGTGACCAGCATGCGCATGTGATCGAGGTCGCCACCGGAATCCTTGATGCCGACGATCGTGCCGGGGAAGCGCTCGACGAGCGCCGAGATCACCTCGGGCGAAAGCGCGACCTGCGAGATCGGCGGAATATGGTAGAGGATGACCTTGAGGCGGGCATCGCCAACGGCCTCGAGCACACGCGAATAGCTGTCGATCAAGCCCTGATCGGAGACGCCCTTGTAGTAGAAGGGCGGCAGCATGACCACGGTCTCGACGCCGAGCGAGAGGGCGTGCTTGGTCAGTTCGACAGTCTCGGGATAGGCCGTCACGCCCGTACCCGGCAAGAGCTTATCCGCCGACACGCCGCTTTCGACGACCGCTTCCAGCATCGCCTTGCGCTCGGTGAGCGAGAAGGAATTGGCCTCTCCCGTCGAGCCGAGCATGGCGACGCCATGGCAACCGTCGGCGATCAGGCGCTTGGCGTGCTCTGCGAGCTTGCCGAGGTCCGGAGCGAGCGTTTCGTCGAGAGGTGCCGCCGCCGCGCAGAATACGCCGGTGATCGGGCCAGCCATGTCGTGTTTCTCCGTGTCCGTGTTATCCGCGCGAGGCGGCGAGCTTGCGCGCGTAGGCGATGGCCTCGAGCATATTCTCGTGGTTGGCTTTGCCGGTGCCGGCGATGTCGAAGGCGGTGCCGTGGTCGACAGAAGTCCGGTCGATGGGCAGGCCCAGCGAGACGTTGACGGTCGTGTCGAACGCCACGAGCTTCATGGGGATGTGTCCTTGGTCGTGGTACTGGGCCACCACCAGATCGAACGCGTCCGCATAGGCGCGGAAATAGACCGTATCGGCGGAAATCGGCCCCTGGACATCGATGCCCTTTGCCCGCGCGGCCTCGACGGCCGGGGCAATGAATTCCATGTCCTCGGAGCCGAAGAGCCCGTTCTCGCCGCAATGGGGGTTGAGCCCGGCGACGGCGATGCGCGGCGTTTCGTAACCGATGCGTTTCAGGTGTGCATTTCCCGCCTCGATGGTCGCGAGGATGCGCTCGGTGGTCGCGCGCTCGATGGCGTTGCGCAGCGACACGTGGGTGGAGACGTGGATGGCCTTGAGCCTGGGCGAAGCCAGCAGCATGAACGAGGCCCGGGAGCCGGTCAGCGCTGCTAGCATGCCGGTGTGGCCGTCATACTTGTGGCCGGCGTTGTTGAGCGCTTCCTTGTTGATGGGGGCGGTCACGATGCCTGCCATCTCATCGGCCTCGGTCAGACGCACGGCGCGCTCGATGTAGCGGAACGCGGCTTCCCCGCAACTGGCATGCAGCTGTCCAAACTCGGCAACGAGGTCGGGAACCGCCACTTCCTCGACGACGACGCCGTGGTTGCCCGGCTGTCCGCGCAGACCAACCGTCAGCCCGCTGCCGACCACCCTGCCGGCCCGCTCCAACACAGCGCGGTCGCCAACCACGACCAGCCCGGCCCTCTCTTCCGGCGACAACGCCGAGAGCGCCCCCATGATGACTTCCGGACCGACGCCGGCGGGATCGCCCATGGTGATGGCGACGGGTTTGACCGAACCGTTGACTGCCACGCTCGAGCCTCCTTGTTGCGCGGATGCTTGGACCGGGCGCTCTAACTTGTCAATCCTGCAGTTACAAGTTTTCCTGCCAAACCGGGCATGGAATGCGTCTACAAAAGTCACATAACCAATTGCATATCATGTATTTTTTACAAAAGCGAAACTGACGCCGCAGAATCGAACCACGCTCAACAGATTGACATGTAAACAAATTCCCGTATGTTCGCCCGAACCGCGGCAGGAGGCCGGGCGTGGCTGCACCGAAGGTAGCTGGGAGAGGCGATTTGAACATGCACGCAGACATAACGCCCGCCGCGGCCGATGCGCCCCTGCTCGACGTACAGGACCTCAGGGTCACCGTGCCGGCGCGTGGCGGTGTGGCGACGATCGTCGATGGGGTTTCCTTTCGGGTAGGACGAGGGGAGGCGCTGGGGGTGGTCGGCGAGTCGGGCTGCGGCAAGTCGATTACCGCGATGAGTCTGCTGGGGCTTCTGCCGCCCGGTGGCAAAGTCGCCGGCGGCAGCGCCATGTTCGAGGGTAAGGACCTCTTCCGGCTTTCCAACGGGCAAATGCGTCACGTGCGCGGCGGGCGGATAAGCGTCGTCTTCCAGGATCCGATGACCTCGCTCAACCCGGTCATGCGGGTCGGCGACCAGATCGCCGAGCCGCTGATGGAGCACCTGAAGCTTTCCAAGGCGGAGGCGTGGAAGCGCGCCGGCGAGCTCCTGCGCCTCGTCGGCATCCCCGGCGGCGAGAGCCGCCTCACCAATTATCCGCACGAGCTTTCCGGCGGCATGCGCCAGCGTGTGATGATCGCCATCGGGCTCGCCTGCGAACCGCCTCTCGTCATCGCCGACGAACCGACCACAGCCCTCGACGTCACCATCCAGGCGCAGATCGTCGATCTGGTGAAGGACCTGCGCGCACGCATTGGCATGTCGATCATCTGGATCACCCACGACCTGGCGCTGGTCTCCGGCCTCGTCGACCGGGTGATGGTGCTCTACTCGGGCAAGATCGTCGAGGAGGCGCCGGTCGACGCGCTCTACGCCAACCCCACCCATCCCTATACGCGCGGACTGCTGGCTTCGCTGCCGCGGCTCGATGGCGCCGAAAGCCGGCGCCTACCCTCGATCGCGGGCACGCCACCCGATCCGCGCCGCCGGCCGGCAGGCTGCCCGTTCGCGCCGCGCTGCGCACTGAAAGTCGCGCGCTGCGAAAACCAGATGCCGCCGCTCCATGCCGTTCCAGGCAATGGCGCGGCACACAAGGCCGCCTGCTGGGTGACGGTCGAGGGCGAGAAGGAGGCCGCGGCATGACCCTGCTCGATCTCGAGACCGGACGCAAAGGCGGTTCAGGCAAGGATGGCGTGCTGCTGCATGTCGAGGGCCTCGCCAAGCACTATCACACGCGGGTCGGCGCCTTCGGGCAGACGGCGCAGACCATACACGCGCTCGACGATTTCACCCTCGACGTCATCCGCGGCGAGACGCTGAGCGTCGTCGGAGAATCCGGCTGCGGCAAGTCGACGGCGGGCTTCACCATCCTGCAGCTCCATTCGCCGACCGGCGGCAAGGTGATCTACGAGGGCAGCGACATCACGCGGCTGAGCGAACGCGAACTGCGCCCCTACAGGCGCAAGCTGCAGGTGGTGTTCCAGGACCCTTATTCGACGCTCAACCCGCGCATGACCGTCGGCGAGGCGCTGGCCGAGCCCCTGCTCTTCCACAAGGTCGCGACCAAATCGAACGTCAAGAAGCACATCGATCGGCTCCTTGCCGATGTCGGCCTGCCCGAACGCTTCGCCAGCAGCTATCCGCACCAGCTTTCCGGCGGGCAACGCCAGCGCGTGGTCATCGCGCGGGCGCTCGCCTGCCAGCCGGAATTCCTCGTCTGCGACGAGGCGATCTCGGCGCTCGACGTTTCGGTGCAGGCGCAGATCATCAACCTCTTCCAGGACCTGCAGGAGCGCTACGGGCTCACCTATCTTTTCATCGCCCATGACCTTGCCGTGGTGCGTCACATCTCGGACCGGGTGGTGGTGATGTATCTCGGGCGGCAGGCGGAGCTGGCGCCCAAGGACAAGCTCTTTGCCAACCCGCTTCACCCCTATACGCGCGCCCTGCTCTCGGCCGTGCCGGAGCCCGATCCGGTACGCGAGCGCACCCGCCAGCGCCAGGTGCTGAAGGGTGACGTGCCGAGCCCGGCCGATCCGCCGAGCGGGTGCCGCTTCCATACACGCTGTCCCGTTGCGGTCGAACGATGCGCCCGGGAAGTCCCCGCCTGGCGCGAGGCGATGGCCGAGCACTGGGTAGCCTGCCATCGCGCTCCGGGCGGCCCCGAACCTCTGGCATGACATGGCGCTCGAAGCCGGCATCATCGCCGACGACCTGACCGGAGCCCTCGACGTCGCCGCCCCGTTTGCCGAGCGGGGCCTGCGTACGCTCGTCGTTCTCTCGCCTGACGCCCTGGCCGCCGGACCGGATGTCCTGCGGACGGCAGAGGTGATTTGCGTGAATACCGCATCGCGGGAAATCACCCGCGAGGATGCGTGGCGGCGCGTGACGGCGGCTGCGACGCAACTGATGGCCCTCGAACCCGCCATCGTCTTCAAGAAGATCGACTCGCGCCTCAAGGGGCACATCGCGGTCGAAACGGACGCAATGCTGGCCGCGACCGGACGCGCCTGCGTTATAGCAGCTCCGGCCATACCGGACATGGGACGTCTCGTTGTCGGAGGTGCGGTGACAGGGATGGGAGTTGCCGAACCGATCGATGTCCTCAAGCGCTTCCATGGACTGCCGGTGGCCGTTCCCGATACATCCGATGGCGCGGCCATGGACCGGATCGCAGATGAGGTTGCGGCCGATCGTGCAACCACTCTTGCCGTCGGCGCTCGCGGCCTCGCTCAGGCGCTGGCGCGCCGATACCGGGCGCGACCGTCACCGCGTTTTTCGGGCCAATTGCCTCAACCCGCCCTGGTCGCGATAGGTTCGCGTGATCCCATCACGCGCGCGCAGACCGACATGCTGATGCGCGACGCCGCGCCCCGCCGGATCGAGGCGCCCGACGGACATGTTCCTTCGTTCCACATCGGGGGTGGCCTGACGCTCGTCACGATAGAGGACGGTGGCGCCGGGGAGAACGGAGCGCTCGTCGCCAGTCGCTTCGCCGAAGGCATCGCCGGCGCCGTTCGTCGCGCCCCGCCCGCGGCGATGCTGATCTGCGGAGGAGAGACCGCGCAGACGGTGCTGACGCGTCTTGGGGTCGAAATTCTGGACCTCGGCGGCGAAGCCCTTCCCGGCATTCCTTTCGCTTCGGCGTTGATCGAAGGACAACAAGTTGTCATCTTGACAAAATCCGGGGGATTCGGAGCGCCGGATACGATTTCTCTGCTGGCGAGTGAGCCTCTGGAACTAAACTGAAAGTCCGGAATCAGAGTCGGCAATGGTGTGTGAGTAGCGATGTCGGTGGCGGAAAACAAATCGAGTGACGGGGTACGACAGAAGGCGCTGTTCGCCGATCGCGTCTATCATCTCTTGTTCGCCAAGATTTCCAATGGCGACTACTCGCCGGATGAAAAGCTGCCGAGCGAGAAGGAGCTGGCCGAGCAGTTCGACGTCAGTCGGCCGATCGTGCGCGAGGCGCTGGAGCGGCTGCGGCGTGAGGATCTCATCTATTCGCGCCAGGGGGCGGGCAGCTTCGTGCGCATCCGCAGCGAGCAGCGCGTGCTGGGCTTTCCGCCGGTCGAGACCATCGCCGATATCCAGCGGTGCTACGAGTTCCGCCTGACCATCGAACCGGACGCAGCCTATTACGCCGCCCAGCGGCGCAATGCGGCCGCGGTCGAGAAGATCGGCGAAGTGGTCGAAATGCTGGGCGATGCCACGCGCCAGCAGCGCCACCGGGAAGACGCGGACTTCGCCTTCCATCTGGCCATCACCGAGGCCTCGAACAATCACTACTATCGCTCGGCGATGCAAGCGCTGCGTACACATATCAGCGTCGGCATGAAACTGCACGGGCTGGCGCTCATGGGGCCCTCCCCCGGCCTGCAGCGCGTGTTCGAGGAGCACATGCGCATTTATCAGGCCGTCCGCGACGGCGATGCGGAGGCCGCACGCGAGCGCATGCGCCTGCATCTCGAGGGCTCGCGCAACCGCCTGTTCGAGGACCGGATGCTCGATCTTTCGCTTTAGAGCCGGCTAACCGCTTGCGGCATTCCGGCTATGGGCGGCGAGCAGGCTTGCCGCCGCGACGAGCGCGGCCAGAACCATGAAGGTGCCGAGGCTTCCTGCCGCCAGCGCCACGCCGCCGATGCCGAATGGCACGGCGAAAAGCCCCAGACGGTTCCCCATCTGCCGCATCGACATCGCCGTGCCGCGGGCGCCGCGAGGAGCGATGAAGAGCAGCACGGCCAGAGTCGCCGTGCCGGCGCTGCCGAGGCCGAAGCCGATCAACGGCAGGCCGAGGAACGAGACGAGCGGCGGCAACGGCAGGGCGAGCACGGCAAGGCCCGCTGCCGCCATGAGGGCGGCGCCGACCGCCAGCCGGCTGCGTCCGAACCGGCGCGAGAGCGGGCCGTAGGCTGCGCGCGAGGCGACGGACGACAGTGAAATGGCGGCGAGCATCACACCGACGGTGGCGGCGGGAATGGCGCGCTCGAGGCCGAGCACGGGCACATAGGTGATCATCAGGTCCTGCGCCGTAGCGCAGATGCTGCCGGCGACGAGGATGGCGAGCATGCCGGGCGTTCGCACGATCTGCCGGATCGGCGGCAGGGCATGACCGTTGAGGCTATGCCGACGCAGCCGCAGCGCCAGTATTGTCGCCACCAGACAAAGGCCAACCCCGGTGATGGCGGCAACGACGTAGAGCTGATCGGCGATCTCCTGCGGATTGTCGCTTCCCGTCAGCCCGATGACGAGCGGTGCCAGGGCATCGCCGAGCGAGGTTGCCAACAGATAGTTTCCGAGCACGCCATCCCGGTGGCGGCGGGTGGAGACCAGCGGCACGACCATCTGCAGGCCGGAATAGTGCAGCGTCTGGCCGACGCCGAGCACGGCAATGCCGGCGATGAGGCCGGCAAGCGTCGGCGGCGCCAGCCAGAGCAGGAGCACGGCGAGGAGGATGATGCCGGCCCCGACCAACATTGTCGGCTTGACGCCATGCCGGTCGGTCAGCCGGCCGAACCAGACGACGAGGAAGAACGGCAGGATGGCGAAGGCTGCCGCCAACACTCCCGCGAGCCCCGGATCGAGACCGATGGCCAGCGCCCGATAGGTGGTGGCGACCCGGGTCAGGGGCACGGTGAACTGGATCAGGAACGCCGCCACGAGCAAGAGCCCGAGCGGCATTCCGATCAGCATGCGTCTGGCCATTCTGCGACCTCGGACGGGCGGTAACCCGTCCTTTGCTGGCGTCCGGTCAGGCCGCAGAGACCCAGGAGCGGGGGAAGCGCACGAACTTGATGGCGCGGCGGAAATAGGTGTAGGCGACGCCGATGCGCCCGTCATTGAGCTCGGTGACGGTCGGATAGGACAGCTCGCGGTTGCGGTGCTCCTTGCCGGAGGTGTCGTTGCTGAGCGCAATGCCCGAGCTCACGTCGATGTCGCGACGCAGCGGCCAGGTCTTTCCGCCATCGTTCGAGATGGCGATGGTCAGCGGCGAACGCGGCGTGCCCCACACGGCGCGGCGGAGCGTATCGTATTTCGGGTCCTTCTCGCCCGCCGGCTTCTTGCCGTCGTCGATTCCGTCGTAAAGCCCCTCGCGGCGATCGGTGGAATCCTTGGCGCTGATGGCATTGTAGACGAGTGCGATGCTGCCGTCGGAGAGTGCGCGGGCCTGGATCGACGAATTGTTGTTGGGTAGCTCGGTCGGCTCGGGTTTGGTCCAGGTGCGGCCATTGTCGGAGGAATGGCTGGCGTAGATCGCGTCCGCATAACGGCTGCGATAGAAAGCGACCAGCCGGCCGTCCCCGAGATCGACGATGTTCATGTGCACGGCGCCAACGCTGTCGGGCACCGGGTATTCGGTCCAGCTCGCACCTTCGTCCGTCGAGATCTTGACCCCGCTGGTGTCGTTATGCCCGTGCCATTTCTCGCCGGGAACGGGATTGCAGTGGAAGACAGGCAGCAGCCAGTCGCCATTGGAGAGGACGACGACGGGATTGCGGATGAAGAGGCCGGTCTCGTCGAACGGCGACTCGATGGGCCCCCAGCTCTTGCCGCCATCTTTCGAGATGCGCCGGCGAACGATCGACGTGTCCTGATTGCCGAAATCCTGGGAGGTGTAGAATACCCAGAGGTCTCCGCCGGGCGTCTCGAAGAGAACTGGATTCTGTTCGCTGCGGGTGGGATCGTCAGAGAGCTTCACCTCGGGCGTCCACTGGTCCGAGCCTTTGGGCAGGCGGGAAAAATAGATCGAGACGTCGGGCTTGCCCTCTTCCGTGCCGGCAAACCAGACGCAGGCGAGATCGCCGTTGCGCAAGGCCAGCAGGAAGGACGCGTGGGTCTGCTGGACGTGGGACGGCAGAAACCCTTCCTGCCGATCGTCCGCCAGCTTACGCAACGCGCCATTGGTGATGATTTCCGCGGTTTCGGCCATTTGTCTCCTCCTGCAGGATTCCGTTTGCGCGGCAAACTGGACCATTCATCCCTACTTGTAAAGTAGTTATTTAGAGGCGTATCCAACAACGATTTCATTATATCCATTTGTTTTACATGAACAATTATGAAATTCACGACTGACGGCCAGCGGTCACTCTGGCGCCTATGCGCGATCAGTTGACATGTTGTTATTTTCTGACATGATCCGGCCAACTCGAAGCAAGAGATGCCAAGGGAGGGTATCAATGTCTGAAAAGCACCCACAGGGTGGTCTGAATCGCCGCGCCGTCCTCAAGGGCGGTGCAGGACTCTTTGCCGGCGCGAGCATCATGAGCCTGCTCAACACGCCGGCGTTCGCACAGGAGCAGGTCCTGCGCGTCGCCAACGGCGGGTTCGACATGGACTGGTCGCCGCTGCGCGGGGGTGGTCGCGTCCTGCGATGGCAGTCGTTCTGGTGGGCAACGCCCATGTACTTCGATTCCGAAGGCATGCTGCAGCCCTATGTGGTCACGCATTGGGAGCCCAATGCAGACCTGAGCCAGTGGACCTTCAAGCTCGATCCCAATGCCACGTTCTCGGACGGCTCGAAGATCACGGCCGCCGACCTCAAGGGAAGCTGGGAACTCGCCGCCATGCCGTCTAGTCGGCACGTGCGCATCAACCAGGTGCTCTCCGGCGTCGTCGGCTATGACGAGGTCACCGGCGGCAGCGCCACGGAAATGCCCGGCATCGTGGCGCAGGACGAGGAGACGCTCGTCGTTTCCCTCAAGGCACCCGACCCGATCTTCTTCATGCGCATCGCCAACGAGCTGGTGCCGGTTCTGAAGGCATCCGAGGCGCGCGACGGGAACGGCGAGGAAGTGCTCGAATGGTTCGCCCCCGACATGGGCGGCGTCTCCTCAGGGCCGTTCAAGCTCGTCGAGATGAACCTCGACGACGGTTTCCTCGCCTTCGAGCCCAACGAGAACTTCTTCGGCCCTGCCCCCAAGCTCACCCGCGTCGAGATCCGTTCGGTCGAAGACCCGGTCACGGCCACCACGCTCCTCAAGCAGGGCGAGTTCCAGGCGCATACCGAGCTCGTCACCTCGACCGTCATCGACGACCTCGGCGAAGAATTCTCCTCTGGGCCCTCGATCCCCAGTGGCCAGCACTTCTGGTTCAACGTGAACTCGGAGCCGTTCAACGACATCAACGTGCGCAAGGCCTTCATCATGGCCGTGGACCGCACCGCGATGATGCAGGCGTCGTTCCCCAAGGGACCGCACAAGCAGGCCGAGCAGTTGCTCATAGCCGTGCCGGGCGTCGATCCCGCCTTCGAGCCCTATCCGTTCGATCCGGCGCAGGCCAAGGAACTGCTGGCCGCCTCGAGCTATGGTGGTCCCGAGCGGCTGCCGCGTCTGGTCATGGTCGGCATCGGCTCTCCGGCACAGAAGGCGGCGGCGCAGTTCATCGTCGAGCAGTGGCGGCAGAACCTCGGCGCCACGGCCGTCGAGCTGCTCGAGCGGCAAGACAATTTCGCCCCGGCCGACGTCCATATCTTCCGCGACGACATCAGCACCCGCGTGCCGGATGCGACCTCGTTCCTCCTGGGCAGCATCACCACCGGCGGCGGCATCGCGGCCGGCAAGATGAACGGCTACTCCAACCCGGAAGTCGACACGCTCCTCACCGAAGCCGCGGCCCTGCCGATCGACGATCCGCAGCGCGACGAGAAGGCCCGCCAGGCCCAGAAGCTCTTCCGCGACGACTGGGGCTACCTGCCCTGGTACTACGAGACCATGTCGCGCTGGGCCCTGCCCAACGTCGCCTACATGGACAAGAACCTCGACTGGCAGGTCGTCTATCCCTGGAACGTGACCATCGCCTGATCCCTCCCGGCCGCGGGGAGACCATCTCCCCGCGGTTTTCCGCCGACGCAAACAGGAGCCGGCCATGCTCGTCTACATCCTGCGGCGCCTTCTGCTGTGGATCCCAGCGGTCTTCCTCGTGCTGCTCGGCGTCTACGCGCTCGCCTTCTACGGGGCGGGCGATCCCATCAAGCTCATATTCCTGCGCCAGCCCGGCGACGTAGCGTTCGATCCGGCACGCATCGAGGCGATCCGTGAATCGGCCGGCCTCAACCAACCGTTCCTCACGCAGTTCTGGAACTACATAACCAACGTGCTGCAGGGCAATTTCGGCAATTCGCTGCTCTCGGGCCGTCCGGTCTGGCGGTCGATCTCGGCGGCAGCACCGGTTTCCATGCAGATCGGGCTCGTCGCCATCGCCATCACGGCCATCGTCGCCATTCCGCTGGGCGTCATCGCCGCGCTCAAGCAGAACACGACGCTCGACTACGTCATTCTCGGCAGCGCGCTCTTCTTCTGGGCGATCCCGGCCTATGTCGCCGGTCCTCTATTGATGGTGCTGCTGCTCGTCGTGGTTCCGCAGGCCAACATCTCCTATGGCTGGGGCGGTCTCTTCGATGCGCGTGTCATCCTGCCGCTCCTCGTCATCTCGTTCCACCCGATCGCCCTCATCGTGCGCCAGACGCGCGCGGCGGTGATCGAGGTGTTGAGCGAGGATTTCGTGCGCACCGCGCGCGCCAAGGGCCTGCCGGCCCACAAGATCGTCACGCGCCACATCCTGCGTCCGGTGTTGACCCCGGTGGTCACGCAGCTCGGGCTCATCATGATCACCCTCATCAACGGCGCGATCTTCGTCGAGCTGGTGTTCGGCCTGCCCGGCCTCGGACGGCTGACCATCCAGTCGCTGCTCAATTCCGACTATCCCATCATCCTGGCGGTGACGCTGATCGCATCCGTTCTGGTGATGCTCTCCAACCTGCTGGTCGATCTCGCCTATCCGCTGCTCGATCCGCGGGCAGCCGCAAAGAGGTCGTGATGACGACAGCGCCCATGACCACAGCTCCCGCCGCCGCTCCGCCCGAAGAACAGGCCAATCTCTGGGCCGATGCCTGGGCGCGCCTGCGCGCCAACCGCATCGCCATGGTGGGGCTCGTCGTCATCGCCATCTTCCTCTTCATGGCGATCGTCGGTCCGCATATCACGCCGTACGATTTCCTCAGTCAGGACCTGGAGTCGCGGAACCTGCCGCCGTCCATGGCGCACTGGCTGGGCACCGACGAACTCGGTCGCGACGTCTTCAGCCGCATCGTCTATGGCGCGCGCACCGCATTGATCGTCGCCATCGTCGTCACCGCTATCTCGGTGGTGATCGGCGCGCTCCTCGGGGCGATCTCGGGCTATTTCGGCGGCTGGGTGGACGGAAGCGTCATGTGGGTCACCGACCTCTTCATGTCGGTGCCCAACCTGCTGCTGGTCATCGTCGTCAACACCTCGCTCAAGCCGCCCCTCGCCCGCTGGCTCGACGCGATGTACGCGGCGACGCAGAACCCGTTCTTCCGCTCGACCTCGATCATCGACTTCACCCTGGTGTTCGGCTCGATCGCGCTGGTCAGCTGGCCACCCTATGCGCGGCTCGTGCGCGCGCAGGTGATGTCGATCCGCCAGCGGCCCTATGTGCTGGCGGGGCGGGCGCTCGGGCTGCCGACCAGCCGGATCATCACGCGCTACATCATCCCCAACTCAATCGGCCCGCTGATCGTGGCGGTGAGCGCGGGCCTCGGGGCCGCCATGACCATGGAGAGCGCCTTTTCCTTCCTCGGCATCGGCGTGCAGCCGCCGACCCCGAGCTGGGGCCTGATGATCTCGGATGGCCTCAGGACCTGGCAGCAGTATCCGCACCTTCTGGCCGCGCCCGCCGCCACGCTTGCCATCATCACGGTCGCCTTCAGCTTCGTTGGCGACGGCCTCAACGACGCGCTCAATCCCAAGGGAGCCAAGTAAATGTCCATGGGAGCCATTCCCGCCGGTATCGCCGCCACCACCACGCCGGTGATCGAAGGCTGGTCCCGCCCGCTGAGCGTCGTTCGTCCGAACCGCATCGAGTTCGGGCCGGGCAAGGCTGCGCTCGTCGGCGAATGGGCCGAGGCCCAGGGAATCTCGCGTACGCTCGTCGTCTCGGACGCGTTCAATGCGCGCCGCGTCGATCTTCTGGCCCTGCCCGGCTCGGTGACCGTGTTCGCCGAAGTTAAGCCGGAGCCGGACCTGCCCAATCTCGAGAAGTTGCTGGCGGTCGCGCGCAGCGCCGATGCGCAGCTCGTCGTCGGGTTCGGCGGCGGCAGCGCCATGGATATCGCCAAGCTCGCCGCGGTGATGGTGAAGGAGACGCGTCCGTTCCATGACCTCGTCGGCGTCGGCAAGGCCCTCGAGCGCGAGGTGCTGCTGGCGCAGGTGCCGACTACTGCCGGCACCGGCAGCGAGGCCGGCACGCGCGCGTTGGTCACGGACCCCGAAAGCCTCAGCAAGCTCGCAGTCGAGTCGGTCCACATGCTGGCCGACCTGGCCGTGATCGACTCAGACCTCACCAAATCCGTGCCGCCGGCCGTCACCGCCGCCACCGGCATCGATGCTCTCGCCCATTGCGTCGAGGCCTATACCTCGCGGCGCGCGCATCCGATCATCGACATGTATGCCCGCGAGGGCATTTCGCTCGTCGGCAAGTACCTCGCCCGCGCCGTGCGCGATGGCGAGGACGTCGAAGCGCGGGCAGGCCTTGCCCTGGCCTCTCTCTACGGCGGCTTCTGTCTCGGACCTGTCAACACCACCGCCGGCCATGCCGTCTCCTACCCGCTGGGCACGCGGCACGGGATCGCCCATGGCCTCGCCAACGCCGTGATCTTCCCGCACACGCTGGCGTTCAATGCGCCGATGGTCCGGGAGAAAACCGCCGACATCGCCGGACGCCTCGGGCTCGACCTGCGGGACCTGCTCGCCAGCGCTCACGAATTCTGCGCGGGCCTCGGCGTCGAGATGAAGCTCTCGAATCTCGGCGTGCCGCAGGCGGACCTTGCCCGTATGGCCGACGATGCCCATGCCATACGCCGGTTGCTCGACCACAACCCGCGCGATATCTCGGCCCGGCAGATCCTCGATATCTACGAAGCAGCGTTCTGATCCGCGCCCGCGTCCGCGACATATTGCCTCATCTGGCTCGAACGGGCTCCAGACTGCGAGGGCGTAGGACTATCGTTCTCTCGGTTTACCAAGTGACTGGCGCACACGTAGTGCCGGCCATGGAGCCACAAGCGGCCTGCGGGGGAGACGGTCGCCGGCTCTCGATTCTCGTTGCCGTGACGGTCTTGCGAAGAGCCGCATCTCGCCTCTTCGCGCGTCGCACTGAGGAGGAGAGTATGCAAGCAGCAGCCTTGAGACGTGCGTTCTACATCGCCGGCCTCGCGATCGCGATGCTGGCGCCTGTTTGCGCATCCGCCCAGGACACTACGGGTGATCCGGCGGCCGGCGAAACCGTGTTCCGCAAGTGCATGGCCTGCCACCGGGTCGGTCCCGATGCGCGCAACGCCGCCGGGCCCGAGCTCAATGGCATCGTCGGGCGACAGGCGGGATCCCTTGCGGATTTCAACTATTCGCCGGCCATGAAGGATTCCGGCATCACCTGGGATGCCGAGTCGCTCTCGTCATTTCTCGAGGCGCCGCGCCAGTTCGTCCAGGGCACCAGGATGGCCTTTGCCGGCCTGCCCGACGCGCAGGAACGCGCCAACGTCATCGCCTACCTTTCGCAATTCGACGCGGAAGGCAACACAACGGCTCCGGCACAATAAGCCGGCGCAGATACTGGCGCCGGGCAATTCTGTGCGGCGCCGGCAGCTCACATTGACAATCTTGCAAGTCGATGTGAGCATTCAACATTATCGGCCGCGACTCTCATCTGCCGCGGTTACTGTCGTGCCTAGCGTCTGTTCCGAGCATTCAGGTCACCGGGAGGGGTGATGCAAGGGGCGTGGCCATGCGAACGACCATATCGCCAGTCGAAGGCAGCCTAGGGCCGCTCCATGAGCGGTTGCGGGCGAATGAGGCCCTCCCGGCCGCAAGGGAGGTCTGGGGGCGATGATCATTGCCGTCATCATGGTGCTCATCGTCGTGGGTTCGGTGGTCTTCCACTTCCTGAGCCCCTGGTGGTTCACGCCGCTCGCGTCCAACTGGGGCTATATCGACGACACCACCGTCCTGACCTTCGGCATCACCGGCGTGGTGTTCTCGGCCGTCGTGCTGTTCGTCGCCTATTGCCTGTGGAAATTCCGCCACCAGGAGGGACGCAAGGCCGCCTACGAGCCGGAGAACAAGCGGCTCGAAAGCATACTGACGGCGCTGACCGCCGGCGGCGTCATCGCCATGCTCACCCCGGGCCTATTCGTGTGGGCCCAGTTCATCGAAGTGCCCGAAGAGGCGACCAGCGTCGAGGTCGTCGGCCAGCAGTGGCTCTGGAGCTATCGGCTGCCGGGCGCCGACGGACAACTCGGAGGCGCCGACAACCGGCTCATCGGTGTCGACAACAGCCTGGGGATCAACCCGGAAGATCCGGCGGGCCTTGACGACATCGTCATAGAAGGCGGCGAGCTGCTGCTGCCCATCGACAAACCGGTGCGGTTCCTGCTGCGCTCCATCGACGTGCTGCACGATTTCTACGTGCCCGAATTCCGCGCAAAGATGGACATGATACCGGGCTCCGTCACCTATTTCTGGGTCACGCCGACGAAGACCGGCACCTACGAAATTCTCTGCGCCGAGCTTTGCGGCACCGGACATTCCTACATGCGCGGCATGGTCACCGTCGTGACCCAGGAGGAGTACGACGAGTGGCTGACCACGCAAACGACGTTCGCTGACCTCACCAGCTGAGGGGGCATCGAGGAGGGACTATGGCCGACATTCCCCATGAGGCGAGCGCGTCGGCGCCGCCCGCCGAAATCGAGGAAATGGAGCTGCCGCACGCCCACGGCTGGTGGAGCACCTATGTCTTCTCCCAGGACGCCAAGGTCATCGCGGTGCAGTATGCGGCGACGGCGTTGGCCATCGGCGCGGTGGCGCTGGTCCTCTCCTGGCTCATCCGCCTGCAGCTCGGTTTTCCGGGCGCCGTCGCCTTCATCGATGCGGAGCGCTACTACCAGTTCATCACCATGCACGGGATGATCATGGTGGTGTACCTGCTTACCGCCCTCTTCCTCGGCGGGTTCGGCAACTACCTCATTCCGCTGATGATCGGCGCGCGGGACATGGTGTTCCCTTATGCCAACATGCTCAGCTTCTGGGTGTATCTGCTGGCCGTGCTGGTGCTCGTGGCCAGCTTCTTCGTGCCCGGAGGACCGACGGGGGCGGGGTGGACGCTCTATCCACCACAGGCGATCCTTTCCAACACGCCCGGCCAACAGTTCGGCATCGTGCTGATGCTGGTTTCGCTGATCCTCTTCATCGCCGGCTTCACCATGGGTGGGCTCAACTATACGGTGACGGTGCTGCAGGCGCGCACGCGCGGCATGACTCTGATGCGTATGCCGCTGACCGTCTGGGGCATCTTCGTCGCCACCATCATGGCGCTGCTCGCCTTCCCGGCGCTGTTCGTCGCCGCCGTGATGATGCTCTTCGACAAGCTGCTGGGCACCAGCTTCTTCATGCCGACCCTCGTCGAGTTCGGCGAGCAACTGAGCTATGGCGGCGGCAGCCCGATCCTCTTCCAGCATCTGTTCTGGTTCTTCGGGCATCCGGAGGTCTATATCGTCGCCCTGCCAGCCTTCGGCATCGTTTCGGACCTGATCTCCACGCATGCGCGGCGCAATATCTTCGGCTACCGGATGATGGTCTGGGCCATCGTCATCATCGGGGCGCTGAGCTTCATCGTCTGGGCGCACCACATGTACGTCTCGGGCATGCACCCCTACTTCGGCTTCTTCTTTGCAACGACCACTCTCATCATCGCCGTGCCGACGGCGATCAAGGTCTACAACTGGGTGCTGACGCTCTGGCGCGGCGACATCCACTTCACTCCGCCGATGCTCTTCGCTCTCGGCTTCATCGTCACCTTCGTCAATGGCGGGCTCTCGGGCCTCTTCCTCGGCAACGTGGTGGTCGACGTGCCACTCTCGGACACCATGTTCGTCGTGGCGCACTTCCATATGGTGATGGGTGTCGCGCCGATCCTCGTCATCTTCGGGGCGATCTATCACTGGTATCCGAAGGTCACGGGCCGCATGCTCGATGACGCGATGGCCAAGTTCCACTTCTGGGTGACGTTCCTCGGCGCCTATCTCATCTTCTTCCCGATGCACTATCTCGGGCTGATGGGCGCACCGCGGCGCTATTTCGAGAGCTCGGACATCCTGCTGATGCCGGAGTCGGCGCACACGCTCAACGCCTTCATCTCGATCGTCGCCTTCATCGTCGGCTTTGCGCAGATCGTCTTCGTCTTCAATCTCATCTGGAGCCGCAAGCACGGCAAGGAAGCGGGCGGCAATCCGTGGCGAGCAACGACGCTCGAGTGGCAGACCCCCGAAACGCCGCCGGGTCATGGCAACTGGGGCAAGGACCTGCCCGTCGTCTATCGCTGGGCCTATGACTACAGCGTACCCGGTGCAGCCGACGACTTCATCCCGCAGAACCAACCGGCAACGGTCACGCGGGAGACACCGGCATGAGCGCGATCCTCATCTTCATGGCTGTGCTGGCGCTCGGCGCGGGCTGGTGGCTCGCCCGGCAGGGGCTGCTTGCAAAGCCATGGTTGCAGGTCGACGCCGCCGGCACGCTGGCGCACGCCGGCGGACCGCGCCAGCCCGCACAGGTCGGGCTCGGCGTGTTCCTCGCCGTCGTCGGCTCACTCTTCGCGCTGCTCATCAGCGCCTATGTGCTGCGCGCCGAGATGTCCGACTGGCAGGCGGTTCCCCTGCCCTTCATCGTCTGGCCGAACACGCTCTGCCTCATCGTCGCCAGCCTTGCCCTCGAATGGGCCCGTGTCGGCGCGGGGCGCGGCAACACGGGACATGCGCGGGCCGGCGTCATCGTTGCGAGTGTTGCCGCGCTGGCGTTCCTCGCCGGCCAGCTCGCCGCCTGGAGGATGCTCGCCGGCGGCGGCTACTTCGTCAATTCCGGGCCGGCGGTCAGCTTCTTCTACCTGATGACCGCCGCGCACGGCCTCCATGTCGTCGGCGGCATGTTCGCACTGGCCCGCACGTTCGAGCGCATCTGGCGCAGTGACGGGGTGCAGCGCATCCGCCTCAGCGTCGAGCTGGCGGCGACCTACTGGCTCTTCATGCTGTTCGTCTGGGTGATCCTGCTGCTGGTGCTCTCGGGCTGGGCCGGGGAGTTCCTTTCCATCTGCGGACAGATCCTGTCGGGGAGTGGCCTCACATGAACGAGACCGGCACAACCCAGCCGCACGCGGCGCCCACCCTCGAGCCAGGCTTCAATGGCATCGTCAAGGACTGGTCCTCGGACCAGCGTTCCTTCAAGACGGCCTCCTGGGGCAAGGTGATGATGTGGGTGTTCCTGCTGAGCGACACCTTCATCTTCGGCTGCTTCCTGCTCTCCTACATGACGGCGCGCATGTCGACGACGGTGCCGTGGCCGAACGCGAGCGAGGTCTTCGCGCTCGAGGTCTTCGGCGTGCACATGCCGCTCCTGCTCATCGCCATCATGACCTTCGTGCTCATCACCTCGAGCGGCACGATGGCCATGGCCGTCAACTACGCCTATCGGCGCGACAGGAAGAAGACCACGGCGCTGATCCTCGTCACCGCGTTCTTCGGGGCGATGTTCGTCGGCATGCAGGCCTTCGAGTGGAGCAAGCTCATCCATGAGGGCGTGCGGCCGTGGGGCAACCCATGGGGCGCCGAGCAGTTCGGCGCGAGCTTTTTCATGATCACGGGCTTCCACGGCACGCACGTGTCGATCGGCGTGATCTTCCTTCTGATCATGGCCCGCAAGGTCTGGCGCGGCGATCTCGACAACGGCAAGCCTGGGTTCCTGACGGGGCGCAAGGGCCGTTACGAGATGGTCGAGATCATGGGCCTCTACTGGCACTTCGTCGACCTCGTCTGGGTCTTCATCTTCGCCTTCTTCTACCTCTGGTGAGCACCATGGATCACGCAGCCACAGCCAATGCCGCCCCGCCGCAGGAGGAGCACCAGCAGCATCCGATCAAGCTCTACCTGACGGTCTGGACCTGGCTCTTCATCCTCTCGGTCGGTTCCTACATGGTCGACATCCTGCAGTTCCAGGGGCTGCTGCGCTGGGGGCTGATCATCGCGCTTATGCTGCTGAAGGCCGGGTTGATCATCGCGGTCTTCATGCACATGGCCTGGGAGCGGCTGGCCCTCTCCTATGCGATCCTGGTCCCGCCCGTGCTGATCCTCGTCTTCGTCGCCATGATGGGCATCGAAGCGAGCTACACCGAGTGGATGCGGGTGTTCTTCCTTAGCGGCGGAACTTGAGGGAGGTACAATCCAGCATATCACCGGCCGTCATCCAGGCGAAGGCCGGGATGACATGCGGTGGGGGTGGGACGGCCTTCATGGGAATGCCGCTACGCCCGGCAGCGGGCCGGGCGTAGCAGTGTAGGACGTTGGCCTACGCCGGGCGCACGCCGCTCGGAGCGCGCGCTGAACGCGGAGCCCTTGTGCGGGCGACGCGGCCGGCCTGCGGGACGACCATCTTGCGGTAGAGATGCCAGGTGGCGTGGCCGAGCACCGGCATGACGATGATCAGTCCGACGAAGAGCGTGGCCATGCCGAGCGCCAGCAGGATGGCGACGATCAGGCCCCAGAGCAGCACCGGAATGGTGTTGGTCAGCGAAGCCTTGAGCGAGGTCTCGATGGCCTGGCGCGCGGTCACGTGCCGGTCGAGCATCAGCGGAAAGGTCACCACGGAAATGAAGAGCACCAGCGTGGCGAAGAGGAACCCGATCAGGTTGCCGAAGATGATCAGCGTCCAGCCCTGGCCGGTGGTCAGGATTTCATAGAAGAGGCCCGAAAGGGACGTCGGTGTTTCACTGCCGAAAAGCCCGGTGAACAGCACCTGCGCGGTGATGAGCCAGGTGACGAACAGAGCGCAGAGCACGATCCCGACGGTCGCCATCTGCGACAGATTGGGTGAGCGCAACGCCTCGAAACCATGTCTCCAGGAGGCGTCCATGCCCAGTTCCTGCCGGCGGCTGACCTCGTAGAAGATCAGGGCGACGAAGGGCCCGAGAAGTGCGAAGCCCGTGGCCAGGGGATAGAGCAGCGGCAATATGTTCTGCCCCGAGACCCAAACGGCCGCCACCACCATGACGATGGGGTAGATCACCCCGGCGAACGCATAATGCGAGGGGTGCTCCCAGAAGTCCTCGAAGCCGTGACGCAGCGCGTCCCAGACGTCGGAGGTGGTGATGTTGCGAACCTGCGGGGTTTCAACCGTCGTCATCGTGGCGGTTGCATGCGATTGAGCCATAACCGTTCCTCCCAAACGAGCCATCTGGTGGCCGCAGGCTACGTGCCCGGAAAGAACGCTCGGCCACGCGACTGCGGACCTCAATGCCGAACGAGTATAGACAAATCCGTCCGGTCTGTCGCTACCCGGCGGTCAAATAGTCAACGCCCGCCGAAGCTTCCAGCAGTCAGACCCGCAATGAAGGAACGGTTGCCGAGGATGAAGACGATGATGACAGGGGCGACGGCAAGCACGCTGCCGGTCATCAACAAGGGCCAATCGGTATTGTACTGGCCCTGCAGGGTACTGAGCGCCACCGTCACCGTCTGCATCTCGGGGCGGGTGGTGACGATCAGCGGCCAGAGGAAGTTGTTCCATTGGCTGACGAACGCGAAAATCGCAAGCGCGCCCAGCGCCGCCTTCGACAGCGGCATGACGATGTAGAGATAGATCTGCCAATGCGCGCAACCGTCTATGCGGGCAGCCTCGATCAGCTCTTTAGGTATGGACTTGAAATACTGCCGCAACAGGAACGTGCCGAAGCTCGAGAAGGCGAAGGGCAGGATCAGGCCCTGGTAGGTGTCGATCCAGCCGAGCGAGCGCACGAGGATGAAGTTGGGAATGATGGTGACCTGCGGCGGCACCATCAGGGCGGCGAGATAGATGAGAAAGAGCGGTTCGCGCCCCCGGAAATCGAGGCAGGCGAACGCATAGGCGGCCATGGAGCAGACGATGAGCTGCGCGATGGTGATCGCGATGCAGACGAACAGCGAGTTGAAGAAGGCGCGCCCAAAGGGAATCGCCGAGAAGATCTCGCGATAGTTGTCGATCTGCGGATCGGTGGTGAACAGCGTCGGCGGGAAGCGGAACACCTCGGCGTCCGGCTTGATCGATGTCGCCAGCATCCAGGCGAAGGGACCGCAGGAGACGATGACGCCGGCGAGCAGCACGGCGAAGATCACCCAATCGACGGCGCTGTTGCGGCCCGGCCTAGCCATAATGCACCCACCTGGTTTGCAGCCGGTACTGGACGAGGGTCGCGATGAGCACAATGAGGAAGAGCACCATCGCCGCCGCGCTCGCATAGCCCATCTGATAGAACTGGAAGCCGTTCTGATAGATGTAGAAAACGAGCGTGTTGGTGGCGTTGGCCGGCCCGGCGTTGGTCATCACGAACACAAGCTCGAACACCTGGAAGCTGCCGATGATCGAGATGATGAGGACGAAGAACGTCGTCGGCGAGAGCATCGGCAGGGTGATGTAGTAAAACCGCTTCCAGCCCTGAGCCCCGTCGATGGCGCCGGCGTCGTAGAGGTCCTTAGGGATGTTCTGGAGCCCGGCAAGGAACAGCACCATGGCGTAGCCGACGTTCTGCCAGACCGAAACGACGATGACCGCCGGCAGCGCCCAGGCGGTTGAACCCAGCCAGCGTGGCGGATCCGCGACGCCGAAGGCGCTGAGTAGCGCGTTGATGAGCCCGAAATTGGAGTTGAACAGCCACGCCCAGACGAGGGCGGCGGCGATGGTGCTGGTCACGACCGGCAGGAAATATGCGATGCGAAAGAACGTCTGCCCCTTGATGCCACGGTTGAGCGCCAGCGCACAGGCAAGGCCCAGCACCATCTGCGCGGGCACCGAGGCGAGGACGAAATAGGCCGTGTTGCCCATGACCTTGCCGAAGATACGGTCGCCCGCCAGCGTCATGTAGTTGCCCAACCCGACGAATTGCGCCGGGTTGAACAGGTCCCACTGGGTAAAGGAGATCAGGAACGCGGCAACGACCGGCAGACCGGTGAAGGTGATGAAGAGGACGAGACTCGGCGCGAGGAAGAGCCAGGCCGCAACTGCGTCGCGTCGTGCGAGTGAGCCCCTACCCGCCATGAATCAGGCGTCCAGCCCGAAGATGTGCGCGGCGTTGCGATAGAAGATCATGTCCTGCTGGTCTTCGGTCAGCCCCATGGTGTCGAACGCCGCCTTCCAGCGCAGCAGGTCCGCCTTCATCCGTTTAAGGTCGCAGTCGGAACCGTAGAGGAGCTTTCTCGGGCTGATCTCCTTGCCGATGTAGCCGCCCTCCACGATGTGGTTGTGGACCACGTCCCCACCCGAGATGTCGAAGTAGAGGCGCGGGCGCCAGCGGGCGACGGCGCAGGCCGTGCGGTAGTCGGGCCAGCCCAGGTGCGCGCCGATGATGAAGAGTTCGGGGAAGTAGAAGGCGATGGTGTCGAGGTAGATGGGCTGCATGCGAGCGCTCGAGAACCCGTACTTCTCGCGTCGGATCTGCCGGCCGAGGCGATGGACCAGCTCTTCCTCGGCCTTGCCCTCAGGCGGGGCCTTCCAGGCGTCCTCGTTGTCGCCCTCGAGGTAGTCTACCGGCCCCCCGAGGATGCCTGTGTGGAAGAGCAGGCGCAGCCCGCGCGCGGCGGCCGCTTCATAGTAGGGATAATAGTCCTCGTGGTCGTAGTTCTTGGAAACCCCGATCATCTTGATCCCGTGGAATCCGCGCTGGTAGAAATCCTCGACAAGCGAGACGGGATCGCGGTCGAGTTCCAGCCGGCCCATGGCGAGGACGAGGTCCGGCCGCTGCTCCAGGGCGCGGGCCAGCTTGTCGTTGCCGCGGCCGGGATTGGCGAGAAGAGCGATCTTCTCGATCCCGGCGTCCTCGCAGACATCTGAAAGAGCCTCGAGGAAACCGCGCTCGGCGTCGCGGGTGAAGAGCTTGTCCCAGAATCCATAGTGGACGTGGGTGTCGATAACGCGCATCGGAACGGTCCTGATTGCCGTGGAGGGTGGGAGGCTCGCGGGACCGAACCCCGCGAGCCGCGATATCACTGGCCGAGGCGAGCGTTGACGTCACCGGCTATGCCGGCGAGCGCTTCCTCGGCCGTCGCCTCGCCGCTCCAGACGAGATCGAGGGCAGGCTGGATGTAGAGATTGGTGATGTCGACGTAGTTGGCGAACTGCGGCAGCGGATAGCCGTTATCGCTTTCAGCCAGGAACACATCGCCAAAGGGCGCGCTGAACGCTTCGCGCACCGCCTCGCTGCCGATCATGGCCGGCACCGCCGAGGCGCTGGCTGAGGCGAAGATCGCCTGCCCTTCCTCGCCGGCGAGGAACGAGAGGAACTGCCAGGCAGCCTCCTTGTTCTGGGCATTGGCGTTCATTGCAAAGCCGGCGCCGCCGAGGCGGTTTACACGCGTGCCGTCGCGCCCGGTCTGGAGCGGAGCCACCGCCCACTCGAACGGCGCATCGGCGAAGGTACCTAGGCGCGCGGCGTTGGCGACGACCATCGCCGCCTGCTGGCTGAGGAAAAGCTGAGACGTGCCGCCGCTTTGCTGGGATTCCTGAAAGCTCGGCATCACCCGGTCCTCGTTGATCATGTCGCCGATGAACTGGATGGCTTCGGTGGCCTTGGGCTGGTCGAGCCGATATTCGGTGGGTGCGAAGGAATCGTCGAACACCTCGCCGCCGTTCTGGCGCACCCAGATGGGCCAGTCGTTGGATTCGAGGGCAAGCCCATAGCGGGCGATCCGCGAGCCCTCGCGCTGCGTCAGGGCATTGGCGGCTTCGCGCAGGTCATCCCAGTTCCAGTTCCCGTCGGGCGGGGCGACACCGGCCTCCTCGAAGGCGTCGATATTGTAGTAGAGCGCGTTGGTGTCGTTGTCGCGCGGGATGGAATAGAGGGCGCCCTCGAGCGAATGGCTCTTCAGGGCCTCCTGGTTGTAGAGGTCGATGGGAAAGCCGCTGTCTGCGATCCATTGGTCGAGCGGCTCCAACTGGCCACGCGCGGCGTAAGACGGGACGTTGGTGATGAAGAACACGTCCGGCCCTGCCCCCGCTGCAAGCTGCGTGTCGAGGCGGGTGAAGTAGCCAGACCAGGGGGCGTGCTGGACGGTGATGTCGACATCCGGATGCGCGGCCTCGTATGTCGAGACGATCTCCTCGAAAGGCGGCAGTTCGGCGGGGTCGCCCCAATAGGCGAAAGTCAGCGCGGTCTGGGCCATCGCGGTCGCGGGAGCCAGCGCGGCGAGCGAGGCGGCAGTCGTGAGCAGCAGTCTGTTCATCGCAATTCCCTCCAGAATTTCAATTGATTGTTCCCGTAGCGGCCGTCCTCTCCCGGCCGGTCGGGTGGTCGGTAGACGTCTGCATGGCGGCAAGGCGCGCCAGTTCCGCAACGGTCGGGGCCGAACGGCTGCCGGGTCCCGTCGTCGATATCGAGCCACAGAGCACAGCGAAGTGGGCCGATGTCGAGAGACCCAAACCCTCGATCATCGCGTGGATGAAGCCGGCGTTGAACGCATCGCCCGCTCCCACGGTATCGACGACCTCGACTGCGGGCGGCGGGTGAGCAACGCGCATCCCTTCGGAAGCGAGCAGCACGCCTTGTGCGCCGTTTTTGACGAGAAGGACCGGCACCAGCCCCGCAAGCTCAGCGACAGCGCGTTCCAGATCACACGTGCCGACGATCGCCATCGCTTCCTCGGCATTGGGCGAAAACACGTCGGCAAGAGCGATGAGCTCACGCACGCCTGGCGTCTCCAGGGTGAAATCGCCGCCGCGGCAATCGAGGAACACTTTGGCGCCCTGCTGGCGGGCGGTGTGGACGAACTCCAGCCAATCGGGTTCGTAGCGGAAGGTCTGCAGCAGCCAGTCCGGGCGGTGCAGGCGCAGGCACGAGGTGTCCGGCGCGCGCGGAACCTTGGCGCTATAGCTGATGAAGCCGCGCTCGCCTCGGCCGGAAAACGCCGCCGAAACGCGCGGCAGGTCGCCGTCGACGTGACGGAAGGCAACCGGATCGATCCCGTCGACATGGGCTTGCGACAGCACGAAGTCGCTGAAGATGTCGGATCCGAAATCGCAACACCAGCGGGTCGCGAGGCCCAGGCGCGTCGCCGCCAGCGCCATGTTGTAGGTGCCGCCCGGGACGATCGAGAGGCCGGAGGCGAAGAGCTCCGTCCCCAGCCGTGGCACATCCTCGAGGCCGGCAAAGATCAGGTCGCAGAAGTACTCGCCTGCCACCAGAACATCGCAGTTGCGTGCCGGCGTGATCATCTCAGGCCCACTCCCCCGTGTAGGCTGCGTGCGCCTCCAGATATCCATCGACCAGCGGACGCGCGCGCGAGTACGACAGCACCAGAGGGTGCGCCACCAATGCATCGATCGCAAGCAGGCGGTCGCGGCGACGGATCGCTTCCACGGTCAGGCGCTCGTAGTTCTTGACCGATTTGACGAGATAGGACTGCCGCTCCGGCATCGGGCCGAAATGCACCGGCTGGATGCCGCAGGCATCGACATGGCAACTCACCTCGACGACGTCTTCGTCGCGCATGTCCTCGATCGCGCCGGCATTGGGTACGTTGAGGCCCGTGCGCACCCGCTTTCCGCCGGAGAGCGCCTCGATGACGTCGAGCGCGACGCCGGCGTAGCCTTCGCCATCGTCGACGGAGTGGCCATTGGCGTCCGCGCCGTTCTGGCTGGCGCCGCGCATGTAGGAGCCGCTGCGCTCGCGCTCGTAATCGAAATAGAGGTCGAGCGCCGCGCCGGCATCGTTTGCCGCCTCCAGCCGGGGCAACAGGCGGGCGTTCATCGCCTTGATCTCCTCGCCGCGACTTGCCCCTTTGGCGGCGGCGACCGCCTTCTCGGCATAATAGAAATAGTAGAGATACTCGTTGAGCCACATGCCCTGGCGGCGCACGACCTGATGTTCGAAGACGCGCTGCACGCTGCCGTCGAGGAATGCATCGTCGGCCAGGGCCTCCGGCAGCAGATCGCGCCCGTCGACCGTTGCCGAGCGGGTGAAGGAGAGATGATTGAGGCCGAAAAGCTCGGTGATGACCGTATCGTCGGGCACACCGGCCCAGCGCGCCACGGCCCGCTGGGCGCCGTTGGCGCTGTCGCAGATGCCGACACTGCGCTCGAAGCCCTCGTCGCGCAGGGCCTGCGTAACGAGCCCGGCGGGATTGGTGAAGTTGATGAGCCAGGCCTCGGGGCAGAGGTCCGCCATCAGCCGTGCATAGTCGATGATGGTCGGGATCGAGCGCAACGCCATTGCAAAGCCGCCCGCCCCCGTCGTTTCCTGCCCGAGAACACCGATATCGAAAGCGATCCGCTCGTCGGCAATGCGGCCGTCTATGCCGCCGGGGCGTATGGTGGTGATGACATAGTCGGCGCCGGCAAGAGCGGTCGCCGCGTCCGTCGCCGTCGTGATGCGCGTGGTCGCGCCTTCGCGTCGGGCCAGTTCCCGGCAGAGCGAACCGGCGAGGTCGAGCTGACGTGCGTCGACGTCCATCAGGCAGATTTCATCGAGCCCGATCCGGCCGGCACGGCGCAGCGCCGCCTGCACGAAGAGCGGCGCCCTCACACCTCCGCCACCGATCAGCGCCAGCCTCACCAACCACCCCCTGTTGCGTTTGACGTATATCTGGTTATATCCAGTTAGCCCGAAGGTGAAAAGAGGCTAACACGCAATCCATAGGGATTGACGGGGATGTTCCGAGTACCGGGCTTTCGGCCGCCTGCCCCGCCGGGTACGTGCTAGACTGTATCTGGAGGAATCGGCTTCACGCCGTCAGGGTTATCAATGGCAAGTGCCATCAGCCGCGACGATCCGCGCCCGCTCTACAAGCAGGTCAAGACACATATCCTCAACACGCTCTACGGCGATGGCGCGCCCGTGTCGGCCAAGATCGCCTCCGAGCGCGAACTCGTCGACCAGCTCGGGGTCAGCCGTATCACCGTACGGCAGGCGATGAAGGAGCTGGTGCTGGAGGGACACCTTCGGGCCCAGCCGGGCAAGGGTTTTTACGCCACCGGCCGCCCGCGGCACGGCTATGAGCTCGAGCTCCTGCGCAGCTTCACCGAAACCGCGCTGGCGCACGGCAAAACGCCGGGCAGTGCTTTGCTCGCCGCCGAAGTGGCCGCGCCGCCGCCGGCCGTCGCCGAGGGATTGGGGCTGTCGCCCGAGCGACACGCGATCTCGCTCAAGCGCCTGCGCCTCCTCGATGGCAAGCCGGTCGCGATCTCGCACGATTGGATTGCAGCCGAACTCGCGCCCGACCTGCTGACGCTCGATTGGCGCAGTGGCAACCGTTCTTTTTATGCCGAGCTGCGCAACCGCTACGGACTCGTGCCGCATCACGGACAGACGCTATTGAGCGCCGCGCTGGCCGACGAGGAGCAGGCGAACCTTCTCCGTCTCGCGCGCCCGGCGGCCGTCCTCACCGTCGAGCAGATCGCCTACGATACCGCCGACCGGCCGATCAACATGACGTATTCGGTGCACGACCCAGCCGCTTATCCGTTGCGGCTGGAGCAGGGCTAGGCGCGCCTATACCACTCGCCCGTCCTCACCAAAAAGATGCGCCCGGCCGGCATCGAACTTGAGGCCGACCACGTCGCCGATGCGGGCCTCAGACTCGCTCCCGTCCTCGACGACGAGATTGCCCGCGGGTGTGTCTACGTAGAGGATGGTGGCGTTGCCGAGGCGTTCGACGACGCTGACCCGTCCGTCGAGGACGGCGCCGGCATCTCCGGGCGCCGTTGGGGCGACATGCTCGGGGCGGATGCCGAGTTCGAGTGCGCCAGCCGGTCGGCCTGAATGCCGGGTCTCGACGGCTAGTGCACCTGCGCCGGAGAGATCGAGCGTCACGGCCCTCCCCTCCCCGCCATTGGCACTTACCGCCAAGAAGTTCATCGCCGGAGAGCCAATGAACGAGGCGACGAACTTGTTCTCGGGCCGATGATAGAGATCGAGTGGCGAGCCGACCTGGGCTATACGGCCGGCATCGAGCACCACGATGCGGTCGGCCAGCGTCATCGCCTCCACCTGATCGTGGGTGACGTAGATCATCGTCGTCTTCAGCTCCTGATGGAGCTTGGCGAGTTCAAGACGCATCTGCACGCGCAGCTTGGCGTCGAGGTTGGAGAGCGGCTCGTCGAATAGGAACACCTGCGGGTCACGCACCAGCGCGCGCCCGATAGCGACGCGCTGGCGCTGGCCGCCGGAGAGCTGGGCGGGCTTGCGCTCGAGATAGGGTTCGAGCTGCAGCATCGCTGTGGCTTTCTCGACCTTCTGCCCAATCTCTGCCTTGGACGCGCCGGCGATCTCCAGGCTGAATCCGATATTCTGGCGCACGCTCATATGCGGATAGAGCGCGTAGGACTGGAAGACCATGGAAATCTGGCGCTTCGCCGGTGGCACCTGCGTCACGTCGCGGCCGGCGATGGTCACCGTCCCGGCCGTCACGGTCTCGAGCCCTGCGATCATGCGCAGCAATGTCGACTTGCCACATCCCGACGGCCCCAGTAGCGCACAGAACTCTCCCGCTTCGATGTCGAGGCTCAGATCCCGGATCACCTCCACGGCGCCGAACTGCTTGTTGAGTCCCCGGAGCTCCACATGAGCCATGGTCGTTCCTCCCCCTCTTGGCGCCCTCTAGTTCTCGCGTATCCACACTGCCATTGGTCCCAGCTCGCGGTTGGCCCAGATGTAATAGGGCACAGCAGTGAGCGTCACGGGCTGCGGGCTTGGCGGGCTGGTGCGGTAGAGGTCACCGTTCCAGTCGTCCTTGGCGAGCGTCCTGCCCTCTGCCTCAAGCACGGTGATGCCGTCGAAAAGGTCGCGGCGCTCCCTGGCGGCGATTTCGGCCACACGCGGCAGCACGATCTCGGGCACTGGCACGGCATTATCCACCTGCTCCAGGCAGTAGACCAGCGGACCGCGCCGCAGCGTCACCCGGTCCTGGTCCATCTTGACCTTCGGGTTGGCGAAGACGCGTTGTGGGTGCATCGGCAGGTCGAGTTCGACGACGTCGCCCTTCTTCCAGTCGCGGTTGATGGTGAGATAGCGGTCCCGAGTGCCGGAGGCGACGTCCACCGGCGCGCCGTTGAGGCTGGCCTTGGCGCCTTTGGCCCAGCCGGGGATGCGCAGTTTGAGGTCGAACGCGCCCTCGCCTTCCGGATCGACCGAGATGCGGATATTGCCGGACCAGGGATAGTTGCTGGTCTCCTCGATCGTCACCTTGCGTCCGCCCATGTCGAGGGTTGCCGCGTTGCCACCATAGAGGTGCATGGCGACGACGTTCTCGCCCACCGAATAGAAGTAGCCGCCGACCGAGGCGACGAGGCGCGAGACGTTCATGGTGCAGCAGGGGCATGGGTGCCAGTCCCAGCGCTGGTGCGTGCCGTCACTTTCGAGCTTGTTCTCGTAGAAATAGTGCTCGCCGTCGCGCGACAGGCCCGAGAGAGCACCGTTGAACAGGGCCAGCTCCATGATGTCGGCATACTTGCCGTCGAGGTCGAGGTTCAGCATGCGCTGCGCCCAGAAAATCATGGCGACCGATGCGCAGGTCTCGGCATAGGCGGTATCGTTGGGCAGGTCGTAGTCGGTCGTGAAGCCTTCGTTGGAGGCCGAGGGGCCGAAGCCGCCTGTGACGTACATGCGGGTCGAGGTCACGTCGTTCCACAGCACCTCGCAGGCCCGCTTGAGGTCTGCATCGCCGAGTTCGGCGGCGAGATCCGCCATGGCGGTGTACATGTACATGGCACGCACCGCGTGGCCGACGACCTTCTCCTGCTCTCGCACGGGCTTATGCGACTGGCTGTATTGGTGGTTGCCCGATTTGTAGAAGTGGAAGTTTTCGGGATCGTCGCCCCGTTCCACCGCCTCGATGTCGAAATAGTGTGGCTGGCGGCCACGTTCGTTGATGAAATAGGCCGCAAGGTCGAGCTGCTTCTTCTCGCCCGTGAGGCGATAGAGCTTGACGAGGGCGATCTCGATCTCCTGGTGGCCGCAATAGCCGCGCCTCTGGCCCGGTCCCGTGCCGAAGGTCGCGCGAATGTGGTCGAGATAGCGCTCCATCACGTCGAGGAACTTGCGCCGGCCAGTTGCCTGGAAATAGGCGATAGCGCCTTCAAGCAAGTGTCCGGCGTTGTAGAGCTCATGCCGGTCGCGCATGTTGGTCCAGCGGTTCTCGATCTCGTGGCCCTGGTACCAGAAGTTGAGATAGCCATCGTCCATCTGCGCGGCTTCGAGCTTGTCGACGATGTCGTCGACCTTGGCCTCGATGTCGGGGTCGCGCCGGTGGCGCAGGGCATATCCGGCCGCTTCGATCCACTTGCCGATATCGGAATCCCAGAAGACCTGATGGGTGTGACCCGTCGGCCCGCGTGGAATGCGCAGCGGCGGGGGCGGATCGAGCAGCAGCAGGGATTCGAGGATGCCCGACGAGCCGAGCTTCTCGTACTGGCTGGGGATGGTGCGGGTCAGCACGGTCTCCAGCCGCTCGCGCCAGAACGCGCCCGTCAGTGAAACCCTGGTGAAATCGACCGGTGCGAACTTTGGCATTCAGGTACTCCTGCCCGTCTAAGGTGTTGTGTTGGATGCAGCGCCGCAGCTTTCCCGCACCACCAAGGTGCAGGGCAGCCGTTCGACGCCCGAAAAGTGCTCGCCGCCTATCATGGCGAGGATGCGCCGGCCGGCTTCCTGGCCAAGTGCGTTGAGGTTCATGTCGATGCTCGTCAGTCTTGGGCGTGATGCCTCGGCCATCACGCCCCAGTTGTCGAAGCCGATGACACTGACGGCGCCGGGCACGTCGATGCCCCTGTCGCGCAGCGCATCGAGGATACCGCGGGCGATCTGGTCGTTGCCGGCCAGAATGCCGTCCGGGACGTCGTCCGGATCGGTGAACAGCCGCTCGACGGCCTGCCGGCCCCAGGTCTCCGACCATTCGCCGCAGGCGAACCAGTCGGCTCGGATCGGCACGCCCGCTTCGGCCAGGGCCGCGCGGCAGCCGTCACGACGCAGCCGCACCGCCTCGAACCGCTCCGGTCCGGTGACGTGGGCGATACGGCGGCGACCGTTGGCGATCAGGTGCGACGTGGCCATCCGGGCGCCGCCTTCATCGTCAGGCAGCAGGCAGAACGAGTGCGGGTCATCGCTCTGCGAGAAGACGAAAACGGTGGGCAGGCCGGCGAGGTCGACCCCGAGGTTCGGGCGCTTGTCGGCCCGGCGGGCGGTGAACACGAGGCCATCAACCCGCTTGCCCATCAACTGCTCGATATGCTGGCGCTCGCGCTCGGGATCGTCGGTGGCGTTGCACATGAAGACCGCGATACGCTCCTCGTAGAGCACGCTCTCCAGCCCTTCGAGGATCGGCATGGTGAAGCGACCGAAGCTGTCGTTGGAGATGAGCCCGACTGTGAAGCTTTGTCCGCGATGCAGAGCCTGCGCCAGGTCGTTGGGGCGAAAGCCCAACGCCCTCGCGGCCTTGGTCACGCGCTCGCGCGTTTCCTGCTTGAGGCTGCCGGCATTGTTGAGGGCCTTGGAGACCGTGCCGATACTCACCCCCGCCGCCCGCGCCACGTCGCGGATGGTCGGTCCCGACCGCTGGGTGCGGTCGGGACGTGTCGGCTGCGTATCGGGTGGTCTCTTGTCCATGGGCTACCCGGTTCGGCTACTTCACCGCTCCGCTGAGGAGCCCTGAGACGTAGTAGCGCTGCAGCAGCAGGTAGACGCCGATACAGGGAATGACCGAGACGATGACGCCGGCCTGCAACGCCCCCCAGTCGACGACGCCGAAGATGCCGGTCGAAACGCCGGTCAGCATCACCGGCACCGTGAAGCTCGTCTCGCGGCTCATGAACACCAGGGCGGCAATGAACTCGTTCCACGACATGATGAAGGCAAAGAGCGAGACGGTGACCATGCCCGGCAACACGAGCGGCAGGAAGACCCGGCGCAGGATCTGCAGGCTCGAGCACCCGTCCATCACCGCCGCCTCCTCCAGCTCGCGCGGAATGGCCTCGAAGCTGTTGCGCATGAGATAGACCGAGAACGGCAACTGCAGGATGGTGTGGACGATGGCGAGTCCGACATGGGTGTTGGTCAGCTTCATCGTCGAGAACATCAGATAGAGCGGCGTCAGCATCGCCTGATAGGGGATCATCATGCTGGCGAGGATCAGGAGGAAGAAAACCTCCTTGAACGGGATGGCATAGCGCGCCAGCGCATAGCCCGCCGGCACCGCGAGCGCGAGGCAGAAGAGAATGGTCAACGCCGCGACGACGAGGCTGTTGGCGACGTAGGTCCACAACCCCGCTTGGTAGGTAGCGACCGTCCGGTAGTTCTCGATGCTGAGGGACCGCGGCAGGTACTCCGGCGGCACCGCGGCGGCCTCGGCGGGCGGCTTGAGCGAGGCAAGGAATGAAAGCACCAGCGGCGCCAGCATCAGGGCGATGATGGCGAGGCAGATCGCGCCGACGAGGTAGCCCGTCGCCCGGCTGCCACCGACGACGCGTGCGTCGGTCGCGCCCGTGGCGATGCTGGTGGCGGGAGAAGCAAGCTCGGTCATGCGCGTTCACCCCGGCGTTGCAGGGCGATCTGCAGTGCCGCGCCCGCCATGATGACGACCATCAGGATGATGGAAAGCGCGCTGCCATAGCCCAGTTTGAAGTAGACGAAGGAGTTCTGGTAGATCCAGTAGACCGAAGTGAAGGTCTGCCCGCGCGGGGCGCCGCGCGTCATCAGGTAGAACTGGTCGAACGCCAGCATCGAGCCGATGGCGCTGATGAGCGTCGCCAGCAGGATCGCCCTGGCGCTCAGCGGCAGGATGATCCTGCGCACCCGCTGCCAGTAGCTCGCCCCGTCGATCATCGAGGCCTCGACCACCTCGTGGCTGATCGACTGCATGCCTGAGAGCATGATGATCATGCCGAAGCCCACGACCTTCCAGACCACCGAGACGATGACCGCTGCCATGCCGAGATTGGCCCGGTTGAACCAGACGAGCGGCTGCTCGATGACGCCGAGGTCGACCAGGGCCTTGTTGAAGAGGCCAACCTGCTGGTTGAAGAGCCAGACCCAGAGCAGGCTCGAGCTGGCCAACCCGATCACCACCGGCAGGAACACCACACCGCGCGTCACCTGCGCGATCGGCCGGTTCTGCATGGTCAGCAGCGCCAGCAGGAACCCGAGGATCATCAGGATCGGCGTGATGATCAGCGTGTAGCGCACCGTGAACCAGAACGACATCCAGAACGAGCGGTCCGAGAAGGCGAGCAGATAGTTGTCGAACCAGACGAACTCGCCGCCGCCGAGCAGGGATTCACTCGTCATCGAGATCATCACCAGTTGGACGAGCGGGTAGAACACGAACACCGCCACGAACAGCAGCGCCGGCGAGAGATAGAGCAGCCCGACATATTTGTTGTTGGTGGAGAGCATCCGCGCTTTCCGGGAAATGGTGATGCGAAGACCCCGGCCGAAAGAGTTCGGCCGGGGTTCGAGGTCTACTGGCTCACGATCTCGAGCATGCGGGCGCGGGCTTCCTCGATCGCACCGTCGACGTCGCCGTCGAAGATGGCGCGCTGGAGCATGTTGATCCACGGGCTCGAGTCGGAGTTGACCATGTCGGCGAAGCGGAAGACCCACGGCACGTAGCCGGCTTCCAGGGCCTGCGCCGTTGCCTGCACCTTCTCGTTGCCGGCGAAGTACTCGTTGTCGGCGAGGTCGGTGCGGGTCGTCAGGATCGAGTTCTTGGCGAGCCCGTCGAGCTGGGCTTCGTCGGAAAGAACCCAGGTGACGAACTCGCGCGCGGTTTCCTCATTGGCCCCGCCCGTCGGAATGGCGACCACGTCGCCGCCGACGAACGCGGAGACCTGCCCTTCCTCGAGACCCGGCAGAAGCGTCACGCCATAGTCGAAGTCAGGGAACTGCCGCTCCATCAGCGAGAGCAGGAACCCGCCCGTGCCGGCGATGCCGACATTGCCGGCGGTAAAGGCGGAAACGAAGTTTTCGCCCGCGTCCACCTCGGCGGCTTCGGGGATCAGGCCTTCCTCCCACATCTGCCGATACTGATCGAGCACCTCGCGGATCGCATCGCCTTCGAGCGCCGTATCCTCGGCGTTGCGCGGCAGAATGTGTGCGCCGCCGGCGACCATCAGCGGAGAGGTGACGAAGATGTTGCAGCCGGGGCAAGAGCCGGCGAAGTAAAAGCCGTAGGTGTCGTCCCCGAGCGCGCCGATCTGGGTCGCCATCTCGTGGATTTCATAGATGGTCTTGGGCGGCACTTCCGGATCGAGCCCGGCCTCCCGGAACAGCTCCTTGTTCCAGACGAGGATCGACACGTCCGGCGTGAAGCCGACGCCATAGACGCGGTCCTCATAAGTGGCGATGTCCTTGTAGGCCTGGATGTGGGTCTCGTAGTTGGAATCCGCCTGCAACTGTTCGGTCAGGTCGACCAGGAACCCGGCCCGCATGAAGTCGGGCATGTAGATAAGGTCGAACGAGATCAGATCGGGCGCGTCCCCTGCCCGCACGCTTGCCGCGAGCTTGGTGACGAGCTGGTTGTCGGGAATGGCGGTCAGCTCGATCTGGGCATCGTGGGTCTGGTTCCACAGGTCCACCATCAGCTTGCCCGGATCGGCGGCGCTCTCGCGTACCCACATCGACAGGTTCTGGGCGAAGGCCGTCGTCGTCATCAGGCCGGCCAGCCCTACCGCGGCGAGCGGCAGCGCGATGGCCAGCATCTTGGAACGTCTCATTGAATTCCTCCCTTGGTGCGCGACATGGCCCCTCGCCATGCTCCTCCCGCGCATATTTACGGAAAAGCTTTCCCGCTCCTGTCGAACTCTCCGGCTGTGCCTCCTCAAGCGCGCCGGAGATGCAAGGGAACGGATTCGGAAAAGCTTTTCCGACGTGAAAACTGGCATAGCCGAGAACGGCTGGCAAGGGGCATGTTGCGGATATGGGCACCGACCATCCGGGGCCGGGACCGGCCCCTGGCGCTGTTCACGAGCACGGGAGGAGAGCGCTCATCCTATCTCGTTCACATACCTAGCGGCTGGTGCCGCATCTCAAGATGGGGTCCCGGCCTTCGCCGGGATGACATCGGGGTGACGGTCAGATTGTGTGCCTCCATCCACCCCGCCGAGGCGTCGGCTAGTTGATGCCGTCCCCCAGTTCCCGCAACCGCTTCTGCAGGAATCGCCGCTCGGGCTCCTGCAGAGCGAGCTCCAACGCCCGCTCGTAGGCCTGTCGTGCGGCAGCGGTCTGGCCGGATCGGCGATAGAAGTCTGCCTGAGCGGCATAGGTCAGGTGGTAGTCAGCGAGGTCCCCCTCCTCCAGCAATGCGTTGACCAACGCAAGGCCTGCCTCCGGTCCCTGGTGCATACCCACCGCCACTGCCCGATTGAGCCGGACCACCGGGGAGGGAGCGGCGCGCATCAGGACGTCGTAGAGCCCGACGATCTCGCCCCAGTCCGTTTCCTCGGCGGTCCGCGCTCGGGTGTGGACGGCGGCGATCGCGGCCTGGAGCGTATAGGGACCGATCTGGCGGGTGGCGAAGGCAAGATCGATAAGCTCGAACCCTTCCTCGATCAGCGCCCTGTCCCATAGCGTGCGATCCTGATCGGCGAGCAGGATCACCTCGCCGTCCGGTGCCGTTCGCGCGGCGCGGCGCGAGTCGTGGAGAAGCATGAGCGCAAGCAGCCCCATGGTCTCGCCCTGCGGCAGCAGGTCGAGCATCAGCCGTCCGAGGCGCATGGCTTCGGCCGAAAGGTCCGTGCGGATCAGTTCCGCACCGGAGTGAGCCGAGTAGCCTTCGTTGAACACCAGGTAGATGACGCGCAGCACGGCATCCAGCCGCTCGGGCAGCGCCGAGAGATCGGGCACCTCGTAAGGGATGCGCTCCTCGCGAATCTTCGCCTTGGCCCGCACGATCCGCTGCGCGAGCGCCGGCGGACGGGCAAGGAACGCGCGGGCGATCTCCTCGGTCGTCAGCCCGCAGAGCTCGCGAAGCGTCAGCGCCACCTGCGCCGGCTGCGGCAGCACCGGGTGGCAGCAGGTGAAAATCAATCGGAGCTGGTCATCCTTGATGGCCGCATCGGCCATTTCGTCCTCCTCCTCGGCGTCGGAGACGATCTGCCCGGCAAGCTCGGCCTCCAGCGCATTGAAACGGGCACGGCGGCGCAACTTGTCGATGGCGCGGAAGCGCCCGGCCGAAACCAGCCAGGCACTGGGATTGCCCGGCAGCCCTTCGCGCGGCCAGCGGTCGGCGGCCGCGACGAACGCGTCGTGCAGCGCCTCCTCGGCGAGGTCGAAGTCACCGAGGAGGCGGATGAGCGTCGCCAGCACCTTGCGCGAATGCTCGCGGTAGGCGCTCTCGATCAGTCCGCTGCGCGGGATGGGTGCCGGCGCGTCCATCTCACTCCCAGATCATGATCGGCCGGACTTCGACGGCGCCGATGCGGGCAAGCGGGATGCCCTTGGCGATCTCGATGGCCTCGGCCATGTCCTTTGCTTCGACCAGGATGAAGCCGGCGACGTGTTCCTTGGTCTCGACATAGGGGCCATCGGTCACGCTCGCCTCGCCCTTACGCACCCGTACGGTGACGGCCGTGCCGGTATGCTGCAGCGCTTCGGCGAGGATATAGTTGCCCTGGGCCTCGAGCTGCTTGTCATAGGCCATGGAATCGCGGTCGATCGCCTTCCAGTCTTCCTTGGAAAGGGACGCCTCGATCTCGGAGTCGGCGCAAACCAGACAGAGGAACTTCATTTCTCGATCCTTTCGATGCGGTCGACAGGTCGCACTTCGATCGAGCCGACTCGCGAGAGCGGCATGCGGGCGGCAAGCGCAATGGCTTCGTTGAGATCGCGCGCCTCGATGATGTGGAAACCGGAAAGATGCTCCTTGGTCTCGGCAAAGGGACCGTCGGTGGTGGAAATGCTTCCGTCCCAGGTGCGCACCGTGATTGCCTCGCTCGGGAGTTTCAGGCCCTCGGAGAAGAGATAATTGCCGCTGGCGCGCAGCTCCTCGTCGTAGTCGAGCATGCCATTGACGAACCCGTCGCGCTCGTCCTGCGTCATCGGGGCGAACCTGGCTTCGTCTAGATAGATCAGAAACATGTATTTCATGCGTGCCTCCCTTGGGGTGAACGATACCCCTAGCCGAACGGGTTCGGCCACATTCGACACGGGCAGCGGCACGTTTGTTTTTTCTTTTTTCGATGGAGATGTCGAAAACCGTATCGGGCGCTCGGCCAATTGCGAACTCTTTCGCAAGGAGACGACCGATGTTCGACCTTCTGCTCGCAGGCCACATATCGCGATTGAATGCCCACTACCGCCCGCCCGAGGGTGAGAACATGGAAGACGCCTACTACCGCTCCGTCACGACGCGCCTGCCGGCCTTGGGCGGCCTCGCCCGGCTCGCCATTGCCGGCGTCCTGCTGACGCCGCTGATCGTGGGGCTGACCTACAGCTTCATATGACGCGTTCGCTGTCGACGTCGAAGAGGTGGATGTTCTCGGGCGCGATCGAGAGTCCCATGATGTCGCCTGCCGAGAGCGGGCTGCGGCCATGGATCACCACCGTGATCTCGGGGTCCGTTCCGCTCGAGATATACGTCATCGACCCCGTCGACTCGACGACGCCGACGGGTAGCCGCAACGGAGCCGATCCCGCGTCGGTGACGGTCAGGTGCTCGGGCCGCAGCCCCGCCGCAACCCTGCGCCCCGGCTCCAGCGAGCGCCCTATGGCCAAGCGCGGCGCATCGGGCAGGTCCAGCAGGACCGACTGCCCGTCGTCGCCGATCATGGCCGGCACGAAGTTCATCGCCGGCGAGCCGATGAAGCCGGCAACGAACCGGCTGGCCGGCCTGTCGTAGAGCTCGAGCGGCGCGCCCTGCTGCTCGATCACCCCGTCGCGCATCACCACCACGTGGTCGGCCATGGTCATGGCCTCCACCTGATCGTGGGTCACATAGACCGAAGTGGCGCCGAGCCGATCATGGAGCGCGCGGATTTCCTTGCGCATATGGACCCGCAGGGCAGCGTCGAGGTTGGAGAGCGGTTCATCGAAAAGGAACGCCTTGGGGTGACGGATGATCGCCCGCCCCATGGCGACGCGCTGGCGCTGGCCGCCGGAAAGCTCGCGCGGGAAGCGGCCGAGAAGCTGCGAGAGGCCGGTCGTGTGCGCCACGTCTTCAGCGGCCTTCAACGCCACGTCCCTTGCCGTACCCTTGAGGCGCAGCGAATAGGTGAGGTTCTCGGCCACCCGCATGTGTGGGTAGAGCGCATAGCTCTGGAACACCATGGCGACGTCGCGCTTCCTCGGCGGCACGTCGTTCATCACCTCGCCCGCGATCTTCATCGTGCCGCCGGTGATGGTCTCGAGCCCGGCGAGCGAGCGCAGCAGCGTCGATTTCCCGCAACCTGACGGCCCCACGAGCGCGACGAACGTTCCCTTTTCGATCGAGAGGTTGATGTCTTTGAGCGCATGGAACTGCCCATAGTGCTTGTCGACGCCGGTCAGCTCGATCTGAACGTTGCTCATTTGAGGGCTCCCGAGGTGAGGCCGGAGACGATACGGCGCTGCAGCAGCACGAAGACCGCCAGGATCGGCGTCACGTAAATGGCCGAGTAGGCCATGATGGCGTTCCAGTCGCTGGAGTTGGGTCCGAGGAAGCCGGAAAGCCCGACGCTCGCCGGCTGATAGCGCGGGTCCTGGATGATCGACTTGGAGTAGATGTACTCGCCGAACGCCGACATGAAGGTGAGGATCGCACAGACGAGGATGCCGTTGCGCGCCAGGGGCAGCACGATGGTGAAGAACGCGCCGACGCGCGAGTTGCCGTCGACCAGCGCTGCCTCCTCCAGCTCGCGCGGTACGCTCATGAAGGTCGCGCGCACCAGCACCACGAAGAACGGCATGGCCTTGGCCGCCGAGGCGAGGATCACCGCGAGGCGCGGGCTGCCGAGCAGGCCCACCTGGTTGAAGCCGACGAAGAGCGGTGTGATCATCACCGAAGCGGGCAGCACCTGCAGCATCAGGATGCAGAAGAGCCCGACGTCGACCCAGGCATTGCGGTAGCGCGCCAGCACATAGGCGCAGCCCGTGCCGAGGATCACGGTGACGGCGGTGACGCCGGCGGCGATGACCGTCGAGTTCCAGAGGAACGTGCTCATGCTCCGACGCGCCCAGACACCCGGATAGATTGCGAACTGCGGGTCGGCCGGCCAGAAGCTCGGCGGGTTGGCGAAGATCTCCGAGTTGGTCTTGAGGCTCGTCACATACATCCAGTAGAGCGGGAAGAGGTAGACCGCCGCCATGGCGAGCGCCACGGCGAGGAGCACCCATTGCGTCCAGGGCCGGGTCATCCGCGCACCTCGCTTCTGGTCGAGCGCACATAGAGGATCGAGGCGAAGAGCACGAGGACGAACATCATCACCGAGATCGTCGCGCCGCGCGCGAAATCATAGAGGGTGAACGACATCTGCCAGGCCCAGTACTGGGCGACGGTCGAAGAGTTGGCCGGGCCGCCCTCGGTGATCGCCGGGAAGAGGTCGAACTGTTGCAGGGTGCCGATAAGCCCGAGTGAGAGCACCGCGCCGATGGTCGGGCGCATCATGGGTAGAGTGATCGTCAAAAACCGCTTCCAGGCGTTCGCCCCATCGAGGGCGGCCGCCTCGTAGAGTTCTCTCGGGATCGCCGCCAGCCCCACCGAGAGCAGCAGCATGTTGAAGGCAAGGCCCAGCCAGATATTGGCGATGGTCACCGCCCAGATGGAAAAGTTCGGGTCCGACTTCCAGAAAATGGCGGCATCGATCAGGCCGAGCGAGCGCAGGATCGAATTGAGCACACCGAAGTCGCCGGCCAGTATCCAGCTCCAGATCGCGCCGACGACGAGGCCGGGCATGACCCAGGAAACGAGGAACAGCCCGCGAATGGTCGCAGCGCCCGGAAAGTTCTGGGCAAAGAACAGGGCGAGCGCGAAGCCGAGGACGAACTGGCCGGCCATGGAGCCGACCACGAAAATGACGGTGTTGCGCACGACCAGCGGGAATTCGGGCTGCGAGATCACCGCGATATAGTTGTCGAGCCCGGCAAAGGGCCGGATCCATGCCCCCAGGGTGAACATGTCCACCTGCTGGAAACTCATCAGCACGTTGTAGACGAGCGGCAGGCCGGCCAGCAGAACGAGAAAGACGAGAGGGGCGGCAACGAGCAGGATGTCGAAGCCGTTGCCGTCGCGGATGCTCGACAGCACGCGCGAGACTGGATTGCCGCGTCGATGCGAATTGACCGAGGCTGGCTCTGATATATCCATGGTCGACCTCTCCTCCTTCGTGCCGCTCACAGAAAATGGCTGCCGGGGGACGATCCCGGCAGCCAGTCAGGGAGAGAGCTTATCCGAGGATTCCCGCGATCGTCTGCTGGGCCTGGTCGAGCGCCTGTTGGGGCGTCTGCTGGCCGGTGAGCGCGGCCTGCATGGCGTCGTAGATGGCCTTGGAAATCTTCTGCCACTCGGGGTGCGGCCCGCGCGGCTGGGCGTACTGGAGCTGCTCCTGGAAGACCTTGAGCGCTGCATCCTTCAGCGGCTCGCCGGTTTCCGGAAGCACGATGTCGTTGCGCGCCGGCAGCACCGAGAACTCGGGGAAGGCGCGCTCGTCCTGGGAAACGAAGAACTCCAGCACCTCGAAAGCGGCATCCGGGTTCTGGGTGGTGGCGAAGATGCCGTAGTTGAAGCCGCCCAGCGCCGACGAGCGCTCGCCACCATCGGTGTCGGTCGGCAACAGCGCGACGGCCCAGTCGAATTGGGCGTCTTCCACCATGCGGTTGAGTTCCCACGGGCCCGAGATGGCCATGGCGGCGTTGCCGGTGTTGAAGGTGCCTGTCGAGTCCCACTGGCCGAGGCTCAGCACGTCCTGGCTGGCGAGGCGCTCGTCGACCATCGTCTTCCAGATCTCGAGCGCACGCACGGCGCCGGTTCCATTGACCTCACCGTAAGAGCCACCGCTCATCTGGATCCACGGCAGGAACTGGAACGTGCCCTCCTCGCCGGCGCGGGCCGAGAAGGTGATGCCGTAGACGTTGTTGGCCGGATCATTCAGCGCCCGGGCGGTCTCGAGCAGCTCATCCCAGGTCTTGGGCGGCTCGGCGATGCCGGCAGCCTCGAACAGGTCCTTGTTATAAAAGAGCGCAATGGTGTCGGTGTACTTCGGCACGCCGAAGAGCTTGCCGTCCCAGGTCACGGAATTGAGCGGGCCCTGGAAGTAGTTCTCCGGATCGATGACGTCGGAACTGGCAACCCGGTCGGTGATGTCGAGGAACGCGCCGCGCGAGGAGAACATCGCGAAGTCGGGGTTGTCGACCGAGATGATGTCGGGGGCGTTGCCGGTGGCAAAGGCACGCAGCGCCTCGTTGACGATCTCGTCGAACGGGATCGAGCGGTACTCGATCTGGATGTCCCCTCCCCGCTCGTTGAATTCCTTGGACAGCGTGTCGGACACGCCCGGCTGATTGGTGCCGTCGATCGACCAGACCTTGACGATGGTCTGCGCCGTGGCAGGGGCCGTCATCATCGTAGCGGCGAGCAGCAGCCCGCCAAGTTTCAGTGTAGTCTTGTCCATGGTTTCCCTCCCTGTTGAACGATGGACGTTTTTCCGGCCGATCAGGCCGAAAGCTTGATGGACGGGTCTCCCCCGCCATAGGCCGCCTCGGTGTCGACGAAGTCGCCGCCGCGGCAGGTCTTCAGATAGTTGAGGGCGCGCACCTGGCCGGTCATTTCCAGCGCGTCGCGATAGACGGGATCGTGCCAGCCCTCGATGTCGATGGAGCCGGACCAGCCGGCAAGGCGCAGCTCGGAGATGATGTCGGTCCAGTTGCTGTCACCGAACCCCGGCGTCCTCATGAACACGAACTTCTCCTTGCCGAAGACGCCGTGCTCGCGGATCACCTCCCAGCGCACCGTCGCGTCCTTGCCGTGGACGTGGAAGAATTTCTTGGCCCACTTGCGGATCTGCGGCAGCGGATCGATGAGGTAGACGAGCTGGTGGCATGGCTCCCATTCGAGGCCGATGTGGTCGTCCGGCGTCTCGTTGAAGATCAGCTCCCAGGCGTCCGGATTGTGGGCGATGTTCCAGTCGCCGGTTTGCCAGTTGCCGTCCATGGCGCAGTTCTCGAAGGCGATGCGGACGCCTTTGTCGGCGGCGCGCTTGGCGAGTTCCGACCAGACTTGTCTGTACCGCGGCAGGCTATCGGTCAGCGGTTTGTTACGGACGCGACCGGTGAAGCCCGCGATGCAGGTCGCGCCGAAGTGGTGGGCGTTGTCGATGCAATCCTTCCAGCCCTGAAGGGTCTCCAGGTCCATCGGCCGCTCCTCGAGCGGATTGCCGAACATGCCGAGGGTCGAGATGGTGATGTCGCGATCCCCGATCGCCTCGCGGCAGCGCTTGCCGAGCTCGGCCAGGTTCTGCCCGTTGGTCGTCTGCCAGAAGAAGGGCTCGAAGCTCTCGAAACCAAGGTTGACGATCTTGCGGATGTCCTCGGCCGCCTTGCCGCTGGAAGCGGAAATCATGGTGCCGATGCGGATGGATTTTGCAGGGTCGCTCACGTTCAAATCTCTCTCGGGATCTCGTCAAAATTTTACGCGCTAAAGGGTGATCTCGACGCGCTTTTTCGTCCTTGCGCTCTCGATGGCGCCGAAGACCATGGCGAGGCTCTTGATGTTGTCGTTGCTCGCCGTCTCCGGCGCGCGGCCGGCCGAGATGGCGTCGAGAAACTCGGCGATGACGCTGGCGTGGCCATGGGTCTGGTCGATGTCGGCCGGCTCGGGTACGGGCGCCGGCACGAGGTCGCGTAGGAAGCCGAGGTCGTTGGCGACGACCCTGGCCTCGAACTCATCGCCCCCGTCCCAGAGCAGCGTGCCCTTGGTGCCGATGAAGCGCCAGGCGCTCTCCCAGCTGGTGTTGGCGCCCTCGGCTGCCCAGGAGCCGCGATAGGTGAAGACCACGTCGTCCGAGAACTCGAAGATGGCATTGGCGGCGGCGCCATGGGCGTACCAGGAACCGCGCGGGTTGGTTTCGTGGCAATAGACGGCGAGCGGGGTCTTGCCGGCCATGAACCGCGCGGCGTCGAGGGTGTGAATGGCCATGTCGAGCAGCAAGACGTTCTCCATCTCCTCACGAAAGCCGCCGAAATGCGCGCCGATGAAGAAGTCGCAGTGGAGGCCCGTCAGCTCGCCTATGGCGCCCGCTTCGAGAAAGCGGCGGATGCGGCGCACGCCGGCGATGAAGCGGCGGTTCTGCACCACGGCATGGATGCGGCCGGCTTTCTCGGCCTTGGCGACCAGCGCGCGGCCGGCATCGAGGGTCGTCGCCATCGGCTTTTCGCTGAGGACGTGGCAGCCATGGGCCAGACCGGATTCGACCACCGACTGGCGGGCGGCGGGGATCACGACGTCAAAAAGGAGATCGGGCTTCGTTTGCGCCAACACGGCTTCGAGGTCGGTGCCGATCACCGCATCCGGAAGACCGAACTCGGACGCACGCGCCTCGGCGGTCTTGCGGTCGATGTCGACGAGACCGACAACCTCCACCCGGTCCTTCAGCAAATCGCTGCCGGCGAGCGCCGAGAGCCAGCCCTTGGACATGCCGCCGCAACCGACGAGCACCGCGCGAAACGTCATGAAGCCTCCTCCTTGGGAGCACCTTCCCGTGACCCGGCCCGTTTTTCGGGCTCATCGTCGCGGTTGCTCCGTAAACGTTTACGACGCTAAAATGAGAGCCGGAGACGTGTCAATGGGCTTTCGTAAACGTTTTGGGAGTTGCCGTGGAGGAGCAGCTTGCGCCAACGGAACGTCCGACTTGCCTCTCCTCGCCTGTCATCCCGGCGAAAGCCGGGAACCAGTAGCCGACAAAAGGGCCGGGCGGCCCTCGACGCCTCCTCCTATCACCGGTCATCCCCGCGAAAAGCGGGACCTCTGTTGCGTGACGGGAAGACCAAACAGAGGTTCTGCTTTTCGCGGGATGACCCTGCGCAAGGGGAAGCGCAGTGCCGGATTGCCCGGCTGGTGTGTACTGGATCCCGGCTTTCGCCGGGATGACAGGTAGTGGATAGCCGGATGAGAATCCCATGACACCCGCCCCTAACTGTGGCACCAGACATCCCGAACGGGGGGAAAAATGAAGGGCATCAAGCGGCTGGCGCAGCACCTCGATATTTCCATCGGGACGGTTTCCCGCGCCCTCAACGGCAAGCCGGACGTCAACGAGGAAACGCGCAAGCGGGTGCTCGAAGCAGCCGCCAGGCTCGGATATGTGCCCAACCAGGCCGGCCGGGCGTTGCGGCAGGGTGCGACCAACTCCATCGGCTTCATGATCGAATCCAACGACGAGACAGAGGCCAACAGCGATAACTTCTTCCTCGGCGTCATTGGGGGACTGACCGGCGCCCTGCTGCAGCACAAGCTCGACCTCGTGGTCCTGCCGTGTTCGGTCAACGAAGATCCGCACGACTATCTCAAGCGCATCGTGGCGCGGCGGCTGGTCGATGCCGTCATCATTTCAGCCACGCAACGCGGCGACCGCCGTATCGAGCTGCTCAACTCGGCACGCATCCCCTTCATCGCCCTCGGGCGAACGGGAGGCCCCGACGAACATGCCTGGATCGATCTCGACTTCGAGGGTGTGGCGCGCAGCGCCGTCGCGCGCCTTGTCGCCCGCGGGCACAAGGAGATTGCCGTGGCCATCCCCGATAACGAGATCAATCTCGGCTATGTCTTCCGCGATGCATTCCTGGATGCAATGGCGCAGCATGGCCTGACGGTCGATCCGGCCCACATCGTGCGCGCCCGATCGAGCGAGCAGGGCGGCTATGCCATCGGCAGCGCGATTCTTGCCATGCAAAGGCGCCCGACCGCCATCGTGCTCGTCTATGAGATGATGGCGATCGGCCTTTATCGCCGTCTCAACGAGGCAGGCCTCGTGCCGGGGCGGGATCTCGCCATCGTCGGCTTCCGGGAAGGGCCGCAATCGAAGTTCCTCTCGCCCGCCCTCACGAGCTTTCGCATGTCGCTGCGCGATCTCGGCATCGGACTGGCCGAAGGGCTGCTCGCCACCATGCCCGTCTATGCAGACATCTATTCGCCGGCGCCAGTGCACAAGCTCTGGCCGATGGAACTCGTCGAAGGCGAAAGCGACGGGATAGCGATCGGGTGAGCGACTACCGCCCCCAAAGCGGAATCGCATCTACCAGACGATCGGGTGCGTCTTTCCCGTCGCGACGTTGACGAAGCCTTCAGGCGCGAGCGGTGACGGGGCGACGAGCACCCAACGCCAGGGGGCGCAGGTGAGCGTGGCGAAGGCCAGGCGCTCGGGGAAACCCGGCCACCAGCGCGGCGAGAAGGTCGGCTCGTACATCCAGTCGATGCCCTCGGCCGCCTGGTAGAGCGCCCGCATCTCGGCGTCGAGCTCCTCGGGCGGACGGCAGGTCATCAGGCCGCCGACTTCGTAGCGCACGGTCGCTGCAAGCCTGCCTTCGCGCACCAGGGCCCAGCCGCCCTGCGTCTCACGCAACGCGTTGACCGCCTGCACCATCGCCGCATCGGACGAGCCGACGACCCAGATGTTGTGCTTGTCGTGTCCCATGGAGCAGGCAAGCGCCGTCTCGGGCGTCCGCGGCCCCGTGCCGAGCCAGAACATTTTTGCGACCTTCCCCTCCCCGGAGAAGCGGTCGACGATGGCAAACTTGGTGACGTTGCGGCTTTCGTCGCGCTGCACCAGCCCGTCCGCGACCGGCAGCTCCATGGTGATGAACTCGTCGGCCCAGTGGAACGGGCGGAGTACGGCCGCCTGCATGGTTTGGCGGCCCGGCGCTGCGGGAATGGCGAAGTCGCCGGCGGTCAGTTCGCGGGCAATGTTGACGGTCTGCGTCGCCCAGTCCGGCCATTCGATCCTGGGTACGGGCTTCAGGTACTTGCCGCCCGCCGCGACCTCCTCGCCATCGGCCCAGACCTTGGCGATCGAGAGGCTTTCGACGTCGTCGAGCAGCACCATGTCGGCGAAACGTCCGGGGGCGATGGAGCCGACCCAGGGCGTCAGACGCATGTGGCGGGCCGGGTTGATGGTGACGAGCTGGATGGCGATCTCGGGGCAGAGTCCCGCCTCGATGGCGAGCCTGACATTGTGGTCGGTCGCGCCGATCCTCAGCGTATCGGAGGCCGAGCGGTCGTCGGTGCAGAGGGCGAATTGCGACCAATCCTCCTGGCCCTCGGCGAGGAGGCCGGCGACGATGTCCTTCAGGGAATGCGGGCGCAGCTCCATGAAGAGACCGCGGCGCAGCTTCTCGCGCACCTCCTCGGGCGTCCACGCCTCGTGGTCGGAGGCCATGCCTGCGGCGGCGAAGGCGTTGATGTCGTCTATGGCGCGCATGCCGGCCGCATGCCCCTCGACGACGCCGCGCGCCTCGAAAGTCGCGCGGATCATGCCCCATAGCCGCTCGTGCGAGGGATTTTCCGGGTTCCAGACCGCGGGCCAGTCCATCACCTCGTCGAGGCCGGCGACCATCGTCTGGCTTTCGAGGAAGTCGCGCTGCTCGTCGTAGCCGAAATGGCCGCCGCCCCATTCGTAGGCGGTGGGCGGCACGGCCGAACCCGGAAGCGGGAAGATCTTCATCGGGCTGCCGGCCTTGCGCGCGGTCAGCCAGAACTCGAGGTTCTTCGGGCCGTTGACGTTGGAGAATTCGTGGCTCGCCTCGCAGGTCCAGGTGTTGCCGTGGGGAATGACGAGAGCCGCCTCCCATTCGGGCGTTACATGGCTCGACTCGATGTGCTTGTGCACCTCGCCGAAGCCGGGGACGGCGGAGAGCTGTGGTTCGTGGACGCGCTCGGCGACCTCGCCGGGATAGGCGCCGGCCGGCCCGACCCAGGCGATGCGGCGTCCCGAGACGACGATCTCCTGGTCCTCATGCCAGCGGCGGCCGTTGACGTCGAGGAGACGCCCGACCCTCAGGCTCCGGTCCGCCGGACGCTTGCCGAGTGCGACCAGAGCCAGATGCTGGCGAATGGCGACCTCGTCGGCAGCGTTGACGATGAGGTCGGTGGGGGGGAGTTGCGTCATCAAACCAATCTTTCAGTCGTCACTACATGCGGGCAACCCAGCATGGTGTCCGTAACATGCACAGCGACCATCTTTGGTCCAGCCCTGGGCAGCCTGCACCTAGCGGGCTGAGGACCGAGGAATGAAGGAGACGAGCACAAGCGCTCACCACAACCACTATTGTCACCCCGGCGAAGGCCGGGGCCCATCCTTGAACACATCAGCTTGCACGGAAGGCTCGTGGGACCGACCATGCTTCGTTCATACACCTTGCGGCCGCGGCAGTATCTCAGGATGGGTCCCGGCTTTCGCCGGGATGACATCGAGGGTGGGGCGGGACTGCGGCCAGTACAATCTATGACCTTCCCGCCGCCCAGCCGGCGATTTGGGCCCAGAGGCGGGCGTAGCCCGGCCACTCGACAAAGGGCGGCGGGGCCCAGTGGGGGCCGCAGTCGGAGGTGAAGGCGACCGCCCTGCCCTTGCCGAAGCTGGCCGCCGCGATCAGCGGATCGGCGCCGACGGAGGCGACGAGTTGAGCACCGCTCTTGAGGACGACGCGGTTGTAGCCGAGGAGCGCGGGCCACTCGCCGCCGAGACCGGTGACGATCGGATGGGCGGCGTCCGCCACCGCGGGCACGATACCTTGGGGCGTTTCTACCCGATCATCGTAGCGATGGAGGGTCACCGGCAGCGCCTCCTCGATGGCGGTGCCGGCATATTGGGCCTTGGCGTCGATGCCCTGGAAGGTGAGGTAGCCGCCAACCATGACGAAGCCGCCGCCACCGGCCACGTAGTCGCGCAGCGCCTCGAGCCGGTTAGGCAGTGCCTTGGAGCGCACGAACGTTTCCGGGTGCAGCAGCAGCGTATTGGCGCCGATATCCGAGAGCACGACGCAGTCATAGGCCGCCAGATCCCCAGGGGTTGCGGGAAACTCGCGGGCCGCCACGTGCGCGGGCTGGTAGGTCACGTCCCACCCGGCACCTTCCAGGGCCGAACGCAGCCAGCGCACGCCCTCGGCGTATTCGGTGGTGGTGAAGCTGTCGAAGCCCTTCTGATGGATGGAGTGGACGGTCCAGGATTCCCCGGCGATGAGGATTTTCGGCTTGGTCATTCAGTTGGTCTTTCGTTTGGCCGGCGCCACGGACTTGCGCACCACCAGCTCCACCGGCAGGCGCGTCAACGCCGGCGCCGGCATCTTGTTGAGAACGGCCATCAGCCGTTCGAAGGCAATGCGGCCCATGTCGGCCACGGGCTGACGGACAGTCGTCAGCGGCGGATCGACCAGTTCGGCGAACGGCATGTCGTCGAAGCCGACCAGCGAGATATCGCCGGGAACGGTGAGGCCCGCCTCGCGCGCGGCCTTCAACGCGCCGATGGCGAGGTAGTCGGAGCAGGCGAGGACAGCGGTGGGGCGCGGCGATTGCTTCAAGAGCCACTTCATCGCCTCGTAGCCGAACTGGCGCGAATAGTCCTTGAGCAGGATCCAGTGGGCGCGCACCGGCAGGCGCGCCTCGTCCATGGCGCGCTCGAAGCCGGCGAGGCGCTCGCGCACGGAAAAGAGGTCGGCCGGTCCGCTGATGAGGGCGACGTCGTCATGGCCGCCTTCGATCATATGCCGGGTGGCGAGATAAGCGCCCTCGACGTTCTCGACGAAGACGCGCGGCACGGCGACGTTGGGCACATCCTCGTCGAGCAGCACGACATTGCCGGCATCCTTGAGGAGCCTGGCGAGCGTGCCGTCGTCGGGCTGATTGGTCATCATGATCAGCCCGTCGACGTGCTGGTCTCGCAGGCGGTTGAGGGCATCGATCTCCTTGGCGCGGCTGCCGCCGGTCGAGGAGATGTAGACCGCATAGCCGTGCCGCTCGGCCTCGGCCTCGACGGCGGCGGCGAGTTCGGCGAAGAACGGGTTGGCGATCTCGGGGGTGACGAGGCTGATGGCCTCGGTCCGGCCGGTCGAGAGGCGCTTGGCGAGCAGGTTCGGGCGATAGTCGAGCTTGGCGATGGCCGCATCGATCCGGTCGCGGGTCGCCTGCGGCAACTCGATGCGATTGTTGAGGTAGCGCGAGACGGCGGTGGGGGAAACGCCGGCTTCCTCGGCGACATCGTTGAGCGTTGCCATGGCTACCTCAGATCGCGTGGCGAAGCCGGAAGGCTTCGATGATTTCGAGGTCCGCCTCGAAGACGCCGGTGGCATTGAACTCGCGTAGCTGCATGGGCTCGTGTCCGAAAGTCACTGGGAATTCCGGATATTCCGCTGTCGCGCGGCTCATGTCGACTGCTTCCGCATCGGTCATCGGATGCTCCATTCGCAGACGTCGAATTCGGCCTGCGGACATGACCGGAGGCGGCAGCCCGCACCGCCGGGGCAACGGCGGCAAGCCCCGCGTAGCGCGCCGCCACCGCCGCATCCGCCATGAAGGGGTTGAGGCTCACCGCAAGCCTCCGGTCCCGCGCAAGCCAGCCATGCTTGCCGCCATATTGTGCAAGCTGGTCTGTCGCATAGTGTTTGTGCACAGGCGCCGCGATTGCATTTGACAAATCCGGTCGGAGTGGCGTTAGATCGTTATGTAAACCGCTTTACTTGCGTTTGGTCAAATGGGTTCTCAATTAATCTTCGACGCGACGGTGCTGACTGTGGATACCGCCGACACGGTATTCGAGACGGGTTGGGTCGCCATTCGCGACGGGCGCATTGCGGATGTCGGCCCGCAGGAGACGACGCCTGATCCGGCCGGGTTCGACGAAGCCATTGCCCTTCCCGGCCATCTCGTCATGCCCGGCCTCGTCAACGCCCATACCCATTCGGCCATGGTGCTGTTTCGCGGGCGCTCCGAGGGGCACAGCCTGCTGACCATGGAAGGCTGGTACAACTCCATCCGAGAGCCGGAGCTGTCGCTGCTGGCATCCGACATCGGGCCGGCGGTGTCGCTTTCCTGCGCGGAAATGGCGCTGTCGGGCACAACCACGTTCTGCGACCAGTATTTCTTTGCCGAGGAGATCGCCGAGGCCGCAGGCAAGAGCGGGCTGCGCGCCGTCATCGCCTACGGCATCGTGCAGCTCGGCGATACCGAGCGCGGCCTGGAGGAATTGCGCAGCGCCGCCGCCTTCATCGAAAAGCAGCGATCGGCGGACGGGCGGATCGTACCCTGGTTCGGGCCGCACGCACCCTATGTCGACAATTCCGAGGACCTGCTGCGCGCCGAGGTCGAGCTCGCGGTCAAATATGGATGTGGCATGCACCTGCACATGGCGGCCGGCCCCGAGGACAATGAGGAGACGCTGGCGCTCTATGGCCTCACCGCCACGCAGGCGCTATCGCGCGACGGGTTCTTCGCCGGCCGCGTGCATGCGGCGCATTGCCTCGACCTGTCGGACGAGGATATCGCGATCTTTGCCGCCGCTCCGGCGGCCTCGGTCGCCTATTGCGCGACGGCGGGGCTGCGGTCTGGCCGCGAGGGCATCTGCCCGGCGGTGAAACTGCGCGAGGCCGGCGTCGTCGTCGCTCTCGGCACGGACAACGTCGCGGCCAACAATTCCTACGACATGATTGCGGAAATGAAGGTTGCCGGGCTCGTCGCGTCGCTCCGGGAGGGCCGGGCGCAGCCGATCTCGAGCCGCGAGCTCATCCGCATGGCGACGATCGAGGGCGCGCGGGCGCTCGGACTCGACCACGAGATCGGCACGCTCGAGGCCGGCAAGGCGGCCGATCTCATCGCCATCGACATCGGCGGCCCCGGTTATTCGGAAACGCCCGACGTCGAAACGCTTCTCGTCTATTCCGGCAGCGGCCGGGACGTGCGACATGTCTGGGTCGCCGGTGAGCAACTGGTGCGCGACCGCGCCCTCACCCGTGACGACCATAAGGACATCCGCACCCGCTACAGGCAAACCTACAAGGATTTCTGGGCGCGCGTGGAAGAAGCAAGAAAGGTTACATAAGTGGCGCACAACCGCCTGATCCTCGATACCGATGGGGGCGTCGATGACGCCCAGGCCCTGCTGATGCTGATCGCCAACGGGCGCGCGCCCGATGCGATCACTACCGTTTTCGGCAACGTGGGGCTGACCGCCGCGACCCGTAACATCCTCGCGACGCTTGCCGTCGCCGACGCCGACATTCCTGTCCACAGCGGCGCCGACCGGCCTCTCGCCCAGCCCATCATCTCCGCCGAGCACATCCACGGCGAGGACGGTCTGGGTGGCGCGCCGCGCCCTGCCCGTACGGCCGAGATCGCCGGCGCCGACGCCGTCGGGTTCCTGCGCCGTAGCTTCCGCGAGGCGGCAGGCAGGGGCGAGAAGGTCGACATCCTGATGATCGGGCCGCTGACCAACCTGGCGCTGGCGCTGCGGCTCGAGCCCTCCATCACCGTCGGCATCGGCCAGCTCACCATCATGGGCGGCTCGGTCTACGGGCGCGGCAACACGACGCCCGCGGCCGAATTCAACATCTTCGCCGACCCCGAGGCGGCGGCAATCGTCTTCCAGGCCGACATCGAGACAGTCGTCGTGCCATGGGAGCCGTGCGTGACCCACTACATGGTCGGCACCGACGTCGATGCGCTCTTCGCGCCGCTTCCCGAAAGTCCCGAGAAAGCGTTCTCGCAGGCGCTTGCGCAACACGCCCGCCAGACCATCGCCGGCTATGGCGGGGGCGACGCGTTCCGCTTCGTCGATCCGTTCGCGGCGGCTGTGGTCATCGAACCCTCGATCGTCACCAGGTCGATCAAGGCTTCCGTCGATGTCGCGCTCGCGCCGGGCATCACGCGCGGCATGACCGTCGTCGACCCGTCCGGGCGCCTCGGCACGCCCATGGTCACCCTCATAGAAGAAGGCCGCATCGAGCGGCTGGTGGCGCTCTACCAGACATCCATCGCCTACGCCCCCGCCCCTCGCGCGAGAATAGCAACCGCATAACAAAACCCACAAGGAGCGCCCCATGTCCCCAGGAAAACTCAACCGCCGCAGCTTTGCCGGCCTCGCCCTCGCGGCGGGGCTGATGGGTTCGGCCTCGGCGCCGGCCGTGCTGGCGCAGGAGTATACCGAGGAGAACCCGCTGACCGTCGCCCTCGTCGTCCACGGGAATCTGGGCGACAAGAGCTTCTTCGATTCCGCCGCCGCCGGGCTGCAGCGGGCCGAGGACGAGCTGCCGGTGGACGTGACCATCATCGAGGCGGGGCTCGACAGGGGACGCTGGGAGCCGGCGCTGGCCGACGCCACCGACCAGGGCTTCGACGTCGTCATCGGCGGCACCTGGGAGATGAACGGGTTCATGCAGGCGCTCTCGCCCGAATATCCGGACACCAGGTTCATCCTCTTCGACGACACGCCGGACTTTTCGGGTGGCGCGTTCCCCAACATCCTCGCCATCCAGTACCGCACCTCGACGGCGGCGTACCTCGCCGGCTATGCGGCCGCCAAGATCTCCGAGACGGGCAAGCTCGGCGAAATCCTCGGCGTCGAGGGCGCGACGATCATAGAGTTCGCGGTCGGCTTCGAGCAGGGCGCAAAAGCCGCCAACCCGGACGTGGAAGTGACCCGCGCGGTCGCCGGCTCCTTCACCGACCCGGCCAAGGGCAAGGAACTGGCGCTCGCCCAGTTCGCTCAAGGGGTCGACATCGTCTTCCCGATCGCGGGCGGCACCGGCATCGGCGCGCTGCAGGCGGCACGCGACGAGGGCAAGCTCGCCGTCGGCGTCGACAGTGACCAGGCCGAAATCTTCGCTCCGACCGACGCGGCGCAGGCGGATGTGATCTTCACCTCGGTCGAAAAGAAGGTCGGCCAGTCGCTCTATACCGCGCTGGAGCAGACCCTCGCCGGTACCGCGCCCTACGGCTCGACCGTGCTGCTCGGCCTTGCCGACGGGGCGGTGGGCATTGCCAAGAACAGCTACTACGAAGCGACCGTACCGGCAGAGGTGCGCGCCGAGGTGGATGCGGTGGAAGCCCAGATCATCTCGGGCGAGATCGAAGTCGATACGGTGATGCAGTAACGCGGCCCCCTCATCCGCCCTTCGGGCACCTTCTCCCACGAGGGGAGAAGGGAACGGGGGCACTCACCCTCTCCCCTCGTGGGAGAGGGTGGATCGGCCGGAGGCCGAGACGGGTGAGGGGAGAGTCGAGGCTCCTGCCCGGCGCTCTCCAACCACGGGTCATCCCCGCGAAAGCGGAGACCTCCGTTACCGGCAAATGAATGAAACAGAGGTTCCCGCTTTCGCGGGAATGACCCGGTGAGAGGGACAGAGCAAGAGCCCCCTAACCGCCATTTACTGGATCCGGCTTTCGCCGGGATGACAGCCTGAGGAATTGAGACGGGATCACCCCCATGGCCGCCCTGCTCGAAGCCACCGCCATCTGCAAGACCTATCCCGGCGGCACCGTCGCCAATGACGGGGTGGACCTCACGGTCCTCCCCGGCGAGGTGCATGCGGTCGTCGGCGAGAACGGGGCGGGCAAGTCGACGCTGATGAAGATCCTCTTCGGCATCGAGAAGCCCGATGCCGGGGAGCTGCGACTCGAGGGCAAACCCATCGCGTTCGCCAACCCGCGCGAGGCGATCGATGCGGGCATCGGCATGGTGTTCCAGCATTTCTCGCTGGTGCCCTCCTTCACGGTCTACGAGAACGTGGTGCTGGGCTCCGAACCGAAGGCCGGCATCCGCTTCGACCGGGAAAAAGCCATCGCCGAGGTGCGGGCGCTTTCGGAGCGCTTCCGGCTGACGGTCGACCCGCTGACGCCCGTCGGGCAGTTGCCCGTGGGCCAGCAGCAGCGGGTGGAAATCCTCAAGGCCCTCTACCGCAACGCGCGCATCCTGATCCTCGACGAGCCTACGGCGGTTCTCGCTCCACAGGAGGTGGCCGAACTCTTCGTTGCCGTGCGCTCGCTCGTCGAGCAAGGACGGACGGTCATCTTCATCGCCCACAAGCTGCCGGAAGTGCTGGAGATTTCCGACCGCATCACCGTCATGCGCACCGGCAGGACGGTGGGTCGGGTCGAGACGAAAGGCGTCACCGAGCAGAGCCTTGCCACCATGATGGTCGGACGCGAAGTGTCGCTGCGGGTCGAGCGAGGCCAGACCTCCGGCACGCTCGCGTGCGAGATCAAGGCGTTGAAGCTCGTTTCCGAGAACGGCGCGACGATCGCCGAAGACCTCAACCTGCGGGTCCACTCCGGCGAGATCGTCGGACTCGTCGGCGTCGAGGGCAACGGACAGGCCGAGTTGCTGGAAGCCGTCGCCGGGCTGCGGCCGGTTGCCGAAGGCGCGATCTATCTCGAAGGCGCCGACATGCTGCCGCTATCGGTGCTGGAGCGACGGGGCAAGGGGCTTTCCAACATTCCCGAGGACCGCATTGCGCAAGGCCTCGCGACGGGATCGAGCGTTGCCGAGAACCTCGTCGCCACGCGCCTCGACGACCCGCGGTTCGTGCGGCGGGGACTGCTCGACCTCAAGGCGATCCGCGAAAACGCGGTTTCGCTCATCGAGCGGTTCTCCATCCGCGTCAGGGGGCCGAATTCCGCCGTCGGCACGCTCTCGGGCGGCAACATGCAGAAGGTCGTGGTGGCGCGCGAGCTTTCCGAGGAGCCCACGCTCCTCCTTGTCAACCAGCCGACCCGCGGCGTCGATCTCGGCGCCACGCAGTTCATCTGGAAGTCGATCACCGACGCGCGCGACGCAGGTGCGGCCGTGCTGCTGAGCTCGGCCGACCTCGGCGAGCTGCTGGCGCTGGCCGACCGGCTGGTCGTCTTCTATCGCGGACGGATCGTTGCCGCGTTCGTCAACTCTGAGGCCCTGAGCGCGGAGACGCTGGGCGCATACATGCTCGGACTCGAAACGCAGGATGCCGACACCATGAGGAGCGCATTGCGATGAACCTTGCCTCCTTTGGTCGGGAAGCCGGCCGCGCCGCCGCTGCACTCGTCATCGCGCTCGTCGTCGCCTACGTCATCGTGCTGGCGACGTCGCAGGATCCGGGTGCAGCCTTCACCACGCTGCTCACGGCCCCGCTCTCGTCCAACCGCACGATTGGGCTCTGGGTCGACGACATCGCCAAGCTGACGCTGACCGGCCTTGCCTTCAGCCTCGTCTTCCAGGCGCGACAGTTCTCGATGGGCGTGCAGGGGCAGGTCTATGTCGGGGGGCTGTTCGCCGCGCTCGTCGCCTTGTCGCCGATCGGGGCGACGCCCATCGCCATTCCGGTGTCGATGCTGGCCGCCATGGCTGCGGGAGCGGCCTACGGGTTCATTCCGGGCTATGCCAAGGCGCGGTTCGGGGCGAGCGAGATCGTCTCCTCGCTGATGCTCAACTACATCGCCATCCGGGTGGTGAACTACCTGGTGCGCGCGCACCTGGCGCCGCCCGGCACCGGGCAGCTGATGACCGATCCGTTTCCGCCGACGGCGGTGTTTCCCGCGATCGTCCCCGGCACGCGGTTCGACCTCGGCATCGTCATCGCGCTCGCCTGCGTCGTCATCGTCTGGTTCGTGCTCTACCGCACGAGCTGGGGGCTGAAGCTGCGGCTCGTCGGGCACAATCCGAAGTTCGCCGAATATTCCGGCATCCGCGCCAGCGCCATCATGGTCAGCGCCATGACGGTTTCCGGCGCCATAGGCGGGCTGCTCGGCGCCGTGTTCGTGCAAGGGCGCGCGTTCGGCAAGCTTACCGTCGATTTCGACGGCAACCTCGCCTTCGAGGGCATCCTCATCGCCATCGTCGCAAGGAGCCGACCGCTCGCCGTGCCGTTCGTCGCGCTCTTCTATGGATATCTGCGGCAGGGCGCACAGCTGATGGGCATCCGGACCGACGTGCCGACGGAGATGATCTCGGTCGTGCAGGCGTTGATCATCCTTCTCGTTGCCTCGTCCTTCACCCTGCCCGGCCGCAAATTCATTGCCCGGCTGATGCGGCGCGAAGATGCATCGGCCGGCGCCACCGCGGGAGTTGCGCAGAAATGATCGAACTGTTGATGACGGTCTTTTCGGCGACCTTCTTCGTCACGGTCATCCGCACCGCGACGCCGCTGATCTTCGCCACGCTCGGCGGCCTGATCTCGGACCTTTCCGGCGCGCTCAACGTCGCGCTCGAGGGCATGATGCTGATCGCCGCGCTGACGGCGGTCATCGTCTCGGTCTATGCGCCCTGGTACGTGGCGGTGCTCGCGGGCATCTGCGCCGGCGCCCTGCTCGGCGCGCTGATGGCGTTCTTCCACCTGAAGATGAAGGCCGACATCATCCTTGTCGGCTTCGCCGTCAACATCCTGGCAGCCGGCGGTACGGTGTTCGCGTTGTCCCAGGCGACGGGCGGCGACAAGGGCACCTCGATCAACCTGACCTCCAAGGCCGTTCCGGCGGTCGATATCCCGTTCCTCGACGCCATTCCGGTGGTCGGCCCGACGCTCGACCGACTGCTTTCGGGCCACTCGATTCTCTCGTGGCTGGCCGCCCTCACCGTCTTTGCCGTCTGGTACTTCCTTTTCCGCACGCCGCATGGGCTGTGGCTGCGGGGCGTCGGCGAATATCCGGCCGCGCCCGAGGCGGCGGGCATTCCCGTCAGCAAGGTGCGCGCCTGGAGCCTCATTGCCTCCGGCGGGCTGGCCGGCATCGGCGGGGCGCAGCTCGCCATGTTCAACTATATCGGCTTTACACGCGACATGACGGCGGGGCGCGGGTTCATCGCGCTCGGCGCGGTGCTGCTCGGCGCCCGGCATCCGGTCGGCGCGATGCTCGCGGCCCTACTCTTCGGCGTCTTCGAGGCGCTCTCGATCGTCATGCCCAACCTCTTCAACTGGATACCGGGCGAGCTGATCCAGACGATCCCGTTCGCGGTGACGATCCTGGCGCTCATCCTCTTCTCCTACCGCAGCCAGCGGGCGCGGCAGTTGAAGACGCTGAGCAAGATATGAGCCGTTAGCGCCGCATCCGATCGCGCCATTCGCGCACGCCGACCGGCTCGATGCCGAATTCGGCCATGAGCTGACGCGCACGCCCGCTGTGGAAGAATTCGTACTCGCTGGTCCGGAACATCGCGTCGCTCGCCATGAGCTCGATCTCGCCGGGCGCATTGAAGTGCAGCGCGAGCCAGCTCAAGCCTTCGGGCACGCGCGAGAACAGGTCGCGATAGGCTGCCTCGCCCTGCGGCCACTCCCAGGGCGTTTCGAGCTGCAGGTCGACGATCGGATTGCCGCGCTGCCGGGCCCGTGCCGAGGCCGTATCGAACTCGGCGGTGGTGACCGGTCCGACATAGTCCATCACCGAGAAGGTCGTGTAGTCCTTCATCAGAAGGATCGGCAGGTTGAAATCGGCGCCGAGGCGTTCGTAGACGGCGACGAACTCGGGCATCATGGCGGTGCCCATGTGGCAATCGAGGTGGGTGACGTCGATGCCGGCCGCCAATGCCGTTTCGACCTGGGCGCGCAGCTCGCGCTCCGCCGCCGCCGGGTCGGCGTTGCGGCGTACGTCGGAGACTTCGGCCCAGAAGTAGCCGTCCGGGTCGGTCAGACCCTTGTCCGAGACACCGGTCAGCGGCCGCCAGCGATAGGGCTTCATGTCGGAGTTGAGGGTGAGGTGGACGCCGAGGTCGAGGTCCGGATTGTCGCGGGCGATCGCGGCGATTTCCGAGAACCAGGGACACGGCACCATCACCGAGCCTGCGGTGCAGAGCCCGAGGCGGCTGAGCTCCAGAAATGCTGCGTTGGCGCCATGAGTGACGCCGATATCGTCCTCATGGACGACGACAAAACGCTTCTCGGATGAGTTGGAAGACATGGCGATACCCGTGCTCTCTGGCTGCCGCGGCATGCGGCAGCTTCATCGAGTTCGGGGGACCGAGCGCCGTAGCACCGGATTCCAGGACGCTTCTACGACGTCCCTTTTTCGCTCCAGCATCGATTTTGCACCTGTAAGGGGCTGCATGCAAGTCAAAGGGGGCTCCGGTGATTGCGAAGCTGCGCTTCACGTCGCGTGCCGATTTTGGGCTCTTATGCGGCAGGCTCCCCTGCGCCACATAAGCCTCATCAGACATGGGGTGATCGACTATGAGCGAAGACAAACCGGGAGGCGGCCTCAGCCGCCGGATGTTCATCGGCGGTGCGGTGGCAGGCGCAGGGCTCGTCGGCGCGGCGGCAGGAGCGCTGGCGGCGGGCGGCGGCACGCCGGGCGCGCAGGTGGTGCGGGTGCCGGGCGAGCGGGCGCGGTTTGCCGACAAGGTGGTGCTGATCACCGGCGCAACATCGGGCATCGGGCGGGCGGCGGCCTTCGCCTTCGCCGCCGAGGGCGCGCGCGTCGGCTTCTGCGGCCGGCGTGTCGAGCGCGGCCGGGAGGTCGAGGAGGCGATCCGCGCGGCCGGCGGCGAGGCCACCTATATCGAGGCGGACGTGCGCGATCCCGCTTCCGTCGTCGCCTTCGTCGATGGCGTCGTCGAGCGTTACGGCAAGCTCGATATCGCCTTCAACAACGCCGGCATCAGCATCAGCGCGCCGCTGCACGAGGCGAGTGTCGAGACCTGGGACGACGTGCAGACGACGAACGTGCGCGGCGTCTGGCTCGCCATGCAGGCCGAGATACCGCATCTTCGCGCCAATGGCGGCGGGGTGATCCTCGTCACCTCGTCGGCCAATGCGGTCGGCTCGCGGCCGAATCTCGGCATCTACAACTCCACCAAGCGGGCGCTGGTGGGGCTGGTGCAGACGGCAGCGCTGGAATATGCGGCCGACAACATCCGGGTCAACGCCATATGTCCCGGCGCGACGGACACCGAGATGATCCGCAGGCAGGCGGGGATGATGGAGGCGCCGGACGCGACCTGGAACACGGCGGTGGGCGTCTGGGCGCGCCAGAACGTCCACGGGTTCCGGCGGCTCGCCAGCGCCGACGAAATGGCGCAGGCGGCGCTCTCGCTTTGTGCCGACGAGATGAGCTACCTCACCGGCTCGGCCGTCTTCGTCGACGGCGGCATGACCGCCGCCCTCTGACGGAACTTTGCCCGCAGGAATTCCACGAGCGCCGTCAGCCGCGGCAGGGCCTGCGCGCGGCCGGGATAGTAGAGGAAGAGGCCGGGGGTGACGGGCAGGAAGCCGGCCAGCACCGGCTCCAGCCGCCCCTCCTCCACCTGCACCTGCGCAAGGGGGGAAGCGGCATAGGCCAGCCCCTCCCCCGCTTCCGCGGCGGCGAGGTTGGTGGCGGAATCGTTGACAATGAGGCTTCCGGTCACGTCCATCTCGAACATCCGCCCGTCGCGGACGAACTGCCAGCGATAGATGCGTCCGTCGGAGCTGCGGAAGCGGATGCAACGATGGTCGGCGAGGTCGGCGGGATCGAGCGGGCGGCCGTTGCGCTGCAGATAGCCGGGGCTGCCATAGACGGCAAAGGCGAAGGATGGCGCGACCGGCACCGCCACCATGTCAGAATCGAGCGTTTCGCCAAGGCGCACGCCGGCGTCGAAACCGTCGGCCAGCACGTTGTCGAAGCTGTCGCTGGCGAAGAGCTCGACCTCGAGTCCCGGATGCAGGGTAAGGAATTCCTGCAGGAGCTGCGTGAACAGCAGGCCGCAGGCGGCGCGGGGCACGTTGAGCCGCAAGAGGCCGGTGACATTGCCGCCAAGGGTCGTCGCCTGCGTCAACGCCGTCTCGATATGGGCAATCGCCGGGCGCACGCCGGCAAGGAACGCCTCGCCCGCCTGCGTCAGCCCCACCTGTCGGGTGGTGCGCGCGAGGAGCGGCGCGCCGACGCGCGCTTCGAGGAGGCGGATGGTCTGGCTCAGGGCCGAGGGAGAGACGCCGAGGCGCTGGGCGGCAGCGCGGAAATTGCGGGTTTCGGCAAGCGTTGCGAAGGCGACAAGACCGTCGAAGTGGTCGCGTCTCGGGCTGCCCGACGGTGGGATCGCATGCTTGTCGCTCATCCCCCGCAATCTCGGGTGCCGAGGGCGCAAAATCAAGCGGCGGCGGGTCCTGTCAGCCTCCTGACAAGCGCTGACAGTCGCACGTGGCACTCTCTCGTCATTGAACTTGAGACAGAGGGAAGCCGCCATGCCGCAAACGCTCGAAATCGTCACCTTTCGGTTACGCGAAGGCCATGAAGCCGGTTTCCTTGCGGAAAACATTACGGTCAACGATTGGCTGGCGCGCCAGCCGGGGTTCGTCTCCCGACACCTCTCCTACCGAAAGGACGGCAACTGGTGGATCGACACCGTGCTCTGGGAGAACCGCGCCACCGCATGGCGGGCGGCCGAAAAGATGATGCGCGAGATCGGCGAGACGCCGGCCATGCGCGCCATCGATCCGGCGAGCATCGACATGTCCCACGCCGACGTCGCCATCATTCACCGGGCGGCCGAGCGCCTGCCCGCCCCCGCCAACGACGCGGCCTGATCCATGAGCGCGCTCACTCCCCTCGATACCAGCCCGCAAGTTCTCGCCGCGCCTGTGCCCTATCGCGTAACCTTCCGGTTGCGCGAGGGGCGGAACGGCGATCCGGCGGCGCTCGATGCCGCCATATGCGCCTGGCTCGCGGATCAACCGGGCTTCGCCGGCCCCTCGCCGGTTGCCGATGCCGTGCTCTGGCAGAGCCATGCCAGCGCTTGGGCGGCGGCCGAAAAGCTCGCGCGCGCCGTGCGCAAGGCGCCGGGGTTCTCGGCAGTCGATCCGGCGTCGCTCTCGCTCACCCATGCCGGCCCGTCGCCGGCCACCCTCGGCCTTATATTGCGTGTCGCCTGATGCGTGAGATTCGTTCCACTTTTGTGCTATTCCAGCAGCGCCAGAAGCTGGAGCGAATCCCATGTCCAAGGCGGAGCGGCTGTTCCACCTCGTCAACCTGCTCAAGGGCCGGCGCACCGCGGTCACCGCGCGCGATCTCGCCGAGACGCTCGGCGTTTCCGAGCGCACGGTCTATCGCGACATCGGCGCGCTCGCGGCCCAGGGCGTTCCGGTCGCAGGCGATGCGGGCGTGGGGTACTTGCTCGCCCCCCATACGCACCTGCCGCCGCTGATGTTCTCGCCCGAGGAAGCCATCGCGATCTCCATCGGCCTCAAGTTCGTGCGGGCCTTCACCGACCCGGACCTCGCAACCGCCGCAACGACTGCCGAGCAGCGGGTAAAGGCCGTACTGCCCGATGGCGTCAAGGCCGATCTCGAGCGCCTGCCCTACCGCATCCCGGTGCTGCAGAGCGGGGCCGAGGAGCGCGAGCGGCACCAGCGCGTGCGCCGTGCGGCAGCGGACTACCTGAAACTGCGGATCGACTATCGCGACGAGCACGGCAATCCCTCCGTCCGCGTCATCTGGCCGCTCGCCCTCATCGGCTGGGGCGACCACTGGACGATCCTCGCCTGGTGCGAAACCCGCATCGCCTACCGCAATTTCCGGCTGGATCGCATCGTCGACCTTACCGAGACCGGCGACAACTTCGAGACGACCGAGACGATCAACGTCGCGCACTATTATCGGACGGAGTTCGGGTTCGAGGACATTTGAGGGGGGATCACACCATCCTTCTCCCGCCGGCTGTCACCCCGGCGAAAGCCGGCCCAGTAAACGACGCCGCTGATGCTTTTGCCGTAAAGCCGATGAGCGCACCTCCCGTGCACGCGCTCCAGCCTCGGCGTGTACTGGGTCCCGGCTTTCGCCGGGATGACAGTCAGTGGATGGGCCACGATGGGCGCTTTGTCACGCGAAACAAAAAGGGAGGCCGAAGCCTCCCTTTGCAAACTGCCCTACTCCGCCGGTGTGGGGCTGGCGTCGAGTTCCTCGATACCTTCCCCGCGGTCGTAGGCTTCCTGGTCGAGGATACCCTCGCGCTTGGCGACGATCGTCGGGACCAGCGCTTGCCCCGCGACGTTGACCGCGGTGCGGCCCATGTCGAGGATCGGGTCGACGGCGAGCAGGAGGCCGACGCCTTCGAGCGGCAGGCCGAGGGTAGAAAGGGTCAGCGTCAGCATCACCACGGCGCCGGTGAGGCCGGCGGTCGCGGCCGAACCCAACACCGAGACGAAGGCGATCAGCAGGTATTCCTGCGGCCCCAGCGGAATGCCGTAGAACTGGGCGACGAAGATCGCCGAGATCGCCGGGTAGATGGAGGCGCAGCCGTCCATCTTGGTGGTGGCTCCGAGCGGTACGGCGAAGGCGGCGTACTCACGCGGCACGCCGAGATTCTTCTCGGTCACGCGCTCGGTGACCGGCATGGTGCCGACCGAGGAGCGCGAGACGAACGCTAGCTGGATCGCCGGCCATGCGCCCTGGAAGTAGCGGATCGGGTTCAGCCCATGGAACGAGAGCAGCGCCGGATAGACCGCGAAGAGCACGATGGCGAGGCCGATATAGATGGCGGCCGAGTACCAGCCGAGCTGGGCCAGCGCGTCCCATCCGTAGACGGCGACGGCATTGCCGAGAAGGCCGATGGTGCCGATCGGGGTGAGCCGGATGACCCACCAGAGCAGCTTGTGCACGACCTTGAGGAACGAGCGGGTGAACTCGAGGAACGGTTCGGCGGCCGGACCGACGCGCAGCGCCGCAACGCCCACCGCGATCGAGACGACGAGGATCTGCAGCACGTTGAACGAAAGGCTGGTCGTCGCGCTGCCGTCGGTGACGCGGGTCGAGGCCTGCAGGCCGAAGACGTTCTGCGGGAAGAGTCCCTTAAGGAAATCGAGCCAGGAGCCGGTGGACGACGGCGCGCGGGCTGCCGCCTCGGTGACGCCGGAGTTGAGGCCTGGCTGGATGATGAGGCCGAGCGCGATGCCGATAACGACGGCGATGAGCGCGGTGATGGCGAACCAGAGAAGCGTCTGCCAGACGAGCTTGGCCGCGTTCTGCAACTCGCGCAGATTGGCGATCGAGGCGACGATGGCGGTGAAGATCAGCACCGGTACGAGCGCACGCAGCAGCTGAACGAAGAGCGAGCCGACGGTCGAGAGCGTCTGGGTCAGCCAGTTCGGATCGCCGGCCGCGGTCGGGCCCATCTGGCGGGCGATGTAGCCGAGCACCAGGCCGAGCACCATCGCGGCGAGAACCTGGAAGCCGAAGCTGGCATAGAACGGCTTGGGCGCACGTGACGCGCGACCGGAAGCAACGGAAGTGGGAGACATTGCAGGACCTTTCGAAGGGCGCGGCATCTGCACAAATCGTAAGCAGCATGCCGCGCATCTGCCCAGACATTACGCCTGGCGATGCGCAATTGCAGCGTATGCCGTTCCGTTTTCCACCGAGCGGGAAATAATTTTCTGCGGCTCGGCGCCGTTCGAGAGAAAAGCCTTGTCGGACATGATGTTTTTGCGTGCGGAACCGCCATCTGATGGGGACGTTCACCCTGCGAATACAGCAGGGAGTCGTTCGATGTTCGTCGTCCTCGGCGCAACCGGCAATGTCGGTTCCAGTGTGCTGCGCGTGCTGTCGCAAACGGGCCAGCCGGTGATCGCGATCACGCACAGTGCGGACAAGGCAGCAGCTCTCGAGGCGGATAACATCGAGGCGGCAGTCGTCGACGTGGCGGACGTCCAGGCCCTGCGAGATACGCTCAAGCGAGGCACACGCGCCTTCCTGCTGAACCCGCCGGCCGACCCTGGCGGCGACACGAACGCCGAAGAGCTGGCGACGGCGCGGAGCATCACGCAGGCGCTGGAGGGGACCGGGCTCGAGAAGATCGTGGTCGAATCGACTTACGGAGCCCAGGAGGGCGAGGCCATCGGCGATCTCTCGGTGCTCCACGAATTCGAACAGTGGGCGAAGGCGCGCGGGATTGCGACGGCGATCAACCGCGGAGCCTACTACTTCACCAATCTCGACATGCTGCTGGAGCCGGCAAAGGAAGGCGTCGTGCCGACCGCCTTCCCGGCGGCGATGCGCCTGCCCATGGTAGCGCCGGCCGATCTCGGTGAAGCGGCGGCGGCGCGGCTCCTCAGCCCGATCGACGATGTGGGCATTCGTTATGTGGAGGGGCCGGAGCACTATTCGTTCGGCGACGTGGCCGCTGCCTTCGCCAGGGCGCTCGGGCGCGACGTGAAGGTCGAGACGACGCCGAGGGAGAAGATCGCGGAAAGCTTCGGGGCCATCGGGTTCTCGCCGGAAGCGGCGCGATCCTATGCCCGGATGACCGAGGTCACGATCGACGGCCCCGAGGCGCCCAAAGATCCCTGGCGCGGCAAGGTAACCCTCGAGCAGTACATCTCGGGGCTCGTGGCGGCAGCCTAAAGGCCCGCCGCAAATGCAAAGGGGGCCGGTTACCCGGCCCCCACGCAAAGACAATGTGTCCGAAGCCTAGCGCTTGGAGAACTGGAAGGACCGGCGGGCCTTGGCGCGGCCGTACTTCTTGCGCTCGACGACGCGGCTGTCGCGGGTGAGGAAACCACCCTTCTTGAGAACGCCGCGCAGTTCGGGCTCGTAGAAGGTCAGAGCCTGCGAGATGCCATGGCGGACAGCGCCGGCCTGGCCGGAAAGGCCGCCGCCGGAGACGGTGGCGACGATGTCGTACTGGTCGACACGGCCGGCAACGCCGATCGGCTGCTGCACGATGAGCTGGAGCACGGGACGGGCGAAGTACTTGTCGAAGTCCTTGCCGTTGACGGTGACCTTGCCCGAGCCGGGCTTGAGCCAGACGCGGGCGACCGCGTCCTTGCGCTTGCCGGTGGCGTAGGCGCGGCCATACTGATCGAGCTTCTGCACGTGGACGGGCGCCTCGTTCACGACGGGGGAAGCCGCCGAAGTGCCGAGGTCTTCGAGGGAGCTGAGGGTCTCGGCCATGTTACTTCACCTTGACGTTCTTGGTGTTCATGGAAGCCACGTCGAGCTTGACCGGCTGCTGGGCGTCATGCGGGTGTTCGGCACCGGCATAGACGCGCAGGTTCTTGAGCTGGGCGCGGGTGAGCGGGCCACCCGGCATCATGCGGCGCACGGCGTTCTCCAGCACGCGCTGGGGAAAGCGGCCCTCGAGCAGTTCGCGGGCGGTGCGGTCCTTGATGCCGCCGGGATAACCGGTGTGCCAGTAGAAGCGGTGCTGGTCGAGCTTGCGGCCGGTGAGCTTCACCTTGTCGGCATTGATGACGACGATGTTGTCGCCCATGTCCATGTGCGGGGTGAAGGTCGGCTTGTGCTTGCCGCGCAGGCGCGAAGCGATGATCGAGGCGAGACGGCCGACGACGAGGCCCTCGGCGTCGATCAGGACCCACTGCTTCTCGATCTCGCTCGGTTTTGCCGAGTAAGTCTTCATTGTTCTGTCCTTGCAAATTCTGGCTTGCCGGCGGCATCGCGGAGCGGGCGACGGCGAGTTTCGGGGGCCATTTAGAGGCCGGCGCAAGTTGCGTCAAGAGAAAAGATATAGAGTAACAATTTCAGCATGTTAGCATGCGGTATTTTTATACCACACGCTAAATCCTTGCGGCGCGTTGCATATCGGCGATGTAGATCACCACCATGCCGGCGAGCAGGAACGCCAACGCCTGATGGGCGACGGCGAGCGAGATCGGCACGGCCAGAAGGAGCGTGGCGATGCCGAGGCCGACCTGCAGCAGCACGCCGACGCCGATGCGCCCGAGCCATTCGTGAGCACCGGGAAGCCCCCCTGCCCGCGCCTTCAGCCAGATGGCGACGGCGATATAGGCGACGATGCCATAGGCGAGCATACGGTGGTTGAACTGCACGGTCAGCGCGTTCTCGAAGAAGTTGCGCCAAAGGGGCTCCATGACGCCGAGGCCTTGCGGGATCAAGGCGCCGTCCATCAGCGGCCAGGTGTTGTAGCCCATGCCGGCGTCGAGCCCGGCAACGAAGGCCCCTGCCCCGATCTGGATGAAGAGCAGCACCAGCAGCACGCCCGCGATCCAGAAGTCGCGGCGCTCGATCCGTCCGGCCACCGGTCCCGGCGTGATGCGGCGGGGGACATAGAGGAGCGCGAGAAACAGCAGGGCGGCGGCACAGAGGTGTGCGGCGAGCCGGTATTGCGAGACGGAGGTGAGTTCGGAGAGGCCCGAGGACACCATCCACCAGCCGAGGAAACCCTGGAACCCGCCGAGAAGGAAGAGGCCGAAGAGCGGCCAGGCGAGGCTCCTCGGCAGGCGCTTCTGCACTAGGAACACGGCGAACGGCACAATGAAGAGGAGGCCGAGCACGCGCCCGAGCACACGGTGCAGCCACTCCCAGAAGAAGATGAGCTTGAAGTCTTCGAGACTCATCCAGGAATTGATGACGGTGTACTGCGGGATCTGCTTGTAGGCCTCGAACTCGGCGAGCCATTCCGCCTCCGAAAGCGGCGGGAGGATGCCGGAGACCGGCCTCCAGCTGGTGATCGACAGGCCCGATTCCGTCAGGCGCGTGATGCCGCCAACGACGAGGATGAGAAGAACGAAAGCGGCGAGTCCGTAGAGCCAGATACGCACCGGCCGCAAGCTGTCACTTACGGTGCGCGCTTGGCTCATTGCGGCATTTTGTGCGGTGGCCACGGCCAGTTTCCCGGTATCGGTCGATCCGGCTGAGTGGTATGCCCACGGGCAAGACGATGCAACAGCCGCAATTGACGCACTTGACCCAATCGAACCGCAAGCTCCTCGGGACCTTCCTGCTCCTCGGCTCCATCGTCGCCTGGGCGGCGCTCGCCACGGCAATCTATCTCATCGCCCTGGCGGAAACGCCGTGGTGGGTGCACATCACCTATTTCGCCGTCGCCGGCTTCGGGTGGCTGTGGCCGGCGATGGTGCTGATACGATGGATGGCGCGACCTGACACGTCACGCTAGCCGTTCATGCGCCCGAGCCAGGTGAACACCGCTCCGCTCGCAAAAACATCGACGTAGCGGCGTTCCTGGAACAATCCGTTGAGGGAGACGCGCGGCAAGGCCGTCGGCGTTTCCAGGTGACGGGGGTAGAGCCCGCCGGGACGCGTCGTCACTGCCGTCGCGAGACCAAGTTCACGAGCGAGATCGAATTCGCGCTCTCCCGCGGAGAGCGGTCCGCCCAGCGGATAGGAAAAATGCCGGGGGCGCCGGCCGAACTTTGCGGCGAGAATATCGACCGAATGCGCGATCTCTTCGCGGGCTTGCTCCAGTTCAAGCTTGGCGAGTTCGTAGTGCTTCACCGTATGCGCGCCGATGGTGCAGAGCGGATCGTCGGCGAACCGGCGCAGCTCGGACCAGTCCATGATCAGGCGGCGACACTGGTCGGCGAGGTCGAAGCCGTGGTCCGTGGCGAACCGGCGCAGGAGCTCGAGCCGTTCCGGCTCGGGCATCTTGCGCATGCGCCAATAGAGCGTGTCGAACGCCTGCTGTTTCTCGGCGAGCGTTGCGGTCGCCAGGCGCTCGTTGCCGGCGACGACCTCGTCATTGGCCGCGATGATGTCCTCGAGCGCCTGCCACCAGATCTCGCCCTCTCCGTCGACCAATCCGGTCGGCACGTAGAGCGTGAACGGGCAGTCCTGCCGACGCAGGATCGGCAGGGCGTTGTCGAGGTTGTCGCGATAGGCGTCGTCGAAGGTGAAGACGGCGAAGCGCCGGCCGGCCTTCGGTTCGCGCAGCCTCTCCATCGCTTCGTCGAGGGTGACGATGTCGATGTCGAGGGCACGGACCCGCTCTATGCAATAATCGAGGAAGTCCGGTCGCACCTGCAGGATGGCGTTGGGCGAGAACGAGGCCGGCGCGTCCGGCAGCACGCGGTGGAGCGTGAAGATCACGCCGCGGCAGGACGAGAAAGCGCGGACAAGAGCCGGCAGGCGAGAGAGCCACAACGCCTCGAAGACGGCCCGGATGGCGGTATACTTCAGCCCCACGCCGCCCTCACGCTGCGACGCCGACGGGCGTGCGCACGAGTTCGGCGTCACCATAGCCGGCGGCGGCGAGTTCCTGGCGCAGCGCTTCGATGTCCTCGACATCGCCCTGGTGCTGCGAAACGAGCACGATGCGGTCGGCGATGTCGGCAAAGGCCGGCAGGGTCGAAGCCATGCCGAGCTTGCCGGTGGCGACGATCACCACCTCGTAGATGTCGCTCAACGCCTCGACGAGAGTTGCCGGGCGCGGCGAACGGCGGTCGAAGAAACCGCCCTGCCCCCAGGGCACCTCGGCAAAGTTGCCGTCGGCGGACTTCTGCACCACGTCACCAAAGCTGGCCGCGCCCGTGCTGAGGTCGGCGATGCCGAAGTCGCCGCCAGTGCGTCCGCTCGCCGCATCGACGATGGCGACACTGAGCCCGCGCTGGAGCGATTCTTCGGCCAGGACATCGGCGAGCATTTCGCTGTCCATCGCGTCGCGATGTCCGGCGAGCACCACGACGCGGCATCGCCCGAGGGCGAGGTCGGAAGAAAGCCGGGCGTGGTCCGGCAGATCGGACGGCCCAGCGGCCGCAGGCGAGACGCCGACGGCATCGCCCTGCATGTCATCGGACTCCCGGTCGTCCTCGTCAGCCATGACCTGCGGCGCATAGACCGGCTCGGGTTCCTCGGCCGTCAGCTCCGCCGCCAAGTCCTCATCGAGGACGTCGGCCTCCGGAACATCCTCCTCGAACATACGGTCATCCACCCCAACATCATCGACGCCATCAGCGGCAACGGGCGCCTCGGGAAAGGCATCGGTCTCGGGTTCGTGGATTAGGTGTGCGGGCTCGGGGTCGCGTGCAGCATCTTCATCGACATAGGCGGGCAGTTCGATGGGCTCGACGCGTTCGGCCTCCTCGCGAACTGCGTCTGCCCGCGGGGCAGCGACGGCGCGGCCGGAGATCAGCTCGGAGAGGACGACGATGCCGATCTGGCTCACCAGCGCCACGAGGCCGACGGCGATGAGAACGAGCGTCGACTGCGGCGAGGCGGGCGTGACAGAGGGGGCAGCCTCGCTCACCACCCGCACGTCGGGGAGCGCCGAATTGGTGTCCGTGCGCGAAGCGGCTTCGCTATAGCGGCGAAGGTAGCTTTCGAGGAGGTCGCGTTGCGCGTCGGCCTCGCGGATGAGCCCCTGCAGCGTCACGTTCTCGCGGGTCGCCGTCGAGGCGGTCCCCTTGAGCGAGTCGAGCTCGGCGCGCAGCGACTGCTCGGTATTGGCCTCGATCTCGGCTTCCGATTCGAGGGCGGCGGCGATGCGGCGGGCCTCCTCGCGCAATTGCGCGTCGAGCTCGGAAATCTGGGCGGCGACGGCCTGCACGTTCGGATGGTTGGGCAGGAGCGTCGCCGAAAGCTGGGCGCGCTCGCCCTGCAGTCGCGCCCGCTCCTGCGTCAGCTGCTGGATGACGACCGACTGCTGCACGTCGGGCACACCGTCGATGGGCTGCCCCCGCTCGACCAACCCGCGAATGATGGCGGCGCGCGAGAGCGCCTGATTCTTGCGCTCCTGGGCGGCAGTGATCTGGTTGGCGATGGTCGAGAGCTGCTGGTCGAGCAGGCTCGTATTGTTGGCGCCGTTGAACAGGTCGTTGCTGACGCGGAATTCGGCGACGGCCTTCTCCGCTTCGGAAACGTTCACCCGCAGCCGGTCGATTTCCTCGCGCAGCCAATCGGAGGCGTTTGCCGTGTCGGTCAGCGAAAGTTCGGCGCGGCGCGCCACATGGGCGCGGGCAATGGCGTTGGCCAGACGCGCCGCCAGTTCCGGATCGCGCGAGCGTACGGAAATATTGATGACGCGCGAGTCGCGCTGCTGGACGACCGTCATACGGCCGAGGAGATTGGTCAGGATCGTCTCGTCTCCGGCCGCAGACTGCGCCGAGCGGCCGAGAAGCCTGTTGACGATCGCGCCGACGGAAAAACCGCCCTCGCTACCGGCGAACTCCGGCACCGAGCGCAGGTCCGTCTCCTCGACGACGCCGAGCAGCGTATCGCGAGACTTGAGAAGCTCGATCTGGCTGGAAACGACCCCCGCTTCGTTGCCGGTCAGGGTCGAGGCGGGCTCGTTGGTGGCGCGGGTATAGATGTTGGCGCGCGGCTCGACGAGGATGGAAGCGGTCGATTCATAAAGGCGCGGAGTGAAGAGCAGCACCACATAGGCCGCCGCCAGGGCCAACAGCGTCAACAGAATGATGCGCGGCAAGCGTGCAAGCACAGCCGCCGCAATGGCGCCCATGTCGATCCTGGCCTCTTGCGCCACCTGATCCACGTTGCTCATTCGGGCCCTCTTCAAGGTCGAGTCTCTTATGCAACGGCATGGTAAGCAATCGGTTAAGGCTCGTGCATTCGGCAAGCGCCGAGCCTTGCCGTAAGCAAAGTATTAACCACGAAATGCCGACAATGCGGGCGCTTCGATCCTCAGGGATTCTCATGCGCCTCACGCACCTTGCCCTGCTTGCCCTGCCATTCCTGCCACTCGCCGCCTGCGCGACGACGGGGCCGGCTGCCTATCTCGTCGAACCGACGGGCCCGTACACGCTCGATTCCGGCGATACGGTGCGGGTGACGGTCTACGGCGACGCCAACCTGACCAATACTTACAAGGTCGACGACAGCGGCGCCATCGCGTTCCCGCTGGTCGGCCCGGTCAATGTGCGGCACCAGACGACGAGCACGGCGGCCGGCAGGATCGCGGCGGCGCTCGCCAATGGCTACATGCGCAACCCGGACGTTGCCGTGGAAGTTGCCGAATATCGCCCCTTCTTCATCCAGGGCGCAGTCGCCAATTCCGGCCAGTTCCCCTACTCCTACGGCATGAGCGTGCGTGCCGCCGTCGCGCTCGCTGGCGGCTTCGGCGACACCGCCGACCGCTCGCGCGCCGTGCTCTATCGCCGGCAGGGCAACGAGATGGCGCGCGGCATCGTCGACCTCGACCAGCCGATCGCGCCCGGCGACACCATCGTCATCGAGGAACGTTGGTTCTGATGACCACGCCGGCGTCCGGTCGGACCCTCAGCATCCTCCAGGTCATGCGGGCCCCTGTCGGCGGCCTCTTCAGGCACGTGGCCGATCTTTCTGTCGAACTCAGCCGTCGCGGGCATCAGATCGGCCTCGTCGTCGATTCGCTGGCCAGCGATTCGCAGACGCAGGACAAGCTCGACGCGCTCGCCCCACATCTTTCCCTCGGCATTCACCCCTATGAAATGCCGCGCCTGCTCGGCCCGGGCGACGCGATCGTGCCGATCAGGCTCGGAGGGCTGGCGCGCCGACTCGGCATCGAGGTGATCCATGGCCATGGGGCCAAGGGCGGGTTCCATGCCCGGCTCGCCGCCCGCCCCAAGCCCGGCTCCGGCGTCTACTACACCCCGCACGGGGGCGTGCTGCATTTCAGCACGACCTCCACCTCGGGCCGCCTCTTCCACCGCCTCGAACGGCTGCTGATGCGCCGCACCAGCGCCATCATCTTCGAAAGCGCCTATGCGCAGGCGACCTATTCGCGCGCCATCGGCGAGCCGACATGCGCGACGAGCGTCATCTACAACGGCCTGCGCGAAGACGAGTTCGACCCGGTCTGGCCCGAGTCCGACGCCGCCGACTTCGTCTTCGTCGGGGAATTGCGGCGCCTCAAGGGCGTCCACGTGCTGCTCGAGGCACTGGCAAGAGTAGTCAACGCCGGCGGTCAACCCGCAACGCTCTATATCGTGGGCGACGGGCCGGACCGGGCGGAATTCGAGACGATGGCGCACGAGCTGGGGCTTTCGGGACAGGTGACCTTTGCGGGAGCGGGACCCGCGCGGCAGGCCTTCCGCTATGGGCGATGCGTCGTGGTGCCGTCGCTCGCCGAATCCCTGCCCTATATCGTCCTGGAGGCGGCAGCAGCCGGCCGACCAGTGATCGCGACGCGCGTCGGGGGCGTTCCCGAGATCTTCGGGCCGGCGGCGGAACGACTGGCGCCGGCGGGCGATGCAACGGCACTTGCCGAGTCGATGCAACGGGTTATGAGCGAACATTCGAGCGCTGCGGCAGAAGCTGTGATGCTGCGCGGCTATGTGCGCGAGAACTTCTCGTCAACGCGCATGGCCGACGCGATCGAGGCGCTTTATTTCACCGCAATCGGTTAGAGCGTGCGCCCCGGTTTTCACCGGTTTTTCACCCCTTGGCCCACACTATGACGCGCAACTTTGCGAGTGCGCGACCCGGAATGTTCCGCCTAGACCCCAAACAGGCCGTCATGGAGCACGTCTCCGGCGGCAAGGCTGCCGGCCAATCCGGCGGATTGTCGTCGACTGCCGAGGCCATCATCGCCTCGCCGGTGGACCGCACGCTTTCGGGCGCGGTGATCGCCGGCATCGCCCAGATCGTCGAGGCTACGCTGCTGGCGCTCCTCGGCTTCGGCATCTATCGCGCCTATCTCGGGGGCGGCGAGGACACGTTCTACATCCCGGTGATCCTGGCAACGGCGCTCGTTGCCAATATCGCCTTCAACATCGCGGGCGCCCACCGCATCGCGATCTACCGCCGGCCCGTCGGCCAGATCTCACGGGTGCTGGCCGCCTGGGCCGCGGTGATGCTGATGCTGATGGCCGGCATCTTCATCTTCAAGGCATCCGACATGGTCTCGCGCCTGTGGCTCGGCGCCTGGTTCGTCGGAGGCGCAGTCCTCCTCTCGGCCTTCCGGATCGGGCTGCATGCGCTCGTGCAGCGCTGGACGCGGCAGGGTCGGCTCAAGCGCCGCACCGTCATCGTCGGCGGCGGCAAGGATGCGGGCGACCTCATCGAAAAAATCCATGCGGGCGCGGCTAACGACGTCAACCTCCTCGGCCTGTTCGACGATCGCGTGGACGAGCGTTCTCCCGACATGGTCGCCGGCTGTCCCAAGCTCGGCCGCGTGGCGGACCTCGTCGAGTTCGCCAGGCGCACGCCCGTCGACCTCGTCATCGTCTCGATGCCGCTGTCGGCGGAAAAGCGCCTGCTGGAGATGCTGCGCGTGCTCTGGGTGCTGCCGGTGGACATCCGCCTCTCGGCGCACATGAGCCGGCTGAAGTTCACCGACAAGGCCTATTCCTATCTCGGGAACGTGCCCGTCTTCGACATGGCGGACCGACCGATCTCGGACTGGAACCTCATCTTCAAATGGGCCTTCGACAAGGTGGTCGCGCTCGTGGCGCTGATCCTGCTCTCGCCGGTGATGGTCGTGACCGCCTTCGTCATCAAGCTCGAGAGCAAGGGCCCGGTCCTCTTCCGGCAGAACCGGCACGGCTTCAACAACGAGATCATCCGCGTCTACAAGTTCCGATCGATGTATACCGACCGCGCGGACGCGAGCGCGGCGCGTTTGGTGACCAAAGGCGATCCGCGCGTCACCAGGGTCGGCAAGTTCATTCGCAAGACCTCGATCGATGAGTTGCCGCAGCTCTTCAACGTACTGAAGGGTGAGCTCTCGATCGTCGGACCCCGCCCGCATGCGATGGAAGCCAAGGCCGACAACGCGCTCTACTACGAGGCCGTCGAAGGCTATTTCGCCCGCCATCGGGTCAAGCCCGGCATGACCGGCTGGGCGCAGATCAACGGCTGGCGCGGCGAGACCGACACGATCGACAAGATCATGCAGCGGGTCAATCACGACCTCTACTACATCGAGCACTGGTCGCTGCTGTTCGACTTCTACATCCTGGTGATGACGCCCGTGTCGCTCATCTCCAAGAGCGAGAACGCGTACTAGGGTCAGGACCTATTAATTCCTTTTGAGATGTGATTCACGGTTTCCATTGAAGGAGGCCGTGATGGGTGATTTGTTCCTGCTCAGCGAGCGCCAGATGGCGCGGATATCGCCGTTTTTCCCGCTGTCGCACGGCGTTCCGCGGGTCGATGACCGGCGCGTTGTGAGCGGCATCGTCTACGTGATCCGCAATGGGCTGCAGTGGAAGGACGCGCCGACCGGCTACGGCCCGCACAAGACGCTTTACAACCGCTTCATCCGCTGGAGCCTGATGGGCGTGTTCGACCGCATCTTCGCGGGCCTTGCCGGCGAAGGGCCGCAGCCTGAGCGCATCATGATCGATGCGACGCATCTGAAGGCCCACCGCACGGCGGCGAGCCTGCTTAAAAAGGGGATGTTCCCCGTCGTATCGGGCGAACCAAGGGCGGACTGAACTCGAAGCTCCACACCGTCTGCGACGGAAAAGGCCGACCGATCGTCCTGCTTCTATCGGAAGGCCAGATGAGCGACCATAAGGGCGCCCGCCTCGTGATCGACACCTTGCCACGGGCCTCTCATCTCATCGCTGATCGCGGATACGACAGCGCCTGGTTCCGCAAGGAACTGAAAGCCAGGGGCATCGAGCCGTGCATCCCATCGAGCCGTAGCCGCAAGACGCCCTTCGACTATGACAAGGCCATCTATCGACAGCGCCACAAGGTCGAGAACCTCTTCGCCAAGCTGAAGGACTGGCGACGCATCGCCACCCGCTACGACCGATGCGCCCACACCTTCTTCTCGGCCATCTGCATCGCAGCCGCCGTCATCTTCTGGATCTAATCAATGAGTCCTGACCCTAGAGCTTTCCTGGTTTGATGAAATCAAACCAGGCACCTAAGTCTTTGTTTTGTCGCGTTTCCGAACCGCAAAAGTGGTATCCACTTTTGCTGGAAACGCTCTAGGTCCAGAGATCTCGCCCGCCGAGATAGCGCTCCGCCAGGGCAGCGGCGCCCTCGGCATAGCCGGGTTCGTGGCGCCGGGCGAGGTCGGTTTCGACGTGGGAGCCAATCCAGGCGAGAAGCGCCATGCGGCGCAGGAGCACCATGGCGTCCATGGCGGCGATGTCCTCACGGGCGAGAGGACGCCGCGGCGCGTAACCGCGAAGCCAGGCATCCTTGAGGTCCGCGACGGCTGGATCGGTCTCATGGAAGGAGACGGCAGCGGCAAAGTCGTAGGCGAACCAGCAGAAGCCGCTGTCGTCGAAGTCGAGAAGCGAGACGCGGTCCCCGTCAACCAGCAGGTTTCCGAGGCGCATGTCGGCGTGGATGAGCCCGAAGCGATCCTTGCCGAGGCCATAGGCGTCGAGGTCCGCGCGCAACTTCACGTCGAGCCGGTCCAGCACGGAACGGACGGCCGGCGTCACGCCGGGCGCGGCGCGCCAATCTCCCCAGAGACCTTCGGCGTCGAGCACATGCGCAGCGCTCCAGCTCTGGCGGGCGAAGTCGGCGGGCGCCTGCCAGGAGGTGGCGTGCGCATGCGTGCGGGCGGCATAGCCGCCGAGGGTTTCGAAGATCGGTTCGAGCCCCTTCCCGAATGCCGGTTCCTCGCCCTCGATGAAATCGAAGAGCACACAATAATGCGCGACGTCGCCGTCCCCGATCCGCTGGAGCAGGCCGCCGTCGCGCCCGGCGCGCGGGTTGGGAATTGGCAGGCCGGTGTCACGCCGCAAGGCTTGCAGCCAGTCGAGCTCGCTGGCGATGGTCCGCGGCGATTGGTAGCCCGGCCGGTGGACACGCAGGCAATAGCGCGCGCCATCGGCGGTCGTCACGGCGAATGTGTGATTCTCGGAATAGTTGATCAGCCGCACCTCGGCGGCCGGCGCAACGGGCCAGCAGGCCAGGGCACGGACGACGAAATCGGTAGTCGGATGCATCGGAAACCGCCGCTCCACGACCCGACCGGGCGGGTGCAGCAAGAAGGAAGAATGGTCGGAGCGGCCGGATTTGAACCGACGACCCTTTGTCCCCCAGACAAATGCGCTACCAGGCTGCGCTACGCCCCGACTGCGCGGAGACATAAGGAAATCGGACTTCTCGCGCAAGAGGGCAATTCGGGAAATGGAACAAACGAAAGTTCACTAAGGATGTCCCAGCTCGACACCTCTCCCACGAGATGTCCGCCCCATATGAAAACCTTACTCGCGTGTGATACGGACGCATTCCTGCGTCCAGGCGGATCGCAATCCCCGCGAGCCTAGATGGCCTTTGTCATTTCGGCATAGAGATTCAATCCAATCTGTTCGGTACGTGTCTCCAGGTTCCGGAGCCGTTCATGCCGGGATTTGCCATACTCACAACGCTCATATCGTGAGAATCCCAAAGCGGTCGCGGCCATCTGCAATGTTTCATGAGTATAAAAATGCAAATGACCCCATGGGTCGTAGGCTTCTCCAATACCCCTTTCTATGTGAGAAAGGTTTGCTTGCCAAAAATGACGCTTCAGCACGCCATCAAAACTTGGTGTCGAGATGCGGAAGATGCCGCCGGGTTCGAGAGTACGAAAGACTTCCGAAAGAAATAGGAGCGATGACTTTTGGTCGATGTGCTCTATGAAATCTTCGCAGAATGCGTATGAAAACGAGTTATCCGGGAAGGGATGTGGCCGCAGAAGATCAAGGTGCACGATGTTTGAAATGAGATCGACCGGTATGCCTGTTTCCTGGAATTGCCACAGGACGGAGCCATCAAAGTAGTCTGTGTTCGTCCAGCCTTGTATGGGCTTGATGCCGCAGGCGTAGTTGATGGAGTCCTTTAGAGGATCGCCCGCACTCCACCCAGCACGGGCAAACTCTTCGACCGGTACAAACTGCTGTTCCATCAAATCCTCCTGCTCAAGGAATGTGCGCGGCACGGTCTTTCGTGTCAACGAATTCGCTAACCGAAAAAGGCACCAACTGCCCCAATCCCAATGCATTTTCAGACCTCGAACGTCCGAAAGTAATCATAGTGTCACAATCGATTTGACGCTGCGGAAAAGCTGTTGGTCGTGAGTGCGGAAAAATCCGCGCGGCGCTGCGGCAGGGCGTCGTAGAAGGTCGGGAGGCCCGATTCGACTTTGGCGGAGAGAGAGCTGCATTCGTCGAGGATTTCGGCCGGTATGCCGTTGGCAAGGAGTGCGGTATGTCGCGCGCGCAGGTCCTGGAAGGGGCCGGATGCGGCCATTTGCTCATCACCGACCAGGACGTAGGCCGCTTGCGGTTCGCTGACACCGCGCAGGTGGACGTGGCCGGCGGGCAGCAGCGCCATGTCGGGAACGGCGGCAGCGGTCGACTCGGTGACGAGGATGCCGTAGTGGACGATCTTGCAGGCGCCCTCGATGCGTGAGGCGACGTTGACGGTGTCGCCGACGCACGAATAGTCGAAGCGTTCGCGCGACCCCATGTTGCCGACGAGCGCCTCGCCCGAGGAAATGCCGATGCCGATGGCGATGGGCTCGTCCGTCCCGGTGGCATTGAGGGCGACGACGGCTTCGCGCATGGCGAGCGCTGCGCGGCAGGCGCGGCGAGGATGATCGGGGACGTCGAGCGGCGCGTTCCAGAACGCCATGATGGCATCACCCATGAACTTGTCGATGGTGCCGCGCTCCACGGTGACACAACCGGCGAGGCGGTCGAAGAGGCGATTGAGAAGCTCCAGCACGTCCGCGGGCCGCATGCGCTCGCTGATGGCCGTATAGTTGCGCACGTCGCAGAACATCACGGAGAGGTCCTTGACCTCGCCGCCGAGCTGCAAGGTGTCCGCGCGTTCTTCGATCTCGGCAAGCAGCGAGGGGGCGACGTAGTGAGCGAAGGCGTTGCGCAGCTTGCGCCGGTCGGCATCGGTGACGGCGAAACGGAAGAAGGCCATGGCCGCATAGACGACGATGGCGCCGAGCAGCAGGAAGCTGACATCGAGCAGAACGCCATAACGGGAGAAGGCAATCCAGGACGCGGCAACTCCAACTAGCGCTGCAAGAATGGAGACGATGAGGCCTCCGCGGGGGCCGGCGAACGCCACCGCCAGCACCAGGATCAACCCTACGACTGCAAAAAGCAGCATTTCGAGGCCGCCGACCCAGTCGGCCCTATAGAGATAGACGCCGGCAAGGATCTGCTCGAGCGCCTGGGCATGTATGGAAACGCCGGCAACCGCCTCGCCGAGAGCCGTGCGGCGAATGTCGAGCAAACCCGCAGCCGACGTGCCGATGAGGACGATACGGCCGGCTATGGTTTGAGTCAGGTCTGCGTAGGCGTCGGAGAGAACGTCGCCGGCCGAGATGCTGGTCCCCTCCCCTGACGGGCGGTAGTAGAGGCGCAGCGCGCCCGAGCTCGTGGTCGGCACGGTCCACTGGCCGACCCGAGCGCCCTCGACAATGCCGGCGCCCGCCGTGTCACCGAGCACGACCAATGTCGTCTCGCCGGCGGCGACCCGCAGGGCCTCGAGTGCGAGCGTTGGAACGATGGTGTCACCGTGCCGCCAGACGAGCGGCAGGTTGCGGACCACGGTGCCGGCGTCGTCCTGGCCGAGACTGATGGCGCCCATACCCGCCGCAGCCTCACGCAGTCCGGGCAGCGGCAGCACAGCTGCGCGCAGCGTCGGAACGGTCACGGGCTCGGCGCCGCTGACGGCAATGCCGGCCTTGAGGGGGATCGCCTCGACCTGCGCTCCCGGGCGCTCGCTGAGACCGAGGATGCTCGGAGCTGTCCGCAGGGCCGCAGCGAACTCGACATCGAAATCGCGCGCGCCGGGGATGGTGCGGCCGGGCGAGGATCGGTCGGGCTCGGCAAAGAGCATATCGAAGGCGATGGCGGCTGCTCCCATTTCGCCGAGCCGCCGGGTGAGCGTTGCCATGAGATCGCGCGGCCACGGCCACTGGCCGTGCCGGGCAAGCGAGCCTTCGTCTATGTCGACGACCAGGACCGGCAGGTCGGCCGGCGGACGCGGCTGTAGTTGCTGATAGTAGTCGAACACCGTCTCGCGCGCAGCGACGAGCGGATAGGGTTCGCTCGTCCGCAGGAGCGTCAGCGCAGCCACGAGAGCGAGGCCGAAGACGATGGCGGCGGCGCGCCCTGCGAACCTTCGTCTCGGCTTGAACATGCGCTTCCCCAAACGCCGCTGGATCGGTGCCGTCAGCTGGTCCGGATATCCACGGTCGCCGATGCGGCGGCCGCGATGAACCGGCCATCGCGGCGAAAATCGCTCGGCGACTTGCCTGCGATCTTTCGGAAGGCCTTGTTGAAGGCGCTCAGGGAGCCAAAGCCGCTCTCCATGGCGACATGGAGGACACTGGCCTCCTCCTGGAGCAGCCGCGCCTGCGCGTAGGAAAGACGCAGGAGCGTGACGTACTCGTTCATCGTCATCCCAGTCGACTTCTTGAAGACGGCCATGGCGTATTTCGGATGCAGGTCGGCTGCCGCGGCGATGTCCATGGAGTCGATGTCGTGCAGGAAGTTGGTGGCTATGAAATCGCAGATCCGCGCGATGGCACGGGAGGTCTGCTGATCGGCGCCCTCGCTCTCGAGCGCACTCTCGCAGTCTCCCACGATCCGATAGGGATCGAAGCGGATGCGCTCGATGCGCAACAGCAGTTCATCGACGGCATGCTGGGTCTCGGCGGGGCCGCCCTGGCGAGCGGAGCGATACCAGCGCGCAAAGTTCACGCGGTCGGCCTCGTCCGTGGCGGACGTCACCAGGACGTCGCCCTTCATCAGCCGGCCCATCACATCGGTGGGCAGGCGCAGGCGAAAGAAATGGACAAGCGGCAGGTGTGCGCCGGCATAGAAGGCATCGTCGGACTTGTCATCCAACTGGTGCGGCTGACCGCCCCAGAAGAGACAGAGTTCGCCGGCCTGGAGCTCGATATAGTGGTCGCCCATGAGATAGTGGAGGGAACCGGCCACCACGAAATTCACTTCGACCTGGGCGTGCCAGTGTGGCTTCAGCATCAAAGGCGGGTGGTTGTAAAACATCTGCAGGCTCGTCGGCAGTCCTTCGACGCTGCTGGCGCCCGGCTGGTAGACCGCCCGGCCGCGCAGCTTGACCTTTGCCAAGTCCACGAGCCCTTTATCCGGCCCCGGCGATGCGGGTATCTTACTTTTCGCCAAGTCTGCGCTCTCCTCCACCGAAGTCCAGCCTTGCGGCATCTTACTTTTCGCCAAGTCCGCGTGCCCGTTGTCGGGGACACGTTTTTGCAACGCGCTAGTCTACTCGCGCTTGCAAAACGCGGGCAAACAAAAAGGGAGGACTTCATGACCAGCTTCACATCGCGGTGGCGCCGCTCGCTCGCGGCCGCCGCGCTCGCCGGCACCAGCCTGTTCAGCGTCGCGGCCGCGTCCGCCGCTGAAATCGTGGTCTGGTGCTGGGACCCGAACTTCAACGGCGCGACGATGCAGGAGGCATTCTCGCGCTATCAGGCCGAGCACCCGGATGACACCATCAACGTCGTCATCTTCGACAAGGCCGCCATGGAGCAGAAACTTCAGGCCCAGCTCGCCTCCGGCTCCACCGATGGCCTGCCGGACATCGTGCTGATCGAGGACTATCGCGCCCAGAAGTACCTGCAGTCCTTCCCCGGCGCCTTCGAGCCGCTCAACAGCCACCTCGACTACTCGACTTTCGCGCCCTACAAGGTCGAACTCGCGACCCTCAACGGCCAGACCTATTCGCTGCCGTTCGATTCCGGGGTCACCGGCTATTTCTATCGCACGGACCTGCTGGCCGAGGCCGGCTTCGGTCCGGAAGACCTCGAAAACATCACCTGGGACCAGCTGATCGAGATCGGCAAGACCGTAAAGGAAGAGACCGGCCAGATCCTGCTGCCGATCGATCCGACGGGGTCCGACTGGATCCGCATCATGCTGCAGTCGGCCGGCAGCTGGTACTTCGATGCCGAGGGCAACGTGACCATCGCCGATAATCCGGTGTTCAAGGCCGCTCTTGAAACCTACCAGAGGCTGATTGCTTCGGGCATCACGACGCCCGTCTCCGGCTGGACGGAATACACGGGCAGCTTCACCTCGGGCAAAACGCTTTCCACCTTCTCGGGCGTGTGGATGACCGCCACGATCAAGGCGAATCCCGATCAGTCCGGCATGTGGGGTGTGGCGCCCTCGCCTCGCCTCGATGGCGTGGAAGGCGCGGGCAACGCCTCGAACCTGGGCGGTTCGAGCTGGTACGTGCTCTCCTCGGCTCCCCAGAAAGAGATGGCCATCGACTTCCTCGCCACGGTCTGGGGCCAGGACATCGACTTCTACCAGAAGATCCTGGTCGACCAGGGCGCCCTCGGCTCGCTTCTGGCGGCCCGTGAAGGCGAGGCCTACCAGGCCAGCGACGAGTTCTTCAGCGGACAGCCCGTCTGGCAGAACTTCTCGGACTGGCTGGCCGAGATTCCGGCGGTCAACTACGGCGTCTTCACCGAAGAAGCCGACACGGCCGTGATCGCCCAGGTGCCGGCCCTGACCAGCGGGGGCAATGTCGACGACATCATCGCCGCCATCGACGCCCAGGTCCGCCAGCAGACCCAGTAACACAGCTCACCGGGAGCGGCATGCCCGCTTCCGGTCCTCCCGCGACCCCGCGCCGTTCCGGTGCGGGGTCGTCGGCCAACGGCGTTACAGGAGAAGCTAAAGATGGTGGCGGAGGTCGAAACCTCGGGCAGCATGCAGGATCGGCGCCGTGGCGCGCCCTCGAACCTTGCGCGCGGCGAGCAGATCAACGGTTGGCTGTTCATCATGCCGGCGCTGGTTCTGCTCGGCATATTCATGGTCTACCCGATCCTCTGGTCGCTCTGGATGAGCTTCCAGGTCGGCCGCGGGATGAACTTCAGCTTTGGCGGCTTCGCCAACATCATGCGCCTGACCCAGGACCCGGTCTTCATCCGGGCGCTCAGCAACACCCTGCTGTTCCTGGCGGTGCAGGTGCCCATCATGCTGATGCTGGCGCTGCTCTTCGCGAGCGCGCTCAACGACAGCAAGCTCTGGGGCCGCGGCTTCTTCCGCACCGCGATCTTCCTGCCCTGCGTCACGTCGCTCGTCGCCTATTCGGTGATCTTCAAGTCGATCTTCGCGCTGGACGGCATCGCCAACCAGACGTTGCTGGCGCTCCACATGATCGAGAATCCGATCAACTGGCTGTCCGATCCGTTCTGGGCGCGCGTAGTGGTGATCTCGGCCATCACCTGGCGGTGGACCGGTTACAACATGATCTTCTATCTGGCCGCGATGCAGAACATCGACCGCTCCATCTACGAGGCCGCCAAGATCGATGGCGTCCCGACATGGGCCCGGTTCTGGTTCATCACGGTGCCGATGCTGAAACCGGTGATCCTGTTCACCGCCGTGACGTCGACCATAGGCACGCTGCAACTGTTCGACGAGGTCAACCTCCTGACCAATGGCGGCCCTTCGGACGCAACGCTCACATTGTCGCTCTACATCTACAACCTCAGCTTCAGGTTCATGCCCAGCTTCGGCTATGCGGCAACGGTCAGCTACGTCATCGTCATTCTGGTCGGTGTGCTGAGCCTGGTTCAGTTCCTCATTGCAAGGGATCGCCGCGCATGAGCAAGAACCTTGCCTTGATCGGCCGCGCGCTCACGTACCTCGCGCTCTCGCTGGCCGCGTTCGTCTCGATCTTCCCGTTCTTCTGGATGATCCTGGGAACCACCAACACCTCGGCGGACATCATCCGCGGCAAGACGTCGCCCGGCGGCGCGCTGGTGGACAACATCATCAAGTTCCTCAACTCCTTCGACATAGCGCGAGTGCTGTTCAACTCGTTCCTGATCGCTGGATTGGGGACGGTGCTGACGCTGCTGGTCGCATCGCTCGCCGGCTACGGCTTCGAGGTGTTCCGCTCGCGGTTCCGCGAGAAGATCTTCGGCGGCATGCTGCTCATGCTCTCGATCCCGTTTGCGGCGCTGATGATCCCGCTCTTCATGATGATGGCGAGCTTCAAGATCATCAACACCTACCAGGCGGTCATCCTGCCCGGCATCGCTTCGATCTTCGTCATCTTCTACTTCCGGCAGGCCACCAAGGCATTCCCGAGCGAGCTGCGCGACGCCGCCCGGATCGACGGGCTCAAGGAGTGGCAGATCTTCTTCTACGTCTACATGCCGGTGATGCGCTCCACCTACGCGGCGGCGACGATCATCGTGTTCATGGCCAACTGGAACAGCTACCTCTGGCCGCTGATCGTGCTGCAGACCAACGAGATGAAGACGCTCACCCTCGTGGTGGCGACGCTCACGGCCGGCTACACGCCCGACTTCGGCGTCATCATGGTCGGCGCGATCGCCGCCACCCTGCCCACCCTCGTCATTTTCTTCCTGCTCCAGCGCCGCTTCGTCGAAGGCATGCTGGGTGCGGTCAAATAAGGTTCAACCAATATGAGCAGCGTGAAGCTTAGGGACGTACGCAAGTCCTTCGGGCACGTCGAGGTCATCAAGGGCGTCGACCTGGATATCGAAGACAAGGAGTTCGTGGTCTTCGTCGGCCCGTCGGGCTGCGGGAAGACGACCTTGCTGCGCATGATCGCGGGGCTCGAAACGATCACCGCGGGCAATCTCGACATCGGCGGCGAGCGCATGAACGAGGTGGATCCCTCCAAGCGCGGCATCGCCATGGTGTTCCAGTCCTATGCGCTCTACCCGCACATGACGGTCCGGGAAAACATGGGCTTCGCGCTGCGTTTCGCCCGCGTGCCAAAGGACGAGATCGCCCGGCACGTGAACCAGGCCGCGCGGATCCTGGCGCTCGACCCGCTGCTCGACCGGTACCCCAAGCAGTTGTCGGGCGGCCAGCGGCAGCGCGTCGCCATCGGCCGGGCGATCGTGCGGGACCCGGAAGTGTTCCTCTTCGACGAGCCGCTGTCGAACCTCGACGCCGAGCTGCGGGTGCACATGCGCATCGAGATCGCGCGGTTGCACAAGGAGCTGCAAACGACGATCATCTACGTCACGCACGACCAGGTCGAGGCGATGACGCTGGCCGACAAGATCGTGGTGTTGCGCGACGGGGTCATCGAGCAGGTCGGGCGCCCGCTCGATCTCTACGACGACCCGGCCAACCAGTTCGTCGCCGGCTTCATCGGCAGCCCGAAGATGAACTTTCTTGCCGCAACCATCGTCGAGAAGGCGGCCGGCAATGTCACGGTCGAACTCGTCAACCAGGGCCGCACGCGGGTTACCCTGCCGCTGACCGGCGGCACGGTGGGCGAGACGGTGACACTGGGCGTGCGGGCCGAGCATTTCGGCGAGGCGGGCCAGGGCGGCACCGAATTGACCCTCGACATCGACGTCGCCGAGCATCTCGGATCGACCAGCTACGTCTATGCCAGATCCGGCGGCGAGCCGCTGGTGATCGAGCGCGAGGAATCCCGGCACGAAAACGGCCGCAACCACATCACCGTCTCGATAGACCCCGAACGGGCCTATCTCTTCGACGGCCAGGGGCAACGCATCCGCTGACCTTCCCTTTCGGCGCGCCTCTTCCTCGGGATCGCGCCACCGGCATCACGCCATCCCCCGTCCTGACCTCCTCGGGGCGGGGATTTACTCAAGGACCAAGACCATGACTGACACGAAAATCCGCTGGGGCATCATCGGGCCGGGCAGCATCGCCAAGGCTTTCCAGGGGGGCCTGGCCAACGCCAGGTACGGCACGCTGGCGGCGATCGCCACCCGCGATCCCAAGCGGGCGGGGCTGGCGGAGGACTTTCCGGGCGCGCGGATCGTGGCGGGCTACGATGCGCTGCTCAAGGACCCGGACGTCGACGCGGTCTACATCGCCCTGCCCCACCCCTACCATGCCGAATGGGCGATCAAGGCGGCGGAAGCGGGCAAGCACGTGCTGGTCGAAAAGCCGCTGGCGCTCAGCGCCTTCGAGATCGACGCGGTGTTCAACGCGCATCGCAAGGCCGGCACGTTCGCGGGCGAAGCCTTCATGTACCGGCTGCACCCGCAGGCCGCCAAGATCGGCGAGCTGATCTCGTCGGGCGTCATCGGCGAGGTGCGCATGATCCAGTCGAGCTTCGGCTTCCAGATGCCGCGCTTCATGCCCGAACACCGGCTGTTCGCCAACGATCTGGCGGGCGGCGGCATTCTCGATGTCGGCGGGTATCCGGTGTCCATGGCGCGATTCATTGCCGGCGCAGCGGCAGGCAAGCCGTTCCTCGACCCCATCAAGGTCGCGGGCACGGCGCATCTGGGCAAGGAAAAGACCGACGAGTGGGCGGCGGCGGTGCTGACGTTCGAGAACGGCATCGTGGCGCAGGTCTCGTGCGCGGTGTTCGTCAACCTCGACAACGTCCTGCGCATCCACGGCTCGCTGGGCCGGATCGAGGTGCCGGACTTCTGGTTCGCCGGCGGCAACCGCGACCAGGGGCTCGGCAAGATCGAGGTCATCCTCAACGACGGCAAGCGCGACAGCATCAGCGTCAACGAGACAGCCCATGTCTATTCGTTCGAGGCGGACGCGGCTTCCAAGGCGATCCTTGACAAGCGGCAGGAGTTCGACGCACCCGGCATGACCTGGGCCGACAGCCTCGGCAACGCGCGGGTGCTCGACAAGTGGCGGGCGGACAGCGGGCTCGAATACGGCATCGAGACGGCCGCCAAGCGGGTCAACACGCTTTCCGGCCGGCCGCTCGGCAAGCCGGGCAACGCCATCCCGCGCCGGCAAATCCCGGGCATCTCCAAGTCGGCGTCGGTCGCGGCGCTGGGCTTCGAGGACTTCCGGACCTTCTCCAGCGGCGCGATCCTGCTCGATGCGTTCTACGAGGCGGGCGGCAACATCTTCGACACCGCCTTCATCTATGGCGGCGGCTATACCGAAAAGCTGCTCGGCGAATGGCTGAAGAACCGGGGCGTGCGCGAGGAGGCGGTCGTCATCGGCAAGGGCGCGCACTCGCCGCTCGTCTATCCGGACGTCATCAGCAAGCAGCTGACGCAGTCGCTGGAGCGCCTGCAGACCGACTATGTCGACGTCTACTTCATGCACCGCGACAACACGGACGTGCCGGTAGGCGAGTTCGTCGACGCCATGGACGCCGAGGTCAAGGCGGGTCGCATCCGCGGCATCTTCGGCGGCTCCAACTGGACGCGGGCGCGCCTCGACGAGGCCATCGCCTATGCCGAAAAGACCGGCAAGACCAAGCCCGCCGCGCTCTCCAACAACTTCTCGCTGGCCGAAATGCTCGACCCGATCTGGGCCGGGTGCGTGCAGTCCTCGGACGACGAGTGGCGCAAGTGGCTGCTCGAGCGGCAGATCCCGAACTTCGCCTGGTCGAGCCAGGCACGCGGGTTCTTCACCGACCGGGCCGGCCGCGACAAGCGCGACGACGAGGAAATCGTGCGCTGCTGGTATTCGGAGGCCAATTTCGGTCGCCGCGACCGGGCCATCGAGTTCGCCAGGAAGATCGGCGCCAACCCGATCCATGTCGCCCTCGCCTATGTGGTCGCCCAGCCCTTCCCGGTCATCCCGCTGATCGGGCCGCGCCGGCTGGTCGAGCTCGAGGACTCGATCAAGGCGTTCGGCATCAAGCTGACGCAGGACGACGTGAACTGGCTGCGCAACGGGTAGGCGTGGTCGCATGAACGAGGTGGAGATCCCCGCGCGAGCGGGGATTTTCGTTTTTGGCAGCTCTGCCGATGCCATAGCAGCACCATCTCCTGGTCGTCATTGCCCGGCTTGTCCGGGCAATCCAGCCGCGCCGCGTCGGTGGCGCGAGGAGGCCTTTCGCCCGGCAGACGCCGGGCTGCTGGATCGCCCGGACAAGCCGGGCGATGACGACCCAAGGTTTCGGTGCAGGCTCGAGGCAGTCACATTCCTGTTGCTTCTTGCACCTCTCCCCTTCCTCCCCTACCTTTCCCGCCGTGCAGATGACTGCACGATACGTTCTCAGGGCGGGGTGGAAGTCCCCACCGGCGGTAATGGCCATGTGCCAAAGCCCGCGAGCGCCGGATTGGTCAGCCAGTCCGGGTCAGCAGATTCGGTGCGACTCCGAAGCCGACGGTCATAGTCCGGATGAGAGAGAACGGGATGCCTGTGCCGGCTTGCCGGCGTTCGGCCATTGGCCGGGCGCGGCTTGTCGCTCCTTCCCGTAACCCTGGGGAAACTGGTTACGGAAAGGACGATTATGAGCCAGGTTTCCTCCCCTTCAAATGCCTCGGTGCTCGGGGCTCTGTTCATGCTCGGCGCGGGGGTCACCTTCGCCGTCACCAACGTCATCACGCCGATCGTCACCTGGCAGATGGGCGTACCCTCGACGGCCGTGGTCTTCTGGCAATACGTGATCGCCACGGTCTTCGCGCTGCCGCTGATCCTGCGGATCGGGTTCGGGGCGCTGAAGACGAAGCATCCGTTTGCCCACGAGGTGCGGGCGTTCCTCTCGGCGCTGGGCGTGCAATTCTTCGCCTTCGGTTTCGCCAGCGGCGTGCCGGTGTGGCAGATGGTGACGCTCTCGATGACCGGGCCCTTCTTCATCCTCGCCGGCGCGACGCTGTTTCTCGGTGAGCGGCTGACAGTCCAGCGGTTCGGCGCGACCGCCGTCGGGTTCGCGGGAGCGCTGCTGGTCTCACAGATTGGCTCGGAGCAGTTCACCTGGGCATCGGTCCTGCCGGTGCTGGCGGCAGCGTGCTGGGGCACGGTCTCGGTCATCACCAAATACCTGACCCGCGACGAGGCGCCGGAATCGCTGACCCTCTACATGCTGGTGCTGATCACGCCGAACCACCTGCTGATCGGCCTCATCCTCGGCATCGCGGTCGCGGTGCTGCCGGCGGGCGCCCTGCCGGCGAGCCTTGCCACCGGCTTCGACTTCGAGCTGCCGGGCGGCGATGCGCTGTGGCTGATCGTGCTTCTGGGCGTGGTGACGGCGGGGGCGCAGTACTTCTTCAGCCTCGCCTACAAGGTGGCCGACGCAACTTACCTGCAGCCGTTCGACGACCTGAAGCTGCCGCTCAACATCCTTGCCGGATGGCTGGTGCTGGGGCAAATCCCCGGCGTGCTGTTCTGGCCGGGCGCAGCGCTGATCCTTGCCGCTTCGATCTACATCATGCGGCAGGATCGGGGGCGGTTGCCGACACGGGCGCCGATCCTCGAAAGCGCGTAGATTTTATGAGGTTAGCGGGGTGGGCACGCGTGGTCCACCCCACCTTGTCATCCCGGCGAGGGCCGGGAACCAGCCCTGCCCGCAGGCACGGGAGGAGTAGTTCTGACCGTTTCATACACCTTGCGGCTGTGGCTGGATCTCAGGATGGGCCCCGGCCTTCGCCGGGGTGACATCGGTGGTGGGGGGTGCGTCGGTGAACGACTGAACGACCCCCACCCTCGGTCCCTCCCCTCAAGGGGGAGGGAGGCGCTGGAGCCGTGGGTTTGGTGGGCTGACATGGCGTGGCGTCCGGTGGTTGTCTTAGTGGGCAAACGGGCTCAAGATCGTGGTCTGGCAATGCCTTGGAGGAGATGACCATGGCCGAACAGGAGCCGACGCCGACGGGGGAGTTCCTGCGGTTGCAGCGCTATGGAGGCGCAGTCGCGGTGGTGCTGCTGGTGGCGATCGCCGGGATTTTCACCGGTGCGCCGCCGGAGATCATTTTCCTGCGCGTGATGGCGGTGCCGCTGTTCCTGCTGGCTGTGGCGGGCATCGGGCTGATCTTCTCCTCGGAAGCCTCGCGCCGGCCGTGGACGCTCTATTTCCTCGAGCGCAAGGCGCTGGAGGGGCTGGCCTATGCGGCGTTCCTCATCATCATCGTGTGGCAACCGACGTCGCAGTTCGTGCCGCTGCTGATCAGCTTCGTCATCGCCTGGATCGTTTTCACCGGCGGCACGATGCTCTATGAGGCCCAGACCTATCGGCGGCGCAACCAAGACAAGTAACTAATTGATATTATTTATCTTTTAGACGTCGACCCACGCCCTTTCCCCGTGGGAACGGGCCATTGCGTGGACGGTGCGCTCGATCTCCAGGCCTTGCGTGAAGTCGATGACGCGGGCGGGACGGCCGGCGACGGCTTCGAGCAGCTCGTGGGCTTCGATGATCTTCAGATCGTTAAAGCCGAGGCCGTGGCCGGGAGCGGGGACGAAGCGATCGTAGGGCGCGTGCTGGGGCGCCGAGAGGATGGTGCGGTAGCCCTGCTCGGCGGGGTTGTCGGAGGTCGTATAGAGCTGCAGTTCGTTCATGCGCTCCTGATCGTAGACGATGGAGCCCTTCGATCCGAAGACCTGGAGAGCTATGCGGCCCTTGCGGCCCCAGGCGGAACGGTTGACGCTGAGGACACCGGAGGCGCCGTTGTCGAGCTCGAAGAGGACGCTGGCGATATCGTAGGTCTCGACGGCGCGGCGGCCGCCCTCGCGAACGGGACGGTCGGCATAGGGCCTGGCCATGTGGGTCATGACGCGAGAGACGCCGCCGAAGAGCACGCGCAGCAGCGAAAGCGGGTGGACGGCGAAATCGTCGAGGGCGCCATAGCCGGACGAGGCTTCGCTCTTCCAGTAGAAGAGCGCTTCGGGATCGGCCATGAAGTCCTCGTCCATCTCGACGCGGACGTGGTTGACCGCGCCGATGGCGCCTTCGGCCAGCAGCTTGCCCATGTGACGGATCAACGGGTTCTGGATGTAGTTGTAGCCGAGGATGGCGACCTTGCCGGACGCGCGGGCGGCGGCGGCCATGCGCTCGGCGTCGGCAAAGGCGGTGGCCATGGGCTTTTCGCACCAGACATGCTTGCCGGCTTCGAGGGCGGCAATGGCCATTTCGGCATGGAAGGCGTTGGGGGTGGTGACCGAAACGACATCGATATCCGGATCGGCGACGAGCGCACGCCAGTCGCCAGTGGAGCGCGCAAAGCCAAACTCCCCTGCCCGCCTGGCGGCGAGATCGGCGGAGACTTCGGCGAGGTGCACGAGGCGCGGGCGCGGCCCTTCGCCGAACACGGCCTTGACCGCATTCCAGGCAAGCGCATGGCATTTGCCCATGTAGCCGGTGCCGATGAGGCCGATGCCGATCGTATCGTTCATTCGATTTTCCTGCCCATTGAAATTTTTATGCCGTATATTCGCAAATCGAAACGGATTTTCCAGTCCTGCGTGGTCAGGCCACTGATTATCTGCAAAGAAACGACGCCTTTCAGTCTGTTTCAGGGAGTTTATCGCAATGGCGGTCAATGGGGATAAGGCAGCACCGCCCCAGGATTTCGAGGCGCTGCGCGCGGCGATCCTGCTGCGGCGGCGCGAATTGCCCAAACGCCTGGTGCAGGTGGCGGCCTATGCGCTCGACAATCCGGACGAGATCGCCTTCGGCACGGCGGCCAGCATCGCTGAATCGGCGCAGGTCCAGCCCTCGACGCTGGTGCGGTTCGCCCAGCAGTTCGGCTTCGAGGGATTTTCCGGATTGCAGCAGATCTTCCGGGCGCGGCTGAAGGAGCGCACGTCGAGCTATGAGGAGCGGCTGCGCAATCTCGAGCAGGACGGGGCGGCGCTTTCGGAAAGCGCGTCGATCTTCAACGGGTTCGTCGCGGCCGCGCACAGGTCGCTCGACGCGCTGGCCGGCGGGGTCGATCCGCAGGCGTTCGAACGGGCGGTGGAGATACTGGCCGGCGCCGAAACGGTCTATCTCATCGCCAAGCGCCGCTCCTACCCCATCAGCAACTACATGGCCTATGCGTTCGGCAAACTGAAGGTGAAGAGCGTGCTGGTCGGCACGTCGGCGGGGATCGACGAGGATCTGCTGGCGTTCGCGGGCCCCAAGGACGCGGCCTTCGCCGTCAGCTTCTCACCCTATGCCTCTGAAAGCGCGGGACAGGCGCGGGCGCTGGCGAGCCGGGGCGTTCCGGTGGTCTCGTTGACGGATTCGGCCTTCTCGCCGCTCGCCGACTGCTCCAAGGTGTGGTTCGAAGTGGCGGAGGCCGACCATGCGGGCTTCCGCTCGCTTTCGGCAAGCATGGCCTTCGCCATGGCGCTGACTGTCAGTATTGCCGAGAAACGGCGGCGGGAGGCGGGGGAGAAGGGGCGACAAGGCGATTAAACCGAGGGCGAGAGTGCGATGACATTTTAATCGAACGCTCCCCTCCAATCGCCATTGGCGCCAACATGCGACTCGATGGGCAGAATCCATATTTAGAACGATCATTCCATGTTGACGAAAAACGGGAACCGGTGTTTCATTTGACTCGCGCACCCATGTCCGGGAGGGCTCCCTCTTGCACGATCCACACCCATCTGACGGGACGAAGATGCTCGACGTAATCACCATTGGCCGGGCCTCGGTCGACCTCTATGGCCAGCAGATCGGCACGAAGCTGGAGGACATCGGGAGCTTTGCCAAGTCCGTCGGCGGATGCCCGTGCAACATCGCGGTCGGCACCGCCCGGCTGGGGCTGAAATCGGCGCTGGTCACGCGCGTCGGCAACGAGCAGATGGGGCGGTTCATCCGCGAGCAGCTCGATCGCGAAGGGGTCGAGACCAGGGGCATCGTCACGGACGAGGAGCGGCTGACGGCGCTGGTGCTGCTCTCGGTCGAGGCCGAGGGCGTCTCGCCCATGATCTTCTATCGCACCGACTGCGCCGACATGGCGCTCGACGAGAGCGACATCGATGAAGCGTTCATCGCCTCGGCGCGGGCGATCGTCGTGACGGGCACGCATTTCTCCAAGCCCAACAGCGAGGCGGCGCAGAAGAAGGCGATCCGCATCGCCAAGGCCGATGGCGGCAAGGTGGTGTTCGACCTCGACTACCGGCCCAACCTCTGGGGCCTCGCCGGGCACGAGGCCGGGTTCGAGCGCTATGTGGCGTCCGACGCGGTTTCGGCCAAATACCGCTCGGTGCTGGCCGACTGCGACCTGATCGTGGGCACCGAGGAAGAGGTGCTGATCGCGGCGGGCGAAGCCGACATCAAATCGGCGCTCCGGTCGATCCGCGCGCTTTCCTCCGGCACGATCGTCCTCAAGCGCGGGCCCATGGGCTGCATCGTCTATGACGGGCCGATCCCGGACGACCTGGAGCACGGGATCGTCGGCAAGGGCTTTCCCATCGAGGTCTACAACGTGCTGGGCGCAGGCGATGCGTTCATGAGCGGGTTCCTGCGCGGATGGCTTGCCGGCGAGGCGCACGGCACTTCGGCCACCTGGGCCAATGCCTGTGGGGCGTTCGCAGTATCGCGGCTGCTGTGCGCGCCGGAATATCCGAGCTGGGACGAATTGCAGTTCTTCCTGAAGAACGGCAGCAAGGAGCGGGCGCTGCGCAAGGATGCGGCGCTCAACCACATCCACTGGGCGACGAACCGGCGGCGCGAGATCCCCGAGATGATGGCGCTGGCCGTCGACCATCGCAGCCAGCTCGAGGAACTGTGCAACGACGACGCGCGGCAACTGGCGCGGCTGCCGGCGTTCAAGGCGCTGGCGGTGAAGGCGGCGCGGCAGATCGCGGCCGGCCGGCCGGGCTTCGGCATGCTGATCGACGACAAATACGGGCGGGACGCGCTGTTCGCCGCCGGGGCGATCGAGGACTTCTGGATCGCAAAGCCCATCGAGCTGCCGGGCTCGCGCCCGCTGAAGTTCGAGTTCAGCCAGGATCTCGGCTCGCGGCTCGTCGACTGGCCGGTGGACCACTGCATCAAGGTGCTGTGCTTCTATCATCCGGACGACCCGGAGGAATTGAAGCGCGAGCAGGTGGAGAAGCTGCGGGCGGCCTACGATGCGGCGAGAAAAGTCGGGCGCGAAATCCTGATCGAGATCATCGCCGGCAAGCACGGAACGCTCGACGACGGGACGGTAGCGCGGGCGCTGACGCAGCTCTACGACGCGGGCCTCAAGCCCGACTGGTGGAAGCTCGAGCCGCAGGCGAGCCGGGGGGCGTGGGCGGCAATCGATGCGGTGATCGAGGCGCGCGACCCCTATTGCCGGGGCGTGGTGCTGCTGGGACTCGACGCGCCGCAGGAGGCGCTGGAAGCCGGGTTCCGCGCGGCGCGCTCGGCGCGCTCGGTGAAAGGGTTCGCCGTGGGGCGGACGATCTTTGCCGAAGCGGCGAAGGCGTGGCTGGCGGGCAGGATCAGCGACGAGGAGGCGGTGGCCGACATGGCCGGCCGTTTCGGGGCGCTGGTGGGGATCTGGCAGAAGCTGGGCGAGGTGGAGGCGGCGTGAACGCGACGATGCTAGATCGTGCCACGCCCTCGTGGTTCGAGGCGCCAGTGGCGCACCTCACCATGAGGGCTGATGATAGTTCGGTGACATTCCAGTAGCCCTCATGGTGAGGCGCCGCGAAGCGGCCTCGAACCACGAGGGCGTGGCACCAGGGGTGCCGAAAAACGATGGGTGAAGGCCATGGGCCAGAAGACGGTTCGATTGACGATGGCGCAGGCCGTGGCGCGGTTTTTGACGGCGCAGAAGACGGTGATCGGCGCAGAGACGGTGCCGATCTTCGGCGGGGTCTTTGCGATCTTCGGGCACGGGAACGTCGCGGGCGTCGGTGAGGCGCTCTACGCGGTCAAGGACGAGTTGCCCACCTTCCGCGGGCAGAACGAGCAGGGCATGGCGAACGCGGCCATCGCCTACGCCAAGGCGAGCTTCCGGCAGCGGTTCATGGCGGTGACGACCTCCATCGGGCCGGGCGCGCTCAACATGGTGACTTCGGCGGCGCTGGCGCACGTCAACCGGCTGCCGGTGCTGCTGCTGCCGGGCGACGTATTCGCCAACCGGCTGCCGGACCCGGTGCTGCAGCAGGCCGAGGATTTCGGCGACGGCACGATCACGGTCAACGACGCGTTCAAGCCCGTCAGCCGCTATTTCGACCGCATCACGCGGCCCGAACAGATCATTCCGGCGCTGCGGCGCGCCATGCAGGTGCTGACGGACCCGGCCGAGTGCGGGCCGGTGACGCTGGCGCTCTGCCAGGACGTGCAGGCGGAAGCCTACGACTATCCCGAGAGCTTCTTTGCCGAGAAGGTGTGGACGCAGCGCCGGATCATGCCGGATGCGGACGAATTCGCCGAAGCAGCCGCGGCGCTGCGCACGGCCAGGAAGCCGGTGATCATCGCCGGCGGGGGCGTCCTCTATTCGCAGGCAAGCGACGTGCTCTCGGGGTTCGCCGAGAAGTTCGGCATTCCGGTGATGGAGACGCAGGCGGGCAAGAGCGCCCTGCCCCACGACCATCCGCTCAACATGGGCTCGGTCGGCGTGACGGGCAGCTCGGCCGCCAATACGCTCGCTGCCGAAGCGGACGTGGTGCTGGCGGTGGGCACGCGATTGCAGGATTTCACCACGGGCTCATGGGCGCTGTTCGGCAACGACGACATGAAGATCATCGGCCTCAACGTGCAGCCGTTCGATGCGGCCAAGCACAACGCGATGCCGCTGGTGGCGGATGCGCGCGTCGGGCTGACCGCGCTGGTGCAGGGGCTGACCGGGTGGGAGGCGGACACGGACTGGACGCAGAAGGCCCATGAGGGCAAGGCGGCGTGGCTCAAGGACGCCGACGCCGCGACGGCGGCGACCAACGCCCTGCCCTCGGACGCGCAGGTGATCGGAGCGGTGCAGCGGGCGCGGCCCGAGGCGACGCTGGTGTGCGCGGCCGGCGGCCTGCCGGGGGAACTGCACAAGCTGTGGAAGGCAGGGAAACCGGGCAGCTACCACCTCGAATACGGGTTCTCGACCATGGGGTACGAGATCGCTGGGGGTCTCGGCGTCAAGCTCGCGCGGCCTGCGGACGACGTGGTGGTGATGGTCGGCGACGGCAGCTACCTGATGCTGAACTCCGAGATCGTCTCCTCGATCATGCTCGGGGCCAAGATCACCATCGTGGTGCTGGATAATTCCGGCTATGGCTGCATCAACCGGCTGCAGATGGCGACGGGCGGGGCGAACTTCAACAATCTGATGAAGGACACCCACCATGTGGCTCTGCCCGGAATCGATTTTGCCGCCCACGCCGCCTCGCTCGGCGCCAAGGCGCGCAAGGTCGGCTCGATCAGCGAGCTGGAGACGGCGCTGCGGGAGAGCGAAGACGAGGCGGTGACGTCGGTGATCGTCATCGACACCGATCCGCTGATCACCACGGAGGCGGGCGGGTTCTGGTGGGACGTGGCGGTGCCCGAGGTTTCCGAGCGGCGTGAGGTCAACGCGGCGCGGGAGGCGTATGTGAAGGCGCTGAAGGCGCAGCGGGTGGGGTAGCAGCCCCTCACCCTGATTTTCCGCTGGACGCGGAAAATCTGTCCCTCTCCCCAGAGGGGCGAGGGGAAGCGCGGCTGGACCGTCAGTGCCGACAGCAGCACGGAACCTCACCTCGCCCCTCCGGGGAGAGGTCGGCGCGTAGCGCCGGGTGAGGGGATACTTGCTGGCAGCGGGGTGATGGAGATGGCAAAGCGGGAGCCGATAAGGCGTCGGTTACTGGGTCCCGGCCTTCGCCGGGGATGACAGCCGGTGGAGCAGAGTGGATCGTGCGCAACAGCACGTTGACGAAGAGGACTGAATTGAAAGCCAAACTCGGCATGTCGCCCATTGCGTGGTGGAACGACGATCTGGTGGAGCTGAGCGACGACGTTTCGCTCGAGGAGTGCCTGCGGCAATCGCGCTCGGCCGGGTTCACCGGCATGGAGAAGGGGCGGCGGTTTCCGGAGGACCCGGCGGTGCTGCTGCCGATCCTCAAGGCCGCGGACGTGACGCTTTGCGGGGGGTGGTTCTCGGGAACGCTGGTCGACGAGGACATCGCGGCCAATAAGGACCGCATCGCGCCGATGATCGAGCTGTTCAAGGCGGTCGATGCGCCGTGCATCGTCTATGGCGAGGTCGGGCGGTCGATCCAGGGTGATCGCAGCAAGCCGCTGGCGACCAAGCCGAAGCTCTCCGACGACGAGATGAAGGCTTATGCCAGGAAGGTCACGGCGTTCGGGGAGTGGTGCGCGGAGCAAGGCATGCCGCTTTCCTACCACCACCACATGGCGGCGGTGGTGGAGACGGAGCCGGAGCTCGATGCGTTCATGCGTCATTCGGGCGAAGGCATTCCGCTGCTGCTCGATGCGGGGCACCTGGCGTTCGCCGGCGGAGACGTGCTGCGGGCGATCGACAACCATCACGCGCGGATCAACCATGTGCATGTGAAGGACATCCGGCGCTCTGTAGTCGACGGGCTCGACCGCAGCAGGCAGAGCTTCCTCGACGCGGTGGCGCTGGGGGCGTTCACCGTGCCGGGGGATGGATCGCTGGACTTCGGCGCGATCGTCCAGAAGTTTGCCGACTACGGTTATGAAGGCTGGTTCGTGGTCGAGGCCGAGCAGGACCCGAAGGCCAACCCGCCGCAGCGGATGGCCGAGGTCGGCTACAAGGAATTGATGCGAGTGATGACGGCGACGGGTTATACGGTCGAGACTCAAGGGTTTCCGAAGGGGTGACCAAGTGTGTCGGTGGCTCATTGAACCACCCCCACCCTCGATCCCTCCCCTCAAGGGGGAGGGAAGCGAAGGAGCCGCGAATTCCGTCCGGGGCGCGAATATTCAGGGAGAACGAGGCGTGAAGCAGAACGACGTCAACTGGTTCCGGCCGCTCTGGCGGCGCGTGCTCGTCACCGGGATCGTGGCCGCCTGGTGCCTCTGGGAGTGGGCGTTCAACCGGGACCAGCTCTGGGGGCTGCTGACCGCGGCTCTCCTCGCTTACGCGATCTACAGCTTCTTCATCAGCTTTCCCAAGGAGGACCCGAACAATGGCAACGACACCCAATCTCCGCCTCCGTCCGAAGGGTGACAAGGGCCTCCTCCATGACGTGACGCCGGCCAACGCCGGCTGGACCTATGTGGGGTTCAAGCTCTATCGGCTCGGCGCCGGCGAGACGGCGAGCGGTGAAACGGCGAGCGAGGAAGTGTGCCTCGTGCTGGTCTCCGGCAAGGCGAGGGTCAGCGTCGACGGGCAGGATTTCGGCGAACTCGGCGAGCGCATGTCGCCGTTCGAGGGAGAGCCCTATTCCGTCTACGTGCCGGCGGGGGCGACGTGGCGAGCAGAGGCGACGACGGGGCTGGAGCTGGCCGTCTGCGCCGCGCCGGGACTGCGCGGGGCCTATGCGGCGCGGGTAATCGCGCCCGGAACCAACCCGCGGATCACGCGCGGCAAGGGCTCCAACACGCGCTACGTGACCAACATCCTGCCCGAGACCGACGCGGCGCATTCGCTGCTGGTGGTGGAGGTGATCACTCCGGCGGGCAACACCTCGAGCTATCCGCCACACAAGCACGACACCGACAACCTGCCGCACGAAAGCCTGCTGGAAGAGACCTACTACCACCGGTTCAACCCGCCGCAGGGCTTTGCCTTCCAGCGGGTCTATACGGACGATCGCAGCCTGGACGTCGCGCTGGCGGTGGAGGACGGAGACGTGAGCCTGGTGCCCAAGGGCTACCACCCGGTCGCGACCGTGCACGGCTATGACAGCTACTATCTCAACGTGATGGCCGGTCCGCACCGGACGTGGAAGTTCCACAACGCGGCCGAGCACGAGTGGCTGTTGAAGTAGGGCTGGGTTCAGCGGAAGGGGTTGAGGACCGTGAGACGGTCCTCGACCACGAGGCCGTGGTGGAGGTCCTCGGAGTAGAAGGTGGTGCAGTTGGCGCGCAGGGCGATCGCGAGCATCAGGGAATCGTAGATGGAGAGCTGGTAGCGCTCGGCGAGCTGGAAAGCCCTGTTGTGATCTGCAATCGTCGTATCAAGAACGCCTGAGGCCAGAGCTTGGAAGTCACGGCTTGCACTGGCGATATCAGACCATGGCCAGTTCTTACGACGACTCAGGACGTTCGCGAATTCGTTGAGCGTCTGCGTGCCGATAACAAATGCATCCGCCATGATGTTTCGCGCCCGCTCAGACCGCTCATCACGGTCGACGGTGTAGATCAATATGTTCGTATCCAGAAATGGCGGCACCGCTAGCGTCGCCGATTCGCTTCTTCGCGGTCGAATTTCCAGTCCTTGGGCATGGGCCTGCCCAGGGCGCGGATGCGCGCCAGGATTTGCTCGCGGCTATCGTCCTTTTCGACCTGGACCTCACCCTGACCGGCCGCGCTCACCTTGACGTCGTCGCCTTCGTGCAGATCGAGGACGTGAGCGACGTCGGCGGGAATGCGGATGGCGAGGCTGTTGCCCCATTTGGCGACCTTCATCGCGCGCCTCCTCTGGATATACATTGGCAATGTATATCCAGAGGTCATTGCATTCAAGATCAACCGGCGATCTCGCTCACCTTGACCGCCCTGCCCTCACTGACGGACTTCAGCGCGGCCTCGGCCAGCACCAGGGCGGCGAGGCCGTCCTGGCCGGAGGGCGTGGGTTTGGATTTCGATTCAACGGCGTCGATGAAGGCCTTGATCTCGTTGGCGTAAGCCTCGGTGTAGCGCGTCATGAAGAAATCGTGGAGCGGCGGGCGGGTGTAGCCGGCGGCGGTGGCGATCTCGATGGAGACGGGGCGCTGGTTCTCGGCGGCGGCGGAGCCTTTGGAGCCATGGGCCTCGATGCGCTGGTCGTAGCCGTAGGTGGCGCGGCGGGAGTTGGAGATGGTGGCGTGGCGGCCGGAAGCCGTGGTGAGGATGACGCTGGCGCTGTCGTAGTCGCCGGCCTCGCCGATGGCCTTGTCGACGAGGACGGAGGCGGCGGCGGAGACGGTTTCGATTTCTTCGCCGAGGAGGAAGCGGGCCATGTCGAAATCGTGGATGGTCATGTCGCGAAAGATGCCGCCGGAGCGCTTGATGTAGTCGACGGGGGGCGGGCCGGGATCGCGCGAGACGATGGTGACCATCTCGACCTCGCCGATCTCGCCGGCATCGATGGCGGCGCGTACGGCCATGAAGTGCGGATCGAAGCGGCGGTTGAAGCCGACCATGAGAGTGGCGCGGGTCTCTTCGACCGTTTCGAGGCAGGCGCGCACGCGCGCGACGTCGAGATCGATGGGCTTTTCGCAGAAGATCGCCTTGCCGGCCCTGGCGAACGCCTCGATGAGGTCGGCATGGGTGTCGGTCGGCGTGCAGATGACGACGGCGTCGATGTCGCTCGAGGCGAGAATCTCGTCGATGGTGCGCACGTCGCAGCCATAGGCGGCGGCGATGTCGTCGGCGGCCTTGGGGAAGGCGTCGGCGACGGCGACGAGCCTGGCCTTGGGATTACCGGTAACGGCCCTGGCGTGCACCTTGCCGATGCGGCCCGCACCAAGAAGGCCGAAGCGAATGGTCATGATGGTTCTCTCGTGGGTGAGTGGTCAATCGGGATTTCGTGCTTGAGGAGGGTTACCCCCCTCCCGGCCTCCCCCACAAGGGGGGAGGTGGATGCGGTGGGTGGGGCAGTGAACTACCGGAGCTTCCCCCCACCCCCGCCCCCTCCCCTCAAGGGGGAGGGGAGCGATAGCCGCGACGTCAGGGGCTAAACAAACGCGGCTTCTCCTTCGACGCCGGATTTGACGCCGGTGATGAGGGAGACGATCTCGTTGCCGTCGGTCTTGTCGCGGTCGACGGCGCCAACGATCTTGCCGCGGCGCCAGACCCAGATGCGGTCGACGAGGTCGAGCACCTGGCGCAGGTTGTGGCTGACGAGGATCAGGGGAATGCCGCGTTCCTTCAGACCGCGGATGATGTTCTCGACCTGGGCGGTCTCCTGAACGCCGAGGGCGGCGGTGGGTTCGTCCATGATGATGAGCTTCGAAGCAAAGGTCGCTGCACGGCTGATGGCGACGCACTGGCGCTGGCCGCCGGACATGTTGCGGATCTTGCTCCTGAGGTCGGGGATCTTGACGCCGGTGGTCTTCAGCGCCTCGGTCGAGCGGCGGGTCATCTCGCGCTCGTTGAGGATGGAGAACGGGCCGAGGTTGAAATAGGTCCGCTCGCGGCCGAGGAAGAGGTTGGAGGGCACGTCGAGGTCGTCGGCGAGCGCCAGGTTCTGGAACACGGTCTCGATGCCGTGGTCGCGCGCGTCGATCGGGGTCTTGAACTGCACCTCTTCGCCGTCGAAGAAGATCTGGCCGGCGGAGGGCTGTTCGACGCCGGTGATCTGGCGCACGAACGTCGACTTGCCGGCGCCGTTGTCGCCGACGATGGCGACGTGCTCGCCCTCACGGAGAACGAAGTTGGCGTCCTCGAGGGCGTGGATACCGCCATAGCGCTTGCTGAGGCCACGGGTCTCGAGGATGATCTTGCGTTCTGGCATGTTGCTACTCCTCTTCGTTGTCGCTCTCTCAGCCGCGGCCGCGGGCGCGCTGGCGGTAGACGTCCTGCACGACGGCGATGACGATGATCGCGCCGAGGATCATCTCCTGATAGTAGGCCCCGACCCGCAGGAAGGTGAACCCGGAGGTGATGACGCCGAGGATCAGCATGCCGAGCGCGGTGCCGACGATGGAGCCGCGCCCGCCGGCGAGCGAAGCGCCGCCGATGACGGCCATGGAGATGGCGTGGAGCTCGTACATGGTGCCCATGCCGGACTGGGCGGTGAGGCCGCGCGCCGAGAGCACGATGCCGGCAAGGCCCGCCAGCACGCCGGCGATGGCGTAGACCAGGACGATGTGGCGCTCGACGTTGATGCCGGAGACGCGGGCGGCCTGCTCGTTGGAGCCGATGGCGTAGGTGCGCCGGCCGTAAACGGTGTAGCGCAGCGCAAGCTGGAAGATGACCGCAACGGCAAGGAAGATCAGCACCGGGTTCATGCCGGCGCCGATGGCGGCGAAATCGGGCGTCGGGAAGGAGACGGGCTGGCCTTCGGTGTACCATTTGGCGACGCCGCGGGCGCTGACCATCATGCCGAGCGTGGCGATGAAGGGCGGAATCCTGGTGTAGGCGATCAACGCGCCGTTGATGAGGCCCGCAAGGAGCCCGCAGCCGAGGCCGACGGCGATGGGCACGATAACGGGCAGATCGGTCAGGTGCGGATAGACGGCGCGGGCATAGGTCGACACCTGCGCAAAGCTCATGGCGATCATGGCGGTGGCGCCGACGACGGAGCCGGACGAGAGATCGATGCCGCCGGTGATGATGACCTGGGTGACGCCGACGGCGATGATGCCGATGACGGAAACCTGCAGGATCATGATCGAGAGGCGCTGGAAATTGAAGAGGAAGCTCTGGCCCTGGAAGATCCAGCCGAGGATCTCGAAGAGCAAGGCGATGATGACGAGGCCGATGAAGACGTTGACCTCGGCCGGCCAGGGGCGGCGATCGCTTTTGTCGGCGGCGGGCTTGGCGGCCGCGTCTGCTACCTGGGCCATGGTGTCCTCCACTTCTCGTATTCTACTCCCGCCGAAGGCGGGGTTTAACCGGAATCGGCGGGTGCTCCCCTCTCCCCTTGAGGGAGAGGGACAGATTTTCCGCGTTCAGCGGAAAATCAGGGTGAGGGGTTGCGATGCCGCCACCTGCGCTGGCGCTTGCTGCGGCATCGTTGACCCCTCATCCGCCCCTTCGGGGCACCTTCTCCCTCAAGGGGAGAAGGAAGACCGGCCCAGTGCCCCCCCGTCAGTTCGCTTCGAGGTAGTCCCCGATGTTCTCGGGCGTGACGAGCTCGAAGGGGACCCAGATGACCTGATCGACGGTTTCGCCGGCGGCGAGCGCTATGGCGGCGTCGAGGGAGCCTGACCCTTGCGCGGCCGCGTTCTGGAAGACGGTGACGTCGAGGTCGCCGGCCTGCATGGCGGCAAGGGCGTCCTGCGTGGCATCGACGCCGCCGACGATGACGTCCTCCATCGACATGCCGGCCGCCTTCATCGACTGGATGGCGCCAATGGCCATCTCGTCGTTGTTGGAGACGAGCGCATCGAACTCAACGCCGGCCGAGAGCCAGTTGGTCATGAGGTCGGCGGCCTGGGTGCGCTGCCAGTTGGCGGTCTGCTCCTCGACGATGGTCATGAAGGAGCACTCGTCGGTGGCGATGACGTCGTGCACGTCCTGGGTGCGCTGGCGGGCGGCCTGGTTGGAGAGCTCGCCCATCATGACGACGATGTTGGCGCCCTCGCCCTTGCCGGCCTCCTGCAGCAGGCGGCAGACTTCCTGGGTCTCGAGCGTGCCGGAATCCACCTCGTTGGAGCCGACGAAGGCCTGGTTGTCCGGCAGGGTTTCGAGGTTGACCGGCTGGCGGTTGACGTAGACGAGCGGAATGTTGGCCTGGGACGCGAGCGCCGACATGGCTTCGGTGGCGTCGGTATCGACAGGATTGACGATGATGGCGTCGACGCCCGAGGCGACGAAGTTCTGGATCTGGTTGAGCTGGCGGCCGACGTCGTTCTGCGCGTCCTCGATCTGCACCTCGACGCCGTCGAGCGTGCCGGCATATTCCTCGATGCCGTTGCGCAGGACCGTGAGGAAATTGTCGTCAAAGAGCGCCATCGAGACGCCGACGGTCTGCGCGGCGGCCGTGCCGGTCATCAGGCCAACGGCAAGGCCGGCCAATACGAGCTTCTTCATTTTCTCCTCCTCATGGAGCGTCCGGTGGCGCTCCTGTTCTTGACCGGATGTTCCCCCGAAACCGGGAATTCTCCCTCGAGCTTACGCCGCGCGCTCCTCCAGCGCACGGGAAACGAAATCGATACTTTGGCCGGTTGCCCCGGCCGGATCGGCAAGCGAGCGCAGCCCTTGCGCGAAGGGTTCGAGCGACAGCGGGGCGCGGCAGCCAGCGGCGCGGAGCGCAGCGATCTGGCCGAGATTGTCGAGCCTGTCGCGCGGGCCGACGAGGACGCGATGGGGATCGCGCATGTCGGCGAAGGCAACGGCGGGATCGTCGACGCCGGAGATGTGGATGAGGCCGGTCTCCTGCGAGAAGAGCCGAGCCTCGCCGGCGAGGCGGTGGTGGAACGTATCGTGGACGAGGCGGAAGCTCCCCTGCCCGCCCGAGGCGGCGATGGCGGCGACGGCCTCGCTCTTGAGGCTCAGCGAGCAGGCGGCAAAGCCGAGGCATTCGACGAGGCCGACGAGATTGCGCGCCGAGAGAATCGGCGCGAGGCCGGCCAGCGCTTGCGTCGCGTTGGCGACGCGCTCGCCGTTCGCAAGGCCGGTGCCGTCATTGGCGGCGACGAGAACGAGGGCTCCGGCGCCGCAGGCGGCGGCATAGTCGGCGAGCGCCTCGGCCTCGGCGGCGCGTTCGGGCGACCAGTGATTGAACTTCTGCAACGCGTTGATGGAAAGGATCGTGACGCCCGCCTCTTCGGCGAAGGCGCGGACGGCAGCCGGCGGGGTGCCGTCGAGGATGGGCAGGCCGGGCAGATCGTTGCGAATCTCGACCGACGAGATGCCGAGCCCGCGCGCAAGGGAAAAGAATGCCGGCAGAGGCAGTTGCGGCGCGACCATGTGATTGAGCGCAAAGACAGGCCGGTCGTTCAAGCTCACCTCCCTCGACGCCGGGCTCTTGCTGGCCCGTCCGTTCGTGTTCTTCAAATGAAACACAGGTTCCGCTTCTTTGTCAATCTGGAACCTATGTTCCAAATTTGGCGCGGATGGTCGCGTTCTTCCAGGCGGAATGCGGAATAAACGAGCGTTGCAACGTTTCGAAAAGACCAACCCGTCGCTGAGCTGTTCCCGCGGTCTGCCGGGGTCACCCCCCTCCCAACCTCCCCCACAAGGGGGGAGGTGCCGCATTGTGCTTGTGGCACTGTCTCGTCCAATCCACCGGCCAAGCACCTCCCCCCTTGCGGGGGAGGCTGGGAGGGGGGTAATGGCCGGGGAACCGAGCCGTAGGGCTCCAGTATCGAGGACTACGAATGAGTGAAGTCGGGGGCTCGCAGCAGGCGACCTATGTGCTGACGCTTTCCTGTGCGGACCGGCCGGGAATTGTTGCCGCGGTGACGACGGAGCTGGCGGCGCTGGGCGGCAACATCGCCGAGAGCAACCAGTTCTGGGACCGGCAGACCGGCCAGTTCTTCATGCGCATCGCCTTCACCATGCCCACAGGCACCGGTCGCGAGAGCATCGAGAGGGCGCTGAAGCCGGCGTTCGAGCGGTTCGGCATGAAAACGGCGATCGTCGACCAGGCGAGGAAGCCGCGCATGGTGATCATGGTCTCGAAATTCGACCATACGCTGCTGCACCTGCTCTACCAGATCCGGGTGGGGTGGCTCGACGCGGAGGTGGCCGCGATCGTTTCCAACCATGCCGATGCCGAGCGGATCGCCAAGGCCGAAGACATCCCCTTCCACCTCTGGCCGGTGACCAGGGAGAACAAGGCAAGCCAAGAGGCCAAGGTCATTGCGCTGGTCAAGGAGACGGACGCCGATCTCGTCGTGCTGGCGCGCTACATGCAGGTGCTTTCGGACAACCTCTCCAACCGGCTCTTCGGCAAGGCGATCAACATCCACCACTCGTTCCTGCCGAGCTTCAAGGGCGCCAAGCCCTATCACCAGGCGCACGAGCGGGGCGTGAAGCTCATCGGCGCGACGGCGCACTACGTGACGGCCGCCCTCGACGAGGGGCCGATCATCGAGCAGGAGACGGCGCGGGTGACGCATTCGATGAGCCCGGACGACCTGATCGCGGCCGGACGCGACATCGAGAGCCGCGTGCTGGCGCGGGCGGTCAAGCTCCATCTGGAGAGCAGGGTGATGCTCAACGGGCACAAGACGGTGGTGTTCGGGTAGGTGGTGCCACGCCCTCGTGGTTCGAAGCTCCGCTTCGCTTCGCACCTCACCATGAGGGCTGATGTTGATCCCGTGCCTATCCAGTAGCCCTCATGGTGAGGTGCCGCAAAGCGGCCTCGAACCACGAGGGCGTGGCACTCTAATCCTTTTTGCCGGCTTCCACCGCCCTGGCCCGCTTGGTATCCGCTTCGGCGACCCAGCCGCTGAATTTGGTGAAGAGGCGGGCGAATTCGACGACTTCTTCTTCCGGCCAGCCGCCCAGCGCATCGGCGAAGCGCTGCCATTTGTATTTGCGCACGGAGAGCGCGTGGCGGCGGCCGGTGTCGGTCAGTTCGAGGCAGATGCGGCGGGCGTCGGTCTGGGAGGCGACGCGCCTGACGACGCCGGCCTCGACGGCGTCGGCGACGATGCGGCTGGCGCGGGAGGGATCGACGTTGAGGCGCTCGGCGACGGTGCCGACGGTCACCTCGCGCGCACCGGCAGCGGATTCGACGATCGACATGACGTCGAAGACGCCGGCATCGAAATCGAGCTTCAGATCGCGCATGGCCATGCGCATGAGCTCGCGGCGGGCCATGGAACGGCGGATGTTGCCCATGATGACGTCGATGGCGACGGCCGCCTCGGCGGCGCGCGGCGTCATGCCGTAGTCGATGAGCTGCAGGAGATGATGGTCCTGAAGCTGATCGGGAGACTTTCCTTTGCCTTCGGGGTTGTCCTTGCTCATGGAACGCTCATATCAACTCTCTGGCGTGCTGAAAACCAAACCTCAAGGCCGGTGCCAGAGTCAATATATGTGCTATTGACACATAAGTGACAATAGCACATTTTCGAGCGTCTTTTCCGCAAGAGCTTCGTCATGACCGATACCGCCTCGCCCGCCCCTGCCCCGATGTCCTTCTCGCGCAAGATGACGATCTATGTGGCCTTGCTGGTGGGCCTCTTCATGGGTGTGCTCGATGCGCAGATCGTCGCGACGGCGCTGCCCACCATCGCGGCCGACCTCGGGCGGCTCGAGCTCTTCGGCTGGGTGGGGGCGGCGTATCTCCTGGCGACGGCGGCGGTGACGCCGTTCTACGGCAAGCTCGGCGACCTCTTCGGGCGCAAGCGGGTGTTCATGGCGGCCATCGTCATCTTCGTCCTCGGCTCGCTCGCCTGCGGGCTCGCCCAATCCATGGAGATGCTGATCGCGGCGCGCGTGATCCAGGGGCTGGGCGGGGGCGGACTGATGACCTCCGCCTTCGGCATCCTCGCCGACCTCTTCGAGCCGCGCGAGCGGGCCAAGTACCAGGGGTTCAGCTCGGCCGTGTTCACGGTGGCGAGCCTCGTCGGCCCGGTGGCGGGCGGGCTCATCAGCCAGACGATCGGCTGGGAATACATCTTCCTCATCAACCTGCCGATCGGCATCGTCGTCATCATCGTCCTGATCTTCGCCATGCCCAATTTCGAGACCGGGCGGAAGCCCAGCATCGACTACATGGGCGGATTCCTGCTGGCGGCGGCGGTGACGGCGCTGGTGTTCTGGGCCGAGGAGGCGCTGGGCGGCGGCTATGGCGGGGTGATGGTCTACCTGCTGCCGGCGGTGGTGGTCGCGGCGCTGACCGGCTTCGTCGTAATAGAGCGCCGGGTGGAGGAGCCGATGGTGCCGCTGCACCTGCTGTCCAACCGCAGCATCTCGCTGGCGCTCGCCATCTCGGTGGTGTCGGGCGTCGCAACGCTCGGCATGCTCAACTACTTCGCCCTCTTCCTGCAGACGGTGACCGGGTTGCCGCCGGCGCTTGCGGGCCTCTTGTTCCTGCCCTCGTCCATCGGATCGCTGCTCGCTTCCGTCGGCTCGGGCATGCTGGTCTCGCGCACTGGGCGCTACAAGATCTTCCCGGTGATCTCGATGGTGTTGGGCGCGGTGGTGATGGTCGGCTTCTCGAGCGTGCACGCGACGACACCGCTCTGGTTCATCGGCATCCTGATGTTCTTCTTCTCGGTCGCCATCGGATTGCAGATGCAGACGCTGATGACGGCGGTGCAGGCGGCCGCGCCCATGCGCGACGTCGGGGCGGCGACGGGCACCATCACGCTCGCCCGCATGATCGGCGCATCGCTCGGGCTTGCGGCCAATGGCGGGCTGTTGACGGCGGGCCTGATGCGCGGACAGGAGGGCATTTCCGCCGGCACGCTCGCCGCGATGCCCGGGCCGATGAGCGAAATGACGCCGATGGCGATCGCGACACTGCCGCCCGACGCCGCGCGCGAGGTGGTGGAGGTGTTCGCGACGGCCTTCGGCACCGTGTTCTACTTCGGGGCGGCGCTCTTTGCGGTGGGGTTCGTCTGCGCGCTGCTGATGCCGAACGTCAAGCTCGCCGGGCGCGGCGGCGAAGCGCCCGCGGGCGGACGGGCGGCGGCGTCGGTGCCGGCGCAGGCGGCGGGGGAGTGAGGGACGAGTTGGGGGCACAAAAGCAACTCCCCACCGGATGTCACCCCGGCGCAGGCCGGGGGCCATCCTGAGATGGTGCAACGGCCGCAAGGTGGTGGGGGGCTCTACGGTGCCAGCTTCATACACCTTGCGGCTGGTGAGATGTCCCAGGATGGGTCCCGGCCTGCGCCGGGATGACATTGGGGGTGGGGTGAGGTCGGTGCCCTGCCCTACGTTTCGCGCGCCCGCTCGAGGATGCGCTTGCAGTCGAGGAGTTCCTTGAGGACGTCCGACAGCTTGTCGCGGGCTTCGCGGTCGAGGGAGGGATTGGCGGTCATGCGGGCGTCTTCGAGCTCGGCCTCATCGCCGGCGACCTGGGCCTCTTCGATCATGGGCAGGAGTTCGTCGAGCGGCTTGCCTTCGCCGACGGCGATGACGTAGCGCGGGCCCTGGTCCTTGAGGATGCGCTGGACGCCCTTGATGGTGAAACCCTGATCATAGAGGAGGTGACGGATGCCCTTCAAAAGCATCACGTCGTCGGGCCGATAGTAACGGCGCCCGCCGCCGCGCTTCAGCGGCTTGATGTTCGAGAAGCGCGTCTCCCAGAAACGCAGCACGTGCTGGGGAAGATCGAGCTCCTCGGCCGCCTCGGAAATGGTTCGGAAGGCGTCGGGTGACTTGTCCAAACCGCACTCCAGAATGCTTTATTTTCCAGCACGTACCATAGATTTGTTGATCTTGGATTTCAACACGTTGCTGGGTTTGAACACAAGAACCTGACGAGGAAGGATCGGAACCTCCTCACCCGTCTTGGGATTTCGCCCGATCCGCTGGTTCTTGGAGCGGACCTGGAAGGAGCCGAAAGAGGAGAGCTTGACGTTTTCCCCCCGCACGAGCGCGTCGCTGATGAGATCGAGCACGCGCTCGACCAGTTCCGCCGACTCGGTTCGAGAAAGGCCGACGCTCCCGTAGACCACCTCGGCCAAATCCGCCCGGGTCACCGTCTTCTGAGCCATTCGCACGCACCCCCGTATTGCCATCAAGGCCAATGACAGGTCCGGCACCCGAATCGGCAGCCGGCCTTCGTTATTGTCGGCACGATCACGACGTCATCGAGGCAAAACTCGACAGCCCCGCTTGGCGTTTCCTCAACCCGCAAAGAGACTAACGCCTTGAAACGGTTAAGGTCAATGCGCGAGATGGCGGGCGCCGGGCGGCGTGATCGGCCGGTGGAAAACCCTCACCAGCGGATGAGCGAGGCGCCCCAGGTGAAGCCGCCGCCCATCGCCTCGAGCATGACGAGATCGCCGCGCTTGATGCGCCCGTCGGCGACCGCAACGCTCAGCGCCAGCGGCACGGAGGCAGCCGAGGTATTGGCGTGACGATCGACGGTGATGATGACCTTCTCGGGCGGCAGGCCGAGCTTGGCCCCTGCCCCGTCGATGATGCGCTTGTTGGCTTGGTGCGGCACGAACCAGTCGAGGTCGTCGACGGTGATGCCGGCCTGATCGAGGGTCGACTCGACGACGTCGGTGATCTTGCCGACCGCATGGCGGAAGACTTCCGGCCCCTGCATCTTGACGTGGCCGGCGAGCCCCGTGGAGGACGGGCCGCCGTCGACATAGAGCTTGTCCCAGTGATGCCCGTCCGAGCGGAGCGCCGAGGCGAGGACGCCGCGGTCCGGTTCGCCATCGGCGATCTCGACGAGCTCCATGACGGCAGCGCCCGCGCCATCGCCGAACAGCACGCAGGTCGAGCGGTCGGTCCAGTCGAGAAGGCGCGAGAAGGTCTCGGCGCCGATGACGAGGGCGCGCCTGGCAAGACCGTTCTTGAGGTAGCTGTCGACGACGGCGACAGCATAGACGAAACCGGAGCACACGGCCTGGATGTCGAAGGCGGCCCCATGGTGGATGCCGAGCTTCATCTGCACGAGAGCGGCGGCGGCCGGGAAGGTGTAGTCGGGCGTGGTGGTGGCGACGACGATGAGATCGATGTCCTGCGGCCCGACGCCGGCCTGCGCCATCGCGGCGCGCGCGGCATGGACGGCAAGGTCAGACGTCATCTCGCCTTCAGCCGCGATGTGGCGCTCGCGGATGCCGACGCGCTGGACGATCCACTCGTCCGAGGTGTCGACCATCTTCGCCAGGTCTGCGTTGGTGAGAACTTTTTCCGGAAGGTAGCCGCCGACACCACGAATTACGGAACGCGTCTTCACGCCGGTTTTGCCTCCGGTTGAGTTTCTTCAGGCTCGGCCGGCTTCACGGGAAAGCGCTGCAGGCCCTCGTCGATCTTGTCGATCAGATGGCTGCGGGCCATCTCGTAGGCGAGGCCGAGGGCGCTCTTGTAGCCGATTTCGTCGGTGCCGCCATGCGATTTGATGACGATGCCGTTGAGGCCGAGGAAAACGCCGCCGTTGACGGTGCGCGGATCGAGCTTGCGGCGGAGCGCATCGAGCGCCTGGCCGGCAAACAGCGCCCCGACCCTGGAGAGGATGTTGGCCCTCAGGGCATTGCGCACATAGGCGCCGACCTGGCGCGCCGTGCCCTCGGCGGTCTTCAAGGCGATGTTGCCGACGAACCCTTCGGTGACGACCACATCGACGGTGCCCTTGCCGATATCGTCGCCCTCGACGAAGCCGTGGTAGCGGAAACCGGCGCCGCTGGCGGCCGAGAGGAGGCGGGCGGCGTCCTTGATCGAATCGAGGCCCTTGACCTCCTCCGTGCCGACGTTGAGGAGCCCTACCGTGGGAAGGTCGTCATCGAAGAGCGCGCGGGCGAGCGCGGCGCCGAGGATGGAGAAATCGACGAGCTGCTGAGCGTCCGCGCCGATGGTGGCGCCAACATCGAGCACGATGATGTCGCTGCGCAGCGTCGGCCAGATGGCGGCGATGCCGGGGCGGGAAATGCCATCGATCGGGCGCAGGCACATGGTGGCCATCGCCATCAGCGCGCCGGTATTGCCGCCCGAGATGCACACGTCCGCCTCGCCGTCCTTGACCGACTGCAGGGCCGCCCACATGGAGGAATTGCCCCGGCCCTTGCGCAGGGCCTGACTGGGCTTCTCGTCCATGGCGATGACGTTGTCGTTGTGGCGGATGACGGATACGGGCTTGAGCTGGGAAAACTCATCGAGCAGGGGTTTGAGCTCGTCCTCGCGCCCGTGGAAGATGAAGCTCGTATTCTTGCGTTCCCGGAGCGCAAGGCTCGCGCCGTGGAAGACGATGCGGGGGCCGTTGTCGCCGCCCATGGCGTCCACCGAAATGCGAATTCTGTCGGTCATTTGTGCTCGTTTAGGAGCCCGCTTGAGCGGGTGCTGGAACCACGAGAGAAAGTCAATCCGATTTCAAGCGGTTCCGGTCTGACGTTGAGGCATCACGCGGCGGAAGCCGGGCTTCCGCGCCCCCGACGCAACGCATGCGTGAACATAACCCATCGGAGGTCGCACGCAAGTCCCGCGCAACGAAGGCGCGCTAACCCCCATCAGAGCGGGGTTTCAGGTCCTTGAGCCGCGCGAACGGGGAAGCCTCGGCATCGCCGTCGTCGAGCTCGAGGGAATCGAGGCTTGCGCCGGGCGCGCGCGGATAGGGATCGATCGCGAGCGCGAGGGTTTCGACGACAAGCTCGGCGAGGTCGAGGTCCGGGCCGTCGATATAGTCGGGCGGATCATCGCCCTCGAGATCGACGAAGGTTTCGGAGCCGGGTTCGGGATCGTGCGGACGCTGCGAGGCGGGCAGAAACACGCGGTCGACGGGCTCGTCGATGTCCTGCGTCACCGGTTCGGCGGTGATCACGCAGGGCTGAACCACCCGCCCCTGCAAGCGGCCGACGACGCGCACGCCGCCGCGGAAGCGCGTGGCGGTGAGGCGGGCGGAAAGGCGTTCGAGGGCGGAGACCTTCAGCCGTTCGGTGAGGCGCTCACGCGCCTCGGCATCCGCCTCGATCTCGACCTGCCGGCCGGTGGCGGGAATCTGGTCGATGCGCACCAGCGCATCCGGCAGGAGCGGCGACGGCCGACTCACGACGGGGCCTCGAAGGTCAGCTTGCCGGCGCGAATGGCTTCGGCCGGCTGGGCCGCGAGGGCTGCATCGAGCGCGACGACGTAGTCTGCCAGATGCCCGGCGCCCTCGCTCCCGGCCTCTTCGTAGATATTGCGGGTGAGGACCCCGGCGAGCGCATCGCGGTCGCCTGCGTCGAGGGCCTGATCCATGGCGGCGAGCAGGCCATAGAAGATGTTGCCCATCTTCTGAATTTTCTTGGGCACGCCGATATCGGTGACGCCCATCTCGCGCAGCTGCCGGTCCATGTCCTTGAAGAAGAAATCGAACACGGCCTGGGCGAAATCGCGCTGGCCCTGTTCGCCGCCGCGCAGGCGCCGGAACAGCAGCGCCAGATGCAGGCTGATCATGTCGAAGCGCCCGGTGACCGTGTCGGGCACGGACCACTCGGCATAGAACAGCGGCTGCCGGGATTGCGCCACAATGGCGCTATAGACGGCGTAGACCGACTCGGTTTCGGTGTTTTTTCGGAACAGCGACAGGATCATCGGTTGGCTTCAAGATCTTATGCGAGGGCACCGGAAGTGCGGTGCGTTCGGGCTCGGGTCAGCTTGCCATCCGAGAACTTGGCCGCTACACATGCCGGCGGCAAAAGCGGTCTCGCAGGGACTGCTGCCGTGATGTCACGCCTATAGTCGAGAGCCCTGGGGAAAGTCAAACAATGCCGTTGTCCGTCGTTTCCGGGCGTCTCGCGCCGATCGCCGCCGCCGCCATGCTTGCCATCGTGCTTGCCGGCTGCACGGCCAGCAACAGCCTGGTGACGCAGCGCACGCAGGGCTACGAGATTCCCGAATCGGCATTGGCGCAGATTCGTCCCGGCCAGAGCCAGGATCTCGTGCGCACCGTGCTCGGCACGCCGCCGCTGACCAACGAGTTCGGCGGACAGTCGGCCTGGTACTACGTCGAGACCAAGCTCAACACCACCGCCTTCGGCCTCAACACCATCCGCTCGCGCACGGTGCTGGCCGTCTACTTCGACGAGCGCGGACGGGTGCGCGAACGCGCGATCTACGGGCTCGAGGACGGCGTGGTCATCAACATGGAAACGCGGCGCACGCCTTCGTTCGGCGAGGACCGCACGTTCATCCAGTCGATCCTGGGGTCGATCGGGCTGTAAGGCCCGTGGTTCGAGGCCGCTGCGCGGCACCTCACCATGAGGGCTGCCGGTGCGCTTTCGGGACCGGGCACAAGCCCGTACATCTCCCAACGTCATCCCGGCGAAGGCCGGGACCCAGCCTGAGACATGTCCGCGGCCGCCAGGTGGTCCGGGCGGTCCTCTGGCGCCTGGTTCACACACCTTGCGGCTGATGAAGCCGCCCAGGATGGGTCCCGGCCTGCGCCGGGGTGACAGCGGTGGGTGGGGATATGTTCCCTACTCCGCAAGGTGGTCGTGGTGATCTTTGGCGCATGATCCACACACCCTGCGGCTGACGAGGCCGCCCAGGATGGACCCCGGCCTGCGCCGGGGTGACATCCGGTGGCGGGGTGACAGCGGTGGGTGGGGATATGTCCCTACTCTGCCGGCTGCGGGCGGCGGCGGATGATGTCGCCCCAGGCCAGCAGCAGGATGGCGCCGGCGGCGAAGGGGATGGCGAGGATGTTGATCGACTGCCAGCCGATGAGTTGCAGCAGGAGGCCGGAGCCGATTGAGGCGAGCGCCATGGTGCCGAAAACGATCTGCTCGTTGACGGCCTGCACGCGCGCGGCTTCCTCGGGGCGATAGGACTGGGTCAGCAGCGTCGTCGAGCCGATGAAGCCGAAATTCCAGCCGAGTCCCAGCAGGACGAGCGCGATATTGAAGTGGGTGACGCTGATTCCGTTGAGGGCGATGATCGCGCAGCCGACGATGAGGACGAGGCCGATGGCGGCGGTGAGGTGCGCGCCGATACGCTGGATGATCGCACCGGTGATGAAGCTTGGGGCGAACATCGCGACGATGTGCCACTGGATGGCCCCGCTCGCTTCGGCGGGGGAATGTCCGCAGGCGTAGACCATGGCGAGGGGCGCGGCGACCATCACCAGGGTCATCAGCGCATAGCTGACGGTGGCGCCGACGATGGGCACGGCAATGGCGGGCGTCGTCAGCAGCACATGCAACGGCCGGCCCTGCGGTGAACCCCGCTCCGGCTTGTGGGCTGGAGCCAGCCGGGTGAAGCTGACGACGCCAATGGCAACGACAACGATGGCGGCCATGACGAGATAGCCGGCAGCGAACGGCGCGCCGGGCACCCAGCCCTGCGAGATGGTGCTCAGTTGCGGGCCGAGAAAGCCGGCGGCGACGCCGCCGAACATCACCCAGGAGATGGCCGCGCCCTTCAGATGCGGCGCGACGCTATCGGCGGCGGCGAAGCGTATCTGCTGGTAGGCGGCGGCAGTAGCGCCAACGACGAAGAAGGCGGCGCAGAACAGCCAGAAATTGGAGAGAACGACGGCGAGCGCGGCAACGAGGGCGGCGGGCGCGGCGATGGCGCCGGCCAGCATGAAACCGCGCGTGCGCCCGAGGCGATGGAGAAGGTAGGTCGCCGGCGTGGTGCCGAGCGCCAGGCCCAGGATCATCGCCGTGACCGGAAGGGTGGCGAGCGCCGGATCGGGCGCCATCGACGCCGCCGTCAGCGCGCCGATGGACATGACGATCGCCTGGCTGGAGCCGCCGAGGGCCTGAGCCAGGGCAAGGAGCACGATGTTGCGGACGGACTGCGTCCGGCTCGGGGCGTCGGTCATGGTGGACTCGCGTTGGCATGCATTCTGGCATGGGTGGAGGGCGAGTGCCATCGGGAGATGAGCAGTGGCACGCCCTACCCCCGATGTCATCATCGGGAGATGAGCGGTGGCACTACCTCACCCCGATGTCATCCCGGCGAAAGCCGGGATCCGGTAAATGCTGGCTAGGCGGCTCCTGCGCTGTGCCTATCACAGGTCATTCCCGCGAAAGCGGGAACCTCTGTTTCTTTCTCTCCACAAACGGAGGTTCCCGCTTTCGCGGGAATGACCCGGTGGTGGTGGGGCAAACGGTGCCATACACTTAGGTCAGCGCGTACTGGGCTTTCGCCGGATGACAGTTTTGTAGGGTGGGGAGAGCCCATTTTTACTCGCCCCATCATTTCCACCTTGCGGCTGTTGCAACATCTCAGGATGGGCCCCGGCCTTCGCCGGGGTGACAGCGGTGGGTAAGCGAGATGGTGCCCAAGCATGGGCACAACTCCGAAGCGGGCAATGACGGTGGAGAGGTCGCGGGAGGCCGGAGGGGCGTCCGAGGCCTAAAGCTCCACCCCTGCCCGGCGCGCTATGGCGTCGAGGGTGGCGTTGACGAGGTTGGCGGCGTCGTCTTCGTGGAAGGCCTTGGCGATATCGACGTATTCGGTGATGACGACGCGGGCCGGGATGTCCCTGCGGCGGGTGAGCTCGAAGGTGGCGGCGCGCAGGATGGCGCGGATGGTGGCGTCGACGCGGTCGACCGGCCAATCGTCGGCGAGGGCCTTGTCGACGGAGGGATCGATCTCGATCTGGTGCTTGATGACGCCAGTAACGATCTGGCGGAAGAAATCGGCGTCTGCGGGCAGGTACTGCTCGCCCTCGATCTCGCGGCCGAGACGGAAGGCGCCGAACTGGGAAAGGGTCTCTTCCAGGGTCTGGCGGCCGATATCCATCTGGTAGAGGGCCTGCACGGCGGCAAGGCGCGCGGCCCCGCGCTGATTGGCGGGGCGGGCAGCGGCGGGATCGCGTTTGGCAGGGCCGGAGGCGGGTTTGTCGGCGGGCTTGTCGGCGGACATGGGCTCAGGCTCCGAGGCGAGCGCGCAGCTCGGCCATGGCGAGGGCGGCGCGGGCGGCGCCACCGCCCTTGTCCTGCTCGGAAACGCGGGCGCGGGCCCAGGCCTGGGCTTCGTTCTCGACGGTGAGGATGCCGTTGCCGAGCGGAACCGCCTCTTCGACGGAGAGCTGCATCAGCGCGCGGGCGCTCTCGCCGGAGACGATCTCATAGTGCGTGGTCTCGCCGCGGATGACGCAGCCGAGGGCAACGAACCCGTCGTATTCGTCGGGCTGGCCATCGAGGGCCATGGAGATGGCGGCGGGGATTTCGAGTGCACCGGGAACGGTGACGACGTCGAAGGTCGCGCCGGCCGTCTCGAGGACGGCGGTGGCGCCGGCCAGAAGCGCATCGGCGATATCGTCGTAGAAGCGCGCCTCGACGATGAGGAAATGCCGGCCGCGGGCCGAACCCGGCTCGATTGGAAAGGTGCCGCCCGAGGAGGCCATCGTTACTAGTCCTGCTTGTTGAGCCCGCCGAGGGTTTCCATCAGCCGCGCCGCATAGCGGGCCATGGGATCCACCTCGATGTTGACGAAATCGCCCACCTCATAGTCGCCCCAGGAGGTGACTGCAACCGTATAGGGAATGAGGTGCACCGAGAAGCGGTCGCCTTCGACCGTGTTGACGGTCAGCGACGTGCCGTTGAGGGCAACGCTCCCCTTTTTGGCGATGAAGGGGGCGATGTCGGCGGGCGCACGGAAGGTGAGGGTCAACTGCTCGCCGGTCGCTTGCCTTTCGACGATCTCGGCCATGCCGTCGATGTGGCCCGAAACGATGTGACCGCCGAGCTCGTCGCCCACCTTGAGGGAGCGCTCGAGATTGAGGCGGCGGTCGACGCGCCACTTGCCGACATGGGTGACGGCCAGCGTTTCGAGGGCGGCGAAGACCTCGAACCAGTTCTGGTCCCCTTCCCTGCCCTTGTCGGTCACGGTGAGGCAGATGCCGTCGTTGGTGATGGAGGCGCCGAGATCGATGCCGTCGGCATCGTAACTGGTGGCGACGCGCAGGAGCCGGCCGTCGTTGCGGTCCTCGACCTTCACGAGGCGGCCGACGTCGGTGACTATACCGGTGAACATGATCACGAGGTTCCCATGACTGGGTGCATCTGCACCTGAATTTCCAAACACTTCAACACGCGGCGACGGATCGTTCGTTGCTGCCTCGTTCACGCACCTTGCGGCTGGGGCTGCATCTCAGGATGGATTCCGGCCTTCGCCGGAATGACACCGGGGTTGTGGCAGCGCCGGCTGCAAAACCCGCCGATCTGCGGTGATACCATCGGCTCATTCAGCGGGCTCGAACGTGCGCAGCGTATCCTCGCCGAGCGCCGTGCTCGCAACCTCATGGAAGCCGGCGGTGGCGAGGCGCTTTTCGATCGTGCCCCTCGGCGTGGCACGGAGGCCGCCCGCGCCGATCGTGACGGCACCCTGCAGGAGCTCGAAACGGTCGACCAGGCCGGCGGCGAGGAAGGCCCCCGCCAGCGTCGCACCGGGTTCGACAAGCAGGCGGGTTATGCCCCTGGCGTGGAGAGCTTTCAGGGCCTCGGCGAGATCCGGGCGGCCTTGCGCGCCGGGGACTTCGATGACCGACACGGAGGCGGGCACGGAGACCTCGCGGCCGGATTCGACAATGATCGCAACGCGATGGCCGGAAAAGCCGCCAATCAGATTCAAGCGGCGATCGATGCCGCGCGTGCCGGCGAGGATGACGCGCAGCGGCGTGCGGGTTTCGAGGCCGGGAAGACGGACGGTCAGCTGCGGATCGTCGATCTCCGCGGTGGCGCCGCCGATGAGGATGGCGTTGGACATGGCGCGCTGGAGGTGGGTCCAGCGGCGGGCCTTCTCGCCGGTGATCGCCACCCTGCCCTCGCCCTTGCGCCCGATCATGCCGTCGGCGGAGACGGCGAGCTTGAGGGTCACGAACGGGCGGCCGAGGGTGTGGCGGACGCGATGCGCCTCGTGGAGGCGCTGCGAGGGTGCGTGGTCGGCGACGACGACCTCGATGCCGTGGCTGCGCAGCAAGGCGATGCTCTCGCCGCCGGTGCGCGGATCGGGGTCGGCGGTGCCGATGACGACGCGGGCGATGCCGGCGCGCACGACCGCATCGACGCAGGGCGGCGTGCGACCCCAGTGATGGCAGGGCTCGAGGGTGACGTAGAGGGTCGCGCCGCGGGCGCGATCGCCGGCGGCCTCGAGCGCCAGCGGCTCGGCATGCGGGCGCCCGCCTTTGGCGGTGACGGCGCGGCCGAGAAGGACGTTCCCGGCCGGATCGACGACGAAGGCGGCGACGGTCGGGTTCTCGGCGGTGGTGCCGAGAAAGGGCTCGGCGGCGCGCACCGCTGCGTCGAGCCAGCGGATGTCGTCGGGAGTGGCGGCGCTCACTCGTCCTCGACCTTTTCGGCCTCGTCGGCCTTGTGGAGCTCGACGAGGAAGGAGCGGAAGTCGTCGGCGGAGGCGAAGTTGCGATAGACCGAGGCGAAGCGCACGAAGGCGACGTCATCGAGGCTCTTCAGGCCTTCCATGACGTACTCGCCGATCTGGTCGGAGGTGACCTCCACGTCGCCGAGGCTTTCGAGCTGGCGCACGATCCCCGAAATCATGCGCTCGACGCGCTCGGGATCGACGGAGCGCTTGCGCAGCGCCGTATAGACGGAGCGGGCGAGCTTCTCGCGATCGAACGGCACCTTGCGGCCGGACTTCTTGACGACGGTCAAGTCGCGCAGCTGCACGCGCTCGAAGGTGGTGAAACGGCCGCCGCAGGCGTTGCAGATGCGGCGGCGCCGGATGGCGCCGGAGTCCTCGGTCGGACGGCTGTCCTTGACCTGGGTATCGTCGTTGCCGCAGTAGGGGCAGCGCATCAGCGGACGTCCTCGATGTCGGCGAAGGGCGGGCACACCCCCCTCCCAGCCTCCCCCACAAGGGGGGAGGTGCCGCATGGTGCCGGGGGCACTATCCTGCCAGATGAACCGAGCCACACCTCCCCCCTTGTGGGGGAGGCTGGGAGGGGGGTGAAGGCAGGCACGGGCGCCATCGTTACTGGCCGTAGATCGGGAAGCGGTCGGTCAGCACCTTGACCTTCTCGCGCACGGCTGCCTCGACGGCGCCGTTGTTCTCATCGCCGTTGGCGGCAAGGCCGTCGAGGACTTCGAGGATCAGCTCGCCGACGTGGCGGAACTCGCCCTCGCCGAAGCCGCGGGTGGTGCCGGCGGGGGTGCCGATGCGCACGCCGGAGGTCACGGCAGGCTTTTCCGGATCGAACGGCACGGCGTTCTTGTTGCAGGTGATGTGGGCGCGCCCGAGAGCGGTTTCGGTCGCCTTGCCGGTGAGGCCCTTGGGGCGCAGGTCAACCAGCATCAGGTGGTTGTCGGTGCCGCCGGTGACGATCTCCAGCCCGCCCGAAACGAGCGTGTCGGCCAGCACCCTGGCGTTGGCGACGACCTGACGGGCGTAGACCTTGAACTCGGGCGAGAGCGCTTCCCTGAAGGCGACGGCCTTGGCGGCGATGACGTGCATCAGCGGGCCGCCCTGGATACCGGGGAAGATGGCCGAGTTGATCTTCTTGGCGATATCCTCGTCGTCGGTGAGGATGAGGCCGCCGCGGGGGCCGCGCAGGGTCTTGTGGGTGGTGGTGGTCGCAACATGCGCGTGCGGGAACGGGCTCGGGTAGACGCCGCCGGCAACGAGCCCGGCCACATGGGCCATGTCGACGAAGAGGATCGCCCCGACCTCGTCGGCGATGGCGCGGAACTCGGCCCAGTCCATGACGCGCGAATAGGCGGAGAACCCGGCGACCAGCATCTTGGGCTTATGCTCGCGGGCGAGCTGGCGGACCTGGTCCATGTCGACGCGGCCATCCTGCTTCCGGACGCCATACTGGATGGCGTTGAACCACTTGCCGGACTGGTTGGGCCGGGCGCCGTGGGTCAGGTGCCCGCCAGCATCGAGGCTCATGCCGAGGATGGTATCGCCGGGCTGGATGAGCGCCTGGTAGACGCCCTGATTGGCCTGCGAGCCGGAGTTGGGCTGCACGTTGGCGAAGCCGACGCCGAAAAGCTGCTTGGCGCGCTCGATGGCGAGGGTTTCGGCGACGTCGACATACTGGCAACCGCCGTAATAACGCCGGCCGGGATAGCCCTCGGCGTATTTGTTGGTCAGCACCGAGCCCTGTGCCTCGAGGACCGCCTGGGAGACGATGTTCTCGGAGGCGATGAGCTCGATCTCGCCCTGCTGGCGGTGGAGCTCGTCGCTGATGGCCTTGGCGATCTCCGGATCGGTCTCTGCCACCGAATCCGAGAAGAAGTGCGGAAAGAGCGGAAGGCTGGTGGCGGCGCTCATGGTATTCTCCGGGCGGTCTCCCGGGCAGCCGCTCGGGCATACCCAAGATGTGGTGCTTGAGGGGCGATATGGACGCAGCCTCTAGCACAAAGGCGCGCGCCAGTCCAAGCGCGCGAGGCCAAGTTCAGCCACGATTTTCGCCTAAAGCATTTCACCGTTTCGCTGAAACGCTGAAATGGCTCCAGGTCTTTGTCTTGGCGCGTTTCCGAACCGCAAAACCGTTGCCACTTTTGCTGGAAAACGCTTTGAGCGAAGCAACCGACGGCATGCGCCGGGCATTTCAAGTATGCCGGCGATGTGACGGCCCGCCGGGGGGCGGAAGGAGAACGATGATGAAGAAGAGTTTTGCAACCCTCAGCGCGATGTGCCTGGCCGTTCTGACCGGGTTCACCGGCGTCGTGCCGGCGCAGGCACAAGCCTTTGGGGACCGCGACCGCGTGGTCGGCATCTATTGCGAGCGCTACAACGATCGCGATTGCCGTGACCGCGCCCGGTGGGGCGATGACGACTACCGCAGGTTCTACAACCATCGGCGCGATCGGCGCGACAATCTCGATGCCATCGCAGCAGGCGCCATCGGGCTGACGTTCGGCGCGATCCTCGGGAGTGCGCTCTCGCAACCGCAGCCGCGGGTCAACGACCGGGTGATCTATCTCGACGACGAGCCCTACTACCGCGACCGGTATCCGCGCTACAGCGACTCATGGGAGGCGCATGTGGCGGCGTGCTACGCACGCTATCGCTCGTACGACGAGCGCACCGATACGTTCATGGGCTATGACGGGTATCGTCACCGCTGCATGATGTAGAGCCTGACGGCTCCTGCTACCGGCGGATCGTCACGCTCGGCAGTTTTTCGCCGCGCGCATTCTCCAGGGAGTGCGCGCGGCGACCTGCTTTCAGGGGACCAGCTCGCTGCGTGGCGTCCAGAACGCCATGAGAGCGCCCGTGCCTTCGTTGACGTCGGACCAGTGGGGGACGTTGAAGTCGATGACGGCGAGCGCCGCCGTCGGAAAGCCCGTCTCCATGGCGGCCAGGGCGTCGGGATCGCCCATGCCGCAGAGGGCCAGCGCGCTCGACTGGGTGGCGCTGTTGTGGCCGACGAGCATGACGGAGGCGGCCTCTCCCCCCTCCTCGCGGACGAATCCGACGTAGTCTTCTTCCATCAGATCATAGAGCCGGCGGCTGCGGACGAGTTCCGGCGCGGGGCCGGCCCCGGCCAGCGCGGGCAGCACGGGCTCGATGGTCTGGAGCGTGCGCAGGGCGCTCGAGCAGATGATCCGCCTCGGCAGCCATCCGCGTTCGCAAAGCGCGCGGGCCAGCACGACGGCGGCGCGCTGCCCGCGCGGGGCAAGGGGCCGATCGAAATCGGCCATCCCTTCCTCCTTCCAGGAGGATTTGGCATGGCGCAGGAGATAGAGCCGCAACATCAGAAGAGCCGCCGCGGCGGTTCGGCGGCCGCGAGCTCGGCCAGTCGCTTCCTGAGCTTGGCCAGAGCGATGACCTGCATCTGGCGGCGCGTGGCCGCGACGGGCGCGACCACGATCACCTCGACATTGGTGTCGGCGTCGATCGCCGAAACCCGCATCTGCTGGCCGACCTGGACGAACTCGTAAAGGACTTCGCCCATGTCGCTCCTCCTGCGGGCTGACGATCAGCAAATGCCGGTGCTCAGGTCCGACTGTACGCTGAGCGCCGGTTGGAGCAAATCCCTCCTTGGAGGCGCTATTGTCGTCTCGGCCGGATGCGGGGGGCACCGTTCCTACTGCCCCCGTTCATACACCTTGCGGCTGGCGCGATATCTCAGGATGGATCCCGGCCTTCGCCGGGATGACATCGGGGGTGGGCGTCAGGCTTCGAACGTCACCTTGCCCTGCGCGTCGAACTGGTAGACGTCGTCGCGGAACGACACGGTGCCCTGCCTGTTGGCCCAGGCCGAAATATAGGTGGTGTGGATCGGCACCGGATTGGTGAGGGACTCGTCCCGACGCTCATTGGACGCGAACGTCGAGTCGACCCGCGACAGATCCCAGCCATTGTCGCGCAGCAGCCAGGCGACGAGCTGATTTACGCCCTCGACGCGCACGCATCCCGAAGAGTGGAAGCGCGCATTCTCGCCGAACAGCGCCTTGGTGGGCGTGTCGTGGAGATAGACGTCATGGGGGTTGTGGAAGTTGATCTTGCAGTGCCCCATCGAGTTCTCGGCCCCCGGCTCCTGGCGGAACATGTACTGCACCGCCTCCTCCGTCTGCCAGTTGATCTGGCTGGGCTGAATCTCGTTGCCGCTGCCGTCGTAGATGTGGATGCGGAACTTGGCCAGATACTCGGGATCCTCATTCATGTACTTGATGAGGTCGTTGCGGATGATCGACTTGGGGACGTGCCAGTAGGGATTGAAGTTGATCTGGTGGATCTTGCTGGCGAGGATAGGCGTCGCGCGATCGACGCGGCCGACGACCGCGGTGTGCCGCTGGACGACGAACCCGCCCTCGACCGCCTCGATGGTGGCGGCCGGAATGTTCACCACCACATAGCGCTCGGAGAGCGTCGCGGCCATGTTGGTCACGCGCTGGAGGTTGAGATAGAGCTGGTTGAGGCGGGTCGCGGCAGGCACCGCCATCGCATAGAACGTCGCCTCGTCCACCTGGCCGGTGAGCTGCAGGCCATGGCGGGCCTGGAAGGTGCGGATGCCGGCATCCGTGATCTGGTCGATCATGTTGTTGACACGATCGACATAGGGCATGTCACCCGACGAGATGAGGCGGCGCTTGAGGGCGATGCCGCCATCGCGGTCCTCACCCAGGCGCAGGCCGTAGACCTCGCGCGGGATTTCCTCCCAGCCGCCGGCAGCAACGAACGGCTCGTATTGCGAAATTGCGAGCTGGAGGTTGTAGGCCGTGTCATAGGACAGGATCGGTTCCTGGGTCTCGATCAGCGCCTGCGCGGCGGCGGAGGCGCCGGCCGTATCGGTGTTCCGCAGAACCCGATCGCGCGCCATCATGTCCCAGATCGACTCGGCCCGCACCATCGCCGGCGGCAGGACCACGGAGGCACCGGCCACTGCCATCGACCGGAGCAGAGTACGTCTATTCAATCGCATGCATTCACCCGAATTGCCGCTCTAGAAACTCTGATTTCATCGCGATTCCGAACCGCAAACGCGGCATCCGCCGTGCCGGAAACGCTCGACCTCTTCTGCCAGTGGGTATCATCGGCCCGCGGACGCGACAACGTCCGTCAACCACCTGTGAACCACCAGCACCGACTTGATACAGAATGCGGGGAAATGGTTTCCAAACCGCATATGCGAAAAGCTTCATACCGGGCTTTGCGGCACAAATAAGAAACGGACAACGCCGGCATATGGGCGGACCGCCAAGTGTGGCGGCGCAGCCACAGCAGGCAAACCCAGCCCGCAGTCGGCGCGAAAAACCCCGGCCTCTCGCGAGACCGGGGTTCGATTGGTCGGAGTAGCGTGATTCGAACACGCGACCCCCTGCTCCCGAAGCAGGTGCGCTACCAGGCTGCGCTATACTCCGATAAGAACCGAGGCTGATCGGGAACCGCCGCGCGTGCGGGGCACGCCTCGATGCGGCGCTATATAGCCGTCTCGCCCGCTCGGTTCAAGCGCTTCGCGACACGTTTTGCACGCGGTTGCGCGCCATAGGCAAACCGTGTAGGAACCCGCCGAGTTGGGGCGTCGCCAAGTGGTAAGGCATCGGTTTTTGGTACCGACATTCCTAGGTTCGAATCCTAGCGCCCCAGCCAGAAATCGCCCTCTGCCCCGACCCGTCCGCGCGTGGCGCCGATATCCCCCGAACCTATGAATCATAGGCGATGCGGAAGCCGACGTTGCTGGCAGCCGACTCGGCGGTGAGCGCCGAGCGGGCGGCGATGCGGTAGCGGTAGCAATAGCTGATGTGACAGAGGAACGAGCCGCCCTTGGTCACCTTCTCGTTGGTGCGCGCGGCATTGTCGTTGCGGGCCTTCGCCTCGCGCGAGAGCGAGCGGACGCGGAAGGCGTCGGCCGTCCACTCCCAGACATTGCCGGCCATGCCGTAGAGCCCTGCCCCGTTCGGCGGGAAGGCCGTAACGGGGCTGGTGCCGAGATAGCCGTCGGCCAGGGTATTGGTGTGGGGGAACCGGCCCTGCCAGATATTGGCGTAGATCGCCTCGCCGTCGTCGGGCTCGTCGTCGCCCCAGGGGAAGCGCGGATCGTCGAGGCCGCCGCGGGCGGCGTGCTCCCATTCTGCCTCGGTCGGCAGACGCCCGCCGCACCAGGCGGCGAACGCCTGGGCGTCGGCCCAGGAGACCTGCACGACGGGATGGTCCATGCGGGCCTCGATGGAGGATCCCGGCCCTTCGGGCGCAGCCCAGTGGGCGCCATCGACCTTGACCCACCAGGGCACGCGAGTGTCCGAGGGGGGCGGCGCGTTCTCGCCCATCAGGGGTCGGAACACCGGCGACCAACCGAAGCGCTGGGCCTCGGTGACGTAGCCGGTTTCCCGCACGAATTCGGCGAAGCGGGCGTTGGTTACGGTCGTCACGTCGAGTGAGAACGCGGGAAGCCGCACCGGCCGGCGGGGTCCCTCGCCGTCCTGCGCGATCAGCGGGCGATCCGTGCCGACGAAGGTGCGCGCGGCGGGAAAGAAGACCTTCTCGGCCGTATCTGCAGGACCGGCCGGCACAGCGATTGCCGGTGCCGGCGCTTCGACTGGTTCAGCGTGCCGCGATGGGCTGCAGCAGGACATTGGTCTCCCTCGATTGCGCGATGGCGGAGAGGACGGCGGCGCTGTCGTGCTCGGGGAGGTCGCCGATCTCGGCCATCTTGGCGTCGAGCTTGCCTAGCATATCGGCAAAGATATCGGCAAAGGCCGGATCGTTGGCGCGGTTGTGCAGCTCGAACGGGTCCTCGAGGCAATCGAAGAGCTCCCATTCGGGCGGCTCGTCACCCCGGAAGGCGCCGAGCTGATCGAGGGGGTCGTTGTACCAGTAGATGAGCTTGTAGCGCCCGTCGCGCACGCCGTAGTGGGCGAAGGCGTTGTGGATGAAATCCTTGTGCATCCAATAGCGGTGGTAGGCGACGTCCTGCCAGCCTTCGTCCGCCGTTTCCTCGACAAGGGGGCGCATGCTCGTGCCCTGCATGTAGCTGGGGACGGGCGCGCCGGCATAGTCGAGGAAGGTCGGGGCGAAATCGACGTTCATGGCGATGCGGTTCGAAATGCTGCCCCGCTTGATCGCTTGGGGATAGCGCACGAGGAAGGGCATCCGCAGCGATTCCTCGTACATGAAGCGCTTGTCGAACCAGCCGTGCTCGCCGAGGAAGAAGCCCTGGTCGGAGGTGTAGATGACGATGGTGTTTTCGGCGAGACCTTCGGCATCGAGATAGTCGAGCATGCGCCCGACGTTCTCGTCGATCGAGGCGACGGTGCGCAGGTAGCGCTTGATGTAGCGCTGGTACTTGAACCGCTCGAGGGCCCTGGGGTCGGTGAAGGTGAAGTTCTTGCCGGTCGCCGCGTCGATCAGGGTGATCGAGCCACCCTCCTCGAGTTCGGGAACCTTGCGCAGCCGGGCCAGCGGGAACATCAACTCGCCGACCTCCCGGCCGCCCTCGGGCTGGACGAGGCCGAGGTCGTTATAGGTCATGTCCGACTTGATGCGCATCTTGGCGGCCGCAGCGGCGGCGGCGCGGTTGGCGTAGTCGTCGTCGAAACTCTCGGGCAGAGGCAGGTCCTCGTCCTCGTAGAGCGCCGCGTATTTGGGGTGGCAGGCGAAATCGCGGTGCGGGGCCTTGTGGTGGCACATGAGGAAGAACGGGCGCGAGCGGTCCCGGCGCTCGAGGAAATCGAGGCTCTTGTCGGTGATGATGTCGGTTGCATAACCCTCGTGGGTTCTGGGGCCGTTCGCGTCGATCATGATGGGATCGAAGTACTCGCCCTGCCCCGGCACCACCGACCACTCGTCGAACCCGGTCGGCTCGTGCGCCTTGCCTTCGCCCAGGTGCCACTTGCCGAAGATGGCGGTCTGGTAGCCGGCCTGGCGCAGATGCTTGGCGACATTGGGCAGCCTGTTGTCGATATGGGTATCGAGGGTCGTGACCTGATTGACATGGTTGTAGGTGCCGGTGAGGATCGCGGCCCGGCTCGGGGTGCAGATGGAATTGGTGACATAGCAGTTGTCGAGCCGCATCCCTTCGTTGGCCAGCCGATCGAGATTGGGGGTGTGGTTGAGCCCGCTGCCATAGGCCGAAATGGCCTGGGCCGCGTGATCGTCCGACATGATGAAAAGAATGTTGGGCTGCACGGAATGAAACCTTGAGACTTGAGAAATCAGTTGCGGGCGAGCGAAAGGTGGGGGATGGCAAGGCCCGCCGCATCGAATAAATGGGTGCGTCCGGACAGGGCGACGCCGACGGGGCTGCCGACCGGCGTATTGGTGCCGCCTTCGACGCGCACGACGATCTCCTGATCCCAGGGCGTGCGGACGTAGACGAACTCGGCGTCACCCAGCCGCTCGACGACACTGACCTCGCCCGAGAACGTGCCCTGCCCGGCCGGCACGAGCCGCATCTGGTCGGCGCGCGCGCCGAGGACGGTCGGAGCCGTCTCGGCATCGCCGCCGATGAGGACGCTGCTGCCGTCCTTGAGGGTCACGCCACCTGCCGACACGGTCAGGTCGAAGAAGTTCATCTTGGGGCTGCCGATGAAGCCGGCAACGAAGAGGTTGGCGGGCTTTTCGTAAAGCTCCATCGGCGCGCCGACCTGCTCGACGACGCCCTTGCGCAGCACGACGATCTTGTCGGCGAGGGTCATGGCCTCGACCTGGTCGTGGGTCACGTAGATCATGGTCGAACCGCCGAGCTGGCGGTGGAGCTTGGCGATCTCGAGACGGGTCGCGACGCGCAGCTCTGCATCAAGATTGGAGAGCGGCTCGTCGAACAGGAACACCTGCGGATCGCGCACGATGGCGCGGCCGATGGCGACGCGCTGGCGCTGGCCGCCCGAGAGCTGGCGGGGCTTGCGCTCCAGCAGTTCCTCGATCTGGAGGATGCGGGCGGCTTCCGTCACCCGCGCGGCGACCTCGGTTTTCGGATGTCCGTTCATGCGCAGGCCAAAGCCCATGTTCTGCTCGACGGTCATGTGCGGATAGAGCGCATAAGTCTGGAAGACCATGGCGACGCCGCGGTTGGACGGATCGACGTCGTTGACCCGCTGGCCGTTGATGTGGACATCGCCCGAGGTGATCTCCTCGAGCCCGGCGATCATGCGCAAGAGCGTGGACTTGCCGCAGCCGGAGGGGCCGACGAAGACGACGAACTCGCCCTTCTCGATCTCGATGTCGACGCCGTGGATAACGGGCGTCCCGGCGTAGGTCTTCTTGACGTTCTGGAGGCTGAGGCCTGCCATGAGAGGTCTCCGTAGCTTGAGGGGCGGTCAGCCTTTGACGGCGCCGGCGAGCCCGTCGATGAAATAGCGCTGAAGCAGGAGGAAGAGGATCACCACGGGCAGGATGGTGATGGTGGAGGCCGCGGTCATGCCGCCCCAATCGACGAAGTTCTCGCCCTTGAAGGCGTAGACGCCGACCGAGAGCGTGCGGATGGCCGGGTTGGCGAGAGTGACGACCAAGGGGAGCAGGAAGTCGTTCCAGGCGTAGAGCGTCTGCATCACGACGACGGTGACGATGATCGGGCGCGAGAGCGGCAGCATCACGTACCAGAAGGTCTTGACGAAGCCGACGCCATCCATCTTGGCGGCTTCCTCGAGCTCGTTGGGCATCTGGCTGAAATAGCCGGCAAAGAGCAGCACGAAGATCACGAACGAACCGCCCGAGGTCGCGAGCATCACGCCCCATAGCGATTGGCCGATGCCGAGCCGGGTCAGGAGGTCGAAGACCGGGATGATGGTGTAGCCCTGCGGAACGAACAACGTGAAGATGATGAGCCCGAAGACGAGGCCGCGGCCGGGGAAGCGCCGGCGTCCGAGCACGTAGCCCATCATGGCCGACGCGATGGTGACGATGGCGACAGAGCCGACGGTGACGAAGAGCGTGTTGAAGAAGTAGGCGCCGATATTGGCCTGGGTCCAGGCGCGCGCATAGTTCTCGAAGGTCGGTTGGCTGGGGACCAGCCCTTCGTTGGCGAAGATCATCGCATTGGACTTCAGCGAGGACGACACCATCCAGAGCAGCGGATAGATCCAGATGCAGCAGACGGCTGCGAGCCCGGCCGAAACCAGCCAGCGCCGCATGCGGGGCGTCACCAGCGGCCGCCGGATCGTCTCCATGGCTTCACTTGCCATTGGTCTTCTCCCGGTTGCGCAGGTGCCGGACGGCAAGGATCTGCAGGATGGTAAGGCCCATGATGGCGACGCCGAAGAAGACCCCCGCCGCGCTCGCATAGCCAAGGCGCGGGATGGCGCCGGCCGTGGCGAAGGCGTTGCGGAAGATGTAGACCTCCATGACCTCGGAGGCGAAATACGGCCCGCCCTGGGTCATCGCCTGCACCAGCGGAAAGACGTTGAGCGCGCTGATCGCCGAGATCAAAGCGATGACGATGGCGAACGGCATGATCATGGGGAGGACGACGAAGACCGTCATCTGCCAGCCCTTGACGCCGTCGAGCCGCGCGGCCTCGTAGAGCTCGGCCGGCACCGTCTGGAGGGCGGCGAGCCAGTAGACCATGGTCACGCCCACCCATTTCCAGACATAGATAGCCGCCAGCGTCCACAGCACGAGCCTGGGATCGCCGAGAAAATCGAGCGGCCGGGCGATCAGCTGCAGATCGAGCAGGCCCATGTTGACCGGCCCGTTGAAGGGGCTGAGCATGATGGTCATGACGATGCCGATGACGGCGACGGGGGTGACCACCGGCAGGAAGATCAGCGTGCGGAAGAGCGGCGAGAGCTTCAAAAGCTTGTCGTTGAGGATGATGGCGAAGATCAGCGAGACCAGCATCTGGGCCGGCACGGTGCTCGCCGTAAAGAAGAACGAGCGGCCGAACGCATCCCAGAAGAACTTGTCGGTCAGCAACTCGGCATAGTTGGCGAGGCCGACGAAGGTCTGGTTGGCATCGAACCCCGACCAGCGCAGCAGCGAGAAATACTGCGACGCGAACAGGGGATAGAGAATGAACATGCCGAAGACCAGCATGCCCGGAACCAGAAAGAGGTAGTCCATCCGGCTCTGCCAGAGGCGCGCGCCAAGAGGGGTTCGCGCGGGCTTTGCGGAAACTGTCGCCATTGCAGGGCTCCTGCGGCTATGGCCTGCCCGCGAAACCGCGAGCAGGCCATTTCCCTGGGAGGAAGGCTCAGAGGGCTTGGTAATCTGCAGCGACATAGTCTCTGCTCGGATCCCAGTTGGCAAAGACCAGATCGTCCCGGCTGACCTCGGCGCCATTGTCCTGCGCGGCCTTGAAGGCGGCGTCGAGCGCCTGGTTGGTGGCGGAGGTGAGGACGGTCAACTGCTCCTTGATGCCGCTCGCCTGGGCGGTGAAAAGCCCCTGCACGGTCAGCGCCAGGTTGGGGGTCGGCTCCTGGTAGACGCTGGCGACGGCGGCAAGTTCGGGATTGCGGGCAAAGGGGTTGGGCCCGACGCGGATCAGCTTCTCGAACATCGAGAGGGTCGCCTTCGAGCGATCGGACATGCGCGACTGGGCAGCCGCCGTCGGGAAGATCGGCGGGTCGGACGGGCCGACGACGTTGCCCCACTGGATCTGGCCCTGCTCGGTGCCGAGATAGTGGAAGACGTCCGCCGCGACCTGCGGGTTCTTGGCCTTGGCGTTGATGAACATGGTGTTGGCCTGCGAGGCGAGGCCGCCGACGATCACGTGATTGCCCGTCACGCCCTCCGGCGCCGGCGTCGGGCCGATGCCGAAGTCGAAATCGGGATTCTCGCGCTCCCAGGTCGGCACGTTCCACGGGCCCTGGAGGATCAGCCCGGCGGCTCCCTGCGGCATCAGCGCGCGCGCCTGCGGCGCGTTGAGGCCCATGATGCCGGGGAAGATCGAGCCGTCCGAGTTCATGGCGAGGAGCAGTTCGACGGCCGCGACGAACTCGTCGCTGTCGAACACCACCTCGCCGGTGCGGAAGTCGATACCGAGGCCGATGGAGGTGTCTCCGCAGGGCTGACCGGCCATCTGCGCAAGAGTACGGGTGATGTCGGCCCAGCGGTTGACCTGCCCGCCGCCCATGATGAAGCCATAGGCGCGGCCGGCATTGTTCTCGGTCACCTTGCGGGCGGCCTCGCGGAAGGTCTCCCAGGTCAGGGGCGTCGTCGCCGGATCGAAGCCGGCATCGTTGAGGAGCTGCTTGTTGTAGAGCACATGCGCACTGGTGACGCGCGCAGAGGTATAGGGCAGACCATAGGTCTTGCCGTCGAAGACGTTGAGACCTTCGAGGAACGCGCCGTCCGGGAAACCGGCCTTCCAGGTTTCGATGTCGGGGATCAGGTCATCGATCGGCTGGACCCAGCCCTCGTTGACGGCGAAGGCCGGCGGCAGGCCGATCGGCAAACAGAAGGCGTCCTGAGCCGAATTGTTGCGGATGCCGAGCGGCAGCACCTGGCCGATCTCATTCCACGGCAGACCGTCATAGACGACCTCGATGCCGCGGGCCTGGCCATATTGGGCGAAGAACTCGCGGAAGAACACGGCCTTCTGGTCGCCGCTGTCGATCCAGCGGAAGGGGCCGTCGGCAGCGATCTCGCCGATAGGTGCGGGGATGCCGAATTCCTGCGCGAGGCCGGGCCGGACGCCGGCCAGCGCCAGGGCGCCGAGCGCGGTCGATCCAGCCAGGAAGTTGCGGCGGCTGATGGCCGGATAGGGGCTTTTGTTCATTGGGTCTCCTCTCCCTGACAAGGGCACGTCGGGATACGCGCCTTAAACTATAGTTGATCTATAGACATAGCAGCCTGCCGAGCTGAAAAGCCTGCTTAGCTTGCGGCCTCCTGCTGGCAACGAATTGCGCGGATCGCGCGTGAAGCGGATTTGTTTCCCCCGTTGCCGCTTTTCCGCTGGCTGCAGATTCCTCCGGGCCGAAGGCAGCTTTGATCGCCATCTTCACTTCGGCCGCAGGCTCGTCGGTAGCAATTGCACTTATAGAAAACAAATGCCAATCTTCGCCCGAGCGATAACGAAAGGCTATCAGTATGCTCGACCGAATGAACCTGCTGTTCCGCTTTCAGGCGATCGCGGAAGCCGGGAGCATGCGCAAGGCGGCCGAAGTGCTCAACATCGCCCAGCCGGCCCTTTCTCGGTCGCTGGGGCAATTGGAGAAAGTCTACGGGCAACCGCTGCTGGAGCGGCATGCGCGGGGCGTGCGCCCCACGGGTTTCGGCGTGCGATTGCTCTCGACCATCTCGCGCCTCTCGCGAGACTGGGAGCTGGCCGAACACGAGCTTGCCAGCAGCGGCCACAGCGCCGAGGGACGGCTGCGTATCGTCGCCGGGCCGCTCTGGGCGGCCGTGGTTCTGCCGGTGATCCTGGGGCGGCTGCATGAGCGCCATCCCAACCTGACCGTCGAGATCAAGCCGACGACGGGTGAATCCTCGCTTCCCGACCTGCTGGAGGGTCGGATCGACATGAGTTTCGGCGGCCTCTTCCCACTGGAGCGAGGCAGCGGCTTGATCGTGACACGCGCGTTCACGTCCGTTTGCGACCGCATCATCGCGCGCGCCGATCATCCGATCCATTCGCGCGCGCCGAACGACTACATGGCGGTGCTCGACTATCCGTGGATCATCTATACCGAGGATCCCATCTACGAGGCCGAGACCCTGCACGCGGTGATGGAGCGCACCGGAGCGATGCCGCCCGTTCGTGCGCGCACCACCTCGCTGCTGGCGGCGATGCGGCTGCTGCAATACGGCGACTATCTCTGCATGCTGCCGGACGCGGCTGTCCTCGGCATGCCCGGCGGCGTCATCCGCCCGGTCCCCATCGATCTCGGCCACCGCGCTTCCGCATCCGGCGCGCGTTATCGGCAGGCAGCCGCGCACTATCAGCCGCTGCAAACGCTGCTGGATCTCTGCGCGGACTATTTCGACGCCGAGGAAAGCCGGCAATGACATGCGCGCCTCCCTCGCCCGATCAAGTCATCGCTTGATTTTATGTCCTACATAATCGATTATGTCCAACATAATTTGAGAGATCCATCGATTTGACCTTCAGGGCCGAAGCCACAATCCAGGAAACGGGCGCCGCCGCCCTCGCCCGCCAGTTGGGCAAGGCCATCCTCGCCGGCCAGTATCCACCCGGAGCGATCCTGCCCGGCGAGCTCGAACTTGCCCTGCAGTTCTCCGCCAGCCGGAATCTGGTGCGCGAGGCGCTGAAATCGCTCGCCGCCAAGGGGCTGGTCGAGGCGCGCAAGAAGGCGGGCACGCGCGTACGAGCACGCAGCGAGTGGCAGATGCTGGACCGGGAGCTCCTGAGCTGGCGGCTCGAAAGCGGACCGGAATTCGGCTTCGCCATGGACCTGCTGGCGCTGCGCGAGGCCGTCGAGCCGGCGGCAGCGGCGGCGGCGGCCGTTCGCCAGGACGAAGCGGGCATCGCCGAAATCCGTCGCGCCTTTGCCCAGATGGTCGCGGCCGGAGCGGACCGTCAGCGCTTCGCGGCGCCGGACCTCTCCTTCCACAAGGCTATCCTTGCCGCATCGGGCAACGAGTTCATGACCGCGTTCGGCGGAATGATCGAAGCGGCGCTCGCCGCCTTCATCCGTATTTCGCTGCGCCATCGCGAGGCGCCGGGCCCTTCCATTCCCCTGCACGAGGCGGTGCTCACGGCCATCGAGGCGGGCGATGCGGAGGCGGCGCGCCGCGCCATGCTGGCTCTCCTCTCGCGCACCCGCGACAACATCGAAAAGGACGCCTCCCGGTGACAGAGCGCCGCCCGCACATCGTTCTGGTCATGACCGACCAGCAGCGCTTCGACACCATCCGGGCGCTGGGCGCCGGGCACATGGATACGCCCAATCTCGACCGGCTGGTGCGCGAGGGTGTTTCGTTCGACAACTGCTTCGTCAACGCGCCGAGCTGCGTGCCGAGCCGGGCCGCGCTGTTTTCGGGCTACAGCCCCCACACCACCGGCGTCCTGCGCAACGGACAGAAATGGGGGCGGACCTGGGTCGAGCTCCTGGCCAATGCCAGCTACCACTGCGTCAACGTCGGCAAGATGCACACCATCCCCTATGACGCGCCGGCCGGGTTCCATGAGCGGTTCGTCGTCGAGAACAAGGATCGCTTCTTCGAGGGCCGGTGGTTCGCCGACGAGTGGGACAAGTCCCTCGTCCATCAGGGCGTCACCAAGCCGTCGCGCGCCCAATACCGGGCCCTGCCCGACTATCGCGAGCGGCTCGGCGCGTTCGAATGGCCGCTGGCCGAGAACCAGCATTCGGACGTTTTCGTCGCCGAAACGGCGATGTGGTGGCTGGAGACGCGCCCGAAGCCGGAAGCGCTTTTCATGCAGATCGGCTTTCCCGGTCCGCACCCGCCTTACGACCCGCCAGCCCGGTATGCGAAGGCCTATCTGGATAAACCGGACCTGCCGGTGCCGGATGTCGGGAGCGGCGAGCTGAAGGCGCTGCCGGCGATGCTCAAGGCCAAGCGCGAGCACGATGTCGAGGTCGACCACGACGCCATCGCCTGGTCGCTGGAGCCGAGCACGGAGCAGTTGCGGCGCCTGCGGGCGCATTACGACGGCAATGTAACGCTGATCGACGAGCAGATCGGGCAACTGATCGAAACTCTGGAGCGGCGCGGCTATCTCGAGGATTGCGTCGTCATCTTCATGTCCGACCATGGCGACAACCTGGGCGAGCACGGTCTGTCGCAGAAATGGTCGATGTACGATGCCGTCACCCGCGTGCCGGCCACCGTCTGGGCTCCCCAACGGTTCGCGGGCGGGCGGCGGTTCGACGGGCTCTGCCAGCTTTTCGATTTCGGACCGACGATCCTCGAGCTGGCCGGCATCGCCCCACCTGCCGACTTCGAGGCGACGAGCCTGCTGCCGGCGCTCGAGGGTGAGCCCTGGACCGGCCGCGACGCGGTGTTCAGCGAGCAGGCGGGCGATTTGACCATGGCCGACACCCGCCTCATCACCATGATCCGCACGCAAACGGAAAAGCTCGTGCTGTTCCTCGGCTCCGATGATGGGCAGTACTTCGATCTTGCCGCCGACCCGGTGGAGGTGGACAACCTCTGGGGAGATCCGGCGGCGCAGCCGCGGATCGCCGAGCTGCGCCGCCAGCTTCTCGACTGGCGGCTGGAGAGTTCCGTGCGCACGATGGATCGGACGGGAGCCTACCGCTAGGACCTAGGGGAAGGCCCCCTCACCCGGCCCTGCGGGCCGACCTCTCCCCCGAAGGGAGAGGTGAGCCAGTGCCAAACGCCGATGTCGGGCTCAAATGGTCTAGGCCCCGGCGATCCGCGCCATCCGCGTCGGCTCGGAGCGCATCACCGCCTGGATCATCTTGAGCAGCAACTCGGACTTCAAGCCAGTCATGGCGGGGTCGAACCAGAGGTTGCTCACCTCGTCCGGATCGGCGACGAGATCGAAGATTTCGCCATAGTCGGCCTGCCGGTAGACGGTGATCTTGTAGCGTTCGTCCACATAGCTCTCGACATGCGGCATGACGGTGTTGTGCCGGTTCTCGCAGAGGACGAAATCGCGCGCGGGCTCGCCGCCCCGCCAGTTCGACCATTGCGAGACGCCCTGCATCCGGCCGGGCACGGGCAGGCCCGCCGCGTCGAGGAAGGTCGGCGCCAGATCGACGAGGCTCTGCAGATCCCCGGAGACCTCGCCGGCCGGAACCGTGCCCGGCTGGCGCACGATCATGGGGATGCGCAGCATGTCTTCGTAGTGGAACGGGCCCTTGGCGATCAGTCCGTGCTGGCCGAGGAAGTGGCCATGATCGGTGGTGAAGACCACGAGCGTGCTCTCGGTCAGCCCCAGCTCGTCGAGCCTGTCGAGGATGCGGCCGACTTCGGCGTCGAGGAAGCTCATCATGCCGTAGTAGACGGCCTTGTCCTTCTTCAGCTCCTCGACCGGATAGAGATGGCTCTCGCAGCCGTGCGCGGTGTGCGGGGTGTGCCACTCCCCGAAATCGGGGGCCTCCTCCTGCGTCTTGGCGAAATGCGGCGGATTGCGGCTGTGTTCGCCCGGCGTCACCTGGTCGACGTCCATGTCTGCCGGATCATACATCGAGGCCCAGGGTTCGCTGACGACGTAGGGCGGGTGCGGATCGTGGAAGCTCGCCCAGAGGAAGAACGGTTTTTCCGAACCGGCATGGGCGTCGAGATAGGCGAGGGTGCGCTCGCCGGTCCAGTGCGTGTAGTGAAGATCAGCGGGGAGCTGCCATGAGCGCTCGTGGCGCTTGTAGCCGGCACGCGGCGGGGCCTTTGGCGCCTTGGTCGAGGTTTCGCCCGCAACCGCTTGGAAATACTGCTTCCAGTCGTCGAGCCCCTGCTCTTCCATCCAGATCGCATAGTGCTGGCCGGCATGGCTTTCGTCGGCATGGTTGCGCGCCAGTTCCAGATGCTCGAAGCCATACCAGGTCTGGTTGAAGCCGCGCCAGAACTCGAGGTCGCGCAGGACCGGCTGGCATTCGATGGATTGCGAGCTGGGCGCCGACGCCAGCGGCTGGAAATGGGCCTTGCCGATGAGGGCGGTCGAATAACCGGCCTCGATCAGCGCCTCGCCGACGGTCGGAACGTCCTCGGGGAGCTTGACGCCGATGGTCCAGGCCCCGTGATGGGAGGGGTACTGTCCGGTGATGATGCTGGCGCGCGATGGCGTGCACACCGGCGACGGGCAATAGGCCCGGTCGAACCGGGTTCCCTCCCGGCAGAGCCGGTCGAGGTTGGGCGTCTTCAGCTTCGGATCGTGCACCCCGAGCGCGCGGTAGTGCTGCTGATCGGTGGTGATCAGCAGCAGGTTCGGTCGTTCCATGCGGCTCCTCCTTGTGGGGCGCAAAGCTAACCGGGTTCGCCCGAATGTGGATTCGAATTCCTCGCGCGACCTATAGCGATTGTTGATCGGTGACGCGCCGGTCCCAAGGCATCGGCGGCGCGCAATTCCGCCAGTCCTGCCCTCCTTGACTTGCGGGGCTGCCGGTCATAGCGTTGTTGCTTAAACGTTTAAGCAGACCCATGACAGTCCCCTTCCGACCAACGATCGCCGATGTGGCCAAACGCGCGAGCGTTTCGGTGGCGACGGTCTCCTATGTGTTGAGCGGCAAGGAAGAGCTGGTGCGCCGCATCAGCGGCGATACGCGCCGGCGCGTCACTGAGGCCATTGCCGAGCTCGGCTATGTGCAGAACCAGGTAGCGCGCCAGCTGCGGCTGCGCCGGACGCGGCGCATCTGCGTACTGCTGCCGCAGATCGGCATTCCATTTGCCGACAACATCGCCCGTGACGTGGAAACGGCCGTGCGCCGGCGTGGCTACTCGTCGGTCGTCGTGGTGGGGAGAAGCCTCGAGATGTGCCGCCAGCTAGTGCTGGACGTGGAGGCGGGGCTCGCCGACGGCATCGTCGCCGAGGTCGAGCAATTCAGCCGGGCGGAGGTCGACGAGCTGTTCGAGCCGCTGGCGCGTGCGCGCAAGACGGCCCTGCTGTTGCATCCGACGCTCGAACCCGGCCCGTTCTCGACGGTGCGGCAGGGGCGGTTGCCGGCGTTCAAGGCCGCACTCGAGCATCTCCACCTCACGGGCAGGCGGCGTTTCGCCTATATCCGCCACGCAGGTTCGGATGACGCCCACCGCTCGCAGACGTTGCGCAGCTTCCTCGCCGGGAAGGGGCTCGAGGAACCGAAGATCGTCACCGGGGCCGAGAACCGTGACGATGCGATCGCCGCGGCCCTCTCCATGATCGATAGGGAGCAGCCGCCCGACGCCCTGCTCGTGCAATCCGACCTCAGCGCCGTCGCCGTCATCCAGGCCCTGCACCGCAGGGGCGTGCGCGTGCCCGGGGATCTCGCAGTCGTCGGCTCCGGCAACGCGGAAGACGGGCGGCACTGCTTTCCGCAACTCACCACCATCGGCCCCGAGCGTTCGCTGCTCGGAGCCTCCGTCGACCATCTGATCGACGAGATCGAGGGCAACGCCAAGCCCCAAACATTCGAGATCGCCTGGTCGATGATCGGCCGGGAGAGCGCCTGACACCGGCAAGCAACCGGGAGCGCAAGACACATGGAGGAAACCAATGACGCATAATTTCAACCGCAGGACGGTGCTCGCAGGACTCGGCGGCCTGGCGGCCGTGCCGTTCGCCACGCGCCTTGCGCATGGACAGGAAACGCGGCTGCGCTTCTTCTGGTGGGGCAACCAGGATCGCGCGGACCGCACGCAGAAGGTCATCGACCTCTATGAGGCAGCCAATCCCGGAACGGTGGTCGACGGGGAAACGGCCCCGTTCGCCGACTTCTGGACGCGGCTCGCGACCCAGGTCGTCGGCGGCAATCCGCCCGACATCATCCAGATGGACTTCCGCTACATCGCCGAATACGCCGACCGGAACGCACTGCTGCCGCTCGACGACTATCTCGGCAACGTGCTCGACCTCAGCGAGATTCCGACGGATCAGGTCGACGCCAACCGGGTCAACGGCAAGCTCTACGGCATCAGCTTCGGCGTCAACTGCGCCGCCCTTCAGGTCAACACGGACGCATGGACGGAAGCGGGTATCGAGCCGCCCGCGCTCGGCACGACGTACGAGGCGTTCGCCGATGCGTGCGTGCGGCTGAAGGAAGCGACGCCCCGCAGCAATTTCTACGGCACCTCGGACGCCAGCGGCATCGAAGTTCCCTTCGAGAACTTCCTGCGCCAGCGCGGGCGCGCGCTCTATACCGCCGATGGCGAAATCGCGTTCGATGAAACCGATGCTGCGGACTGGTTCGCGCTCTGGGACGAGATGCGCAAGGCCGGCGCGTGCGTCACTGCCGACATGCAGGCGAGCGACCAGAACACCATCGAAACCAGCATGCTTATCCAGGGGCGCGCGGCGTGCAATTTCGGGCTCGCCAACGCGATCGGGCCGATCCGCAACCTCACAACGGAAACGGTGGAGCTCGCCCCCTACCCGCTCATCGGATCGGATGCGCAGCCGGGGCACTACCTGCGGCCGGCGACGCGCGTCAGCATCGCGGCGGCGACGCCCAACCCGGAGGAAGCGGTGAAGTTCCTCGCCTATTTCACCCAGGATCTGGAGGCGGCAAAGATCCTCGGCGCGGAACGGGGCATTCCCGTCGCGCCGACGATTCAGGAAGCCATCGCCTCGTCGATCAGCCCGGCCGAACGCGCGTCGGTCGAATACATCGCGGCCATCAGCGATGTCGTCGGACCGCTGCCGCCGCAGTCGCCTCCGGGCGCGGGGGAAGTGACCGACCTCCTGATGCAGGTCAGCCAGGAGGTGGCCTTCGGCGTGCGCTCGCCGCAGGATGGCGGCGCGGCGCTAGTATCGGGCGCCGCAGACATCCTGGCCCGCACCTGAAAGGAGGCGACGGCGCCGTGACCCAGCCCAGAAAGAACGTCCTGCTCGTGACCGTCGACGAATGGCCCGCCCGCCTCATGGGGGCGGCGGGCCATCCCGTCATCGAGACGCCAACGCTCGACGCCCTGGCGCGGGCGGGAACGCGCTACACCAACGCCTATTCGGAAACGCCCGTCTGCGTGCCCGCCCGGCGCAGCCTGATGACAGGCACCGACCCGCGGACCCATGGCGACCGCATCGCGCAGGGAACGCTGCGCATGCCCGACCTGCCGACGCTTGCCGGCACGTTCCGCGAGGCGGGCTATCAGGCGGCCGCTATCGGCAAGCTGCACGTCTACCCGCAGCGCGACCGCATCGGGTTCGACGACGTGATCCTTGCCGAGGAAGGCCGCCAGCTCAACGGGTGCGTCGACGACTACGAGGCGTTCCTTGCCGCGAACGGCCACGCGGGCGAGCACTTCCTTCACGGCATGGGCAACAACGAATACGGCTGGAGGCCCTGGCACCTGCGCGAGGACCTGCACCCGACCAACTGGATCGCAACGCAGGCGGCGCGCACGATCAAGCGGCGCGACCCGACGCGGCCGGGGTTCTGGTATGTCTCGTTCACGGCACCGCACCCGCCGCTAACGCCGCTCGCCAGCTATTTCGAGCGCTATGCGCGCCGTGCCGTCGACGAACCGGCGACGGGGGATTGGGCGAGCGCCATGGATGACCTGCCGCCGGCGCTGCAAAGCGTGCGCCACTACTGGCCCGCGCTGCCGCCCGAGCAGATGGCCGACATGCGGCGGGCCTACTATGCCCTTTGCACCCATATCGACCACCAGTTGCGGGTCGTCATCGGCACGCTGCGCGAGGAAGGCATCCTCGACGACACGGTCATCCTGTTCACCAGCGACCACGGCGACATGCTGGGGGACCACGGCCTTTACGCCAAGCGGCTGATGTACGAGGCGTCCGCCAATATCCCGATGATCCTGATGGGCGCGGCGGCGGATGCGGAGCGCGTCGCGCCGGGGGGCGTGGACGGCCGGCTCTGCGGACTGCAGGACGTGATGGTCACCCTGCTCGATCTCTGCGGCATCGACGGGCCGCCGACGTGCACGGGCCTGTCGATGGTCGGGACGGAGCGACGCGAGGTCTTCTACGGCGAGTGTTCGGAAGGGCTGGAAGCGACGCGCATGATCCATGACGGGCGTTTCAAGCTGATCTGGTATCCGGTGGGGAACCGGTTCCAGCTCTTCGATCTCGACGCCGACCCGCAGGAGACCCGCGACCTTGCATCCTCGCCCGATCATCATGACCGGATGGGTGCACTCACACAGGCTCTGCGCGACAACCTCTACGGGTCCGATCTCGCGTTCGTTTCGGACGGAAAGATCGTCGGGACCCCGGCGGTGGAGGTTCGGGCGCGGCCCAATCGCGGGCTCTCCGGCCAGCGCGGATTGCAATACCCGCCGCTCCCCTATCGGGACCCGAAAGCGGCGACGCGCACGTTGTAGTGGCTGTCAGGCCGGACCGCGGCGGCGGGAGCTCTCGCGGACGATCAACTCGGGGTCGATGAGGGTCACCCGCGGATCGGGAAGGCTGCCCTCAGTGGTGACCAGCTCCAGGAGGCGCGAGACGGCGAGATCGGTGACGAGCTGGGTCTCGTAGTTGACGCTGGTCAGGGGCGTTGCGGCGTGCTCGGCGAACTCGATGTTGTCGAAGCCGACGATCGATACGTCCTCGGGCACCTTGAGGCCGTTCTTCTGCGTCCAGCGCAGGGCGCCGAGGGCGAGGGAATCGTTGGCGGCAAAGACCGCGGTCGGACGGTCGGGGGCATTCATCAGGCGGTCCATCGCCCAAAAGCCGCGGATGACCGAATGGCCGTGCGGGTCCGCCACGAGCGCTGGAGCGAAGGGCAGGCCCGCCTCTTCGAGGGCCATCACGTAGCCGTCGCGCTTCTCGAGATTGCCGAGCCGCTGGCCGCCATCGAGGATGCCGATGCGCTTGTGGCCAATGTCGATGAGGTGGCGCACGGCCCGGTATGCGCCGCGCCGCTCGTCGATGCAGACCGCATCGACACCCGCGTCCGGATCGGCAACGAGCAGTACGACGGGATAGTTGGCGCGCCGGAGCTGGCGGATGTGATCGAGGTCGCGGTGGCTGCGCGGATAGATCAGCATGCCATCGACCTGGCGGGATTGAAAAACGGCGATGGCGCGGCGTTCTTCCTCGAGGTCGTTGTTCGAGGTGGCAAAGAGGGTCGAGTAACCCCGCTCGGCCAGCGCGATCTCGATGGCCTGCGCCACGCGGGTCAGGGTCGGGTTGGTGATGTCGGTCAACACCAGCCCGATGGTCTTGGTCTCGCGGCTGACCAGCGACTTGGCGACCTGGTTGGGCAGATAGTTGAGCGCCCGCGCCGCTTCGCGGATGAGGCTCGCGGTCTCCTCGGGAATGCGCGGATTGCCGCGCAGGGCGAGGCTGACCGTGTTCACCGAGAAGCCGGTCCTGTCCGCGATATCCTTGAGCCGAACGACAGGCCTGCCCAAAACCTACCCCACCTTCACGCGCTTCCGGCCTGCCGCGTCTCGGCCTGGAGCCGGCGGATCGCCTCGTATTGCAGGCAATCGGGGGCCATCTCCATCAGCTCGATGCGGTTGCCGTCCGGGTCCTCTATCCAAGCCTGGCGGTTGCCGTCCAGCCCCTGCTTGATCTCGGAGGTCAACGCGATACCGGCGGCCTTCATACGGCCGGTGGTGGCATCGAGATCGTCTATGGTGAAGCACATGTGGTTGACGCCGTTGGCGTTCCAGCCCGGCGCCCGGTCATTCTCGGCGCCGGGGAAAATCTCGAGGTAGTGGTCGTCGGTGATCCGCAGGTACACCAGCCAGGTCGAACCGTCGTCGTTGTTGAGGCGCAGCATTTCGGGAAAGCCGAGGCGGTCCCGGTAGAAATCGAGCGAGCGGTCGAGGTCGGTGACCTTGATGGCGACGTGGCCATAGCCGGCTATTCCGAGCATAGCAAATCCTCCCGGCCACCTCACCGGGGCCGCTTTGCAGGTTCGTGGGTCAGCAAAACTGACGTTACGTGGGTCAGCTTTGTTGACGTTGTAGGAACGTTAATACAGTGGCACGTTATTCGCACCCTCCCGTGCGGAGTGTCAACTGGCGTTTTGCGTCAGTCCCATTCCGGACCCCACGCCGGATCGATGGCGCGCTGGTTCCTGTCGATCGTCTCGATGCGGGCGATTTCATCCCCGGAAAGGGAGAGACGCTGCGACTCGAAGTTCGAGCGGATGCGCTCGTGCCGGCTCGATGTCGGGATCGCCGTATAGCCCTTGGCCATCTCGAAGGCCAAAGCCACCTGCTCGACAGCAGCGTCGTGCCGGCGGGCGACGTCACGCAGCACCGGGTCGTCGACAAGACGCCCCTTGGCGATCGGCTGATAGCACGTGACGGAAATTCCTTTTGCAAGGCAATGGCTTGCAAGCTTCTTGTTCTGGATGTGCGGATTGAGCTCAAATTGATTGTTGGCGATCCGTCCAGGTCCAATCAGGCGCTCCGCCTCTTCGAGCAGCGCAATGGTGAAGTTGGAGACGCCGATGAGGCGCGTGAGCCCCATCTCCTGCGCCTCGGCCAGCGGAGCCAAATAGGACTCGAGCGGCTGGCGGCCGTTCGGCGACGGCCAGTGCAGCAGCGTCAGGTCGACCTGCTCAATGCCCATGGTTTCGAGGCTGCGGCGCAGTGACCCGATCACCTGGCCTTCACCGTAGTTGTCGGTCGAGATCTTGGTGGTGAGGAACACGGCATCCCGCTCGAGGCCGGAGCGGCGCACGGCTTCGCCGACCTCCGTCTCGGTGTTGTAGGACTGGGCCGTATCGAGGTGGCGATAGCCCACCTCCAGGGCGAACAGAATGGCGTCGATGCCCGCCGAACCCTGCCGACCAAAAGTGCCGAACCCCATCTTCGGCATAACATTCTGAAAATTCATAACTATTCTTCTCCCTGCAACGAATCCCGGACTTCACGACTGCTGGATGACCTACCACAGCCAGTTGACGTGTTGGCGTTTATGTTCTTAGTTTAACGATAATACAGACGACAGTGAACCCTGAATGCAGGGCCTGCAATGCGAGGGAGGAGACGTGCCGATGCGCTGGAGCCGCATAGCGCCGCAGCTGGCCCTGACGCCCGCGCTCGCCGTCACCGCGGTGGCGTTCGTCGGGTCCATCGGCTGGACGATCTACCTCTCGTTCACCCGCAGCCGCCGGCTCCCGGAATACACCATCGACTGGTCGGAATGGACCCGGCAGTACGAGCGCCTCTTCAACGACGCGGCCTGGGCGATTTCGCTGAGGAACCTCATCGTTCTCGGCCTCGGCAGCGCGCTCGCCATCGTCTTCGGCTTCATCCTTGCCGCCATGATCGAGCGCGAGAAGCGCGGCGAGAGCTTCTTTCGCACGGTCTTCCTCTATCCGCTGGCGGTCTCGCTGATCGTCACGGGCGCGGCCTGGCGCTGGATGTTCAATCCCCAACTCGGCATCGAGAACGTGCTGCACCAGATGGGGCTGACCTTCGTCAACTTCTCGTGGCTCGCCAGCGCGGAGACGGCCATATGGGGCATCATCCTCGCCTCCGTCTGGCAAAGCTCGGGCTTCTACATGGCCCTGATGCTGGCGGGGCTCAAATCGATCAACTCCGAGATCTGGAGCGCGGCCCGGCTCGATGGCGTGCCGATCTGGCGGCTCTATGTCGAGATCATCATCCCGATGATGAAGTTCACCTTCATCACCTGCGCGATCCTGCTCTCGCTCGGCGTCATCAAGGCCTATGACGTGGTGGTGGCCATGACCCTCGGCGGGCCGGGCCAATCCACCTATGTGCCGGCCTATTTCACCATCCAGGCGCTCTCGGCCAGCGGCAATCTCGGCTACGCGTCGGCGGCCGCCGTGATGATGCTGGTGATCACCGCCATCGTCTTCCTGCCGCTCGTGCTGCTCACCGCCTGGCAGCAGCGACGCCGCGCGGAGGCTGTCCGATGAGCGACCTGACCATTGCGCAGCGGGCCGTCGGCGGCGAGATCGCGGTGCGCAGCGCGCCCTATTTCCCGCGCCGGCGCAAGCGCATCACCGGGCGTTCGATCGCCATCCTCGTCTTCCTCACCATCTGCGCGCTGTTCTTCGCCATCCCGCTCTACGTGGTCGTCGTCACCTCGTTCAAGTCTATGGCCCAGATCCGCGAGGGCGCGATGTTCGCCCTGCCCGGCCCGTGGACGATCGAGGCCTGGGACTATGCCTGGAACCGGGCATGCTCGGGCATCAACTGCAATGGGCTCAAGGTCGGCTTCTGGAATTCGGTGGCGATCCTCATCCCATCGCTGATCCTCTCCATCTCGCTGTCGATGGTCACCGGCTATGCGCTGGCGCTGTGGAACGTGCGCTGGGCGGGCACATTCCTTTTCCTGCTGTTCATCTGCGCGTTCGTGCCGTTCCAGATCATCATGTTCCCGCTGATCTCGATGACCTCGACGCTCAAGGTCTACGGGTCCGTCTGGGGCGTCGCCATCGTCCATGCGGTGCTGGCGATGCCGGTGCTCGTCCTCATCTTCCGCAATTACTACAAAGACATACCGCAGGAGATCATGAGCGCGGCGATCATGGACTCCGGCTCGTTCTGGCGGATCTTCGTCGAGATCATCCTGCCGATGTCGGGCAACATCCTCATCGTCATCCTCATCCTGCAGATCACCTCGATCTGGAACGACTACCTCATCGGCGTGACCTTCGGCGGCTTCAACGGCCAGCCGATGACCGTCAACCTCGCCAACCTCATCACCATCTCGACGGGCACCGTCGCCTACAACCAGAACATGGCGGCAGCGCTGCTCACCGCCATTCCGCCGCTCGTCATCTACTTCCTCGTCGGCAAGCTCTTCGTGCAGGGCATCACTGCCGGCGCCATCAAGGGTTGAGCCCGGCATGCCACGCGTCAGCTTCGAACACATCACCAAGACCTATGGCCACCTGACGGTGCTCGACGACCTCAACCTCGCCATCGATGATGGCGATTTCCTGGTGCTGCTCGGGCCTTCCGGCTGCGGCAAGACCACGCTCCTGAACCTGCTCGCGGGCCTGCTCGATGTCACCGACGGGCGCATCACGATCGGCGAGCGGGACGTGACCGACCTCGATCCCAAGGATCGGGGGCTCGCCATGGTCTTCCAGTCCTACGCGCTCTATCCGACCAAGACCGTGCGCGGAAACCTGCGCTTCGGCCTCGTCTCCTCGGGCCTGCCGCGCGAGGAGATCGACAAGCGCGTCGACTGGGCGGCGAAGCTCTTGCAGATCGAGCCGCTGCTCGACAGGAAGCCGGCGCAGCTTTCCGGCGGCCAGCGCCAGCGCGTCGCCATCGGGCGGGCGCTGGTCAAGAACGTCGGCGTCTTCCTCTTCGACGAGCCGCTCTCGAACCTCGATGCAAAGCTGCGCACGGAGATGCGGCTCGAGATCAAGAACCTGCACACCAGCCTCAAGCACACCATCGTCTACGTCACCCACGACCAGATCGAGGCCATGACCATGGCCACCAGGATCGCGGTGATGAATGCCGGCGTCATCCAGCAGTTCGGCACGCCCGACGAGATCTACGAGACGCCGGCCAACCTCTTCGTTGCCGGCTTCATCGGCTCCCCGGCTATGAACCTGCGGCGCGGCAGGCTCGCCGTTGCGGGAGACAGGCGTGTGGTGACGCTCGGCGAGGCCCGGTTCGATGTCTCCGACTACTGCTTTGCACAGCCGCCGCAGGATGGCGCCGAGGTGATCGTCGGGCTCCGCCCCGAGCACTTCCTGCCGCCGGGTGCGCCGGCCGTCGACGCCGCCGGCCAGTTCACCGTACCGGTGCGCTATGCGGAACGTACCGGGCCCGATGCCAGCGCCTTCTTCGATTTCGACGGCGCGCTGCTGGCGCTGCGCGTCGAGCCATCGGTCGCCGCGCGCCTCACACCCGGCGAGACCGTCACCGTCGCCTTCCCGCGCGGGCGGGCCAACCTCTTCGATGCCCAGACGGGGCAGCGAATGTAACCAGACATCTAAGGGAGAGAGATGATGAGAACGAGAATTGCCCTGCTGACCGCGGGGCTGCTGTCGGGCATCTGGACGCCCGCCGCCATGGCCGTCGACCTCGTGGTCTACCACAGCTGGTCGGCGGCTCCCGAGGTCGCCGCGCTCAACGTGCTGCGCGCGGGCCTGGAGGAGAAGGGCCACACCTGGACCGACATCGCCATTCCCCACAATACGGGCTCCAACGTCAACCTGATGAGCCTCGTCACCGGCGGCCAGCCGCCGAACGTCTTCATGGAATCCAATCCCGGCGTCTACCGCGACCTCGCCGGCATGGGAGTCGGCTCGACGCTGACCGACTGGTACGAGGAGAACGGCATCCTCGAGCACCTGCCGGCGTCCGTTGCCGCCGCGATCCGGGTCGACGACGAGATCGTCAAGGTGCCGACGGCGCTCCATATCGACGGCATGCTCTACTACAACATGGAGGTGGCGGAGGCGGCCGGTGTCGACCCCACCGCCTGGACCTCGCTCGAGGAGATGTTCGGCGATTTCGAGGCCATCCGCGAGGCCGGCTACACGCCGCTTGCCGTCGGCAGCCAGCCCTTCCAGGTCGGCTACCTGACGCATGCCCTGACCGCCGCGATCGCCGGGGCCGACGTCTACAACCGCATCTACGGCGCCGAGGTCGATCCCACCGCGCTCGACGATCCGGGCTTCCGCCAGACGCTCGAAACGCTGCGGCTCTTTGCCAACGAGGCCGGCCCCGAAGCGCAGAACCGCCCGTGGAACGAAACGACCAACGAGGTCATCACCGGCAACGCACTGATGCAGATCCATGGCGACTGGATGAAGGGCGAGTGGCTGGCGGCCGAGAAGGTGCCGGGCACCGATTTCGGCTGCGTCGAGATCCCCGGCGCTCAGGCCGTGGTCGTCACGGTCGATGCCTGGGGCCTGCTTGGCGGCGTCGCCGAGGACGTGCAGCAGGCCGAGCTCGACTTCGCCTCGGTGGTGCTCGACCCGGCGGTGCAGGGCGCGTTCTCGGCCGAGAAGGGCTCGACCCCGGTGCGGCTCGATGCGCCCGAAGGCAGCCTCGACACCTGCTCGCAGAACGTCCTCGAAATCCTCGCTGACGAGAGCCGGCAGGTGCAGAACCCGAACAATACGGTGGATTCGGACTGGCAGAACTCGATCTGGGACGTGGTCTTCAATTTCTGGAGCCAGCCCGAGATGACGGTCGATGAAGCCATCGAGCAGATGAAGGCCAACTACGACACCATCCTCGGCTGATCCCAACTCTTTCCTCCCGCGACGACCAGCGGGCGACCCGGCACCAAGCCGTCGGGCCGCCTGCCCCAACCCCAGAACGGACGACTGACATGGACAAGCGCCTGCTTGATGAAGACGAGGTGATGCAGATCTGCTTCGTCACCGACGACGTGGTGAAATCGGCCCAATGGTTCTCGGACCTGACGGGCAAGCCGATGCCCAAGGAAGGCAAGGCGGCCGAACCGGAAGAGGCCAAGGCCATCTACAACGGCATGCCCGCCGCCGTCGGCTGCCGCATCATGATGTTCAAGTTCGGCAACATCGACGTCGAGTTCCTTCAGCCCGGGCCTGAAAAGAGCGCCTGGCGGGACCTGCTCGAGGAAAAGGGGCCCGGCTGTCACCACATAGCGTTCCGCACCCGGAACCTCACCAAGCGGCACGACTACCTCGAATCCAAGGGGCACAAGCTGTTGCAGCGCGGCGAGTTCGACGGCAGCCATGGGCGTTATGCCTATTACGACACGGTCAAGGACCTCGGCGTGATGATCGAACTCCTCGAGTTCGACAAGGACAAGGAGGCGCAGGCCTAGCTTGCGGCACGGTTTCCCTCTCCCATGTGGGAGAGGGACAGGTTTTCCGCGCCCAGCGGAAAATCGGGGTGAGGGTCTGCGATACCACATCGTACGCAACGCCTTGGGCGGATGCGCCATCGCCCCCTCATCCGGCCCTTCGGGCCACCTTCTCCCACAAGGGGAGAAGGGTATCCCTGCCCCCTTGCAGACTTCACTGACTGAGAATCATGACCTACCGCAAAGCCTACCAGCTCTATTCCTCGCGCAACTTTCCGCCGCTCGCCACGCAGCTGCCGGTGCTCAAATCCTTCGGGTACGACGCCATCGAGCCTTGGCTGCCGGCCTATGAAGAAGACCCGGCCCTCTTCCGCCGCCAGCTCGATGACGCAGGCCTTGCCTGCTACGGCTTCCACATGCCGCTTGCCGGCCTCGTCGACGAGCCCAACCGCTTCATCGACATCGCGCTGACGCTTGGCGCGAGCCTGATGATCCCGCCCTATGTGACGCCGCAGGAACGGGAGGATACGCCGGACTACTGGCGCGGGCTCGGCGAGAAGCTGGCGCGCGGCGGGGAGATCGCCGCGCCGCACGGGCTCAGGGTCGCCTGGCACAACCACGACTTCGAGTACAAGCCCCTGCCCGACGGCAGCCGGCCGATCGACCACATCTTCGCGGCCGGCGGCGAGACGGTCGGGTTCGAAATCGACTGCGGCTGGATCGTTCGCGCCGGGGCCGACCCGGCGGCGGAACTCGTCCGCTATGCCGACCGGATCGTCGCCATCCAGCTCAAGGACACCGCGCCCCTCGGCACGCGCGAAGACGACGGCTGGACCGCGACCGGCGACGGCATCATCGACTGGGCCTCGCTCGTGCCGCTCTTTGCCGGGACGAAGGCCGACCATGTCGTCGCCGAACACGACAACCCCAGCGACTGGCAATATTTCGCGCGCCGGTCGATCGAAGCGATGCGCGCGCTAGGGCTCTAGGCCGTATCGATATCGTCGCGGATGCAGGCCTTGAGGTGGCCCGGCGCCATTTCGCGCAGCGCCGGCACGCCTGCCGCGCAGGGTTCGATGGCGAAGGGGCAGCGGGTGCGGAAGACGCAGCCGCTCGGCGGGTTGGCCGGACTCGGTATGTCGCCCTTGAGCAGCTGGCGGGCCGCCCGGCGCGAGGGATCGGGCGAAGGCACCGCTGACAGAAGCGCGCGCGTATAGGGGTGCCGAGGCGATGCGTAGAGATCCCGGCTTGGCGCCATTTCCATGATGCGGCCGAGATAGAGCACGATCACCGTATCGGCGAGATATTCGACCACCGCGAGGTCATGGGCGATGAAGAGCATGGTGAGGCCGAGGCGGACCTGCAGGTCACGCAGCAGATTGACGATCTGGGCCTGGATCGAGACGTCGAGGGCGGAGACGGGCTCGTCGGCAACGATCAGTTCCGGGGCGAGCGCCAGGGCGCGGGCGATGCCGATACGCTGACGCTGGCCGCCCGAGAACTCGTGCGCGTAACGCGACATGGCATCGGGCGGAAGATCGACGGAGGTCAGCGCCTTGACGGCGCGTTCGATCCGCTCCGCCTTGGTTCCCACGTGCTGGATATCGAGGCCTTCGGTCAGGATTTCGCCGATGGTCATGCGTGGCGAGAGGCTCGCGAACGGATCCTGGAAGATGTACTGCACGCGCGCGTGCATCCGGCGCAGATCGCGGCGCGAGAGCCTGGTGGTCTCGATGCCATCGAAACGGACGCTGCCGGCGGTCGGTTCGATCAGATGCGCAACCATGCGGCCGACGGTGGTCTTGCCGCTGCCGGACTCTCCGACGAGGCTGACGACCTGACCGCGCGGGATGGCGAACGATACGTCCTCGACGGCACGGACGACAGGGCCGCGCGAGAAGGCCACCGGGGGGAAGTGCTTGGTGAGGCCCTCGACCTCGAGCAGGTTGTCAGACGCCATGGTTCTAGACTCTGTCATATTTTGGCGGAAGCGGGAGGCGTCCGGCTCCCCTCCCCCTTGAGGGGAGGGAGGCGATGGAGCCGCCGAACCCGATACAATCTGACATGGCCTAGACCTCCTGCCAGCGGATGCAGCGGCTGAACTGGCCCTCGCCGGTATCGGCGAGCGGCGGATAGGCGCTGGTGCAGGCTTCGATCCGGTAAGGACAGCGGGGCGCGAAGGGACAGCCGGGCGGCAGGTTGACGAGGCTCGGGACCGAGCCGCTGATCGTCGGCAGCGGCGTGCCGGCGTCCTTCAACGCCGTCGCCTCGCCGAGGCGTGGCACCGAGCGCATCAGGCCCTTGGTATAGGGATGGCGCGGGTGGGCGAAGACGCGCGCGACGCTTCCTGTCTCGACGATGGAGCCGGCATACATCACGGCAACCCGGTCGGCGATTTCGGCGACGACGCCGAGGTTGTGGGTGACGAAGAGCATGCCCATGCCCCGCTCCCGCTGGAGGCGGGTCAGGAGATCGAGAATCTGCGCCTGGATGGTGACGTCGAGGGCCGTCGTCGGCTCGTCGGCGATGAGGAGCGCCGGATCGCAGGCGAGGGCCATGGCGATGGTCGCGCGCTGGCGCATGCCGCCGGACAGCTCGTGCGGGTATTGCCCGGCGCGACGGCGGGGGTCGGGAATGCCGACATCCTCCAGCAGCCGCACGGCGTCCGACCATGCCTCGCGCCGGGACTTGCCGAGATGGATGCGGATCGGCTCGGCGATCTGTTCGCCGACGGTATAGACGGGATTGAGGCTGGTCAGCGGTTCCTGGAACACCATGCCGATATCGTTGCCGCGCACCCGGCGCAGCGCCTCGCCGTCGATGGCCTGGAGTTCGACGACCTCACCGGTCTTGCGGCGCAATCGGACGGTGCCGGCATCGATGCGTCCGATGCCGCGCGGCAGCAGGCCCATGACGGAGAGGCCTGTGACGGATTTGCCGGAGCCGGATTCGCCGACCAGCGCGACCGTCTCGCCGGGTGCGACGGTGAGGCTGAGGTCGCGCACCGCCGTCACATCGCCATGGGCGATATGGAAAACGGTTCGCAAACCCGAAATGTCGAGGATCGGCTCCGGCTGCATCGTCAGTCCAGAAGCCCCGTGTCGCGCAGGATATCGTCGATGACGGCTGCCTCCTCGTCGTTGAGCGAGCGCTGCGGGCGGGCCATGACATTGGTGTCGATGACGCCGAGACGGCGCATGGCGGTCTTGAACGCGCCGACGCCGGCCGAGCCCTGACTGGTGCGCGCCAGGCTAACGCGGACCATTTCGAAGAGCTTCAACAGCCGCTCCTGCTCCTTGCGGGCAGCGGTGAAGTCACCGGCCTGGCAAAGGTTCCAGAGGCGCACATAGCCGTGCGGGTCGACATTGCCGAGGCCGGGCACCACGCCGTGGGCGCCCATGGCGAGCACGCTGTCGACGACGATCTCCGAGCCGGTCATGGCGAAGAAATCAGGGAGGCTTGCCGTATCGGCCATCACGTAGCGCAAATTGCCATCGTCGCCGCTCGAATCCTTCAATCCGGCGATCGTGCCTTCGCGGGCGAGCGTCACGGTGGTGTTGCGCTCGAGCTTGAGGCCGACGCAGACCGGGATGTCGTAGGCGATGACCGGAACATCGAGGGCTTCGCGGATGTAGCGGAAGTGATCGATGATCTCGGGCTGGTTGGTGCGGGTATAGAAGGGCGCGGTGACGACGACGGCGTCGGCGCCGGCCGCCTGCGCCACCCTGGCGTGGCCGATGACCCGATCGGTGGTGGGATCGATGACGCCGACGAAGACCGGCACCCGGCCGTTCACCCGCCTGATGGCGTGCTCGATGATGCGGGCGCGGGCCGCCTGGTCATGGAAGACGACCTCGCTGGTCGAGCCGAGGAGGAAGAGCCCGTGCACACCCCCATCGAGCAGGTGGTCGATGACGCGGGTGAAGGAGGGATAGTCCACCTCGAAGGACGAGGTCAGAGGCGTGACCACGGGGGGAACGACGCCGGTAAACAGTGGCATTTGGCACCTTTTCAGTTGAGTTCTGCGCGTGGATCGAAGGCATCGCGAAGCCCGTCGCCCACGAAGTTGATGGCAAGCACGGTCAGGATCAGTGCCGCGCCGGGAAACATCCATTGCCAGGGGTAGTTCTCGAGCACGAGCGTCGAGCGCGCGCTGTTGAGCATGTTGCCCCAGCTGGCCTCGGGCGGCGTAACGCCGAGGCCGAGGAAGGAGAGGCCCGCCTCGAGCAATATGCCGTTGGCCACCTGCAAGGTGGCGAAGACGACGAGGATATCGATGGTGTTGGGCAGGCCATGGCGGAAGAGCAGGTGCCAGAGCCCTGCCCCCATGCCGCGCGAGGCGACGACGAAATCGCGCTCGCGCAGCTCCAGCAGGCGCGCGCGCACCATGCGCGACAGCACGGGCCAGGAAAGCAGCGAGATGACGAAGATCGTCGGCAGGACGCCGGTGCCGGCAATGGACGCAAGGACGAGGAGGAAGATGACCGGCGGCAGGGTCATGGCGAGATCGACGAAGCGCATGGCGACGCCGTCGACGAGCCGGCCGGTGAACCCGGCGATGGCGCCGATGAAGAAGCCGATGGCCGTCGAGATGACCATCGAGACGGTGGCAACGAGGAGCGAGGTACGCCCGCCCTGCAGCAGGCGCGCCATGACATCGCGGCCGACGCCGTCGCTGCCGAGCCAGTGGGTAAGCGACGGGCCCTTGTTCATGGCCAGCAGGTCGATGTCGTTGGGCTTGTAGGGCCACCAGAAATCGTAGGTCATGGTGGCGAGGAGGATCGGAACGAGGATGGCGAGCCCGGCGACGGCTGCCCGGTTGCCCATGAACCGCGATATGGCGCGGCGGACGGGGCCGGCCGAGCGGACGCGGGTCGTTGGTTGAGCCATTGCCGTCATCTCAGGCTACCTTGATGCGCGGATCGACAGCGGCATAGGCGATGTCGGTCAGGAGGTTGACGAGGATGACGCAGGCGCCGGTCAAAAGCGTTGCGCACATGATGACGGGGTAGTCGCGCCGCAGCACCGCGTTGACCATCAGCAGCCCCATGCCGGGCCAGTCGAAGATGCTCTCGATGAAGATGGCGCCGCCGATGGCGATGCCTATGGTCGAGCCGATGAGGGTGATCACCGGCAGCAGGGCGTTGCGCACCGCGTGCTTGACGATGACCCAGAACTCCGTGACGCCCTTGGCGCGCGCGGTGCGCACATAGTCCTGCGAGAGGACCTCGAGCAGAGAAGAGCGCATGTAGCGCATGATGAGGGCGCCGTGGCCGATGGCGAGAAGGCTCGCCGGCAGGATGAGGTGCGCCAGGAGGTCGGTGAGCGAAAACGGCGCGCCTGGGGTCAGCATGCCGCCAGCGGGCGCCCAGCGCAGCATCACGGCGAAGATGTAGAGACCGAGGAGCGCGGTGAGGAAGGCGGGACTCGATATGCCGACGAAGGCGAGAACGGAAAGCCCGACATCGGTCGGCTGGTTGCGCCGGACGGCGCTGACGATCCCGGCCGCGATACCGACGACGGTGGCGATGAGGAGACCCGAGAACATCAGGAGGATCGTCGGGCCGATGCGGCCGAGGACGAGCGGCAGCACTGGCTCGCCGCCGCGCTGGATGGAATAGCCGAAATCGCCGGTTACCGCCGCGCCGAGCCAGGCGAAGTACTGGACGGGCAAGGGCTGATCGAGGCCGAGGCGGATGCGCAGGGCAGAGAGATCGGAGGCCGACATCGGCACCGACGGGTTGATGTAAGCGTCGATCGGATCGCCGGGCGCCAGCCGCAGCATGCCGAAGATGAGGACCGTAAGGGCCAGCAGCATCAGAAGACCGACGGCCGAACGGCGAAGGATGTAGTATAGCATGGTTCAGCCAATCGCGCCTGCGGGGGCGCGGCCGGGACATGCCGGCCGCGCCGTACTCGTGGATCGCGCTACTGCGCGATATCCCAATCCTCGGGATGGGCAGCGAACGGCCCGCCGCCGGGGGCGGGCGTCCAGACGAAGTCGACGAGGTCGCTGGAAGCAACGCCGTAGCGGCTGGCGACCCACATCGGACCCCAGGGCAGCTCGGCATTCATCACCCGGCAGACCTCCTGCCACTTGGCTTCGGCCGCGGCAGGATCGGTCTCGGCCATGGCCCCGTCGAGCGCGCCCGTGAGGTCAGGCATCTCGACGCGCATGATGTTGTTGCCGGCAGGCGGCAATTGCGACGCGTTGAGGCCGACGTTGAGGGACGCGGGATTGGGGCCGTTCTGGAGACCGGCATAGACCAGCGGGAAATCCTGCCAGTTCTCGCCGCGCACGATGCCGTTGTAGCCGGGGGTGTCGAGGGCGCGCGGCACCACGTTGATCCCGACCTGCGCGAGCATGGCCTGGATCGCGGCCATGACGTTGGCGACCTGCGGGGTGTTGTAGTAGGTGAGCCAGGAGATCGGCGCATCGCCGTTGATCTCCGCCCAGCCGGCTTCCTCGAGCAGCGCCCTCGCCTTCTCGGGATCGTAGGCGAAGGGCTCGATGCCTCCCGGCACGAACTGCGGCACGACGTAGCCGCAATTGGCGAGCTTGGCGGCGCCGCCGAAGAGGCTGGTGACGATGCCCTCGCGATCGATGGCATGCATCACCGCCTGGCGGACGCGCACGTCATCCCAGAGGCCCGAGCGGTGGTTGAAGCCGATGTAGTTGACGACGAAGGAGTCGCCTTCGATCACGCGGAACGCCTCGTCGCCCTCGAAGGTCTTGGCATCGTCCGGCTCGGCGAAGGTGAACTGGATCTCGCCGGCCTTGAGCGCGGCGACGGCTGCCGCGGGGTTGGCAAAATAGCGGTTGATCAGGCGGTCGACCTTGGGCCTGCCCTCGCGATAGTCATCGAAGGCGGCGAGCTCGACATACTGGTCACTGACATAGCGCACGAACCGGAACGGCCCGGTGCCGACCGGTTCGCTCGACCACCAGCCGTTCTGGGCGATCTCGGCGACACCGATATCGGCAAGGGCGTGCTCGGGCAGCATCATGACCTGGGCCAGAACCGAGAGGAACGCCGAGTTGGGCTCATTGAGCGTGACGATGGCGGTGCGCTCATCCGGCGTCTCTATGCTGGCAATATCGGCGAGGCGCGCGGCAAAGAGACTGCCGCTATCGGCATTCCTGGCGAGCTCAAGGGTGAACTTGACGTCGGCGGAGGTGAAGGGCTCGCCGTCGTGCCAGGTCGCCTCGGCCAAGGTGAAGGTGTAGGTGAGGCTGTCGTCGCTGATCGTATGGTCGGAAGCCAGCGCGCCCTCGATCTGCGAGAGATCGGCCGAATAGATGACGAGCGGCTCGTAGTAGGTGCTGAGCCAGGTGAAGCCCGCCGTCGCGGTCAGCGGGTTGAAGTTGCCCGGAAAACCGCCGGGACCGACGTCGAAGCCGCCGGTGATGGTCTTTGCCTCCTGCGCGATGGTCGCCGGCGACAAGGCCGTAGTGGCCGCCAGCGCAAGGCCCATGGCCGCCAGCAGGCGTCCGAAATTCCGTCGATGCATGTTCCCCTCCCTTGGGTGACTTTAGTTTTGTCGCGCTTCCGAACCGGAAAGTGGCGTCCACTTTTCCTGGAAGCGCTCTCAGGTGGTCAGGTTTCTCCCGACCGGTTTGCGGCGATGACTTTCTGGATGCCGGAATAGTGCTCGCCGAGACGGCGGCGCGCCGCCTCGACGTCCTTGGCGGCGACGGCTTCCACGATCTCGTGGTGATCGCGCCAGGTATCGAGCGGCGTCGGGTTGGTGAGGTTGGCAAAGCCGGAGGCCTTGTAGAAGGCCGTCCAGAAGATATCGATGAGCGAACTCAGCATCTGGTTGTTCTGGCAGCGGAACAGCAGCTGGTGGAACCGCTGGTCATCTTCGGCGAAGCTCTCGCCGCGCTCCGCCTTCTGGCGCATGCGATCGGTGACCTGGCGCAGCTCCGCCAGGTCTTCCTCGCCGATCATCTCGATGGTGCGGTCGATGAGGCCGGTTTCCAGGACGCGGCGGATCTCTCGGAGTTCCTCCACGTCACGCAGCGACGCCTGCAGCCCATAGGCGAGGTTGTCGAGGAGCGGCGCGAAGGAGAATTCCTTGACGAAGACCCCCACCCCGCGGCGCGTCTCAAGGATGCCGAGCGATTCCAGCGCCTTGATCGCCTCGCGCACGGAGTTGCGGCCCACACCCAGCTGCTGGGCAAGGAACGTCTCGGGCGGCAGCGGCGCACCGGCGGCGAGATTGTTGTCCTCGATGTAGTTGCGCAGGCTCTCCTGCACGCTGACGTGCAGCAGGGGCGGACGCTCGAGCGGCTTGATCGGCTTGTTCAAGAAAATTCCTCGACCGGAGCAACCGGATACGTTGAGGTATATCGACTTGTAGGATATGTTGCAAGTCAGGTTGTGAACGGCGCGTGAAAATCGCCGGCGATAGGGAGGACGAGAGTGGACGCAGCGAAATTCGAGCGGCGCGACGGGCGTTGGGGAGCGGTGCGCGGCAACTGGGCGACGCTGCTGCTGCCGATAGCGGGCGACGACTCTATCGACCTCGGGCGGCTTGGCGACGAGCTGGATACGCTCGTCACGGCAGGCGTCGACGGTATCTATTCCAACGGCACGGCAGGGGAGTTCCACAACCAGACCGAGGCCGAGTTCGACGCCGTCCAGCAGTTGCTGGCCGACCGGTGCCGCGCGGCCGACGTGCCCTTCGTGATCGGCGCGTGCCAGCCGGACCCGAGGCTTTCGCTCGAACGCGTACGCCGATCCGTGGCGCTGCAGCCGGAAGCGATCCAGGTGATCCTGCCCGATTGGTGGCCGGTTACGGTACCTGAGGCGCAGGATTTTCTCGACCTTGCGACACGCGCGGCCGGTTCAGTCCCCCTGATCCTTTACCACCCGCCGCATTCCAAGCGCGTCTTTGCGCCCGCGCAACTGGCCGAAATTCTCGCGCCCTTCCCGAACGTCATCGGGATCAAGATGGGCGACGGGGACGCAGACTGGTACGCGCAGGCGCGTGCACATCTCGGCGACCTCGGCATCTACGTTCCCGGCCACCATCTGGCGACCGGCGTCAGCGAAGGCGTCGCGACAGGGGCGTTCTCGAACGTCGCCTGCCTCAGCCCATCCGGAGCGCAGCGATGGACGCAGCTGATGGCGAGCGACCTTCAGGCCGCGCTGGCGATCGAGCAAAAGTTGCGCGGGTTCCTCGACACCCACATTGCCCCGTTCGGCAGGGTGCACGGCTATTCCAACGCCGCGCTCGACAAGCTGCTGGCGGCAATCGGCGGCTGGGCGGATGTCGGCACCCGCTTGCGACGACCGTACCGCTGGATCGATCCGGAGGTGGTCCCTGCCCTGCGACGCGAGGCGCAGGCCGTGTTGCCCGAGATCATGGGCTGACCGCCGTGACCAAGCCCAACATCCTGATGATCATGACGGACCAGCAGCGCCGCGACACGCTCGGCGCCTATGGGTGCGACTGGATCCCGACGCCCAATCTCGACCGCCTCGCGACAGAAGGCGTGCTGTTCGAGAACTGCACGGTCGACAACCCGATCTGCACGCCATCACGCGCCAGCATCTTCACAGGCAAGCCGGTGCCCGACCACGCCGTGCTGCGCGTCCATGACAATCTGCCGCCGGACGAGCGCCTGTTTCCAGAGCGGCTGCGGGACGAAGCCGGCTACCACACCGCGCTTTTCGGCAAGCTGCATGTCAGCAGCCGCGTGCAGGAGCAGGAAAGCCGGCATCCACACGACGGCTTCGACATCTACGAATGGTCTATCGACCCGACGGTGGCGCTGGAGAGCCCCTTCAACGGCTATGCCGCCTGGCTCGCAGAAACCGCGCCTGATTTCCTCGCCGCGCTCCGTCGCAATGGACGTCGCGAGTTGCACCACCCGGAAGCCATGCATTCGAGCAAATGGGCGGCTGACAGGACCATCGCCTTCATCGAGTCCGCGAAGGACGATGCGCGCCCGTTCTTCTGCCTGATGAGCCTCTTCGATCCGCACGACCCTTATGCGGATCATCCCCTCGCCTTTCGCGACCGGATCGATCCGGCACGGATACCAGCGCCGATCCCGCCCCGGAACGATCAGCCCGGATGCGTGCAGCGGGAGCAGGAGCAATCCTACCTCGGGCGGTTCGCTGATTTCTCGGCGGACGAGATCGCCGAAATCCGCCTCGGGTACGGTGCGTCCATCGCCTTCCTCGACGCGCAGATCGGCCGTGTGCTCTCGGCGCTGGAAGCCGCGGGGCTTGCCGGGGAGACGCTGGTCATCTTCGTCTCCGACCATGGCGATCAGCTGGGCGACCATGGCCTCTTCGTCAAAGGGGTGGCGCTCTACCAACCGACCGTCGGTGTACCCTTGTTGCTGCGCTGGCCCGGCCGCATCGCCGCCGGCACGCGCAGCACTGCTCTGGCGCAAGGACGCGATATCGCGGCGACATGCCTGACGGCGGCCGGACTCGACACCGCATCGTGTCCGATGAGCGAGGACCTGGTGACCATGGCGGCTCGCGACCGGGCCGAACGGCCGGCGGCGGTCTGCGCCTACCGCAACTCCGGAATCAACAGCGGCGGGCGGTTCTGGGACCCGCCGATGCGCTCCACCATGGCGCGTGACGAACGCTTCAAGCTGACGATCTACACCAGCGCGGGGAACAGCGAGTGCGAGCTTTTCGATCTCGCGCTCGACCCGCAGGAAACGCGTAACCTCGCCGGCGATCCGGAACACGCCGTGACGGAACTGGCGTTGCTCGGCGAAATAACCGCATTCATCGACCACGAGGCCGCCGTAGCACCGCCCCGCGCAACCTCATCCATCCCCAATGCCACCCAGCGGCTGAGAAACAGCATCAAGTAACGAAACGGCTCGTCAACGGCGGGCGCGGCGCCAGGCTTCGAACGCTTCGAGGTTGCGCGGGTCGGTCGCCGGATAGAGCCCGGTGATCGACGCGCCATCCTGGACGCGCTCCAGGACGAAATCCTCATAAGCGGTCATCTCTACCGCCTCCTGCGCAATCTCGTCCGCCAGATGCAGCGGGATCACGACGACGCCCTCGCCGTCCCCCACGATCACATCGCCCGGCCAGACCGCGACATCCCCGCACCCGATCGGGACGTCCATTTCCAGCGCCTGATGCAGGGTCAGGTTGGTCGGCGCGGACGGGCGATTGTGATAGGCGGGAAAGCCGATGGCGGCGATCTCGGGACTGTCGCGGAAACCGCCGTCGGTCACCACGCCTTCGACGCCCCGGCGCATCAGGCGCGTGACGAGGATCGAACCGGCCGAGGCCGCGCGCGGGTCCTTGCGGCTGTCCATGACGAAGACGCAGCCGGACGGGCAGGTTTCGACCGCCTTGCGCTGCGGATGCTCGGGATTGCGGAACACCTCGAGCCCGTTGAGGTCTTCTCGCGCCGGAATATAGCGCAGCGTGAACGCCTGGCCGACCATGGTGCGCTCGACCGGTCCAACCGGGCGCACATCCTGCAGGAACTGGTTGCGCAGGCCCCGCTTGAACAGTGCGGTGCAAAGCGTCGCGGTGCTTACGCCCCGCAGCTTCCCGCGTGTGGCCTCGCTCAGCCGGTTGTGCCAGGTCATCGCATCGCTCTCCTCTCCTGATCCTCTTACCAGCGCGGCACGCGGCGTTCGTAGCCGGGATCGAACTGCTTCATGTAGGCGGTGTCGTCGCGCTCGCTGACACCGCAGGTATCGTAGAGCGCGGCGAATTCGGCAAGCCTTGACCTGTCGAGACCGACGCCAAGACCGGGACCGGGCGGCGGCGCCAGCGTTCCCCGATCGAAGGTGAGTGGTCCGCCTTCGATGACATCGACGCCCGTCCAGGGATAGTGGGTATCGCAGGCGTAGGAAAGGTTGGGGGTCGCGGCTGCGACGTGCGTCATGGCCGCCAGCGTGATGCCGAGATGCGAATTGGAGTGCATCGACACTCCAAGCCCGAGGGTCTCGCAAACCTTGGCGAGATGGGTCGAAGCGCGCAGCCCGCCCCAGTAGTGATGATCCGACAGCACGATCCGGACCGCGCCCTTGCGCACCGCCTCGGCGATCTGGTCGAACTGCAGGACGATCATGTTGGTGGCGAGCGGCAGGCTGGTCGCGGCCGCAACCTCGGCCATCGCATCCATGCCGATGACCGGGTCCTCCAGGTATTCGAGCACACCCTCAAGGCTGCGCGCGATATGGATGGCGGTCTCGACCGTCCAGCCGCCATTGGGGTCGATGCGCAGCGGATGGTTCGGAAAGGCCTCGCGCAGCCTGCGCATGGTCTCGATCTCGAGGGCGGGTTCCAGCACACCGCCCTTGAGCTTCAGCGAGCCGAAGCCGTAAAGGTCGACGAAGCGGCGCGCCTCATCGACCATGGCTTGCGGGGTCATCACCTCGCCCCACTCGTCGGGCGCCTCGCCGATATGACCGGCGAATTTGTAGAAGAGATAGGCGGCGAACGGCACCCGATCGCGCACCTTGCCGCCGAGCAGGTCGTATAGCGGCCGGCCGAGGAGCTTACCCTGGATATCCATCAGCGGCACCTCGAAGGCGCTCGTCACCACATCGGTCAGCCGATGGTCGGCGACCGCAGACTTGGCGTTGATACCCCCGCCCCCAGGCAGGGCAGCGAGGACGCGCGCGTGCAGCTCGTGCAGGTGGAAGGGATCGAGGCCGACAAGGGCGGATGCGGCCTTGCGCAGACCGGCGAGCGCCTTGCTCGACCCGTAGCTTTCGCCCAGGCCCAGGGTGCCGTCATCGCAGACAACCTCGATGATCGTGCGCAGCGCATAAGGCTGATGCACGCCCTTGCAGTTGAGGAGCGGCTTGTCGGGGATGGCGACGGGTGTCAGCCGGATCTCGGCGATGCGCATTGCCGTCTCCTCACCACCAGTCAGAGGCCGCTGCCGCGGCCAGAGCTTCGTCGAGGGGCGGCAGGTGGGGATGCCAGAGGCGCTCCCATTCGAGGCTGACCGGGAAAGCGACACCCTCCTCCTCGAGGCGGCGTCTCAGGGCCGCCATGGGGAAATCGCCGGCTCCCGGGAGCACATACGCACGCCCTTCGGGCGCCGCCGCGCTGTCCTTGACGTGCATGTGGACGACGCGGGATGCGATTTCGTCCCAGGTCAGGAGCGGGTCCGTGCCGCCCTTCGCCCAGGTGTGATGCGCATCCCAGAGAATACGCGCCTGCGGCACCTCGCGGCAGAAGCGGACGAGCTGTTCGTGGTGGACGAGGGCGTCGTGGGTCTCGATCATCACGTCGACGGCCCAGCCGCGCGTGGTGCGAAGGTCCGCCCAGAGATCGAGGCGCTGGCGGGCCGCGGCGATGTCGGCATCCGTCAGCACCGTGCCGCCGTCGAACACCCGCAGGTTGCGCGCACCGACCGCCTCGGCCCAGGGGACGAACCGTTCCACTTCGGCAAGATCGAACGTCTCGCCGAAAAGGCGCGCCGACGTGCCCATGGCGACGATCGCCACCGGCTGAGACGCCATCCATTGCGCCAGCTTCTCGGGAGACCCGAACTCGGCGGCGAGTTGCGCCGGGACGTCCACTGAACCTGAAAGCGCCCGCAGCTCTATGGCGGCGATGCCGTGGTGGGAGGCGAGATCCACGGCCTGTCGGAGGGAGAGGTCCGGGCAACCGAGGGTCGAGAAGCAATGGGTGAGGCTCATGCGATGCGATCCAGTTCTGCGGCGGTGACGGGATGGAGCGGCGGAAGGCCGGCGACGTACCGCTCGATCTCGGTAATGGCGAGGTCGGAGAGGCGGCGCAGCTCGTTGCCCTGCGCCCCCGCGATATGCGGGGTAAGGATGACGTTGGGCAGGTCGTAGAGCACGCTTTCGGGCGGCAAAGGCTCGGGGTCGGGCGTATCGATGAGGGCCGAGAGGCGGCCGGAAACGAGCTCGCGCTCGAGGGCGGCGTGGTCGACGAGCCAGCCGCGCGCGGTGTTGATGAGAATGGCGTTGTCGGGCATCAGCGCCAGCTCCGCCGCGCCGATCATGTGCCGGGTCTCGGGCAGGATCGGCGCGTGCAGAGAGACCGTGTCGGACGAGGCGAGGAGATCGGCGAGTTCCATATTCACCGCGCCCATCGCCTGGGCTCCGGCCGCATCGATGAAGGGATCGTAGACGCTGACTTCGAAACCGGCGTGCACGAGCAGGTCGATGACCAGACGGCCGGTCCGTGAGGCGCCGACGATACCGACGCGCCGGCGATAGTTGCCGAGATGGAGCGTGTCGAGGCTCATGCGCGTGCCGAAACCGCCCTGCCCGCGCGCCAGCCGGTGAGCGTCGCGCAGCCGGAAGACGTCCTTGCCGCACATGACAATGGCGGCGAAGGTGAATTCGGCGACCGGCACGGCCATTGCCGAGACCGCCGATGTGATGAGGATACCCCGCTCCCAGAAGGCGGGAGTCGTCATGGCGCGGATCGAGGCGGCGGTATAGGCGACCATGCGCAGGTTGGGTGCGCGCGCGAGCCGCTCGGCGGTCAGCGCCGGCGCGCCCCAGGCTGCGAGGAGGATTTCGGCTTGCGAGAGCGCCGCCGCGCCCTCGCGAGAGTCGAAATCGGCAAACGCTTCTCGCGAGACGATGCCGGCGACCGCCTCGAGCCGCGCCCATTCGGGGGAGCCGAAGAAGCCGCCCCGCAGTTCCGGGCGCATGGCGAGCACCAGCCTCGGTTTTCCTCGGGACGCCCGTTTCCTCTCCGTCCTCGCGGGAGGCTGCTCGACTGCCTCGTGCATCTTCGCCTCAGGAATAGAGCACGCCGCCGTTGATGTCGTAGCAGGCGCCGGTGATGTAGGCGGCGTCCGACGAGGCGAGGAATGCCACCAGCGCCGCCACATCCTCGGACGCACCCTCGCGCTTGAGGGGCGCGGAACCGGCGACGCGCTCGCGCACTTCGGGTTTGGTGAAGGTATCGTGGAAGGTCGTCGCGATCATGCCGGGGCAGACCGCGTTGACGCGGGCGCGGGTGCCGAGCTCCTTTGCAAGGCCGCGTGTGAAGGTCATGACGGCACCCTTGGAGGTCGCGTAGGCAACCGCCCCCGGACCGCCGCCGTCGCGGCCGGCCTGGGAGGAGAAGGTGACGATCGCTCCGCCATCCCTCAGATGTGGCAGAACCGCCTTGGCGGCGAGGAAAAGCGAGGTGACGTTGAGGTTCATCACCTCATGCCAGAAGGTCTCGTCCATCTCCACCATGGTCTTGCGCGCGACGAGCCCTCCGGTGACGTGCACCAGCGCGTCGATGCCGCCGAAGTCCTTCGCGACCGCCGCGACGCTCTCCTCGACGTCGGCGGACTTCGTCAGATCGGCCTTGTATGCGGCGGCGCGCCCGCCGGCGGCCTCGATTTCGGCGACGACCGCGCGGGCGCCGGCTTGCGCGCCGTTGTAGGTCAATGCGACCGCCGCGCCCTCGGCGGCGAACCGCAGGGCGCAGGCGCGGCCGATGTCGCGTCCGCCGCCCGTCACCAGAACCGTCTGCCCGTTGAACCGCTGCATTCTCAAAAATCCTTGGCAAGTGTCAACTTGAAACGCCGGTCGTCGACGTCGGTGAAATAGATGTCGGTGGCAAAGCCCTGGTCGTCGATGAAGTTGAAGATGCGACGCGGCGCGTCCAGCGCATAGGGGACGAGAAGCGTGACCAGTACGTGCTTGTGGGCAGCCGGCAGGCTGGCGCGCAGGTGGTGATGGACCGTCAGCCCTTCGAAATCGGCCGGATCGATGCCGGGGAACCCTTCGACGGCCGAGAGTGTCGGCGCGCCGGACGAGGAGAAGACGAACTGGCCGGAAAATCCCGCCCGCTCGCCGCGATAGCGGAAGCTCGACTTGCCCGCATCGACCGGTCCAACGGTGTGGCAGAGCCAGTCGAGCGTCTGCGGCTCGGCAGTCTCCACCCGGTCGACGAAGACGAAATAGCTGTCGGCAACGAAATGCACGTCGCGCTCGACGCGCAGGATGAGGTCGTTGGCGACCCTGTAGGCCGAGGTCGCGTCGGCGCGGATCAGCACATGGCCGGGTTCCTCGACGACGTCGAGGACCGTGCCCGAGGCCTTGCGCGCCAGCGCCTTGTCCTTTTCGGCGTACTGCCCCTGCCCGCCGATCAGGACGGCGTTCTTCGAGCGGGTCTGGCGACGCCACTCGCGATGCATGCTCGAGCCGAATGCGACGTAGTAGCCCGACTGGATGGCAAGGTCCTCGCCATAGGCGTGGAGGAGAAACGCGTTCTGGTCGCCATGGCTGTGGCTGAGGGAGCCGTAGGGGCTGGACTTGAACAGGAACTGGATGTGGCTTGCGGGATCGTCCATGTGCTTCTGGATCGCGACCCAGCCGATATCCTTGAACCAGCGCACCGGCGGCAGGTCCTCGGGCGCGACGGCGGCGACCGGAGCGTGGTCGTGGCTATACGTCAGGTCGTCGAAATTGAGATCCCACCAGCCATAGTTGTAGAAGGCCATCTCGGTGCCGGCGGCGTCCGCCTTGAGGCGCTCGAAATACCATTGATAGTGCCCGTTGCCGGTGACGCCGGCGAATTGGCGCACATTGTATCCGACCTTCAGGCCCGGCAGGTCGCCGAGGGTCGAGTCGTCGCCGAAGCATGCCCGACGCGTGCCGGGCGCCTTGGTATAGAGCGGAAAGGCGCCGGTGTTCTGCAGGAAGGGACGCTTGTAGAGATCGAGCCCCAGGTATTTGACGATGAGGTTGGCCGCCTCGATGAAGTAGGCGATGCCGGTCATCCAGTAATGCGGTCCTTCGGCCCAGCCGCCGTCCGTGCCGGCCCAGGGCGAATAGAGGGTGGCGAGGAAATCGACGGTATAGTCGAGCCAGCCCGTCGCCTCCTCGCTTTCGCCGTCGAGGGCGATGCAGGCGGGGGTCAGAACCGCCGAGAGCGAGCGCACCGCGTGGCTGTCGTAGGGGAAGACGTGGATGCGGGCGTGGGCGATGACGTGATCGGCCACTTCGCGGGTGCGCTCCAATAAAACGGCGCGCACTGTAGCGCGCTCCGCAGCCGACAGGTGGTCGTAGAGCCAATCGTAGCCCCAGGCGAGCGCCACGACGACGCGGAAGGCCGCTTCGTCATTGTAGGCGCGCGAGGTCGGCCCCCGCGTGTCCCAGGCGGCAACCGCCAGCAGCCAGTCGCGGGCCTTGTCGAGGAGACGCGCGTCTTCCAGCACGCGGCCGGCTATGGCGAGGTGCCGGATGGCGTAGATCGTCTCCTGGCAGTCGATATACATCTGCCGCCAGAGCGCTGCGACGCGCACGTTGTTGGGATAGGGCTTCGGCTCCTCGATGATCGGGCGCTCGAGCCATGGCTCGACGGACCCGGCATAGAACCGGTCCCAGCCATAGGCGGCGGGATCCTCGGCAACGCGGGCACGCAGGGCATCGAGCGCGGCGCTATCGAGCCAAAGGCGAGGATGCGAGGCGCTTGCACGCGTGCGCCGCTCGGCGGGCGTCGGCACCGGCGTTTCGGGCAGTCCCTCGGCAAGGTCGAAACGGCGGACGACGCTCCATTCGGAGCGCGGCACCTGCCCGACTTCGTCCCAGAGCGCATAGCGCCAGTACCAGATGCCAGGCGCGAAGGTTTCGGGCGGTGTGAAGAAGTTCCAGGCGAGGTCGGGATACCGGCGGGTGCCGGGACCGAAACCAGCATCCTGCGCCAGCTCGACCACATAGCGTGACGCATCGTCGATGTCGGGCAGCCAGGAAAAGCGCGGCGGGTTCTCCGTCGGCGGACGATCCGCATCCGGAGCATATCCGATGGTGAGCGAACCCGGACGGGGTTCATCCAGCGCGGCCTTGCGCAAGCTTTCCGGGGCGGACGATCGCATCGACTGCCGGACTCCTTAGTTCTTCGAAATCGATTGGGCGGCGGCAGGGAGGCCGCCGCCCGGGAGGACGTGGCTCTACTGAGCCCCGTATTGACGATCGTAAGCGGCCTGCATCACGGCGATGACCTTGTCGTAGCCGAGGCTGTTGAGCCGCTGCGTGTAGGCGTCCCAGCCGGTGTCGATATCCTCGGCGCCCAGCACCCAGGTCTGCTGCATCTCGGTCATGTAGGTGAGGATGCTCGGCCAGTAGCGGTCGTAGACCTCCTTTTCTTCGGCGTTGAGGGCGACACCGAGGAACTCCTCCCTCAGGCAATCGCACGCTTCGTACATCTCGATGCCTTCGAGGGCGATGTCGTTGGTCCACTGCCGCTCGTACTCGTAGTCCTGCCAGAAGCCGCGCGGCACCTGCGCACCAACCTCCCAGAGCTGGGCGTTGACCGGGGTGTCGCTGGTCAGCACCTCCTCGGTGAACTGCGGCTTGCCGTCGACCATCTCGTAGGTCAGGCCCTCGACGCCGAAGTTGGAAAGGATGCGCCCCTCCGGAGAGAACCAGAAGTCGAAGTACTTGATCGTTTCGACCGGGTGCTCGTTGGTCACCGAGATCGCCCAGCCGGCCGGCTGCACCTGCTGGCGGCGCGCGTCCTCGAAGCGGTCACCCGAGACGGTCTTGGGCGGCAGCATGGGGCGCAGGTTGAAGCCCTCGATCTCGTCGGCAAGCGCGGTGTTGTAGGTGGCGGTGCTGGCGAACCAGTCGTGGATCATGCCGCCAAGGTTGTTGCCGAGCAGGTACTCGCGCGAGCGCGAGCCGCGGGTGAAGACTTCCTTGTCGATCAGCCCTTCCGCGTACCAGTCGGCCACATGCCCGATGCCGACCTTGTAGTTCTCCTCGGCCCAGGGATGGCGGACCTTGCCGTCGTAGATGGCGAAGTCCCCATAGCGCTCCGAACCCGAGACGCGCGCGTCCCAGAGGTTGATGAGACGCACAGCATCGACCTCGTCGCGGGCGAAGTACGGCACCTCGTCCTTGATGCCATTGCCGTTCGGGTCCTGGTCGCGGAAGGCGACGAGGACGTTGTAAACCTCCTCGGGCGTCTCGGGCACGTCGAGGCCGAGTTTTTCCAGCCAGTCATAGCGGATGAACCAGCCGCGCGAGAACTTGCCGTCCGGCACGTAGGGAATGAAGTAGATGTGCCCATCCGGCCCGGAAATGGCCTGGCGGACATCCGGGCGGCTGTCGAAGAAGGCCTTGAGGTTGGGGGCATGCTCTTCGATCAGGTCATCGAGCGGGACGAACGCGCCTTCGAGCCCATATCGGATGAAGTCGTCCTTGAGGGTCGGCCCGGCGTCGCCGCCGACGATATCGGGCAGATTGCCCGAGGCGATGAGCAGGTTGAAGGCATCGCGGCTCGACGTGGTGGCGAGCGAGGCGGTGTTGCGGATGTGGATGCCGGTCTTTTCGGCGACCACCTGCTCGACCGGCCAGTCCTGCGTGTAGACGTACTTGTCGCGGAAATGGAAGTGCATGGTCAGTTCGAGCGGCTCGTCGACGATGCGTGTCGTCTCCTGGGCCGATACCGCCAGGGGCGCCGCCAGCGCCGCCGTCAGTGCGAGCGCCGAGACGCCCTTCAATATCGCTTTCACAGGTTTCCCTCCCTTTGTGATTACTCTTTGACCCCGCCCAACAGGATGCCCTTCGAGAAGTATTTCTGGGCGTATGGGTAGATGATCAGAACGGGGATGATGGACGCGACCATGATCGCCGCCGTGATGGTCTCGAAGGAATATTGTGCCGTCAGCAGGCTGGAGGCGAACTCGTCGTTGGAATTGAGATCGACGATGATGCGCTTCAAATAGACCTGCAGCGGAATCTTCTCTTCCCCGCGCAGCAGCACCATCGACCAGAAGTAGCCGTTCCAGCGCGAAACGATGCAGAAGAGCGCGACGGTGACGATGGCGGGCTTGGAGAGCGGGATGAACACCTTCCAGAGGAGCTGAAGCTCGCTCGCCCCATCCATCTTGGCCGCTTCCTCGAAGGATTTGGGCACCGCCTCGAAGAAGTTGCGCAGGAGGATGACGTTGAAGGCGTTGCAGGCGAACCCGATGATGATGCCGAAGCGGCTGTCGAGCAGGCCGAGATCGCGCATGTTGAGGAAGAACGGGATCATGCCGGCGTTGAACCAGAGCGTGAACGCGATCATCAGGTTGAAGAGCGTGCGTCCGCGCAGACGCTTCCTCGAGAGCGCATAGGCGCCCGGCACCATGATGAGCAGGCTCATGGCCGTGCCGCCGAAGGTATAGAAGAAGGTGTTGGCGTAGGAGATCCAGAACATCCTGTCGGACAGGACCCGCTCGTAGGCGGCGAGCGTCAGGTCGACGGGCCAGAGCACCACCCGGCCGGAGGTGACCGCCGCGCCCGACGAGATCGAGGCCGAGAGGATGTAGATGAAGGGATAGAGCGTCGACAGGACGAAGAGTCCGAGGAGGAACGCGTTGGCGTAGCCGAAGATCTTGTCGCCGCGGGTGTAGAGATTGGACGTGCTCATCGTTTCCTCCTCACCACAGCGACGTCGAGGAGACCTTCCGGCTGATCCGGTTGGCCGTGTAGACGAGGACGAAGGCGATGACCGCGTTGAAGAGCCCGGCGGCTGTTGCAAGGTCGTATTGGGTGCCCTGCAGACCGGTGCGGTAGATGAAGGTCGAGACGACGTCGGCCGTCTGGTAGGTCGATGGCCGGTAGAGCAGGATGATGTATTCGAACCCCACTTCGACCAGGTTTCCGATGCGGATGATCAGCATGATGATGATCGTGGGCAGGATGCAGGGCAGCGTGATGCGCCAGACCATCTGCCAGCGCGAGGCGCCGTCGACCCGGGCGGACTCGTAGAGCGTCGGGCTCACGCCGGCGATGGCGGCGAGATAGACGATCGACTCGAACCCGGCTTCCTTCCAGATGCTCGAGCCGATGAACACCGGCCGGAACCACTCCGGCTGGGTGAGGAAGTAGATCGGCGCGATGCCGAACCAGCCGAGCACCGTGTTGACGATGCCCGTCGAGGGCGAGAGGAAGTTGATGACGATGCCGGCCACGATCACCACCGAGATGAAGTGCGGCAGGTAGACGATGGTCTGCGCCCAGCGCTTGGCGACGGCGTTCTGCACCTCGTTGAACATCAGCGCCAGAACGATCGGCACCGGGAAGGCGAAGAGCAGCCCGAGAAAGCTGATGGTGATGGTGTTCCAGAACGAGCGGATGAAGAGCTCGTTGGCGAAGAGCTCCTGGAAGTGGGCGAAGCCGACCCAGGGACTCGCCTCGACGCCGCGGAAGATGGAGAAATCCTTGAAGGCGATCTGCAGCCCGTGCATGGGCTTGTAGAGGAAGACGAGGAACCAGATGATCATCGGGGCGACGAGCAGATAGAGCTGCCAGTCACGCCGCAGATCTTCCCCAAGGGTGCGCATATAGTGCGAGAGCCTGACCTGCATCATCGCCTCCTCACCCGCGGGTCTTGAGGGTCTTGCCGGTCTCGGCGTCGAAGACGTGCATGCGCGCGACATCGACGCCCAGCCGTTCGACGGACCACAATTCACCGGTATCGAGCGGCGTCTCCGCCTTGGCTATGAAGGCCTGTCCGTTGACGCGCCCGTGCAGCAGCGCCTCGGCGCCGAGGGGTTCGACCAGATCGATGGAACAGTCGATGGCAGGCGCTTCTGCGGCATGGACGGTCATCGCCTCGGGGCGGATGCCGAGCTTGACCGCCTGGCCCTCGCGGGCGTTGGCCGCGAAGGCTTCCGGCAGCGGCAAGGACTGGACCGGACCGCCATCGTCGGAGGCGACGACGCCGTGGAGGACGCCGTCGACGCTGGCGACGGTCGCATCGATGAGGTTCATGGGCGGAGAGCCGATGAAGCTGGCCACGAACGTGTTGGCCGGCTCGAGGAATACATGCATCGGCGAGCCGACCTGCTCGATATGGCCGTTGCTCATGATGACGATGCGGTCGGCCAGCGTCATCGCCTCGACCTGGTCGTGCGTCACGTAGATGCTGGTGGCTTCCATGCGCCGGTGCAGCCGCTTGATCTCGGCGCGCATGTAGGTGCGCAGCTTGGCATCGAGGTTGGAAAGCGGCTCGTCGAAGAGGAAAACCTTGGGCTTCCTGACGATGGCGCGGCCCATGGCGACGCGCTGGCGCTGGCCGCCCGAGAGATCGGCGGGCTTGCGCTTGAGGTATTCGGTCAGCCCGAGGATCTGCGCTGCCTCGGTCACGGCCTTTTCGACCACCTCACGCCGCTCGCGCCGCACGCGCAGGCCGAAGGCGATGTTCTCGGCGACGTCGAGGTGCGGATAAAGGGCGTAGTTCTGGAAGACCATGGCCACATCCCGGTCCTTGGGTGCGACTTTGTTGACCTCACGCCCACCGATCGAGATCGTGCCGTCCGATATGTCCTCGAGCCCGGCGACCATCCTCAGCGTCGTCGACTTGCCGCATCCCGACGGGCCGACCAGCACCACGAACTCCTTGGGCTCGATGGCCAGATTGATCCCGTGCACGACCTCAAGCGCGCCATAGCGCTTGACGACGTCGGAAATGACGACTGCTGACATGCGTTCTCCTCCCCGCGCACCAGCCCATCAGGCGACGGAACTGGGTGCGCCTCGCGGGCTTCTTTTCTTGGGTGCCCGCGTATTGATCTGTTCGATGTAGGCCCAGAGCTTCGGGTTGCGCGAAAGCTCGGTGAGCTTGGATTCGATCGAGCCGAGATGCTTGACCACCGCCTCCCTGGCGGCGGCCGGATCGCCCGACTCGATGGCAGCGACGATGGCCTCGTGCTCCTCGATCACCTGCTCGGTGCGGCGCACGGCGAAGACACGCTTCAGGTGCCGCATGCGGTCCATCTCGCCCTTGGCCTGGTTGACCACACCCCAAGCGCCGGGCAAGCGCGCCGCGGCAAAGATGGTGCGGTGGAACTCCTCGTCGAGAAGGAAGAAATCCGGATAGTCTTCCTGCTCGGCAGCCGCTTTCTGACGCACGATGCAGCTGCGCAAACGGGCCACGTCCTCGAGGCTGTGGCGGGAGGCGGCCTCCATCGCCGCGCCCTCCTCCAGCTTGAAGCGGATGAAGCAGGCTTCCATGTAGCGCTGGATCTCGATGGTGGTGACGTAGGTGCCGCCCTGGGGCACGACGGTCACGAACCCATCCTCGGCCAGCCGGATGATCGCCTCGCGCACGGGCGTCTTGCTGACCTGAAGGATGGCGGCGATCTCCTTTTCCGAGATGGCCCGCCCCGGCAGCAGCCGTACCTCGACGATGAGCTGGCGCAGCAAAGCGTAAATACGATTGGTCATGTTTCCCTCGCGCCCGAGCGCCTCGGGCGAGATCAGCTCAGAGAGCGGCAGCGAGGGAAAGTCGACCATTTCTGACATATCAAACCCATAACTGAGATATCAGTTACACATCTGGTATGTCATTGACGGAGGGGCTGTCAAGCGTGGATGGGGACAAAACGACTCATGACGCGCACGGCAAGGTGCCGGGCGACGCATGATTGCCAGGGTGTTCGGGAGATGGTCGGAGCGTCGGCTAGTAGGCCAGCGCCAAGCCGTCCTTTCGCGGATCGGAACCGGCATGCAGCACGCCTGCGATCGGCATGATCGCCTGACCGCCGCCCCAGGGCATGTTGGCCATGCGCACGGGATGCCCGCGTTCGAGAAGGCCGGCGAGGGTCGCATTCGGCAATGACCGCTCGGCCTCGAAGCCGGCGGGCGTGCGCAGGCCGCGGCCTAAAGTCAGGGCCTGCTGAACGTCCATGCCGAAATCGACGATGTTCTGGAGCACCTGCACCTGGCCCACGGGCTGGTAGAAGCCGTGCATGACGCCGAAGCTAAGATAGGGCGCGCCATCCCGGGTGGCGAAGCCGGGAATGATGGTGTGCAGGGAGCGCTTACGCGGGCCGACCTGGTTCGGGTGTCCCTCGGCCAGGGTGAAATTGCTGCCCCGGTTCTGGAACAGCACGCCGGTGCGCGGGCACGCGATGAACGACCCGAAGGCGCCGGCGATGGAGTTGATGAACGAGCAGAAATTGCCCTCGGCGTCCGCCGTCGTCAGGTAGACGGTGTCGGAAGGACCGATCGGCTCGGGCACCGGATCGTCCATCGCGCGCTCAAGGTCGATGCGGGCGCGCATGGCGTCGGCGTAGCCATCCGAGAGCATTTGCGATGTCGGCACGTCGGCAAAACCCGGATCGGCGACGTAGGCGTCGCGCGCGGCGGCGGCGAGCCGGTAGGCCTCGATCTGCAGGTGGAAGCGCTCGGCGCCCGCCGGATCGAGGCCGGAATGATCGAACCCCTTGAGGATGTTGAGCATCATCGCGGCGGTGACGCCCTGCCCGTTGGGCGGGATCTGGTAGACATCGACGCCCCGGTAGTCGACCTTCACGGGCTCGACGAAAGCCGGCTGCCAGTCGGCGAAATCGGCAACGTCATGGCGGCCGCCCAGTTCGTTGAGCGATGCAACCATGTCGCTCGCCAGGGGGCCGCTGTAGAAGGCGTCCGCGCCGTCGGCAGCGATTGCCCGCAGCGTGCGGGCGAGAAGCGGATAGCGCAGGAGCGTGCCGGTGACGGGCGCCCTGCCCTCGACCAGAAACTGCTCGCGGGTAGCAGGGTGCCGCGCCAGCTTGTCGGCGAACATGCGCCAGTCCCAGGCGATGCGCTCGGCGACCGGGAAGCCGTGCTCGGCCGCATCGATCGCCGGCTCCAGCATCTGGGCCAGCGTGCGCCTGCCGAAGCGCTCGAGCAGCGTGTTCCAGGCGCGCACGGAGCCGGGGACCGTGACCGAATGAACGCTGTCTACGGAAATTTTGGTCAACTCTTGCGCCCTGAGCCACCCGGCCGAAAGGCCGGCGGGTGCATGGCCCGAGCCGTTGATGCCATAGAGCTTGCGTTCGCTCGCGACCCAGACCAGGGCGAAGCAGTCGCCACCGATGCCGGTGGAATGGGGCTCGATCACGCCGAGCAGCGCCGAGGCGGCGACGGCGGCGTCGACCGCATTGCCGCCGTTGCGCAGGACCTCGATGGCGGTGAGCGTCGCCTGCTGGTGCGACGTGGCGGCCGCGCCGCGCGCTCCCAGGGCGACGGAGCGTCCGGGCTGGTGAAAATCACGCACTGTAGAACCCCCTTCTTTCGGCGATCAGGCAGACTGTGGCGAGGCCATCGCGGCGGCGGCGGCGCGGTCGCGTTCCTCGGCCCGGTGACCTTCGCGCTGGGCGATGACGGCGCAGACGAAAAGCTGGATCTGATGGAAGAGCATCAGCGGCAGGATGATGAGGCTCACGGCCTGTCCGGCGAAGAGAATGTTGGCCATGGGCAGCCCACTCGCGAGGCTCTTCTTGGAGCCGCAAAACAAGAGCGTCATGCGGTCGGCCCGATCGAGGCCTGCCGCGCGCCCCGCGAACCGGGCCGAAACCATGATGACACCCAGCAGCGCGACATTGGCCGCCACGATGATGGCGAGGCTGGCAAGACTCACCTGCTGCCAGATTCCGGCGACGACACCGGCGCTGAATGCCGAATAGACGATGATGAGGATGGAGCCGCGATCGACCACCTGCGTCAGCTTCGGATGGCGCCCGATGAAGCCGCCCACCAGCGGCCGGGCGATCTGGCCGGCGATGAAGGGGAGCAGGATCTGGATGCCGATGTCGATGATCGCACCGGTCGAGACGCCTTCGCCCGTAGCGTGCAGCAGCAGGGCAACGAGGGCGGGAGTGAGGAAAACACCCACCATGTTGGAAACCGATGCGGCGCAGACGGCGGCAGGCACGTTGCCCCTGGCGATCGAGGTAAAGGCGATGGATGACTGAACGGTCGAGGGCAGCACCGCGAGATAGACGATGCCGGTGATGAGCTCCGGCTCCAGCCAGGGCGAAAGGAGCGTCGCCAGCAGCAGGCCGAGGAGCGGAAAGGCAAGATAGGTGAAACCGAAGACCAGCCCCTGCAAACGCCAATTGGCTATGCCGGCGACGACGGCCGAGGTGTTGAGCTTGGCGCCATAGAGGAAGAACAGAAGCGCTACGGCATAGAAGGCGACGTGGGACACCACCTCGGCCCCCACGCCCCTCGCCGGGAAGATGGTGGCCAGAGCCACGGTGCCGACCAGCAGCACCATATAGTAGTCGAAGCCAATCCGCCTGAGGCGCGCACCGAAGGACATCCTGGAAGCCTGCTGGTTGAAGGGCTTTCCGGCGTATCGGAAAGGGGCCATAGTCGAAAGAGCGATAGCCCCTATATCGATGATCACGATCCGCGATCAGGCAATGAACGACTTGACCCCGCCCACATCCCCCGACATCTCGCCGACGCTGCTGCGTTCGTTCCTGGCCGTCGCCAAGACGAGAAGCTTCACGGAAGCGGCCCGCAAGCTGGGCCTGCGCCAATCGACCATCAGCCAGCACGTGCAGAAGCTCGAGCAATCCGTTGGTGGCCGTCTCTTCCTGCGCGACACGCATGCGGTGACGCTGACGGCCGACGGCGACGCGATGTGCGATCTCGCCCAGACGGTGCTGGAAGCCAACGACCGCATGGCACAGTACTTCTTCGGCAGCGCGCGGCGGGAGAAGCTGCGTCTCGGCATTTCCGAGGATTTCGCCATGTCGCAGCTGGCGGAGGTGCTGACGACGTTCCGCGTCGCCCATCCGGCGGTGGACCTGGAGCTGACGGTCGGGCTCTCGAGCGCGCTCTACCAGAGCTACGACGCGGGAGAAGTCGACGTCATCTTCGCCAAGCGCCGCTCCGGCGACAGCCGCGGCGAGGTCGCCTGGCGCGAACAGCTGGCCTGGATCGCCCGACCGGATTTCCGTGTCGATCCGGATGCGCCGGTGCCGCTCGTCGCCTACGCCCCGCCCTCCATCACGCGATCGATGGCGATCACGGCGCTGGAAGAGGCCCGCCGGCCCTGGCGGATCGCGTGTTCGAGCGGGAGCCTCAACGGCCTGCGCGCGGCCACGATGGCGGGCCTCGGAGTCGCGGCGCACTCGGCCCGGCTCATTCCGGAGGGGCTGGTGCGGCTGGATGACGCGAGGAACCTCCCCGAGCTCGGAGAGGTTGAATTCGTCGCGATCGGCCCCGGACGCCATCACACCACCGCCAACGCGCTGATCGCTGCGCTGGTCAGCACCACCCAATTTCCCTCCACCCAGCCGGCAAACGCGCGGTAACGACAAACGCCAACTTTCCAGGTTTCCTCATGCCCATGACCATCCGGCAGGCCCGGGACAGCGACCGCGCCGACCTCTTCCGCATCTGCCTGCTCACGGCCGATTCCGGCGCCGACGCGTCTGAGCTTTATTCCGACCCGCACTATCCCGGTCTCGTGTGGTCGGTGCCCTACCTCGATTTCGCGCCAGAGCACGCGTTCGTCCTCGACGGCGGCGACGAGGTGCTGGGCTATGTCGTTGGCGCAAGCGACACCGAAGCGTTCGAGGCGCGGCTCGAGAGCGCTTGGTGGCCGAAGCTGGCCGAGACGTATTCGCGCGCGCAGCCTACGGCGCAGCTCGACGCGATGGTGCTCGAGCGTATCCGCAGGCCGCAGGGCTCCGATCCGGCCATCGTGCGGGACTATCCCGCCCACCTGCACATCAACCTGCTGCCCCCGGCCCAGTCGGGCGGCTGGGGCCGCAGGCTGATCGAGGCGGAACTGGCCTCCCTCAGGGCAGCAGGCGCTCCCGGCGTGCATCTGGGTGTGAGCCTGCGCAACGAGCGCGCCATGGGGTTCTACCGCCATGTCGGCTTCAGCGAGATCGGCAGAGGCGGCGCCGTCTGGTTCGGCAGGGAACTCTAGAGCATTCACCGTTTCGCCGAAACGCTGAAATAGCTCCAAGTCTTTGTCTCGTCGCGTTTCCGAACCGCAGAACCGTTGCCACTTCTGCTGGAAACGCTCCAGCGTCTACAGGCGTTGGCCGGTTTCGGGATCGAAGAGGTGCACAGCCTCGGGCACCGGCATCAGGCGGATGCGCTCTCCCGGACGGGCGGCGATACGTTCGCGAAAGACGCCGACGATCTCTGCCGTGCCCAGGCGGGCGGAAACCTGCGTCTCCGAACCGGCTGGCTCGACCACGGCGACCTCGACTTCGGCGCCGGCGTCGTCGAGCAGCAAATGCTCGGGGCGGATGCCGTAGACGACGGGGCGGCCCTCGGCAGCGGCCGGAGCAGCAGCGAGGGGAAGCGACACACCGCCCTCACTCACGAACCGGCCGCCCTCGATGCGGCCATCGAGGAAGTTCATGGCCGGCGAGCCGATGAAGCCGGCAACGAACCTGTTGGCGGGCCGGTCGTAGAGTTCCAACGGCGGGCCCATCTGCTCAACCACGCCATCGTGCATCAGCACGATCTTGTCGGCCATGGTCAGCGCCTCGATCTGGTCATGGGTGACGTAGACAGTGGTGGTCTTCAGGCGCTGATGCAGCGCCTTGATCTCGGTGCGCATCTGCACGCGCAGCTTGGCGTCGAGGTTGGAGAGCGGCTCGTCGAACAGGAACACCTGCGGGTTGCGCACGATGGCGCGGCCCATGGCGACGCGCTGGCGCTGGCCGCCGGAAAGCTGGCGCGGCCGGCGGTCGAGCAGCGGCCCCAGACCAAGAATTTCAGCAGCGGAATCGACCTTGCGGCGGATCTCGTCCCTGGGAACCTTCTTCAGCTTCAGCGAGAAGCCCATGTTCTCGGCGACGGTCATGTGCGGATAGAGCGCGTAGTTCTGGAAGACCATGGCGATATCGCGTTCCTTGGGCGGAACGTCGTTGACGAGGTCGCTGCCGATGCGGATATCGCCGCCCGAGATGGTTTCGAGCCCGGCGATCATGCGCAGCAGCGTGGACTTGCCGCAGCCCGACGGGCCGACGAGAACGACGAACTCGCCGTCCTCGACGTCGATGGAGACGCCCTTGATGACCTGGGTGTTGATGTAGCTCTTGCGCAGGTCGCGGATTTCGACCGATGCCATGACGTTCTCCCTTAAGAACCGAGAAGCGCGGCAAGGTCGCGCAGCAAGGCCGCGTCGCGGCCGGCGCCCACCGCATCGGAGAGCACCGGTGCGCCGGTGGCGATCGAGGTCGCAAACGCTTCGAGCTCGCGCGCGAAAGCGTTGGGCCCGGTGGTTTCCCAGCGCTCGACCAGCACATCGTTGCCAGCGCCGCTGCGCGTAGTCGTCAGCACGCCCAGCTGGCTCTTCTTGTAGGGGGGCGGCAGGTCGATCCGCAGGCTTCCGCGGTCGCCGTAGATTTCCACCCATTCCTGGTATTCGGGGAAGTGAGTCAGCCAGTTCCAGGAAATCGCCCAATCGGGGCCATTCTCGACCTTGCCGACCATCTGGAGCTTGGGGGGCTCGCTGCGGGCGGAGCCCGGCGCGTTCTGGTGAGCGGAAATGGCCCGCGCGGGCGCATCGGGGAAAAGCGCGCGCAGCACCGCGGTCTGGTGACAGACCGAGCCGTGCAGCACGTTGCGGAAGAGCACCGGATCGAGGCCGGCGAATCCGGAGATGGCTGCATGCACTTCGGCCTGATTGTCGGCGCGGGCGGCATCGAGATCGGCGGCGGGCACGTCAGCGAAGCGCTTGATCGGCAGGTCGTCGGTCTGCTTTTCGTCGGAGGGATGGAGCACGGTCATGCGCACCAGCCGCAACGGGCCGATCTCTTCCATGCGGCGGCGGGCCTCGGCGATGGCGGGTTCGTACATCTTCATGTAGCCGACCTGCAGGACGAGGCCCTTCTCCCGCGCGAAGGCGGCATCGCGTTCGGCGATCGCGGGATCGTAGCTGTAGGGCTTTTCGGCAAAGACGTGCTTGCCGGCCTCGAGCGCCTTGCGTGCAAGGCCGGAGTGGGCGCCGGGCGTGCAGATGAGAACCGCATCGACGTCGGCGTCGGCGATCACCTGGGCGGCATCTGTGCCGTGGGGCACATCAAGCTCCTCGCCAAGCGCGGTAGCCAGACCCGGCGAAAGATCGCAGACACGGGTCACGGCGAACCGCTCGCGAAGCGGGCCGAGGATGTTGGGCAGGTGCACGCTCTGGGTGATGAGGCCGAGGCCGATGATTCCGAGGCGTACTTTATTGGTCTTGTCAGTCACTTGACGGCTCCGTCCAGCAGTCCACTCATGAACCGCCGTTGCAATAGGAAGTAGGCGATGACCACCGGCAGGGCGACGAGCACGGCGGCGGCCGCGATCACCTCGGGCTCGGTCGTGCGCTCGTTGCCGGCGAAAAAGGAGAGCGACAGCGGCGCGGTTTGCACGGCAACGTTGTCGGGCATCAGCACCAGGGCGAGCATGAACTCGTTCCAGGTGTAGAGGAAGATGAGGCAGCTCAGCGTCATCACCGCCGACATGCCGAGCGGCGCATAGATGTAGCGCAGTGTCTGGAACTCGCCCGCCCCGTCGAGAGCCGCGGCTTCCCCGAGGCTGTCTGGCAGTTGGGAGAAATAGTTCGCCATCCAGAAGGTGGCGAGCGGCAGGGAGCTGGCGACCTGCGGCAGGATCAGCGCCCAATAGGTGTTGAGCAGGCCCGTCGAGGAAAAGAAATTATAGAGCGGAATGATGCGCGCTTCGGACGGCAGGACGAGCCCGATCATCAGGAGCGCGAACACCAGCACGCGCCATTTGAACTTCAGGACCGACAGCACGTAGCCGGCGAGTACCGCCGCGACGGCGGTGGCCACCACGACCGATATGGCGACGAGCGCGCTGTTGAACAGCGAACGGCTGAAGCCGCCACGCGTCCATGCCGCGATGAAATTCTCCAGGGTCAGCCCCTGCGCCATGCTTCCGGGCGCGGGCGAGAGCGCCTGTAGTAGCACCGAAACGAAGGGGTAAAGGGCGACGAAAGCGCCGATCACCAGGATCAGGTGGCCGAAGACGACCTCTTTGCGCGATTCCATGCCGGTCAGTCCCTATGCCGCAGGGCGCGGGTGATGACGCCGGTGAGAGTGAGAATGAGAATGGTCAACACCACGCTCGCGGCGGCCGCAAAGCCGACATTGCGGGTGATGAACGCGCCCTCATAGATGAGGTAGCTCGGCACGAGGGTCGAGGTGCCCGGACCGCCCGACGTGGTGTTCCAGACGATGTCGAAATTGCGCAAGGCATTGGTGACGGTCAGCACCAGGGCGATGGAGATTTCTCCGCGCAGACCCGGCAGCGTCACCGCCATGAATTCCTGGAAGGGTCCGGCACCATCGAGGCGCGCGGCCTCATAGAGCTCGCGCCCGATCTTCTGTGCGCCGCCGATGAACAGCACCATGCAGAGGCCGAAATTGATCCATGTGCCGATGAGGCCGACAGAGATGAGGGCCGTATCGAAGTCGCCGAGCCAGGCGCGGGACAGGTGGCCGAGGCCGACGGCGGTGAGGAAACCATTGATCGGGCCGTCATAGGCATAAATCCAGCGCCAGGCGACCGCGACGACCACGGTCGCCAGGATCTGCGGAAGGAAGAGGACCGTGCGGAAGACGGCGAGCATCCGGATGCGGATGCGCGTCATGATGGCGACGATCAGCAGCCCGATCAGCACCGGCAGCACGGCATAGAAGACGATCATGATGAGCCCGTGCCCGAAGACGGTCAGCGTCTGCGGGTCGGTGAATATGGCGAGGTAATTGCGCCAGCCCACCCAGCGCGGCTCGGTTATGCCGTCCCAGCGCTGGAAGGAGAACCGCAGGGTCTCCGCCAGCGGCCAGAGGCAGAACAGGGCATAGATGACGAGGCCGGGAACGAGATAGAAGGTGTGCCGCCAGACGAAGCGTCCGGCAGTGCCGGCAGCCCTTTCGGGCTGCCGGTTTTCAGCACGGGCTTGCGCTACAGGCGATGCGCTCATTGTTCCGCGCGCTCGTCCTGATAGGCCTGCCAGTCGCTCTGGACCGCGGAGATGAAGCCATCGACGTCGGTGCGGCCGGCGAGCAGCATCTGAGCCTGCGTGCCCATGGTGCGCTGCATGGTGGGGGTTGCCCAGTCGAGGTAGCCGACGAACTCACCATCGCCAAAGAGGGCGCGGGCGGCCGCCAGCTGGGCCTCATGCATCGAGCCGGTGGGGGTGACGGTCTCGAGGTTGGCGTTGGGCAGGCGGCTGACATCGGCATAGGCCTGGGCGAAGTCCGAGCTCAGCATCATGCCGAGGAAGGCGAGCGCTGCGGGTTCGACCTGGGTCTTGGAGCTGATGTGCCAGGGCGTTCCAAAGGTACCCGTCGTCACGTATTCCCCGCTCTCGCCGCGCAGCAGCGTGTAGCCGAAGGCATCGGGATCGACGGCGGCAAGGCGCGCGCCGTTGAACGAGCCGCCGAGGAAGAAGACGCCTTCTCCGCCGCCATAGGCGGCGACGGCATCGTCGAGCGAACGGCCGTCATAGCCCTGGCCGAAGTAGCCGGCCTCGCCCCAGGCCTGGAGCGTTTCGAGCGCCTTACGGACGCCCGGCATGTCGAAGGTCGAGCCTTCGTTGCCAGCGATCCAGGCGTTGACCTCGTCGACACCGGAATACATGTCGATGAGGATGCCGAGGACATGCGAGCCCAGCGGATACTGGGCGGCGTTGCCGAGCATGATCGGCAGTTCGCCCGCCTCGCCGGCGGCCACGAGAGCGGCCTCGAGATCGGCGATCGACTCCGGCGCTTCGAGGCCGAGCTCTTCCAGCTTGGCCTTGTTGTAGAAGAGGCCGAGCGGCTGGGTTGCGCCGCCCATGCCGAAGATCGGGCCCTGCCCCCAGGCCGTGCCGTCCTCGTTCCACTGCATCGAGGCGAAACCGCTGGCCGGCAGGCCTTCATCGATGCCATAGGCGGTGATGAAATCGTCAAGCGGGCGGATGAGGCTGGCGCGGACCATGGTGCCCATGACCGCGAAGCCCTGGTTGCCGTTGGTCACGTCAGGCGGCGTGTTGCTGTTCATGGCGTTGACGACCGTGCCCATCAGGTCGCCCCAACCCTTGAGGGTCAGCTCGACGGTGACGTTGGGATAGGTCTCCTCATAGAGGGGAACCAGCTTGGCCAGCATCGCCTCCTCACCGGCGTCCGCCCAGACGCGAAGCGTGACGTCGCCGAGAGCCGCGACATCTTCCGGCGTGACCGGCGCGGCGATCTCGGCGGCTCCAGCCGAGGTTGCAAGGGTCAGGCTCAGCGCCGAGGCGGCGAGCATGAGGTTGAATGTGCGTCTGTGCATCAGGGTAGTCCTCCTAGTCCTGTGGTGGCTTTGATAACCAGCCGGAGCGGGCCCTCACCCACTCCAGATTCCTGTGTTGCTCCCGGTCGACCTCGGCGTGGTCGTGGCCTCCGTCGGGGCGGCGGTCCTGCTCGACGACGATCCAGCCGCGATAGTCGCGTTCGGCGAGCGCGCGCATGAAGCCGTCGAGGTCGAGATCGCCCTCGCCGAGCGCCACGGACGCATCGGCCATGCCGAAGACAGTGCCGTCGGCGCTCGCCTTCTCGACCGGCGCCATGCTCACGTCCTTGATGTGGACGTGGTTGACCCGGTCGCCCCAGCGGCGCAGCAGGTCGATGGGATCGTCACCGCCGGCGGCGGCGTGGCCGGTGTCGAGGGTGAGCGCGATATCGCAGCCTTCAAGGAAGCGATCGACCTCGTGCGGCTGCTCGATATGGGTGCCGGTATGCGGATGGTAGGAAATCGGGATGCCGTATTCGGACGCGACGCGGACGCCCTCCGCCATGCCGGCGATGAATATCCGCCACTGCTCGTCCGTCAGGTCGAGCTCGGGGTGACGGGCGCCGCGCTTCACATGCTGCTTGATGGCGTCCTCGGTCTCCTCGGCGAGGATCACCGGGCCGGTTTCGGGGAAACTCGCCAGCACCACGCATACGGCGCGCAGGTTGGCGAGGTCCCCTTCCATCACCTCGGGGCCGTGCAGGGGGCGCAGGGGCACGTAGGCGCCCGCGGAGGCCAGGCCGAACTCGGTCAGCGTCGCGACGGTCTCGGTCGCATCCTTGCCGAAGAAACCGAGAGCGCCGAGCTCGACGCCGGCATAGCCGGCCGACACGAGGGCCTTGAGGATGTCACGCGGAGTGCGGCCGGCGGGCAGGCTGTGCGGGCCCCAGACGCCCCAGGTCACCGGTGCGTTGGCGAAAAGCTGTTTCATATCGGGTTCCCTTTCCCGGAATCATTGCTGGACACGGCCAACTGGTGCGCGATGTTGACGGCGCCGGCAACCGGAGCCTTGTCCAGCAGGACCACGGCGATGCCCTGCCCCAGCCGGCGGCGCACGGTGGCGGCGAAGGCTTCGAACAGCATCGGCTGGTTGACCAGCACGCCGCCGCCCGCGACGACCGTCGCAACATCCCCGCCCCGGCGCGCGAGAAGTTCGACCATGCCGGCCATGGCGCCCGCATGTGCTTCGACGAGCAGACGCGCACGCGCAGAGCCTGCCTCCACCGCCTCGAAGATCGCGGGGGTCGCAGCGGCCCAGAGCCGGGGGTCGGTCGAGCCGAGGTGATGGGAGAGCCCGTGGGGATGAGCGACATTCAGCGCCGCGAGCAACAAGGCGCAGAGCGGATCGTCATCCTGCCGATCATAGGCATCGAGCACCTGCCGGGCGGCGTCGCGCACGAGTCCGACGCCCCCGCCCTCGTCGCCCAGCACCCAGCCCCAGCCGCCGACCGTCAGCACCTGCCCGTCGGCACCGATGGAGGTGGCCGAGGAGCCGGTGCCGGCGGCAACACCCGTGCCCGAGGCGAGCCCGTGGGCGGGGACCAGCAGGTTCGAGTCGTTGAGGACACGCACCCGGCCGAAACGGCGGGAGAGCGGGGCAGCGAGGATCGCCTGCTGCTGCGGGCTGTCGCTGCCGTGCACGCCGGCGACCACGGCGGCGACCTGGTGCGCCTCCCCTAGTCCGGCCAATACGCGGATGACCATTTCGGCGAGCATGTCGGCGCGCACCTCGTCGCCAAGGCCCGCCCAGCCGGTGTTGGTCAGCACCTCTTCGGCAACGATCACTCGTTCGCGAACGGACTCGAGCCGGATATGGGCCTTGCTGCCGCCGACATCGACGCCGACGACGAATGCTTCGCCATCCCGGCTCATGCGCTCGCGTCCACCCGGTCGGTCTTGGTGTCGAGCCGCACGAATGCCGCCTCGTTGATGTCGATGCCACGCAGCTCTGCTGCAAGGATCGTCAGGCGCTGGGCAACGAAGGTCGCCCCGATGGCAAAGCGGATGCCGTCGGTGACATCGATGGGCAGGCGCAGCGACAGGAGCGTCTCGACCTTTGGTTCGCCGCCCCCGATACCCGTCACGTAGACGAGGTCGCCCGAACGTTCGGCGAGTTGATCGATGAGCAGTGCCTCGCGCGCACCGCCGAAGACCACGTGGCCGGTATTGCCCGCCGCATCCATCGGACCATGCAGGTATTGGCGCGTTTCCATGCCGGTGGCCATCAACCGCGGCCCCTCGCGCCACATCAGTGCTGCTTCCTCGGCAGCCGAGACGGATGCAGCCGGTGCGACGAAATCTGTGCCCGAGCAGGCGACTAGCGCCTCCACGACATTGCGCAGGTCAGCATCGGCCGCTTCGACCATCGCATAGGCCGAGCCGATCGTATCGATCCACTTCTGCTTCTCGCTGCGCCCGGCCCAGTGGTCGGCGAGCAGGCCCAGAGCCAGCATGGTGCCGGTGAAAGTGACGAACGAAACGGAGCTGTCGGCAAGGTTGCCGAGGTTGAGGCCGCGCGCGCAGGCTTCGCCCAGCGGAGACGGGTGGTAGTTGGTCACCGCATAGGCGTCACTCCCCTTCGCCCGGGCAGCGAGGGAAACAACCTCCGCGCTGCGCCCGCTCTGGGAAATGAAGACGGTCATCGCGCCGTCATCGAGACGATCGTCCGGCAGTTCGCTAGGCAGGAAGCGGGCAGCCTCGATGCCATCGGCACGAAGACGGAACGCAGGCGCGGCGGCGGCGGCATGGCTGGCGCCGATGCCGACGAGGCGGAGGCGATCGGGACGCGGAGGCGCGCCCTTCTCGATCTGCGCGGCAAGATGCTCGACCATAGCAACCAGCGCGTCCGCCTGGCCTGCATAGGACTTGCCCGCGGCAATCCACTCCCGCTTCGGGTACACCGTCGACGCCAAAATCGGTCCTCCTGGTTCCACTATATTTTTTAAAGTTATCGACTTTAATAATCTCGTCAAGTACCGATCTCATGGTTGTGTGCTACGAGCAGAGTCGCGTTCGCGGCGAGGAGAGGCGATCTATGGGGCAGGATGGGGCAACCAGGCTCTCCGACGTGGCGCGGGCTACGCTCGCCAGCCTGCTGCGCCTCAGCGAAGCGACCCGCAAGGACCTGGCGCAGGACATCGGCATCAGCTTTCCGACCGTCACCGCGGCCCTCGCCGAACTCGGAGCCGTTGGCTACGTACGCGAAGTGCGCCGGGAACAAGGGGCACGCGGGCGGGCGACCATCGTTTATGGCGTCAACGACGCGGCGGGCTGGGTACTTGGCGTCGATATCGGCTCGACGCAGGTGAGCTTCTTCGCGCGCGGGCTCGGCGGCACAGTGCGGCAACGCGAAAGCGTGCGCCACAAGGGCGATCCGGTCGCGGCCGGGGAGCTGGCCGGAGGCCTTGCGAGCGACATCATGGCCCGGCATCGGCGATCCGGACCGCTACATGCCATCGCCATAGCGCTCAACCAGATCGTTCCGCGCGATTTCGCGAGCGCTGGCCCCACCCCGCCGATCTCACTGACCATCGTCGAGCGCTTCGCGGCCGCCGCCGGACTTGATCCGGAAGTGCCGGTGCTCGTCGAGAACAACGTCAACTGCGCGGCCGTCGCCGAGCACCAGAACGGGCGGATGGAAGGGCGGGACGACGCGGCCTACATGCAGATCGGCGTGGGTATGGGCCTCGGCTTCTTCTGCGACGGGACCCTTATCCGCGGCGGTCAGGGCGCCAGCGGGGAACTGGCGCAGGTTCCCATCTCCTGGACCGCCGGCATCGCCTCGCCGCGCGATGCGATCGAGCGGGCATATGGCTCGGCCGGCCTTATAGAAAGCGCGCGGAACGACTGGCCTGCGGGCGAGGCAGCACCGCAATCGAGCGAGGAGCTCTTTGCTCTGGGCGAAGCCGGCAACGAGATCGCGGTCGCCATCATGCAGCGCCATGCCGTGGCGCTCGCCCGGATCGCGGCGACGGCGGCGACCGTGCTCGACCCCAGCATACTGGTGCTGGGCGGAGGCCTGTCGCGCAACGCCACGTTCACCGACATGATCGCCGGGGAATTCGCCGGCCGCAACCAGCGCACGACCATCGAAGTCTCGGACAAGGCGGGTGACGCGACGGTCGAAGGCGCGGCGATCCTCGCGCACGACCTGGCGCTGCGACGTATGCTCGACCCTCACCATCGCCCCCTCCTCACGCGCCCGACCGTCTGGTCGGCGGGACTGCTCCCCTGAAACGCCAACGGCCCTTCCTCCTGGAAGGGCCGTTGCGGCATGGGACCTTTGGAGGAGGTCAGAGTTTGTAGAGGATCTGGTCCACCCAGAAGCGCTCGAGGCGCGCAAGAGCCTTGTTGAGCCCTTCGAATTCCTCGTCGCCAAGGCCGCCGACCTTGTCGATGGACTTGAGATGCCGGTCGTAGAGTTCGTCGATGACCTCGGCGACCTCTTCGCCCTTGGGCGTCAGCTTGATCCGGACCGAGCGGCGATCCGTGCGGGACCGCTCCTGGTAGATATAGCCGGTTTCGACCAGTTTCTTCAGATTGTAGGAGACGTTCGAGCCCAGGTAGTAGCCGCGCGAGCGCAGCTCGCCGGCGGTCAGTTCCGCGTCTCCGATGTTGAACATCAGCAGCGCCTGGACGGGATTGATGTCATCCCAGCCCATGCGGTCGAACTCGTCCTTGATGAGATCGAGCAGGCGGCGATGCAGGCGCTCCACGCGCGACACGGCTTCCAGATATGCCGGCTTCAGACTCACGGAGCCTTCGCCGACCGTCACCTCTGCGGTGTTCGATTTGATTGCCATTTTTGCCTCACTGTTACTCAGCGCGATTGGTCGCGTCTTGATGGGGCCAAATTACGATCTTCCAAATAAGGTTGCCTTAAGCGGCACACTTAAAACTATCTTACTGAAAAAGTTCGCGATTTTGGCTTTACGAAGCGTTACGGCAGTAGAGAAAATTGTAACCTAAACAGGGGGTAACCGGCCGCCCGGAGGCGGCCGGAGGTGTTTCTAGCCAAGCGCATGGCGCGTGGCAAACTTCAGGGCGAAGACGCCCATGACCGCCAAGGCCTGGGCGGCAACGAGCACGAAGCCCAGAGGGCTGAGGCTGCCCGCGAAGGCCACGAGCACCGCGATGCTGCCGATCACCCAGGCGGCATCGCCGAGAAGATGGGCGACCACGACGCCGGGAGCGACCGAGTGGGCGCGGGCGGTATAGAGGTTGAACGCCGCCCAGGGCACAAGCACGACGCCGGCCCAAAAGAAAAGCGTGGGAGGCAGCCCACCGGCAAGCCCGGCGAGCGGCACGGCAAGGCCGACGAGCGCCAACCCCATGGCAAAGCACACTACGGCATCGAACGTGTAGATGAGGCGCGGCGCGATCGGGAAGGCGCGAAGGGTCTGGACAGTCATGGTCGTCTCCATCGGTTGTGATGGCGCCATGATGCCGGCTGAGGTAATTCCCGCAATTACGTGACAGGTAATGGCGGGGATGACCCTGCTCGCGCTATGGCTGCAGCATGGAGGCACACATGATCGGACCCCTGCTCAAGGAATGGCGCTCAATACGCGGCAAGAGCCAGCTCGACCTGGCGCTTGAGGCCGACGTTTCGGCGCGTCACCTCTCCTTTCTGGAGTCCGGCCGGTCGCGGCCGAGCCAAGCGATGGTGCTGCGGCTGGCCGAAGCGCTGAGCCTGCCGCTGCGCGAGTGCAACGGGCTGCTGGTTGCGGCGGGCTACGCGCCGCAATTCGGCGAGAGCGCTTGGGAGAGCGAGACGATGGCCGAGGTGCGGCGCGCGGCGCGCATCATTCTCCAGGGCCACGAGCCCTTCCCGGCCGTGGTGCTCGATGCCGCCTACGTGGTGCTTGACGCAACCGACGGCGCTCTGGCGATGCTGGGCGGCACCCGCGAGGTGCTGGGCGAAGCCAACCTGATGGACCTGGTCTTCCAGCCTGGCCCCGTGCGATCGGGCATCGGCAACTGGGAGGAGGTCGCCGCCTACCTGCTGCACCGGATGCGCGAGAGCGTGCGCATGCGCGGTCCGCGATCGGCAGCGGCCGAGGTGCTGAGGCGCGCGTTGGCGCAACCGGGCGCAGCGGAGCTCGCAGCCCTGCCACACGGAGACCGCAACCGGGTGCTGCTGCCGTTGATCTTCACTCGCGAGGGCGAAACGACTGGCTGGATCACTACCGTAACAAGCTTTGGGGCGGCGCAGGACGCGATGGCCGAGGAGATCACCATCGAGCTCTTTCACCCGCAATAGCTGCGACCGAGGGGGCGACCGGCCCTAGTCGCTGGTCTGGGCGCGGCGGATGCGCACGCCGAGCACGAAGATGATGATGATCGAGGCCAGCAGAACGAGCCTGACCGCAAAGCCGACCGCGCTCATCTCGATATCGGGATTGCCCATGAGGTAGAGACCGAGCTCGACTGTGGTGGCGCCGACGAGCAGCACGGCGCCCCAGCTCGCCTTGATCCACAGGCCCACTGCCGCAAACAGGCGCACCAGAGAGAAAACCCCGAGGTAGACGAAGCCGGCGAGCCCCATGGTTGCGATGGGGCTGACGGCGCCGAGGCTGACGCCCAGAAGCCGCGCGGCGTCGGCGAGCCCCAGCGCAAGGCTGATGAGCGCGACGACGCGGATGTAGTAGCCGATATAAGGGGCGTTGTATTCCATGGCGCCTATGTAGCGCGTGCGGCAGGCATGCGACAAGCTCGCATGGACGTGAGGCTGGAAGGGTACTTCCGGCCCTGCTAGACAGGCCCCACTCACAAGATCAGCGGAGCCGACCACATGCCCGGTCACTGGATGAAGCACGATATGGACTTCCTCGCCGGACGGCGGCTGCGACGCAGCCGGGCGACGGCTTGGAGCCGGGCGATGGTGCGCGAAACTCAACTGACATCCGCCGACCTCATCTGGCCGCTCTTCGTCATCGAGGGCAAGAACGAGAAAACGCAGATCAAGACCATGCCGGGGGTCGAGAGGCTGAGCATCGACCTTGCGGTCGAGGCGGCGCGGCAGGCGCGCGACGCGGGCATTCCGGCGTTGGCGCTCTTTCCCAACACGCCCGACCATTTGCGCAGCGAAGGGGCCGAGGAGGCCTACAATCCCGACAATCTGATGTGCCGCGCGCTTTCGGCGATCAAGGAGGCGGTGCCGGAGATCGGGCTGATCGCCGACGTGGCGCTCGATGAATATTCGAGCGACGGACAGGACGGGCTGGTGCGCGACGGGGTGATCCTCAACGACGAGACGGTCGAGGCGATGGTGCGCTCGGCGATCGTGCAGGCGCGCGCGGGGGCGGACATCATCGCGCCGTCCGACATGATGGACGGGCGCGTCGGCGCCATCCGCGCGGTGCTCGATGGCGAGGGGTTCGAGGACCGCCAGATCATGAGCTACGCGGCCAAGTACGCCTCGTGTTACTACGGGCCGTTCCGCGAAGCTGTAGGATCGGGCGCGCGCCTCAAGGGCGACAAGCGCACCTACCAGATGGATTACGCCAATTCGGACGAGGCCTTGCGCGAGATCGCTCAGGACCTGGAGGAAGGCGCGGACTCAATCATGGTCAAGCCCGGACTGCCCTATCTCGACATCGTGCGGCGGGCCAAGGACGCGTTCAACGTGCCGATCTACGCCTACCAGGTGAGCGGCGAATTCGCGATGATCGAATTCGCGGCCGCGGCCGGGGCAATAGACCGGGACGCGGCGATCCTCGAGAGCCTCCATGCATTCAAGCGGGCCGGATGCAGCGGCGTGCTGACCTATTTCGCGCTGGAGGTGGCGCGCAAGCTGGGGTAGCGGCGTCTCTGGGCACATTTTTGTGCCTTCGCTTCTTGCATTGGGGGCGAGAGGTACCGAAATGCAAGCGCATGACACACGACACCACCGCCGGCAGCTACCTGCCCGATCCCGCCACGGCCCCCGAGCTCTTCGAGGGTGTGCTGACGCGCAGGGTCATTGCGTTCCTCATCGACATGGTCGTCATTTCGGCCATGACGCTGGTGTTCGCCGTCATCGCGTTCATCGCGGGGTTCCTCACCTTCGGGATCGCCTGGCTGACGCTCCTCATCGTTTTCCCGGCGGCGCTGGTGCTCTACTATGCCGTGACGCTCGGTTCTCAGACGCGGGCGACGCTCGGCATGCGGATGACGGACCTGGTTCTGACGCCGACGCGAGGCCAGCCGCTCGACGGGCCCATGGCGTTCCTGCACGCGCTCGTCTTCTACGTCACCTTCTGGATTTCCTGGCCGATTTCGCTGCTCTTTGCGCTCTTTACCCCGCGCCGGCAGATGATCCACGACCTCATCACCGGCACGCTGATGCTGCGCCGCTCGCCGATGGTGCGGCACTGGCGCGGCCAAAGGTAACACGCGTTGCCGAGGCCGTTGCAGCGGGGGTGACAGGGGAGTAGAGTTTTCCGTCGGGCAGCACAGGGCGCCAGATGACGGAACATACCCCCGAGAATACGCAGCTTTTCCTTACCGCCGCCATGCCGTGCCCGTATCTGCCAGGTCGGCAGGAACGCAAGCTGTTTACGCACCTGACCGGCCGGCGCGCGGCGAGCCTGCACCAGATCCTTTCCGACAACGGTTTCCGGCGTAGCCAGAACCTCATCTACCGGCCGGCCTGCGAGGGGTGCTCGGCCTGCCAGTCGGTGCGGATCGTGGCGGGGCAGTTCCAGGCCTCCTCGCGCTTCCGCCGCATCCTGCGCGCCAACAGCGATCTCAGCATCGAGGTGCGCCCGCCGCAGGCGACGGGCGAGCAGTTCGAGCTTTTCAAACGGTATCTCAACGCCCGCCACGCGGGCGGCGGCATGACGCAGATGGGCTTCCTCGACTACGAATACATGGTCGAGGACACGCCGGTACAGTCGGTGCTGGTCGAATACCGGCTGCGCGATCATCCCGGCCAGCCCCTGATGGCCGTGGCGCTGACCGACGTGATGCCCGACGGGCTCTCCATGGTCTACAGCTTTTTCGACCCGGACCATGCCCATCGCGGGCTCGGCAACTTCGTCATCCTCGACCACATCGCGCAGGTCCGTTCGGCGGGCCTGCGCTATGTCTATCTGGGCTACTGGGTCAAGGACTCGCCCAAGATGACCTACAAGGTGCAGTTCAACCCGCTCGAGGTGCAGCATGGGCCGCTGGGCTGGGTGCCACTGAAGATCTGAGGGACAAATAACTGGGTCGGTGCCGTTGAGGTCAGGCGGGCCGCCGTCCACAATGTCATCCCGGCGAAGGCCGGGATCCAGCCCTGAACGCTTCCACATCTACGGCGGGATCGTTCACGCCCCCTGCCCTGTTCATACACCTTGCGGCTAGTGCGGCATCTCAGGATGGGTCCCGGCCTTCGCCGGGATGACATTCGGGGGTGAGGAGGCGTCCTGCGCTATTCGCTACTCCCCTCACCCTACGAACCTGTTGTTCCTCGGGAAGCCGTTGGGGGGCTGGCGGCCGGCGGCGGCACGGTCGCCGAGCCATTCGCTGAGCTCTTCCATGGGTTTCGACCAGGTACGGCCGGAGGAGTCCGTCCAGGTGAGGCCGTCGGCGGCGTAGAAGACCTTGAGGTCGGAGATGCCGCCATCCTTGTAGCGCTGCAGGCGCACGCCCTTGCCGCGGGCCATGGCCGGCACCTGCGTCAGCGGGAAGACGAGAAGCTTGCGGTTCTGGCCGATCGTGGCGACGCGATCGCCATCGGCGGGGAGAATGAGCTTGGCCTCGTCGGCGCCGCCGACGTTGAGGACCTGGCGGCCCTTGCGCGTATTGGCGACCAGGTCGTCCTCGGCGACCACGAAGCCGTTGCCGGCGGCAGAGGCGACGAGGCGCCTGGCGCCCGCCTTATAGACGAAGAGATCGACGATATCGCGCCCCTCCTCGATATCGACCATCAGGCGCACCGGCTCGCCCTGCCCGCGCCCGCCCGGCAGCTTGTCACCGGCCAGCGCATAGACCTTGCCGTCGGTGGTCATCAGCAGCAGCTTGTCGGTGGTTTCGGCCTTGACGGCGAGCTTGAGGCGGTCGCCGGCCTTGAAGCCCTTCTCGTCGATGTCGCTGGCGTGGCCTTTCATGGCGCGGATCCAGCCCTTCTCGGAGAGGATCACGGTGATCGGCTCGCGCTCGATGAAGGCGGTCTCGACGGCCGCCATGTCGGCATCGGGCGCGTCGGCGAACTCGGTGCGGCGGGCGCCGAGGGGCGTGTCCTTGCCGTAGGCCTTCTTCAGCTCGGCGATCTCGGTTGTGATGGCGCCCCACTGGCGCTTGTCGGACGCGAGCAGCGCTTCGAGATGGCCCTTCTCGGTCGTCAGGTCCGCGTGCTCCTTCCTCAATTCCATTTCCTCGAGCTTGCGCAGTGAACGCAGGCGCATGTTGAGGATGGCTTCGGCCTGCACATCGGTGAGCTCGAACGTCGCCATCAGCGAGGCCTTGGCATCGTCCTCCTCGCGAATGATGCGGATAACCTCATCGAGATTGAGGAAGGCTATGATGTAGCCGGCCAGCACCTCCAGCCGGTGCTCGATCTGCTCGAGCCGGTGCTGGGAGCGGCGCACCAGCACTTCCTTGCGATGCTCCAGCCAGGCCTTGAGGGCCTGAGAAAGACTCATCACCCGCGGCACCGCGCCCTTGTCGAGCACGTTTAGATTGAGCGAGAAGCGGATTTCGAGGTCGGAGACCTTGAAAAGCTGCTCCATCAGGATGACCGGATCGACGGTGCGGGCGCGCGGCTCCAGCACGAGGCGAATATCATCGGCGCTCTCGTCGCGCACATCCTTGAGGAGCGGTAGCTTTCGCGCCATCAGCAGTTCGGCGATCTTCTCGACGAGCTTGGATTTCTGGACGCCGTAGGGAATCTCGGTGACGACGATGACGAAGACGCCCCTGCCCGTCTCCTCGACCTTCCATTTGGCGCGCAGGCGAAATGCGCCGCGGCCAGTCGCATAGGCGTTGACGATCGAGGACCTCGATTCGACGAGGATGCCGCCGGTCGGGAAATCGGGACCCGGCACGAACCGCATCAGGTCTTCGGCGGTCGCGTCCGGATGCATGATGAGGTGGGTGGCCGCGTCGCAGAGTTCGGAAACGTTGTGCGGCGGAACCGAGGTCGCCATGCCTACGGCAATGCCGGTCGAGCCGTTGGCGAGCAGGTTCGGGAAGTTGGAGGGAAGGACGACGGGTTCCTCGTCCTCGCCGTCATAGGTCGGCTTGAAGTCGACCGCGTTCTCGGCCATGCCCTCGAGCAAACGCGTCGCGACCTCCGTCATGCGGCTTTCGGTGTAGCGCATCGCCGCCGGGCTATCGCCGTCGATATTGCCGAAATTGCCCTGCCCGTCGACCAGCGGGTAGCGCTGGGCGAAATCCTGCGCCAGGCGTACGAGCGCGTCATAGATCGACTGGTCGCCATGCGGGTGGAACTTGCCGATGACGTCGCCGACGATGCGGGCGGACTTCTTGTAGCCCTGGCTCGGATCGAGCCGCAGCAGGCGCATGGCGTGGAGGATGCGGCGATGGACGGGCTTCAGCCCGTCGCGGGCATCGGGCAGCGCGCGCTGGGTGATGGTCGAGAGCGCATAGGACAGATACCGCTCCTCGAGCGCCGACTTGAGATCGACGACCTGAGTGTCGTCGCCATCGGGCGGAAGGGTATCGGCATCGGACATGGACGGGCCTCAGGCAAGACGAATCAGCAACGGAGTATAGTGGTTGCGGGGCGGAAACGCAGGTTTTCTCGGGGTTTTTACCGGGTATGCGGACGTGACTTTACGCCGCCCGGCGTATGACCTGCGGTTGATGGGGCCGAGCGGCATGCGGCGAGGATTGCCTCATGCAATCTTTATTAGCGAGGCAGGCCTCGCCGCATGCATCCGGGAGGTTTCGGCTTAATCCGCCCGCCGCCAGGGAAGCCTCCCTTCCGGCTTTCACCGGTACGATGCCGGCAGGCATCCGGTCGGGTGACGGTTTGGACCTCGCCTGGAGCGACCCCCATGCGACCCGGATCCGCATAACGAAGGCCGGTCAGCAAGAACCGGACAACCGGTTCCCCTTTCCTGACTGACCTCCCGCACCGGAAGCTCGTATGCATCCTCGCCCGAGGTGCGGCGGTCAGGAGAGTATGGGGTCACCTCAAGTCGTGGGGATAACTTCCTGGTTGTTGAGCGCGATCAATGGGTTGGGCACTGTTCTCCCCTCCCCCTTGAGGGGAGGGGTTGGGGGTGGGGGGATGTTTCGGTGGCTCACGGGCCCACCCCCACCCCTATCCCCTCCCCTCAAGGGGGAGGGGGACGCATGGTGCCTGGGCACCCTTCGCGCCCCACCCCCGCTGTCATCCCGGCGAAAGCCGGGAAACCAGTACACGCCGGCGTCAGGGCGTGTGCACAGGGAGTGTCCACCAACTTCACGGCACGAGCATCAGCGGCGTCGTTTACTGGGTCCCGGCTTTCGCCGGGATGACAGTTTGTGGAGTGGCGGCGGCAGTGGCTGAACCAGTTCACTCGCATCCACACACCTTGCGGCTGTGACTGCATCTCAGGATGGGCCCCGGCCTGCGCCGGGGTGACAATCGTGGGGTGGGGGTCCCGTCAGTGGCTCACGGGCCTACCCCCATCCTCAATCCCTCCCCTCAAGGGGGAGGGAGGCGGATCGTGCGTGGCGGGAGAGATGGCGTCCTATTCCGTCAGCATTTCCACCAGCCGGTCCCGCGTCGCAGGTGGCTCCAGTCGTCTCGGGCCCCACACGTGCTCGTTGAGGAAATACCCGGTGAGGCGGAAGGCGGCGGCGATGTCCTGGGGGCTGCCGTTGCCGCGTTCGGTGAGGCACTTCGGGAGGGTGAGGAGCTTGTCCTTGTAGGGCTCGCCGGCCAAGCGGGAGACGGCGCGGCCGGAGCGGGGGGAGACGTAGGCGAGGTCATCGGTGGTGCCGGTGGCCGCGCAGCTCGAAAGGTCGAGACCGAAGCCGAGTTCGTCGAGCAGGGTCATCTCGAAGCGGGCGAGCGCGACGCCATCGAGGGGGGTGTCGAGGAGATCGAGCGCCAGTTTGAGAAGGCGATCGTGCGGATCGCGTTCGGGCAGCAGACGCAGGTGGTCGCAGACGAGCTGCGACAGGTAGAGCCGGCCGCGGTCGGCGATGAGGGCGGCGGCGCGGGCTTCGAGGAGTTCGACAGCGAAGGTGCCGAGATGATCCTCGATACGGGCGCGCCAGACGAGCTGGACGGTGTTGCCGGGTTGGAGCGTAGCGGCGAGTTTCGTCGAGCGGCCGCCACGCACGAGGCCCAGGCACCGCCCGCGCCCGGCGACCATCGCCTCGGCGATGACGCTGGTCTCGCCGTGGCGGCGCACGCCGATCAACAGGCCTTCACCGGTCCATTCCATGTCGCGCTACCGTAAGCCCGACCTCGCCTTTCGAGGCTCGCTCCGCTCGCACCTCACCATGAGGGCTACTGATATTCCCAAAATCGACTTGCCAAGAATGGCGCAGAAAACACGAGACCTCATCCTGGGGCACAAGCAGAGCGAGCCTCGAAAGGCGAGGTCGGGCTTACGCCTCACCCCTTCCCGTGCGGATACTCCAGCCCCATCTCGCGATAGCGTTCCGGGTCGTCGCCCCACTTTTCGCGGACCTTGACGAAGATGAAGAGGTGGACGGGGACCTCGAATATCTCGATCAGCTCCTTGCGGGCCTCGGCGCCGATGGCCTTGATCGTCTGGCCGCCGGCGCCGAGAACGATCTTCTTGTGGCTCTCGCGCGAGACGTAGACGACGAGATTGATCTTGTAGGAGCCGTCTTTCTGGACGGCGAAGCTCTCGGTCTCGACGTGGGCGTTGTAGGGGATTTCCTCGTGGATGCGTAGGAACAGCTTCTCGCGCGTGACCTCGGCGGCGGTGATCGCGAGGGTCAGGTCCGTCAGCTGATCCTCGGGGAACATCCAGGGGCCGGGCGGGATGTGCTTGAGGCACCAGCCAAGGAAATCGCCGACGCCGCTCCCGGTCAGGGCCGAAATCATGAAGGTCGTCTCGAAACGCTGGTGGGCGTTGATCTTCTCGGAGAGCGCCAGAAGCGTCTCGCGTTTGACGAGGTCGACCTTGTTGAGGACGAGGACCTTGGGGTGGCGGACGTTCAAAAGCCCTTCGAGAAGAGATTCAACTTCGGCGGTCAAACCCCTCTCGGCATCGACGATAAAGGCGACGAGATCGGCGTCCCCTGCCCCCGTCCAAGCGGCCTGGACCATGGCGCGGTCGAGCCGGCGCTTGGGTGCGAAGATGCCGGGTGTGTCGATGAACACCACCTGGTCGGCGCCTTCGGTGACGACGCCGCGGATCTGGGCGCGAGTGGTCTGCGCCTTATGGGTGACGATCGAGACCTTGGTGCCGACGAGGGAGTTCATCAGCGTCGACTTGCCCGCGTTCGGCGCGCCGACAAGGGCGACGAAGCCGCAGCGGGTTGGCGATTGAGCCTGTTCCTCGCTCACAGGGTTTCCTTCCAGACATTGTGGGCGACGAGGAAGCGCTCGGCGGCCTTGTGCTCGGCGATCTTCTTGGACGGCCCGGAGGCGGTGACCGGATCGTAGCCCGAGGCGGCGACGGCAATGGTGAACTCGGGCGCGTGGTCGGGCCCGGTGCGTTCGACCTCGATATAGGCGGGCGGCTCGAGGCCGCGGGCCTGGGCCCACTCCTGCAGCGTCGTCTTGGCGTCGGCGCGGGTCAGGCCCGTTTCCCCGATATGATCCGAGAACATGCGCTCGACGAACTCATAGGCCTTGCCGAGCCCGCCGTCGCAGTAGATGGCGCCGATGACGGCTTCGGTCACGTCGGCAAGAATCGCCTCCTTGCCGGCGCCGCCCGTGCGCGCTTCGCTGTCACCGAGGATGAGCTCGGAACCCAGATCGAGCTGGCGGGCGATGATGGCGCAGGTTTCCTTGCGCACGAGCGTGTTCAGCGAGCGCGAGAGCGCGCCCTCGTTGGACTTCGGAAAGCGCCGGTAGAGCATGTCGGCGACGACGAGACCGAGCACGCGGTCACCGAGGAATTCGAGGCGCTGGTAGGAGCGCTCGATGCGGCGCGACGGCGCGACGGCGCTCGAATGGGTCAGCGCGCGGTCGAGCAGGTCCGGGTCGGCGAAGCGGTAGCCGAGCCGGGCCTCGAGCTTTTCATGCGAACGCCCCTTGCGGCTCATTGATAGATGGACTGGAACATGCGGTCCCAGCGCACATTGGCCGGCCACTGCCAGATCTGCCAGGGCGGGATGTTGTCCTGAATGGAGAAGAACCGCGCCTCGGCCTTGGCGATGAGGTTGGTGAAGGGCACGTAGCCGACCGAGGAGAGCACGCGGCTGTCGGCCGAGCGGTCGCGGTTGTCGCCCATCATGAAGTAGTGGCCTGCGGGGACGACGTATTCGGGGGTGTTGTCGAGCGGGGCGTTGTCGGAGATTTCCTGGATGGTGTGGGTGGTGCCTTCCGGGAAGGTCTCGCGGTAGACGGTGACCTCGCGGCTGTCGCCTTCGCTGTCGGTATCGACGGTGCGGCCGATCTCCTCGCGCTCGACCATCGTGCCATTGATGTAAAGGCGACCCTCGCGCATCTGGATGCGATCGCCCGGCAGGCCGACGACGCGCTTGATGTATTCGATGTCCTGCGGAACCGGGCGGAACACGGCAACGTCGCCGCGATTGGGCTCGCGCCCGAGGATGCGCCCGGAAATGGGCAGCTCGAAATCGAGGAGCGTGAAGTCGCCATAGCGGCCGAGCGAGAACGAGTGCTTGCCGTAGCCCCAGACGAACTTGTTGGCCACGAAATAGTCGCCGATCATCAGCGTCTGCTGCATCGAGGCGGTGGGGATGGAGAACGGCTGGAAGAGGAAGGAGCGGATGACGATGGCGATCAGCAGCGCCTCGACGATGACGACGATCGTGTCCCACCATTCGCTGGCGGCCGATTTCGGCTTCTTGACGGCGTTCTGGTCGGGCTGGGTCATCTCAATTCCTTGGCGCGGGACGCGGCAACGTGGTTACGGCTTTGCGCCGGGCCGGTCAACCGGCTGCGCCTCGATGATGACGAAGGCCTGGGCAAGACCGGCGTCGTCGGTAATGGTCAGGTGGATGTGGGGTTCGTGACCTTCGGGAACAAGGCGGGCAAGCGCACGGGCCGCGCCGTTGGTCAGCTGCATCGTCGGCTTGCCGGACGGCAGGTTGACGACGCCCATATCGCGCCAATAAACGCCGAAACTGAGGCCGGTGCCGAGGGCCTTCGAGCACGCCTCCTTGGCGGCGAAGCGCTTGGCATAGGAGGCGGCGCGCTGGGCGCGGCGATCGGATTTCCGGCGCTCGATCTCGGTGAAGCACCGGTGGGTGAAGCGATCACCATAGCGGTCGAGCACCTCGCCGACGCGGTGGATCTGGATGAGGTCGGAGCCGAGGCCGATGATCATGGGTGGGCTCCGGTGCTCTGCACGGTTGCGGGATTACCCCCCTCCCAACCTCCCCCACAAGGGGGGAGGTGCTGGGCCGGTGGGTTGGGCAGGATAGTGCCACGGGCACGGTTGGCCTCCCTCCCCCTTGAGGGGAGGGATTGAGGGTGGGGGTCGTTGTGTGGACCACTGATGGCCCCCCACCCCCAGCCCCTCCCCTCAAGGGGGAGGGGAGCCATCGTGCCGGTCGTGGCCCCTCTCACGCCAGCCCCCTGCTCCCGGGCTTGACCGGGGGGATGGCCGCCAGTTCGGGCGGCAGGTTGTCGGGGGAATAGGCGGGAACCTCGAACTCGATCAGGGAGACGAGCGGCACGCCGAGATCGGCCTTGCCGCCGGAGCGATCGATGATGCAGGCGGCCGCAACCACATCGGCGCCGAGCGCCTTGACGCAATCGATGCACTCGCGGATCGAGAGGCCGGTCGAGACGATGTCTTCCACCACGACGACCTTCTCGCCGGGCTCGACCCAGAAGTTTCGGCGCAATTGGAACCGGCCGTCGACGCGCTCGGTGTAGATGGCGGGCAGCCCGAGGTGCCGGGCGGTCTCGTAGCCCGGGATGATGCCGCCGACGGCTGGGGAGACGACCTGGGTGGCGTCACCGAAGCCGGCGGCGCGGATCTTTTCGGCGAGGCCCCTGCAGAGGATCTCGGTCTTGTCCGGGCGGCGGAAGACCAGCGTCTTCTGCAGGAACAAGGGCGAGCGCAGGCCGGACGAGAGGATGAAGTGCCCCTCGAGGATGGCGTCGCAGGATTTGAAGACGGCGAGGACTTCGTCTTTGGTCACGCGGTGGGCTCCGGGATTGGTGTGCATTTTTCGAATACCGCCCTGCCCTCCCGTTCACAAGGGGAGGTGTCGAAAGAGGCCCCATGCTCCACACGCACCGTCGTCATCCCGGCGAAGGCCGGGAACCAGTAAACGCTGGCCGAACAACTTTGCACTCCACCCCCCCCACCCCGGTTCATCCCCGCGAACGCGGGGACCTCCGTTTGCGGAGGCGTCATGCGGGAAACAGAGGTTCCCGCTTTCGCGGGAATGACCTGTAGTGGCGGTGACATCGAGCTAGAGACGGACGGCGTCGTTTACCGGGTCCCGGCTTGCGCCGGGATGACAGCCGGTGGATAGGGCTGGTGAGTGCCTATCTGACTGTCGACCCTCAATGCACCGACCCGTCCCACTCCAGCGTCGAGATCATGGCCGCCTCGTTGAGGCCGCCGCGCTCGACGGCGGAGATGCCGGGGCTGCGTTTCAGGGTCGCCAGCACGTCGGTCAGTTGGGCGACGTCGCGCACTTCGATCTCGAAGATCATCTGGTGGAAGTCCGGCGAGATCATGCGCATGACGAGGTTGTTGATGTTGGCGTCGCACGCAGCGATGGCCGAGGATATCTGGGCCAGAGAGCCCGGACGGTTGACCGACTCCATGGTGATGATGGCCGGATGAAGCTTGTCCTCGCGCCCGGCGATGTCCCAGCGCACATCGACCCAGGCGACATCGCTGTCGTGCATGGCGATGAGCGCGTCCGAATGGATGGGATAGACGCGCATGGGCGCATTGGGCTCGAGGATGCCGACGAGGCGGTCGCCGGGCACGATGCCCTCGGGCGAGACTTCCACGGGGATGTGGAAATCGAGCCTGGCCAGCGCCTCCTTGGCGCGGGGACCCGCCTTCTGCCCGCCGGGCACGCGGAACTTGAACCAGTCGTTGGAGCGCAGTGCGAACCAGCCATCGGCCTTGTCGGCGACCGGCAGGTCGATCTTCTTGCGGCGGCGGCGCAGGCCCTTGACCTCGGCAAGCTCGGTCGAAAGCGGCTCGCTGCCGATCTTGCCCTCGCCGACGGCGATGAGGAGGTCCCGCTTGCTGGCATGGCCCAGCCGTTCGGCGAGCAGCTTGCCCTCGGCGTCATCGAGCAGCACGCCCTCGCGCTCGAGCATCATGGAAAGGACGTGCTCGCCCAATGCATATGCGCGCTGAGCGGCGGCATGACGCACTGCGCGGCGAATGGCGGCGCGGGCCTTGCCGGTGGCGGCGATGCCGATCCAGTTGGCGGGCGGCAGGTGGTTCTGGTCGCGGATGATCTCGACCTCGTCGCCCGAGCGCAATTGGGTGACGAGCGGGAGGATCGCCCCGTTGATCTTGGCGCCGACGCAGGTGTCGCCGATGTCGGTGTGGAGCGCATAGGCGAAGTCGATGGGCGTTGCGCCGCGCGGCAGGGCGATGAGGCGGCCGCGCGGGGTGAAGCAGAACACCTGGTCCTGGAAGAGCTCGAGCTTGGTGTATTCGAGGAAATCCTCGGCTGAGGCGCCGGTCGTCAGGTGGCCTATAGTCGAGCGCAGCCACGCATAGGCCTGGCTTTCCTTTTCCAGCCGGCTCATGTCGGCCGAAACGCCATCCTTGTAGAGGGCGTGCGCGGCGATGCCGAGCTCGGCGATCTGGTGCATGGCCTCGGTCCGGATCTGCAGCTCGACGCGCTGGCGGCCGGGACCGACGATGGTGGTATGGATCGAGCGGTAGTCGTTGTGCTTGGGGACGGAGATATAATCCTTGAAGCGCCCCGGCACGACCTTCCAATGGGTGTGGACGATGCCGAGGGTGCGGTAGCACTCCTCGGTCGTGCCGACGATGACGCGGAAGCCGATCATGTCGGAAAGCTGCTCTAGAGCGATCTGCTTGCGCTCGATCTTGTTGAAGATCGAGAACGGCGATTTCACCCGAGCCGAAACCTTGGCCTCGATGCCTTCGGCCTTGAGCTTTTCGGTCAGCTCGGCGCTGATGGTGGCGATGGTCTCGCGATACTCGGCCTGCATCTCCTTGAGGCGGCGGGTGATCGCCTCGTAGTGGTCGGGCTGGAGGATGCGGAAGGAGATGTCCTCGAGCTCGGAGCGCATGTCCTGCATGCCCATGCGCCCGGCGAGCGGAGCATAGATGTCCATCGTCTCCTGGGCGATGCGCTCGCGCTTCTCGGGCGGCATGTATTGCAGGGTGCGCATGTTGTGCAGCCGGTCGGCGAGCTTGACCAGCAACACACGTACGTCCTGCGCGATGGCGAGGAGGAGTTTTCTGAGGTTCTCTGCCTGGGCCTCCTCGCGCGAGACGAGGTTCAGCCGTTCGATCTTGGTCAGCCCGTCGACGATGGCGCCGATCTCGGAGCCGAAGAGCTGGTCGATCTCGGCGCGGGTCGCGTCGGTATCCTCGATGGTGTCGTGGAGGAGCCCGACGGCGATCGAGGCATCGTCGAGCTTCAGCTCGGTGAGGATGGCGGCGACTTCGAGGGGATGGTTGAAATAGGGGTCGCCCGATGCGCGTTTCTGCGAGCCATGCTTTTGCATGGCGTAGACGTAGGCCTTGTTCAAAAGCTGCTCGTCGACGTTGGGGTTGTAGGCCGCCACCCGCTCGACGAGTTCGTACTGACGCATCATGAGGTCAACGCGCGCCCCTTGCCGCGCACTTTAGAACTACTCTCGTTTTCTGGATCATGCCCCGGCGATGTTCGCCAAACAACCGGGGCAGCAACGAAAAAGGCGACCGGCGGAGTGCCGGACCCCTCGATATATAGACCTTGGCGGGTCTCGATCAATCGTCGCGGTATTCGGGCGGGTTGCATTTCGCGACGAGGTGAACCATGTGTTACGATGCACTTACACTGCAAGACACGGAGGTTCGCATGAGCGAAGCAACGTTCACCTTTCGGGTGGAGGAAGACCTCAAGGCCAAATTCGCCGAAGCGGCCAAGGCCGAGGACATGACCGGCGCACAGCTACTGCGCCGCTTCATGCGGGACTATGTCGAGCACCAGCGGGAAGCTGCCGAATACGACGCCTGGTTCCGGCGACAGGTGGAAATCGGACTGGAATCGGCACGACGCGGAGAACTGATCCCCAACGAGCAAGTAGAAGCGGAGTTCGCAGCTCGGCGTGCTGCGACACTCAAAAAGATCGCGGCTTCCAAGGAATGAATGTCAGTTGGACTCCCGACGCGACTGCCGACCGTCACGCGATCTACGATCATATTGAAGCGGAGAACGCCAGAGCAGCAATCGAGTTGAATGACCGATTCAACCAAAGGGCAAACCAGTTGGTCAGTCTTCCCATGCTCGGGCGGCCCGGGCGTGTGATCGGTACGCGCGAACTCGTGGTCCATGCAAATTATGTGATGATCTATGAGATCGTTGATGAGACGATACGGATTCTTCGCGTAATGCACACCGCCCAACAATGGCCGCCTGAAAGATGAAAAGGCGCCCGACTTTCATCGAGCGCCTTTTCAAATAACGGCGGGCGCCGATCAATCGTCGCGGCGCTCGGGGGGAGCGAGGCTTTCGATGGAGCGCAGGAGCTCGTCCTCGCTCATGGTATCGAAGGTGATCGAATCGTCGTCGCCAGCGCTCTCGATCATCGGAGCGGCGTGCTGTTCGGGCTCGTCCACTTCCACGTACTTCTGGAGCGAGTGGATGAGGTCCTCGTGCAGGTCGTCGGGCGAGATGGTCGCATCGCCGATCTCGCGCAAGGCAACGACCGGGTTCTTGTCATTGTCGCGCGGCAGGGTGATCTGCGCGCCCGAGGAGATCATGCGCGCACGATGCGCGGCCATGAGGACGAGGTCGAACCGGTTCGGTACCTTTTCAATGCAGTCTTCAACGGTGACGCGAGCCACGGACGTCTCCATGCCTTGTTGGGAATGAACGCGCTCCTTACACGAACGGGCCGGCAGATACAAGTTTTCCCGCGCGGGCCAAAGCGTAGAATGGACGTGGCTTGCGCAGCGGCGCGCATTCGTGCGAATAGCGCAGTTATCGGATGGGGAGCCGAGGCGCCGGGCAGAGCCCCTCCCGGCGCGTGGAGAAAACGGTTTGGGCAGCCCTCGGGCCGGCTAGCCCAACGAGGAGAACGCCCATTGGCAATCGACCCGCGCGAGAAGATCGTCCTCTTTATCGACGGCGCAAACCTTTATGCAGCATCACGGGCCATAGGCATCGACATCGACTATCGTCGACTGCTGGCCGAATTCCAATCCAAGGCCTACCTGCTGCGGGCCTACTACTACACCGCATTGGTCGAGGACCAGGAATACTCCTCGATCCGCCCGCTGATCGACTGGCTGGACTATAACGGCTACACGGTCGTCACCAAGCCGGCCAAGGAGTTCACCGACGCGGCGGGGCGGCGCAAGATCAAGGGCAACATGGACATCGAGCTGACCGTCGATGCCCTAGAGATGGCCCCCTTCTTTGACCACATGGTGCTGTTTTCCGGCGACGGAGACTTCACCGCGCTGGTTGCCGCGCTGCAGCGCAAGGGCAAGCGGGTGACCGTCGTCTCGACGCTCACCACGCAAACGCCGATGATCGCCGATGATCTGCGCCGGCAGGCAGATTTCTTCCTCGACCTTAGCGAACTCGCAAAGACCGTCGGCCGTCCGCCGGCGGCGCAACGCGAGGCGGCGCCGGCCGTGGCGGAGAGTGACGAGGAGTAACGGCCGCGGCGTTGCCTTCCCTCTCCCCTTGTGGGAGAAGGTGGCGCGAAGCGCCGGATGAGGGGTAACGGGCTCCCCGCCCCCTCACCCGCCCTTCGGGCACCCTCTCCCACAAGGGGAGAGGGAGAGCAGCCGCAGCGTCACAACGAGACGAATGTCCCTAGAACCCTCCCACGACTGCCCGCTCTGCTCGCGCCTCAAGGCATTCCGCGAGCAGAACCGGGTGCTCTACCCGGACTTCTTCAACGGACCGGTTCCGGTGTGGAAGGGGGAGGAGCCGCGGCTGGCGATCGTCGGGCTGGCGCCAGGCCTCAAGGGCGCAAACCGCACCGGAAGGCCGTTCACTGGCGATTATGCTGGGGATTTGCTCTACGCAACGCTGAAGAAATTCGGGCTGGCGACAGGCGAGTACGAACAACGGCCCGACGACAGCCTGCAGCTTCAGTCGGTGGCGATCATCAACTCGGTGCGGTGCGTCCCGCCGCAGAACAAACCGACGCCGGCCGAGATCAACACCTGCAGGCAGTTCCTCATTGCGGCGCTGGCGGATGAGCCTCAGGCGCGCGTGTTCCTGACGCTCGGGCGGATCGGACACGAGTCGCTGCTGCGCGCGCTCGGACTGCGGCTCAAGGACTATCCCTTCGCGCATGGGGCCGAGCACCACCTGCCGGACGGCAGAATGATCTTCGCCAGCTACCACTGCTCGCGCTACAACACGAACACGGGCGTGCTGACGACGGAAATGTTCGAGGATGTGGTCGGACGCGCAGCGGCGCGAGCTTTGGGGTGAACAGCGGATAGCCCGCCCTCGTGGTTCGAGGCCGCTTCGCGGCACCTCACCATGAGGGCTTAGTCAACCCTGCTTCAGCAGACGCGATTTTTCGCGGTTCCAGTCGCGGTTCTTTTCGGTCTCGCGCTTGTCGAAGCTCTTCTTGCCCTTGCCGAGGCCGAGCAGGAGCTTGGCCTTGCCGTGCTCGTTGAAATAGAGCTTCATCGGCACGATGGTGTTGCCGGCGCGGGCGACCTCGGCGTCGAGGCGCGAGAGTTCCTTTTTCGAGACAAGGAGTTTGCGCGGACGCTTTTCCTGATGGTTGAAGCGATTGGCCTCGAGGTATTCGGGGATGTGCGCGTTGATCCACCAGAGCTCGCCGCGCTCGGGGGAGGCGTAGCTCTCGGTGATCTGCGCCTTGCCGAGGCGCAACGACTTGACCTCGGTGCCGGTCAGCATGATGCCGGCCTCGAGGGTGTCGGTGATCTCATAGTCGAAGCGGGCGCGACGGTTCTCGGCGACGAGACCGTGGCTGATATAGCCCCTCTTCTCTTTCTTTGCGGTAGCCATTTTCTACTAGATCGGTTCGGGCGGCGGCAGGCGCAAGCCTCAGGCCGCCAGCAGCCCGGCATGGGCCATCGCCGCGTCGATGGCTTCCTCGGTGGGCCTGGAAATCGGCACGAGCGGCAGGCGCAGCTCGTTCTGGCAGAGCCCGAGCCTGGCGGCGGCGTATTTGACGCCCGTCGGATTGGGCTCGAGGAAAAGGTTCTTGTGGAGCGGCGCGAGCTTGTCCTGCACGGCCAGGGCATCGGAGTAATTGCCCTGCTGGCAGGCGTTCTGCATCTGCGCGCAAAGGCGCGGCGCGATGTTGGAGGTGACCGATATGCACCCCTGCCCGCCATGGGCATTGAAGCCGAGCGCGGTCATATCCTCGCCCGAGAGCATGACGAAATCGGCGCCGAGCTTGGCGCGGGTCAGGCTCGCCCGACCCATGTCGGCAGTCGCGTCCTTGACGCCGACGACGTTGGAATGCGCCTCTCGCAGGCGCGCGATGGTGTCGACGGTCAAGTCGACGACGGTGCGGCCGGGTACGGAGTAGAGAATGACCGGAATGCCAACGGCCGAGGCCACGGCCGAGAAGTGGTGGAAGAGCCCTTCCTGGTTCGGCCGGTTGTAGTAGGGCACCACCGAGAGAACGGCATCGGCCCCAACCTTTTCGGCGAACCTGGCGAGCTCGACCGCCTCGGCGGTGGAGTTGGAACCGGCGCCGGCGATGACCGGCACGCGCTCGGCCGCCACCTCGACGCAGATCTCGACGACGCGGCGGTGCTCCTCGTGGCTGACGGTCGGGCTTTCGCCGGTGGTGCCGACAGGAACCAGCCCATGCGTGCCCTCGGCGATCTGCCAATCGACAAAGGTCGAGAAGGCTTTCTCGTCGACCGCCCCGTTGGCGAAGGGGGTCATGAGCGCCGTTATCGAACCTCTGAACATTGGCTTTCTATCCTGCTCGTCGTTTTGCCACGTTTAAGCCGCGCGCGGGTGCAAACATCCGCGCCGTCGAAGACAGCGCGTGCGGACCGGCGGCTCAGCGGCTCCGCATGGAAAGTGGGGCACCATACTTTGCACCGCCGCCGACCACAAGCACCGCAGAACCGCGAACCACGGCCGACTTTTCGAACGCAACCAATTGTTCACCGCAACCGGGTAACGTCCGGTTAACTGCAAGGAGTGGGGGCACCTTGTTGGACTGATAGTTAGGACCAACGGGACGACGCCATGAGAGGCACGCTCATCGCAGGCCTCGTCGCCATCGTTGCGGGCGCCACATGCCTGGCCCCCGCGCCGAACGCGACGGCCAACGACGCGATAGACAGGACCACCACCGGATCGGTGAATGCCGCGGCGGAGCCGGCGGGCGATCCGCGCGGCTCGGCGCGCTTCCGCGCGGCGCTGGAGCTGCTGGCGGACAACAGGCCCGCCGACGCCTATGAGGCCGCGCGGGCATTGCCCAATCCCGCCGAGCGGCGCGCGGTGCAGTGGGCGGCGATCCGGTTCTTTCCCGAGGACATCAACTACCAGACGGTCGCGCGCTTCATGGCGGACGCGCCCGACTACGCACCGGAAAGCCTCTATCGCGCCCGCCTCGAGCAGTCGCTGACGAAGAGCGCGCCGTCATCTGCGCAGATCATAGGGTTGCTCGGCGAGCACACGCCGGAGACGATCGACGGTCGGATCGCGCTCGCCGGCGCGCTCCTTGCCGAGGGCGAACGGGAGCGAGCGCGCGAGCTGGCGCGGAGCATCTGGATCGAGAATTTCCTCACCGAGGAACAGGAAGCCGAGGTCATGCAAACCCTCGGCAACCTGCTCACGGACGACGACCATTGGAACCGCGTGGTGCGCCTGATGATGCATGACCGCATCCGCGCGGCCGAGCGGATCGAAGAGCACCTGACGGCGGCGCAGCGATCGCTGCTGGCGGCGCGGGCGGCGACGGCGCGCCGGCAGGACAATGGCAAGGCATTGCTCGACGCTGTACCCTCGTCCCTCCACGACCACCCGGTCTATATCTATACCCGCGTGCAGCGGGCGCGACTGGCCGGGCTCTACGAGCAGGCGATCGACTGGTTGGACAAGGCCAGCGGCGAGCTGCCCGAGGCCGCCGAGTGGTGGTATGAGCGGCGCACGATCACCCGCGCCCTGCTAGCGGACGGCCACCCCGAGCTCGCCTATCGCGCGGCCGCCGGATATACGGACGGCCCGGACGGACGCGTGGTGGATGCGCAGTTCCATGCAGGCTGGATTGCCCTCGCCTTCCTCGAAGACGCGCAGGCGGCCAAAGGTCATTTCGAGGCGATGAAAGCGCGGGCGACGCTGCCCGACACCATCACCCAGGCCAACTATTGGCTGGCCCGCGCCAATATCGTGCTCGGAGACTTCGCCGCGGCGGACGAAGCCTATGCGGTCGCCGCTCAGTTCAGCACCGTCTACTACGGGCAATTGGCGCGTGGCGAACTGGGGCTGGCGAACGTTTCGCTGCGGCCCCAGCCGACGACTGGCGACGCGGAGCCGCTGTTCGCCCGGCAGGATGCGGTGCAGGCGGTGCGACTGCTGGCCGCCAATGGCCGCAAGAGCTGGGCGGCCGTGCTGCTGGCGCATTGGGCGACGACGCTGACCGACGGAGCGCAGATGGTGCTGGCGGCGCGGCTCGCTCAGGAGATCGATGCGCACAATGTCGCCATTGCCATTGCGGACACGGCGCGCAGGCAAGGCCATTCGCTCGACCTCTTCGCCTTTCCACGCGACGGATTGCCGGCGGATGCGCGCTACGCCGCCGAGAAGGCCGCCGTCTATGCGGTGGCGCGCCAGGAAAGCCTCTTCCAGCTCGACGCCATCTCGCATGCCGGCGCACGCGGACTGATGCAGCTGATGCCCGGCACGGCGCGGGACGTGGCGCGCAAGGTCGGCGTCGACTATTCGAGCGGCCGGCTGACGAGCGATGCGGCCTATAACGTGCTGCTCGGCTCGACCTATCTCTCCGACCAGCTCAAGCGCTACGACGGCTCGCTGCTGCTGGCGGCGGCGGCCTACAATGCCGGCCCCGGCAACGCCAACAAATGGCTGGCGGCCTATGGCGATCCGCGCTCGGCCAATGTCGATCCGGTGGTGTGGGTGGAGCTCATCCCCTTCCAGGAAACGCGCAAATACGTGCAGCGGGTGCTGGGGAACTATCTCGTCTACCGCGAGCGGCTGGGGGGCGAGGCCTTGGCGCTGGCCGAGGTGATGCGGCGCATACCTTAGAGCCATTTCACCGTTTCGTTCGAAACGCTGAAATGGCTCTAAGTCTTTGTCTTGGCGCGTTTCCGAACCGCAAAACCGTTGCCACTTTTGCTGGAAACGCTCCAGTAGCTACCGCTTCGCGAGCGCCTTGGCCTGCTCGATCCACTTCTCGCGCTCTATGCGGCCGCGGAAGCTCAGTTGCTCATCGACCCAGGCGACGTTTTTCTTCGTCCAGCGGGCGATCTGGCTGAAGTGGAAGATACCGAACTCGTTCAGCGACGCTTCGATACGCGGTCCGATGCCCTTGATCTGCTTCAAGTCATCCTTGACACCATCGCGTGGGGCGGCGAGCGCGGGCGGGCGCGGATCGGCTGCCGGCTTTGCAGGCGTTGGAGAAGATTCGGCAGGTGGGGCGGGCTCGGACACATTTTTCTTGCGCGGCGAGCGGGGCGTGGAAGCGGGCTGGGCGGCCGGAGGCGCTGGTTCGGGTGCGTCAGCCTCCGCCTGCGGCGCGATAGCAGCCGCCGACGCGGCAGGCTCCAGCGGGACCGAAGACGTCTTCTTGGCGGGCGGCTTCGGCGCAGCACGCCGCAGAGCCGAGCCGACATAGCAGCCAGCAACGAAGACGGCGAGCAGCAGAAGCGCGGCTTCGATGAAATAGGGAAATTCGTTCATCGTCCCCTCCCCTCCGAGCCCGAACGCCCGTCCATCGGCCAGCCTGTCACCACGCCGGCAACAGCGATCGACCAGAGAGTGGAGAGCTTCGGGGCCGACATGACTCTAGTCCTCCGGCGGATCCAGCGAGACGACGATGCGTCGATTGAGCTGCTTGCCCTGGGCGGTATCGTTGGCGGCGATCGGCGCGCCCTCGCCATAGCCGATGGCGTACAGCCGGGAGGACGCAACACCGAGGTCCACCAGCGCGGCCACCACCGCCTCAGCACGCGCCACCGACAATGCCAGATTGGCGTCGGCCGCACCGTCGGCATCGGTATGGCCTTCGATGTAGATCGGCAGATGCGGGCAGGCGGAAACCATGGCAGCGAGATCAGCGAGCGCCGGACCGGACGTTTCGGCGATCGCGGCGGAGCCGGAGCGGAAAAGGATCGGGTTATCCTGCGAGAACGCAGCGAGCTGGCCCTCGCAAGCCAAAACCTCCGCCGCGGGCGCTTCGGGCGTTTCGATCGGTTCTCCGGCGGAGGCTGGCAGCGGCTCGCTGGCGGGCGGAAGCGGCAAGGAGGGCTCGCTCAATTCCAGCGACCAGTCGGCGGCAGGGGTTGCAGCTTCGGCCAGAGCCGTGGCGAGCGCGGCTTCATCCGCGCCCTCCGCGAGCGTTCCGGACGCGGACCAGCGGGTTCCGTCGAACGCGACCTCGCCCGCGGACAACCGGGCCAGTACGTCCATGGCGGCGCGCGTATCGAGGATGAAACCCTCGGGCGCACCCGTGGCGAACTGAGTGGTATCCACCGCCCCCTCGCCGGCGCGCAGCATCAGGATGCGGCGCAACGGCTCGCCGGGGATGTGACCGGATAGCGTGACGACGCCGTCCGGGCCTTTGCCGGCCGACCAGACGTAGGGATCGGCTGCCGGCGGAGGGGGCGCGGTCGCGGTTGCGCCGGAGGCGACCGGTTCGGGTGCGGAGACTTCGGGCTCGTTGGATGCCGCCGGTTCGGTAGAAGCGGTGACAGCATCAGCGGGCGTCTCTGCCGTAGCGGCAGGAGTCTCCTCCGCGGCAGCAGGTGTTTCCACCGCGTCGACGGATGCCCCGTCGTCAGTCGGCGCATCCGGTGGCGGCAGGATTTCGTTACGGGCAAGGACGAAACCTGCCGGAATCCCCGGCTCGGCAAGGACGGCCTGATCTTCCGGGCTGGCGGCGGTGCCGCTCAATGCGAGCACGGTGCTGCGCAGGCTGAAGCGCCCTTCGGACATGCGCGCAAGCTGCCCGAGACCGAAGGCGAGCGCTGTCTCGAAGCCGTCAGGCTCGCCTCCGGCGAGCTCGATACCCGCAGGGTCGACGTCGGGCTCCGCGGCGAGCTCGGTGCGCAGAGCCTGATTGGGAAGATATCCATCGAGCACCACCCTGCCCTCGGGCGTGCGTACGGCGGTCAGCCAGTAGCCGGCGACGGCGGGCAGCGGCACCTCGACGATGCTGCCGGAGCTCCGCGGACTTGCCGGCTGAGCCTGGGCGAGGAGGAGGTATGCGGGTTCAGCCAAAGACGAAGAGATGGAATCGGTTACGCCGGATTGTGCAAGCGGCTGATGAGCCTGCGGCGCATCGCCCGCGGCATAAACGGGCATGCCGGCAAAAAGGACGACGCTCGCCCGCACCAGCCACTTCGAGACGACCCCGGCCATCGTAATCCCATCAACCCCACGGTTCGCTTCGGTCCGGCGGAATGACCGGCTCCTGAGGTCTTTCACTAGCGCGATTCGCTACGATGGGTTGACCGTTCGCTAACGCTAAGGGGCCATTGGTCAATGAAAATCAGCAAATGAACAAGTCCGGGAGGTGCGAAGCCGGTTTTCGGGCGGCATCCCCTCATCCGGCGCTTCGCGCCACCTTCTCCCACAAGGGGAGAAGGGGAACGCGCCTAATGCGATAATCCTGATGAAAACCGCACACCCCAAAAGCAGAAAGGCCCGGCAGATGCCGGGCCTTTCCGTTCGCCATTAAGCGACCCAGACTTAGTTGAAGGTCTTGGCAGCGGTGAATTCACCGCGGTAACCGCCTTCGTCGTTGAACTCGACCTTGGCAGCGGAAGTGAAGCCGCCGCCCGGAGCCCAAGCAACACCGACGTCACCGAAGATGAGGTTTTCGTCGATGTCGATCGGCGAAGCGCCAGCGCCGCCGTTGCCGAACACGCCATCACCAAAGTAGGTGCCGATACCGGCGGTGAGGGTGATCGTCTCGGTGACAGCAGCCTCAGCGCCGAGGCGGATACGAACGGTGTCGGTCTCGCCGCCGGTGACGGGGTTGAAGTCGTCACGGAACCAGGCTGCGTCGAGGTTGAGCTTGACGCCGTCGATGACAGCAGCGGTGATCTTACCGCCGATGGCATAGTCGGTCTGGTCGTCGAAGTTCGCCACTTCACCCGAGAGGGCGACGGTGAACATGTCGAAGGTAGCTTCAGCCGAAGCAAGAGCGTGCACGAGGCTGTAGCCGTTGTACTTGAAGTCGTCGTCGTAGCCGATGGCAGCGCGGACCTTGACGATGTCGAAGGTGCCGGTCACGCCAGCGTGGACGGCGAACGAGTCGACGTCGCCATCGAGAACGCCGTAGGCAACACCGGTCAGGTGAGCGGTGAGCGACTCGCCAGCGTAGGAGACAACACCGATGAGGGTGCCGGCTTCGCCGATACGCGCGATGTTCAGGTTGGAGTCGACGCTACCGTCCTGGGTGTCGATGTTTTCGAGGCCGACACCGACCGAGACGCCATTGCCGAGATCGGAAACGATCTGGATGGCGTGGCCGCCGAAGCGACGGTCGTCAGCGTCGATCAGGACACCGCCGCCATCGATCTTGTCGCTCATGAACAGGAAGCTGTAGGGCTGATCGTCGTCGATGTTGGCGATCGTGCCGTCCTTGCCCATCTTGCGCTTACCGGCCATCAGGACGGTCGAGTCGCCGACGCGGACATAGGCTTCATGAAGCTGGACGCCATTGGTGTGGTCGCCACCCTGAACGGCAATGTCGCTCTCGTTGCGAACGCGCCATTCGTCGACCTGACGAAGGGTAATGATCGCCGAGGCGGGGCCGAAGTCGGTGTCAGCGGTGCCGACGACCGTCAGGTAAGCGCGAACGCGGGTATCCCAATCGAGGTTGAGATCGCTGTCCAGCACGTCCTCATCCGGCCCGATCGGGTCAACGATACCGTCGTAGGGATTGGCAACGTTGAGGCCGGCACGGAAGTCACCGTAGCGCAGGCGGTAGTCGACGCTGCCCGAGATCTGCAGGCAGTTGGTGTCGGACGAGATGGTCAGGCCCGACAGGCCGAGAGCGTCACAGACGTCCAGCGAGGTGAGCACGCCCAGGTCGGCAGCGAAGCCAGCGGTCGAGAGACCGGCAGCTGCGACAGAACCGAGGAAAAGGCTCTTGAGTTTCATTAATTGACCTCCAAAGTCAGTCGTTCTTGGTGCCGGTTACCCAGCGGTTTGCCGAAACGCGACCACACTTGTTCGTGGTGCAGTGTGTTGCCGTCGCGTTGCGACCGACAAACGATCCCATGCATGGATTCGCATTCGCCACTCTACGCATGGTGGCCCCGTACGCAATTAGACAAAGCCCGGTTTGCCACAGTGATGACATGGTTGCCCACGTGTTGTTGCAGATTCAACACACTCTTGGAAACCGTATGTTAACCGGGCTAAACATCGTGTTAATCGCGAGGCGCACCCGCGCCGCTCCCCTTTCTGCCGCCAAGGAGCCATGATGTCCGCAAGAGTGGAGTCGGTCAGTCTTTTGCCGCGCCACGCCTTCTCCAAGGTCCCGGCGGAGGTGATCGAACTCGTCGAAGGGCTTGGCGTTGCGGGAGACGCGCATGCGGGCGCGACGGTCAAACACCGCTCACGCGTCGCCAAGGACCCGACGCAACCCAACCTGCGGCAGGTGCACCTGATCCATGCCGAGCTCTTCGATTCCATCGCGCCGCTCGGGCATGCGGTCGACGCCGGCCAGATGGGCGAGAACATACTGACGCGCGGCATCGATCTCCTCGCATTGCCGACAGACACGGAGCTGCGGATCGGCGGCGAGGCCGTGGTGCGGGTGACGGGGCTGCGGAACCCCTGCGCTCAGATCGAGGCATTCCAGCCGGGACTTCTGGCGCAGATGGTCGAGAAGCACGCCGACGGAACGATCGAGCGCAGGGCCGGCGTGATGGGAATCGTCCTGAAAAGCGGCAGAGTGCTGCCGGGAGACCCGATCACCATCGTCTTGCCGCAGGAGCCGCACCGGCCGCTGGCGCCGGTTTGAACCAAACGACACCACGCGGCGTTTGCCCGCCGGCAGGGTCGCTGGGCAACCTCGAGGGTGCAAGATGAACAGACGGGGGACGTCCGCAATGACTGACGGCAAGGTGGCGCTGGTGACGGGGGGCAGCTCGGGAATCGGGCGGGCGACCGCCATCGGATTGGCAAAGGCGGGCTACCAGGTGGCCATCTGCGGGCGGCGGACCGAGGCGCTGGCCGAGACGGCGCGCGCCGCCGGCAACACCTTCGCCCAGACCTGCGACGTGACCGATCCGCAGGACGTCGCCCATTTCTTCTCGGCGGTGCGCGAGCGTTTCGGGCGGGTCGACGTGGTGTTCAACAACGCGGGCCAGGCGGCCTCGCCCACGCCCTTCGGCGACGTCGACGTCGCGCTCTGGCAATCGATGATCAACACCAACCTCAACGGCGCCTTCTATGTGGCGCGCGAGGCCTTCCGCACCATGCGCGACCAGAACCCGCAGGGCGGGCGTATCATCAACAACGGCTCGATCTCGGCCTACGTGCCACGGCCGGGCGCGGCGCCCTACACCGCCTCCAAGCACGCGATCACCGGGCTGACCAAGGCCATCTCGCTCGACGGGCGCGGCTACAACATCGCCTGCGGGCAGATCGACATCGGGAACGTCGCCACGGACATGACGCAGGGCATGACGAGCGGGACGCTGCAGGCGAACGGCACCATCCTGCCCGAGCCGACATTCGAAGTCCGGCACGTCGTCGAGGCGGTGATCTACATGGCCGGGCTGCCGCTGGAGGCCAATGTGCAGTTCATGACGGTGATGGCGACGACGATGCCGTATATCGGGCGGGGGTGAAGCCGGCGGAGGGCATCGGTCGCATTTGAAGGCCCCGACTTTCCCCAACCAAATCCCTCCCGTTGTCGTCATTGCCCGGCTTGTCCGGGCAATCCAGCCGCGCCGCGTCGGCGGCGCGAAAGAACCTCTTCCGTCCGGCAGACGCCGAACGACTGGATCGCCCGGACAAGCCGGGCGATGACGAGGTGTTCGGCATGCAGGTCGTCGTTTGCGCAAAGCGTCCAAACTGAACACTCCCGCCTTCGCCGGGGATGACCCCAGTGGGTGGGGGGTGGTCACACACACCTTGCGGCTGTGGCGATATCTCAGGATGGGCCCCGGCCTGCGCCGGGGTGACATCGGGAGCCGGGGTGACGTCGGGGGCTATTCCCCGCGCCGGTATTGCTCGTCCCCTTCGATCCAGACCGCTTCCACGTCCAGATCGTGCGTCAGGTGAACGAAGCTTGCTTGCCGGTTGGGCTGCAAGGAGCCGAGGGTTTGGGTTATCCCCATGGCCTCGGCCGGATAGAGGCCGGCCATGCGCAGGACCTCGTCGAGCGGCAGGCCGATCTTGCGATGCATGAACCTGACTGCGTCGATCATGTCGAGGTCGGCGCCGGCAAGGGTGCCGTCGGCGAGGCGGAGGGCCCCGTCGGCGCGGGTGATGGTGCGCCCGTTTAGGGTGAGCGTCTTGATATCCGTACCGGTCTGCGACATGGCGTCGGTGACGAGGAAAATGCGACCGGGACCGCGCGTGGCGCGGAGCGCCACGTCGATCGAGGCCGGGTGGACATGGATGCCGTCGGCGATGAGGCCGGCATGGACGGCATCATTACCAAGCACCGTGCCGACAACGCCCGGCTCACGGTTGCCGAGCTGGCTCATGGCGTTGAAGAGGTGAGTCGCCATGGTGGCGCCGGCGGCGAAGGCGGCGGACGTTTGATCGTGGCCGGCGTCGGAATGGCCGATGCTGACGACGATACCGGCGGCGGCCATGGCGGCGATCTGCTCGGGCGTCACCGTTTCGGCGGCGACGGTGACGAGAAGGTTGGGCAGGGTTTTGCGCGCGGCGAGGATGCGGGCGAGGTCGCCGTCGTCCATCGGGCGGATGAGCGCGCCATCGTGGGTGCCCTTGCGGGCGAGCGCCAGGTGCGGACCCTCGAGGTGGAGGCCGAGGAAGCCGGGCACGTGCGCTTGCACGGCCGCGGCGCCAGCGGCAATGGCGCGCTCGTTGACCTCGACGGTATCGGTGATGAGGGTCGGCAGCAGCGCCACCGTGCCGAACTGATAGTGGGCGGCGCAGATGGTGCGCAGGGCTTCGAGCGAGGGATCGTTGTTGAACAACACCCCTCCCCCGCCATTGACCTGCAGGTCGATGAAACCGGGGACCAGCATGCCGTCCGAGACCTCGACGCGCCCGACATCGGACGGCACCGAGGCCGCAGGAACGATCCCGACGACGCGACCGGATTCGATGACGAGCGCCGAATCCTCGTGCCAAACCTCGCCATCGAAGATGCGGGCGCCGAGATAGGCCGTGCGCATCATACCGTTTCCGTCACCTTCTTGAGCATGGGCGGCGTATCGGGATTGAGGCCGCGATGGCGGGCCAGGGCCTCGACGAAGCCGTAGAAGGAAACGACGAGCGCGAGCGGATCGGTGATCGGATGGCCGCTGGCGGCGAACGGCAGGCGGGTCGCGGCCCCCGGCCGGTCGGAGGTCACGAAGGCCTTGGCGCCCTTGCCGGCGAGGCTGTGGGCCATGTCGGCGACAGACGCTTCGGCTGCGTCGCGGGCGGCGAGCGCCAGCACCGGATAGCCGGGGGTGACGATGGAGACGGGCCCGTGCATCACCTCGGCCGAGCTGTAGGATTCGCCCTGGATACCGCAGGTTTCCTTGAATTTCAGCGCCGCCTCGTTGGCGATGGCCCAGCCGGGACCGCGCCCGAGGACGTAGAGGGCGTCGTGCCCGTCGAGGGCGGAGATGAAGGGCGACCAGTCGCAGTCGATGGCGCGAGCGAAGGCATCCGGCAGCGCCGCGACGGCATCGGAAAGCGCCTTGTCGTCGGCCCAGCGTGACAGCAGGGCCAATCCGGCGACGACGGAGGTCACGAACGTCTTGGTGGCGGCAACGCTCTGCTCGACGCCGGCGTGCAGATCGATGGTGAAATCGGCGGCCTCGGCGAGGGGAGAACCGGCCGTGTTGGTTATGGCGATGGCGGTGGCTCCGCCCTCACGGGCGGCGCGGGCCATGCCGACGATGTCGGGGCTCTTGCCTGACTGGGAAATGGCGATGGCGACGGCCCGGTCGAGCTTCAGCGGTGCGCCGTAGATCGAGGCGACGGACGGGCCGATGGAGGCGACCGGCAGGCCGAGCGTCAGCTCGATGGCGTATTTGAGGTAGGTCGCCGCGTGATCGGAAGACCCGCGCGCGATGGTGGCGACGACGGGTGGCTGGCGGTCGCGGAGCACCGCGGCTGCCTCGGCGACGACATCGGCGCTTCTGTCGAGGAAGCCGGCGACGGCGCCCGGAATTTCCTCGATCTCGCGGCGCATATGGGTCTTCTCGGTCAAGGCTGGCTGCTCCCCTGGGCTGAAGAGTCGCCGATACGCAGTTCGGCAACGAAGTCGTAGGCATCGCCCCGGTAGACGGAGCGGGTGAACTCGACCACCTTGCCGGTGGCCAGATACGATATGCGCTCGATGTGGAGGCCGGCTGCCCCGACCGGCACGGCCAGAAGCCGCGCCTCGCCCTCGTCGAGATTGGCGGCGCGGATGCGCTGGATGGCGCGCACCGGCCGGTTGCCGCTCTTTTCGAGATGCGAATAGAGCGAGCTGGTGACGGCCGCCGGATCGGGCAGGAGCGCGGTCGAGAGCGCCGCGCGCTCGATGGCGAGCGGCGTCTCCCCGGTAAGGCGCAGGCGGGCGACGCGCGAGACGCGATCGCCCGAGGAGAGGCCGAGCACGATGGTCTCTTCCGGGGACGGGGCATAGATGCCGCGGTCGAGCCATTGCGAGCGCACCGACATGCCGCGGCGGGCCATATCCTCGGTGAAGGAGGTGAGTTGGGACAGCGACTGCTCGACGCGCGGCGTCTGCGGGGCGACGAACGTGCCCGATCCGTGCCGCTGAACGAGGACGCCGTCCTTGACCAGCTGCTGGACCGCCTTGCGCACGGTGACGCGCGAGACATCGACACGCACGGCCAGGTCGCGCTCGGAGGGAAGCGCATCGCCGGGCTTGATGGCGCCGCGGCTGATCGCCCCCTCGATCCAGCGCTTGAGCTGGAGATAGAGCGGCCCGCCGGTCGATACGATCACCGGGTCCGAACCGAAGATGCTCTCGGTAACGTCGCTCACCAGATCCTCTCCCACCTCACGCTGGCGCAACCGGGCGATGCATCAACTCCCGGCTCTTGGCAAGGCCAGATGCGGAATCGATCCCCGGACGGGCACAATACCAATAAAATACCATTTGCGCGATCAGGTTCCGCCATGCGGGCGGAATACGGCCAATGACGCCCGAAAAGCGGCATGGTTTTGCCCGCCCGTTACGCCGACATGCTGCATTGCGGGGGTAGTGAAGACAAGTGGTATTTTTTTGGCATTATCTTGCTGGCTTGAGAAGGCCTACGGGGACCTCCCCCTGTATGTAGCCTCCAAGGCATCGAAGGTTTCCTGCAAGAGCGCAGTGATGGGTCGCTTGCCGCCTTCGCTGCGCCAGGCGGCGAGCGAAAGGCGGGAGGCCCCGACAGCGAGCATCGCCACCAGCCGCAGGGAGATCTCGCTCTCCGACGGCCATCGTTCACGCAGGGCGGCGAATAGCGTCGCTTCGTCCCGCATGTAGCTTGCCTGTTTTCTGGCCTGGACGGCTTCGCTCGACAGCATCAGGCGGTCGATGGCGGCCAACTCCTCGAGCGAATAGGAGGCGGCAAGGCCCACCATCGCATTGCGCACCGCGTCCAGCGGTCGTTCGGTAGATGGTTGTCGCGCCAGCGCGGCGACCAGGCTTTCCCCGAGACCGCTCTGCAGGGACAGCAGAATTTCGTCCTTGGACTTGAAGTAGTGAAAGAACGTTCGCCGGGAAATGCCCGCCTCGGCGGCGATCGCGTCGAGGGTGGTCGCGTCGTAGCCGTTGCGGCTGAAGAGCCTCAGCCCCGCATCGGTGATGCGCTGGCGGGTTTCCCGACGCTTGCGTTCACGAACGCCACCGCTGCGCACGCCTGAATCGCTGGATTGGGTCACAGCCTGACACCTCTTGAAAAAATTGCACTTAGTGCAATATTATGATTTTTGCACCGAGTGCACATTTCAGAAGGACCTGATCGATGGCAAAATGGACGGCGACGGATATCCCCTCCCAGAATGGCCGTTCGGCTATCGTAACCGGCACGGGAGGTCTCGGGCTAGAGGATGCTCTGGCACTGGCGAGGGCTGGCGGTGAGGTGATCATCGCCGGTCGCAGCCGGCAGAAAGGCGCCGAGGCGCTCGCCAGGATCCGCGACGAGGTGCCGTCCGCGACCGTCAGCTTCGAGCAGCTCGATCTCGCCAGCCTCAGATCGGTGGAAGATTTCGCCGCAAGAGTGGGGCGGCAGCGGGAAAGCGTTGACCTCCTCATCAACAACGCGGGGGTGATGGTGCCGCCGAACCGGCAAGAGACCGCGGACGGTCTTGAGCTGCAGTTCGGCACCAATTATCTCGGCCACTTCGCGCTCACGGCGCATCTGATGCCGCTGCTGCGCAAGGGCAAGGATGCGCGGGTCATCTCGCTTTCGAGTGTGGCTGCGCGGCAAGGCAAGATCGATTTCGACGATCTGCAATCGGAGGCGAACTACAACCCGATGCGGGCGTACAGCCAGTCGAAACTGGCCTGCCTGATGTTCGCTTTCGAACTGCAACGGCAGAGCGATGCGGCCGGGTGGGGCGTCACCAGCATCGCCGCACACCCCGGTATTTCCCGAACCGACCTGTTGCACAATTCTCCCGGCCGCTGGAGCCCTTCCGGCCTGGCCCGATCTTTCCTCTGGTTCCTGTTCCAGCCCGCCGCGCAAGGCGCATTGCCGACGCTCTATGCCGCCACCGCGCCGGAAGCGCAGCCCGGCGCATACTACGGTCCGGACAAGATGGGCGAGATGCGCGGGTATCCGGGCTTGTCGAAGGTCCCGCCCCAGGCGGCGGACACGTCCGTTGCCGAGCGCCTGTGGCAGGTATCCGAGGAGCTTGCCGGGGTCACTTTCGCAGGCGACGCTGTCCCCGGTCAAAATCGAGAGGCGCGCTCTTAGCAGGGTGCGCCGCCACGAGCGCCAGCGTGCGTGAAAGCATCGTGGTCCCCTCACCCTGATTTTCCGCTGAACGCGGAAAATCTGTCCCTCTCCCACAAGGGGAGAGGGTTGGCTCGGTGGGTGACGTCAGTCGAGCTCGACCATGACGGTCGCGATCTCGAAGGGGCGCAGATCGAGGTGGACGGTGTTGTCGCTGACCTTCAGCGGCTCGCCGCCCTCCTCCATCAGGTTGACGAGCTTTGCCGATTTGACGGGCAGGCCGAAGGTGATGGTCGGTGCAGCGCGGCGGTTGGCGTGCTCGAAGACGCGCAGCACCAGGGCGTTGCTCTTTTCGGCCTTCTTGACCGTCTCGATGGTGACGGTCGGCACGTCGACGCCGGCGAAGGAGAAGCTGCTGTCCGTGCCCTGCCCGGCCCCGGCGACGTCACCGAGGACGGCGACGGGGTTGTTGAAGCGCTCGGCGGCGCGGTGCACTTCGTGGAGGTCGGCAAGACCCTCGTGGACGAAGAGCGCGTAGCGCAGGCGGTGCTCGCCGATATCGGCATCAGGGCTCGGATGGGTCGAGCCGCGCACCAGGGTCAACCGCACCATCTGCTCGAGCGCGTCATAGGCGTACTTGCAGTCGTTGAGGAGCGCTGCGCCGAAGTCGGGTTCGGAGATATCGACCCAGCGATGCATCGAGGCTTCGAAGCGGGCGCGGTCCCAGCTGGTGTTGCGATGCGTGGCGCGCTTGACGTGGCCGAACTGGATCTCCGAGCGGATCTCCGAGACGTTCATGTCGAACGGGAAGAGCGCCTTCACCACCGTCTGGCGCTCCTGCCAGTCGATATAGGTGTCGAACTCGACCTGACGCGCGCCTTCGGCCAGCGAGACGACCTGCACGAAGCGGGACTTCTGGTACGGGCGCTCGATGCGGATGGCGGCGCGGTGCGGACCTTCCTCGACCACCTCGATCGTGGCCTTGCCGTCGGCGAGCGGCCAGGACTGCTCCTCGAAGTACCAGTCGATGTCCCAGGCGTCCCAGTTCATCGACTTGTCCTCGTAAGCAACGAGCCGGTTGGCGGTCTTGCCTTTTTCGATCAGCTCGCGCCCGCTCGCCTTGTCGACGAGCGAGGTGATCTCGCCTTTGGTATCGAATTCGACACGGATCAGCGCATTTTCGAGGTGTTTCCTGGAAACCGAAAGACTCGTAGCCGAATCCGAACCGCTCGCGGCAAGGCCGGCGCCGGCCCAGCCGAGGGCGGGGAGATTGGCTGCGGGCGCGGCATGGCGGGTTTCGCCGCCGGCGCCGACGATCTTCTGCAAGGGCGTCGACTTGCCGGCAGTCACGAGCGCCCTGCCCTCCAGCCCCTTGCCCTCGAGGGCGACGAGCTCGCCCGACCGATCCTGCGAGGTGAAGTTGAAGAGACGGAGTTCTCCCGCAGCGGGTTTGGTCGCCGCGTTGGCGGCCGTGACCCAGGGGCCGTTGGCGGAATCGAGGGTCGAGAACAGCATGCCGTATTCGGCATCGGAGTCGACGTAGACCTCCGGGATCGAGGTGCCGGGCAGGATGTCGTGGAACTGGTTGATAAGCACCAGCTCCCAGAACTCGTTGAGCTTTTCGGCCGGGTACGCGAGGCCCGCCTTGGCCAGGGCCATGCTGGAGAGGAATTCCAGCTCACGCAGGCGCCGTTCGGCGTTGCGGTTGTTGGCCTTGTTCTTGGCGACCGAGGTCAGCGTGCCGCGGTGGTACTGGAGGTAGAGCTCGCCGTTCCAGGTCGGGAAGCGGTTGGCCTCGTCGGCCATGCGCTTGCCGAGGCGATCGAGGAAGGGAACGATGCCCTCGAGCCTGACCTTGGGCGCGCCAGGAATGCCGCGCTCGAGGCGGATACCGCGCTCGATCATGGCCCGCGTCGGGCCGCCGCCGCCGTCGCCGTAGCCGTAGCAGAGCACGACTTCGTCGCTGACGGCCTTGGGCTCGTAGCGCTTCCAGGCGCCCATCACCTCGGAGACCGAAAGGTCCGAGTTGTAGGTGGTGAAGATGGCGTCGCTCTCCATCTTCTGGGCGGTGATGAGCTGGGCCTTGGTGACGGTGCCGTCGATGCCGCGCCAGAAGAAGGTGTCGTAGGGATGCCGGTCGGTATCGTTCCAGGAGAGCTTGGAGGTGATGAAGTAGTCGAGCCCCGACTTTTCCATGACCTGGGGCAAATTGGCCGAATAGCCGAAGGTGTCGGGCAGCCACACGCATTTGGGCGTGACGCCGAACTCCTCGATGTGGAAGCGACGCCCGCGCATGATCTGGCGCACCAGGGATTCGCCCGAGACGATGTTGACGTCGGGCTCGACCCACATCGCGCCTTCGATCTCGAACTGGCCGGATTTGACCTTCTTCTTCAGCCCTTCCCAGATCTCGGGATAGTCGGTCTTGATGAAGTTGAAGAGCACCGACTGGTTGTACATGAAGACGAAGCCGGGGTACTCCGACATCAGGTTGAGGACCGTGGCGAAGGATCGCCCGGTCTTGTCGCGCGTATGCATGACGCGCCAGAGCCAGCCGACGTCGAGATGGGTGTGGCCGACAGCGGAAATGACCGGCTGCACCTCGGTATCGGTCAACTTGTAGATCTTGGCCGCGATCTTCTCGGCGGCGCCGAGAGAGGCTTCCAGCTCCGGCGTCACGGCGCCGCGCCGGTCGAGGGCGCGCAGCGCCTGGTCCACGAGATTGAGGATCGCATGGCGGCGCGCGTCGGTCTGCGGCAGGTAGGTCGCGACCTGGAACGGGGTCACGAGGTCATAGTAGAGCTGCTCGACGCGTTCGTGGCGCACGAGATACTCGACCTGGAAACCGGCGAGCGGGCGATCGAAGAAGGTGAAGGCGTTGACGAGGAGCGTGTGCTTCTCGCCGGGCTTGGCGTTGCGGGCGATGACCAGTTCGGTGTGGTTGCCGTCGAGCGCCTGGGCGATGTGACCGTCGAGATAGGCAAGGCACTGCGGATCGGTGGAGCCGGGGCGATGCTGCCACTGCGAAGTGAAGCGCAGGACGAAGGTCTTGCCGGCGGCTTCGCGCGGAACCTCGATCTCGGCGGCGAACCAGGTGTGACCCTGCTTCTTGGACCAGACGGTGCGCTGGGTGAATTCGGGCCAGCCGCGCCACTTGGCGCCGAGCGCTTCGGCGGCGCTCTCGATGCCCTCGTTGTAGCGCCAGGCGATCTCGCCAGGCACGGGGGTCAGGATCTTGCGGGCGAGATCGTCGCAGAGGCGGGCAAGCTTGCCCTCCTGCTTGATATCGTCGGTCAGAAGGCCGAGGCGCTGCGCAAGGGGATTCGTAGACGTCATCCTTTAACTCCAACACCGGCGAAACCCGTGTTCATGTTTCGCCGTAACAGGAAATACACGCCGATCGCCGGCGCCGCGTAGATAATCGAGAATGCCGCAAGGAAGCCGTACTGGATGGCTCCCTGCAGACCGAAGGCGGCGTAGAGGCCGACCGACATGGGAAAGCCGCTCTCGGTGCGCGCGAAGATCAGCGGCAGCAGGAACTCGTTCCAGGCGCCGGTGAAGGAGAAGAACCAGACGACGGCGATGCCGGCGCGCGAAAGCGGCAGAACGATGCGCCGGATGATCTGCCAGAGGCTGGCCCCCTCGACGAACGCGGCCTCCTCCAGCTCGACCGGCACCGTGTCGAAGAAGTTCTTCATGAGCAGCAGGGTGAACGGCAGATTGAGGATGGTGAGCGCGACGATGACGCCCATCAGGTTCAGGAGGCCCGTGGCCTGGGCGGTAAAATACAACGGCACGATAACGCCGGTCGCCGGAAGCATGCGCAGCAGCACCAGCAGCCACAGGAACGTGTTGCGGCCGGGAATGTTGAGCCGGGAAAGCGGATAGGCGGCGGCAATGGCGACGACGACCGTCAGCGTCGCCGTGCCGGCGGCGAGGATGATCGAGTTGATGAACTGCCTGCCGGCATTGCCCGAGAGCGCATCGGCGAAGTTGTCGAGCCCGATGGTCTGCGGCAGTGCGAGCCGGCCGGTGGCGGCCGGATTGAAGGCGTTGAGGATCAGCCAGGCGAAAGGGCTGACCCAGATGAGCGCGACGAAGGCGAGCGCGAGTGCGTTGAGGCGCGAGGCGGTGGCGTTGGGTCCCATCACTTCGGCTCCCTGAGCATGCGCAGATAGAAGAGCGAGAGCACGCCGACGATGGCGAGCATGGCGACCGATATGGCGCTGCCGTAACCGACCTTGCCGGTGGAAAAGCTCTGCTCATAGAGGAAGATGGCCAGAACCGTCGTCTGCCGGCCGGGACCGCCGCCGGTCATCGCGTAGATCAGCGGGAAATAGGTGAAGGTCCAGATGGTGATGAAGAGCAGGTTCGTCGCGATGTGCGGGCGGATCATCGGCAGGATGACGCGCCAGACCCGCTGGAACGGCGTCGCACCGTCGACCTTGGCGGCTTCCACCACCTCGCGCGGCACGGAATCGAGCGCCGCCGAGAAGAGGAGATAGGACCACGCCGTGCCCTTCCAGATATTGGCGACGATGACGACGGGCAGCGCGTAGGTGTTGATGAAATTGACCGGGTTGAGCCCGAGCGGCACGACGATCAGGGTGTTGATCAATCCGTTGGGCGATGTCGTTGCCGACCAGAGGAACGCGGCGACGATATCGGGAAGCAGCCAGCCGAGCATGATGGCCACCTCGATGACCGAGCGCAGACCGGAGGTGTCGTTGCGCAGGGACGCCGCGAACAGGAAACCGATGACGCTCTGGCCGACGATCGCCGAGAAAAAGACGAAGATACCAGTGGTCCAGAGGGCTTCGAGGAAGCCGCGGCGAGTGAACAGGCGCTGGTAGTTGTCAAGGCCGACCCACGACCACTCAACGGACTTGCGCCCGACGAGCTCCAGATCGGTGAAGCTGAAGGTGATGGCCCAGAAGGTGAAATAGAGCAGCGCGCATATGAGGACGAGTGCCGGCAGCATGCCGGCGAACAAAAGCCAGCGGCCCGAAGAGAGCATGGGAGAGGTCTTCAGGCGCATGGGGGGTGCTCCATGCGGGAGTCTGAGGCCAGCCCGAGATCGGGGGATGACGCGACGAGCACGATGGGCCTCCCTCCCCCTTGAGGGGAGGGATTGAGGGTGGGGGTGGCGCGGTGGATCACTGATGGACCCCCACCCCCGACCCCTCCCCTCAAGGGGGAGGGGAGCCAGTGGGGAAGCATCGCGCGCGCCTCACCCACCGTCCGGCTCGTGGCACAATCCATCTGCTGACGTTCGTCCTGCGGCATGACCGGACAACCCTCTAGCGATCGAAAAAACGCGGCGGCGCCGTGGCGTTCTGCCGAAAGCGCCGCCGCCTCGGGAGGTCAGGAGGTCATTCGTAGGTCATGACGTTCTCTTCGCCGAATTCGTCGACGAGGGCGGCATGATACTCGGCCACCGCATCCTCGACGCTGACGCCATCGAGAATGTCGGCGGTCATCTGCTGGACGAGAGCAGAAACGACCTGGTAGCCGGGATAGGTGTCGCGGCCGGTGGTGTCGGCGGCGAGCTGGGTGGCGGCGGCCAGGTATGTGTCGGAGGCGTAGGCCTCGGATTCGGCAATGTCGGTGCGCACGGCCATGCGCCGGTTGGCGACGGTCCACTCACCGAAGTTGCCGGCATCGAAGATGGTGGTCACGAGCTGGAAGGCGAGGTCCTTGTCGGCCGCGTTGGCGTTGACGCCGATGGTCCACCCCCCCGAGATGTTGGTGGTCGCCTTGGCGCCCGGCTCGCCCGAACCCGGCCAGGGCGTCCAGCCCATGATCTCGTCGCGCTCCGCCTGAGACGGCACGTTGACGCCGTTGCAATCCCACATGCAGACGTTTTCCCACGAGCCGGAGGCGAGGATGCCGACCTGGCCGGCAAGGAACGCCTCGCGGGTGGCCGCGCCGATATCGGTGGCGTAGTTCAAGGCGGCGGTGCCGAGCTGACGCTCGTTGTAAACCTCGTTGTAGAGCTCGAGCGTGCGGCGGATGGCCGGGCTGTCGCCGATCCACTTACCCTCGGCCCAGTTGCGCAGGCGGTTGCGGTCATCTTCGGGCACGTCGGCGCCGAGAAGGGCCATGTAGAAGCCCTGCATGGTGGCCGCCTCGCTCTGCTTGGTGCCGGCGGGCAGCATGAAGGCGTTCTCGATGCCGGTTTCGTCCTTGATGGTCTGAGCGGCGTCGATGACCTCCTGCCAGGTCTTGGGCTCCCACGGCACGGGGATGCCCGCCTCGGCGAACACGGCCTTGTTGTACCAGAGCATGCGCACGTCAGTATCGGTCGGCAGGGCATAGACGTTGCCCTCGTAGGACGCCACGTCGAGCAGGCCTTCGAGATAATACTGGTACTGGTCCCAGCCGGCGGCCTGCTCGTTCAGCGAATGGAGATAGCCGGCCGAGGCGAGCTCGGACACCATGAAGCTGTCCATCTGCACCACGTCGGCGGCAGTGCCGGCCGACAGGTCGAGCGCGATGCGCTGGTCGTAGCCGTCGCCCGGCAGCTTGATGGCGTTGACCGTCTCGCCGGTTTCCGCCTCGAACGCCTCGATGCCCGGCTCGACGAGCGAGGCCAGCCAATCGGCATACATGATGGAAACCTCGGCGCGCGCCGGCAACGCCGCCGCGGCGAGCAGCGAAATCGCGGTGACGGTGGTCAGCAATTTGCGATCGATCATGAACTCCTCCCAGGGTTCGGGCCGCGCTTACGCGGCATTTTGCGGCGCCTCCCTCTCAGGCGCCGCAGGGAGCTTGGCCGATAAGTTGCAACGTTGCAATCCCCGGCGAAGCGCGCGGCATGGAAAAGTGCAACGCTGCAAGGGCTTGACAAGGCCGCGGGCCAGGCGTGCCCGCAATTCGGCAGGCAGCACGACTGGGCGGTGGCGTCAGGCGCTGTCGAACTCGTGCAGTTCGCTCGTCAGCACCTCGAGGCGTGGCGCCCCGGTATAGGCGCCGTTGAGACGCTCGATGAACATGGCGACGGCGCGGTGCGCGAGCTCGGACGGGGTGCGCCCGACACGCGTCAGGCGCGGACGCACATAGTCCATGGACGGCTGATCACCGAAGACGGCGACGGCGATATCCTGCGGCACGCGCAGACCCCGGTCGTGAAGGGCGGCAAGGCCGGCGATCGCCATCAGGTAGTTGGCAAAGAAGATCGCCGTCGGCATGCGGTCGCGGTGGTTGTCGAGCAGCCACTCGACCGCAGCGATCCCCGACGGCTCGAGATAGGTGCCCTCGAAGCGCAGACCGGCGTCGGCGACAACGCCGCCATCGGCAAGGCCCCGCTCGAAACCCTCGGCGCGCGCCACAGCCTCGGCGAAATAGGCGGGGCCGGTGACGTGGGCGATCCGTGTGTGGCCCTTGCCGGCCAGATGGCGTCCCATCGCGTAGCCGCCGCCATGGTCGTCGACATTGACGCTGTCGACCGCGCGGTTGTTCAGCTGGCCGATGAAGACCGTGGGCATGTCGATGTTGAGCAGTTCGTCGTGCATGCCGTGCAGCGCCGGGGCGGCGACGATGAGGCCATCGACCCGCTTGTAGCGGAACTGGCGCAGGTACTCCCGGTTGTGCTCCTGGGGATGGCCGCCGGGCACGTCGGAGTTGAAGACCATGGTGTCGAGACCGACGGCCTCCAGGTCGGACTGCGCGGTCTGGACGATCTCGGGGTAGAACGGGTTGCGGATGTCGGGGATCAGCAGGGCGATGATGTTGGTTCGCCCGGTCCGCAGGCTCTGCGCCTGGGGGTTGGGCACGTAGCCCAGTTCCGCGATCGCCTGTATCACCCGCTCGCGCAGGTGCGGCGAGACCCGGTCGGCATGGTTGATGACGTGCGACACGGTGGTCCGCGACACCCCTGCCCGCTCGGCGACTTTGGAAATCGTTGTCATTGCAGTTGGCTAGCATCCACCGGGTCCGCTGGCAATTCGGATTATGAATGGATTTGCAAATCGGTTTGCAAATTGATTTGCAAAAGCGGAATCGCCTGTTAAGGTGTGTCCTGTTCGACGAGCCGGAACGGCCGCGGGCGCAGAGGAAGATGTGGCCGGAGCGATTCCGGTCACCCGAAGAATTCCAGGGAGAGACGTCCTTGCATCGCAAACGAGTGGCGCGCGGTCCGTAGCCGCGAAGCTCCATGCCGGCCGCAGGGTACCGCCCGCTCCGGCAGCCATCACTTCAGTCATTTTCATTTTTCCAGCCGGCGCGCATCCAGCGGCCGGAACCGACAGGTCTTGCTTGAATGAACGCTCCCTTCTCCGGCCTCGACGTCAACATCGGCAACCTCTACCGGCTGTCCAACGCCAAGACCCGCTCGATCTCGCCTGAGAACTTCACCGGCGAAAAGGGCAAGGGCGGCATGGCGACTGAAGGGACCGGCGCCAACTGCGCGCGCGGGCTCGGCCAGGGCTGGAAAGTGTCGCCCTCGATCGAAATTCAGCCGGGCGAGACGCGGGTTCTGGCCGATATCGAAGGCCCGGGCGCCATCCAGCAGATCTGGCTGACGAGCGCGATCCTGCGCTGGCGGGACCTGATCCTGCGCATTTATTGGGACGACCAGGAGCACCCGTCCGTCGAGGCGCCGATCGGCGACTTCTTCTGCTCGGGCTGGAACCGGTTCGCGCAGGTGACTTCGCTCGCGGTCTGCGTCAATCCGGGGCGCGCCTTCAACTGCTACTGGCAGATGCCGTTCCGCAAGCGCGCGCGGATCACCATCGAGAACCGCGATCCGGAGTCCAACGGCATCATCTACTATCAGATCAACTACGCCCTCAACGACGTGCCCGAGGACGCGGCCTATTTCCACGCCCAGTTCCGCCGCACCAACCCCCTGCCCTTCAAGGAGGACTACACCATCCTCGATGGGGTCAAGGGCAAAGGCCAGTATGTGGGCACCTACATGGCCTGGGGCGTCAACAATTCAGGCTGGTGGGGCGAAGGCGAGATCAAGTTCTTCATGGACGGCGACGGGCAGTTCCCGACTATCTGCGGCACCGGCACGGAAGACTATTTCTGCGGCGCCTACAATTTCGACGGCGGGGTGGTCGATGCCAACATGGAGAGCGCCTACCGCGAGTTCACCACGCCCTATGCCGGCCTGCCGCAGGTGCTGCGGCCGGACGGGACCTACCAGTCGCAGCAGCGCTTCGGCATGTACCGCTGGCATATCCCCGACCCCATCCGGTTCGACGAGGACCTGCGCGTGACCATCCAGGCGCTCGGCTGGCGGACCGAGAAGAAGGACCGACGCTACCTGCCGCTGCAGGACGACATCGCCTCGGTCGCCTACTGGTACCAGACGCTGCCGACGGCGCCGTTCCCCGAACTGCCGGACCGCGACTACCTCGAGATCATCTGAGGGAGGCGCGATCAGCGGAGAGGCAAGACAATGCGACTGCTGCGCTACATCGCCGGACGGCTCGTCGTCTATCTGCTCGTCGTCATCTTCGGGCTGACGGTGCTGTTCTTCGTGCCGAGGCTCGGGCCGACGGACCCGATCGAGGCGATGCTCGCCAAGGTCGCCTCGCAGGGCGCCTACATGGACGCCTCGCAGGTAGACCGCTTGCGCGAGTCCCTTGCCGACACGTTCGGGCTCAGCGGCACGCTTCTCGAGCAGTACTGGGCGTTCATCAAGCGCATCCTATTGACCGGCGACTTCGGACCGTCGCTGTCGATGTATCCGACGCCGGTGATGGAATTGATCATGAACGCCCTGCCCTGGACGTTCGGATTGCTGCTGACCTCGACGCTCATCGCCTGGGTGCTCGGCAATTTCGTCGGGCTGCTCTCGGGCTGGAAGCCTGAGGGCACGAGTTCACGGATCATGGAAGGCATCGCCATCTGCCTCTATCCCATCCCCTACTATATCCTGGCGCTCGTCCTCTCGATCCTCTTCTCGTACGTCTGGAAGATCTTCCCCCTGACGACGACCATCCGCGGCGCGCCGTGGAGCTGGGACCTCGTCACGTCGATCCTCTGGAACTCGTTCCTGCCGGGCGTCTCCATCGTCGTCGTGGTGTTCGGCTGGTGGGTCATCAGCGTCAAGGCGCAGACCACCGCCATCAAGGAAGAGGAGTTCGTGCGCTATGCGCGGCTCAAGGGTCTCGGCGACGGGCGCATCCTCACCCGCTACGTGCTGCCCAACGCCATCCTGCCGCAGATCACGTTCCTGGCGCTGCAGATCGGGCTGATGTTCAACGGCTCGCTCATCACCGAAATCCTCTTCGATTATCCGGGCCTGGGCCTGCTGATCTACTCGGCGGTGCTGCAGGGCGACTTCAACCTGCTCATGGGCACGATCAGCCTTTCGGTCATCGCCGTCGCCACCGCGACCATGGTCATCGACCTCATCTACCCGCTGATCGACCCGCGCATCCGGCACCGGTGACCAGAAATGCGTTTGCCCAAATTCCTCGAAAACGCGCCGTTCCGGCTCTACCTCGGGATCGTGCTCGTCGCGCTGTTCGTCCTCGTCGGCGTGATCCTGCCCTGGTTCGCGCCGTCGGACCCGCTCACCTGGTACACGGCCCCCCGCAACCAGAACCCGAGTGCGACCTACCTGCTCGGCACCACGAGCCTTGGCCAGGACATCTTCTGGCTCCTGACCTGGGCGCTGCGCAATTCCCTGATCCTCGGGCTGACTGTCGCATTCTTCTCGACGGTGATCGGGGTGTTCCTCGGCCTCGCGGCCGGCTATGCCGGCGGCTGGATCGACCGGGTGCTCTCGTTCCTGATGGATGCGCTCCTCTGCATCCCGACGCTGCCGATCCTGATCCTCATGGCGGCGCTCTTCGGCGGACAGCTCGCTCTGCCGATCATCGGCATCGCGCTGGCGCTCTTCAACTGGCCCTACCCCGCCCGGCAGGTGCGCGCCGTGGCGCTGACCATGCGCGAGCGCGAGTTCATCAACGTCGCCTGGTTCTCGGGAGAGTCGAGCGTGCGCATCCTCGTGCGCCACATCTTCCCCTATATCGCGGGCTGGTCGGCGGCCAACTTCATCAACACGGTGCTGGTCGGCATTTCGACGGAATCGGCGCTGGCCGTCATCGGGCTTTCGAGCGCGCAGCAGGCGACGCTCGGCACCATGATCTACTGGGCCATCAACTACCAGGCGCTGCTCGCCGAGCGCTACATCTGGGTCGGTGCGCCCGTGCTCGCCATCGTCCTCATGTTCATCGGCCTCTTCCTCGTCTCCTCGGGCCTTTCCATGCAATCGGCCGCCCGGAGGATGAGCGTATGATCACCGTCGACAACGTCACCGTCGGCTACGGCACGACCGCCTTCGTCAAGGCGGTCGACGCGGTGACCCTCACCATCAACGACAACGAGATCCTCGGCATCGCCGGGGAGTCCGGCTCGGGCAAGTCGACGCTGATGCGCGCCATCTACGGCGACTTCTCGACGGGCCTGCGGATCGCGGGCGGCACCGTCACCGGGCGCTTCGCCGACGAACGGACGGGCGTCATCACCGAGGCGCAGAGCCGCGACTTCGGCAAGCTCTGGTGGGACCAGATCAGCTACATCCCGCAGGGTTCGATGAGCGTCCTCAACCCGCTGATGCGGGTGGAAAAACAGGTCGTCGACGGGCTGCCCAAGCGCGAGCGCGAAGGCGACAGGGCGGCGCTGCGGGCGCGGATCGCCAGGTTCCTCGAAGGCTTCGGGCTGCATGAAAGCGTACTCGACGCCTATCCGCACCAGCTTTCGGGCGGCATGCGCCAGCGCGTGCTGGTGGCCATCGCCGCCTTCGTCAACCCGCGGCTGATCCTTGCCGACGAACCGACTACCGCCCTCGACGTGGTGGTGCAGAAGAAGATTCTCCTGATGATGGTCGAAATCCAGCGCCGGCAGCGCAACTCGCTGGTCCTCGTCTCGCACGACCTCGGCGTCCACTACCAGATCACCGACCGGCTGGCGGTGATGCACCGGGGCAAGATCGTCGAGATGGGGCCGACGGCGGAAATCTTCGCCAACCCCAAGCACGAGTACACCCGGACCCTCATCGCTTCGCTGCCGCGTATCGATGGCGAACGCCGGGAGGCGCGCGCATGAGCGGGGTGCCCGTGCTCGAAGTCGAGAATGTCGGCCGCGTCTATAAGCGCGGCGGGTTCTTCGGCGGCCACTCGTTCAAGGCGGTGGACGAGGTGAGTTTCACCCTGCCCGAGGAGCCGCAGGTCTTCTCGATCGTCGGGGAATCCGGTTCGGGCAAGACGACGCTGGCACGGATGGTGTTGCGGTTGGTCGAACCGACGACGGGCACGATCCGGCTGATGGGCAAGCCGCTCAACGGCAAGGAAAGCATCGACAACCTGGCGTTTCGCCGGCTGGTGCAGCCGATCTTCCAGAACCCGTTCGAGGCGTTCAGCGCCTACCTGCCGATCGAGGCCTATCTCATCCGCACGGCGCTCAACCTCAAGGTCGCGCGTTCGGAAAAACAGGCGGTGGAGATCGCCGATGCAGCGCTGCGCTCGGTCGGCCTCAGCTACGAGCGCATCCGCGGCAAGTACATCCGGCAGTTCTCGGGCGGAGAGCTGCAGCGCATCAGCGTGGCGCGGGCCTTGATCCCCAACCCCAAGCTCATCGTCGCCGACGAGCCGGTGTCGATGGTGGACGCATCGCTCAGGATGTCCATCGTCAACCTCTTCCGGCAGATCGTGACCGAGAAAGGCGTCTCGTTCATCTATATCACCCACGACCTGTCGACGGCCTATTACCTCTCGGATCACGTGGCGATCATGAACGCCGGCCGCGTCGTCGAGCAGGGCGCGCCAGGCGACATCCTCGCCAATCCGGGCGAGGCCTATACGCGCGAGCTGATGGCGGCGATCCCGACCATCGGAGCGCGATGGACCGAGCTCGATGAAATCGACCGCCTCTACGCCCACGCGCGCACGCGGGACGGCAAGAGTGCGGACAAGCACCAGCAGGACCACTTCTAGAACCCAGTCACAGAGGAGGAGAACGTGACGACAAGCCCCCAATACGAGAAGCGCGCCAGAGGCACTCTGATGGCGCTCGGCCTCGCCGCCGCGCTCGGCGGCACCATGCTCGCCGGCTATGCTCCGGCGGCCTACGCCCAGCAGATGACCGACGTCGGCACCCCACGCGCCGAAACGCTGGTGGTCGACATGCTCAATGCGCGCGTCGGCAATCCGACCAACATGAACATGTACCAGCAGGGCGTGGCCATGAGCCATGGCTACCACCAGGTCGCGCTCTCGCAGCTCTACGACATCGATACGGCCAAGGGCACGCAGATCCCCGGGCTCGCCGCCGAGATGCCGGAGGCGCTCAACGACGAATACACCCAGTTCCGCGTCAAGCTTCGCGAGGGGCTGGCCTGGAGCGACGGACAGCCGTTCAGCGCCGACGACGTGGTGTTCACCGCTGACATGATCCGCGACACGCCGGCGCTGGCCTACAGCGCCGCCTTTACCGACGCCATCGCATCGGTCACCAAGGTCGACGACTATACCGTCGAGATCGAGACGACGCGGCCAACACCGCGCCTCGCGATCGTGCTCGGCTCGGTGATCTACGGCAACGCTTTCCACGTGGTGCCCAAGCACATCTGGGAGAACGAGGACCCGGCGACCTTCACCAATTTCCCGCCGGTGACGATCAGCGCCTACAAGTACAGGGATCACGACCCCAACGGCACCTGGTTCCTGTGGGAGAAGCGCGAGGACTGGCAGAATACCGAAGTCGGCCAGATGATCGGGGAACCGAAGCCGCAATACATCCTCTTCCGCAGCTACGGCACGGAAGAGCGGCGCGTGCTGGCGATGGCGGCAAACGACATTGATATCCTCACCGACATCTCGCCGGAAAGCCTCGACATTTTACGCAACCAGAACGACAAGGTGCGCGCCTGGTTCACCGACTTCCCCTATGCCAACCTCGACGATCCGTGCGAGCGCGGCATCCACTTCAACACCTCGATCGCGCCCTATGACGACGCCAAGACCCGCTGGGGCCTGGCGCTCGCCATCAACGCGCAGCGGGCGAGCATCGCGACGTTCTCGGGCATGATGCGCGCCTCGCCGCTCGCCATTCCGCCGACGACCGTGCTGATGGACACCTACCACCAGCCGATGGCGCAGTGGCTGGCAGACTTCGCGCTCGAGGACGGCTACCAGCCGTTCGACCCGGACTATGCGATCAAGCTCGGCGAGCAGCTGCGCGCCGAGGGCGTCGAGGGCATTCCGGAGGACCCGGAGCAGTTGCGTGAGCTTCTCGGCGTCGGCTGGTGGAAGCACGACCCCGAACAGGCGACCAAGCTCCTGACCGAGGCCGGGTTCACCAACAACGGCGGCCAGTGGATGAAGCCGGACGGCACGCCGTTCACCATCAACATCCTGGCGCCCGCCGACTTCGAGGTGCAGTCGCAGCGCCTCGCCTTCGCCGTCGCCAACGAGTGGACGCAGTTCGGCATCCCGACGCAGGTCCAGCAGATGCAGGCCGGCGCGTTCTTCACCGCCGAGAACACCGGCGCCTACGAGGTCGGCTCCTACTGGGGCTCGTCCTGCGCGATCACGCCGGACCTGTTCGTGCGCATGGAAGCCTGGCACCAGGACTATGTGCGCGAGAACGGCACGCCCGCCTCGCACAACCAGGGCCGCTATGTCGATGCGGAGCTCTCCGCCCTCATCGACGAGCTGCGGGCGATCCCGGCCGACGACGAGCAGATCGTGCCGCTCGGGACCGACATCCTCAAGCAGCTCGTGGAAGGCCTGCCGGTGATCGAGATGTTCGGCACCTCCAAGTTCGTGCCGGTCAACGAGACCTACTGGACCAACTACCCCTCGGCCGACAACTACTACGAGGGGCCGTGGTGGTGGTGGAGCAACTTCAAGTTCATCGCCGCCCAGCTCGAACCGGCTGCGGCCGAATAGGCGGAGCGGTCACCTCCCCCGCTCATTCCGTTCGGTCATCAGGAAGCCCCGCTCATGCAGCGGGGCTTCATCTTTTGGTCGACGGACCATCGGGCGATGAATTATCTATAAAATATGAGCACAGCCAAAGACGACACCATCGCGGTGCGGATCAGCAGGACGCTTGCCGACCGCATCATCTCCGGAGCCATCGAGGCCGGCGCGCGGCTGCGGCAGGATCACATCGCCGAGGAATTCGGGGCGAGCCACGTGCCGGTGCGCGAGGCCTTCCGGCGGCTCGAGGCGCAGGGACTGGTCGTCAGCGAGCCACGGCGGGGCGTGCGCGTCGCGGGCTTCAGTCTCGACGAGGTGCGCGAGGTGGCGGAAATGCGGGCGGCGCTGGAAGTGCTGGCGCTGCGCAACGCGGCTCCACACCTGACCAAGGCCATTCTCGACCAGGCCGAGGAGGCCAACCGGGCGGGCGATCGCGCCGGCGACGTGCAGACCTGGGAAGAGGCAAACCGCGCCTTCCACCGCATCATCCTCGCGCCATGCGGCATGCCGCGCCTGCTGAGGTCCATCGACGACCTGCATACGGCAAGCGCGCGGTTCCTCTTCTCGGGCTGGCGGGCGGAATGGGAGGCGCCGACGGATCGCGACCACAAGACGATCCTCACCGCGCTGCGTGCCGGGGACATCGAAACGGCCGCCCAGGTTCTGGCCCGGCATGTGCAGTGGACCGGACAGAAGGGCCAGAAATCTGGCCCGATTTCCACAGCCGGACGCCGCTGAAAAACGACGCGCTTGCCATCCGCAGACATCTATGGACTCCTTTAGCGATAGAATCGCTAAATTATCTATTATTTTCGTCGCAAGGAGACATCAGATGAGCAAGGCGAGCGCAGACGCCCTGAAACCGGTCTACAGCCCCCTCGATCTTCACAGCCGCCCGATCGCCTGGCGCGTCGGCGCGGTGATCCTAGGCACGCTGTTCCTGGCCGTATCCTCCTATATCGAGGTGCCGATGGTGCCGGTTCCCGTCACCATGCAGACCTTCGCCGTGACACTCATCGGCGCGCTCTACGGCTGGCGGCTCGGGGCGATCACGGTCACCGCCTGGCTGATCGAAGCAGCGCTCGGCATGCCCGTCCTCTCGGGTGGCGCGGCCGGCGCGCATCACTTCGTCGGGCCGACGGCCGGCTATCTCTTCGCCTTCCCACTCGCGGCGGCGCTGGTCGGCTGGCTGGCCGAGAGGGGCTGGAACGGTGGCCGCCCGGCATTGGCGTTCACCGGCATGCTGGCGGGCAACACCGCGTGCCTGGCGTTCGGCGCGGCATGGCTCGCGGTCCTAATCGGCGCGGAACAGGCGATCATCCACGGCGTAACGCCGTTCCTCGTCGGCGCGGCGCTGAAGTCCGCCCTCGGCGCGGCGGTCCTGGCGCTCCTCGCGCGCAAGACGCGCGCCGCATGACGGTCCGGCTGCGGCCCCACCATCTCCTTTGCCTGCTGACCTATGCAGGCAAAGGATACAGCCCCGCGTTCACGGCCAATTACGATGTGATCGCGGGGCGGATTTCGCGGGGCGAAACCATCCGGATCGTCGACGGACCGGACGACATCTGCGCGCCCCTGCTCGCCGAGGACGAACCGCATTGCCGACGCGCGAGCGTCATCGAGCGGGACAGGCTCGCCGCGCGGAACGTGGAAGCGCTGCTGAACACGCCGATCCGGCCGGGTGCGGAGGTGGAACTGGGCGCAGAGCTCCTGCGGGACATGCGGGCCGCCTTTGCCGCCGGCCGAACGCGCGAGGCGTGCCTCGGGTGCGAATGGAGCGATCTCTGCAGCTCCATCGCCGCGAACACCTATGCCGGAACACGCGTCCAGGCAGCGGAGTAGCGACAACAGGCGGAAACTGGTATGGAAGTTCGCACTCTCCATGCTATTGATCTTCAACAACTATTTCTGGAGACGCTTCCTTCAGCCACGAAATTCCGTTGACATCTTTCGCATTCCGCACAAACATTGCGCCCGTCCGAGCGGACCCATTCCCCAGAATGGCCGGAGACACGTCATGGGCCTCGCGCCCAGCCACGGTATGTCGGTAAAGCGTGCGCTACGCGGAACTTCGTCGGCCTGACCGAGACCAGGGGCCGGTGCTTGTTTCGACCTTCTGGGCGACCCGTCGCGGACCTCAACTGTACGGTCGCGGTTGATGGACAGGTCCCCGGCTTTTCCATTCCTTCCTCGACCCTTGAAGCTCCGGTTCAACGGAGCGCCGACGGCGCTGGCCCGCGATTGCGGGCAAAATGGGAGGGCCTGGTTGATCGACCGTATGCAGACGTCTGCCGCGCCAATGATCCGTGCGCTTGCCGCGCGGCGCTCGCGCATGCCCGGCGATGGCGCCTAAGGCCGCCATGCGGATGTCTGCCGGCCTTATCGAGAAACTGCGCGCAACCGATCCCGCCAGCCGGGTCGGCCCGGTGCAGTCTGACGCCGAGGCGGGCGCACTCGACGCGTTCCTGGGCATGGGCGTCCGGTTCGCCTCCTCCTCGCCGGAGATGGAAACCCGCTACTACGACGCGGTGCGCGAGCTTCTCGCCTGCATCCGTCCGGCTGGCGGCGATGCGCCGATCCTCAACGAGGGCGGCGTCTATCTCGGCTGCTGGCTGGAGAGCACCGGCACGATCAACGCCGAGCTGCTGTCACGCTTCATCCCCTCCGTCGCCGAGGCGACGTTCATGGGGTTCGCGCAGCATCAGCGCGAGGACGGGCTCTTTCCCTACAAGCTCACCGCCAACGGACCGGCCTTTTCGCAGATCCAGACCGTGACACCGCTGGCCCGGTCGGTATGGAACCACTATCGCCTCAACGGCCGCGACAGATCGTTCCTTTCCCGGATGTATGCGGCGATGGCCTGGAACGATGCCTGGCTGGCCGAATGGCGTGATACGAGGGGCACCGGCGGCGTCGAGGCATTCTGCGCCTACGATACGGGCCACGATCTCTCGGCGCGGTTCTGGCACGTGCCGGATTCGCCCTATGGCAACGACCCGAAGGCGTGGAACCCGCACAACCCCACCCTGCCCTTCATCGCGCCGGACCTGACGGCGAACGTCGCCTGCCAGCGCCGATATCTCGCGCTGATCGCCGATGAGCTGGGTGAAGACAGTGCGGCGTGGCGGGAGAAGGCCAAACGCAGCGAAGCGGCGCTCTACGAGCAGTGCTTCGATGCGGATGACGGGTTCTTCTATGACCGCGACCGGCACGGACGGCTGGTCAAGGTGCAGTCGGACGTGCTGCTGCGGGTGCTGGCCTGCGAGATCGGCGACGATGCGTTCTTCGCGACGGCGCTCAAGCGCTATCTGCTCAACACGCGCAAGTTCTTCGCCAAGTACCCGTTCACTTCGATCGCGCTCGACGATCCGCGGTTCGATCCGGCCTATGACTACAACAGCTGGTCGGGCCCGACGAACTTCCTCAGCCTCATCCGGGCGCCGCACGCCTTCGAGCACCATCGCCGCTTTGCCGAACTGACCTGGGTTTTGCAGCCGACGCTCGCCGCCCTCTTCCGCTCGCAGAGGTTCGCGCAGACGCTGCACCCCTTCACGGGCCGAGAGGGCTACACCGAAGCCTATTCGCCCGCGATCCTCTGCCTTCTCGATTTCGTCGAGCGGCTTTGCGGCATCCAACCCCGGCCGGATGGCGAACTCTGGTTCAACGGACTTGTGCCGGACGGGGGCGAGCACCGGCATGTCGGCCACGAAACGGCCTATGGCCGCGTGGTCGACGGGCGGTCGTTCGAACTCGTCAACGGGCCGAACGGGTGCGTTGCGTATCGCGACGGCGAGATACTGTTCACATGCCCTGTCGGCGTGCGTGTCGTCACCGACCGCTTGGGCGCCATCCAATCGCTTGTCGGCCTCAGCGCGGCGACCGTCGAGGGATGGTTCAGCACGCCGCAAGGGGCGCTCGAACTGCGCATCGGGCCGAACGAGGAACTGCGCCTCGAAGGAGGGCAGTTCAGCCGCGTGCATGGACCGGACCTGGTGCCGCCGACTTACTGAAGGGACGACTGACCAACCGCCGAACGGAACGGCGGACGATAACGACCAACATTGATGTACGTAGCTCAAATGGGAGGGAACCATGAGCCGCTTCAACAGACGACGCTTTCTGCACACCGCCGCCGGCGCTGCCGGCTCCACCGCCCTCATCGCCGCGCTCGGCCGCCCGGCCTTCGCGCAGAACCGGCGCATCCGCCACTTCTGGTGGGGAAATCCGGACCGTGACGCGCGCACGTTCCGGGTCATCGAGATCTTCAACGAGAAGCATCCGGATATCGAGGTGGTGGGCGAAACGCTCGGCTTTGCCGACTACTTCACGCGCCTCACCACCCAGATCGCCGGCGGCAACATGGCCGACATCATCCAGATGGGGTACGGCGTGATGTTCGAATACATCCAGCGCGGCGCCATCCTGCCGCTCGACGAGTATTCCGGCGGCGTGCTCGATCTCAGCCAGTTCGACGAAAGTGCGCTGCAGGCCGGCACGGTCGACGGCAAGCTCTATGCCCTCTCCATCGGCGCCAACTCGCACATGGCGATGTACAACACCCGCCTCTACGAGGAAGCCGGGATCACGGTAGGCGACGGGTTCGACCCCTATGGGTGGACCTATGACGACGTCAAGCGCATCGGCGTCACCGTCAAGGAAGCGACGGGTGTCGCCGGCACCGACGACAACACCGCCGACTATCAGAACTTCTCCGACTTCGTCGGCCAGAAGGGCGCCGAGCTCTACACGGCCGACGGCGCCTATGGCGTGACGCAGGAGATCGTCGAGGAATACTGGAGCATCTGGAAGGACATCCGCGACGCGGGCGCGACGCCTCCCGGCCCGGCTTCAGCCGGCCTCGTCGGAGCCGAGATGTCGCAATGGGGGATCGTCACCGGCCAGTCGGCGACGTCCTACGCCTGGTCCAACCAGCTCGTCGGCGCACAAGGGCTGATGCAGGATGCGCTGGGCGCCGCGATGTATCCCAACACCGCCGAGATGCTTCCCGGTTCCGTGATCCAGCCCAGCCAGTTCGTGTGCCTGTCGCGCGACACGGTCGATGCCGAGGCGGCGGTCACCTACATGAACGGCTTCGTCAACGACCCCGAGATGACGGAGGTCCTGGGCCTCGAGCGCGGCATCCCATCCAATGCGCAGGTGCGCGAGGCGCTGGCGCCGACGCTCGAGGGCGCGGCGGCTGTTTCGGTCGCGTTCTTCGACAGCATACAGGGCAAGACCATGCCCCTGCCCCCGCCGCCGCCAAGCGGGGCCAACGAAGTGGAGCAGACCTTCGAGCGCATCGCCGTCGGCGTGCTGCTCGACCAGGTGAGCATCCCGGACGCCGCCACCGATTTCCTCCGCCAGGCCGAGGCGATCCTGCGCCGGGCGGGCTAGGCGATCAAGAATGGGTGGATTGTGATGAAAATGATTGAACCGCATCGATGCAACGGCGGATCACGGAACCACCCCCACCCTCGTTCCCTCCCCTCAAGGGGGAGGGAGGCGATGGAGCCGCCGGCCCCGTCGGTTTGGCGACAATCCTGCACCGGAGCGCCGGCATGACGAAATTCCTGCGCAAGAACGCCCCGGCCTATGTGTTCCTCGCCCCGTGGCTGCTGGGATTCTTCCTGCTGTCGATCTTCCCGATCCTGGCTTCGCTCTACCTGTCGTTCACGCAGTACGACGTGGTGCGGCCGCCGCAATGGGTCGGGCTCGAGAACTACCAGTACATGTTCGAGTTCGACTACCGGTTCTGGAAATCGCTGCAGGTGACGTTCACCTTCGTCGTCATCTCGGTGCCGGCCAAGCTCATCTTCGCGCTGGCGGTCGCGATGCTGCTGGACAAGGGCATCCGCGCCGTCGGCTGGTATCGTGCGCTCTTCTACCTGCCCTCGATCCTCGGCGGGTCGATTGCCGTCGCCATCCTCTGGCGGCAGCTTTTCGACTACAATGGCGTCATCAACTCGATCCTGCGTTTCTTCGGCGGCGATGGGCCCTATTGGCTCTCGGACCCGCGCTATTCGCTCTGGACGCTGATCGTGCTCGCCGTCTGGCAGTTCGGCTCGCCGATGCTGATTTTCCTGGCTGGCCTGCGCGCCATTCCGCAGGACCTCTACGAGGCTGCCGAGATCGACGCGGCCGGCCCGGTGCGCAAGTTCTTCGCCATCACCGTGCCCCTGCTGGCGCCGGTCATCTTCTTCAATCTCGTCCTGCAGATGATCGAGGCGTTCAAGTCGTTCTCGGGGGCGTTCATCATCTCGGGCGGCAGCGGCGCGCCGCTCGACAGCCTGCTGTTCTTCACCGTCTATCTCTTCAACGAGGCGTTCTCGTATTTCCGCATGGGGTATGCCTCGGCGCTCGGCTGGGTGCTGCTCGTCATCATCGCCGCCTTCACCGCCATCGCCTTCTGGACCAGCAAGTACTGGGTCCACTACGAGAACGAGAGGGGCTAGGCCATGACCGATGCGACAGCCAACGCCGAAACCGCGCGCCTTGCCACCGCTCTCCGCGAGGAGCGGGCGAGGCGCGCCCGGCGGGCGGGGTTTCTCAAGCACATCTTCCTGATCGCCGCCTCGTTCGTGATGATCTACCCGCTGCTGTGGATGGTGGCGAGCTCGCTGAAGGCGGACAACCAGATCTTCGGGCAGCTCAGCCTCTGGCCTTCCGATCCGCAGTGGGACAACTACACGGGCGGCTGGAATGCCCTGCCCGTCTCCTTCACCAATTTCTTCTGGAACTCGGCGGTGGTGACGGTGCTCTCGGTCATCGGCAACGTCATCTCGTGCTCGTTCGCCGCCTATGCGTTCGCGCGGCTGGAGTTCAGCGGCAAGACCTTCTGGTTCGCGCTGATGATGATGACGCTGATGATCCCCTATCACGTCGTCCTCATCCCGCAGTATCTGACCTTCCTGCAGCTCGGCTGGGTCAATACCTACCTGCCGCTGGTGGTGCCGCGGTTCCTGGCCTCGGACGCGTTCTTCATCTTCCTGATGATCCAGTTCTTCCGGCAGCTGCCGCGTGAGCTCGACGAGGCGGCGATGATCGACGGCTGCTCGCCGTTCAAGATCTACTGGGCCATCATCCTGCCGCTCTCGTTGCCGGCGATGGCGACGGCGGCGATCTTCTCGTTCATCTGGACGTGGGAGGATTTCCTCGGTCCCCTCGTCTATCTCAACGACATCCGGGACTACACGGTGCCGCTGGCGCTGCGCATGTTCCTCAGCCAGGACAGCGTTTCCGAATACGGGCAGATGTTCGCCATGTCGGTGCTCTCCATCCTGCCCATCATCCTCTTCTTCGTCGTCTTCCAGCGCCTCATCATCCGCGGCATCGCCATGAGCGGGATGAAGTGAGCGCGGAACCGCAATCAAGGACACCTGAATGGCATCAGTCACGCTGAGCAACGTCGTCAAGGCGTACGGAAACGTCCCCGTCATCCACGGCATCGACCTCGAGGTCGCCTCGGGCGAATTCCTCGTGCTGGTCGGCCCGTCGGGCTGCGGGAAATCGACGCTCCTGCGCATGATCGCCGGGCTCGAAGAGATCGACGACGGCACGATCGCCATCGGCGACAGGATCGTCAACGACCTGCCCGCGAGCCAGCGCAATCTCTCCATGGTCTTCCAGTCCTACGCGCTCTACCCGCACATGAGCGTTCGCAAGAACCTCGCCTTCGGACTCACGAACCTACGCATGCCCAAGGACGAGATCGCGCGGCGGGTGGCCGAGGCGGCGCGCATCCTGCAGATCGAGCCGCTGCTGGAAAGGAAACCGCGCCAGCTCTCTGGCGGACAGAAGCAGCGCGTCGCTATCGGCCGGGCGATCGTTCGCGAACCGCAGCTTTTCCTCTTCGACGAACCGCTCTCCAACCTCGACGCGGAGCTGCGCGTGCAGATGCGCGTCGAGCTCGCCGGGCTCTACCAGCGGCTCGGCACGACGATGATCTACGTCACCCACGACCAGACCGAAGCCATGACCATGGCGACGCGCATCGCGGTGCTGAACAAAGGCATCGTCGAGCAGGTCGGCACGCCCTACGAGCTCTACAACTTCCCCCGCAACCGGTTCGTCGCGGCCTTCATCGGCTCGCCCAAGATGAACATGCTGGAAGCGACGGCCAGGGGCGAAACGGCCGAAATCGCCGGCGTCGGCACGTTGAAGCTGCCGGACGGCGTCAGGGGACAAGGTTCGATCGGCGTCGGTATCCGGCCGGAGCAGATCAGCATCGGGGAGGCCGGAGAACTCGTCGTGCCGGGCAAGGTTTCGCTGGTCGAATACCTCGGCAGCGAAATGTTCGTCTACGTCGCCCTGCCCTCGGGCGAGCGCCTGCTGGTGCAGGCGCCGGGCGACGCCAAGATCCGCAACGGCGAGCCGATCACCCTCTCGATCAGTGCCGCGCAGGCGCACTATTTCGATACGGACGGGCTGAGGACAGGTCCGGTCGGTCAGGACGAAAGCGACAAGGAATAGATTGGACCCGGCGCCCGAAACAGCTCACAATACCCGAGATCGTCCTCCCGACAGAATCCGGCGATTTCGTTCGGAACTTTCGGATATTATTTCGAGCAATTTTCGAAACTAATTTATCTTCTCCCGAAATTTACGACTAACAGCCCTCAGAAGTACTAATTTTTGCTGATTGAAGGCTCGATCCTGCCATGCACTACTCCCAGTTGGCGCGCAGGGCATCTTGCCTTGTCCGCCCGCAAAGAGTCAGCAGAAGGACGAACCCATGAGTGAGAGCACGGCAGCCACCAGACCGGGTAGCGCAGGCAGGAAGGCATATCTCGTCGGCAGCGGCATCGCTTCGCTGGCGGCAGCGGCCTATCTCGTGAAGGAAGGTGGGCTGGCCGGCGCCAATATCACCATCTTCGAGCAGGAGGAGAACTACGGCGGCAGCCTCGACGCGCGCGGCGATCCCGAGCACGGCTACTCCATGCGCGGCGGGCGCATGTTCGAGGAGAAGTTCAACTGCACCTACGACCTCCTCTCGTTCATCCCCGCGATCAGCGATCCCAAGAAATCGGCCAAGGACGAGCTGATGGAGTTCCATCAGGAGTTCTTCTGGAACGACAGGGCGCGGCTCGTCTCGGGCGGCTCGATCGTGAACGTGGCGGACCTGGGCTTCCGGGAGCGCGACCGGCTCGATCTCGTCAATCTCTGCGCCACGCCGGAGGCCGCGCTCGGCACCCGAAGCATCGATGAGTGGTTCGAGCCGGAATTCTTCCAGAGCAATTTCTGGTTCATCTGGTGCACGACCTTCGCCTTCGAGCCGTGGCACAGTGCGGTGGAGTTCAAACGCTACTGCCTGCGCTTCACCCATCTCTTCTCGACCATCGACACGATGGCGGGCATCTACCGGACCCAGTTCAACCAGTTTGATGCCATGGTGCGCCCGATCATGGGTTGGCTGAAGGAGCACGGCGTCGTCTTCCAGCCGGGAACCGAGGTCACCGACATCGACGTCACCATCGACGGCAAGGAAAAGGTCGCCACCCGCATCCGCTATCGCGCCAACGGCAAAGAGGGCGACATCGACCTCTCGCCGGACGATCTCGTCTTCGTCACCAATGGCAGCATGACCGCCGACACGACCTATGGCTCATCGACTTCAGCGCCGGGCCTCGAGACGGAAAAGCATGGCGGCTCCTGGAAGCTCTGGCAGCATCTCGCGGCCAAATCGTCCGATTTCGGCAATCCCGCGCCCTTCTGCACCGACATAGCGAAGACGAAGTGGGAATCCATCACCGTCACCGCGCATGACTCGACCTTCTTCGACCTGCTCGAGGCGTTCTCGGGCAGCGAGGCCGGCAAGGGCGGGCTCGTGACCATCAAGGATTCCAACTGGCTGCTGACCGTGGTGCTGAACCACCAGCCGCACTACTACCAGCAGCCCGAAGGCACCTGGGTCTGGTGGGGCTACGGCCTTTTCCCGGACAAGGTCGGCAACTTCGTCAAGAAGAAGATGTCGGACTGTACGGGCCGCGAAATCCTCGAGGAAATCCTGCTTCACCTGCGCTTCGCGGACAAGATGGAGCACATCCGCGACACCTCGATCGTCATTCCGGCGATGATGCCCTACATCACCAGCCAGTTCATGCCACGCACCGGCACGGACCGCCCCAAGGTCATCCCGGCCGGCTCGAAGAACCTTGCCTTCATCGGCCAGTACACCGAAATCCCCGACGACGTCGTGTTCACTGTCGAATATTCGGTGCGTTCGGCCCAGATCGCCGTTTTCGGGCTACTCGGGCTCGATCGGAAGGTCTCGCCCTTCTACAAGGGACAGCACGACCCGCGCATCCTCTTCGACGCGCTCAAGATGCTGCATCGCAAATAGGAGGCCCCACCGGCGCAGATCAGCGGACCGCGCCCATGGCGCGGTCGAGGGTCTGCGAGAGCGCCTGCGGTTGATCGCTTGCAGTCCAGGCGGCGAGCGTCGCCTCCACGCACCCCAGCGCCGCCGCGATCAAGGCGTTGGCGCGGGGGTCGGAGGCGTCAGCAGGATCGGCGCCGAGACGGCGCGCGATTTCGGGCCGCAGCAGCTCGTGCCAGCGCGCGTTCTTCTCGCGATAGCGCGCAGCTAGGGCCGGCGTGGTCACGATCAGGCGCATGATATCCCGGAAGCGCCCGTCGTTGACGTCGTGCTGCGCGATGAGCGGGTCGAGCGCTCGCCGCAAGGCAGTCCATGCCGTCTCGCTCGCGGGGCGGGCGGCAAGTTCGGCCGCGAGCCGTTCACCGTCGTCCGCCACACCGCCGAACAGGGCGTCCTCTTTCGAGGGAAAGTAGCGGAAGAAGGTGCTGCGCGAGATCCTGGCCGCCGCGCAGATGTCATCGACCGTGGTTTTGTCATACCCGCGCTCGAGCATCAGACCCGCGACGACCGCGGCCACCTCGGCACGCATCGCCCTGCGGGCTCTCTCTCGCGCGCCCCCTTCGACGCTGTCGTTGAAAGCATTCATCCCAAAACTCGATTTCGATTGTGGAACTCAGTTCCATTTGTGATATATAGTTCCACAAATGATATGAAGGCTTACACCCGTGGAGTGCTTTATGAACGAAAAGAAGGTCATCGTCATCACCGGGGCAAGCGACGGGATCGGCGCGGCGGCCGCGCGCCGCCTGCATGCGAACGGCCATACCGTCGTCGTTGTCGGACGCTCGCCCGACAATACCCGTGCCGTCGCCGGTCGGCTGGGGATAGACAGCTACGTTGCCGACTTCAAGCGGCTCGACGAGGTGGTCGACCTCGCGTCGAAGCTCAACGCCGCACATCCACGCATCGACGTTCTCGCCAACAATGCCGGCGGAATGTTCGGCGCGCAGACCAGGACCCCGGACGGGTTCGAGCAGACCTTCCAGATCAACCATCTGGCGCCGTTCCTGCTGACACACTTGCTTCTCGACAAGCTCATCGCCTCGAAAGCCTCGGTGATCCAGACCTCCAGCACGGTCCGGTTCGCCAGGACCATCGATCTCGACGATCTCAACCACGACCGGCACTTCGACCCGGTACACGCCTATGGCGCGGCCAAGCTCGAGAACATCCTGTTCACCAGCGAACTCCACCGGCGCTACCACGCGCGCGGCATATCGACCGCCTCGTTCTACCCCGGTAACGTGGTGACGAACTTCGGCGCGCAGACCGAAAAGCCGATCATCCGCTTCGTGCGCTTCATCGCCACCAAGCCAATCACGCGAGGGCTCTTTTCCACGCCCGAGCAGGGCGCCGACCAGATCGTCTGGCTCGCAGAAGGCGCGCCGGGCAGCGACTGGCAGTCCGGCGCCTACTACTACAAGCGGAAAGCCAGCACGCCCGCCAATCCGCAAGCCCTGGACGCCGACCTTGCGCGTGGCCTCTGGGAACGCTCCGAAGCGATGCTTGCAGGGTGGTTGCGGCCCCATCCGGCCGAGAGAGCGTAACGACGGGCGCCATCGTGTGAGGCTGCGCGACATGTTCTCGCGCGAAGAAAAAACGCCGCTCGCCGAATGGTGGCGCTCCGTCGATCGCGAGCTGCTGGGCGCGTTGGCTCTGCTCTTGGCGAGCGGCTTCGTTCTCAGCTTCGCGGCCAGCCCGCCAGTGGCCGAGCGCGTGGGCCTGCCGCCCTGGCACTTCGTCGTTCGTCATGCCTCATTCTGCGCCCTGGCGCTGCTGGTCATGATCGCGACCTCGATGCTCACGCACCGTCAGGCCCGGCTCTGGGCACTGATCATGCTGGTGGTGAGCCTCGTGCTTTTGTGGGTGACGCCGGTGATGGGCGAAGAGGTGAAAGGGGCGAGGCGCTGGCTCTCGATCGGCGGGTTTTCCGTACAACCCTCCGAGTTCGCCAAACCGGCCTTCGCCGCCATCGGCGCGTGGCTCTTTGCCGAGACTATCCGTCGGCCGGACGTTCCCGGACGGCTTCTCGCCTTCGTGCTTGTTATCATGATTGCGGCCGGCCTGCTGTTGCAGCCCGATATCGGGCAGACGGCGCTTGTCCTCGCCACTTGGGCGGCATTGATGTTCCTTTCGGGCATTTCATGGTGGACGGTGCTGGGGCTCGGCGTTCTGGGCGGCGGCCTGGTGGTCGGCGCCTATCTCGCCTTCCCCCATTTCGCGCGCCGCATCAACGCGTTCATCGATCCGGAAGCCTCGGGCAATACCTACCAGATCGACCGTGCGATGGAGGCGTTCGTCGAAGGGGGATGGTTCGGCCTGGGCCCGGGAGAATCCCTGGCCAAGAAGCGCATTCCCGACGCTCATGCCGACTATGTCTTTGCGGCCGCGGCCGGCGAGTTCGGCATCATCTTCTGCCTGTGGCTGGCCGGCCTTATCGGCTTTATTGCCCTGAAGGCGATGATCGTCGCGCAGAGCCAGTCGGACCTCGTTGCGCGGCTGGCCGCTTCGACCATCGCCGCGCAATTTGCCATGCAATCCGGCATTCATCTGACGGTCAACACCAACCTTCTGCCGACCAAAGGCATGACGCTCCCCTTCGTCTCCTACGGAGGCACCTCCATGATCGCGACCGCCTTCGGGATGGGGCTCATGCTCGCCTTCACCCGCATCAGGTCGCAGGAGCGCTTGCCCTCGGCCCTTGGCGGAATGATCAGGCCACGGTGACGCGTGCGCGGTCCGTCGGCCACGCCTCAATGGCGGCGACGGCGCGAAACACTGCGGCAAGTAAAGCGTTACTCGGCAAAGGTGCCGTCGTTGGTCGCATCGGAGTTAGAATATCTCACGACCAGCGGCAAATGGCGGAGAGGAAGGGATTCGAACCCTCGAGACAGTTGCCCATCTGCACCCTTAGCAGGGGTGTGCCTTCGACCACTCGGCCACCTCTCCGTCGCAGGGGGCATACAGGTTTTGGGCGTGCCAAGACAAGTGGTTTTTGCCCTCTGCGATGATTTCAAACAGGAACCGCGCCGGCGGCCACTGCCCGTTCGTGCCGCCTACTCCTCCGTGCGGCTGGCCACGTCGCGATCGCGCTCGTATCGCCGCGCCATGGGAAAAGCCGGCAACCAGGACTCCCGCCGGACAGTCCAGAGCTCATAGGTCGGCATCAGCTGGTCAGGGGCATCCAGGGATCCCAGGTGCACCTCGATCTCATCTTCGGTCCGCGAGAAAACGGACGAACCGCAGCGAGGGCAGAAAAACCGCCCCGCGTAATCGCGTGTTTCGCCCTCGATCGTCACCGCATCCTGAGGGAATATCGCGGAGGCTTGAAAAAGGGCCCCATGATGCTTGCGGCAATCGAGACAGTGGCAAAGACCGACCCTGTAGGGGCGCCCCGTCGCCACGATGCGGACACTGCCGCACAGGCAGCCACCGGTGAATCGGTCCATGCCTCACCTCACCTTTGCCCGAACAGCACCTTCTTGGCGTCCTCGTCCTTGGTCAGATCGACCCGCGAACCGCTGTCGACGGTCAATTCCAGGCCTTTCCTCGTACCGGGCCGGTTGCTGACGCGCTCGATCCAGGCGGCGACGTTGGGGAATTCCTTGAGGTCCATGCCCTGCCGCTCCCAACCGCGGGCCCAGCCGATCGAGGCGAGGTCGGCGATCGAGAAGTCGCCCGCGATATAATCCTGGCCCTCGAGCTGGGTATCGAGCACGCGGTAGAGCCGATGCGTCTCGTCGCGGTAGCGCTTGATGGCGTATTCGATCTTTTCGGGCGCATAGAGGGCGAAATGGTGGTTCTGGCCGAGCATCGGACCGAAACCGCCGACTTGCCAGAAGAGCCATTCGTCGACCTTGACCTGCTCGCGCGGGTCGGCGGGATAGAACCGACCGAACTTGGTCGCGAGGTACTTGAGGATCGCGCCCGATTCGAAGACCGAGATCGGCTCGCCGCCCGGCCCTTCCGGATCGACGATGGCGGGGATCTTGTTGTTGGGCGAGATCGCCAGGAACTCGGGCTTGAACTGGTCGCCCTTGCCGATGTGGATGATGTGGACGTTGTAGGGCACACCCAGCTCTTCGAGCATGGCCGAAATCTTGTAGCCGTTGGGCGTCGGGAAGAAATAGAGCTCGATGGGCTTGGTCTGCGTCGTCATCATGCCGATCCGTTGCTGAGCGGGAGGCCGACTTCAAAAGCCGGCGCGAGGGAGACTCGCAGTCTATCGGCAATTGACGATGGAGAGCAAGGCGAGCCCGGGGAATGCCGGGCTCGCCTCACGTCATTCGCGGGCGATGCGCATATGCGGTTCGCCGTCACTGGTCTTCGCCGGCGAAACACCGCGAATGTCGACCGTCGCCGTCACGCGGTGGCGCAGGGCCGAGAAATGCCGCGACTTCACCACGTCCACGGGATCATCGAACTTCACCGTCACCTGGTAGTGCTGCATATCGGACAGCAGATTGACGCCGATGACGAGGCCGCGGAACGGGTTGCCGAGATAGGTGCCCTTGACACGGCTGCCGACCTGTACGGGCGTGGCAACGCGCTCGGGCAACAGGGCGCGGGCGGTGTTCCAGTCGCGATAGCCGTGGGTTTTGGCGACCAGTTCGAGCGCGGCGCCCTGGCTGATCGGGTTGCCGGCGCGCGCGTGCTCTTCGCGCAAGGCTCTGGCCTCGGCCTTCAGGGTGGTTGCACTGGCGATATCGAGTGAAAACGCCATGATACGATCCTCTCACACGTTGTGAGGCGATGAACTTCATGGGAGCCCGCCTTGCCATGAAACGCCTCGAGTGAAGGAACGTCCATGTCGAAAGAATCGCGAAACGCGGCTGGCTTCACCTTCGGGGCAATGCCCGGCGGGCGGCGGGCGCCAGCAACCTTGCCGGTGATATGCGGTCGGCGCCGCGAGATGTCAACCGCATGGCCGGCATGCAGCGGGATCATCGGGACTGATCGGGCCGATCAGGCATTTGCATTGGGCAGCGCGCCGGCGGGGCTGTAGGGTAGACGGGGGAGGATTCTCGTGACCGAATTTCTGTTGCTCGTCGCCGGGTTCCTGGGCGGCGCCGTCAATTCGCTTGCCGGTGGCGGCTCGTTCATTGTCTTTCCGGCGTTGCTCTTTGCCGGGGTGCCGCCGGTCCTCGCCAACGCCTCCAACACATATGCGGCGCTGCCCGGCTATGTCAGCGGCACGGCCGGCTATTGGAAAGACGTGGTGCGCCACAAGGAGAGGCTCCTCGTCTGGTCCATCGTCTCGCTCCTCTTCGGCTATGCCGGAGCCGAGCTGCTGCTGGTCGTTTCAGACGAGACGTTCTCGCGCATCGTGCCTTGGCTGATGCTGTTCGCCATCCTGCTCTTCGCGTTCGGCGCCCGGTTCAACGCATTCATCCGCGCCCATGCCGGACAGATGCGCGGCGCCAAGGCCGCGGGCGCGGTGCTGCTCCTGGCGTTCCTCGCGGCGGTCTGCGTCTACGGCGGGTTCTTCAACGCCGGTCTCGGCATCCTGCTGCTGGCGTTCCTCGCCACAGCCGGGCTCACCGACATCCATGCGATGAACGGGCTGAAGCTCTGGATCTCGGCGCTCGTCGCCATCGTCGCCGTCGCGCGCTTTGCCATTGGCGGATCGATCGACTGGTATCACGGCTCGATCGCACTCGTCGGCGTCACCATCGGCGGATATCTCGCGGCGCGCTTCGCTCATCTCATCCCGAGTGCACTGATCCGCGCGGGGGTGATCGTCTATGGGGCCGGGATGACGGCGTATTTCTTCTGGGTGGCTTATGGTTGAGCCAACGGCTTACTCGCCAGGGTGTGGATGGTTCTTGCCGGCATGCTTGGTTGCGTACCAGGCATAGAGCGCGAGCGCACCGAACACGAGGGCCGGCCAGACGAAGAAAGCATAAAATTCCATCTGTCTACTCCAGTCTGCTCAAGTGCCTGATGGCAAGCAGGTGAATTATAGACCCCACGACGCCCCAAAAGCCACAGGCCGAAGCGAGAACGATAAATCCGACCGTGCCCGCATCAATCACCCCTATAGATAGGCCGACTGCCGGCGTGATTACAGAGGCGATAACGCTGCCGGATGCTGTCGAGTTGAGAAAGCTAGCTCGCAGCTTGATCTGCTCGATTTCGGCAGGACTCAATTGGCGCGTCCCTCCGACGCCAACTTCCGCATCCACACCGCCGTATCGTGGAACGGCACGCCGCCGAAGGGCGGCGCAGGTTCGGCGCTGGTCAGGATATTGATCCCCTGCCCGTTGCGGTGCGCCTTGTTGGGATGGAGGCCTTCGGCGATGAGGATGCCGCGGTGCATACCATCAAAGAACTTTGCCGCAAGGTGCACCTCGCCACGCCGGTTGCCGAGGACGACCATGTCGCCTTCGGCGATGCCGAGTTCGGCGGCGTCCTTGGGGTGGATGTGGACGGAGGGTTCGCGCTCGCGCCTGCGGCTGCCGGGGGTCTCGTTGAAGCTCGAGTTGAGGAAAGCGCGGGCGGGGCTCGTCGCGAGCTTGAAGGGGTGCTCGGCGTCGACGGGGTCGTTGATGTCCCAATGATCGGCGAAGCGCGGCATGATGGCCGGATCGCAGGTCCAGACGTAGCCCTTCCGGTCGGCGGCGCCCTGCCAGTTCGGAGCGAAGCGGTAGCGCCCGTCCTCCCAGCCGAAGCCGTTGGCGAAGCGCTGGTCCTCGTCGGGACGCTCGCGGTCGACGAAGCCGATTTTCTCGATCTCGTCGAGGTCGCCGTAGCCGGAGCGGGCGAAGGTCTCGGCGACGACGTCGCGGTCGCGGCTGACAAAGCTCGGATCGTCGAGGCCGAGGCGGAGCGCCAGGGCGTTGATGACCTCGTGGTTGGACCAGGTCTCGCCCGGCCGCTCGATGACCCTGGGGCCGTAGAGCACGCGGGTGTGACCGCCGCGGGTGTAATAATCGTTGTGTTCCAGGAACATGGTGGCCGGCAGCACGATATCGGCGAGTTCGGCCGTCTCGGTCATGAACTGCTCGTGGACGACGAGGAAGAGATCCTCGCGCATCAGACCCTCACGCGTCAGCGCCTGGTGCGGAGCGACGCTTGCCGGGTTGGTGTTCTGCACGATCATCGCCTTGACCGGCGGCCCGCCCTTCAGCGCCTTGGCGTCGCCAGTGAGGATCGGGCCGATCTCGGACATGTCGAGTTCGCGCACCTCACGCGTCTTCAGGTGCGTGCCGGTGAGGCGGGACTTGTCAAGCTTCCACGTGCCTGAGTTGGAATGGAAGGCGCCGCCGCCGCGGTGCTGCCAGGCGCCGGTCAGCGCCGGGATCGAGAGCGCGGCGTGCATGTTGGTCGACCCGTTCCGCTGGCGGGTGAAGCCGAAGCCGAGGCGGAAGAAGGTGCGCGGGGCGGCGACGGTGCGCGCGAAGATTTCGATTTCTTCGACCGAGAGGCCGGTGATGGGCGCGGCCCATTCGGGCGTGCGGGCTTTCAAATGTGATTCAAATTCGGGCGAGAAGTCAGTGAAATTTGAGAGATATTCGCGATCCGCGAGGCCATCGCGCAGGATCACGTGCATGGCGGCGACGGCCAGCGCCCCGTCCGAGCCCGGACGCAGGAGAACGGGCAGGTCCGCCTGCTCCATGGTGGCGTTGCGATAGATGTCGACGACGACGATCTTGGCGCCGCGCTCCCTCCGCGCGCGCATGGCGTGGGTCATGACGTTGACCTGGGTGTGCACCGCGTTGGTGCCCCAGATGACGACGACGTCGCTCTCGGCCATCTGCTCGGGATTGACGCCGCCGAGAAGCCCGGTGCCGGCGATGTAGCCGGGCCAGGCGAGGCCGGTGCAGATGGTGTCGTACTGGTCCGAATAACCCTTGGCGTGGCGCAGGCGATCGATGCCGTCGCGGTGCACGTGGCCCATGGTGCCGGCGTAGAAATACGGCCAGACGGATTCGGCGCCGAATTCGTCTTCGGCCGCCTGGAAACGGGAGGCGATCTCGTCGAGGGCCTCGTCCCAGCCTATGCGCTGCCAGCGCCCCTCCCCCTTGCGGCCGACGCGGCGCATGGGGTGGAGGAGGCGGTCGGGATGATGCACGCGCTCGGCGTAGCGGGCGACCTTCTCGCAGATGACGCCGGCGGTATAGGGATCGTCCTTGGCGCCACGCACGCGCCCGATGGTGCGGTCATCGAGCACATCGACGTCGAGCGCGCAGACCGACGGACAGTCATGCGGGCAGACGGTGCGGGCGACGCGGGCGATGGCGGGCTTGTTCAAGCGAACGACTCCGGCTGTTGGGGCGCAGAGAATAAGGGCTGCGCCCCGCGATTGCCAGAGTTCGGCCTAAAGCGATGCGAAGGCTTTCGTCGCCGATTCCAGGTTGCGGCGGGCGCGGTTGGTGGCGTGGCGGGCGAGTTCGGCGGCGCCGCTGTGGAACTGGCTGAAGGTGACGCGCTGGCGATCGTGGGTAGAGATGGTGATCCCGCGCCAGTTCGGGCGGCAGCTTTTGACGTCCGACCAGGCGATGCGCTTCATCTGGCCGAAGGCGCCGCGATATTCGAGCTCGCGATGGTTCCAGCGCACGCGCACGAAGATGCTGGTGACCCCGATGGCAAACGCGCCGAAGCCGAGGCCGAGGGCGGCGAGGAAAGCGGTGGTGACGCCACCCGGATCGCCCGTATGCCAGCCGGCGAACGTCACGGCGAACATCAACAGCAGCGCCAGCGCCCCTGCCCCGTAGACGGTGAAATATTCGACCATCGAGGGGCGCAGCTCCGACCAGCCATCGATGAAAATGGCCTGCTCGGCCTGCATCAGGCGCAGCGCGAGGAACGCAGCATAGCCGAAGGCTACCACGCCCGCGACGCGGGACAGCGGCAGGTGCTGGGTTGCCGGAACATGCTTGAAAACGAGCAGAACGAGAATCGTAACAAGTGGCAATGCCACTTCTTGCCAGCGCAAGGGCACTTATTGCTCTCCAGATCTTTCTAGAGCCGGCGACGCAAGTTCGGCTTCGTTACCTGCGCCCCGGAGCCCCCGATGCGCATGCGGACAATCTATCGATGTTCGTTTGTTTGGCTATTAACAAAGTCGCGAACGCACGAGATCGGTCAGCCTGTCTGGCATTTTTGCCACGGGGCGCGGTTGAGAGGCCGATTCAACGCCTTCACATCGAGAATCAACATGCCGGGAAATCGATTCCGCGACCCCCGGCATGCCATTGATATTTCTACGATTTCGATCCGACAGCTAAGAGACGAGCTTCAAGCCCGCGATGCCAGTGACGATGAGGCCGATACACACCAGCCGCAGGACGGTCGCGGGATCCCCGAAGAGGTAGATGCCGAGGATCGCGGTGCCGACGGTGCCGATACCCGTCCAGATGGCATAGCCGGTGCCGACCGGCAGGTCGCGCAGCGCAAGTCCGAGGAGAGCGATGCTGATGACCATGGCGCCGACCGTCAGCGTGGTCGGCAGGATACGGGTGAAGCCTTCGGTGTATTTGAGGCCGATCGCCCAGCCGATCTCGAAAAGACCGGCGATCACGAGAAAAACCCAAGCCATGGGTTTCATCCTTTTCCGATGGCGGGTCGTCCCGGCCGATATGATGGGGAGGCGCGGGGGTCGTCCCCTGCGGTCATCTATCTAGGGCCTTGGCCCTACAAAGGGAAGTGCCCGGAGGGCAAATCCGATATGTGCGGGGGCATGTGGGTGGCGCATGGTGCTTGTGGGAGCATGGCCCCACTCCACCGGCTGCCCCCCACCCACCGCTGTCATCCCGGCGAAAGCCGGGATCCAGTACACACTGGCGTCGGAGTTGGTGCGCGGGAGGTGCATGCGTCAACTTCACGGCAAGAACACCAGCGGCGCCGTTTACTGGGTCCCGGCTTTCGCCGGGATGACAGTTTGAGGGAGTGGCGGCGGCAGGCCCGATACCCGGCTCACTCGCCCATTCACCTACCTTGCGGCTGTCGCTTCATCTCGGGATGGGTCCTCTGAGTTCTCAAACGAAGTGCAACACCAGCTTAAGGTGTTGCGATGGGAGAACGATACGCTCAGTTCAGCATTGCCGATCGGGTTGAGATTGCCCGTTTACGTGGAGCGGGAGGCTCGATCCG